>APMI01000038.1_pt1 | contig 198956 bp, 202 predicted proteins | sample 667938 | NCBI WGS metagenome assembly APMI01 (sample SAMN01084076, study PRJNA167559) | wastewater metagenome | biome: Wastewater | place: Denmark: Ejby Moelle, Odense | collected 2011-11-28
TGCCAAAAAATCGAGGCTTGTTAACCCTGCCTTTGCAACCAGTTAACAGCCGATTAACAAACTCCTTGAAAAAGCCCTTAAATACGGTATTTTTGCACACTTTAGCAGTATGCGTATATTAATGGTATGCCTTGGTAATATCTGCAGGTCGCCGATAGCCGAGGGTTTGATGCGGTATAAGGTAGAACAGCGAGGGCTTGATTGGCAGGTAGATTCAGCAGGAACAGAATCTTATCATGTAGGAGAGGCACCTCACAGGTATTCGCAAAAAGTATGTCTGGAACATGGTATTGATATATCTGCCCAAAGAGCACGCAGGTTTACAAAGAAAGACTTTGACCGCTTTGACAAGATATATGCTATGGCAAAGGATGTATATAACGAAATTGCAGAAATAGGTGGGCATGGTGCAGATATGGGAAAAGTGATGCTATTTGTAAATGAGTTGCATCCCGGAAGCAATCAATCAGTACCTGACCCATGGTATGGCAACGAGGATGGATATTTGCCCGTATATGAGCTGATAGACAAGACTTGCAATGCTATTATTGAAAAGTATAAGTAAAGAGAATTATGTCGAAATCATCGATACCACAAGGAACAAGAGATTTTTCGCCTGCAGAAGTACGCAAGCGCCAATATATATTCAGCACCCTCAGGAGCATTTTTGAATTGTATGGTTTTCAACCACTGGAAACACCTGCAATGGAAAACCTCGTAACGCTGACAGGTAAATATGGCGAAGAGGGTGACAGGTTGATATTCAAAATTCTGAATAACGGCCTGCATGAAAAGAAAGATGCGGATAAAGAAAAGCTCAATACAGAGTGGGCAAGACTGCTGGATAAGCCTGTTTCATCGCCTGTAGTAACAGAACGTGCACTGCGCTACGATCTTACCATTCCGTTTGCCCGTTATGTTGTGATGAACCAGAACGAACTGGCATTTCCTTTCCGCCGCTACCAGATGCAACCTGTTTGGCGTGCCGACCGTCCTCAAAAGGGTCGCTATCGTGAATTCTGGCAATGCGATGCCGATGTGGTGGGCAGCACTTCATTGATAAATGAAGCTGAACTATTGTGTATTTACCAAAGTGCATTTCAGCAATTGGGTCTGCCACAGGTAGCCATTAAAATAAATAGTCGTAAACTGTTAGCTGGCCTTGCAGAAATATGTGGCACACCAGAGCTGATGATGGAAATAACAATTGCGCTTGATAAGCTGGATAAAATAGGCTGGGATGGTGTAGTAAAAGAACTGAAAGAAAGAGGCATAGCAGATGCTGGTATTGCACAGATAGAAAAAGTAATCAATGTAGCTGGTAGCAATGAAGAAAAACTGGAAGCATTAAGCGCTATTATGGTAAGCAGTGCCACAGGGTTGGAAGGTATCAGAGAATTAAGACAAACACTAGTATATCACCAACAAATAAAGAATCAGGATTGGGATGCTGTGATAGAAGTAGACATAAGCCTGGCACGTGGACTTAATTATTATACAGGTGTTATTGTAGAGGTTGTATGCCGTGCTGTGAAGATGGGCAGCATTGGTGGCGGTGGACGTTACGATGACCTGACAGGCCTGTTTGGTTTGAAAAACCTTTCAGGTGTTGGTGTGTCTTTCGGTATAGATAGAATATATGATGTGATGGAAGAGTTGAACCTATTCCCGCAGACATTAGCTACGGGCGCCAATGTAATGATTGCGAATTTTGGTGGTGAAAATGAAGTATATGCACTGCAACTGCTGAAACAGTTGCGTGCACATAACATAGCTGCAGAGATATATCCTGAGTCTGCCAAGTTTGATAAGCAGATGAAATATGCCAACAAGCGCGGTATAGCTTATGTATTGTTACCTGGTGATGATGAGCGTGCGCAAAACAAAGTGAGCGTTAAAAACTTTATAACAGGTGAACAGCAATTACTGGATATTGACGCAGTAGTTGCATTGCTGCAGTAACAAGACAGATACTAACATAAAATAATAAAGCCCCGAACATCGGGGCTTTATTATTTACTCTTTTTTATCCGCAGTATTAGCGACGGAAAGCAGGACACTGTGACTGCCAGTATTTTTTAGCGTTGCCAAATGCATCAAGATATACAGTTACTGTAATGTTTGTAAAGTAGTACCAGTCGTTTGCTTTGCTATCGCCACGTTGATATTTGTAATCAGGATATTGCTGATTGTGAATAGTAGATTGAGAAGCGCTTACTTGTTCGTTAGCAGAAAATACATTTTTTACTTCATCTCCACGAAATGCAAGGTCAACCGATTGTTGTCCTTTGTAAGCTTTCAATACATCCAGATTTACGTAAGACTTGCTCACATCATCCAGATAGTCTGTATTTGTGTAGCGGAAGCCCGATTCTGCACTGATGAAAAATGTTTTGCCAACCAGTACTTTCAAACCACCACCTATCGGGAATGCAATATTTGTAAGTTTATATTCTTTACGGTCAGGATATAAAGGAATGTTTTGGCCTTCTGTAGCTAATGAACGTAGATAAACCCTTTCGCCGCGCATACCATCTGTGTATGGGTTGAAGTGGAACAAAGCCAAACCACCAAAGATGTACGGAGTAAACTTAGTACGTTCTTTTTCTATGCGAAACAGATTCAACTCAAAACCGCCATGTATTTCGAAGATATTGCTTGAAAAGCGCAGATTGCGTGCTTTCCTTACTTCTACATCAGACAGGCTGTCAGCCGCTGTTATAGATGTATAAGATGCTCCTAAACGTACACCCAGATTTGGATTGAAGAAGTATTTATATATCAAACCGCCCATAGGTTTGAAGCCGTAGTTAGGGTACAGTTTGTTCTGCAAATCGCCATAATAGTTAGCTGCACCAGCAGAAACACCAAACTCGTGGTGGTTCTGTGCCGAAGCTAAAAAAGGTAATGCCAGAGCTATCGATAGTATAAAACGTTTCAAAGCCTAAAAGTTTTGTTAAGTATACAACTCGAAAGATAAAAACAATTTTTGAAAAACAAAAGCATGACAGGACTAATAAATATTTATAATATTCTTAATGTGTGTGTATCTCTCTGCCGTATTGCTTTATAAATATTTGATTAATAATAAACTGTTTTTTCATCGCAAGTTTTTAATCTGTCTTTAATCTCTGTATTCTAAAGGCGGAAACCTTATTTTTGCGGACTTCGTATTGATATATACAATGGATTTAATTAAAGATTTACAGGAAAGGGGGCTTATTCAGGATATAATGCCCGGCACACAGGAGCAACTGAATAAAGAAATGACTTCGGGTTATGTTGGCTTCGACCCTACTGCCGATAGCCTGCATGTGGGCAATCTGGTACCTATTACATTGCTGATGCGCCTGCAACGTGCTGGCCATAAGCCATACGCTTTGGTTGGCGGTGCTACAGGTATGATAGGTGACCCTTCGGGTAAATCTGCAGAACGCAATCTGTTGGATAAAGAAGTACTGAATAAAAACGTAGCAGCTATACACAGGCAATTACAGAAGTTTCTGGACTTCAGCACGGACAAGCCCAATGGTGCCGTGATGCTGAATAACTACGATTGGTTTAAAGATTTCAGCTTTCTGGATTTCATTCGCGATGTTGGTAAGCACATTACCATCAGCTACATGATGTCTAAAGAGTCTGTACAGAAAAGACTGGAAACAGGCCTTTCTTTTACAGAATTTACATACCAGTTGATACAGGGCTACGACTACTACCACCTGAACAAGCAGTATAACATACAACTGCAAATGGGGGGTGCAGACCAGTGGGGCAATATCGTTACAGGTACAGAGCTCATCCGTCGTAAAGGTGGCAGTGAGGCTTTTGCCGCAACATGCCCGCTGATAACAAAAGCAGACGGCAGTAAATTTGGTAAGAGCGAAAGTGGCAACGTATGGCTCGACCCGGAAAAGACTTCACCGTACCAGTTCTACCAATTCTGGTTAAAGCTGCCAGATGCCGATGCCGAGCGTATGACTTTCACGTTCTCATTCAGAACTGTTGAAGAAATAAAAGCTTTGATAGCAGAGCATCAACAAGCACCACACTTACGCAAGCTGCAAAAAGCATTGGCAGAAGAGCTTACTATTCTGGTACACAGCGAAGACGACCTTAAAAGCGCGCAAACAGCATCAGATATACTCTTCGGGCAAAGTACCGTAGATGCACTGCGTTCGTTGAGTGAAAGGCAACTGCTGGATGCAATGGAAGGTGTGCCGCAAGTAGTAACAACAAAAGAAACATTGGCTGGTGAAGGCGCAGATTTCCTTGGCTTCCTTGCTGATAACAAAGTGTTTCCGTCAAAAGGGGAAGCTCGCAAAATGGTACAGGCAGGTGGTGTAAGTATCAACAAAGAAAAAGTAACAGCCATAGACCACAAGCTTACAGTTGCTCAGTTGTTGAACGATAAATACCTACTGATACAAAAAGGTAAATCAAACTACACACTGGCAATATTCAACTAAACAATTACTGCTCCCGATTAGTTATTTTTGAAGTGCATGTCTTCACGTATTGTACGGAGTTTATTGATAATACTGGCGATGGCAGCGGTAACGCTGCCCGCTTTTTATTGTGGCAGTCCCGATGAAAAAACGGAGCAGGCTGTTGCAGGCTCTCCGTGGCACAATGTGTACGATACTACGGTGCAGTATGTAGGTATGGAAACCTGTAAGGGTTGCCATGCAGACATCTACAACACATATATACAGACAGGTATGGGGCAGTCTTTTGACCATGCAACGAAGCAAAAGTCTGCTGCCGATTTCACACACGCACCTGTTTACGACAAAGACCTTGATTTTTACTACAAGCCTTTCTGGCAAAACGATTCGCTCTATGTAATGGAGTATCGTACAGAAGGCAGTGATACCACACACAAGCTGTTGCAGAAAGTAGATTACATTGTTGGTTCCGGACAGCATACCAACTCGCACATCTTCAGTAAGAACGGATATCTGTATCAGGCCCCTATTACCTTCTATACACAAAAGAAACAGTGGGACCTTGCACCGGGCTTTGAGAAAGGAGCAAGTAGCCGTTTTACAAGGTTGATAGAATCAGAGTGTATGACCTGTCACAATGGTTACCCAGATTTTGTAAAGACAAGTCAGAACAAATACGTAACCATCAAAACAGGTATTGATTGCGAGCGTTGTCATGGCCCAGGCGGGCTACACGTGAAGGAGAAAATGGCGGGTAATATCGTAGATACATCAAAAGGACCTGACTACACAATTGTCAATCCACGTAGGCTTTCTACAGAATTGCAAAACAATATATGCCAGCGTTGTCACCTGCAGGGCATATCTGTACTCAACGATGGTAAAACATTCTTCGATTTCCGCCCTGGTATGCATTTGTCTGAAGTGATGAATGTATTTATGCCGCAGTATGAAGGTGCGCAGGACAAGATGATAATGGCATCGCACGTAGAGCGGATGAAAAAAAGCGATTGCTATGTAAGCTCTGGCAAGATGAGTTGTATTACTTGTCACAATCCGCACGTGAGTGTGAAGTTTACACAGCACTCGCAATACATCAATGCGTGCAACAGTTGTCATGGCGCAGGCAAGCAACAGTGTACAGAAAAAGAAGCTGTGCGCAATGCAAAAGGCAATGACTGTATTACCTGCCACATGCCGCGCAATGGTAGTATAGATATACCGCACGTAGCCGTTACAGACCACTACATACGCAAGCGCCCGCTCGATGATGCTACGAAAAGTAAAATAACCGCATTTCTTGGGCTGAAGTCTTTCAATAATGATAACCCCGATGCCATAACAACAGCGCGTGCATTTATGGAGTTTTTTGAAAGATATAATCCTAATAAAGGCCTGATAGATTCTGCGCTGAAATACCTGAACAAAGAACAAAATCGCGAAGCATCAGAGAAACATAATCGAGATTATATACGTGCATATTTCCTGCTGAATGATTTTGGGAAAGTAACACAGTACGCAGCGTCACTAAAGCCTGAAAGCATCACAGATGCATGGGCATGTTACCGCATTGGGGAGTCTTACAGCAACATACAACTGGCAGACAAGGCATTGGCATGGTATCAGAGAGCTGTAGCCATCTGGCCACAGTCGCTCGATTTTCAGAATAAGTATGGTAACTGTTTGCTGACGCTGAATAAAGTAAAAGAAGCGCAGGATGTGTTTACTTACATACTGAAAGAAAATCCTGACTATCTGAGTGCGAATGTAAATCTAGGCTTCATATACATGCAGCAGGCAAATAAAACAATGTCTTACGACTACCTGATGCGTGCACTGAAGCTGAATCCTGATTATGAGCAAACGCTTATCAATCTGGCAGTATGGCACCATAATAATGGCAATGATGGTAATGCAAAAAAATACTTGCTACACTTACTGAAAACGCATCCGCAAAACGAGCAGGCAAAAGCTATGCTGGCTGATATTCAATAGTATATTTACAGTCTATTCTTTAACCTAAATAATCTGAAATGAAAAAACTAACCCTTGTTTTATTATTGATTGCCCTATCTGTTACATCTTTTGCACAGCGCGGCTACAAAGGATATAAAAGCGGAAAAGGCGGGCGCAATAGTTATGAATGTCCTAAATTGTATATAGGTGTTACAGCCGGTATAGAAAATCCCGGTGGGCTTGTTGGTTTTAATATTGATGTGCCTGTTACACAACGTTTTTCACTGTCGGGTAGTGCAGGGCTTAGCTCATGGGGCTACAAAGCAGGTGGCGAGGGTCGTTTTTATTTCGGCGATTGCAACCGTTCTTGGGCACTGGGTGCAGGTGTTACGTATAACACAGGATTGAGTAACTTAAGTATGACACTGCCTACTACATATGGTGATGCTACGGTATTGGTAGATTTGAAGCCAAAGACAAATGTGTTTTTTGCAGTTCACAAATTCTTTAATCTTGGCAGAAACGGACACCGCTTCAATATTATGGCAGGCTATTCTATGAGGCTGGATGATGATAACTATGCAATATTGAATAACTACGAGCTTACAACAGAAGGTGAAGATGTTATGAGAGTGTTAGCTCCCGGTGGTTTGATGATAGGTTTCGGATTTAGCTTTGGTGTATTGCGATAACCTGAGTTGATGATATTATGAAAGGGATGCAATTGCATCCCTTTTGTTATTTAGTTGAATCTGTAATTGAAGAAAAGTCTTTGCCCGACATTGCCCATATCAAAATCAAAGAGCCCCTGGCTTCGTTTATTGACTGTCACAGAACTAAAAGTAGCATCTACGCCAAAGAACTCTACACCGGCAGCTATACGGCTGAATACGAGTTTAGCACCTACAGTTGGCAAGAGGCTCACATGCCACATCTTAACGTCTGATGCAGGCCTGCCGAAAATATCACCGCTGTTTTCGTAATGATAACTGCTGGTCATATAAGTCTTGTCAATCAATGTATCCTGTTTCCCTTTGCCATAGCCAACATTCAGCTCTACAGTTGCAAACAGGTATACACGTTTGTAAAACTTTCTTTGTATTTGTGCTGCAGCGCCAATCTTCAGCATATCTACAACTCTGCGTGTGCGCATGTCGATAAATGTGTCTACGTTCACTGTTTTTCGAAACACATCGCCTAATGCATAGTTGTTTCCATGCGCAGCCATTATTCTGTAACCTACGCGTTCATTCTTCCAGCGGCTATACTGAATGCCCAACATGTCCACATCGGTGCTGTTGATAGATGCAGATCCCATTGCATTGTGCATGAAAATACCAATCTCGTTCTTGCGGTCGTTTTGCGCGGTTGTGTTGCCTGCTTCTGTTTGTGCAAAGCCAGTAATACTGCATGCTGAAAAGCCCAATGCAAATAATAAGTTCTTCATAAGTGCTTGTCTGTTAAAGCAAAGAACGTAATAATGTAGTGTTTATTGTAATGGTAACGAAAAGTCGCGCTTAAAGTGCAGCATTGTATTTACCTGCTACCACATTCCAGTCGATGACGTTCCAAATAGCATGCAGATAGTCAGGGCGCCTGTTCTGGCACTTTATATAATAAGCATGTTCCCAAACATCAATGCCCAAAACAGGTATGCCTTTTACTTCAGCAATATCCATCAGTGGGTTGTCCTGGTTGGGTGTAGAGCATACATCCAGCTTGCCATCTTTTACAATCAGCCAGGTCCATCCGCTGCCAAAGCGTGCCAGCCCTGCAGCATTCATTTTTTCTTTCATTGCGTTGAATGAACCGAAACAAGTATTGATGGCTTCTGCTAAAGCACCTGTAGGTTCTCCGCCACCATCGGGGCTCAGTATTTCCCAGTATTGGCTATGGTTATAATGGCTGCCAGCACTGTTGCGTGCTGCGGGGTATTTTGAAACATTGGCAAGTAATTCCTGCAGCGATAAGGTTTCGCCATCGGTGCCTGTCAATGCTTTATTCAGATTGTCTACAGTAGTTTGGTGATGCTTGTAGTAATGGGTTTCCATTGTAAAAGCATCGATGTGAGGTTCCAGTGCATCAAACGCATATTTTAATGCAGGAAATAAGTGAGCCATTTGTGTAAGTTTTGGAGTGATACACAAGTTTATCTCACTTCATTGTAAAACAAAAGTGGTTACAAGAACATTGTAACCACTTTAACATTTATGTTTAACTGATTGTTATTGAGCAGCTTCGAATTTAGCAGCTACTGCATCCCAGTTGATAACATTCCAGATAGCACCCAGATAATCAGGGCGTTTGTTTTGGTATTTCAGGTAGTATGCGTGTTCCCATACGTCGATGCCCAGAATAGGTGTGCCTTTTACTTCAGCAATATCCATCAGCGGGTTGTCTTGGTTTGGTGTAGAGCATACATCCAGTTTGCCATCTTTTACAATCAGCCAAGCCCAGCCGCTACCAAAGCGTGTAGTACCTGCTGTATTCATTTTTTCTTTCAGTGCATCCAAAGAACCGAAAGCTGCATTGATAGCATCTGCCAATGCACCTGATGGTTGGCTACCGCTTGGCCCCAGAATTTCCCAGAACAGTGAGTGGTTCCAGTGACCACCACCGTTGTTGCGTACAGCAGCAGGGTATTTAGAGATGTTAGCCATCAGTTCTTCAAGCGATTTGCCTTCACCGTCAGTACCTGCCAGTGCTTTATTCAGGTTATCTACATAAGCCTGATGATGCCTGTCGTGGTGTATTTGCATTGTTAGTGCATCAATGTGTGGTTCCAGTGCGTCGAACGCATATCCTAATGCAGGAAGTGTATGTGCCATAGTTTTATTGTTTTTACGTTTTCTAAAGGACTCCAAAGTTAACCCTGAATGCCGAAAGCCCAAAACGCAGGGTGATTTTAATAGTTATTTAAAATAGCTGTATAGGCATATTCCTTGCTTATTAGCCTTTTGTGTTTTCGTTAACCGCTAATTATCAACACTAATAAGGTTTTAGCTTATTTGTTGGTTGGCAGATAATCGTCGATTTTACAATTTATTGTCCTGCTCGGTATTTCGTGTACCTACACCAAACACCTGTTTAGTCTGTATATTTGACCCGTATTTCGAAACCATTCGCATGAGTCTTCCTTCGTTATCATTACGGCGGCCTGTATTAGCCATCGTTCTCAATATTCTGATAGTTGTTTTTGGTTACATCGGGTTCACTTCGCTCGGTGTTCGCGACTATCCTTCTATCGACCCGCCGATTATCAACGTGCGTACATCTTACGCAGGTGCCAATCCTGATATCATAGAATCGCAGATTACTGAGCCGTTGGAGAAGTCTATCAATGGTATTGCGGGTATCAAGAGTATATCGTCTACCAGTGCGCAGGGCAACAGTAACATTACCGTAGAGTTTGATTTGGGTGTAGACTTAGAAGCAGCTGCAAATGATGTGCGCGATAAAGTATCGCAAGCCATCCGAAACCTGCCGCAGGATATTGATGCGCCACCTGTAGTGTCTAAAGCAGATGCCAATTCGCAGCCTATCATATCGATGACGGTACAGAGCGATACCAAGAATCAACTGGAACTAACAGAGTATGCTGAGAACGTATTGGTAGAACGCCTGCAGACTATCCCCGGTGTTAGTAGTATACAGATATGGGGGCAGAAGCGTTATGCCATGCGCCTTTGGCTCGATCCGCTGAAATTGGCTGGTTATGGCATTACGTTTCAGGATGTAGAGCAATCGCTTGCTAAACAAAATGTGGAATTGCCTTCCGGTAAACTATCAGGCGCTAATACAGAGCTCTCTGTACGCACATTCGGCAGGCTGTTTTCAGAAGAAGATTTCAATAAGCTGATAATAAAGAATGTAAACGGCACAGATATACACCTGAGTGATGTTGGCGAGGCAGTGCTTGGCCCGGAGAATGAAGAAACGGTGCTGAAAGAAAGCAACGTGCCGATGATTGCATTGGCCATTACACCGCAGCCGGGTTCTAACTACGTAGCTATTGCAGATGAGTTTTATAAACGCTACGACGCACTTAAGAAAGACATCCCTGCAGATTTTAAAGTAAACATAGCACTCGATACAACAGCATATATTAAGAAGTCTATCAGCGAGGTAGAGGAGACATTGTTTGTTGCATTCGCACTCGTAATCATCATTATCTATCTCTTCTTCCGCGATTGGCTGATTGCCTTCCGCCCGTTGATAGATATACCTGTCAGCCTGATTGGTGCATTCTTCATTATGTACATGATGGGCTTTACCATCAATATCCTCACGCTGCTTGCCATCGTATTGGCTACAGGTCTTGTGGTGGATGATGGTATTGTAGTGACGGAAAATATATACAAGAAGATAGAGAAGGGTATGGAGAAGCATCGTGCCGCCAGAGAGGGTAGCGAGGAAATATATTTTGCGGTCATCTCTACCTCCATCACATTAGCGGTTGTGTTCTTGCCGATTGTTTTCTTACAGGGTTTTACTGGTAGGCTGTTTCGGGAGTTCGGTATAGTGGTAGCTGGTGCGGTATTGATATCTGCATTCGTATCACTGTCATTAACTCCTGTACTGAACGTATTGATGACGCGCAAAGAACACAAGCCTTCAAAATTCTATGTAAAGTCTGAGCCATTCTTTGTAGGTATGGAGCAGGCATACAAGAAAGGGTTGGTTTGGATAATGCGTCATAAATGGGTAGCATTTGTAGGTGTGAAAGTGAGCTTCGCACTGATATTCCTTATAGGTAAAGGATTGCAAAGTGAGCTGGCGCCACTCGAAGACCGTGGCCGTTTCCGTGCACAGGTATCAGCACCGGAAGGAACATCTTACGATGCCATGGATAAATACATGGAGCAGTTGGTGAATGTAGTGCTTGATTCCATACCTGAAAGACAAGTAACATTATCTGTTACTGCGCCGGGCTTTACAGGTTCGGGTGCGGTGAATACTGGCTTTATGAATGTGCGCCTGAGTGATGCAGACAAACGCAAACGCTCGCAGGATGAAATTGTACAAGCTGTCAACCGTAACCTGCAAAAGAAAAACTTCGGCCGTGCATTTGCCATACAAGAACAGACTATATCTGTGCAGCGCGGTGGTAGTGCATACCCGGTAGTGTTCATTCTGCAAAACATCAATTTCGAGAAGCTGGCGCAAGTTGTGCCTAAGTTTCTAGACGAGGTAAATCAGAGCCCTGTTTTTCAGGGTGCCGATATAGATTTGAAATTCAACAAGCCTGAACTGACAGTAAGTATCAACCGTGCAAAAGCTTCGCAGGTAGGTGTTTCAATTCAGGATATAGCGCAGACCTTGCAATTGGCATTAAGTAACCGCCGTCTTGGTTACTTTACCAAAAATGGTAAGCAGTATCAGGTACTTGGTCAGGTATTCCGCGAAAACCGCGAAGCACCAATAGACCTGAAGACATTCTATGTGCGCAACAGTTCAGGGCAGGTAATGTCTATCGACAACTTTGTATCGATAGAAGAAACAACCAGTCCATCGCAGATATATCACTATAACAGGTACAAGTCTGCAACCATTTCATCAGGCCTTGCACCCGGCAAAACTATCGGCGATGGTATTGCAGAGATGGATAAGATTTATGAAAAGCTGAAGAAAGATAAAGTAGTTGATGAATCATTCACTACATCGCTGGGTGGTGCATCTAAAGACTATGTAGAAAGCTCTTCCAACACACTCTTTGCATTCATACTTGCATTGGTGTTGATATACCTGATTCTGGCTGCGCAGTTCGAGAGCTTTATCGATCCGCTCATCATCATGCTTACGGTGCCATTGGCTATAGCAGGTGCGGTGCTGTCGCTGTGGTTGTTCGGACAAACACTGAACATCTTCTCGCAGATTGGTATGATTATGCTGATAGGCCTTGTTACCAAAAACGGTATCCTGATTGTAGAATACGCCAACCATATTCGCGACAGGGGAGCATCTAAAGTAAATGCGGTAATAGAGGCAGCGTCTATGCGTCTGCGTCCTATATTGATGACTAGCCTTGCTATGATGTTTGGTGCATTGCCATTGGCATTATCGCTGGGTGCAGCATCTAAGAGCCGTATGCCATTGGGTATAGTGATAGTGGGGGGCTTGCTGTTCTCGCTGGTCTTGTCATTGTTTATAGTACCGGTTATTTATACATTCTTCTCTCGCAGAAAACCACAATCGGCAACTGCGGTAGATAAACTGAACGATTAATGAAGCAAATATTAGCTGGCATATTACTCCTCTCTGGCACGGTATCTACTGCACAGCAGCGGCTGTCACTGAGCGATGCCATTGCCAAAGCGCTTGAACATAATTTTGATATACGCATTGCAAAGACGGCACTGCAACAGGCTGAGCGCAATAATACACTTGGTAATGCAGGCTTTTCGCCAAATGTAAACGCAACTGCAGGCGTAACTACAGGTAGTGCAAATACAAGAATAGAATTCGCCGACGGTCGTGTACAAGAAGTAGCCAATGCGGCTTCTGTAGGGTACAATGGTGCCGTATCGCTTGGGTGGACATTGTTTGACGGTGGCAGAATGTTCCTGAATAAAAAACTACTGAACACACAGGAAGCGGTAGTAAGTGCACAGTTGAAAGAGCGTGTGCAGGCTATCGTATCGCAAACCATACAGGCGTATGCGGCTGCAGTATTTCAGAAGCAGCAGGGCGTTGCTATAGATACTGCGTTGGTACTTGCAAAGACAAGGATGATATTATCGCAAGTGAAGTATGAAACGGGTGCTTCTGCCAAAGTAGATTTCCTGCAGGCGCGTGTAGACTATAATACCCGCCAGTCAGATTCGCTGACACTTGAAGCACAACATATTTCTTCATTGGCTACGCTTAATGCTTTGATGGGTGAAGAGGCGGATAGGCTATATGTATTGGATGATGAATTGCAAATGAATACAGCACTGCAACCAACTGATAAAGACAGGTTGAAAGATCTGAGCCCTTCTTTGCAGATAGCAAGGCAAAATGCAGAAGCTTCTGAACTGAGTGCCAAGATTGCAAAAGCTTTCATGCTGCCTACACTGTCTGTAAACGGAGCGTATTCGTACAGTCGTACACAGAGCCAGGCAGGTTTTGCATTATTCAACCAGAGCTATGGCCCAACGGGGGGGGCAAACTTAAGTATGCCTTTGTTTCAGGGTGGCAACCTGCGCAGACAGGCAAAAATAGCATCGCTGCAAGCTATGCGTATGCAGCTAACTTACGATTGGCAGAACACCGAACTTAGCAGGCAATACCGCACTGCATGGGGCAATTATGAAATGGCATTAGCTGCCTACAAACTTGAGCAGGAAAACATTGGCTACGCCAAAGAGAATCTTGATATACAGAAAGCGCGTTTTCGTGTAGGTATTGCAAATACACTGGAAACACGTGAGGCAGAGAATAGCTACGTACAGGCATTGCAGCGCTTATTCACCGCAGCCTACAACCTGAAGGTAAGCGAAACCAGAGTGCTGGAACTGGAAGGAAACTTAGTAAAATAATAAAGCCCCTCATTGAGGGGCTTTATTATTAAGATTAGATATGTTGTTTGAAATACTCCAGCGTCCTGCGCAGACCTTCACTGCGGTCTACAGTTGGTTGCCATCCCAGTATTTCTTTTGCTTTTGTAATGTTTGGCTGACGTTGTTTAGGGTCGTCCTGTGGCAGTGGTTCGTACACTATTTTAGATTTAGAACCTGTTAGTGCAATTACTTCTTCCGCAAATTGCAGCAGGCTTATCTCTACAGGGTTACCAATGTTTACAGGCATGTGGTAGTCGCTCAACAATAAACGATAGATGCCCTCAACCAAGTCATCGCAATAGCAGAAAGAACGAGTCTGAGAACCATCACCATATACTGTAACATCTTCACCACGTAGCGCCTGGCTCATGAATGTTGGCAGCGCACGGCCGTCATCGAGTCGCATACGCGGGCCGTATGTGTTGAAGATACGGATGATGCGTGTTTCCACACCGTGGAAGTTGTGGTAAGCCATTGTGATGCTTTCCATGTAGCGTTTAGCTTCATCATATACACCACGCGGGCCTATCGGGTTCACATTACCCCAGTATTCTTCTGTCTGCGGGTGCACCAGCGGATCGCCATACACTTCAGATGTAGAAGCTACCAATATGCGAGCGCCTTTAGCTTTTGCAAGGCCCAGCAGATTGTGCGTACCCATTGCGCCTACTTTCAGCGTTTGGATAGGCATTTTCAGATAGTCTATCGGGCTGGCAGGCGATGCAAAGTGCAGTATATAATCGATGTTGCCGGGTACGTGTACAAACTTGGTAACATCGTGATGATAGAAATCAAAATCCTTGTTCGGGAACAGATGTTCTATGTTCTGGATATTGCCCGTCAGCAGGTTGTCCATACCAACTACAGTGTATCCTTCTTTCAGAAACCTGTCGCACAGGTGAGAACCGAGGAAGCCTGCGGCACCTGTTATTAATATGCGTTTCTTAGTACTCATTATCTATGATATAGTTATTGTCTGTTGTGAATGTCCCGATTAGTCAAGTACGCCGCGCTCTCTGATAGCAGAACCGTTGTTCACGGTTATTTTGCTTCTCAGTGATGCATGTACTGTGGTACGGCCGATGCTTTCGTAATAGAAGCCAAGCTCTTCCATTTTCTCCAGGCTGTATACGTTACGGCCATCGAAGATAGCAGGGAATTTCAGTGTTTTCTGTATGCGGTCAAAATCCGGGTTGCGGAACTCGCTCCACTCTGTAACAATAACCAGTGCATCTGTATCTGTCAGTGCATCATACTGGTCGTTTGCAAAGTATACTTTGTCGCCAAATATTTTCTTCACGTTAGCCATTGCTTCAGGGTCGTAGGTACGTACCTGACCACCTGCTTCCAGTATTTCGCGTATCAGTTCCAAAGCCGGTGCTTCGCGGATGTCATCCGTTTCAGGTTTAAAGGCAAGGCCCCAAACTGCAAACGTGCGGCCTGTAAGGTCTGTGCCAAACGCTTCGCGGATTTTCCTGCCAAGGCGCAGTTTTTGTTTATCATTTACTTCCATCACCGTGTTCACAAGGCGGAAGTCGTATTCCAGTTCACGAGCCGTCAGTGCCAGTGCCTGTACGTCCTTAGGGAAGCAGCTACCGCCATAACCCACACCCGGGAACAGGAAGCGCTTACCGATACGGCCGTCGCTACCCATACCTATCCGTACCATGTCTACGTTAGCACCTGCTTTTTCGCACAGGTTGGCCATTTCGTTCATGAAAGATATACGCATTGCCAGATAAGAGTTGGCAGCATATTTAGTCATTTCAGAAGAACGCTCGTCCATAAAGTATATCGGGTTGCCCTGACGTACATATGGCTGATACAATTCTTCCATCAGTTTCTTAGCTTTTTCTGATGATGTACCCACTACTACGCGGTCAGGCTTCAGAAAGTCTTCCACAGCTACACCTTCGCGTAGGAATTCCGGGTTAGATACTACATCATACAGTTCTTTATCAAGCCTTTTTGCCAGTACTGCAGCTACTTTTTCAGCAGTGCCTACAGGTACGGTGCTTTTATTTACTATTACAGTGTATCTATCTATGATTTTGCTCAGGTCGTCAGCCACGCCCAATACATAACGCAGGTCGGCAGCACCATCTTCACCCGGAGGTGTAGGCAGTGCCAGAAATACGATTTGTGCATTCTTGATACCTTCCGCCAGAGAAGTAGTGAAAGTGATACGCTTTTCTTTGATGTTGCGTTCCAGCAGTACATCAAGTCCCGGCTCGTATATAGGGGACTTGCCTGCGCGCAGCATGGCAATCTTTTCCTCGTTTACATCTATACATACTACATTGTTGCCCGTTTCGGCAAAACATGTACCCGAAACCAGACCAACATAACCTGTGCCAACTATAGCTATTTGCATAATGACTGTTTATGAAAAATTTGCGCAAATGTAGGTATAATTTTGGCTTTATATGTTAGAATACTTCTACATATTAGCATATTTTGAAAATTTTGCTTACCATTACAGTTAGATTTCATAAAACAGGAATTTATTTTAAAAATTAATAATCTATGAGAGGCAAAAAGTTTTACGCTTTTCTATCTGCATCAGCACTGGCTTTAGTTATAGTAGCAATCGGCTGTAAAAAGAGTAATACAGATAAGGTTGTGAATGTTGAGGATATCAGTTATGGCAAGGAAAATGCTCGTATTGAACAAACTGTTAGTGATGCGGAAACTTTTGTAGATCAGGCGTATGCTTCGGGTTTTCTTAATCTGAAAGGTGGTAATGCGCTTGGTAGCACATGCGCCAATATATCTGTTGATACCGCAGCTCATAGAATCGTTATCGATTTTTCTACACAAAACTGTCTTTGTAAAGACAGCCGCTATCGCCGTGGTAAGATTATCTGCAACTACACTAAGAAATATACAGATTCAGGTTCAGTACGTTCTATATACTTCGATAAGTATTATGTAAATGACTATTCTGTAAACGGTTTGATTACCGTTACAAAGATTCAAAGTCCTAAAGATTTGCATTATGCAATCGCCAGCAATGTTACACTAACATCTGCTGATGGTCTGTTGACAACAAGCAGGAGAGCTACACAAACACGCAGCTATGTAACCGGTAGCTTTAGTGAAGATGTTTATGACGATGAATATTATGTTGATGGTTACGGTGATTATACACACTCTAACGGTGCGCTGTATACATTCAGTATAGAAGAACATTTGCGTGTAAATCCCAACTGCGATTGGCCTAAAGAAGGTATCGTGGAAATGATACAGGTAAATGGCTCTCCACGTATTTTCAACTACGGTCCGTCTATAGGTTGCGACAGAAAAGCCACAATGACTGTGAATGAAGTAGTGAATGAAGTTTTGATGGATTAATTTATTGATACAGGATATAATGTAAAAGCAGCCTTAAAGGCTGCTTTTGTTATTTAAGGCATTGTAGTAAAATACTACATGCTTTCTCAATCTCTTCTTTGGTAATAGTAAGGGGTGGGGCTATGCGTATACATTGTGGAGCAAACAAAAACCAGTCTGAGAATAACCCTTGTTTCAGGCAATCTGCAAGTGTATCCAGTACATGTTGTTGTGTTTCCAGTTCTACGGCCATCAGCAGCCCTTTGCTGCGCACAGCTTTTATGGCAGGGTGCTTTAGTAAAGAATGAAATAATGCTTCTTTCTCGGCAACAGTTTCTACAAGATTTTCATCTTCCAACACCTGCATGGCCGCCATGCCTGCCGCACAACTTACAGGGTGCCCGCCAAATGTGGTGATGTGGCCTAATACCGGTTTATCTGTCAGTTGCCACATATTGTTGTAAGAAGATACAAAAGCGCCCAGAGGCATACCACCACCCAGTGCCTTGCCAAGCAGCACTATATCAGGTATCACACCATAGTGTTCAAAGCCCCACAGCTTGCCTGTGCGCCCGAAGCCGCATTGTATTTCGTCAAATATCAGGAGTGCACCGGTTTCTGTGCACTTAGCACGCAGTTTTTGCAGCCATGCTAGGTTAGGTTCTTTAATACCTGCTTCTGCCTGTACTGTTTCTATGATAACACAAGCAGTATTGCAGTTCACCGCATCAATAAAAGCATCGGTATTATAGTCCATATGCCATACACCCGGCATCAACGGGCGGAAGGCGTTGCGCCAGTATTCATCGCCTATAACACTCAGTGCCCCAAGTGTAGCACCGTGATAACTATGGTTGGCAGCCACTATTTCCGTTTTGCCTGTTACCCTCCTTGCCAGTTTGATGGCGCCTTCCGTAGCCTCTGCACCCGAATTGGTAAAGTACACACAATCAAGGCCTGTAGGCATGTGGTCGGTTATCATTTTGGCATATTGCACCTGCGGGCTTTGTACCAACTCGCCATATACCATTATATGCAGGTATTTGTCTGCCTGTTCCTTGATGGCCTGTGTCACCTTCGGGTGGCAGTGGCCTATGTTACATACACTGATGCCGCCAATCAGGTCCAGGTATCGGTTGCCGTCGGCATCGCAGAGGTAGCAACCTTTGGCATCTGTTATATGCAGTGCTATGGGCGCAGGCGATGTTTGCGCAACGTGTTGAAGAAACAGGCTTCTGGTATTCATGCCGCAAAATTAATCCTAAGTGCCGATTGTAGGCGGGGTTGGAGGTTAATAATTAAATAATAATAAAACAACAATTTAGTTGCGATAAGTTCACAATTAATATTCACTTAACATAGAGTTCATCTGCGCGTAACATTGGCTTAAAGCACAGGTAACATTGCAGACCGACTTTTGCGGTCAAATAAACACACACACATGTTAAAAATTAACACCTTATTGTTTGTCCTCCTTATGTCGCTGCAGGCTATAGCCGGTGGTAAGATTTCGGGTAAAGTAACAGACGAAAAAACAGGTGAACCAATTATTGGTGCTACAATCATTGTACAAGGTACAGGTAAAGGCTCTGCTACAGACGTAGATGGACGTTTTATGGTAGACATTGCAGCAGGCGAATATGTAGTTGAAATCAAGTACATAGGCTACGCGGCAAAAAATGTAAGTGATGTAGTAGTGAAAGAGGGTGGCGTAACAGAACTGAACGCAACCATTGCAGAAGACACTAAAAAGCAACTGACAGAAGTTGTGGTAAAAGCTTCTTTGAAGAAGGAGTCTATCAACGCACTTTATTCTATACAGAAAAACAGTATCGCTGTATCTAGCGGTATTTCTGCAGATATCATTCAGCGCACGCCCGATAAAAATACAGGCGAAGTGCTGAAGCGTGTAAGCGGTGCAAGTGTAAAGGATGGTAAATACGTGGTTATCCGTGGGCTTAGCGACAGGTATAACCTGGCAATGGTAAACAATGCACTGATGCCAAGTACAGAGCCTGATAAAAAAGCATTCTCTTTCGATGTTATCCCTTCAAACCTTATAGATAATATCATAATCAACAAAACTGCATCTGCAGATATGCCGGGCGATTTTGCAGGTGGTGTGGTAACAGTACTCACAAAAGACGTTCCTGAAAAAGACTTTGTAAACGTAGGTGTTAGTGCCGGTTACAATACACAAAGTACAGGCAAGAGTTTTGTGAGCAACGAGCGTACAGGCATGTCTTATCTGGCGTTCCCGGGCAATAGCAACGCGCTGCCTTCGGGCTTTGGTAAAGATGCTGCTTATTACAATGGTTTGCGTAGCTCAAATCCGCAACAACAATATGATGTAACAAAATCGTTGCCAAACAGCTATAAAGAAGTAACAACTACGGCGCTGCCAAACACAGCTATCAATGCATCTGTTGGTAAAGCAGTCAACTTCAAAAATGGTGATAAATTCGGTGCTGTGGTAGGCCTTTCACTTCGTAATACACAGATTAAAACACAACCAGACGATTTTATTCGTGGTAAGTATGAAACCAACCGTGTACACACTTACACAACCGAAACACAATACAGGTATTCATCAAATCTCGCTGCTCTGGCAAACTTTTCATATGTAACAGGTAAAAGCAAAATCGGCTTCAAAAATCTGTACAATAAAATATACGATAATACATACTATAAGCGTGAAGGTTATTCTACGAGCAATCTGCAACAGATAAAAGCATATTCCTCTATCCCTTCAGAGCGTCAGGTATTCAACTCGCAATTGGAAGGCGAACATGCCTTTGGTAAAAAGAATATTAAGGCAACGTGGAATTTGAACTATTCAAATTTGAACTCTCAACAAAAAGATTTGAGAACTGCTTTTTACACACGCAATGTTAACTTCAATCAGGCTGATGAACCTATTGTTGATGAAACAGTGCCTTTTGAAATTGTAGACAGAAACAGCAGGCGTTTCTTCAGTACACAAAAAGATAACAACCTGGGAGGTAATGCCAATATTACTTATCCTTTCAAATTGTTTAATCAGAAACAGGCTGTAAAAGCTGGCTATCTGTATCAGTACAAGAGCAGGGAGTTCAGTGCAAGAATATTCCAGTACGAACCTGTTGGTTTGTCACTGCCGCACGAAATAGCACAACAACCTGTGGGCGAAATCTTTGATGCTAAAAATATCGGTACATCAAATGGCTTATTCCTGCGCGAGATAACAAGCTCTGAAGATGCATATAAAGCATATGGTATGCTGAATACAGGTTATGTAATGTTGGATAATTCTATCAGCGAAAAAATCCGCCTTACATGGGGTGTGCGTGTAGAATCATATACGCAAACTATTAAAGCTACGCTGCGTTCAGGTTCTAAGTTGAATAAAGAAGACAATTTTACAGATGTACTTCCTTCATTCAACTTGTCTTACAATGCAAGCGACAAGTCTAAATTCCGTTTGTCTGCATCACGTACAGTAAACCGTCCTGAATTCAGAGAGATTGCACCATTCCAATTTATAGATTTTGAAAATACATGGACTATCACAGGTAATCCAAATCTAAAAAGAGCAAATATCACAAATCTGGATTTCAGGTATGAATATTACCCAAGTGCAGGTGAAGCTATAACAGCTGGTGTGTTTTACAAAAACTTTACAAACCCTATCGAAGCTAAAATGGATGACCAGTCAAATCTTGATTTGCTGATCTTCGGTTATCAGAACGCTAAATCTGCATATGCCGCAGGTTTCGAATTGGATGTTCGTAAAAAAATGTCTTTTGTAGGTGATGCACGCTGGTTAGAAAATCTGATTGTGGGTGGTAATTTCTCTTACATATATTCAAGAGTTGATGCAAGCAACATCATTGGCACAACAAATACTATAGGTACAAAAGCCGATCGTCCGTTACAAGGCCAGTCACCATATCTCATAAATGCATCAATATTGTACAACATGCCTAAAACAGGTATTGCATTCAGTGCAATGTACAACAGGATAGGTCATCGTATTGCTATCGTAGGTAATGCTTCTATACCTACTACTTGGGAGAATGGTCGTGATGTGATTGACTTACAAATCAGCAAAACCGTATTGAAAAATAAAGGTGAATTTAAGCTTACTGTTGGCGATTTACTGAATCAGGCAGCTGTTTTTTACTGGAATACAGATAATAATAATGCCTACTCAAAAGGTGATGTGAAAATCGGGGCAGGTGTAGATAGTAAATTCCAATCTTATCGTTTGGGAACAACACTCACACTTGGCTTCAACTATCGCTTTGGTGGTAAATAACAGGAATAGCAATTTAGACAAATAGAAAACGCGTGGCTTTATGCCGCGCGTTTTTCGTTTTATATATTTTTTGCTGTGCCAATCCTTAACATTCGCTTAATGTGCCGTTAATATACGCGTAATGTTGCCCATCTACTTTTGTGTCAAATTTAAACCACGTATGAAATTTCAGAAATTCTTATCTCTGATGCTTATTGGTAGTCTGGCGCTGACTACAACTGTTACTTCTTGTAAAAAAGATGATGAAGAAACAACCCCTGTAGTAGATAATGAAAACTACACACTGTCTGGCGACATCACTACAAACAGAACATTGAAAAACACTCAAGCTTATACACTGAAAGGATATGTGTATGTAAAAGCTGGTGCAACATTGACAATCCCTGCCGGTACAATCATCAAAAGCGACAAAACTGAAAAAGGTGCGCTTATCATTGAAAAAGGTGGTAAAATAATGGCAGAAGGTACTGCTTCAAGCCCAATCGTATTTACATCAGGTATGGATGCAGGTACACGCAAGCCAGGCGACTGGGGTGGTATCATCATCCTGGGCGACGCGCCAACAAACCGCTCTACTCCTCCAACTATCGAAGGTGGTGTAAGCCGTACTTATGGTGGCAACAATGCTAACGATAACTCTGGTGTACTGAAATATGTACGTATCGAATACGCAGGTATCGCAGCAGCTCCAAACTCTGAAATCAATGGCCTTACACTCGGTGGTGTAGGCGCAGGTACTACTATCGAAAATATCATGGTTACTTATGGTAATGACGATGCTTACGAATTCTTTGGTGGTACAGTAAACTGTAAAAACCTGATTGCTTATGGTACAGCTGATGATGACTACGATTTCGATTTCGGTTACACAGGTTCTATCACAAATGCAATCTCTCTTCGCGATCCTTCATTCGTAGATGCTGGTGATGCAGGTAACGGTATTGAAGCTGATAACGATGGTACTGGTACAAACGCTACTCCGTACACACGCCCTGTTCTGACAAACTTCACACTGGTAGGTCCTAACAATGCAAGTGGTACAGCTGCAAACCACAACTTTGCAAACCGCTGGCGCCGTGCTGTAAGATTCTCTCTTACAAAATCTATCCTGATAGGTTATCAGAAAGGTGGTTTCTCTCTGGAGTCTGATGCAACTGCACAAGCTTACAAAGATGGTTTGTCTGAATTCAAAAACAATCTGGTACACGCTGTTGCAAGTACTTTCAGGGTAGGTTCTGACGTTACTGTTATGACAGGTACAGATGTTGAAACTAAGGCTACAGGCGAAGGTAACATCAAACTGACTACTGCTGCAGATGCTAATCTGGTTAACCCATTCAATCTGTCAGCTCCTGATTTCAGCCCTAAAGCTGGTTCTACTGCAGCAACTAATGGTTGGGGTGCTATCACTGGTACAGACTGGACTAAAGGCTGGACTAACTGGACGCCTAACGCTACTAAATATTAATCGCTCATTGCAAGCATAATAATACAAAGTATAAAGCCACTCGAAAGAGTGGCTTTTCTTTTTTACAGTTATTTGAGAAGTTTATTTAGCAGGATGTAAACCCATAGATGCAGCTTTTTCTACCAGATAAGCATATGCTGCATCGTAATTGTTAGGTATTACACCATCCAATATAGCTTCGCGTATAGCGGTTTTGAGTGTGCCTACATCGCGGCTTGGTTGCAGGTTGAAGACTTGCATTATTTCTTCGCCACTGATGGGTGGTTGCCAGTTGCGTATCTTGTCTGCTTCCTCTACTTCTTTCAGTCGTTTTTTTACCAGTTCAAAGTTTTCCAGATAGCGCTTTACTTTCTGTCTGTTTTTAGAAGTAATGTCGCTCTCGCAAAGTATCATCAGGTCTTCCAGGTCTTCGCCCGCATCAAACAGCAGGCGGCGCATGGCGCTGTCTGTTATGTCTTCTTTCGTCAGGCTGATGGGGCGCAGGTGCAGGCCAACCAGTTTGGCTACATACTTCATCTTTTCATTCAGCGGCAGCTTCAGTTGCTTAAATATGCGCGGCACCATTTTTTCGCCCACAGCATCATGCCCGTGAAAAGTCCATCCATGCCCCGCTTCAAAGCGTTTGGTTGGAGGCTTGCCTATATCGTGCAGCAATGCTGCCCAGCGTAACCACAGGTCTTTGCTACGTGCAGCAACATTGTCTATTACCTGCAGGGTGTGGTAGAAGTTGTCTTTATGTCCCTTACCGTCTATCATCTCCGTACCGGCAAGGTCTGTAAACTGCTTAAAGAATTCGTGCAGCAAACCACTGCGATACAGCAGATCTAGCCCTATAGACGGTGTGTCTGTGAGCATTATTTTATTCAGCTCATCAGCAATACGTTCTGCCGATATGATTTTGATGCGTTGTTTATTTCGGGCAATTGCTTCAAAAGTCTCAGGTAGTATCTCAAACTTCAACTGATTGGCAAAACGTATGCAACGCATCATGCGCAGCGGATCATCGCTGAATGTTATATCAGGGTCCAGCGGTGTGCGTAGCAGTTTGTTATTAAGATCTTCAATGCCGTTAAACGGGTCAACAAGTTTCCCGAAATCATCTTTATTGAGGCTGATAGCCAGTGCATTGATGGTAAAATCTCTGCGCTTCTGGTCGTCTTCCAGCGTGCCGGGTTCTACATCGGGCTTGCGGGTGTGTTCGCTGTAAGACTCCTTGCGTGCACCTACAAACTCTACATCAAATCCATTCAGGTTGAACTGTGCCGTGCCGAAGTTTTTAAAGAAATTGACGCTTGGTTTATGCGGGTAGGTCTCAGCTACGGCGTGTGCCAGCTCTATACCATTGCCTACGCATACTATATCGGCATCTTTGGTAGGCCTGCCTAATAGTTTATCGCGTACAAAGCCACCTATCAGGTAGCAGGGTACGTTCATAGCCTGTGCAGCCTTAGCTATGCGCTCTAGTAAATCCAGTTCTTCGGGTGTGCAAACAATATCCATTATCGGGGGCAAATCTACTATTATTTAAGGGCGCAATACTTCAATATTGCCCTCATCATCCATTTTTACCAGTCGGGATGGTTGCTTCGGTTCTGTATCATCTTGCCTGTATTGCACTACATAATCTACGCCGTTAATGATTGCGGGCGATATCTGGTTGTAGAAAGATGCGGTAGGCGCTCCGCTGATGTTGGCAGATGTGGAAACCAATGGTTTCTGCATGCGTTTGATGAGCGCTTTACAAAATGGATCGTTTGTTACGCGTATAGCTATACTGCCGTTTTCATTTACTGCATTGTCTGCAAAGCCTATGGCACCCTCATATATTACAGTTGTAGGGCGGTCAAATGACTCTAGTATGGCTATAATATCGGGCGGTGGGGCTGCTACATATTGCAATACGTCTTTTGCGTCTGCCAGCAGTACTATCAGGCTTTTCTCTTTTGGCCTGTTTTTCAGGGCAAATACCTTTTCTATAGCGGCTTCGTCGGTAGCATTGCACCCAATACCCCAAACGGTGTCTGTAGGGTACAGGATAGTGCCTCCGTTTTCTATCGCTTTAATGCATTGTTTAATATCTAATTCAAAATCTGCCATCTGTATCGTAAGTCAGGATTAATACCTAAATTTGGGAATCAGGCAAAAATAAGCATAGTTAACAGGGTATTAACAACCCTTTAAATGTTTATTGCATGTCTATGGTATTAAATTTGTATTGATCAATTAAAACAATAATCGAAAATGAAAAAGGTTTTACTTTCTCTCGGACTTATCGCCCTGACAAGCGGTTTTGCAATGGCACAAGATAGCCACGCTGGTCACAATCATGGTACAGCAGACCTGCAGGTTGCACCAAAAGAAGCTTCTAACACAGCTGCACAGGCTACATCACTAAAGCCTGAAAACATGGAATTCAAAACAGACATGCACGATTTCGGTACTGTTGCTGAAGGCCCTGATGCAGAATTCAAATTTGAATTCAAAAACACAGGTAAAGAACCGGTTATCCTGAGCGCAGTAACTGCATCTTGCGGTTGTACAGCTCCTGAATGGTCTAAAGAACCTGTACTGCCTGGTAAAAAATCAGTTATTAAAGCTGTTTACCACACTGCAGGCCGTCCTGGTGGTTTCAACAAAACAATCACAGTAACATCTAACGCTGGTGTTAAAGTATTGACTATCAAAGGTAATGTTGAGAAAGCTCCTGAATCTTCAGTGCCTGCCAACAAGTCTATGATGAAGACTCAATAATTTAATAAGACAAACGAAATAACAGACAGGATATGAAACAGTTGTTTGTAACAATCATGCTTGCTTTTACTGCTTTTGTGGTAAACGCGCAGAATGGACCGCAGTTTAAGTTCAAAAATGGAGAAATGCACGACTTCGGAACCATCAAAGAAGGTCCGACAGTTAAGTACGACTTCGAATTTACAAATACAGGTAAAGAACCTTTGATCATTTACGATGCAACTGCAGACTGCGGGTGTACAAAGCCATCTTGGCCTAAACAACCTATTCTGCCAGGGCAAGCTGGCAAAATAACTGTTGAGTATAACACAGTAGGCCGCGTGGCACCTTTCAGCAAGTACATTTACATCAAATCGAACGCTGGTGGGCAAGGTGGTAAAGAACGCTACGAACTCCGCATTAAGGGTACAGTAGTGGCTGCCAAAGAGCCGGAACCTACAAAAGGGTAATTCAAATTATCGTCTTTAATATAAATAGCCCCGAATATCGGGGCTATTTTATTGTAATAAAGTGCCAAATAAGCCCGCCGTTTTCTATTTTTGCGCCATGCCGGTAATTTCACATCGCGGGGCACAGATGCCCCCTTCTCCCATCAGGAAGTTGGTGCCATTTGCAGAAGCTGCAAAAAAGCGTGGCACTAAAGTATACCACTTAAACATTGGACAACCAGATATAGAAACACCCAAAGCAATACTGGACGCTGTGCGCCACGTAGATATGAAGGTGTTGGAATACAGCCACAGCGCAGGCTTCGAAAGCTATCGCAAAAAACTGGTAGAGTATTATGGCCGCAACAATGTAAACATCAACCACAATCAGGTGATAGTTACAACAGGTGGTTCTGAAGCTATCCTGTTTGCTATTATGAGCTGTATGGATCCGGGCGATGAAATCATCATCCCTGAACCATTCTATGCCAACTACAATGGCTTTGCTACAAGTGCGGGTGTAAAAGTAGTGCCAATACCATCTACTATTGATGATGGCTTTGCGCTGCCGCCAATCGAAGCTTTTGAAAAGGCGGTGACTACGCGTACAAAAGCCATCATGATATGCAACCCTAACAACCCTACAGGCTATTTGTATAGCCACGAAGAGTTGGAGGTGTTGAAAGCAATATGTCTGAAACATGACCTGTTCCTTTTCAGTGACGAAGCATACCGTGAATTTTGCTACGATGGCAAAAAACACATCTCTGCATTGTCTATAGAAGGTTTGGAAGAGCATGCTATCCTGATGGATACTATCTCTAAACGCTACAGCGCATGTGGTGGCCGTATAGGTGCTTTTGTTACTAAGAATCAACAGGTGCTGGATGCTGCTATGAAATTTGCACAGGCTCGTCTGAGTCCACCATCATTCGCACAGATATTGGGCGAGGCAGCAGTTGATTTGCCTGCAGATTATTTTGACGAAGTGCATGCAGAATACAACAAGCGTCGCGACTTGCTGGTAGCACGCCTGCAGGCAATGCAAGGTGTTAAATGCCCTATGCCGGGGGGGGCATTCTACGCAATAGCGCAACTGCCTGTTGACGATAGCGAAAAATTCTGTCAGTGGTTGCTGGAAGAATTCTCTCATAATGGTTCTACTGTTATGATGGCACCTGCAGCGGGCTTCTATGCTACACCGGGCAAAGGCCGCAACGAAGTGCGCCTTGCTTATGTGTTGAACACAGACGACATAAACGGTGCTATGGATTGCTTGGAAGCTGCACTGAAAGCTTACAACAACTAATAGTACAAGACATCATAAAAAAGCCCCGACATGTCGGGGCTTTTCTTTTATCAGCTAGTCTATATTTCTACATCGGTAAACTTAAAGCCTGTTCCATCAAACAGCCCTTTGTCGCTTAATTTCAATGATGGTATCACCAACAGCGCCATAAAGGATAGTGTCATGAAAGGTGCTTTCAGTTTTGTGCCCAGTTCTTTGGCTTTAGCATCCAGTGCAGCATATTGTGCTGCCACTTCGTATCCATCGCCATCAGTCATCAGTCCCGCAATAGGTAGTGGCATTACTTCTGTGTTGTTGCCATCGCATACTGCCACGCCGCCCTTGCAATCTATCAATGCATTTACAGCCTGGCATATAGATGCATCATCTACACCCACTACAATGATATTATGGCAATCGTGTGCAACGGTTGATGCAATAGCACCTCTTTGCAGCCCGAAGTTTTTAATGAATGCAGTAGCTACGTAGGAGTCAGGATAGTAACGATTAACAACTGCTATTTTTAGTATATCGTTTGCCGTATCTGTTACTATATTTCCATTCACCACCTTCTTGTCTGCAATCAATTCGTTGGTTACAAGCTGTCCTTCTATGGCTTCTATCACGCGGATGCTATTGCCTGCTTTCTGTGCGTGTACTGCAAAGTCTGCAGGTGTTTTGTGTGTGGCTGCAAAGTTGTTGATGGGTTGCACTGCTACATGCGGTAGTATAGAACGTCCTTTCTCTGCTACCAACCTGCCGCCGATATATGTTTGTAACACATCAAAGCTTTCTGTATTGTTGATGGTAATAAAATCCGCAGCATCACCCACACGCAGCTGCCCTACGGGTATATTGTAGTGAGCAACAGGGTTGGTGCATGCAGCACGCAATACATCAAACAAATCGTATCCTTTTTGCAAAGCACGTTTCACCAATCCGTTGATGTGGTGCAGCACAAGGTCGTCGGGGTGTTTATCATCGCTGCAAAACATTACATGCTCGGGGTGTGTTTTCAGCAGCGGGTGCAGGGCCTCGAAGTTTTTAGCAGCACTGCCTTCGCGTATGATGATGTGCATGCCTGCGGCTATCTTATCCAGTGCTTCTTCCAGTGTAAAACATTCATGGTCGGTAGTAATGCCTGCGCTTGCATAAGCCATTGCCTGCTCGCCACGTAGCCCCGGTGCATGCCCGTCAATTGGTTTGTTCACTGCTTTTGCGGCAGCAATCTTCGCCATTACCTCTTCGTCTTTGTATAGCACGCCCGGGTAGTTCATCATCTCAGTCAGGTACCATATATCCGGGTTATCCAGCAATGTCTTTACTGCTGCTGCATCTATATGTGCGCCTGCCGTTTCAAAGAAAGTTGCAGGCACGCAAGATGGCGCACCAAAGAATATTTTGAAAGGTGTTTGCTTGCTATTGTCTATCATGTACTGCACACCCGCAGTGCCACATACATTGGCAATCTCGTGCGGATCGGATACAGTAGCAACAGTGCCATGTACTACTGCCATGCGTGCAAATGCAGTTGGTACCAGCATAGAGCTTTCTATATGCACGTGTGCATCAACAAAGCCGGGGAGTATGTATTGGTCTGCAACATCGTTGTACTCCTCAATAGATGTAATGATGCCGTCCTTTACAGTAATGCTTGCAGGGTAGATGCGCTTGTTATGTATATCTACCAACCTGCCTGTTATGGTGAATGAATGCATGCCTAAAAGTACTAAGTACGCAGCATTCTGTCATATTATTTACATGATAGATTTACCTTCTCTTGCCCATTGCACTTTCATGTCTATCAGTTGCACCATGGCTTTGGCACGTTCTTTAGCCCTGTCTGCTACCTCGCCTGCAAAAAGCCTGTCTGTTGTTGCAGTCCATAACTCAAACCAGCGTGTATAGTGTTCAGCTTTCAGCGGCGTCTTTTTATCCAGCTCCGCGTGCTTGCGTACCGGGTTGCCGGTATAGCCTGCTTCGCCAAACAATACAGTGTTCCAAAAAGTGTACATGATAGGCAGGTGGTGGCTCCAGTCTTCGCCTATTATCTCGTTAAATATATAGCCTATTGTTTCGTCTTTTTTTACATCGTCGTAAAAGCTGTTTACCAATAGTTTTATGTCGTCTATGTTCGCAATATCATTCATCCGAAAAGCTTTGTGCAAAGGTAGGCCTCGTACATTTGCCTGCTATGACAAACGTCATATTTATTGTGTATCATTGTATTTATTCTGGCAATGCGGATACTGGTACTTTTCATATTCCTCTTTGTTTCGCAGGTGTTGCATTGCAATGCACAGGAAGTTCCATTTAGAAAATTTGGTTTAGATAACGGCTTGCCTTCCAATCGTGTATATAGTTTTACACAAGATAGGGATGGTTATATATGGGTCGCTACAGAGGGTGGTGTGGTAAAGTACAATGGTTATTCTTTCAAAGTGTTTACCACCAGAGATGGCTTGCCCAGCAGCGACGTATGGAAGGTCCAGGAAGACCAGTATGGCAGAAAATGGCTGCACTGTTATGCCAACGAACTGGGCTATATCAAAGACGATGTGTATCATAAAATCAACTACAAGTTTACCAAGCTCTTCAAGCCTGGTAATATGGTTGAGGTAGATGATAAAATGGCCATGTCTTATTATAAAGACGAACGCTTCAGGCTGATTCTGATTGATAAGTATGATAATGTAACAGAGGTAAAGTCGCTGGATAAGTATTCGCTAAAACTCCTGATGCCTGATAAATACATATATCTGGATATGGATGGTGATAACAGGATGGTGAGGATGCAATACAGGAACGGCAGTTTTGTGTTTATAGACAGCCTGTGTAAAAATCACTTTAATGGTTTACATACAAGAGCAGAAGGGGTGATGAACGATATGCTGATATCGTACAGAAACAATACCACATTATTTTCCCTGTACAATCTGAAAAACTGTGAAAACATAGATCATTCGCTCGAAGAATACGGGGGTAATAAAAATGAAGAGATAAGTGTAATGCATGTGTTCCCTGACTCCATGTACATCTTCTCCAACAAGGCAATTTATGATTTTAACAAGAATGCTCAGTTTGTAAGGCGTACTGTACATTTTGAACAATTCGGAGATACACCTCTTGTAGTAAGCAGGTATAAAGATGCTGCAGGCAATATGTGGTATGGTACGCTGGATGGAGGTGGTACTATGATACCATACAAACAAATGCTGTTGAATAAAAACAAAACAGTAGAGGGCGGCGAAAATCTATTGTTCCGCAATAATATAAAAGGCAATGTCCTCTTTTGGTATCAGCGAAAATCGGGCAAGCCTGTGTTTATGCAAAATGGGTTAGAATACAATCTTACTTTCCCTTCTCCATCTCAGTTTGTTTTTGCCAATGCCATTGACGACAAGAATTGGCTATTGTTGTATTCACATGGCCTATACCGATACAATGCTGCAACAAAGACAATAACAGATATGCTGCGCAACAAGACCATTGTGTTCGATTCGTTGTATGGTGCGCAATATTTGAAAATAGCAAAACACTTAGCAGGCAGTACCACAAGATTTGTCATTGCAGATAGCTTGAAGAGTCAGGTGTTTTCCGGCTCCAGAAGTGTAGTGTCTCTTGATAGTAACAGGTTCCTGATGATGAGCAGCGACCGTGTGCACGAGTTGCTTTTTAAGGGCGATACTGTAGTGTTGTCAGACATACACCAGGGTAGATTCTTGTCTTACTACAAGATTGATAAACTAGGGCTTTCAATACACTACAATAGCAAGAATTTTGTATTGGCAGATTATAAAAGTGGTAAGTACTATAAGTATGACGAGTCTTTCCTGAACCGAATTGGTATTAAGGATATCATCAACATTGCATCAGACAAGTACAATAATCTGTATTTACACACACGCAACAAGATATACTGTTTCAATATCGCAACATTCGCTACCGAGGAAATTGATATGCCATTCCAATTGGCAGAGGCTCAGTTTAGTATCTACAACGACTATTTGTTTGTAATAGGCCCTGCAGGTATAGCATTCAGAAAGATAAACGGCCCGTCTTCATTCGGAGAGTTGAAAGCAATACCACAACTCACCAATGCATTCTATAATCAGGTATACGACTTTAATATTGATGACAAAGGCTTGGTATACATCAATACTGATAAAGGTATGTATACCGATACCGTAGAGCGGTTGCTGAATTCTGATGCAGCTATAAAAGTGCGCGAAGGTAGCTTTATGAAGCTCTTGCTGATGGAGCCTTTTGTGCGTAATGTAAGGAGCAATGACACACTGATACTGAATGGAGATGTAACATCCGTACAATTCGATTTTATCAATCTCTATGGCAAAGGGCAGTTGCAATACGTATACACTATCGACAATAAAAAGACCAGCTCAAATACATCAGGAGAGCTGTTCTTCCCTGATATAGAACCTGAGAAGTACTATAAAGTAAAAGTAAGGGTAACGGACTTTATATGGGAGAGTAAAGAGTATAGCTTCTATATATACAAAGAGCCTTACTGGTGGCAGGCACAAAGAAATGTGCGTGTATTCTGGATAGCAGGTATACTAGCCTTCATATTGTTTGTATATGCAATCATCATCATCACCCGCCACTACACGTATCAGGCAAGTGAGAAGAAGAGTCGATTGCTGGATTTGGAACTGAGGGCTGTGTACTCACAAATCAACCCGCATTTTATATTTAATACCCTCAGCTCAGCATTGTTCTTTATAGACAAGAAGAAATTTGATGAAGCCTATACACACGTTAGTAAGTTTTCTAAACTGCTGCGTTCCTACCTCAACTCATCACAGGAAAGGTTTATAACCCTGTCTGAAGAGATAAGTATGCTACGCAACTATATAGAACTGCAACAGACAAGATTTGAGGAACGCTTTGATTTTGATATAGTTGTGGAGAATAAGATACCTTCCGACAGTGTGAAGATACCATCGCTGCTGCTGCAACCGCTTATAGAGAATGCAATCAACCACGGGTTGTTTCATAAACAAGGCAAGGGTACGTTGATAATTAGTTTTGTACAAGGTGCATCAAGCGACGAACTAATTTGTATTATTGAGGATGATGGCGTGGGCAGGCAACGTGCTGCCGAAATCAAACAGCAGAACACTGTACAGTACAAGTCTTACGGTACAAAACTGACACGCAGGCTGATACACATCTTCAACGAGTATGAGGATATGAACATCAGCATGGAGTATATAGATAAACATGAACCCGACACCGGAACGATTGTGAAACTAACCATAAGAAACCTTAAGTATGAAGCGTAATTTCAGGTGTATAATTGTAGACGATGAACCCAACGCTATCGATCTCCTGAAGTCGAGGCTGAAGCTGCTCTTCCCGGAAGCTGATGTTGTGAACAGCTTTGTGAAATGGGATGAGGCACTTCCCGCACTCCGCACCAATGATATAGACATTCTTTTCCTGGATGTATCTATGCCCGAAAAGTCAGGGATGGACTTTCTGAAGCTGCTGCCCGATTATCCTTTTCAGGTAGTGTTCATTACGGCGCATAGCGAGTTTGCATTGCAGGCTATCAAGCTATCGGCAGCTGGCTATGTACTGAAGCCCATAGACGACTACGAGCTAACGTTTGCCATCACAAAAGCCCTGACTAACCTTGCCAACAAGAGCAATGGCAAAACAGACAACAATAATAACAACAAGCTGAAAATAGGCATTCCCAATGCCAAAGGGGTAGACTACCTGAACGCCGAAGACATCCTCTATTTTGAGAGTGTAAACAAGTATACCAAGGTGGTAACCAACGAGTACAGTATCATGAGCTCTTACAACCTGGGCGAGTTTAAGAAGATACTGAATGCCGATACCTTCTTTCAGGCGCACCGGTCTTACATCGTAAACCTTTATAAAGTAAAGCGTTATGAAACCTCTGGCTTGTTGGTGATGGACGATAACATGCAGATTCCCGTATCTAAAAGCATCCGCAACGAGTTTATAGACGAGTTTGGAAGGATAAGCCGTACAGCAGGCTTAAAATCAAAAGATTAGCCAACATATTTAACTTCCTGTTATTGCTTCGTCAGATGAAAGTCACATTTCGTCCGATGAAACCCGCTATTCGTTTAATAGTCAGAATTAGTTTGAAAAAACTTGATTTACTTCGGTATTAAGTTAATAGAACTTGTTTTGATACTATTGACCATATCAATTTTTGCGCTTACCAGCCCCTCTGTGCCCTTAATTGATAGACCATTACTTGCTCTATAAACATCTTTGCCAAACGGGATTCAGAAGATAATACGCCCCCCCCCAGTATTTCTGAATCTCGTTTTTGCATTTTACGCATTTACAAGAAAGCAAAACACCTCTCCCGGGCCGTGAACGCCCACTACCAGTGTCTTTTCGATATCAGCTGTGCGGCTGGGGCCTGTATTCAGGTTTATCATAGACGGCAGGTCTTTACCATACTTCTTGGTTATCATGGCCAATCCGTCGGCTATATCGGGTACTACCTGGCTGGCATAGGCCACTATGATGTGTACCGGGTAGAAGACAGAAGCCGTACGCCCCATATTCTGCTTGCTGCTGAGGAATACAGAGCCTGTACGTGCCACCAGATACTCGCAACCCGTAATGCAGGCATTGGCCTTATCATCCTGAATATCAACGGGATGCACGTTGGTTATCTTGTTGTTCTGGAAGAGCTGCATCAGGCGGGGCTCTGCACAGTATAGTTGGTGCCAGCCGCGGCTGTCGTACAGGTCGGCGATGCCTTCCAGTACCTGCTGCTCGTTATCGCAGAAGACAAACTTGCCACCCAGCTTTATAAAGGCTTCGGCAAAAGCCTCCTCGGGGCTGTCGCTACCGCCTGCAAACAATGGGGTGGTAGTGTCTTTATCGGCTTCGGGGAATGGCATAGGCACGGGCTCACTGCTGAGCGCCTTGCGGATTTTGCCCAATATGTTTTCTCTTGCCTTGGATGTCTTGAAGGTCTGCATACGTGGGGGTAAAGTTAATAATTAACCCCTAAATCCCCTGAAGGGGACTTTTATATTATGCTTTGTATTATCTGTTGATAGTTATTGATAGTGTTTGTATAGTTTTTGGTTTCGTAACCATACCTACCGGCAGGCAGGCATTCGGATTGTTGATTATCAATACCGTTTGTTTGCGGAATGGTTACAAATTGTTTCAGTTTGTTGCCGTTTTTCATGGTTTGGTGTTTTGTTTCGGTTTCGGGAAGTTCCCCTCCTGTTTCTAGGAGGGGTGTCCGCATAGCCAAGTGCGGTTGGCGGACGGGGTGGTTATATACTCCACGCGAGCCAACCTCCCCGATTGGCAACAATATGCTTTGCATATCTCTGCCAATATCCCCTCCTAAAAACAGGAGGGGAGCTTTTTCTCTGTTTTGTTTCAGTTTGCCTGCATGCGGTAGGCAGGTTCCCGTTTTTTTTGAACCGCTAAGGCGCAAAGACGCTGAGAGCGATTTACCATAGCAAATATACAATAAATTATTAAGATAAGGAAAGGCGAGATGCTTAATATTATCTTAATAGAAAATCCAGTGTTTACACTGGTTTTTTAACGGCAGATAGTATATATATTGCAAGCCTATTATTCAACCACAATAAAACTACAGCAAGAACCATGACATTTTCTTTGAACATCAGCATTAGCGCTGCCGACCTGAACCAGATAATGATGAGCGGCAACAGGGTGCAGGTTTACAGCATTACAGATGCAGGCACCAATGTTGCCTGGCTCTCTTTCAGCCCCATGATGCAGAACACCATTAACTGGACGGAAGACTACCAGATATATGTAAGCACCACACAGATACAGAACGGTGCCATGATAATGGTAATGGATGCTGCCAATGCCACCCCGCAACACCAGTATATATGGACGGGCAGTAATTTTATGGTGCAGCCTGCGCCCTCGCTGGGCAGTACACAGTTTATGCTCACCAACAACGGTACTATGCCTGCGCCGCATGCTACCATGGGCCTTTCAAAGCAAGGTGTGGTAAATGGTATGCAAACAGGCTACACCCCTGTAAATGCCATAACCGTACTAACCAACAACAACAGCATAACGGGCTATACACCACAGGTATATGTGGCACTGGGTATGGGGCAGAGCGGCACCGTAACCAACAACCTGCCACATGGCGGATGCTATGTAAACTATAACAACGGCACTACGAGCATGAATGTGCAGTATAGCAACGGGCAGTTTTTTGTAGTATAAAAAAAGAGAGAGAACGTTATTTGAGATTGCCCAACGCATACAGCAGCCCCGTAAGGCTGCTTTTTTAATACCTTGCAGGGGGTAGTATGTGATGACTATGTTTTGGGACCATCGTCTTTGGGCTTGGGGTAGTCTTTGTTTTGCTGCTGCTCGAAACGGCGCCTGTCTTTATTGTTTTGGCGGATGATAAAATATACTACAATGGCCACTAATGCCAGAACGATTGCGATGATAAAGGGATTGGCTTGCATATATGTGATGGTGGCTTTAGCCCGCTAAGTTATCCCATTTTTTGCGGTGGAAGGTGATAAGATGCTATGTTGTGTAGCGTACAGATTAAAAAAATCGTCTTGTTGCTATCCCGACTATGCATAAATTCGTTGCCGATTTATTCACCTAAGAAAAGAAACCTAAAAAGAAGAAGTATTGAAAACAAAGAGCCGCCGCCCTAATTTAAATTTTTACAGGATGGGTATACCTAAAGGTGCAACTATTCAAAGTGTTGATACAGGAGAGTCTGCTACAGTAGTAAATGAACGGACAATAATCTTTAGGAACGAAGTGATGTATCTGACACAGGCAACTAAAATTGTTTTGAAGAAGTACAATAATCCATGCCGCCATTGGACATATAATGGTAAGAGCCTTCAAGAACTTTATGAAGCAGTATACTAATCATTAATAAAACTCGCGTCATTGCGAGGCACGAAGCAATCTCACGATAACACAAGCAAGCACTCATTACGTGAGATTGCTTCGTACATATTTGCCTTCGCAAATACTCCCTCGCAATGACGCGAAGGAGTGATGCAATGACGCGCGTTATATTATTGATTGATTTTTTACAACCCCTGCACCAACTCACTTACTTCTATACCTAATCCTTTGCAGACTTCTGTGAGGTAAATTATTGACGGATTGATTTTCCCTGTTTCTAGTCTGTAAATAGACTGTGGGTCTTTGCCAATAGCATGTGCCACTTGCTCTTGTGTCAAGCCTTTCTCTTTTCGGATTGCTTTAATTCTGTCTGCAATCTTCTTAAGTGTCTTCTCTTGCTGCTTTGTAAGCGGGTGTGGCATCATCCAATAGTATGAACGATGTGCTAAATTTCTACAAACGGTACCGTTTAGTTATTCAGTTTTTAGTATTACCTTTACAGTCCAAAATCACCGTACCATGAAGTTTACCTATGAAGGTTTTCCGCACCGTGCAGATGAATTGTCGGCCTATATCTATGGGGCAGGGGTGTTTGTGCTGTCGCTGCGCAGTGGCGTCGTCATCCACCACGAGCCCGAGGATACAGATGCCTTTCGCAACTGGCTGCAACACCACCGCATCCGCGATGTGGCCGCCACATTGCCGCCTCACATCTACAACGTACTGGTAGCGCACAAAAAATAAAAGCAGCCACATGGGCTGCTTTTGGGAGTGCATGATATGTTTTTGCGAAACATATTTGCTTGTATAAGGGAGCGACAAGAAGAGCTTTTTTTGTGCTGCGCCAATGTGGTAGTGTTAGCCTTAATGTATGGTTATTGTCACAATACCTGCATTGTCTTTATAGTCGGCATTAATGACCGTGCCGGCATTGCATGATGAGCATCCCGAGTAGCCTGAGTCTTCAAAGCAAGATGTAGTATTAAGAGAGGGGGTGCATCCGGAAGCACCTACGGTTAAAAAATCGTAGTACTGGCATCCCGAAGCAGGAAAGCTGCCGACTGCATAGGGAACACCTGTACAGTAGCTTACATCTGCGCGGTCTATAATAGAAGTAATACCCGGTTTATTACCTCCCGGCCATAATGATGCGTTGCTAACCAAATACGCGAGGTTCTGTCCCTGGTTAATAGGGATAAGATTTGAAGTTATGTAAGAGCAGGTTGCAGGGTCTGTAGCGTAGAGAGTAACATACAGTGGCTCGCATGCAGATGTGGAAATTATCTCGACCTTTGTAGTTTGAGATAACGCACTTACAGATAATGTAATAAGCAAGGATAGTGTTGCGATAATTTGTTTTTTCATAATGCTCGTTTTTTTTGTAAATGTATACGAGCAGTTATTTCAAGATTGTGCCATTTAGTATTTGCAGGTTTTGTTTTAGAAAATGATTTAATCTGTTAGTATTTGCGGTATAAGCAAACAAAAAGGGCAGCTATCAGCTGCCCTTTGATATTGAAATTTGTAATTATTATACCGTTGGTTCTACAGACGGAGAGATGATAACCGGTGCATCATCCTCGCTGTTGTCAGGGAAAGGACGCGGGCCTATCAGGCGTACCAGATCGTCTTTGTACAGCACTTCTTTTTTCAGCAGTTCTTCTGCTATTATCCTTACAGCTTCTGTTTTGTCTGTAAGCAGTGCTTTTGTTCTTTGGTACACACTTTCTACCAGTTTGCGTACTTCTTCGTCTATCAGCTTGCCTGTTTCCTCGCTATATGGCTTAGAAAAATTGTTTTCGCTCTGCGGATCGTAGAAAGATATGTTACCGATTTTATCGTTCATACCATATACGCTCACCATGGCATATGCCATACGGGTTACTTTCTGCAGATCGCTCAGCGCACCGGTGCTTATTTTACCAAATACCAGTTCTTCTACAGCGCGGCCGCCAAGGCTCATGCTCATGTCATCTGCAAGGTGGTCTGTATTCTGTATATACATTTCCTTTGGCAGGTATTGTGCATAGCCCAGTGCTGCCACACCGCGCGGCACAATGGTTACTTTAACCAGCGGGTGCGCATGCTCCAGGAACCAGCCCGCTACTGCGTGGCCTGCTTCGTGGTAGGCAATTACTTTCTTCTCTTCCGGAGAGATGATTTTGTTTTTCTTCTCCAGGCCGCCAATTACGCGGTCTATGGCGTCGTTAAAGTCGCTCAGCTCTACTTCTGTTTTGCCTTTGCGGGCAGCTATCAGTGCGGCCTCGTTACAGATGTTGGCAATGTCTGCACCGGCAAAGCCCGGTGTTTGTACTGCCAGCTTGTGTATATCAAGGTCTTTAGAACGCTTGATAGGCTTCAGGTGCACTTCAAATATTTTCTCACGGCCTTTTACATCCGGAATATCGATAGATATCTGCCTGTCGAAACGACCCGGGCGCAGCAGGGCAGTATCCAGTACATCAGGACGGTTGGTAGCCGCCAGGATGATGATACCACTATCGCCACCGAAACCATCCATCTCAACCAGTAGCTGGTTCAGGGTGTTTTCGCGCTCGTCGTTGCTCATTACCACGTTCTTGCCACGTGCACGGCCTATAGCATCTATCTCGTCTATAAACACGATACAAGGTGCTTTTTCGCGTGCTTGCTTAAAGAGGTCGCGTACACGGCTGGCACCCACACCCACAAACAGCTCTACGAAGTCGGAACCTGACATAGAGAAGAAAGGTACCTGTGCCTCGCCCGCCATTGCTTTTGCAAGCAGGGTTTTACCCGTACCCGGAGGGCCTACCAGCAATGCGCCTTTCGGTATTTTACCACCCAGTGCGGTATATTTTTTAGGATTCTTCAGGAAGTCTACAATCTCCATCACCTCTACCTTTGCTTCGTCTAGTCCTGCTACATCGTTGAAGGTGATATTGACACGTGTGCCTTTTTCAAACAACTGCGCTTTTGATTTGCCGATGTTGAAGATGCCGCCCGTACCACCGCCGCCGCCTGTGCCGCCGCTCATTTTGCGCATGATGAGGAACCATACGGCTATCATCAGCAGTGCAGGTACAAGGAAGCCGCCAATCTCTCTCAGGAAGCTGACACGGTCTTCGTATTTTACACGCACGCGCTGCTCTACAGGGATATTCGCCTGTGCATCGCGCAGGTTGTCTTCAAACTGCTCTACGCTGCCTATGGTAAAGCGAACTTTAGGTTCGCGGTTGCGGTTGGCAAACGGAGATTTTTTATCGGTGCTTGGTGCTTCTTTTACAAATACCTCGGCTTCGCTCTTGTTCACTATCACTACTTCGTCAACGATGCCTTTGTCAAGATAGTCGCGTTTGAAATCCTGAAAGCCGATAGACTGCGTACCTGTAGACAGGTTGCTGCCGAATATCTGCAAACCAAGCAGTATTACCACCATTATACCATAAACCCAATATATATTGAACCGGGGACCCTTTCGCTGTCCTTTACCATCACCGCCCGGTATGGGTCTTTTATTATTCTCTTCCATTGTTCTTTAAAAATCTAGATTGTTCCTGTTATAAAACGTTTTATCAACTATTATGTTCTGTTTGTTCTGCATCTGCCCACAGACCTTCCAGGTCGTAGAACTTGCGGTAGTCTTTCTGGAAAACATGTACTACAATGTTTACATAATCCACCAGTGTCCACAAATCGCTTTTTTCAACGTGATAAGGGCGCTCGTCGCATTCTTTTCTCACAATGTCGTCTACACTGTCTGCTATGGCGTTTATTTGAATGTTAGATTGTGCTTCGCAAAGGATAAAAAAGTCAGCTACCGCTTCGTCAATCTTTCTCAGATCGAGCGACACGATATTTTCACCTTTTTTTTCTTGTATGGCTTTGATGACAGCTTTGAAAAGCTTGCTGTTTTTTGTGAGGCGAGTAGCAGGTTTTTTCCTGCCTTCTAATGCGTTTATAATTTTATCCAAACCGCTAAAAGTCTATTTTTGTTGGCAATATCCGTAATTCATTCAAAATTAAATAATCTTTTTGGCACTCCACTTATTACAGCATATCACCGATGCCCCGATTATAGAACTTGATACCATTGACAGTACCAATAACTATGCCATGCGGCTGATAGATGCCGATACGGCACAGCCGGGGCTGACTGTCACCGCCAGAGAGCAAACCCAGGGCAAGGGCCAGCGCGGCAGGGTATGGCAAGACAGTGCCGGGCAAAGCCTGCTGATGAGCATCATAGTAGAGCCTGTACATGGTTTGGAGCGTCAATTCTTATTTAACGTAGCTGCTACCGTGGCGATAGCCGAGGTATTGCAAAAGAAATGTGAAAACTGCGATGTGCGTATCAAATGGCCCAATGACATCATTGTTAATGACAAAAAGGCAGGTGGGGTGCTGATAGAGAATGTGATACGCGGCAGCAGGTGGGCATACAGCATTATAGGCTTCGGGCTGAATGTATTGCAGGAAACCATGCCCGAGGAGCTGCCTTATGCTACATCCTTGTTTATTGAAAACAGGCAGCGGTTTGACCTAAGAGCCTTGCGCTTCGACCTGCGGAAGGATATATTGCAACATATTTATAATGGTGCAGACGATGATTTGATGCACCGCTATAACCAGTACCTGTACCGCAGGGGGCAGATGCAGACATTTAACGACGAGCAAACGGAGTGGCAGGCGCTGATAAACGGCGTAACCCCAGACGGGCAACTGGTAGTGCAACTGACCGATGGCAGCATGCAACGATATACCCACGGTATGGTAAACTGGCAATGGTAATAGCCTGAAAAGGATTAGTTTTATAGCATAGAACAAGGATGAAAGCCGCACAACAATCTAAAAACATAATCGTATTGCAGGTAACCATACTATTGGCGGCTGTGATATTTACTTACCTGAATGTTTTTAATGCAGGCTTTATTAGTTGGGACGATGCCGATTATGTGGCCAACAACCCAGATATACGCAGTTTTGCCAATGCAGGTAAATGGTTCTCATCCTTTTACATAGGTAACTACCACCCACTTACGATGGTATCCTACGCCATCGATTTTATGATAGGTAATACAGCACCTGCTCAATATCATATTACTAACATCATATTGCACGTTGCTAACGCGCTGATGCTCTATGCATTTGTAAATAATATACAAGGCAACAGATGGGTGGCATTTTTCGTGGCGATGCTTTTTGCTATACATCCGGTGCAAACAGAAAGTGTATCGTGGGTTGCAGAGCGCAAGAATGTGCTTTCGGGCTTTTTCTTTATAGGTGCTATGTGGTTGTATGCCCGCTATCTGGGAGAAGAAAAGAAGACAACCCTGTTGTTGGTGATACTGGCAGGTATTGCAGCTATGCTATCAAAAGCTACAGCAGTGGCATTGCCTGTATCGCTATTGGCAATAGACATCTGGCTGCATCGCCCGCTGAACCAGAAGAAAGTATGGATAGAAAAACTGCCGCTCCTGCTGATAGCATTGGTAGTGGGTATAGTAGCCATCAAAGCACAGGCTGCAGGAGAGTTTCTGAATCAGCATCCCGAACATGGCTTTGTGCAGACGATTGGCTTTGCGGGTTATGCCTATGTACAATACATCATACAATTGTTAGTGCCTGTAAAACTATCGGTATTGTATCCGTATCCTGAGTTGGATGCTTTGCAATGGGTGTATACCCTGATAGCCATTGGCATAGCCGCGTTAGCAGTTGTAGCCTACAAAAGGCAGTGGTTTGTGCTGTGTGGTGGTATTGTTTTCTACACAGTGAACATAGCTCTGGTATTGCAGTTTGTACAGTTTGGCGATGTGCTGCGTGCAGACAGGTATATGTACATTGCTTGTATAGGCGTATGGATACCTGTAGTGCAATATGCATTTGACTGGCTGGGGCTGAAGGTGAAAGAAATAACACCACTTGTAGTGATGACTGTTGTGGTGGCGGTGTTTGCCGTGCTTACCTATCAGCGCAACAATATCTGGCAATCTGAAAAACAATTCTGGCAGGCAATAACAGAAACATTCCCTAACTCTGCCGTTGCGCAAAGCAGTCTTGGTGGTGTGTACATGAAAGAGGGTGACTACATAACTGCCGAACAGTATATAGACAAAGCTGTAGTGCTGGATGCCAACAACTACAAAGCATGGTATAATAAAGGTGTGCTGCACCTGCGCAAAGGAGAGCTATCACAGGCTGCGCAGGCATTGGATAAATGCATTGCCTTGAAAGAATATCCGAAAGCACTCTTCTCCCGCGCATTGTTGCATCAGCAGGCAGGGCATCCGCTGCAGGCTATGCAGGATGTAGAGAAAGTACTGGCTGAAGAGCCGCATAACGCAAGGGCACATTTCATCATGGGCAATTGTCTGGAGCAAAACGGTAATTTCGAAACGGCGATTGCCAGCTACAACAAAGCCATAGAATATGGTGATGGCGACCCGCTGTTTTACATAAGGCGTGGTGTGGCGAGAATGAATTTGCATGATAATCAGGCGGCGATACACGATTTCAGCCTGGTGATAGAAAAGAATGCCACTAACGGCGAGGCATGGTACTGGCGCGGTATGGCAAAACAACTGGCAGGGCAGATGCCTTGTCATGATTTGAACAAAGCACGCAATCTTGGTTATAAAGAAGCCGAACAAGCACTGGTGAAATTTTGTAATAGTTACTGATGAACAGCATTACAAAAACACGGATACTGATAGCGGTTGCGGTACTATTCCACATCATTGGTTTTACGGGCATAGGCATTTTGCACAACGGGCTGATAAGCAGTGCAACACCTTTTCACTTATTACTAATGGCGGGCCTGCTATTAGCGTCTTACAGCAGCGATATAAAGCCATTTGCCAAGTGGGCAGCCATCGCCTACCTGATAGGTTTTGTAGCAGAGGCGGCGGGTGTGCATACGGGTTTGGTATTCGGGCACTATAGTTATGGCACGGTATTGGGGCCTAAGCTATCGGGTGTACCATTGCTGATAGGCATGAACTGGGTGGTGGTACTGATTGGTGCTATAGCAGTCGCATCAAAAATCAGTGATAAACCATTGCAGCAGAGCCTGATAGCTGCAGCAGTAGCTACGGGCTATGACTGGGTGATGGAGCCTGTAGCCGTAAAGCTGGGTTATTGGCAATGGCAGGGCGGTGTGATACCTTTGTATAATTACCTGTGTTGGTTGCTGATAAGCCTGCAGATAGCCCTGTTGGCAAATAAAATGAAGATTACTGCGAACAATTTCAGCCTGTGGTTGTTTTTGATACAGTTAGTATTCTTCATCCTGCTGAGAATAGTGTTATGAATTGGGTAGTTTATATACTGATAGTAGCCGCTGCATTCCTCTTAATGGAGTTTGTGGCATGGGTTGCCCATAAGTACGTGATGCATGGTTTTCTGTGGTTTCTACACGAAGACCACCACGACGGGGGCTATCACCCATTTCAGAAAAACGATGCTTTCTTTTTGATTTTCGCGATACCAAGCTGGCTGAGCATTATGTATGGTTTTATGGGCCAGATGTATTGGCTGGCGGCTATCGGCATAGGTATATTCATCTACGGCTGGTGCTATTTTCTGGTACACGATGTCATTATTCACCAACGCTTTAAATGGTTTGCGAAAAGCAACAACCGCTATATAAAAGTTATGCGCTGGGCACATAAGATGCACCACAAGCACAGACAGAAAGAAGGCGGTGAATCTTTCGGCTTGCTGATAGTGCCTATCCGCTATTGGGACAAGGTGAAACATGACGAAGCGCGCCAGACAGAACAACAACAAGTAACACCCAAGCAGGTACATACGGCGGCATAGTGTATATTTATACCCACACTTAGTCAATGAATCCCCATTATACTTATCTACTGATAGATGTACTGACGGTACTCTTTCCATTCTTATTGAGCTTCGATAAAAAAGTAGCTTTCTACAAGCAATGGAAAAACCTGTGGGTTGGCCTGTTGGGTACGGGTGCATTGTTCATTGCATGGGATGTATGGTTTACCGCATTGGGTGTGTGGAGTTTCAACGATACCTACATAACAGGTGTAAAGCTGGCAGGGCTGCCGATTGAAGAATGGGCATTTTTTCTGGTAGTGCCGTATAGCTGTGTTTTTATCTACGAATGTTTGCTTTGTTATTTTCCCTTCAGGCAAAAGAAAGATTGGGGTTGGAACGTAATGTTGTGGTTGGGTATAGCAGTGCTGGTAGCGGGGTTTATGAACAGTTATCGTGCATACACGTTTAGTGCATTCAGCCTGTGCGGTTTTGCAATGATACTGCTCTACGTGATGCGCAATAGGTTTCCCACGTTCAACGCTGCTGCGTTTGTAGTTTGTTATCTCATCAGTCTTTTGCCTTTTCTTATTGTAAATGGTTTCCTGACAGCACTGCCTGTGGTGATGTATGACGATGCCGAAAATTTGGGCATACGCATATATACCATTCCATTCGAAGATTGCTTCTACGGTATGTTGCTGATGCTTGGAAATGTGTGGGGTATGGAATGGATGCGTGGCAGGCGTGCTAAAACAGCTTAGCCCAATTCTTTAGTATTTGTAAACCATCTGGTGTGCCGATACTTTCGGGGTGAAACTGTATGCCGATGCATGGCAGTGTTTCATGTGCCAGTGCCATGATGGCGCCGTCATCGTCTGCAACGGCTATGCTTTGTAAGCCTGTTCCATCCAAATGACTGATAGCAAGCGAGTGGTAACGCATCACGGTAAACGGATTGCTGATGCCATCGAACAACGGATGTGATGTATGTGTGACACTGCTAGTTTTGCCATGCATAGGGTAGGGTGCATGTATCAGTTGCGCACCAAAATGCATACCCAATGCCTGATGCCCCAGGCATACACCCAATACAGGAATCTTATATGCAAAATGTGCTACTGCCTGCATGGTAATGCCCGCCTGTACAGGTGTTTCAGGTCCGGGAGAAATGATTAGGCGCGATGGCTTGAGTGCGATCAGTTGTTCTAGTGTTATTTCGTCATTGCGATGCACAACACAATCATTGCCTGATTGCAGCAGGTAGTGGTGCAGTATGTATGTAAACGAATCGTAGTTATCTATCAGTACCCACATAGTCGTTTACTTTTTTGAAAAATACTTCAAGGTCGTTGAAAACATCTTTGGCAACAGGCATCAATGCACCTATATGATGCAGTACCCACGGGGAGAGTTTGATGAAGTATGGATAAGTGATGGACGAACCAATGGTAGCAGCACTGATGAGCTGCATTTTATTTGCAATCCAAAGCAGGGAACTCCATACCATAGCAATCATAAAACTATACAATAATCCGCCCGAAAGTTTGTTTACCCAGCCCATCATGGCAAGATCCAGTGTTGTTTCCAATGCTTTTGCCAGCAGGCGTATCAGCAGTACTACACCAAAGAAGATGGCCATGTAGCTGATGGGCTGTGCCCATGCCGATGTTACAATATGATTTTCCAGTAGCAGCGTAGCCAGTTTCTCAGACAGCTTCAGCGAAACGATGATGGCTAGGATGATGGATATAACAGCAAACGCGGCTACGATGAGTCCCTTCATGTAGCCGCGTACAAAAAATATAATGAGCAGTATGATACCAATGATGTCGAGTATCATCGTACTATCCTTGTGCCAGCAATTGTTTTACTGTTTCAGATATCAGTTTGCCATCTGCTTTACCCGCCAGTTGTTTGGTGGCAACGCCCATTACCTTGCCCATATCGGCAGGAGACGATGCGCCAACCTGTGCGATGATTTCTTTTACCACTTGCTGCAGTTCTTCGGCACTCATTTGTGCAGGCAGGAAGCGCTCTATGATAACCAGTTCTTCACGCTCTTTAGCCGCAAGGTCTTCGCGGTTTTGCTGTACGAATATGTCCAGCGAATCGCGGCGTTGCTTTGCCATTTTCTGCAGCATCTTTGTTTCGTCTGCTTCGGTCATCTCTGTACCGCTGCCGGATGTTTTTTCTATCAGGATAGCTGCTTTGATGGCACGCAATGTGCGCAGTGCGGCTTCGTCTTTAGCACGCATTGCACCTTTCATTTCTTCCATTACTTTTTGTTCCAGTGACATCTTTCTACTGTTTATAAAAGTTATAAGATTAGTTTCCTTCCTGTTGTGCAAGTGCATCGCTGGCTTTCTTCAGAAAGTCTCTAGCGAAGTTTTTCATTTCCGCTGCCAGTTCTGCATTTTTGGTAGCACGTGCATACGTGTCTGCCATGCCAAATATTGTCTGATAGAAGAAATCGTTCATTTCATCTACCATCATTTTCTTTGTCCACAAATCTATGCGCAGTGCAGATTTCTCTTCACCATCCCAAAGGCCCAGCAAAATAGCTTTTGCACCCTGCATTTCGTCAACACCACCACCCGGAGCATTCCATTCAATGGTGTGCGGCATTTTTTCCTCGTCCAGTTCTACCTGTATGTTTATGTTAGATTTCATAACCCCAACCCCTAAAGGGGCTTTTTGTTTTTTATAATCAGATAATTAAAATAAAATTTAAACGGATAGCAAAGGTAATTGTTTATCAGCTTTTGCTCCATTTATTCAATTGGTTCACACAGGCTGCCATGTCCTTAGGCAGTGGTGCCTCTACATCTACCAGTGTGCCATCGGCTTTGTGCAGCATCAGCCTGTAGGCGTGCAGGCCCAAGCGGCTCATCAGTGGGCGCTCTGTTTCTTCTTTTTCAGACAGCTTGAATTTCTTTTTGATAGAAGACAGCAGGAATGGCTTGCCATCTCCATACAGCTCGTCGCACACAATAGGGTGGCCTATAGACTGCATATGTACACGTATCTGGTGCGTGCGGCCCGTATGTATCTGAAACTGCACCAGCGAGTGCAGCGCCCATTGCTCTACCACTTTGTAGTCTGTAACAGAAGCCTTGCCCTTGCGCGCAGTCGTCATCTTGCCCTTTTGGGTAGGGTGCTCAGCAATAGGGGCTTCAATACGGCCTTCTTCAGGTATTACCCTGCCCATGACTATGCCTGCGTAAAACTTGCCCACATCGTGCGCCTCAAACAACTGAGAAAGGTGACGGTGTGCTTCTTCGTTTTTGGCAAAGCACATCACACCGCTGGTATCACGGTCCAAGCGGTGCACCACCCATATACGCTGCCCGAGTTTAGACTCCAGCAGTCGGTTGAGCGATGGCAAATCGCTGTTGAAGCGGTCGGGGATAACGAGGATGCCTGCGGGTTTATTCACCATCAGCATATCATCGTCCTGGTATAGTATTTCTATTTGCATGTATTATCCTTTAAAATATTGTTTCAGGCACAGGTCTTCTTTCTTGCGCATTTCCTCACGGTCGGCCGTTGTCTTGTCTTTAAACCCGCAAAGATGCAGTGCCCCGTGAAAGATAACACGGTGTAGCTCATCTGCATAGGTTTTACCAAACTTAGCAGCGTTTTCGGCCACGCGCTCTGTGCTGATGTAAATTTCCCCCTGCAGGTTGTCATCGCCATCGCTGAGGTCGAAGGTGATGATGTCAGTAAACGTATTGTGGTTCAGAAACTGCTGGTTGATTTGCAGCAGGTACGCATCATCGCAAAAAATATAGGTTAGCTGTGTGTGCTTCACCTTTTTGCGGTGCTTTTGTACCAGTGTATCCAGAAAAGCGCTGAGCTTGCGCTTGTCCTTCAGTTTCGAGCTTACTTCCTGTTCGAAAAACCTTGCAGGCATGGTTAAAATTTGTGCAAAGGTCGCATATTTTTTAGGTGTAGCTGCCATTGTGCTGTATTTTTGTGCCAATGAGTGTTGCAGAAGTAAAGACATTGCGCCTTTCTGAGCTGCCGACAGGCACCAGAGCGGTGATAAAAGAGCACGACCAGACCGATTTTAAGCTGACGTTGATGGAGATGGGCTGCATACCCGGCGAGCCTGTGTGGATAGAAATGATAGCCCCCATGGGCGACCCGATGGCAATACGCATTGCAGGCTACTACTTGAGCATCCGTAAGCAGGATGCGGAAAATATCTGGGTGACGGTAACACCGTAACATCATATCCATTAAAGCGCGCATCCTCTAATCATCATTTTCTATCGAATTATATATGTTTTCAGGGTTAAATCCTGCAAACCAACTAGTCAACTAATCAACCAATAAATTACCTTTGCGCCCATGCATATCGGGTTGTATTTCGGCAGTTTTAATCCTATACATATCGGGCATCTTATCGTAGCCAATCATATAGTAGAGAATGTGGATATAGATAAGGTGTGGTTTGTATTATCGCCGCACAATCCGTTGAAAGATTCAGACTCGTTGCTGAATGAATACGACAGGCTGCATCTGGTAGAGTTGGCTATTAAAGACAATAGTAAGTTTCGCGCCAGCAATGTAGAGTTTCACCTGCCAAAGCCATCTTATACAATAGATACGCTTACTTATCTGAAAGAGAAGTTTCCGTTGGAGCAGTTTACCGTTATCATGGGTTCAGATAGTTTCAGCAACATCCACCGCTGGAAGAACTACGAAACCCTGCTGGCCAACTATAATATCATTGTGTACGACCGCCCCGGTTTTGACATTACAGAAACACACGGTGCAAAGCTGACACGCGTACAGGCACCGCTGCTCGAAATATCATCTACCTTCGTCCGCAAACAGATAAAGGAAGGCAAGAGCATACGCTATATGCTGCCCGATGCCGTGTGCAAATACATAGAAGACAACCGCTACTATAAGTAGTTGATGGGTTAACTAGTTAGTTATTGATTCGTATTATTCCTCTCTTTCGGGAAATTCTACCCTGTATATCTGTATCAGCAACAGCAGGTAAGAAAGCAGCAGTGGCCCGAATATCAGCCCCATAAAGCCAAACATAGGCAAGCCTACGATGATGCCCAATGTGGTAATGATAGGGTGTACATCGCCCAATTTCTTAAGGATGGTGAAACGTAGCACATTATCGATACCACCCGTAATAACAAAAGAATAGATAGCCAGCCCTATAGCCGCAGCAGGATGTGCTGTTGCAAACAGGTATATACACAGCGGCCCCCATACCAGCATACAACCTATAACGGGTACCAGTGATGCAACGCCTGTAAGTATGCCCCAGAGTACAAATTCATCTATACCAAAGATGGCATAACCTATTATAGCCACAATAGCCTGGCAACCTGCCAATACAGGAATGCCGATGGCGTTGGATATAACCATGGTGCGGGTAGAGGTCCACATATTATCTATGTTCGTATCCTTGAGTGGAAGGTATTTTTTGATAGACATCTCCATCTTGCGCCCGTCTACCAGCATAAAGTATAGCAGGAAGAATGCAAGCACCGTATTGGTAAGCATATTGGCAGTAGCGCCCAAAACACCGGGTACTTCTGCAGCTATTTTCTGCATCACTTGCATTACCTGTTGTTGGTTGATGCGCATAAACGGTGGCAGGTTCTTTGTTTTCTGCGACAATTCCTTCAGTGTTTCCGTGATAGCCGCCTGATTGTCAATGATGCCTGCAAATTTTGGCAGTATTACCTGCACGATGCCGGCAACGGGCAATACAATAACTACTATAGAAGCTAAAATGAACAGTGAAGCTATCAGGCTCTTGTTATAATGCTTTATTACGGTAAGCTTAAAGAAGTATTCGCGCATCAGAATGTAGAGCGTAACAGCACCCAACAAGCCGGGGAAAAAGGCAAACATCTGAGCGCCAAGCACGTATGCCAATACCAGTATGATGCCTATCAGTACAAATTGTTTTACTGCAGTGTTATTCATAAATATGTGCTTTGCTAATGGTGATGCAATATGTCAATATTTTATTAAATTATAAAAAAGATGCGACAAAAAAACTAAGCTTGGTACAATATTTGCTAATTTTGTATTGAGTAATTAATATTTAACACAAATTAACGCGGAACATGGCTAAAACAGGAAAAACAGTAGCAACATTGCTGGTAGGTGCAGCAATAGGCGCGGCAGTAGGATACTTGCTGGCAACGGATAAAGACAAGCGTCAGGAAGACATGGCGAAAATCAAAGATCGTTTCAATAGCCTGAAGGACAAACTGGCTAAGAAAACAGAAGATCTGGAACACGAAATTTATAACGGTTAATAATTGCAGATGCTCGGATTTATCGGAAAATGGAAAGATAAGCTGGCCGACTACGTAGATATGCGTGTGCGCCTTGTAAAGCTCGATTTTATCGAGCGTACATCGCAAGTGCTCAGTTTCTTTACATTTACGATAGTCTGCTTTTTGCTGGTGCTGCCTATATTGCTCTTTATGGGCATAGGTGTTGCAGAGTATTTAGCCGACCTCGTAGGTTCTCGCGGTGGTGGTTATCTCATCATCACAGGACTTTACCTGCTGGCACTTGGCTTGTTATTTATTTACAGAAAGCGGTTTATCAAAAAATTCACCGGGCTTTTCATCAGGGTAATGACGGATGATGAGGACGATGATGATAACCAGCCTGCGGAAAAGAAATAATACAGCCATGAGATTATACAACAAACAACTGAACAGCCTTGAAGAGTTGAAACTGGAAAAGCAAAAGCTGCGTGCAGAAATGCGCAAGGCGGATGCGGACGATTTTTTCTCTCTGGATGATATCATTCCCGGCAGATCTGCCAATAAAGAGGATGGTGAAGGGCAGGAAAGTGGCGGATTGGATATTGCAGGCATAGCGGGTAGTTTATTGTCTGCAGTTGGCAATAAGGATATGTTGTTGTCTGTTGGTATGCCACTACTAAAATTAGCGGGTAACCAACTGGAGAAAGGATTGGTGAAAAAGATACTGAAAGAAGTAGGCTTTGGCTATGCCAAATGGAAGGCAATAGAACTGGCTTACAAAGGCGTAAAACACTTGGTAGATAAGAAATTGCAGGAAAGGGCAAATAACAGGTAGAGAGTCGTTAGCTGTAAGAAATTAAAAAGCCCCTCGACAGAGGGGCTTTTTGTATGCAGTAAGATTTAGATTTTGTATTTAATGAGCCTCAGAATTTCCAAGAGCATATCTGGGCTGAAGAGTTTCTTTTTGCAGTGCAGTATGCGACTCAGTATCTGCTGGTCTGTTTTCAGGTGCTTTGCAAGCTCTGCCTGTGTTACTTTTTTACTCTCCATGTAGTTGGTAAGGCCTTCGGCTATTACCTCGTACATATTCTTTGGTGGCTTTTTGCTGGCCAGTATTTCGTTGATGCTGCCGGAGCGTGCATACTTCAGAAACTTGTCAAGAAAAGCCTGTGTCAGCGGTGTTTCACCATTTATCACTTTAGAATAGTAATATGGCGTTACTTTTATTTTTTCTGCCATCTCACCTTTCGTAGCCACACCACGGCGTTTCATCAAAATCGCAGCCGCTTGTTTCAGTTGTATTGGCTTTACATTCTTAATATGATTTGCTTTTGGAGGCATCGTTTGTTTAATTGAGGACTAAAGATAATAAAATATCGGTTAATACAATATTTATTGTAAAATTGATGCTGTATTAACCAATGTCAATTTACAGTGTAATGTGTTGTTTTATTTATCGTACAGAATTTCAGCTTTTTGTGCTTGTGTATTAGCGGGTGGTGCCGTTACTTTCTCTACACGTGCCTGATTTTCTTTTGGCGCAGCTACCTCTGCAGTACCGGTATCTGTACCTTTTTTTGATGTACTGCAAGACGATAGTAGTGCTGCAATAATAAACGCGTATATAACCGTTCTGTTCATTTTATATTCAATCTTTTTGTTCTGTTCCGGATATGATGATGTGTCCCGCGATAGGTTTGCCATTCTGAACATCTGCAATGTCTATAATCAGCTCTTCGCCGTTGTATACTTGCAGATTCACATTGCCACCGTAAGAGTATAAATTGGTATTGGAGATGAAAGGAAGTATCATATTAGAGCTGGCTTTATCATTTCTGCGAATATTAACACCAACACCCGGTTGTGTGTTTGATGTAACATGCACTTGCAGGTTGTTGATGAACAGCGAATGCCCCGGCTTGGGTGAAAGCTTATATACAGTTGTAGTAGTATCTACATTGAAGGCAACGGGAGCAGCTTTTGCAAATGTGGCTATCTTTGCTTTTTTGGCAGGCTTGCAGGCAGTGTGCGCTAATGGTAATGCCAACAGCGCACAGGATGCTATACGAAGTATCAGTTTTGTGTGCATGTCGATTATCAATCCTTCACCATCATAAAGTAGTAATCAGAGTTCGGCAGTAGTGCCATTACCGTATCTTTAGAGCTGCTTCTGTATGACGGAGGTGGCGCTGTAGGTAACGTGCCGCTAACCATTTGACCCAAAGAGCTATCGCCCGATGCTTTAAACTCGATAAAAGCCTCTTCGGTACGCATTACTTTGAATGGCAGATAATCGGTCTGCGTAGTACCACTGCTGTTTTTGTGGTTATAATCTGCAATGAAATTTTTATGTATCGTTATTTCGTGATAACGTTCGTTTGCTGAAAGACTGCTCCAGAAAGAAACATACCCTGTACTCTGACTGTACATATACGCGTTCACCGCATGCCATTTGGTAGATGTTGCACTTTTCGACAGATAAACAGTGCGTGCATTGCCTGAGAAAGAAGGTTCGGTATAGTATGTGTTATTGCCTACTACAGGTGTTATGGCAACCTGCGCACCGGATTGAGGATATTTATCGTTAAACCAGTTGGTTTGGTAATAGCTGTCTGTATGCCAATCCATATAGTATGTTTTCCCCGGCGTAAGCATGTTGCCGGATATTACCTCATTAGCATTTGCACTTACTACTTTGCGTACAACAGCGTTGGTAGCATTGTTATAATCATCCATTGTAGGGTATATGCTCACCGTTACACTCTTGTCTACGCGGTTTACGATAGTTACGTCAGTATTGTCGGTTGTTTTTTTCTTGCAACTTGCCAAAGCTGCTACACACAACAAAGCCACTATTGTTTTTTTCATTTACGGGGAAATTGAGAGGAGTAAGTTACAAAAAAACTACAATAAGCTGTGGGCTTGTGTTTTGATGCGGTGAGTTATTAGTTGGCGGTTAATAAACAAGAACCTTTATTTTTGTGGCGATATGAGGCGATTTGTTTTATCTGCAACGGCATTAATGTTTGGGTTTGTTAGTTCTATTCATGCTCAGCAACTGGATATTGCAGACCTGCAAGATGGCGATTTGTTGTTTCAGAATCTGGATTGCGGGCCTCTTTGTGATGCTATTGAAAAAGTAACACATGGCTATAATGGAAATGACTTTTCGCATATAGGGCTTGTGTGCAGGCGTAACGATAGTGTATATGTGATAGAGGCTATTGGTAAAGATGTGCATCTTACCTACATCAAAGATTTTGCTGTAAGAACCACACACCCGATGTATGTTGCCGCACTGAAGCCGCAGTATAGAAGGCTAAACAAAAAGGCTTTGCAATATGCATTGGCACAAAAAGGTGTGCCTTATGATGATGTGTTTCTTTATAACAATGGCAAATACTACTGTTCTGAACTGATTTATGATGCTTATAAAAAAGCAAATGGTAACAAGGCTTTTTTCAGGCTGGAACCTATGACTTTTAAACAACCGGGAACAAAACAATACTTCGACGCATGGGTTGATTATTACAAGCAATTGCAACAACCTATACCGCAGGGGGCGCCGGGCATCAATCCCGGGGGTATTTCATCCTCAAACAAGATTGTGATAAAAGGCATACTCAGGTAAAAAAGAAAAAGGCATTTCGTGAGAAATGCCTTTTTCAATATCTGTAGTTACCTGCCTGTTAGTGGTTGATAACAACTTTATGAGATTCTACAGTTGTACCGTTTTGAAGCATCAGCATGTAAGTGCCTGATGGCATATTTGCAGTATTGATGCTATAAGTAGCTGTACTTGCATTGGTGCTAATAGCTGCTACCTGACGGCCAGTGATGTCATACATCTGTACGCTGCCTGCAGCAGGTGCAGAGAATGTAATATTCACTGTCTGGTCTGCAGGGTTTGGATGGATGCTGAATGTAGTTTTAGCAATAGCATTAACAGCTGTAGGGTATGTATCATAAATACTGAAGTCATCAACAGCAGCTTCCACAACAGTTTCGCCGTTTGCAGTAATGCCTGTATTGATATCATCTGCAGCTACGAAGCGAACCTGAATTTTCTGTGCTGTAGACAGATAGTCTCTCAGGAAGAAAATGCGCCTGCGCCAGCTGTAGTCTGATTGGAATGTGTAGTCTACGTTTCTCCATATCAGGCTGTTGCTGTCTCTTACCTGTACTTGCCAAGCATCTGTGCGAGGGTTGCTGTCACGAGGCCCCTGATCGTTGGCATACCATCTGTAGAATTCTATTACAGGGCTGTTCATGCCTTCTACGTTTATGATTGGAGATATTGCGTATGTGCGTCCTGCATCAACATCGGCATTTGTATATATTGTTGTTACAGAAGATGCATTGCCTGTTACAAGACAAGAGCCGGAACCTGTAGTGTTGTCATTGCCCGGTTGTTGTATATAAGGGCTCACACCACTTGGCCTCCAATAAGAAGCCACCGGTACTGCTTGTATCCATTTGCCACCTGTAGCCGTTTCGCTTGCAGATGTGCCAACTTCCCAGCCTGTTGCAGGTGTTTCAAAATCTGTAGTGCTTACTTTACGCAGATTTACAGCAAATTGATATGGCAATGTAATCTGGCTGGATGTTCCTGTAGGGTTGTAGCCCGTAGGGAATGAATACGCAGCGTTGCCTAGTGCATCATATGTTTGTATGTAGTAATCTATGATTGTGCCCGCTGGTTGACCAGGTATAGTACCTGCAAAGTCAACACCGCCTGATACGCCCGGGCCTGAGTTTGTAAGTGTTAAAGTATCCCACGTAGTTGCTTTGCGCGATTTGTAGATGAGCTTCATGTTGCTGAAGTATGCAGGCTCTGCCAACACAATATTTGCAGCTACAGCTATAGGGGTGCTAGCTGTTGGTTGGTGTGCAATTTCTTTGTGTGTAAGTTTAGCATCCATCATCAGGAAGATGCCATGTTTGGCAAATGCAGCTACTATTTCTTTAAAGTGTGGAGTAAGGTTAGCGAGATTTGCATCATCATCATCATTAACAATGGCAGATATCAACGCCTCGTGAAAAACCTCTCCTTCTGTGCCTTCCGGTCCGTCTGGTATATCGTACAGTGATTTTGCGAACAAAGCAGACATAGTGTCCACACTGCCAACATTCACACTGTAGTCCCACCAAGAGCCTGCAATGATTTCACCATTAGCGTGTACTTCACTGGTACGGTCATATGGATATACTTTTGCTGTACCATTGTATACACGTATGTTGCCGCCTGATTTGAATGCGCCGCGGCCCAGAATAGGATCTTTTGTTACACCAAGCGCCCACACATCGGCATAGCCTTCGTTAAGGCCGCCATTGGTCATGCCGCCGCTGCCTTTTATAAAGCTATAGAACCGGCCGTTGATGCCGTGACCGTATTCGTGATAGATAATATCGCCGATTTTGGCAAAAGAGTTACAACTACTGTTCTCTGCAAAGAAGTTGATGGAGTTGCCATTGTAAAAGGCATTACAGCCAGTAGTGCTTGCTACATCAACATTGGCAGTCAGTGCAACATCCAGCGCAGTAAAGCCTGTAGAGTTAGGGTAGAACTTCTCCATGAAATCGTGCATCCTGTTGGTATGGAAATATGCATTCACATACTGATCGCCCGACGGGCTGGTAGTAGGATATGTATATGTTGTACCATTTGCAGCAATAACCTGATTGAATGAAGGTGTGGCACCTCCGGGTGCTTTTACGTTTACCCAACGTCCCTGCAGCTTAACCGCAGCTGTTTGAGACGGGTTGAGCGCGCTGTTTTTGTACAGGCCTGTATCATTTGTATAGTCTGTAGCGCTGCCAATAGTAATGGCAAGGTTAGAAAGTGGTTCCAGCGTAGCGGGTGTTATCAGATTGTCTTTGTATACACTTCCTACTACTTTCAGGTTTACCTCATCTTTTACTTCGTTGCTTCTGTATAGTACAGTGCCATCGGTAGCATCTACATAGCCTGTCAGTTCTACAGGCATTGCCTCATCATCTTTGTCTGTACCTGTAACGGTAAATGGCCATGCAGGATGCAGCACATAGCCGTTTTGTGTTGGTATCGGGAACCATACCCAATCGTTACCAACGGTTTTGTTGTTCACATTAACCATGTATAGATCTGCATTCATACCCTTGCTGTTCAATACATCGGCAGGTGTAAGGGTAGGCATTGCATTGGTTTGCGGCTGGCCATATGTTTTGATAACGGCGCGTTGCAGCATACCATCTTTGGTAAAACGGAAGCTTATTTGAGAGAACACTACTTCGCGGCCATTGATAAACTGCTTGTAGTGTGCGTAATCAGCATGGGGTGCATTAACAATGTTAGTTTGTTTCCAATCTGCAGCTACCAGTTCAAACTGCCTCATCTGATTGTTCAGCAGGTACTGCGATTTTTCGGTGAGAGAGTTGCCGGGCACTGCAAGCGTTTTGCCATAAATATCTCTTGGCGTACCACTCAGTTTGTCTGTAACCGCATGAAAGCCGGGGAACAGCGACTGTACCAGTTTCTGATTATTGGACGCTGCCAGCTTGCCTGCAAATGGCAGACGGCTGTAGTCGTCGTAAACAGAAACGCCATAGTTGTGTTTGTGCGCCAGTGCCCCTGTACTTACCAGCGCGGCCAAACCCATAGCAACAATTGATTTCTTCATCTACGTGAGTTTAAAAAAATTTGATAGCTAGCAAAATAGTCAGATTAAAGTTTAATTAAAAATCTTTTAAGATTAAATGAATTTAATATGACAATGAGGGGATTGACAAAACCGATAGAAATCATTAAATGAAAATCATTTCTATGCTTTAATAAGTAGGCTGGTAAAGGGTTTCATAAAAAGTCGAAAAAAAAGTTTCAAAAAGATTTTGCAGAAATAGATCCTTGCGTATCTTTGCGCTCCCAATCAGGGAATGATTCCGTAGCTCAGTTGGTAGAGCAATACACTTTTAATGTATGGGTCTTGGGTTCGAGTCCCAACGGGATCACTTCATTGGACAGACTGGCTTCATCGTCAGTCTGTTTTATTTTATCTTCTTTCAAAGCCGCTTCCAGTGTACATATCATTAGTACAGCTTCATTCACTTTAGCGGTTCGATAAGTATTATTTTCAAACTGTAGTTTTTCGGGGAATATCGAACCAATGATTTGCCGCTTGCCTTTTATGTCAGATTGCTCGTAGCGTTCATCAATATGAGCAAGGTTATGTAATGCTTTATCTAATAAGGCTTCTATATCCTCGTTAGGTGTTGTTGCAGCATTCCCAATCTTGGCTTCTAACAGGTTCAGCTTCCTTTCACATTCCACTTTGATAGCCTTATAGTCAGAGCTATCAATAGCATCAGATAGTAATAGCTCCCGTGCTTTAGCTAAACGGCTGTTCTGTTCGTTTATCTGCTGCAATAAATCCCTTTTACTAAATGCCTTATCTGATTGACTGCGTTTATATTCTTCAATAATAACAGCCTTGTAAATAGTCAACATTGCATAGGTAGGCTTATACTTCCGTAGTTCGTGCATAAAAGCATCGTGTATATCTTCCGCTTTATATCTCCAGCCACATGAAGAAACACAATGGTAGTAATTATAATACATTGTTCTGCCCTTAGAACGGCTTGCCGTAATGAGCCTACCGCATTTAGGACACGTTAAGAAGTTCCGCAGGGGAAATTCCTCACGTATGGCAATTTTTATAGCTGCTTTAGGGTTTCTCTTTCTGCCATGTAGTACGTCCTGTGCTGTATAAAACAGTTCCTCCGATATAAGCGGCTCATGTGTACCCTGTACTAAATAACTTTCTTCGTTGCCATGCTTCGGTACAAATATCTTACCGCAATAGACAGGGTTTTGTAACAGATGCCAGAAGTTATTTTTAGAACAGGTTAGACCTCTTTTCTTCGCTATGCCATATAATTCTAATACGCTGCAACAACCAGTAGCAAGCATCTCAAATGCCCATATTACAATATCCGCTTCTGGCTGTTTGGGAGCGATATATTTTCTGCCAGTCTCATAGACTTTATTCATATACCCATATGGAGCAAGCCCCATAAAACGCCCCTCTTTTAAGGCTCTTACCATACCACTTTTGACATTCAAGGCTCGGCGTGCATTTTCTACTTCGGGAGCAGCAAGAAAGAACGCTAACATGAGCTTATTCTCTGGTATGGCTAAATCGAGCGGTTGCTCAATGGCTTGCGGTTCAATCCCTAATTTATTGAGCGTTGCAATCATGGCGTAAGAATCTCCCGCATTGCGCGAAAATCTATCCCATTTTAAGAACAACAAAGCATCAACGATACCCTTATGTTTCTTATACTCGGCTAATAGCCGTTGAAACTCGGGACGGATAAAATTCTTGGCAGAATGGTCTTCAAAAATAACCCTCCGTATTTCTATTGCGTTAATATCGCAATACTTCCGTAACATTTCCTCTTGGTATCGTTGGGAATATCCGCTGTTAGCCTGTTCATCGGTACTAACTCTTATGTACAAATCTGCTACTTTTTTCATTTTCTTTTATTGAAATCGTCTATCTCTAATTTAGCCATTTTTTGCATAAAATCCAATACCATAGCAGCTTTTGCGAGAGATATATTTATCCCCATTTCTGCTAACATGGCTTGTGCTTTTTCGGGGGTAATGCCCCTTTGTTTTTCGTTTTTTTGCATACAGGCTATATTAATTATGTGATAGAAATTGTATTCCCGTTAATGTCTTTCCAAGCAGTACCTATATCATTTTTTATATCAGCAAATGAAGCGAAGAAAAAGAGCCTTGCAGTGGCAGGGTGTATATTGGTATTCGCTTTCATCTTCTGTATTACAGCGTTTTTAATTCCCTCATGCTCAAAAACTGATAACACAAACGGATTTGTAGCTATCCCATATTTTTTTGATGGTGTACCGAGGGCTATAGCTTTGGCATGAGTACCAAGCTGGTTAAGTATGCGTTTACTATCCTTATCACAGTACATTTCTAACAGATATAATCCGTTAGCTGTCTGCAATACCGCATCGGGTATATAGTAGCTACTATTGCCCGTAAGTGGTATCTGTGATTTTGCTGTTAGGTTGCCTTTCTTTGTACTGCCTGTTTTGTGGTAGTACGCATCATAGTTAGTAATGGTAATTCCATGAGCAGAGCAGTAGTTATCTAACAGGATATGGAGCCAAACGCTATTCACACGGTGGAAGTAATCACGTACAACTGGCGTAGTGCCGACAGGCATATGGATAATGCTGATAGCATTTTTATGAGCCTGTAAAAAACTACGCCCATTCTCTTTGAGCATATAGATGTTTTCGGCTCTGACTTTGTAACTTACCTCCACACGAAAAGACTTGATATAACCACCGTCAAAACGTGAAAGCCTCCCTAAACATTCACGGAGGTAACTCACGCTCTTACCTGTCAAAAACTGCAATTGAGAAACGGATAAATACTGGTATTTAGCCAGTAAACAAATTATATCAGTCATGAGTGAATTAAAAAGTTCTGAACGCATAGTTTATTAGTTAAATGCAGGTGGTTCTGCGGTAAAAGGATTATCATTTTTCTTGGCATTCTTTTCCTCCTTCTTGGTCGCTGTATTCTCTTTCTTCACTTCTATATCAATCTCGCTTGGGTGGGGTGCAGGGGAGGGCGTAAGTACACGATACGCCCCACTTTGTTCTATGATATATTTGTAACGCTTTTGGAGGGCTTCGCCTGTTAAAAACAGACTGCTATGCACGATAGGCACTTTCACACGAAAAGCAGGCGAATTATCACTACGTTTTACATAGAATGAAAGCGGCTCTAATGCGGCTAACTGTTCAACTGAAACAGAGGTTTCCTTGCTGTAAAAACTGCGGCTTTCGCCATCGCTCACACCTATACATTTCGTGAATGTGTTAGTGGTAACAGCAGCTTTCATTTTTACGTCCAATGCTTTGATAGACTGAAAACACAGGGTAAGCCCGACCTTAAATTTTCTTAGCTCTAAAAGCATTGTCGCAGTAGATGTACATAAATACGTTGATGCTTCATCTATATAGTAATAGACTGGAACTCTACGCTTTTCTGGCATTGCCTCTCTACGCATAGCAATAGAGGTAACAACCGCCTGCATTAAACGACCTATGACAGAGGCTACAAAAGGGTTAGAGCGTGGAGCGTTTATTATAATCACTTTGCCCGTATTCATACATTCTTCGATGCTTACACCGTCATGTTGCAGAATGTCAAAAAGTGTAACGTCATTCATAAAGAATGATAATTTACTTATGATGCTTCTTTTTGATATGTCGTACTCTTTTGCACCCCATTGTTTGCTATAAAACTCTCTGATATTCGGGTGTCGGTGCATAGCAGCCATACGAAGCAAATCAGCATTGTTTTTATCATCAAAGAACCTTAACAGCGTAGCCATATTTCTATATTCGGGTGCAGCGTATAACAAAACAAGCAGCGAGGGACGTAACAGCATCTCCATGTTCAACGATAAACCGTATTGGGAGTTCTCTATTAGTTCCGCTATGGTACTGGCAAGCTGTGTAGCAAGGCAATTTCTGTATTCATCGTCCGCATCAGCAGGCACATACATAGGATTAAACCCCGCACTTATTTTATGCGGGTAATTACTATCCCTCTGTAAAGTAGTAGAGATATAGACTATTCTGTCTTCGTCTAACTCACGGTACGCAACCAGTTTTTTAGAAATGTCGGCATGAGGCTCTTGCAGGATTATACAGCAGTTACGTTTCTTTTTTGAAGAACGTACGAGAGACAAGGCTTGATTAAGGATTAACATACTCTTGCCCCCGCCCGTACCAGAGGTAACGAGTTGGTGGCTCAACAGTTGCGTTTTATTTATCCGTGCTTCTATTCTATATTTCATTTTCAGTTTCATATAAAAAGCCATACATATACGGATTGTGTACTTTAAAAAACGAAGACAGTAGTTTATTATAGGCATCTCGTGTTGGGGTTAGATGGCTAAATAACTTTCTGTCTTCGCTCGTACAAATCAGTAATACCGAGAATATTTTATGGTGTTTGAACTGTGTAGGGGTAATGCTTTTATCGAACAGAGCAGCGAACTCTATAAACATAAAGCCCCTAAGCAGCAGCAAAGCCATGTAGTCGTAATCAGAGAGCGGAGCAGTAGCGAGTAGGTTATCAATGTAATTACAATGGGCAGCTATCACAGCATCAAAACCCGCTTCGCAATCCTGCATCTGCATCGTACCCAAAAAAACGCCTTCATCGTCATCGGGTACAATAACGGAGGCGTTTAGAAAAATCTGTAATAATTGTTCGGTTGATAACATACTATGATTTTTTTTGAGGGTTGCAAGACCAATTTAAGAGCACATACAAGCAAGGCAGCTTCGCCGCTTGGAAGCCATTATATAACCTCGTTTTTCGACTGTTTTGAAATTCATGTTTCCTATAATTCCACTCATTCAACAACTCGCAATAGCCCCGCTCCTGTTTCATTCGTGGAATCCTGTTATGCCTCTGGCTTGGTTAATTAATTGTGTTACTTTTTCGTTCTGTTGCTGATTTAGATTTCCATTGTTTTGTATCTGAAATGCTGTTAGTAGTTTAATGACTGATTGCATCGTTGCAGAAAGATTAGTAGTCTGTTGTTCTGATATAGTGTTCGTTAACTCTGTCGAGTGCTTTGCAGCGTTGAACCATTGGTTAGAAAACTCCATGTGTCTTTGATTATTAATAAGGAGAACTTCATTCTCACGGCGGGAGAAGTGGCTACCGATACGATAGCCAACAACTCCACCTATGAGTAATAAGATGATTATTACTAAGAGTACCATTGTTATATTTTTTATTCGTTAGAGAAAGAGTTGAACCCGCCCTGGGCGTAAAACTGTCGTGCTTTTTGTACTGCTTCTGTTTCTTCAGCGGGCTGTACGTCCGCTTTTTGCATGATGAACAGATAACGGTTCCAAAGTGATTCGACCTGTTTAGCTATGCTGTTAAGTTTATTGAGTGTAAGCCGTAGGCGTATTTTGAGTGCAAAATGAGAGATACTCGTTATAGCGGTCTTTAAGAATATAAATCCGAATGCGATCTCTGCCAGACAAATAAGCGTAGAGAATATGACAGTATAGATAACTGCTGAATGCATCTCTGCCGCACCTCCTGTGCTTGCCTGTAGTGCCAAGAACGCTTGAATACCTATATAGATTACTCCCATGATGACAGCTCCCCAAAACCTGCTTGTAGGCTCTTTTTTACCAGTGTAGTCGCTTTTTACTAATCCAGCGTTCAATTCTTCGCCGATTATCAAGCCCATACATACAAAGCCCATAGCTACGATGATGCTTGCTGTCTCGCTAAAGTTCCCGATAGCAACAAGTGTCATACTGATATTGGTAGCCTCTACATAACCGAGTACCATCGCTACGAACACACCTAAAAAGCTGATGGCAGTTTTGAATGGCGAGGTTTCTTTACCTCCATTCATTTCCTGTATCTTTTCCAGTTTTTGTTGTAGTTTATTATAGAGCGTTTCAATGTTGCCAAATTCAAATCCTTTGCGTGTTGCAAGAATGTAATCGCCGTTACGGGCTGATGTGTTTTCTGTCTGAAAAATATTAGCGTTATTCATTGTTATTGATTTTGAGAAATAAAACTGATAGCATCTGATGTGCTTGTGAATACATGGATAGGGGACGAAGGGAATACCCTTTTTATAGTACTATCTCCGATGGCTGGACGGATTAGAAGAACGATAGTATTATCGCTAAGTGGCATCGGCTGTAATCGTGATTGTCCTTTTTTCGGACAGTCCCGTAAATCAGAGGTTATTAACAGGTACTTAGCGTACCCAGAAAAATTAGCCTGTTCTAAGGCTATAGCTGCAAGCCGAAAAGCACCTGCCAAATCAGTGTTGTTTTCCGTTGCGGGAGTAGAAATCTTGCTGATGTACTTGGCTATCTCTGTATGGGCTGTACGCTGATATTGTGATAATATTTTATCATTTTTCGCCTTAGCTTTTGCCATGAGATAGACATTACCCGATTGGGTTGTGGTTATAGTATCTGGCTTAGAAATGGTAATAGTAAGCACGTCCTGCTGTGAACTCTCTGCATATATTCCCACATGCTTTACTACGCCCGAATAAGAAGCAACAGCATTGTATAGCTCTTTTGCGTTGGTGCTATCGAAATAACTAATCCCTGTGGTTGACTTACTGTAGTCGTTTACGTGCACAACCAGAACAGGCTTGATAGCCTGTTTTACTGGTTGCGTAGATTGTGTTTTTTGTTGGCAAGCGTGTAAGGCCAAGCACATGAGGACTAAAATAATTGCTCCACCTCGGCGGACTATCTTATTTAGTGAATAGCCCGAAAAGCCTACACTTGCATGTAGTGCACCTGTATGTGTTACCTGCCTGTTTGGCGGTGTTTGAGAGAGAGATTTTTTTATACGATTTTTCATTTTTTGATTTTTTGTGCCTCGCCAGTACCCACTATGACAGAGCATAGCAGATACTAACGAAAGCGATTAAGAGATTTAGTTTGTGGCTGGTTCCCAGTGGTGCACTATAGTACCTTGTAGATTGTCGCAGGCAATCAGATAGAGCGTAGCTCCGCACGACTGGCAAGGCACCATTTCAATTACTTTGGGATTTTCCAGTATTAGTCCACTGGACGTGAGATTCCCGACTTCATCAATGTGGAAGTCATGGGGGAAGCCGTTCTCTTGGGCATGCCTAAGAGCAGATTGTAGATTTGGTTTTGTCATTTTTCCGATGTTTAATTGTTAACAATCGGTGCTGACAACCTAAGAAGATTGATTTGACATTTACGCGTAAACAGCTATAATCTGAAAGCATTACAGGTGTTCGAGACCTGTTTTGAATTCATCTTCTTGGTGGCTGTTAGACACCTTGAAGTTTGGAGCCATCGGCGTATCGTGCTGGTGGTTTTTTCTTTTAGCACAATATTTTGATACTCATGATGCAAAGCTATTATAGTCATTAAGCTGAAAAAAACGATTACGTGCTCCATTAGTTCAACCATTGAGCGTTATTTTCAACCATTGGAGCAACCATCAAAATGACATAAATTAGAGTATGGTATCACGCAAGAAACGTGCTCGTAAAAAGCGTCCTGTTGAATATATTGAACAACTAAGAGTTAAGGCTCTCATTGCACTTAAACATTTTGATGATAGCAGAATATTTAAGGCGAATAAAAATAGAGATAACTATGAACCAATTCATGAAATGCTAAAAGAGCTTGTTGACTATGAAGTAAGTACGAGTGCTTTGGTGGAATTCTTTACTAAGTCAGCAAACTGGGACGAAGAAGAACAAAGAGAGGTGTTTAATTATGAAATTTATACAGTCGAAGCTATTGAAGAATTAATAAACCTTTATGAGAATGATATAAATATAACTACGCCCGCATTAGGACAAGTAACGGATTCATTACTACAAAATGTAGGGAACATATTTAATGATCTATTTATTCGCAATAAAACAGTTGCGTCAATTACCGAAAGATTGGTTATTGAAGATAATGGAACTTGCACGATACATGCAGAAGTTTTATTAAAGCTACATTCAGATGTTTCCAATGTTAAAGTTCATTACATTTGCAATCACCCTATAAAAATCAAATGGATTGAAGCATTTGACCATATTTCACATGAAAGGTTACAGATATTCCCATATCAAATTACCGAATGTAGCTATGTGGGATTTATTTTAATGCCAAGAGTAATTGATAAAAATACCAATTATCACTACCGCTATTCAGCTTGTATTGAAAATTACTACAAGAATGACTTGATAGATAACGGAATTGCATTTGAAGAGATAAATATTATAGCGAATAAGTATGACTATATGAAAGAAGAGTTTTCTTTCCCTGATAATGACACGTTTAAAGATTTAAGGGTAACAATCAAAAGCCACCCTAATAAAGAGCTAGTTGATAAAGTAATAATACCCAAACTAACAGAGGGATATAAACTGTATGTCGTTGAGCATGGAGATGTTGGTAAAGTAAATATTCCAATTCGGATTGAATTAAAATTGAAGGGATAAAATGTTACATTCCTTAAAAAAACTCTTCTAGCGTCATATCAAAGGCGTTCAATATTTTGTAAGGCAGTTGAATTGTTAATTTAGATTCGCACAATCTTACGAATTTTCTTTCTTTCATTGTAAGCTACAATTTTGTTGTATATCTCGACCATGTAAATACCTAACATTGGGAAGAAAAATTGCCATACCATATATACAATAGGAGAGAAAGCAAGAATAAATATTACTGATGATAGCAGCATATAAGATTCTTGTACGAATAAATGTAGCCAGTCTGTATTGATTAGATGTAATATTATGTATGATATCGAAAATGACAGGATTAAAAAAAGTATACTGATAAACATTAACCATAAAGGTTTAGATAACAGTAGCTTCTTTCTCTGAAAATGAATATATAAGAAAGATGATACAAAGAATACTATTGATGATAACGTAATCCTAAGTAATAATACATTGCAATAGTGTCTAATTGCAGCATTATCAGTTCCTGCCTCTGCTTGAAAACCAGGAATAATGAGCATGAATAAACAAAATAAGCCAGAATACATAAATAGCGGTACATAGATAGCGTAAACGCTCCTAAAAGAATCTATATAACTGATACGCTTATGAGAAAGCTGGATAACCCAAATGAATATATTCCCAAACAGTTTGACTAATGGTATTATCACAAACCTATTTAGTATCTGTTTTAGTTTGCTTGCATTCGTTTTTATTGAATAAGTATAAGTGAAAATCTCAACTTCAACGTAATTCTCATGTCCTTTACTACCTAACTCCCTTAATTCTCTTTTGATAAGAGAATATAGATTTTTATGAAAGAAAGTGATTATTGCGATACCACCGAAGTTAATACCAGATAATACCTCAAAGAATGAGGAAAAGTTGGTGGGATTTAGCATCGTTAGAACGTGTTATGGTAATGGGATTGATTTATTGTAAGCAGCATTAAACACGTCTATAAGGCGGTTGGCTACTTCTTTATCATTGAAGCAAAAGGAGGCCTCGTAAGTTTCTACGTTTTCCTCAAATCGATATTTATTATTGTCAAATACAGCATAATGAAATTCTTTGCCAGAATTATCAATTTCTGTATTTAATATGTCTAAGGCTTCTTTGCTAATTGTTTTCATTTCTACTGTTGATTTCAATTCTCTATTGTTTCTGAAATCACGTAGCATTTTATAAACTATAGAATTGTTTTTTGGAGGGTTCATAAAAAGCACCTCTAAAGCAATGCTTTTATTTTGTAAAGAATTTTCTAATGATTCTTTATAGCCCTCTTTTTCAGATACAGTCCCATCAAAACAACCAACAAGCATTTTAATTGATTGATTTGTTACGTCAAACATTTTAGACATAACAATAGCAGCATGTTCAGCACTGCTATTAGGTAGCGTTGTTGAGGAATTAAGTTTAGATAACTTTTCTATTAAGTTTTTAAACTTTGTCATAATAAACAATGGTGCGGTCTAAGAGTAAACACATTACAAAGGTACAAAGGAACACATATTTTTTTGAATTATCCTAACCTTGAATCTACCTTTTGCAAAATAGTAACAACTATTCGTGTAAAGTCAATCCTTAATTAACATATTGATATACAGTTATTTATGTTGTTTTGCCTCATTATTCTTCAATCCAATTATCCTCTTCAATCCAACCATCTGGCAAAAAATCTTTCGGAGAACATTCAAATTCTTTTGCCAACCTGTTCAAGTGATTAAGATTGTATTTGCTCGGTGTATTAGGGCTTTCAGCCTGCCCTACAAAAGCTCTTCCAACATTGAGTAGCCCAGCAACGTATTCTTGTGTAAAGCCCTTTTGCATACGCATCTCACGTACTTTAGCTACAATAGCTAACTCAAATCTCGTTTTTTTAGGCTCACTCATTAAAAGCCAAGTACAAGAAAAACTTCTTCTTTTATGTTCGTTATAACGAACATTCTGGTTATATTCGTTTCATAAATCATTTTATGAAACAGATTATCATCATTTTATCAGTCTGCATTGCCTTTATAGGACAAGCACAAACAAAGAAAGCACCAGTAAAAAAGCCAGTAGCTAAGACAGTCGCTCAACCAAAGCCAGTAGAAGAGAAAAGCCCTCTTGATGCTGCAACTGCGGGTAAGTATGCCAAACAGCTTGGAAACAAGATGTATCACAAAACAAACTTTGAGCCAGAGAAAGGCAACTTTTCAATGTCAATTAATAAATGGAAGCCGCTTAGTACAACCAAAGAAGATGGTAGTAAACAGCATTGGTATATGATAGACGTTACAATCCGTTGGCAATCATCACAAGGTGGCTGGCCTGTACAATGGAAAAATGTAGAGTATAATGGTATAATACTAAGTGATGAATTTGGCTGTGATGTCAATTTCATTATTAAATCTAAAACAGAGCCAGACCGAAGCGGATTAGCTGCATTAGTAGTAAAGAAAACACCAACAGGGGATTTATCGGACGACCAGAAACAACTATTTGAAGGTACAGACGATTGGTTTAACGGTGTACAACACGTTTGGAATCCTGGAGGCTGTTTAGAATAAAATAGATACTATGAAAAAGATATTACTAACAGTTATTGTAAACTTAATAACGATATGCTGCTTCGGTCAAAAGAATGTTTTTGATGAAGGAAGAAAATCTCAAAACAGAGCAGACTTGTTAAAGTCTCCGAGTAATGGAATACTAAAAGTGAATATTACCAGAGATTACCCGAATATAGTGCAAGTGTCCTTGTGTGATTATAGAGGTTCTGTGCCTATTGCGTGTCGGGAAAACTATAATGTTACCATGACTACTTCTACAGGCAGGATAGTAAAAAATACCGACTATAAAGAAACAAGCATGGGAACTATCAAGCCTAATGAGTTTCCTGTAATTATTGATGTTAAGGTCATAGGACTAAAAGGAGAAGAAAAATACCCATTAGAGTTTACAGTAAGGTTAAACTATAGTGGTTACTATTACCATATTCTACTCTATGATGAATCAACTGGAGTTAAAGGAACTTTTTGAAATACCGTGTTTTAACGGTATTAAAGCACCGTCTTTAAACGGTGTTTTTTGTAAAGCATTGAATACCTAACTTGGTGTCAATTAAATAATGTCATTAATGAATGAAAACAAACAATTTGAGGGCTTTGAACATGAGGCATCGGAATTACAAAAGTATCTGCTTACTGCTGGGATATTTACCATCAGCCTTAAAGATTCAAAGATTATACATTATTCCCCAGATGACAGCGAAGCGTTCAAAAAATGGCTAGAACAGAATAATGTAAAGAACATGAGAGAGGGAAATTGATTGTAGTGTTTGTACTACATGAGATAGCGAGAAATAGTGATTGTGTTAAAGGATAATTGAAGTTACTTTAGTTTGAAGGTAACATACCTATTGAATCCTGTGAATAATAAGAATTAGGAATAATTAATGGCATGAAACAAACACACAATATCAGTATAGCTATTGCTGATGACCACCCAGCACTAACAAAAGGGTTGAAGTATATTATTGAAACATTTGGTAATTGTAGTGTAGATATTGAAGCAATTAATGGTAAAGATTTATTGAATAAAATTCAGCAAGCCCGTCGTAAACCAGACATTTGCATACTTGATATTAGTATGCCAGAAATGAACGGATTTGAAGCGTTACAAGGGATTAAATCTAATTGGTCTTCAATTAAAGTGATTATGCAGTCTTCTTACTTTAATGAGTTCAATATTATTAAAGCATTTCGGGAGGGAGCAGTTAGCTTTATACCAAAAGAGGCTACGCCGAAAGAAATAAAGGAGACTGTTTTAGAGGTTTATGAAAAGGGCTATTCATATTCTAAATGGATAGAAAAAAACATACTACCTAATATACACAACACTACATTAAAGACCACTTTAACCGATAATGAAATAGAGTTGTTGGGCTATATAGCAACAGACTATACTTATCAACAAATAGCAGATAAAATCGGTAAAAGTAAGAGAACTATTGAGGGGTATAGAGATGACTTGTTTCATAAAATTGGCGTGAATAGCAGAACTGGGTTAGCCATTTTTGCTATAAAATCAGGCATTATTTCAATTCATTGATACCGTTTAAAAGACGCTGGTAAAACACCGTTTAAAGACGCAAAAAATTACCGTTTTTTATCTTTATTGTTCTGAATGATATTTGTCAAAACAAATCGAATATTATGAAGAACATTTTAAAAAAATCAGCAAGTATATTATTTACTTGTTTGTGCGTTGTGCAATTAGCACATGCACAACAAAGCACAATCAATAACTACCTTTCAAATGGTACGTACAATTTTAATGGATTGGACAAATATTACCAAGACAACTTTTTTGTTACACATCGTACATCTTTAGATTTAACTACTGACGATAATATTGAATTACAAAACTGCCATGTAGATAGTAACAATTATTTCCATTGCAGATATACGCAGAAGTATAAAAATTACCCTGTTGAAGGACCATCGTTCGTATTACATGGTCAAAATGGTGTTGTATTGTATGCACATGGGAATTTGGCTAAAAATCTAAACTTAGATGTTACCTCTCCAATAGCAGAAGACAGTGCATTAAATGTTATATTAGATAGCATTAATGCTCACTCGTATAAATGGGAAGATACTGTACAACAGAATATATTAAAGGATATGGCTGATGATAGTACATATAGTATGTTCCCACAGGGTAAATTGTGTATCATTCCTGTACTTGACGGTCAAAATAACCTTACATACCGCTTTGTGTGGAAATTCCAAATTCATGCAAACTTTTGGGTAGATTCCACAATGGTAGCAGAAGACACAACCATTAATTATGAAATATACTCTGATTCGTTAATGGAGAAAGTTATAGTAGCATTTGTTGACGCAAAAACAGGAGCAATTGTTAGAAGTTATGATGGCGAAGACCATGGATATGGTACTGGTACTGGATTGACAAGATATGATGGTTGGCAATACATAAAAACTTGGAAATGTGGTACGTGTACCGATTGGAGGCTGCGTGGCGACTATGGCGTATACTATGCTACTACTTGGAGTAAGGGGAACTTGGCGAATTCATGGAGGCTTCAAAGACCATTGAGTAATAACAACAACTTTAATGGTACTAATAGTGAGCCAATATTAAGTGCGGTAAGCACTCACTGGGCGGTACAAACATCTTGGGAGTATTTTGTGGCACGTCATAATTGGCATGGTAGTGATGGGGCTGGTCAAAAAGTCTATTCATATGTTCACTTAGATAAGCTGTATGCAAGTACGTATGAAGATTGGGGGGCTGATGTAATTTCTGTTGGTAAATTTTATGACGGCTATAGTCCAGCGACAATTGATATAATTGGTCATGAGTATACACATAATTTCATCAGAAGAAATCCTAAACTGAACCTGAATAGAAATAGTAGTGAAGCAGGTGCATTAAACGAAGGCTATGCAGATATATTCGGTATATTGATAAAAGACAGACAGAGAGGATATATAAACTGGCATATTGGCGAAGATGTAAGGTGGAATCAAAATATATCTGAAAGAGCCTTTAATGACCCTCATAGTTCTAAAGGTCCACAGCCAGCAAAATACCAAGAAGGTGGATATTGGATTAATGCCAATAGCAATGAAGCATGGCATAAAAACGCTGGAGTTTTAACGCACTGGTTTTATTTATTAGTTAGTGGAGGCACTTATAACGGCATTACTGTTACTGGCATAGGTGTTTCAAAAGCCGAAAGAATATCATTTAATACAATGATGTATTATTTGCAGGAAAACTCTGATTATTCACATGCTCGTAACCAAACACAAAAAATGGCTGCAGACTATTATGGTCTATGCTCGCCAGAGTATAAAGCCGTAAATCGAGCTTGGGCTGCTGTTGGTGTAGGAAGCGTAGAACAGTGTAAATATTTTCAGTTATGGACTGGTAAACCAGTTCTCGCTGGTTCTGATTTAGCCACAGTAAACGCAGGTTTTAAAGTAATAAACACCTCTGGAGTTTCAATTACGCCGTCATCTTACACTTGGTTAATACCAAGTAGCTGGACGGGTACATATGCTAATTCTAATTCAGAGTTTACGCTTGATGAAACAACAGACTATAACTCAAAAGAAATAAAGGTAGTAGTTGCCTATGTAGATGAGAACGATGTTAATCGTACTGATACATTATCTGCTATAACCCATTTCGAGGAAGCACAGGCGAAAAATTATACGGGTACAGGCAGTATTGCATCAGGGATAAATTATGATGAAGCAGTTAAAATTTATCCTAATCCCATAATAGGGAATGCAATAAATATTGAATTGCCAAATAGCAGTACGACAAGCTTTTCTTTGTATTCTGTAACTGGTGTGAAGGTAAAATCCTTAACTTTGAATAGTGTTAGGAATCACATCAACTTAGATGGTATTGCTCAAGGAGTATACATTCTAAAGATTGAAAACAAGGACTTCAAAAAAGTTGAACGAGTTGTAATACAATAATAGTATGAGAAATGTATTTCTTTTAATCAGTGCTTTAACTTTTTTGAATGTTAGTGTATTTGCACAACAAACAAGATATAATACTTGTATTCAAGTGAATTATTCTATGTTTCATCATTCTAAGTCGGGAATGTATTTTATTCCCGAACAAGTTGGTATTACAGCAATAAGACACCTTAATAATGATATATCCTTTGATTTAGGCTTTCAAACATGGTTTCTCGGTAAAGATGGAGGCTCTATGATTGTGTTAGCTGATGATGAGGTAGCTATTGGAGCTATTAAGGGTCGCCATAGTTATAAGGCTTTTGATGGTTCTGTCAGATATAATTTTGTCAATAGCAAAAGACATAACATATATGGTGGTATTGGAATGTCTTATGTGTGGGGGCAAGTAAAATACATTTCTGCATTCTCTAAAGTTCCAGGATATTTAGATATACAGTACAATCTTAGTAACCAAAGCGTACACCATACTGGAGTGAATTTTTTGGCTGGATACAACTTGAAGATAGCTAAGGAGAGAATTAACTTAGGTATGAGTAGCAGATATAGAGTACTAAGCAGAGACCTTATTTACTACGATGTGAATTTTAACATAGGGTATAATTTTAATTGTTTTAGTAAAAAGGCAAAAAAGAGTAATTAATCAAAACAAACAGGGGCTGAAAGCAGGCGTATATACGCCTGCTTTTTTATGTCTATAATTTCTCTTGAAAACACGAATGATAATATTATACTCTTTCAGCTATCAAGCTAAGTAATGTGAAATAGAATCAAACATTGATTTCATGTTTATGGTAAGTGTAACAGCTTATTGATATGGATTTTATGGCTTTGAACCTGTTAATTAATCGGGGTTCAATTCCCCGTGGGACCGTATGAGATTGAAATAATGATATTAGATACTTCACATATAATTAGCTTGATAACTCTGTTATCGGGCTTTTTTTATGTTATAAAATGCTTTTTCAAAAGTAAAGCCGCACTTCCAGTTTACAACAAAAATCAAGCGGACGTATCAACCCAAGCCCAACAGTCAAATCCTATTTTCGATTACCTCTTGCACTCCTAAAAAATATCAGTAGAACGAATACCCCAACAAGTACTGATTAGGGCAAAGAGGTAGCGAGATTTATTATTTTACTCATTACCTCATATGCCATGACAAAGGTTCGTGTTGATATGGAATTGTGTTGCTTCTGTCTCGACTTCCATAACGAGTATATGAAAGGGAAGCCTTTCAATTATGGAAGGAAACAGGCCGTAACGGAATGTTGGCTATGTGAGCAAGCAATGTGTGCGGACTGTAATACAAGTTCTCAAAAAGAGCTACAGGACGATGTACTGGCACTGTACGGCTTAACGATGTGCCAACGCTGTATCACACAAGTACGAAGACTAACTACATGGCATCAAGAGTATGAGGCGATAGTAAAAAAGAGATTGATAGCTTTTAAGGCTGGAATACGTGAAGAAATTTATACCCTAACCCAAGAGAAACATGCCATTAGTAATAGACACGCTTAACGATTACTTTTTCTATCTGCAATACAGAAGACGTAATGTAGCACACACGCTGAAAGCAAACAGACTTGCATTACAATACTTCACTGCATTGTACGGTCATACCGAAACAAACAGACTAACACCGACTCACTTAGTTAGGTTTTACCAGTACATGCACTGAAAAAAAAGATTGCAAAAAAACGAGAACGAAGTTTGTGAGGATTTGAGTAAATACACAATCTATAAGGTCATGGTTAAAATAAGGGCTTATATCAGATGGTTAGAAAGTGAGAGATTGTTATGAGATTTAAAGCCCATTGATGTACCTGTAGATAGTATACCACGTCCAATACCTAAACACCTAAGCCAAGAGGAAGTGAAAATGATTTTTCACTACTTAGAGGACAGAGTAGCTAACTGTACAAGCAACCCTACCAAGAAGCAGGATAGCTATCATGCATTGCTCTATCGTGCCATAATATCATTCCTTTATACCTCTGGGCTTCGTAATTCGGAATTGAGAAACTTAACACTACATGACATTAATCTTGATAATCTATCTGGTGCAGTCATAGGTAAGGGTAATAAATACGCAACGATAACCTTTAGTGAAAACGCAAGAAACCATCTTATAGCGTACTTAAAGTATAGAAGGCAGATTTTCCCTAACATATCATTTCATTATGTTTTTACACCGTATAGTAAAGAGCCGAATAGAATGTTTACACTTCAAGGCTTAAATACAGAAGTAAAGGCAATAGTAAAAAGCGCAGGCGTAAAAACTAAGGGAAATATACACGCTTTTCGTCATTCATTAGGTACGCACCTCGTACAAAATGGTTACAATTTAGCTCAGATAAGGGATAAGCTCCGCCATAGTTCCATAACTGTTACAAACTTCTATCTATCTTGTAATCCCGATGAGCAAATTAATATGACAAAGGACATTGACACAAAGATTCTAACATAAGCCTAAGTGTGATTTATGGGCAAGATTTGTAAGCGATTATTTTACCCTTAACCCGAACGCCCATGAACGAAGCGAGAGAATACCACCTACACGTACTACTCAAGGAAGCAAATGGAAAAGAGGCTTTTTCAGAGAGCTACAAAATTGCCCTACGAGATACATTTGTAAGTAATGCCAATCCGAGAGAACATGGATTTAAGAACCATGTACACAGCTTTTTAACGCTGCTGAAAAAGAATACAAAACCACATGTCAGACAGAGTTTCAAAAAATTCTCTATCCATGTAGTTAGCTATGGAATGAATGCAGGCAGTGAGATTAATGGAGATAGACCATCATTGATTTTTAAGTCTGATGATAGCACAAAGTGAGACGATGTAACCGTTATCCCGCTTACCTCTGCTGCCAAACAACAACAATCCGATAAGTACGACATTTTAGTACCCAAAGATGCGGATAATAAACTTTACCAAAACTCATACGCAAGGCTTAGACAAATTCGCTCGGTGTCTATCTCCAGAATTGGCAAGGCTGTATGAGTAATTACAGATGAAAAAGTAAGAGCGGCGATTAATGAGGGCATAAAGACAATGTTAGCGATTAACGAATAAGAAAAGCCCCTACAAGGGTAGGGGCTTATTCCTTTAAATCATCTTCAATTATTTGAAGCAGATAATATACAATGTGTATACCATCAAATCATGTACCATCATATTACGAGTATTGCTGCAAAAATCAACTCAAAAACATATCTGATTTATCGCCAGCTTATTGTTAAACAAAAACATAAGAATATGGCACAATGGACAAGAAAGCCACAAGAGAAGGACGGAACATATCTGTTCTCTGGAAACTTCTATACTACAAGCAGAGTATATGATGAAATCTCCCCACAAGTAGTTATGGCAATCTATGCAGATGTAAAAGCATTTGCCCAAGCGAAACAGGGGATAGACTACTTACAGGTGTATGAAGATGAACAGGGTAGAAAATTGTTCTTTATAGACCAGCTAAATCGTGAGATGATAGATAGCGGGGATTATAAGGACGAGGATAACTATTGTACTCTCTTGTTTGCAAGTGAGTATTAGTACCGAAAAGTGGTAACAAGTTAACTTGGTGCAGATAGCCTTCGGCGAGTAACTTACACTACCGCATAGCGTAATAGCTTGAAATGCCGTAGCATAAGACTTTGGGGAAAGGGCTGCACCCGCATGTGTACGTCAGAGCCTCTGTTTTTACAGAGGCTTTTTTTGATGTGATTGAATAGGTCAAATTAATCTATAGTTATGCTTTTTATTTATAAGAAAATAAGTAATCTAACTGTATTGGAATGAAGAAGAAAATAGCTTAATTGCAAGATGTTTAATGTTGCATTGCATTATTTTACATGTAATTCATTAATGAACAATAGCAAAATGTTTGAAAAGCAGAAAGTATTTGAGGAATTAGCTCTTGTGCGTAATAAGAGTTTAATTATTCATTATTCTGGTGAGGGCTGGTTGAATGAAAAGGGGACATTTGGAAGAATAACTTCTATTACCATCAAAAATTTGAGAAATAGCCAGTTAAAAACATTTTCTGTCTTTCATGAAATTCAAAAAAGTAACTTAGATATATCAAACGATAGAGATTTTGACAGCATAGAGAAAGCACTGCTTCAACAGTATTTTGATTTTGTTAAGAAGCATAGAAATTACAAATGGATTCATTGGAATATGCGTTTCCCAGTTTTTGGATTTAATGCCATAGAAGACCGTTTTTCTCTATTAGGAGGGAAGCCTGTACATATTCCTGATAACAATAAGATTGATTTCGCTCAGATTTTATCCGATACTTATGGTGCAAATTTTGAAATTCAAGATAATAATGGAAAGTTAATCAATCTCCTTTGTAGAAACAATATTATTGATAGTGATATTGTCAATGGTAGAAAAGAAGTAGAATATTTCAAGACTAAAGATTTCTTGAAAATTCATTTGTCCAATATGAAAAAAGTAGACGGTATAAGTCAATTATATAACTTAGCTGTAAACAATCAATTAAAAACAAATGTTGAAATGAAAATGAATGAACCCCAGCCCCATGATGATTTGAATAATAATATTAGATTAAATGAGAAAGCACGCATTTTTATTGGCTCCTCTGTCGAAGGGTTGAAGGTTGCACAGTGTATTCAGGCTGAATTGAGATTTGAGTATGACGTTGAAATTTGGAATCAAAGTGGTGTTTTTGGTTTAGGGTATGCAACATTAGAAGCGTTAGAAAAAGCAGTAAAAGAATATGATTTTGGGATATTTGTTTTTACTCCAGATGATGAATTGGTAAAAAGAGGAGTGAACAAACCTGTTGTGCGTGATAATGTACTCTTTGAATTAGGTCTTTTTGTTGGTCAACTAACTCGATTTAGAGCCTTTATCGTAAAACCATTCGACGAAGAAATTTCATTACCAACTGATTTACATGGAATAACTTCTGCTACATATGCTGCTAATTCTGGGAATTTAAGAGCATCATTAGGAACTGCCTGCCATGAAATTAGAAATGCGATTGAGAGGTATATTAAATAAATTCATATTAATAGCCTCAACCCTTCTACAATTTGGTTAGATAAACGTCCAAAGAGGTTTTATTTGCATGTTAGCCCGTCGACGCAAACCCTGTGTTGGTAGCTTCCGTTTTATACCACTCTTCGATATTTTGTGTTAGAGATGTAGTCGTCAACAGCCCTGATAAATTGGTTCAAGAAGTCAACAGCCCTGTCCTTTAAGACAATCATATACTCAATAGAATCTTGTCTGCCTTGTTCTTCAAAAGAAATTTCACCGTGAGCTAATTTATTACGTCTTGATTTTATGCTTCCGATTTCATCACATTTTACATCAAAGTTAATACCATATTTTTCTGATAGTTTTCTGATTTCTTTTGAATCCAAGTTACCAGAAAAATTGCCACCTGCATTATACTTTGTAAACTCTCTATATGTCAGTGTTACAGGTAATGTATTTGTAACCCAAGTATCTATAAGCACCTTCAAATTATGAAGAATATCTTTTTCATTGCTTGTTTCTTTAAAATAATCATAGTGAAATTTCACCCAGAGTTTTTGAATTTCATCACTTAAATTAGAATAAACAATTGTTTCGTTAGTAAACGACAAGTGAATCTCAACCAAACAATTTGAGATAGTAGATTCCACAAGATTGTACAATTGTAAATTAGCACTTGACTTTAGTATAGAGCTGACTTTGACATTGAAATTTTCTCGTATGTCATTTTCATTTGGAAAAACCAATTGAGCTTCCCTTTTTATAATATCGGATAGCAACTTATAATACAAGTTAATTTCATCAATTCTATCAGAAAAAGATTGTCTTACATGTAACATATTACTTTTTCAATAGGGTATTTGAAATGAATTCAATTCGATCTTTTATCTTAGTTGTATCATGCAACTTAGTGCTACCAGCCCAGAAAGGTCTAAATGATTGTGCGTTTATCATTTTATCCCAATCTAGTTTATTGAAAGTTAAATCTGGATTTTGTTTTAATGCTACGTGAACGCCAACAGATATTGCCTCAAACAAAACACGCTTAGTTTGAGGATTGTGAGTTTTTCTAAAGCCATAAGTAGAATACTTATCTACAAAGTTTAGAACGTTTGTAAACTCCTTATAGTAATTGTTTAATAGCTTATTTTGTTCCTGTACTGGTAATGTTGCAAGCTCTTTGTTTTTTGATTCAAGATAGTTGTCTAAAAATTTAGCAATACCAGTATCTTTTGGAAATTTAAGGTAATTGTTGTCGTCAGATAAAGCAAAATATCTAAGAATCAATTCTTCTTTTTCTTGTCTATTTTGTAGCCACTTGTCGATAGGTGCTAATTTTTCAAGCAATGTGTTTTTGGAACATCTTTCGTAGATAAATTGGGTGAACAAACCAGTTTTGTCACCTTTTCTTTTTTCCATTGGCTTCAATAAGTCACTTCCACGGTTTATACGTTCAAACATATCTCGTTTGACTTCGTCATCAGCTTCTTCTGAAAGAACAATCATTCTAAGCGAAGTATTAAGAACTTTCCCCTGTCGTGAAGGGTCTAAGTCCCTAAAATAAAAACCATTTAGTGTATTGAACTTTTCTAATCCAGTTAAGTAAAGATTATTTTTGATAAATGCGTGTAATGTTCGGATTCTTTGTGACCCGTCAACAATTTCCCACGCACTGTCTTTGTTTTCAGCAACAAAAACCAATGGAATAGGCAAGCCAAGAATTACAGATTCAATAAAACGTGATTGCCTTACTTTATCCCACGTAAAGTCTCGCTGGTATTCGGGTATAAAAAGAACGTTATAGAACTTGGATTTTTCTTGATTTTCATCGTCTTCTGTATAATCCAACCCTTTTTCAAACTTACTAACAATATTTTCTATCACAAGTTCTCTAATATCATATCTGACACTTTTCCGTAACTCGTATATCTGTTCTTCAGATTTTTGAACTTGCTCTTTGGTCTTTGTCATTATATTTAATTTCTTTTAAGTCCTTAATAAGATTGCTACTAACATCTGTATTGACGTATTGCGTCAATACAACTAAATTAATAGGCTATACGAATTTAGTCATATTGTCCTTTAAATGAAACAGCTACACCGTTAATAGCCGTAAATCCTCTACAATTTGGTTCGATAAACGTCCAAAGAGGTTCACAAAAAAGCCTCGCAAATTGCGAGGCTTTTTTTGTTGGTATAACTTAAGTTATCTTCCTAATTATTCATTTCAATTGTAGCTTAACTCAAGTTATACGGCCAATAATATTTCATGTTAAACGCGATTTAAAGACATCTTATTTTAAACAAGGATATTCTTCTGTTTTTTCTAGACGAAACAGTATTCGTACTCCTAATGTTTGAAGTATTATATTTTAACAATTTCTAGTGTTTTAGTTTTGTATCTTATTACTTAATAATCATATACTTAACTATGAGGGTAATAATTCTGATACTCCTTTTCTGTGGGAATACAAATACTTGCTTTAGCCAGTTGCAAGATAAAGAGGCAAAGCTCGACAGCATTTTTACAATGTTATATAAGCAAAATCAGTTTAATGGTTCTGTACTTATTGCAGACAAGGGGGAGGTTATTTTTAAAAAAGGTTATGGTTTCTGTAATGAACAAATAAAGCGACTAAATAATACAAATACGGTATTTGAACTCGCTTCTTGCTCCAAACAATTTACTGCAGCTGCAATTGTATTATTAAAAAGACAAGGTAAATTAAAGTATGAAGATAAAATTTCTTCATTCTTTCCAGAGCTGGCATTTTGGAGTAAAGTAACTATTTATGATTTGCTAAGACATACAAGTGGAATTCCGGAATACCTTTCAGATATGCGTGGTAGTTGGGACAAAACGAAAATTGCCACGAATAAAGATGTTATAGAGTTTTATGCCAACCGGAAGGATACACTATCATTTGAACCGGGAAGTAAGTATGACTATTGCAATACTAACTATGTACTACTTGCCAGTATTATAGAAAGGACCTCTGGCCAAGATTACGCCAGTTTTCTTAAGGAGAATATTTTCAGGCCTCTGAGAATGCACAATACATTTGTATATAATAGGCGGAAATCTCCTAAAAAAATTAAGAACTATGCTACAGGCTATGTGTGGGCGCCGAATTCTTTTGATAAAGTAACAAAAGAGTGTAAAGATAGTAGCGTATACTACTTTGATGGTGTAGTCGGTGAAGCAAAAGTAAACTCTACAGTTGAAGACGTATACAAATGGATTGTAGCGTTGAAAAATAATACACTATTTACACAAGCTGAATTTGAATCAATGACAGAGATTACCAAAACTTCGGACGGGAAAAATATACCTTATGGTTTTGGCTTGGACGTTTCAAAAGGTGAAAATAAGTTTTCTTTTGGCCATACAGGACACTGGGATGGTTATATAACTTTTATATATCATAATGTTGTAAAAGACCGAACCATTATCATCCTGCAAAACTTTGAAATGGGAACATATTTATATAATAACATCAAACAGATTTTAGACACCCAAACACTTACGAACGAGTGTAAAAAGAGGATATCTTTATCAGAATCAGAAATTCAGATATATACAGGTGTTTATACAGACAAAGAAAATCCAGAAGAGCAGCATATTATTACCTATTTAAACGGCCATTTACTCTACAATACTGCTAAAATAAAATGGGATATGCGATTTTTTCCGGTATCTACAAATGAGTTTCAGGCAATAAGATTGGGTGGTACAGACGGAGTTATTAGGTTTTCTCAATCAGAGAATGGTAATACTATCCTTGAAATGAGTGAATATGGAAAAATTATAGGAGTAGGAATAAGAACAAAATAATAATAACAAGTCCAATAGTAAACTTGTTAATAAAGAAGCAATGTAAACTTCTGACAAATCACAAAAAAGCCTCGCAAATCGCGAGGCATTTTTTGTTGGTATAACTTTTTTCAAGTGTAGTTGTCGGTAAACGCATGGAGGTTAATACATCGTTTAGAGTAACCACACAATGTGTTTAAAAAAACTGCCTAATGTGTGCCGGTAGATTTCAACAGTATATCTGCGAGAACACCGGTTATTCCTATTGCGGTATAAAACAGCAGATAACCGGCTATGTAAGCAACAAAGGCTTTGATGTAACTAATGGCTTTACCGCGGTCATAAAACTGCCCTATAGCCCATGTTGGGTAGGCTATTGATATAGTGGTGAGAAGTATTGTATATAGCTTGGCGCCAATGATAGGTATAAACAATGTTTCTACTGTCAATAGTAGCATTCCCTGCCCCATTACAAAACACAGCAATACCGTTATTTCGAAAAAATTGTACGGATATTTTCTAAACAGCGTTTTTACACAAACGGTAATAAAAGCTCCCATCATAATATTGGCATACCCGTAGTGTGTCTGCACCCATTGCATCAGGCTGGCTACATGAGATTTTCCGAACGACAGATTTTCTTTTTCGTTGTATAGCTTATCTGCATGAAAATAGTGTGCAATAATGGTGAATAACAACGAAGTGAGAATCAGATAAGCAACAGGTTTCATGTGTTTTGTCCTGTTATCGGCAATAAACTCTCTGATGCTATCGCCGGGTCTTGTCATCAATTCTTTGGCTGAATAGAAGAAGCCTTTTTCAAAATGTAACAGGTGCAGAACCTCATGAGAAATATAGTGGTTATCTATCCGTTTCAGTTTGGCAGCTTGCCCGCATTTGGGGCAGTAGCTTTCAGCAATTTCACTATTGCAATTTTTACAGTTGACCATGTTTTTTTATACCCTGATAATAAAGGCCGTTAAGGTAGAAAAAATCATAGGCATTTTATGTAGAACAATGACAGGTGTTTGTATTATAAACATTCAATAGATAGAGAGGATAGCAAGCAAGTAGTTGCTGTAATGAGTAAATTATACAATTACTCAACTGAATATTGCAATGGTTTTATACTTCCACTTACTAACTTTGCATAGTGGTTAAGAATGTAAAAAATACAATTCCTGTTTTTGATATACAGCTGGTGCTGCCCGATAATACGGCAGGCGGCAGCGTAGTGGCAGAGCCATTTGGGGCATATTATAAAAAGCATACAAAGCTGCATGTGCCACACCGACATTCTTTCTACCATGTGGTGATTTTTACAAAAGGTAAAGGTGAGCATACGATAGATTTTGAACGTTTTGAAGTAGCAGCGGGGCAGGCGTATTTTATGAAGCCGGGCCAGGTGCATAGCTGGCGTTTTACCAATGATGTAGAAGGCTATGTTATCAACTTTCCGGAAGATTTGTTTACCGGGTTTCTGGCAGATAGTAGTTATCTCGATTCATTCCCTTTTCTGAAAGGTGCAGCCGCGGATAGCGTTATACAACTGGAAGGAGATGTATTGAAAGAAGCATTAAGTATCATAAAGCTGATTGTAAAAGAAGTAGGCAATACCAAACGGCAACACAGAGATATAGTAAGGGCTTATCTGCTTGCTTTGTTTGTGATTGTAGACAGAACGGTAGATGTAGCTGTAAGCGATATGCCTTTGCAACAACAAGCTATGCTGAACGATTATCGGCGCTTGGTAGAGAAGTGTTATGCAGAGAAGCGTTTGCCGAAAGAATATGCTGCCTTGCTGCACATCACCCCCAATTACCTGAATGCGATATGCCAACAGTTGGTGGGGAAATCGGCCGGAGAGATAATACGAAACAGGATATTGCTGGAGGCAAAAAGATTGCTGGTAAATGCGAAATACAGCATGACGGATATAGCCATGCAACTCAGCTTTACAGATAGCCCGCACTTTTCCCGCTTCTTTAAAAAGTATACAAACCAAACGCCGGAGGAATTCAGACGCAACATTGCCGGCGAGCATAAAACGAAATAATATGTGTGCAGAAAAGATATCTAAAACGAGCTTGCTGAAAAGTGTATTGACCAACAGGTGCCCGCGATGCAGAGAAGGGAAACTGTTTACTAATCCCAATCCTTACGATTTCAAATCGACTATGCATATGCCCAAGCATTGCCCTGTATGCGGACAGCGATACGAACTGCAGACGGGTTTCTACTTCGGTACAGGCTTTGTTAGCTACGGTCTGTCTGTTGCTATATTGGCAATCGTATTTGTTGCATGGAAAGTATTGCTTGGCTTATCGTACTACGATAATAGCATATTCTGGTGTCTGGGTTCAGCAACGGCTTTGTTGCTTGTAATACAACCCCTGTTGCAACGCCTAGCACGCTCTATATGGATAGCCTTCTTTGTAAGGTATGAAGGTAATGGGCGAGTGAAGGGGACGGTGTAGCTGTTGTTTTATTATCATGTTAAAGCTAATGCGCGAATAGTTGTCATCTGTTTGCTAACCCTTACCTTTGCTTCAGGTTAAAACAGATAATAAGATGTGCGATTTTAAAGTGCCACATACAGGAAATACAGAGGCTATGATGTCAAAACTGAAGCATGTGGTGGCTAAGAACAATGGTACCCTGACGGAAACAGAAACCGGTGGTTCTTTTACCATGAATACGATGCTTGGCAGTATTGCTGCAGACTACACGCTGCTGCCCAATGCGGTAGAGATGCATATAACAGAAAAGCCCTTCTTTATGGCTTGCAGTGCATTGGAAGGTTTTGTTACCGATTTTCTTACCAAAGTAAAATAAGCAACCAGCTATAAAAAATAGGCCCTGCCGGACGAAACGGCAGGGCTGTTTGTTTTACACCCCTGTAAAACTACCCCTTGATTATGCTTATTAATGCTTCTTTAAATCGTTACGTGTTTTTTACGTACCCCCCAATAATAGAATATCGGGAATACCAGTAACGTAAATATGGTTGCTGTTACCAGCCCGCCAATGATGACGATAGCAAGTGGCTTTTGCGACTCTGAACCAATACCGTGAGATATGGCAGCAGGGAACAAACCGATGGCAGCCATCAGCGCGGTCATTACCACAGGCCTTGTACGTGCAGCTACTGCCTGCCTGATGGCTTCTGTCAGTTCCAGTTTTGCTTTCAGGTTTTTATGGAATTCCGATATAAGTATCACACCATTCTGCACACAGATACCAAACAGGGCTATGAAACCAACACCCGCGGATATACCAAAGTTGATGCCCGTTAAGTGTAGTGCAGCAATGCCGCCTATCAATGCGAATGGTACGTTTGCCAATACCAGCAGCGAGTCTTGTATGTTGCCGAACATGATGAACAGCAGTACGAATATCAGTACCAGACTGATAGGCACTACCTGTGCAAGGCGCCCTGTGGCACGTACCTGATTTTCAAACTCGCCCGTCCAGCCAATGCTGTAGCCTTCAGGCAGGTGTATATTTGCGTTCACACGTTTCTGCGCATCTGCAATGGTGCTGCCAAGGTCGCGTTCGCGTACAGAGAATTTCACACCGATAAAACGTTTTGTGTTGTCCCTGTAGATAAATGCAGGGCCTGTTATCTTGCGAATTGTCGCAATTTCTTTCAGCGGTATTTTATCGCCGTTGATAGTTGGTACCATCAATCGCATAATGTCGTCTTCGTCTTTACGATAGTCTTTTTCATAACGCACACGTATGTCAAATTTCTTCTCGCCCTCATATTTGGTTGTAGCAGTTTTGCCGCCAATTGCCATTTCAATCATACTCTGCGCATCTGCTTTAGATACACCATAGATGGCCATCTTCTGTTCGTCCAGCAGCACACTTATTTCCGGCTGGCCTATGTTACGTAGGATACCCACGTCTTTGATGCCCTGTACATCCTGTATCTGCTGTATCACCTGATTGGCAATTTTGTCCAGCGTGTTCAGGTCTTCACCATATATCTTCACCGCGTTGGATGCATTGATACCCGCAACAGCTTCTGCCACGTTATCAATAATCGGCTGCGAATAATTGTATACAATACCCTGATAGTTCTTCAGTTTCTTATCCATCTCTGCTACCAGTCCATCCATGCTGATGTCGCGCTTCCATTCGTCTTTCGGCTTCAGATTCACCTGCATCTGGACATAGTAGAAGCCACTAGGGTCTGTACCATCGTTACTGCGTCCTGTTTGCGAAAGCACACCATTCACTTCAGGGAATGTCATCAATTCTTTACGCAATACACTTACCATCTTCACCGTTTCGTTGAGCGATGTACTCATGGGAAGTTTTGCTTCTACCCAAAGCGCACCTTCATTCAACTGTGGCAAGAATTCTGTCCCCAGCCATTTTGTAGATAATAAAGACAAACCCAGTATAGCAATAGAAACGATAAAACTCCTGCGTTTGTTAGCAAATGTTTTAGCAAATCCATTCGATACTATTTTGTTTATCCACTCTACAAATCTGTTATGTTTTTCTTTTACGTCTTTCTTCAGCAATATAGAACAAAGGACCGGCACGAGCGTGAGTGTGAATATCAACGCACCCAACAATGCAAAGCCCAATGTATAAGCCAAAGGGGAGAACATTTTACCCTCTACTTTCTGGAAAGAGAAGATTGGGAGCAATGCAGAAATGATAATCAGTTTTGAGAAGAAAACGGCTTTACCCATTTCTGTACCTGTGCGTTTGATAAGCCCGAGTTTGGATAGCTTATTAAACTTCTCCATCCCGACCTTATGACTAAGCCCATCTAAGGCTACAAACAGCCCCTCCACCATCACGACGGCACCATCTATAATGATACCAAAGTCTACTGCGCCCAGCGACAGCAGGTTGGCACTCATGCCCTTCAGCTTCAGGCACATGAATGCAAACAATAATGCAAGTGGTATGATGAGCGATACTATCAGTGTAGTGCGCCAATCGGCCATAAAGATGAATACAATAACCGTTACCAGTACAATGCCTTCTATCAGGTTGTGTAATACTGTTTTGGTACAGTAGTGCATCAGGTTATCGCGGTCGTAGAATACTTCCATCTTCACATCAGACGGCAGCACTTTTGTATTCAGCTCTGCAATCTTCTCTTTCAGCCTGCCCAATACCTCGCTCGGGTTTTCGCCTTTGCGCATTACTACAATTCCTTCTACTACGTCGTCGCTCTTATTAAGGCCTACTTGCCCCACACGCGGGGCATTGCTCTCCAGTACATTGGCTATGTTCTTTACCAATATCGGGTTGCCGTTCTTGTTAGCAACAATGGTATTCTCTATGTCTGCAATAGAATTGAGCAAGCCCAGTCCACGTACTACATAGGCCTGCCCGTTCTTTTCTATGATGTCTCCACCAACATTTAGGTTGGCTTTGGTTACGGCAGTGTATACCTCAAGTGGTGTCAGGTCGTAAGACTGCAGCTTAACAGGGTCTACAGATATTTCATAAATCTTTTCTCTGCCACCAAATGCCACTACATCGGCAATACCCGGCACTGCACGCAGTTGGCGGTCTATTGTCCAGTTTTGTATTGTCAGCAGGTCGCGGGTATCTTTCTTATCACTCTTCAGTACGTATCTGTATATCTCACCGGTAGGGCCGTAAGGTGGTTGCACATCCGGTTCTACCTCTTCAGGTAGCTGCACATTACGTAGCTGGTTATTTACCTGCTGGCGTGCAAAGAAATCATCCACATCATCCTCAAAAATGATTTTGATAACCGATAAGCCGAACATGGTAATGCTGCGCACATTTGTTTTGCGCTGCACCGAGTTCATGGCAATCTCTATCGGTGTAGTCACAAAGCGTTCTACTTCTTCCGCACTACGACCGTTCCACTCTGTAACGATAATTATCTGTGTATTTGTAACATCGGGGAAAGCCTCGATAGGCAAGTTTTTGTAGCTGACAATACCCGCTATGATAAGAATGCCTACCCAGAAAAAAGTAAACATCTTATTCTTCAGCGAGAACGCTATGATGCGTTTGATAAACTTGTTCATCTTCCGTTAGTCGTTTAAAGCATCATAAATCAAAAGTCCATTCTTAGAGATAACTGTTTCACCTTCATTTACTCCCGAAGACAAATAGGTTACATCATTCAACTGTCTGTAAACCTCTACCTGCCTTGTTTCTATTACAGATTTAGATTTGAATACCATTACATAAGCCCTGCTGTTGTCGAAGATGACAGAGGATGATGGGACGGTTACCATTTTCTTGTTTTCAGAAAACTTGAGGGTAACTGTCGCATTCATTTCGGGCTTCAGCAAGAAATCGGGGTTGGCAATTTTTATCCTCACTTTCATAGCCCTTGTTTGCGGGTCTATGGCGTTGAATATCTTATCTACCTTACCTGTAAACAGTTTGTCTGGGTAGCTCACCGTCATGATGTCGGCTTCGTAACCTTCTTTTATCTTACCAATGTCCGATTCGTTTACGTTTGCCAGTACCCATATGTCGTCTATCTGTGCTATGGCAAATACAAGGTCTGATTTGTCGCTGCGCAATTGCTCGTTCTGGTTGATGTCTTTCTGTACTATAAAACCACTGAGTGGTGCCGTGATATTGTAGATAGAGCCTTTCTTGATATTGTATATCTGGTATACTTCGTTTATTCTGTTTACGGAAGCCCTTGCTTTCTCTACTTCCTTATCGGCAGCCAGTACATCTCTTTCAGAGTTCAGTTTGCCTTCGTACAGGTCTTTTGCCACGCGCAGGTTTTTCTCTGCCAGCATCAGGTCGCTCTGTGCATCCAGCCTTTCTTTCTGAAACTCTGCTACCTCGCTACTGCGCACTACTGCCAATACTTGTCCTTGTTGCACATAGTCGCCCAGCTCTACGTTGATTTTCTCTACCACGCCACCAACAACGGGGTATACCTGTGCCTGCTTGTTATTATCAGCAGCTATTTTACCAAATAGTTTCAGTTCTGTTTTTACGTCAGACTCAGACGCTTTGGTAAACTGGCAGCGCGACATCATGGTATCGCTCATGGTAAAAGCAAATTTCACATCATCTGTTTTCTCTTTGTTGTGGCAGGAAGAAAGCCCTTGCCACAGTGTGCATACTACAACGGCCTTTATGATATTATTATTCATCTCAGAAGATTTCGGAAGAAACAGTTTGGTTTATTTTTTCGGCTGCAACAGATACCTGTGCCTGTACCCTTTGCAGTTCGGTTATTGATTCGTTGTAAGATTCCAGGAAGTCCACAAATTCAATCAGCGATATGTTTCGTTTCTGGAAGTTTTCAGAAAGGCCCTTGAACACGATATCAAAATCGCTGTTATAGAAGTCTTTTGTTTTGAAATACTCTGCCACACTCCTGTTATACATAGCTACTGCGTGTTGCACATCGTTATATACAATCTCACCAAGTTGTGTTTTGTTGGTATTGCTGATGTTTACCTGTTGGTGCGCAGCCATGATGTTACCACGATTACGATTCCACACAGGCAGGTCGAAGGCTACACCTACGTTTACCTGATTGTTGAAGGCACCACCACGCTGGTCGTAAGAGCTATTCAGTGCAAGGTCCGGTATGGGATTGCGTTTTTCCAGTTTCAGTGTAAGGTCAGCAATATTGCTTTGCAGTGCAGACATTTTTACATCCGGCCTGTTGTTCATGGCCGTAGCATACAATGATTCTACATCCAGTACTTTTCTGAATTTATCATCATCGCGCTTGCCTAGCTTCGGTATTACAACATCTCGTGTATTTAGCAGCAGGCGCAGTGTGGACATTTCTTCGTTGTAGCTGTCAAGCACTTCCGCACGTTCGTTGTTTATCTTCAGATATACCGCTTTCAGTCTTACTACTTCTTTGGCTGCAATATTGCCTTTGGCTGTCTGTATTTCGTAAGATTGTATGATGGTATCGAGCAGTGCCAGTTGTTCGTTGTATTTCTTCAAAACATTCACCTGCTGCTTTACGGTATACATGCTGTTGTGCAGCGTAAATTTCAGGTTGCGAATCAGATCTTCCAATTCGTAAGCTGCTACGTCTGCTTCTTTCTTCGCAATGTCTATCTGAGCCCTGCGTTTGCCACCCAGTAATATCAGTTGTTCCAGCGCAAATGCTTTTTGTCCTGTCTGTCCTGTACGGAAGTATAGCTTAGAATTCGGGTCGTAAGCATTGAAGTCTGCCGAAACTGTAGGATTAGGGTAAACCTTCGATTGTATAACAAGTGCTTTCTGGTAGTTGATGTTGTATTGGGCAGCTATAATCTGAAGGTTCTCTTTCAGGAATATGCTGTCTGCCTGTGGTATGCTTACTGACAAGGTATCGGATGCATGACCCTGAAAGCCTGCCAGACAACACACTGCCGCTACTATTGAGACGTTTCTGAAAAACATACTGCAATAGTAAAATCAGCCACCTTAAGACCAACTTAAGGCAGCTTAAGATTTCTTAAGCTTGCGGTAAATCTATGTTAAAACAGTTGCGGCCATCATTTGTTATGCTGTAGGATATGTGCCCGTGGTGCAGGCTGATGATGCGCTGCACAAGGAAAAGCCCCAGGCCGAAACCTTTGGTGTTCCTGCTGTTTTTGCCGCGGAAAATGTGGGTAAACATCAGCCCCCTGTCTTCGGTATTCAGTACTTCGCCATCGTTCATAAAGCTGATATACGCGTTTTTGTTATCCGTTTTCAGGTGGATAACGGGAGGTTGCTGCAAAGAATAGTTGATGGCATTCTTTATCAGGTTGTAGAAAACCATTTTCAACATGCGTGAATTGCCTTTTACCGTAAGCACCTCGCTATCTGTAATGGATTCATCCATCAGGAATTCTATTTGCTTTTCCGGGTTGATGTAGCCTATTTCTTCGATGCACTCAAACAGCAATTCATCTACACGTATCTTTTCTGTCAGCAACCTATCGCTGCCACTTTCTGCTCTTGAAATATCTAGCATGGCATTGATGATTTGTGCCAGTTCCATCAGCCCGTCTTTCTGAAATTGCAAGCTTTGTGCTACAGCTTCTTTATTATGATTGCCAATGGCAGATTCCACATTGGTCATCATGATAGTGAGCGGTGTTTTCAGCTCGTGCGATACGTGGTGTATGAAATTGTTCTGAAACTTAAATGCCCCCTCAACCCTTGTAAGCAGCTCGTTGAACTTTGATGTAAGAATACCAAGTTCATCTTTTGTTTGTGTTTGCTCTACACGTTTCGATAGGTTGTCTGGTGTAATGTCTTCAATGTCTTTGGCCAGTTTTGTAATGGGGTATATGATCGTTTTGGATAGTGTAAAGGATGCCAATGCAATCAATACTGTTATGATGACGAATGTGATAATCAGCAGGTTTTTCAGAAATTCCATTTTGCTCTTGCCAAACCTGTCGTGTGCCTGCGCCAGCCCGTAGTATATTTTATTGTTGTGCTTAAACTCCAGTGCCAGTATCTCGTAGTTGCCGTCTTTCAGGTGCATCTCTATATCCTCCTTCATCAGCTTATTCAGCAGGTTTCGAGGATAGCTGATTTTCGTGTCGTCGATGCTGGAGTAGACAAGTGTACCTGTAGCATCAAAAATCAGAATCTTCTCATCATACAGGCTGTTGATGGTATTACGGTCGAAGATGCGCAGCAGGTCGTGGTCTATCTGGTCTACCTCCGTCAGGATTTTGAATGTGGTGTACATCTTATCCTTCAGGCGTTGGTAAAACTCCTCCTGCCTGTATTCTTCAGATATCACATACACCATCACAAAGCTGAATGCTGTGAGTAGGGTAAACACTAATGTGTAACCCCATGCCAGTTTCAGCTTTAGCGGCAGGTTACGTATCGGACGAAAGGTAGTAGCCAAAACCTATTTTGGTTTTTATGAGTTTTACATCAAAGTTCTTATCAATCTTGCCACGTAGCAGGTTGATGAATACTTCTATCGTATTGTTGTTGGTACTGACAGATGAGCCCCATACACGTTTTATCAATTCGTTCTTAGGCACTACATCGCCGCTGGCTTCTGCAAGAAGTAAAAGGATGTCATACTCGCGCGATGTCAGTTTTATCACCGAACCACCACGGCTTACCTCTCGTTTACGGATGTTTATTTCCAGGTCTTCAACTTTTATCACATCGCCTTTGCCTGTATTATTGCTGCGTTTCAGCAATACCTGCATGCGTGCCAGCAGTTCTTTTATGTAGAATGGCTTTGTGATATAATCGTCCGCGCCCGATTCAAAGCCGGTTAGTTTATCATCAATCTCACCAAAAGCCGTTATCATAATAACGGGAGTAGTAACCTGATGGCTGCGTATGTGCTTTACAAGGTCGTAGCCGTTTTTGCCCGGCACATTGATGTCTGCAAGGATGATATCGTACTGATTGCGCAGTATCATGCGCTCGGCTATATTGCCGTCAAATACCGTATCCACATCATAGCCGTTTACATTCAGCTGATGCTTCGTTTCTTTCGACAGGTTAATGTCGTCTTCCAGCAATAATACTTTTGGCATCATAAAAATACCCCGATGAATCGGGGTAAAATTAAACTATGTACTTGTAATATTTAGCTAAGGTTTTGAATAGAGTACCCCGCTTGTCACCGTTTGCTTTTTCAAACTACCCTCCGCAACCAGTTGGTTCAGTATAGCTGCAGCCTGCGCATTGGTCTTTTCTGCCAGCACAGCATATTCTTTTACAGTTAGTGTGGGGTAGTGGCTGAACAATGCAAGCGGAGCTATGTTGATGCTTTCTTTCCTGGCACCGGGGAGCAATTGTTTTACTGCACTTTCAAAAACATCATACGGGCGAAAGCCATAGATGGTAACAGGCTGCTTGCCTGCTGCTGATACAAATAATGTAGGAAAGCCACGCACGCCAAGTGTACGTGCATACTGCAGGTCTTCTTCAAATAGTTGCTTTGCAGGTCCCTCATAGTCTTGCTTCAATTGTGCTGTATCAAGCCCTGCATAGTTTGCTGCTTCCTGTATCACTTCCCAGCGGGTTATGTTTTTATTATCCAGAAATACACGCTCGCGTAGCTTGCGCAGGAATATTAAGGCTTTTGTTTTGTCTTGCATCTGTGCAGCCTTTATGGCTATTGATGGCGGATAGGAAGAGCTTAGCGGATCCGTCAGCCATACATCGCCTTCAATGGGCATTTCGTAATATCTGCTCACTTCTTTCCAGTGGTGTGCCACATCGCTAGGTTTGCTGATGCCTCCGCTGTTATAGCTCCAGTCTGGCAGCAGGCCGCCCATACGGTAGTCTATATCTATGTATTCACCATATTCAAGTTTCAGTTTGCGCAGTTGTGGCTCTATTCCCCAGCACGATGAGCAAATAGGGTCTGTATAGTATATGATTTTGATGGGCTTGATGTCTGTTTTAATATTCATTGCTGTTGCAGCATTGTTGCTGCCCGGTACTTCGCATATGCCTGTGGTAGTGTCGCACAATAACGGATTCATCTTAGCTTCTTTCATTTTGCTCTTTGTTTGCGATTGACAACTGATGCTGCCAATCATTATCATCAACAACAATAATTTGCCTGTCATGTTTATTCTTTTCTGTAGTTAACTATCCGTTAGTATCTGAATCATTAACTTAGTGCAAAATTCCCTGTTGTTATGCAGGCAAACAATTAGTCTGAAAAAAGTGACTACCAATACAAACATAGAGAACGATAATGGCTGCCCTGTAGAGGGGCTGCTGAAGATGCTATCTGGCAAGTATAAAATGCAGATGTTCAAGCTGGCTGTAGATGGTCCGCTGCGGTTTAATGCATTGCTGAGAGATATAGATGGTGCCAATAAGCAAACTGTTGCAGTGGCTTTGAAAGAACTGGAAGAGCAAGGCTTGCTGATAAGAACCATCATCAAACAAAAGCCGCTGCATGTAGAATACATCCTTTCTGAAAAAGGGCAAACGCTAATCCCCGTTTTCAGGCAGTTGGAAACGGTGTTACAAAATCAGTAACCATTCTTTTCTGCCCATTATTTCTATTTAGTCTTTTCTTTTTATTGCAATTTTTTGCAGATATGTTGTGCATTATCCACGATATCTGATAATGACATATATCTGACAATTCTCCCCAACCCTTTTCAGTCAGCTCAACGTCTTGTTTGTTAGTGATTGATAAATAGCTATTTACACATTATTTAAATTCTGTCACTGTTGAATGTGTATTATTAATTAAAGACTAAAAGTCTCTCATTCTTTATTAACAAGATTATGAAAATTAAACAAGCAGGTATTGCAACATCTTTACTATTAATGTCGCTGAGTAGCTATGCGCAAATAACAAATCCGGCCCCGTATTGCGATGCGGGCTATGATGATGAAAACATGAAATTGCCGCATTACATCACAAAAGTTACGTTCGGCACACTAACAAACAATTCGGGGAATACACAATACACGGGCAAGCATTATGTGTATTATAACAACATAACTGCTCCTAATCTGGCAAAGGGAACAAGCTATGCATTAACCATAAACCATGATGGTGGTGGTACTATCCACTGGGTATTCGCATTTATAGATTTCAACAAGAACAACAGCTTTGCAGATGCGGGCGAGTGTGTATTACAACAGTCGATGTTAAAGAGCACGGTAACCAACCCTGCTACTGTAAATGTTACCATTCCGGCAGCAGCTGCTACAGGGCAAACACGCATGCGTATCATGGTATTTGAAGATGATAAGTATACTTACAAAAACCCAACTACACCTACACCATGCACGGCAGATGCTACAGGTAGTTTCGACTGGGGTGAGACTGAAGACTATGATGTGAATATTACGGGTACAAGCGGTACCGCTCCCAAGGCCGATTTTAAAGTGTCTGCACAGAATGGTTCTACCAATACGCTATTCGCCTTTACAGACATGAGTACCAACACGCCTACTGGCTATACATGGACATTCACACCAAACACTGTTACATATCAAAGCGGCACAAGTGCCGGCTCTGCCAGTCCTGTTGTAAAGTTTACTGCAAAAGGTACTTATAGTGTGAAACTGAAGGCTAGCAATGCATCGGGCGCAGACTCCGTAACAAAGAGTGGATATGTAATTGTTTTTCCTACCGGTGTTGAAAGTATCAGCACAAACAATCAGGTAGCGGTATACCCTAACCCTGCAAAAGATGTAATAACCGTGGGCGAGCAGTATGTTGGTGGATTGATTACCGTGTATGATATGTACGGCAAGTTGCTATTGTCTGAAACAATACACAAAACTACTGTAAACATATCTTCACTGCCTGCTGGTCTTTACTTGGTGCGTTTGCAGAACGATGGTGAATTGAATACCGAAAAGCTGTGTATTGAAAAGTAATTATTACAAATAAGAATAGGGTGCAAGCCGCTTTAATGGGGCATTAAGCGACCGTCGTCCTACATGGGCGACGGTTTTATTTTGAATACAGCAATTGCGCTTTCACTTTGGCATAGTATGGTTTTACCCATGCAGGCGCAAAGTATATCAGCGTGGTAAAGAAGAGCGCACCGTACACATCGTAGGTATAATGTATACGCATGCTCAGTACCATAAAACTCATAATGAATGTTGCGAAGAACATCCATGTCTTCATAAACTTATGTTGTGCACACAGGAAGTATATCCAGATGCTGGCTACATGGCCGCTGAAGAATAAGTCTTTGGTAAGTGGGGAGTTGTGCGGATATACCGTGTTTTCAAGAAATACATCTCTCAAAACGATGATGCCTGCAGGTGGTTCCAATGCCAATGCCAATATGCATATCTGCCTTACTACGGCTACCAGAAAGTGCATTTCTATCAAACGCATGATGACCTTCGGCCTGTGCAGATGTGTAACTATCAGCGCGAATAAGGATGCATATAGCAGGAAGAAAATAGGCGTAGAGAAATCGTAACTGGGGAATAGTTGCAGAAATTTGTCTTGTAGCTGTACGCCCTTACGGGTTTCTATATAATTACCAAGATGCTGGGTAATGGCAGAATATATCAGGAACAGGCCGGGAACTATCAAAAGTTTCCACCTGAAGGTTTTTTCGGATAAATGTAATTTCCACTCATTTATCAAATTCCGTAAATAACTGCCCAGTCCCGTACGTTTGTGCATGGTAATGCTATCAAAACATCAAAGTAACGCAAATTTAATGTTGTGATAATAAATAATTTACATGCAGATATAGACAATGCGTAAAAAAATGTTAATTGTAAAAACTATTTAACGTGTTGGTCAGATATGTAGTGTGTAGTGTATGTTATCCTCAGTCACGCCGTCTGGCCAGGTTCTGCTTTCGGTATGGTGGTATACAAACCCATAATGCTGGTTGGCAGCTTTAGATGCCAGATTGCTTTTTCGGTGGCTGATGGTCAGTAGTTTTACCCCTTTCGCTTTTGCCCAGACTATACGGGCATCATACAACATGGCAGACAGGCCCTTGCCTCTGTGCGCTTTGCGGATGTACGATTGTGTCATATATGCCTCCGCAGGGTTTTCTGCATTGATGATAATGGCAGTGAGCCCTATCAACTCGTCGTTGCAGTATAGCCCGAAACGGGCATGCTCAGGGTGCACTATTCTGTTTACCCAATCTTGGTGCGGCATAGCTGCTTCCATAGCATGGCTATTGCCAAACATACCCGGCTCGGTTGCCAGCGCCTCGAGCCGAATGCGTTTGTACGCCGCTACATCTTCGGCAGCAAACTGCCTGATGCTATAGTTTGCATAGGTGCTCATTTCACTTTCTTTAGAGCGGCTTGGTATATTTTCTTGATGCTGTTTTGCTCTTCGCGGGCTACAATACTTTCTATAGCAGGTAGCAATTCTTTGTTGTGCTTTGTTTGCAGCTTGAGTATTTCGCCTAGTGCAAATGCGGCACTCCAGCGCACTACAGTGCCACCATCTTCTGTGTTTATCAGCAGTTTGTTGATGGCATCATCAAGGTGCTTTGCATGCAGCGCGGCGGTGTTGCCTATTACCTTGGCAGATTCCCATTTTACACGTGGCGCTTTAGCACTCAGGTTGGCCGTTACAAAGTTGAATGCTTTTTTATCGGCCAGTTCAGGTTTTTGCTGTGTGGCAAATTCCAAAGCTTCAATACAGGTAGCTTTGGGCGAATCTTTTGCTGTTTCTGCAAATGCCAGTAGGGTGTCTACGCTGATGGTGCCATCAAGAACGGCACTGCTTAGCAGTGCCGTTTTCTCTTTTGGTTTCTTCGATTTATCGTTCAGTATTTCGTTGATCATATTTCTTATTGCTTCTCAGGTGCTTTTTCTATCAGGTCCATAAACTGGTCCAGTTTAGGTGTCACTATGATTTCTGTGCGGCGGTTGCGTGTCTTGCCGGCTTCGCTGCTGTTGTCTGCCACGGGGTTGTATTCACCACGTCCGCCTGCTGTCAGGCGTTTAGGATCTACACCGTAGTTATATTGCAGCGCCTGTACTACAGAAGATGCACGGAGTGCACTCAAATCCCAGTTGTTGCGGATGTTGGGGCGAGAGATAGGCACATCGTCTGTGTTGCCTTCTACCAGTACTTCGTAGTCGTTATAGTCTTTAATGATTTTTGCAATCTTGCTGAGTGTTTCGCCTGCGCGTTCAGATATCTGATAGTCGCCTGTTTTATACAGCATGTTATCTGCCAGCGATATGTACACCACACCTTTCAGCACTTTCACATCAACATCTTTCAGCTCATCGCGGCTCAGCGAACGTGTCAGGTTGTTGGTCAGCACAATGTTCAGCGAGTCGCTCTTATTCTTCATGTTCACCAGGTGCTGAATGTATTTGTTAGATGCATTGATTTCATCTACCAGCTTCGCAATATTAATGCTACCCTGATTGCCCGATGTGAGACATTTATCTAATGCCGCCTGCAATGCAGCTACATTGTTTTTTTCAGAAAGCAGTTGGTCTTCTACACTGCGTACTCTGGTTGCAGCAGTTGCAACAGAGGTTTGGCACTCCTGATATTTAACGGCCAGATTATTATTGCTTGTCTGCAACGAATCGTATTTGCCTTGCAGCGTCTTGTATTTTTTTGAGCTTACACAGCCGGTTGCCAGTGTAGCAATAGCCAGCGTTGCGACTAACGTAGATTTCATGTACGGATGTTTTTATGATGAAACGAAATTAGCGCAATAATATTTTGTGTGCGAATGATAATTGTTAAAATAAAACAGCTCTTGCTAGTCCCTCAGTTGTCGTCCGTGTTCTTTTAGTATTGCCATCAGTTTGGGTATGCTGGATGGCCCCAGGCCGTGAAGCGATAATAGCTCTTCTTTTGTTTTATCTGCCAGCTTTTCAAGCGTTGTGATGCCTGCATTTTCTAATGCTCTGCGTGCGGGGGCAGATACAATTGCAAGAAAGTCTGCAGATGGAATATGTGCTTTTTCACACTGCGGGCAGGTAGGGCAGTCGCTGCTTTTGTAGTATTTGTGCCCATTGGGGCATGTGCGTAGTGTCTTCATAAGCACAATAAATTTATGAAAGAAAAAAGCCACTCCGAAGAGTGGCTTTATAATTATACGCAATGAATAATTATTAGTTAGCGTGTGTTTTCAGATACTTGGCAATATCTTCTGCCGTTGTCTTCAGGCCTTCGCTGCCCTTGTGCCAGTTTGCAGGACATACTTCGCCGTTTTCTTCGTGGAAGTTCAGTGCATCTACCATGCGCAGGGCTTCGTCTACACTGCGGCCAAGTGGCAGATCGTTGATAACCTGATGGCGAACAACACCGTGTTTATCTATCAGGAACAAACCACGGAATGCAACAGGGTTGCCTTCAAAAGAAAGCGCACCGTCTGTCATGTTGTAGTTGCCGGCCAGTACACCGTAGTTGATAGCTATCATTTTAGAATAATCGGCAACGATAGGGTATGTTACACCTTTGATGCCACCTTTATTACGTTCCGTATTTAACCATGCCCAATGCGAATATTTAGAATCTGTAGAGCATGCAACAACTACGGTGTCGCGTTTTTCAAACTCTGCCAGTTTTTCCTGAAATGCTACCAGTTCTGTAGGGCATACAAATGTGAAATCGAGCGGATAGAAAAAGAACACAACATTCTTTTTGCCGATGTACTGCTCAAGAGAGAAGTTTTCTACAAATTCATTTCCGTTTACTACTGCTTCTTCGCTGAAGAGTGGGGCTTTCTTTCCTGTTAATACGTTCATTTCTGTTTTTTTTATTTTTTTAAAGGCGCGCAAAGATATTTAAAATGCGGATATCCGTTATAGAATAAACGCACAATAATGTCAAAACTATCCATTGATATGAAGAAATAAACTGATATTGTGCATGCGAACGGGTGATTTGCGTCATGCCAGGCTTATTGGCGTAATTGCCCCTTTTTCTGTCGCACCTGCACAGCTTGTATGTCGCAAGGCATTGCTAGGTTTGCAATATCATAATTACTAAAACAAAGACTATGCAAAAGATAACACCGTTTCTCTGGTTCAATGATAATGCCGAAGAGGCAGTAAACTTTTATGTAAACACGTTTAAAGACGGTAAAATAACCAGCATCAGCCGCTATGGCGAGGGTATGCCTATGCCCGCGGGTACTGCCATGACGGTAGGCTTCGAGCTGTTTGGCCAAAAGTATACTGCACTGAACGGTGGTCCGATGTTCAAATTCACAGAGGCCGTTTCTTTTGTTGTGCATTGTAAAGACCAGGCAGAGGTAGACCACTACTGGGACACACTGACCGCAGACGGCGGACAGGAACAGGCATGCTCTTGGCTGAAAGATAAGTATGGCCTTTCGTGGCAGATAGTACCTGATGCTATGATAGCTATGATGACTGATAAAGACGGTGCAAAAGCACAGCGGGTAGCAATGGCTATGATGAAGATGAAGAAAATCATCATTGCAGACCTAGAGGCTGCTTACAACGGATAATAACTGATACTAAGATATATGAAAGCGTGCAGCATAATGCACGCTTTTTTGTTTGATGTGCCTGATACACAGCGATTAACGGGTTAAAAAAATGATTAAATAGTTTTTAATAATAGGTAGGGAAACATTCTGCCATTATTTTCGTTGGTATTACCAACACCAATCAACGCGTTTTGAATACCATATTATTGATAGAAGATGAGGCGGCAGTGGCATCGTTGCTGATACGCAGCCTCAGCGAAGAGGGCTATGTTGTAAGCCTTGCGCCCGATGGCAACACAGGGCTTGATATGGCATTACACAGCCACTATAGCCTGATGATACTGGATATCATGTTGCCCGGGGTAAATGGGATGGAGATATGCAGGCAGGTGAGAGAGGCGGGTATTACAAAACCCATACTGATGCTGACGGCCTTGGGCACCACACAGAATATAGTAACCGGGCTGGACTATGGTGCAGATGACTATATGGTAAAGCCCTATAAGCTGGCAGAACTGCTGGCGCGTGTACGTGTAATGATAAGGCGTGGACACATAACGCCAGAGCCTGAAGTAAAGAATGATGAGCTGTTGCAGATAGCAGACCTGGAGCTGAACCTGAAAGACAAAACAGCCAACAGAGCAGGGCGTAAAATAGACCTGACCGCCACAGAATACCGACTGCTGAAATACCTGATGGATAATAAACGCAGGCTGCTGTCGCGGATGGATATACTGGAGAATGTATGGGGTATAGACTTTAACATGAATACCAAAGTAGTAGACGTGTATGTAAACTATCTGCGTAAGAAGATAGAGAGCGACGAAGCTGCAAAGCTGATACATACCGTAGTAGGTATGGGCTATATACTGAAAGAAGAATAGACAAATGAAAATACAATACCGTATAGCATTGTTATTTGCTATGCTCACCGTCAGTATAGTACTGATAGTAAGCGTAACGGAGTATTATTTTGCCAACCAGAATACGTTTGAGGATTTTTATAAACGACTGGAGATACGTGCTGTAATTGCCGCCAAGAGCCGTTTTGAAAAAGAGGCTATGAGCAAAAGTACCTATGCAGAACTGCGCCGCCTGCACCTTGAAAAACTGCCTGCTGAAAAAGAGTATTTTCTGGATATAGATTCGCAACAGGCACAGATTGCCAAACTGCCTTTAGATAAAAGTTTTTACGCACAGGCACAGCAGACAGGTATTGCAAGGCACAGGGAGGGTAACATGTTCTACTATGCCTACAGGTATAATGATAAAGATGTAAGCAGCATAGTAATAATAGCAGCGAAGAACGAGTTTATAGATGCCTACCTGCGCAACCTGCGTACCATTATTGTAGTAAGTACCATCTCGGCTATCATACTATCTTTAATGATTGGGCTCTGGTTTTCAAAAATCATATTGCAACCCATCAGCCTCATCACACACAAAGTGCAGGACATCAGTGCCAGCCAGTTGCACCTGCGCCTGCCTGCGGGAAATGGTAAGGATGAGATATCTGAACTGACAGAGACCTTCAATAACATGCTTGATAGGTTGGAAACCACATTCGAGACGCAGAAGAACTTTATCAGCAATGCATCGCACGAATTGAATACACCACTCACCACCATCATAGGTGAGTCGGAATATGCACTTAGCAAGCAACGCAGCGCTGAAGATTATGTGCGCTCTATGGGGGTAATCCTCAACGAATCGGAAAGGCTGAAACGTATTACCGGTAGCTTGCTGCATCTGGCGCAAACAGGCTATACGGGAAAGTTGCAAGACTTCTCTATGCTGCGCCTCGATGAGGTGTTATATACCGTAAAGGAGACCGTCGATAACATTATACCGAAGAACAAAGTGGTGATAGACCTGTCGCTGATGCCGGAAGACCAACAGAAGCTGGTGATAAAAGGCAATCAGCAATTGCTGGAGCTGGCATTGGTAAATATTGTCATCAATGGGTGTAAGTACTCTTTGAACAAGCCAGTGCTGGTATCGCTTGCCGCAACCGATACCAAGCTGGTGATAACGATAGAAGACAATGGTGTCGGCATACCTAAAGAGGAAATAGCCTATATCTACGAGCCATTCTTCAGAGCATCTAATACAGGTAGCTTCAAAGGCTATGGTATAGGGCTGCCGCTGTCGCGCAATATTGTAAGGCTGCACAATGGCGAGCTGGATGTGCGCTCTGAAGAGAACAAAGGCACTACGGTAAAAATCAAGCTGCCACTGGCTTATGCCAACTGGCTTTAGCCTTTCCTTAACGTTTCTTACCGAATTCTTACCACATTCTTATACACTTCTAAACTGCTGCTTACTGCATTCTAATACCGTGCATTCATCTTTGCATCAAAGCGATAGCATATGAGGCATATAGTGATTCCTACAGATTTTACAATACAGTCTTTGCAGGTAGTGCACGCGGCTGTAGCTGGTGGGGTAGACAAGGTAAGGATAACATTGCTGCATATGTTGCGTCCTGCAGACATCAGCGGTATGCTCTTTGCATCATTCAGAAACAAACAAAGGAGCGAACAGCAAAAACTGGTGAGTGAAGACTTTAAAGAGACTTGCGAGATGTTGAAGAATACCTACAGCTCGAAACTTGAATCTATACAAGTGAAGTTTGCCATGGGTGATACTGCTGCCTACCTGCGCAACTATCTGGACGGTGAAGAGGTGGACTGTATAGTGTATGCGGAAGATATTAAGCTGACAAAGCCATCTAAAAACAGCATAGATATAATGGCGCTGATACAACGCTGCAAGTACAATAAACTGATTGTGCCTTCATCAGACAGAGTCATCAGGCATCAGCAGGAGATGGGGCAATTGAAGGGCAATGACTTTAGGGTAATGAAAGGAGGGATGGACTATGCTGTTACAAAATAAGATACCCATCAAGTATGTACTGGGCAAGATAAAAGGCGGGCTGATTGCGGTGAGTATATATGCTATTGTCATAGCAGTGTTGTATGATAGCTTCCATGTTACCCGCATCACCATACCGCTGAGTGTGCCGATGGTATTGGGTACGGTGATATCGCTGCTGTTGGGCTTCCGCTCTAACCAGGCATATGACAGATGGTGGGAAGCAAGGATAATATGGGGGGCTATAGTAAACGATGGCCGTACACTTGCACGCCAGATACTGACATTTGTTGACGACGACTATAACGGTACCGACATTCAGCAATTCAGAGACCGATTTATCCGCAGGCAGATAGCATGGAACTTTGCACTGGCAAGGCACCTGCGCAAAGAGAAGCCAATGACGGGGCTGAAGAGCTATATGATACAGGAGGAGCTGGATATAGTAGCACGCTATACAAACGCACCTGCATCTATACTGGAGCTACATGGCAGAGATATCAACTATGCGCTGCAAAAGGGATGGATAAACAGGTATCAGCAGGTAGAGCTTGACAGAACGGTAACACGCCTGTGCGACTCTATGGGCAAGTGCGAACGCATTAAGAATACCGTGTTCCCATCTACCTACAGCATGTACATTCACTTTGCTGTGAACCTGTTTATAGCCTTGCTGCCATTCGGGCTGATAGAGTTCTTCGGGTATATGGAAGTGCCGATGGTAATAGCCATCGCAGCATCCTTCATGCTGATAGAAAAGATGGCGATACATCTGCAAGACCCGTTTGAAAATAAACCTACCGATACACCCATGACACAAATATCAAAGAACATAGAAAAAGACCTGAAGCAAATGCTGAAGGATTACAGCATAGCAGAAGATGCAGACAAAGACAAACTTGTGAAAAAGGAACTCTACTATGTGTTGTAGCAAAAGAGTGTAGTATAATACCGTAAGGGGAGTAATAAACGGTAGCGCCCTGCGTTTTTACGCAGGGCTTTTTTATGCTCTTTTAGAACGCATACCTTTTGTGTGTGTCAGTTTTTTATCAGCTATCAGCTTTTTGTATTCGGGGCTGTCTATTGCATACAGGGCAATACGGCCTTTGCTGTCTGCATGTACGCCCCAGCCATAGCGCTTGGTAAGAGGAGAACAACGCATACACGGCTGGCCTTTACTGAAGAACTTTTCGCGCTCTGCTTTTTGTGCTGATGTGCCGATGCCATTGCGCAGGGCATGTACTTTAAACAATACATCGTCCGAAGTGTACTTATACGGATTGTCGATAAGCATATCGAACTGCAGATTGGCAACAGTTTTCTTATCTCCCTTTACGGCAGGCACTTCTGCTTTGTCTGCGGGGCAGTCGTCTGCTACAGAGATGAATGTATCAAAGTAGTTGGTGGTATGCATGGCGCTAATTTAAGGATTTTCATATTTGTTGATAGTTTTTGATAGTTATTGCACAGTTTTCAGGATTTGGTTACAGAAACGTATTGATAATCAATAGCAGTTTGTTGCGCTTTGTTGCAGATTGTTACGGTTTTTTGGTCGGTGGAACATGAAGGGTTCGTTATCTTTTTATATAATGCAAATATACGTCTTTTTATTGTTAAATATGACGTGTCTTAATTAAGAAAGCCACCATCTATATGGTGGCTTTCTGTGTTTGTGGTTGAATTAGTTTTTGCCGTACACTGTCTTTATGTAGGCTTCCATTGTTTGTGGTTTTCTGCCCAGTAGTTTCTCTGTGTCTGTAGTTGCAGGCACAAGCTCTCCTTGTTGTATGGCCTCTGCAAAGCCGGCAAACAAGCCTGCATAAATTTCCGGTACGCCGGCGCCTGTAAGTGCTGCAATGTAGGTTGCCCTGTCGGGGCTGATGTAGGCTATTTCTTTGCCTGCAATATTGCCCAATGCACCTGCTATTTCAGGGAAAGAAACTGTTTCTGTCCCTGAAATAACATATTCTTTATTCTCGTGTCCTTCCTGCATCAGTATATTAGCTGCAATCTCTGCCATATCTATGCGCGAAGCAGGTGCAAACCTGCCATCGCCTGCCGGGTAGAAGACGCCTGTTTCAAAAACCTTTTCGCCAAATACCATCGGCAAAAACTCGAGGTACAGATTGTTTCGCAGTATGGTATAGGTAATACCGCTTTGCTTGATGGCAGCTTCTGTTTGTATGTGAGAAGAACCCAGCATAGCGATTGGCGATGAATCTGTTTCGTTCTTACGCTCGAAGCTGGTATAGATAATGTGTTTTACGCCTGCTTGTTTGGCTGCGTTTACAGCGTTTGTCTGTTGCTGTGTTCTGTTCTGCAAATCTGTACCCGATACCAACAGTAGTTTGTTGATACCCTGAAATGCTGCGACAAGGCTGTCTGTATCGTCATAGTCGCCTATTCTGATGGCAATGCCTTTTGCCTTTAGTTCTGCACCTTTTTCTTCGCTGCGTACCAGTGCAGTTATGTCTGCTTTGTTATATCCTTTTTCAATTAAGAAATTGATAGCTGTACTGCCGAAGTGCCCGTTTGCGCCTGTTACTAAAATCATCGTTTTTGTTTTTGTATGTAAAAAATTGAATCTCTTGCAGAGATTGTTTGCATGGCAAAACTACCTACCTTTGCTATACTATAGTAAGTCCTATACTATTGTATAGCGCTATACTGTTGTATAGTATAGGCATAAAACAAATGTTATGGCAGATATAAAACCAACAAAATTGTCTGAAAGATGCAATGCTACATTCATGCTGGCGCTGAACGATACGCTGAATGTACTGAGCGGAAAATGGAAGCTGCATATAATGGGTGCATTGCTTGATGGTAAGAAGCGGTTTACAGAAATTGAAAACAGCATACCGAAGATAAATCCGCGCATGCTTTCAAAAGAGCTGAAAGAACTGGAAGTAAACGGTATAGTGTCGCGCACGGTACATAATACCATACCGGTTGCTGTAGAGTATGAGCTTACAAAATCGGGTTATTCTATAGGCGATGTATTGGAAGTAATGGTTGAGTGGGGTTTGCAACATCGTAAGCTAATAATGGGCAAGAAAACAAAAGCTGCATAATCCTGATATCGCATACTTCCTTGGAAAAATTTATCGCATACCTCTCTACCATCAGCCCGCTGAGCGAGGAAGCTAAAAATGAAATAAGAGCAGTAGCTGTAAAAGAGTCTTTTGCAAAGGGCGATGTATTGATACACGAACTGGCAAAGTGTCAACACTTGTATTTTATAGAGAAAGGATTGGCGCGAGCATACTTTTACTACAACGAAAAAGAAATAACAGACTGGTTTGGTATGGAAGGTATGGTAATAGGCCCTATACTCCGCAACTTCCCTGTTAAAGAAACAAAACACAGTGTTGTATTGCTTGAAGATACTACGACCGTTTCCGTTTCTTTTGCCAACCTTGAAATGCTATATAATAAATATCACGAGATAGAAAGGCTGGGCAGGCTGATAGCCATTTATTCAATGCTGTATCTGCAAAATAAGATAGACAGTATTCAGCTGTTATCTGCCAAAGAAAGGTATCAGCGTTTTCTTGCAGACTATCCCAATCTTATACAGCGTGTGCCGCTAGGGTATATCGCATCTTTTCTGGGTATGAACCAGGTGACGCTGAGCCGTGTGCGAAAGTATAAATGATTTAGCATAGGCTAAAAAAATCTACCAAACAGTTGTGTTGCTTTGCCGTATGAAGATAGGCATATTCACATACGGCACGCGTGGAGATTTGCAACCATATATAGCCATTGCACTGGGGCTGATGAAACGAGGCAATGAAGTAATCATTGCCGCTGCGGCAGACTTCAGGCAATTGGTTGAGGGATATGGTATTTCATTTCATCCGCTGTATGGAGAAGCAGAGCAGATGATGAATACCGAGGAAGCCAAAGCTATACTACAATCGGGCAATCAGCTGCAGTTGATGAAGTATTATTTCAGGTTTCTGCACAGCATAAGGCAGCCATTGCGCAAGAGCTACGAAGAGGCATTCAGCAAGGTGGATGGTATAGTTGCCAATTCTATGACGATACCTATAACAAGTGTACTGGCCGAGAAGTATAACAAGAAACTGGTGCTTACCTATTTTATGCCCCCTGTTGTAGAAACTGCTGCATACCCGATTAGTGATTTTAATTTTCTGAATTTTGGCTGGTACAACAAGCTTACATACAGGCTGGCACAAAACATGTTCTGGAAATACATAAAAGATGATGTGAACGAATACAGGATAGAGCAGGGGATGGAACCGCTACAAACAAACCTGATAAAAGCACTTGACAGTAAATGCACACCTGACTTGTATTGCATCAGCAAGCATCTGATACCGCAACCTGCAGACTGGCAAAGCCATCATAAGATGACGGGGTTTGTAAGTGTAGAACAGGCACATCGCAACGGGCATATGCAAGAGCAGCTGCGCGAGGATTTGAAAGCTTGGCTGGATGAAGGCGATGCGCCCGTTTACATAGGCTTTGGCAGCAATGCCGTTGGCGATGCAGCGAAAATAATAGCAATAATAGAGCGCGTTTTGCAAGAAACCAATTACAGGGTTTTGTTCTGCACAGGATGGGCGGTGTACGATAATATGCCCAAGCACAAACATCTGTATGTAGCAAAGTATGTGAATCATGAGTTGGTGTTTCCCTATTGCAGTGTAGGTGTATTTCATGGTGGTGCGGGTACATTTGCAGCTATGCTGAGGCATGGACTGCCAGTGGTGATAGTATCGTTTTACACAGACCAACCCACATGGGGAAAGATAGCTGTAAAGAAACAGTTGGGTACACATGTACCATACAAACAGCTAAGTTTTGAAAGATTAAAGACGGCTATTGCCAGCGCAGATAACGAAACGGTAAGAACGAACGTAAAGAGGATGGGACAGGCCATTGTTGCTGAGAATGGCTTGGAGAATGTACTGCACGAGATAGAAGTAGGATTGTATAGCTAAGTAAAACGAAACGCCCCTCAACAGTGGGGCGTTATTATTGATAAATATTATTGCATTACAATAAAGACATCGTAATGTGAAACAGTATGTAGCGATATAGTACTGTAGCAGCTATTGTAGATGCCAGCATCAGTATGCCTGCTATAGTGCTGTATATCCAAGAGGTTTTGTATACTCTTCTGATAGCCAATGTGAGGTACAGACCAATGAAAGCAAATACGGGATATAATACACTTGGAGAGTTAACATCTATTGTTGGCCGTAGCCTGAAAATTTTGATAAGTATGAAGAATACCAGCCATAGCATATACGGGGCTATGAGCAAGAGTACAAAAACCAGAAAGTTGACATATTCCGTTGCAAAGACGACATGATCGAAATAATATCTGCCGGGCTTGTAGAGGAATATGGATAGTGGTATGGAGAATATAAATATGAGCACAAAGAGCATCATCTTGGATACTTTTGATGTTTCATGGTTGTACATGTCTTCCATGGTCTTCTGATCCCAGTGCTTTGCCGCCATTTTAGCTTCTACCTTTTTTACCGCCATTGCAGAATATGGCTGGCCTGTGGTCTGCGACACGTACTTGGAGTTGAGCGCATCTACCGGCATGATAAGCAGATACAAAAGGTTGCCTATGAAGAACAGGGATAACGGGCTGGTGTACATCTTCCTGCGCCCTGCCAGATGCTCGGATGTAAGAAAACCGGGTTTGATAATCAGGTACTTCAACGATTTAAGAAACTTGCTGTCTGCATGGGTGAGGATATGAATAAACTCCTCGAAAAAGTGCATGACACTCTTATCTTTTTCATTCAGTTTCTTTTCGCCGCACTGGCTGCAAAACTTGCCGTGAAGCGCTGCGCCGCATGATGCACAAGTGTTTTGGGTAGATTGCTGTTCCTGCATGGGTTTAAATATACTAAAATATAGAAACCTTGCAGTGCGCTTAGTATGCAGAAGGGGTTTTGAAACAGCTATATAGAGAGCACTTGTTCAAATAAAAGAAGCCTCGCAATGTGCGAGGCTTCTTTTATTTAGTTATCTCAATGAAACCCTTTTGGCAGGTGGTTCATTCAGTATTTCTACAAATCGTTTTTCCAGTATCGATTTAAAGGCATCGCAACAGGTAGCATAAACCAGTTCATCGCCAACGCGGGTGATGGAAGGCAGCTTCAGATGCACTCTGCAGTTCATCTTTGATAATTCAATACGTACATGCCCGATGTCTTTCGTTTTCACTTTTTCCATACCTGTTTGTTTTAAAAAATGTGTAAAAAAACTACTATCCTACTTTCACTACCTTGATGGCGCTGAGGCCTCTCTGTGTGTGCTCTATTTCAAAAGTTACTTTATCTCCTTTGTCAATAGGTGCAGACAGATTGTTGATGTGTACAAAAACACTTTCGTTGGTAGCATTGTCGTTGATGAAGCCGTAGCCTTTTGCACCATCAAAAAACTTAACCACTCCGTTTCGCACAGCACTTATTACTTCTCTGTCTTCTAGTTTGGGAATACCTATTTGTATAGACGATGCGTCTATTTCTCTTTTTTTCTTAGGATCGGGTGGTGTATCGGTGAAGTTGCCGTTTTCATCTATATACACCATCATGGCGTCAAGGCTTTTGCCTTTATCGTTATTGCTCTTCCGCTCGGTTTTTTTCTCTTCTTTGTCTTGCTTTTTCTTTTGTTTTTTCTTTTCTCTTTCTTTTTTACCGAACGTTTCCTGACCCATGTACTGATAATTGATTTATTGCAAAGGTCGGCAATTATTATCAATATGTGGAAAAATAAAAATATTTAACCCACAGTATATAAAATTGTCGCAAATCGCTTGTATTTCAACATTTAACAGACAGGGTTTTGAAAGTGCTATAAGCCGCTATCGTGCCATGAACAACAATATCAACAATTAAATAACTATGAGATTTATTAATATCAATATTAAGCCATTGGAAAGCAATCGCTTTTAGATAATAAATAATTTTTATCCGTTTAATAGGTCTACCTTACATATACCGCCGGTTATGCTATCGGCGGATAAATAAAATACCATGTCAAATATTGTAGATGTTGTGGTGGCTGACAAAAACTTAGCTACTATGTCGAAGAGTGTAAAAGCTGCGGGATTGGATACGGTGCTTTCTCAAAAAGGCCCCTTTACCATATTTGCACCCACAGAAATAGCATTTGGTAAATTGGCTGGTGGCACGCTGGAAAATTTGTTAAAAACAGACAATAAAGAAAGGCTTACTACACTACTGAATCATCATGTAGTAGAAGGCATTACCAACTTTAAAGATTTTAAGGACAATCAAAAACTGGTGACGGTGAATGGCAGAGAACTGACTGTGAAAGTGGCTGATGGTAAAGTGACCATCAACGGCGCTACGTTGCAGGGGCGCGATAGTGAAGGCTCAAATGGTGTAGTCCATTCGCTGGATACGGTTATTGAAATGAAATAGCCGCACAGCTAAGACACTAAAAGAAAGCCACCATTACTACAGGTGGCTTTTTTCATTCCTTTTTAAAATAAAAAAATACAAGCAGCCCGCCAGGGCCAATATGTCTATGAGCAGATCAAACATACTTGATACTAAAAGAATACAGTCGTTGACAGATGCCACATTTGCGGTGGCCATGACGATACTGATTCTGGATGTAAAAATACCGAGGAACCTTTCCAATACTAGTCTTACAAGTTATTTTCTGCACAAGAGCCTGCCCGAATTGCTGATATATGTGCTCAGCTTTGTTACGCTGGGTATCTTCTGGATAGGTTCGCAGTTTCACCACCACCTTATCATATATACAGACAGGGTAAGCAGCTGGCTGAATATCTTTTTTCTGATGGTCATCTGCATGATACCATTTTCTGCAGGTTTCCTGAGCGAGCACAAACACGAAAAGCTGAGCATAGTGGTGTATAGTGCCAACCTGATAGCTGCCAGCATACTCAACTTGTTTATGCTTGCCTATGCGTGGAACAAAAAATACATCAAGCCACACTTTACAAAAAGGCATTACACAAACGCGATGAACAGGGTAATGATACCTGTGTACATGTATGGTGCCACCATTGTTATGTCTTTTCTGTTTCCTAAAGTTGCGCTGTATTTCCTGATACCGCCCATCATATTGCATATACTACCCGAATCGGCAAACAGGTCTATCAACAAGGCAAACCGCTACTAGAACAATATACATTCAACATATAAAGAGCAGGAACAAATGATAACAAGTATCGAAGTATTTGGAAAGATTAAAGAGTTGAACACGCGCACCTTCGGCTCGCTGAACCGTATTTTGCTGAGCGACATTGCGTTGGATTTATCCATACCGTCAGACCTGTTGCTGGTATTTCTTACCGAATTGCAGGAAAAAGGTTTTATCCATATTCACAGAATACCGATTGTGTCTGTAAGCCTTACCAGCTTTGGAGCAAAGGAAGACAGCATGGATGATATTGATGGCGAATAATAGAGGCTGAACGATAATGTTTCTGCATTGATATACCCATACAACCATCAACTGAAAAATATATTGAGGTAATTTTTATTGCCCCCCTGTAGAAGCGGATGCCCGCCCCGAGTTGGTGTACATCACCAACATGTTATAATGCAAAGCGCCCCGCAAGTTGTGGGGCGCTTTTATTGTTGAAACTAATGTGTGAATCAACTAATCAATTTAGTATTCTTGTTGGGATTCTATCGTTTCCTTTTATGGTAAATTTGAATGGTAGCTTTCGGTAAGAGGAAGTTAATGACTCACAGAGTAGGGATTGTTATTTTTTACCTCGTATTATACCAGTAGTATCATTTGTATCAGGGCTGAAAAATTTAAATTCATTTGTTTGTTGTATTTGAATAGCTATCCTACCACAGTTTTCGCATTCGAAAATGTCTTGTGTAGTATTAATCAGTTTACGGCCGAGTAAATCATGTATCATAGAAGAGTTCTTTACATTCGTAGGGTACGAGTTTCCGAGGTTCGTATTTATCCAACTGATACGATTATTCAATTCTAACGCATTTATTAAAGAGTCAATACTGGTTGTCAAAAATGTTGATACATCATCTAGATGCGTATCAGGTAGTATGTACCCTTTGTAACTGATATTGTCAGTTTGGTCAATAATATGATGTCCACAAATGCATTTCAGTTTGCTCATAGTTTCACGTTTACTACAGTATGCAATATATGTATTAGATAGCGATGATAGTAAAGACTGTTATCATACAGCAAATCGGGATATTTGCATCCTTTTCAACGTAGCCAGAGGCTATGCGAGCAATAATAAGCACTTACTATAAGATATATTAGTTTTACATTTTAATACTATGAGATATCAAGTAGAAAGGGTTATTTATGAAATAGTTAAAAAGAAACCTTATCCAACGGTTAGGGAAATTGTAATAACCTTAGAACCAAGAGATATTATATTAGCTGGAGTACACCCCGATGATGAAGACAATAATGATGAAATATACGGTCACTATGAATTGACATTGGACCAAATTGAAAAGATTAAAGAATTCATGAAAGCGGATTTCAGTGTTGACTATGATAAGTATCTGTATGTTTTGGGTTGTTACCAGAAAGGATAATAAATTCTAAGTTTCAGTGCTTTCGCAATAATATTTTTCAATTTATCTTATGTAAAAATAGAGCCTACTTCTAGTAGGCTCTATAGTGGATGTGTAATAATCTCTAACTCAATCCGTCAATCTCACCATTCACCAGTTTGATGCGGAATGCCTGAGGGTCTTCGGGAAGCCCCGGCATACGCATGATGTCTCCCGCAACAGCTACGATGAAGCCTGCGCCTGCATTGATAACAAGATCGCGGATGTTGATGGTAAAACCTTCTGGTGCGTTGATGCGTGTCTGGTCGTCTGTAAATGAATATTGTGTTTTGGCAATGCAGATAGGCAGTTTATCCCAGCCGCGTTTTGCAAACGATTTCATTTTTGTTTCGGCAGCAGAACCGAATGTTACTTTGGCAGCACGATATATTTTCGTTGCTATCTTTTCTATTTTGGTTTGTATGCTGTCTTCGAGGTCGTACGTAAAGTTGATGTCTTTAGACGGATTGTTCTCGATGATGTCTACCAGTTTCTGTGCTAGCTCTGCAGCACCCTCACCACCTTTTGTAAAGGCATTGTTGATGGCAAATGCCACACCCTGTTTGTTGCACCAATTGCTGAGATAGCTTATTTCTTCTTCGGTATCAAAATGGAATTTGTTGAAAGACACCACTACACTCTGCCCGAAGTTTTTCATATTCTCTATGTGGCGTTGCAGATTTGGTAGCCCTGCAATCATAGCATCCAGATTAGGTTTCGATATTTCTGCAGCAGGCACACCGCCATGCAGTTTCAGTGCCTGTGTGGTAACAACAATAATCGTTGCCTTAGGGCGCAGTCCGCTGTAGCGACATTTGATGTCGAGAAATTTCTCTGCACCCAGGTCGCTACCAAAGCCCGATTCTGTAACCACATAATCATTGCAACTCATAGCCATTTTTGTAGCCAGTATAGAATTGCAACCATGTGCTATGTTGGCAAACGGACCACCGTGTATAAAGGCCGGTGTGTTTTCTGTGGTCTGCACCAGATTAGGCAGTATCGCATCTTTCAGCAGTACGGTAATGGCTTCTGCCACGCCGAGGTCTTTTACCGTGAAAGGTGTTTTGTCGTATCGGTAACCAAGTACGATGCGTTCTATACGCGCCTGCAAATCATCGAGGCTGGTAGCAAGGCACAGCAGCGCCATGATTTCTGATGCGGGGGTAATATCAAAACCTGCTTCCTGTGGTATGCCATTGGCATTGCCGCCAAGCCCTGTTACTATGTTGCGCAGCGAGCGGTCGTTAACGTCGAGCACACGGCGCCATACAAGGCGGTCGAGCACTTTGTCTGTACCACTATGCTGAAACTGATAGTTATCGAGCAATGCACTAATCATATTGTTAGCGCAAGTGATGGCATGGAAATCGCCCGTAAAGTGCAGGTTGATATCTTCCATCGGCAATACCTGTGCATAGCCGCCACCCGCAGCACCGCCCTTCATACCGAAGCAAGGGCCGAGGCTTGGTTCGCGCAGCGCAACAGCTGCTTTTTTGCCTATATAGTTGAGGCCAAGCGATGCCGATACACTGGTTACAGTTTTGCCCACACCTGCTTTGTTGGGTGTGATGGCAGTAACCAATATGAGGTTGCTTTTTTTGATTTTTTCTTCATCAAGATAGCTGAGTGGTACTTTGGCTTTGGTGCGACCGTAAGGGATGATGTCGTCTGGGTTGATGCCTACATTACTTGCTATTTCGCTGATAGGCTTCAGCTTGGCAGCTCTCGAAATTTCGATGTCGGAAAGCATAAACTATTTATGTTTAGTTACTTGAAGATAACTATTTATTACAGCATGTTTGCCTGCATGTAATAAAAAAGCCGCCCGGTAGGGGCGGCTTTTGCGGTTTTACTATTTAAAATTACAATTGCACTGTCAGTGAGATGGTTTCTACTTTGCCATCTATCATTACATTTACCCGATACACGCCACTGGCCAGTTTGCCATAAGTGTACACAGTATGTTCCAGTTTCTTATTCTTAGGTGTTGCTTTTTCTGAGTGTACCAGCTTGCCACCTGAATCGAATATACCGATTTCAACATCCTTATCGCTTGATACAGATGCAACAATTGTAAAGGTGCCTTTGTTCGGATTCGGGAATGCAAACAATACTTTGCCTGCCTGTTCCGGTTTTTCCAGTATATCTACCAATATGCTATCGCTTGACGAACATGTGCCTATGGTAGCTGTTACTTTGTAGTAGCCCGCCATCGATTTCAGTACACTGTTTACAGATGGTGTAAGCGTAGGCGCGCTGAAATTGTTAGGCCCCAGCCACAGGTAGTCTGTACCGGATTGCGGGTTTTCTACTTTCAGGCGCAGTATCTCGCCTACATATAGTGGCGTATTGCCTGTTACTACAGGTTTATCAGGTGTCAGATAAACAGTAACACGAGTAGTATCTTCTTTTTTACAGCCATTCAGGTCTACTATTACTTTATAAACACCAGACGCGGCAGTGGCAGCACCAGTTAATACAGGGTTTTGAGAATTGCTGGTATACCCGTTAGGTCCGCTCCACGCGTAGGTAGCGCCTGTTGTAGGGTTGTTGGCATTCAACTGCAAATCTTTAGTGCTGCATATCGGACCATTGTTAATAGCATCTACCTGATTAGGAAGAGGTTTGACCAATACATCTACGGTATCTGTTGCTTTACAGCCATACTTGTTTGTATTTACAACAGCGTACTTGCCGCTTTGTGTTAGGGTAGCGTTAGCAACAACCGGCGATTTTGAAGTGCTGCTGAAGCTGCCAGGTCCACTCCACGAATAGGTAGTGAGGGCAGCGGTATCATCTACATTCAGTTTTATACTATCGCCAGAGCATAGCGGATCTACATTGCTGATAGATGGGTTTGGTAATGGCCTTATATTAACCCTGCGCCTGATGGTAGGGCTAGGGCAGCCAAGTGCCGATACTGCTGTTAGCCTGTATTCCCCATCGTCTGTTATTGATGCATTAGGTATTGTAAGGTTTGCCGTCAGGCTGGGAGACATCAATGTTGGGTCTTGCCATACATAAGATACGCCCGGTGTATCGCAGAATGCTGTAAGCTTTATAGTGTCGCCACGGCAGATGCTTGTGTCGCCCAATATCTTAGGGGCGCTCGGGCTCATACCCACTGTTACAAATACGGTGTCCTTCATTTTACAACCGTGGTTATCTGCTTCTACAATATAATTGCCCGTGTATGTATAGTTTACAGTTGCAGCAGGTATTATGGCGTTATGGAAGGAGCTGGTAAAACCATTTGGTCCCGTCCATGAATAGTTATATGGCCATGTTGATGAATTAAAGTCATCTAGTACGATAGCGGTGTTTTCGCAAATGGTATCTCTTGTAGAAAAGATGCCTGCAAGTGGTTTGTGGTATCGCCAGATGCTGATGTTTGGCCCTATGTGGTAAAATGTATCCTTAGGATTGGATGCTATTATACGTATACGGTACTTTTTAGCTTCGTATGCTGTAGCCGGTATTTTGCACGGCACATAGCCACTGGAATAAGAGTTTATAGAACCGATGGTGACAGGTGAGGTAAAATTGCCTGCACTGTCTGATAACTGAATGATGAAATCGTTCAGGCTGACAGCCAAGGATCGGGCAAAGTCTGTGATGGTAAAGTACTTTACATACAGGCTATCGCCTGCACAAAGGTTTGTATCTACAAACGGCATTGCAATGGCTACGTTTGTGTCTGTTTCAAACTGTACCAGAAATGCTCTGGTGTCGGTCAGAGTGCCTGTAAAAGTATTCTGATGACCGTTGACTGCAATATTTGACGTGCTGAGTGTAGAACCACTCAGATATATCTTATTTCTGTTTATAACACCCTTTACATCATATTCCCAATCACTACCGCCATAGTAAGTGCCCCATTTTTTTACACCGTCTGTAGTCCACCTCATCGCAAAACCATCGCATTCGGTGTATTGTAACGGAACAGGGATGGGATTGGGTGGAGGGCCTGCATTTGTTGTCTGATATCCGTTTGGTGTTGCAATAAGCGATCTGCTACCTGCACTACCAAACAGCCATAATGTGCCATCTGTAGAAAAATTCATGCTTGAAATATTGTCATTGCCCAAAGAGTCTCCCACGTATGTACCCCATTGGCGCTGGCCTGCTGCATTAAATTTTACTACAAAACCATCGTATACTGCTTGCGGAGTAGCTCCCATATAGTTGGGCTGCGCACCATTGCTGGTAGCTATGCCCGTAGGGCTTAGTGTTCTGCCACCTACAAATATGTTATTAAAAGGGTCTACAGCAATCGATTTTATCTCATCATTGTTATAGCCACCATAATAACTACCTAATAGTTTAGAGCCTCCGGAATTGAACTTCATAAAAAAACCATCGCCGAAGCCACCACCTATCAGCGGCTGGTGAGCGCTAGTGCCTGCTATGCCGCCGGTAGTACTTACGGTGTCTTGTGTAAAGCCACAGATGTATACATTATTTGCTAGGTCTGTTGTTATGTTATTCACCTTGCCGCGAACATAAGTACCCCACTGACGGGCACCTGAGGGATTGTATTTAACTAAGAATCCGGCTGCCAGCGTATTAAGGAATGCGCCGGATGTTGCAATATTGTTGGTGCTGAGCGTAACACCGCCTATGTAAATATTGTTTTGATTGTCTGTTGCAACTGCATAAGACTCTTCGGAGTATAAACCACCCATGAAAGTGCCGAACACGATAGCGCCATTAGATGCAAATTTTGCCACGAAAGCATCGAGGTCGTAGACCGTAACGAGCAACTGGCTGGCATTTAATGGTTGCTGTGCGCCTGATGTTGACAAGCCGCTAGAGCTGTTGGTATGACCTGTAATAATAACATTGCCCTGCTTATCGCATGTGGCAGCGTTTACGAAGTCTGAACCTGCAGCACCATAGTAGGTTGCCCATGCACGTGTACCATCGGGGTTGAACTTTACCAGATAACCATCGAAACTACCGCCGCCATATGTTGTCTGGTACATGCCGGTAGTAGTAGAAATAGCCAATGTAGATTGTGTAGAGCCACAGAGAAAAACACTGCCAAAAGTATCTGCAGCAAGGTTGCTGCCAAGTGTATAGCTATCGCCACCATAGTAGGTGCCCCATTTCAAAACAGGGTCTATGGTTAGCTTGCCTTTATGCTTTGCTGTTTCAAAACCAAGTATATTATCTGTCAGTTTGTAATTGCTGTTTACAGGCTCCTTGTTTTCGCCAAAGCTAACCGGAGCCTCTTCTGTAATGCTGCCCATTGGTGTGTTGGCAATGAGTGCACCGTTTTCTATGTGTAGCGATGTAGCACCATCGTACTTGATGCGGATATCATCAGGGTTGCCGCCGGGGTGAACAATGAAATCGTACTTCACGCCTTTGCCATTGTTGGAAGAGTACAGAACCCAGTCTATGTTTTTATAAACGTTTTTGTAGATTATCTTTTTATAACTGCCAGCACTAATACCGTTTTGATTGTTTGTATAGTAACGTTCGTAGTACGATTGTTTGTCTGCAGATACCAGAGAAGCATTAGGGTTGGCACCTACCAGCGATACATTCATTACATAGTAGGAAGTATTTAAAACCTGGGGCGGTTTTTGCCCGGGTTTTGGTGCATTTTCTATATGCGACCACTGGTATTGTATTTTACCGTTGCCCACGAACATGGTAAAATTTGCTGCTGCATTAACGGTATAGTCTATATCCTTTCTACATTGCCCGAACTGGTCAGTTAACTGGCCTTTATTTTCGATGAAGAGCGTGTTGGAAAGCTGCATGTCTGAGGGTGCAGATGCAGATTTTGCACTGCCCCCTAAACTTGCACATAGAGCTGTAATAAGTAAAAAAGTACGATTAGGTAAAAGTCTTTGTCTCAACGTCTATATTATTTAGTTTAGTAATATAAATATACTAATATTTAACCATTAAACTACGTCTAAAACGGGATGTAAAATTGTCCCTATCCTCTTTTTAATAGGTGTTTAATGCATGTTAGACTGAATGATTTGTGTATTTGTTTAATGTGTTTCGGTTGTATAAACCAAAAGTTGTTAATCGTTGGTTAACCGTTTGTAAAAACAGCGTTAAGCAGGGGCAAAAAATATGCAATAACTATAGTGGTGAATGATATTTGTATCATCAAACAAACAACAAACAAAACAAACAACAAAACAAACATGAAGAAGATACTATTGTTCACGGCACTGCTACTAGGTATAGCATCAGCAAGCAAGGCGCAGGCGCCTGCTAGCACTGCCAGCCAGACAACAAATCTGAATCTGACAAACGCTATCGAGCTTTCTTTCGTAGCAAACAGCAGCGCTACGGGTGCTGCACTGAATTTCGCCTTCAATACGGTGAACGATTATGCCAACGGGTTGGAAAGCGCACCTGTACAAATGAATGTACGTTCAAACAAGACATTCAACCTGTCTGTAAAATCAAGCGGTGCGTATTTCAACTACAGCGGTACTACCACGCCTGCTCCGCAGATGTATGTAGGTAGCGTACTGTACTTTAAAATGACACAAAACAACACCGGCGGTTGGAGCTGGGTGAACAACAGGTATGATTATATAGACCATTACAACTGGACATTCCTGTATAACGGTACCAATGGCGGCGACCAAAACTTTACACTGGTATACAAAGTAACACCGGGTTTCACCTTCCCTGCAGGTACATATACTACAGACGTAATATTTACCGCTACTCAACAATAATATAGCTTATCTCAAATATTTCATCAAGACGTAGCAGCCTGCTACGTCTTTTTCATATCCCGTTTCTGCCAAATATTAAGATTTTGCTGTGATGGGATTCAGTATATTAGTAGCCTAAAAAACAGACTGCATGTTCAAAAAAATATTATTTAGTACAGCATTTGTATTTGCTGCTGCTGCCGGTATGGCACAGCCGGTATTTATAGACTCTGTAGACAGAACTAATGTTGGAAGAATATACAGGGTGGGCGATGTTAGTGAAGTATATACCTATTTTATAAAATCGGAGCCGAGGTCTAAAAATGCATCACTTATAGTAAAAATAGCAAGCCCCGGGCAGCAGGAGCCTCGCAGTTTTGCCGTGGAGGTAGACAAAAATACTGTAGTGTTGAGTACTGCCGCTTCTCAAATGGCTATTGCATTTTTAACCTACAACACGGCTACTAAGTCCTGTTCTTTATTTTCTGTAGATTTTGGGGGGAGGGTATCGGCACGTGTAACGGTAGAAGGATTGCCTGCAGAGCAAATGAGCTGGGATAATGACTTGCGCCTGCTGCCTGTAATGCCGGAGGGCTTTATGTTGGTAGCACCAAAAGCTAAGATACAAGGCTATGCCATAACCGCATATGATGGTGAAATGAAAGAGATGTGGGCTGAGACTTTTGAGGCAAAGAACAACACGCTTGAACTGATAGACATCAAACAAGTAGGGCCCGAAGACGTATTTGTGCTTCGTCGGGAATTGACGGATGCAAAGCAACAAAAGTATAGCCACTCTTTACAGGTGTTCAGCCCAGTGCGACATGGAGAATCTGTAATTACAGAGCTAAAAGACAAAAACAATAACTACTGCTTTGCAAGCACACTAAGCGAAAAAGACGGACAAGTATTGGTTGCCGGACTATGCTATAAAGATGGTAAATATGTGAAAGGGCTACCAACCGGTATTTCAATATTTGAAATGCTGCCTGATGGTAATATTAATAAATCGATATTTTGCGATGCGCAGCAACTGAGTAAGTTTTTGCCGGATGCTGTAATATCTGCAATGGCTACAAACAGTGTGCTGAATCTGGAGTTTGCGGTTAATGATCAACAGCAGGAAATGTACTATGTAGTAGCCGAACTGGTAGGGAAGAGCATTAAAGATGCGAAACAGTTGGAATCTAAAATAAGTGTATCTGACTTGATGACTTTAGGAATAAGCAGAGAGGGTGAATTGCAAAAACTTGCTGTGGCGGAAAAAGCACCACATATAGATATTGCTATGAAAGGTGCACCTACAAATGCAGATATGTACGGAACCGTAAATTGGCTGAATAGAAACAGACTGGTGAATACGCGTTTTGTAACACAATTGCAGGACGGATATTATGTGTGTACTAAGGGTACTGATACAGCCAGACACGAAACCGAGGCAATATTTATAAAAATAGATAACCCTACAATAGCAAATCAGTTTGGCATAATAATGGCAAGAACACAAAGCAGTGATATGGGGCTGAAACCATTGACAAGATTTAGTGTAAATGCTGGTACTGCAGATTTTGGTGCAAAGCGTTGGCAACAGAGCGATGTGTATATGCTGAAGGGAATGCAGTTTGTGTTTTATAATCTGGCCGATAACAAAGCTGCCATGTATTTTGATGTAATTAACAGACGCCCGTAACGGGTAGCCCTCTACACATTGTATAAAAAGCAAGAAGCCACCAGGAATGGTGGCATTCTTTTTATCAAACAAAACAAACAAAGTGTGCAGGTATGCCTGCTAATATTATTTACCTGTTGAAATAACAGGGGTATTTCTATTGCAAAGGTAGAATTCAATACAAAAAAAACTACTATTCGTTAGCTTTTTTTCAAAAATTCTATTTTCATTGGTGTAAAAAAAGGATTATCAATTAGTTACGTGTTGGTGTGTATTATTGATGTAGATACACAGATTAATGCCTGAACATAAGAACCCAATACCCGGGGTCATAATCATCTGGCAAAAGCGTGTATTCGTAGGTCTTTCCCTTAAAGTTTACCGGGCTGCCTTGTGTACTTATTGCCATGATGGTTTCCGGAGTTACGTTGGCATTAAATAAAAAATTGTAAATTTTTGTCATCACTGGCAGATCTGCGCTGATGCGTTGATAATTCACAACGGCTCTTTTGGGCTTTTTGCCTTCTTCATCGCTCACCATATCAAAGCCATAGTCCATTCTCAACGACTCGTTTTTCTCATTTTTGTACACATACCGTACCATGTACCTGGTTTCATTGTCTATAAAAGCAATGTTGTAGCCTGGTGCCAGCTCGGCAATTTTTTCACAAAAACGGCGTGCAATATCTACACTTGTATCCATTGCCAGTACCCTTATGGTCAATGCATCTTCATCTACCTGCGAAAAGCCGGTAAATGAAACCATCATTAAGAATATAATACTAATTACAAACTTCACGCTATGGGGGTATTTTCAATTTAAAAATATAAAATATGCGGTAAATAGCACGTTTATATAAAAAAACTACCACCTTAAGGTGGTAGTTTTAACAAAATTGATATTTAAAGATTGCTATCTCGAAATGGTAAACTTACTAGCTCTCAGCACACCATCTTCATTTTTTACATAAAGTGCATAGGTGCCGTTTGGCAGGGTGCTTACATCGGCAGTTGTGGTATTGTCTTTAGTATTCCATTGTTTTACCACAGTACCATTCATGCTGTGTATTGCAATTGCTGATGTTTGGTTTTGTGTATTGCCAAGTGCAATGGTAAGCTCGTTGCTGGCAGGTACAGGATATATATTTACAGGCTGCGCAGATGCTACGTTGTTAATACCTGTAGTATAATAGTATTCGTAGTAGTATCTGATCTGGGTATTGCCGTCGGCATATTTCCAGTAGCCTGCAAGATCCCATTTTTGAGTTGTTACAGACTCCAGCAGGCCTATTGCATTGTATGTATAACTCTCTCTGGCTGCATTTACAAAACTGCTGGTAACAGCGCTCCATAACATGGTAATTTCCGATGTTTTATCATCATTGGCATTGTAGGTAAATAGCTGCTTGTTGTATGTTTCCCAACGGTTGTTGTTCCAAATGTACTTGATGCTTTGTGTAAGGTTGCCGCTGGTATATGTGTATTCGTAGCGTTCTGTATTATCCCAGTTATTTGTAATGCTGTTCCACCTTTCTAATATATAAGTAGCTACTTCATTATCAGTATTATAGGTATAGGTTTTGCGCTCGTTGTAGTTAAGTGTACCTGTACCGTGTTGTGCAACCTTATCTATTACAGAGATAATATTGTTGTTATTATCGTATATATAGCTGGCGCTGTAGCTGTTAGAGCTTACATCTATAACATTATTACCATCGTAGGTGAGGACAGATGGCACATCGTGTGCCCAGGTGCCGCCAACCCACAGCTGAAACATAGATTCTTTTATCTTCTGCGTGCCTGCTACATATGTATACTGGTATCTTGCAGAGTCTTTCCATGCACCTGCAGACAGGCGCCATGTGGCGTATGTGAGCGATAGTACATTGTTGCTATCGTTAAATGTTTGTTTTCTGAATAGCCTGTTATCGTATGCAGCGGCGCCTGCATTGTAGAAATAAGTAGTAGCGTCGTCAAACAGTACAGATTCGTCGTAGTTTGGGCGCTCTACAGATATCTGGCCACCACGTCCGTTGCTGTATTTATAAGAAACAGAGTCTACCGGCTGAAACCAAGTGCCACTATATTCCGTATATGTCTTTGCAACCAGCCTGTAGTTTTTGTAGGCAACCCATTTGTCGTTGCCTGCCTGAGGGGTGAAATGAGGGAAATTACCACCACCTATGACGATACCTGTCGTCATAGACTGTGGCCCTTCTATTGCCAGCACATTTGTGCTGCAACAAACCAATGCAGATAGATACAGTAAGACTTTTCTCATAACTATAGCTTTTGGCGGTGTTAAACAATGATTATTATCACCCAACTTCTACCCTAAATCTAAACATATTTTTCTAATGTGAATTGTCATATTTTACTACTATGACAAAACTTTGACACGCAGCTTACAATTCTGGGCAATAATGTGACAATTAAGTGCTTCAGCACCCCTATTTAGTTACCGTAAGTATTTCTTCCATTTGTGAAGTACCAACGATTTTTATCTTGTATTTGCCTGCGGGAAGTTGGGTAACATCCAGCGCGTATTGGTAGCTTTTGCGGGCGCCTACTTTTACCTCATTCAGCTGTGTATTGTACTGCATATCGTATATAATGATGCTGAAGGGTTGTGCGGTCTTCCAGTCTACATAAATATTTACATAGGTTTTAGCGGGGTTGGGGTATAGCTTCAGTCTGTCAGTATCAGCAGTTTGCTTGCTGTTTGTTTTTTCTGCTTGCTGTGCAAATGCAGGAGTGTAACCAAGAGTTATTAGAAGGAAAGATAATACTGCTATCAGCCTATGCATAATGAAGGTTTTTTGTAAATGTACTGAAAAATAATACAGATGTACCGAAAGTGTATATGAGTGTGTGTGATCGCTGAAAGTATTGCCAGTATTGGCTTTCGTGCTTGGTTAACAAGTAGTTTGTAAACAGTGTGTTAACCACTTGTCAGTTTTTTCGTTAACCAGTTTTAAAGCCCTCGTTAAGTGGGCTTTATTATTTGGAGAGGGGGTGTTGCGTGATGCATCTTTGTTTCATCAAAGCAAAAAACACAAAACAAAAACACAATTTCAAAACAAAACACAAATAAAAAACACAATCATGAAAAGCGCCGTTTACACAAAATCAGAAGTATCAAAAAAGATAATGTTATACGTATCTATTGTTACGTGTGTGGTGTTGGCGGTAAATTTCTAAAAGAGTATTAATCGGGTGCTGCCGGTTTTTGCGATGATGTTCCGCGCAGCCCCGATTTACTCATTTTCTACACAGTTCTCTCTTATCCTCTATATGTAACAAAGCCCCTTTCCAGGGGCTTTTTCGTTTTTTTTATCTGGAGATGATGAATTGTTGCGAGCCGGCAATGTCTTTTCCATCCACTCTCAGCACATACATGCCCGATGGCAGGTCTGCCACTACTATTTGCATACGCAGTTGTATGGTTGGTGCAGCTTCCTGTTTCCTCAACAGCCTGCCTTGCACATCGTAAATACCTACCGTAACGGCAGCTTGTACAGGTAGCTCGGCATTCAGGTGAATGATATCTGTTGCAGGGTTGGGGTAGGTGGCAAGGTTTATTTGTATGTTTTGTGCTGTAGCTATGCTTGTTGGGAAGTAGGGCTCGTAGGTAAAATAATAATTGGTTGTGTTGCGACCCTGAGCATCTGCATATGCCTGCCATTGGCCATCTTTCCAGAAGTGTGTTAATACACTATCCATCAGCATTGCTGGATTATAGTGGTAGTTATATTTGAAAGCGTTTTCCCAGCCATTGCTACGATTATACATCAGATAGGCAGAGTCCGGTTCGTTTTTTGTACTATACCAATACAGTTTTTTAGAAAAGTCGGTTTTAGGGCCAGAAGCACCGTTTGATGTGAAATATATCTCTGATGTGATCTTGCCACTACTATTGTAGGTATATGTATATCCATACTCGCTTGCAGAAGTCTGCATACGTGTAGTAATGCTAACAGGCAAGCCCGATGTGTTGTATGTATATGTAGTAATATCTGTAGGTGTGCCATTATAGGCAAAACCATAAACATACTCCAACAGGCCGGTGCTGTTGTAAGTGTATACCTTACAAATATTGCCATTCATGTAGAAGGTAGTATCTACCTGTTTCAGAAAATTGTAGCTATATCTTATTCTATTCAATCCTCTGCCTGATTCTGTCAGCAAACTGCCTTTGTAAAATAGTGTGTCATCTTGACCTGTAAACGGGGTGGTAATACCTGTTGATGACCTGACAAAGAAATTGTGCATCGTAATATTATCCACAGCGTCAAATGTTTGCGTACAAATGTGCAGAACACCAGACTTTGGGTATATCATACATACACTGCTATCAAACTTCAAGTATGGTATTGTAGGAAGGAAGCTGTATTTGGATTCTGAGAATGCAGCGTTTCTGATGTATTCATTTGTATATATACCACCCCTGTTGTTTGAGTAATAATAGGTTGTAGAATCATGCTTCTGCCAAGCAGGACCTGAAGAAGTGAATTCGTAAACAAGTAGTTCAGATTTTTTAACTCTGTAATGCTGTGCAAAAAGGGTGTTACTGAATGTAAAGAGAATGATAAGAGCTGAGATAAGTCGGTTTAGTCTCATAAAGGTTTTATTTAGGTAGTTAAGAAATAAGGTGATATAAAATTATGCGGCGTCTTTTGTTGCAGCAAGCAGTTGCAGCAAGTATTGCAAATGTGTGACTGCCTTCTTACAGTTTTGTGATAATTGGCTGAAAGTGTTGTCTGTATTGGTTTCTATGGTTGGTTAACAAGTAGTTTGTAAATGGTGTGTTAACCACTTGTCAGTTTTTTCGTTAACCAGTTTTAAAGCCCTCGTTAAGTGAGCATTATTATTTGGAGAGGGGGTGTTGTGTGATGCATCTTTGTTTCATCAAAGCAAAAAACACAAACACAAAAACACAATTTCAAAACAAAACACAATAAAAAACACAGTTATGAAAAACACAGCTATCATCAACAAAGCAGAAGTTTCTAAGAAAATTATGTTGTTCGTATCTATCGTTACGTGCGTGGTGCTGGCGGTGAATTTCTAAGGAGTATAAATCGGGCGCTGCCGGTTTTAGCGATGATGTTCCGCGTAGCCCCGATTACTCTTTTCTACACAGTTCTCTCTTATCCTCTATATGTAAAAAGCCCCGTTTCTACGGGGCTTTCTTATTTATGTCAAGCGGTGTATTACAAACCGTCTTTGATGTCTATTTTGTCAGGATTGGGTTCGTGCAGCTCTACAGGTTTGGATTTTGATTTGCGAAGCATGCGCATATTCAGCAATTCTACTGCAAAGGAGAATGCCATCGCGAAGTATACATAGTTTTTTAGCCCCATTTCGTGTGCGCGTTCGCTATCCCAACCTTCTATTATCAATACTACACCTACCAGTACAAGGAAGGAGAGCGCGAGCATTTTGAGGGTAGGGTGCTTGTGTATGAACGCCGCAATCTTGTGGCTGAACAGGAACATGATGAACATGGCTATCACCACGGCAACAATCATTACCTCTACGTGTTTGGCAATACCTACAGCAGTTATCATACTATCGAAAGAGAATATCATATCTACCAACAGCATTTCGCCAATGGCCCTTGCAAAGCCTGATGTTTTACCATTGTTATTGCCACTATGTTCTTCTTCATCGCCTTCCAGCTTGCCGTGTATCTCTTTTACTGTTTTGTATAGCAGGAAGAGGCCGCCCGCCAGCATTACAAGGCTTGCAAGGTCGAAGCCCTTACCAAATGCCGTGAATAATGGCTTGCCTTTTTGTTGCACCAGCCAGCTAAGTGCCATCAGGAGCGTTACGCGTACGCCAATACCGCCAATCATCCATATACGGCGGGCAGAGAGCTGCTTTTCCTTTGGCAGGCGCCCCATGATGATGGACACAAATATTACGTTGTCTATACCCAATATTACTTCCAGTACAGTAAGGGTAAGAAGGCTGATAAGCCCGTCGACAGAGAATAACTCGTTCATTGTTGTTTATTAAGCGATAAGTCCTTTACAAATATTAGATACCATAGCAGGGCCTTCGTACACAAAGCCTGTATATACCTGTACCAAAGATGCACCTGCATCCAGTTTCTCTTTAGCATCGGCAGCTGTAAAAATGCCACCTACTGCTATAATGGGTATTTTGCCACCACTCTTTTTGCTGATATAGCTGATAACCTCTGTAGCCCTTTCGCGCACCGGCATGCCGCTGAGGCCGCCTGCACCAATAGCTTCTACCAGTCCTTTGGTGGTTTTCAGGTTGCTGCGGTCTATGGTAGTATTAGTAGCTACCAGTCCTTGTATGCCGGTAGTCTGTACTATTTCTACAATATCATCCAACTGTTCGTTGGTAAGGTCGGGTGCTATCTTCAGCAGCAGCGGCTTTGGATTGCCCAGCGATTTGTTGAGTGCCATCAACGTATTCAGGATGTGCATCAGTGGCTCTTTATCCTGCAGGGCACGCAGGCCAGGCGTGTTGGGGCTGCTCACATTCACCACAAAATAGTCTACCACATCATACAGATCGCGGAAGCTGGCCTCGTAGTCTTTGATGGCATCTTCGTTGGGAGTGTCTTTGTTTTTGCCGATGTTGCCGCCTATTATCAGTTTTTCTTTACGGTTGCGCAGGCGTTCTGCCGCCTCTTTAGAGCCACCGTTGTTAAAGCCCATGCGGTTGATAAGGGCCTTGTCTGCCGGCAGCCTGAACAGGCGCGGCTGCGGATTGCCGGGCTGAGGGCGCGGTGTAAGTGTACCTATCTCTACAAAGCCAAAACCCAGTGAAGCCAGCGCGTCGGTGTATTTGGCATCTTTATCGAAACCTGCTGCAAGGCCTACCGGATTGGGGAAGGTAATGCCCCAGAGCTTTCTTTCGAGGCTCGGGTGGGTGGTTACGAACATTTTTTTCATCATGCTGCGCAGCGGAGCCATGTTGTAAGCCCATTGCAGGCGGCGCATTACTATATAGTGCACTTTTTCGGGCTCTATACTGAATAAGACTTTGCGAATAATACCGTACATGCGGCTGCAAAGATAAGGCATGATACTTGTATGTTTTTTAACATTTTATACCGTACTGCCAGCGGATGTATAATGTATCTTTAACCCGAATTATATGGGGCGCGTATTGACTCGGTTTTTTGTGCTGGCTTTGTTGCTGGGATGTACACTCCCCGATGCATTGTTGGCACAGGTAATAGAAGGTGTAACGCTGGACGTTGAAACAGGTAAGCCTGTAGACGACGTACTGATAACCAACGTACATCTGGATAAGCGTGTGCTGTCTGGTAAAGACGGCCGCTTTTCTATTGAAGCCGCAAGCGGCCAGCTCATAGAGTTTAAGAAAGAAGGCTATAAAGTATACCGCCTGCGCCTGCCTCAAAGCAAATCTTTCCCTTATTTTAAAATGAGTATGCAGCAGTACGACCCTGCCATACCCCAGTTTGATAATATGGCTGCTCCCGACTACAAGACGGACAGCTTGAAATACGCACTGCTGTACAAAAATGAGCTGAACAAGCCGAGGATGAGTACGGTAGATGCCATACAACATCCTTTCTCTGCCATGAGCAAAAAGAACAGGCAGGTATGGGCTTTTCAGGTAGAATATGCCCGTTTTCAGGAGCAGAAATTTATTGATTATACCTTCAGCGATAACCTGATAGCCTCTCTGACAGGCCTGATGGGCGATAGCCTGCGTGTGTACAAGCAGATGTTCCGCCCTACGTATACGCAACTACGCGCTATGAACGAGTATGCCTTCCTGAACTATGTAAAACGTACGGTAGATGCCTACCGCAAGTACGGAATCAGGGCCAGGAAATCGCAGATACGCATTTCTCACTAATTATTGATTTTCAATCTGTTGTGTTTTGATTGAGGGCTTTTTGTGCCCCGACTTGTTAATTGGTCGTTAACCGATTGCAAAACCAGCGTTAACAAGACTTGTTTTTTTGATTATCAGGTGCTTGTGATGCCATCTTTGTATCAACAAACGAACAACAAACACTAAAACAACAACAATGAAAAAGATAGTATTATTCGCAGCCATTCTTTCTTGCATCACAGTAGCAGTTAAAGCACAAGTTGCATCTACAGCTACACAAACAGTAAACCTGAACCTGAGCAACGCAATCGAGTTGACATTCACAGGATCTACTACTGCTACAGGTGCTGCTGTTAACCTGGCTTTCAACACAGTTAACGACTACGCAAACGGTGTTATCTCTGCTGCGCAGGAGCTGAAAGTACGTTCTAACAAAAAATTCGGCGTAACAGTAAAAACTAACAACGCTAACTTCTCATACACAGGTACTACTACTCCTGCTCCTGTAATGCCTGTATCTGGCGTTCTGAGTCTGAAAGTAAGTGCAAACGCAACAGGTGGTGCTATCGCTTCTCCATTTAGTGCAAGTGCATACAGCACACTGAGCGCAACTGCAGCAAACCTGATAACAAATGCTAACAATGGTGGCAACCAAACATTCAGCGTAATGTATGAGGCTACTCCGGGCTTTACATACCCTGCAGGTACTTACACTGTAGATGTGGTTTATACTGCAACACAACTGTAAGCAACAGGCTACCCATTATCAATCATTCATCATCTACCCCATAAAATAGTGCTTATGAAACAGGAAATAGCGAACACGCTGTACGAATCGAAATACAAAGCCATCCTGAGCAGGGATAAGTTTTCTGAACTGCTTGAAAAGGGATTGTGTCTGATACAGGAAAATGGCCTGTCTAAACAATACAAGGCCATAGAGCAAAACGCTGTTGAAATAGGTATCGCTTACATAACGGAAGAGATGCTGCAACACTAAAAAGACAGATTTTCATATAGTATATGTTGATGAGGAGCAGGCGAAAGCCTGCTTCTTTAATTTGTATATATGTTTAGGTATATGTAAACAGGATTGTGTAATTTGGCATCATCTTCTATTGGGCGTTTTTTAAGGGATTTTTATTTAAGGGTTTTTCAAGATGAATTTGCGTCAGATAATACTGTTGGGCATTGGGGTATTCTTATGCCTGACTGCGGGGTTTGCGGTATACGTTCACAACAGTCCGCAGGTAGCGGCAGAAGGGTGGTTTCTCAGCTTTTCTGTAGCGTTGCCAATCATATTCTGCACCGCACTGGTGTATGCACTGTATATGGTGCGCAAAATAGTGCTGCGCAGGCTGCGTAGCGAACAGTATTCTATACTGTTTGAAAAACGCTATCGCACTATGATAGAAGACTCAGGCATTACCATTGTTAATACAGACGTGCAGGGCACTATCAAATTTGTGAGTGCCAATATAGAACGCCTATCGGGCTATACACCCAACGAAATGCAGGGTATCAGCCTGATGAAGGGTATGCCACGCAGCTTCAGGCAGGATGTGGAAAGGCTGATAGAAAAAGCACGCCGCAACGAGCCGCTTGATGAAACCATTGAAGTGCAGATATTCACCAAACAACGTGTTGATATTTGGGTGGGCTGCAGATTGTATCCTGTAAAAGATGAGATGGGTGTGGTGAAGGAGTTGCAGTTTATGATATGGAACAACAACACCGCCAAGCAGATGGAGCTGGATATGCAGGTGCTGGAAGAAGCACGCAAAAGAGAGCAGGTATTGCTGCAGGCTGTTGTAGATAATAATCCGAACCTGATATACATTAAAAACCTGCATGGCGACTATCTGCTTATAAACAGGAAGATGAAGCAGTTGCTGGGTATACCACTGGATGCAGATGTAAGTGCAATAAAGGACACCCATGTTTTTGCAGGTAATGATGCACGCCTGCAACAGTACAGAGAGTATGACAGAAGGGTGGTTGAAAATGGCGAAACCATATCGCTGGAAGAAGCATTTAATCACCCGACGGGGCAGCGCCATTTGTACGTAATGAAATTCCCGATTTCAGGCAATGATGGCAGGGTAGAGTATGTATGTGGTGTATCGATAGATATTACAGATTTGAAACGTGCTGAGCTTGAAATGCGTGATGCGCGAGAAGAAGCATTGCAGGCAAAAGAAGCACAGGAAAACTTCCTGGCGAATATGAGCCACGAAATACGCACACCTATGAATGGTGTGATGGGTATGAGTAACCTGCTGCTTGAAAGCCCGCTGAATGAATCGCAGAAAGAATATGTACAGTCTATAAAAGAATCTGCTGAAAACCTGCTGAGCATCATCAACGATTTGCTCGATTTCTCGAAAATAAAATCGGGCAAGTTCCATATAGACAATGCCGACTTCAACCTTGCAGATACGGTTCGTAAAGCCATCTATCCGCTACAGGTGAAAGCACAGGAAAAGAATATTGTACTGAACTGCCTGATAGATACCAATGTGCCTGAAACAGTAATGGGCGATGCATTGCGTTTGCAACAGATGATCATCAACCTGACGGCGAATGCGGTTAAGTTTACGAAAGAAGGCAGCATCAACATAAAGCTATATCCGGTATCGCAACAGGGAGAAGATGTAGTGTTGGGGGTAGATGTGGCAGATACAGGCATTGGTATAGCTGCTGATAAACTGGACAGGGTGTTTGAACTATATACACAGAGCGATAAAAACACATCGCGTGTGTATGGTGGTACAGGCTTGGGCCTTGCTATTGTAAAGCAATTGGCAGAGCTGCAACAAGGTACTGTAACTGTGCGTAGCGAGGTAGGCAAGGGTTCGGTGTTTACACTGCATATACCATACAAGGTGAAGACGCAGACAGCCAAGAAAGAGGTGAAAGCGCAAGAGGTGCAGAATGGTATGCTGCAAGGTTTAAGGATTTTGATTGCAGAGGATAATCTCATCAACCAGAAAGTAGTGGTGTATACACTGAAGAATCAAGGGGCGGAAGCCACCGTTGCAAACAATGGTAAAGAAGCTGTAGAACTGCTGCAAGCGGCACCGTATGACCTGATACTGATGGACCTGCAAATGCCTGAAATGGACGGCTACCAGGCTACGGGATATATACGAAACGATATGAAGAGCGGCATACCCATCATAGCCATGACGGCAGATGCCATGAAGGGTGAAGCTGATAAATGTATGGAAGCGGGCATGCAGGATTATATCTCCAAACCATTTGACCCCAAAGACCTTTTTGATAAAGTATTGCAATATGCAGGCAAATAAATAAGGCGCGATGTGAATCGCTCCTTATTTATTTTATACAAAACATTGCAGCATTACAGCAGCAATGCAGATAGTACATAGTCGGCCAGCAGAATGAGAATGCAACTGACAACCACAGATGTTGTAGATGCGCGTCCTATCTCCAACGCACCACCCTGTACATAATAACCGTAGTAAGCAGGGATGATGGAAATAATCAGCGAAAAAGTAAATGACTTAGCCAGTGCAAAGAACAGGTTGTATGGCAGGAAGCCCTGTGTAAGGCCCTGCGTGAACTGCTCTTCTGTAATGATGCTGGAGAACATGCCCGCTACATAGCCCCCCCAGATACAAATGGCAATAGACAGTACAATAAGGCTTGGTACCATTATCATAGCGGCAATAATCTTTGGCAGTATCAGGTATGTTTTGGTGTTGATACCCATTATTTCCAATGCATCTATCTGTTCGCTAACGCGCATGTTGCCGAGCTCTGATGCTATTTTAGAACCAACCACCCCAGCCAGTACTATACAGATAACGGTAGGCGATAGCTCGAGAATAGTAGAGTCGCGGATGATTTGTGCAATTACCGGTTTTGCAACCAACGGGCTGATGAGCTGATAGGCGGTTTGTATAGTAAGTACCGCACCGAGGAAGAAGGAAATAACGACAACGATTGGCAGCGAGCGGATGCCGATATCATTACATTGTTCCATAAATTCTTTCCAGTAAACACGGGTGTTTTCAGGCTTGCCGAAAGATTCCTTCAGCATGATGGCAATCTTACCCAGGTGTTCAAAAAACTGTGTGACCATACCATGCAAATGTAAAGGATTTTAGTGGGCGAAATACTTGCGAAGCAAGCTTTTGCAACAGGCATTTAACAAAAATCCCCGCCTTGCGGGCGGGGACTCTTGTCGTTTTAAAATTATACTAAGTATTAAGCCATTTTTTTCAGCTCTTCAATCTGCGCTTCGCGATCTACTTCCTGAGAAAGTTTTTCGCTCTTATCCATATCTACGAGGATAGGAGCCGCAACGAAGATAGAAGAGTAAGTACCTGTGATAACACCTATCAGCATCGCGAATGCGAAACCGCGTGTTACCTCACCTCCAAAGATGAACAGTATCAGTACAGACAGGAACACCGTGAGCGATGTCATGATAGTACGGCTCATTGTATCGTTGATAGCGCGGTTGATAACGCTGTGTTTACCTTCTTTCGGATTCTTACGGAAGTATTCACGAATACGGTCGAACACGATAACGGTATCGTTCATGGAGAAACCGATAACGGTCAGTACCGCAGCGATGAAGTGCTGGTCAATTTCCAACGCGAAAGGAACCACACCACGGAAGAATGAGAATACGGCCAATGTTACGCAAACGTCGTGCAACAGGGCAACGATAGTACCCAGAGAGTACTGCCATTTGCGGAAACGGATAAGGATGTAAACGAAGATAGCCAGCAGCGAGAACAATGTAGCCTGGATAGCACCTGCTTTCAAGTCATCAGATATTGTAGGCAATACTGTCTGAGAACTTTGGATGTATTTAGCTACGAATGTTGGTTCGTCTACAGTTGCAGGAATGAATTTGCCTGCTTTCAAACCTTCATACAGTTGGTTCTGTACTTTAGCTTCTACTTCCTGTCCAGGTTCTTTAATCAGATATGCAGTAGTGATGTTCAGGTGATTGTCCTGACCGATTGTTTTAACAACAGGATATTCACCATCGAAGTAATCTTTCAGTTTTTCGCGTACTTCAGCAACAGTATGTTTCTGGTCGAATTTAACTGTATAGCTACGACCACCATCAAATTCAACACCATAGTCGAAACCATTGAAGAATGAACCGATACCACCCAGCAATACGATTACAGAGATGATGTATGCAATCTTACGTGCGCCAACAAAGTTGAAGTGCGCTTTGCGGAAGATAGCTTTTGAAAGACCTGTGAAGTAGTTGAAGTGGCGTTCGCGTTTAGTATACATGTCTGTAACAAGGCGAGATACCAGGATACCACAGAACAAAGACAACAGGATACTGATGATCTGTGTAGTAGCGAAACCAAGTACAGGGCCAAGGCCAAATGCAAACAGGATAACAGATGTAATAAGGATAGTAACGTGACCATCTAATACAGGTGCAAGCGAGTTGTTGTAACCCTTCTTGATAGCCTCATCGTAGCTGCTGCCACCGGCAAGCTCTTCTTTGATACGCTCAAAGATGATAACGTTCGTATCCACAGCCATACCGATACCCAGTACCAGACCAGCTATACCAGGCATTGTAAGTGTAGCGTGCAGTGCAGACAGGATACCGATTGTAAACAGTACGTTCAGTATAAGTGATATGTTTGCAACGATACCGCCTGTGTTGTAATAAACCAGCATCAGTACAAAGATTACCAGGAAAGAGATAATCAGAGAGTTCATACCTGCTGCAATAGATTCTGCACCCAGTGTAGGACCAACAACCTGCTCTTGTACAATGCGTGCAGGTGCAGGCAGTTTACCAGATTTCAGGATGTTTGCAAGGTCGGTAGCTTGTTCTACAGTGAAGTTGCCACTGATAGAAGTATTACCGTTCGGGATTTCACCATTTACCAATGGAGCAGAATAAACTTTGTCATCCAACACAACAGCTACATAGCGGCCTGTGTTGTCGCCTGTCATTTTTCTCCATACACGTGTACCAATCACGTCCATAGCCATTGCTACTTCAGGTTTACCATTCAGTGGGTTATAGTCCATGCGTGCTTCAGTAACGTGGTCGCCTTCCAGTTTCGCTTCATTTTCGCCCGGCGCAGTTTTCAGCGCATAGAGCATCAGCGGAGAGTTAGGATTGCGAGCTTCTTTTTTATCTTCTGCACCGTAAACGAATTTTACGTTGTTAGGGAATTTATTCTTAACAACATCCAGTGCCAGATAGCGGTTCAGTTTTGCAGTATCTTTTTTAGCAACCAGACCTACTACAGGACCTTGGTTGATGTTGCCCTGTTGTGTGATGTTTGGATACCAAACGGCAAACAGCGGGCTCTTTTTCTGTGCGTCTTTCTGCGCTTTAGAAGCAGTATCAGTAGCGCCTGTAGTAGCAGTGCCGTCTTTGCTGCCTGCCAGCAGTGATGAAAGGCTTGCCGTGTCTTTTGCAGCGTCAGCAGCAGGTTTTACAGAGTCAACAACGCCGTTGTTGCTTGCTACGATAGCAGTATCTTCTTTTACAACTGCAGTGTCTTCTTCTTTAACACCAGACAGGTAAGAAGCCAATGCATCATTTGCAGGTTGAATTGCGTTGATGATTTCCTGATTGCTGTAAGTTTCGAAGAATTGCAGTTTTGCAGTTGATTGCAGGTAGTTACGAACACGTTCAGGATCGCGAACACCCGCAAGTTCAACTGTGATGATACCTTTGTTATCATCCAGATTGATGTTTGGAGAAGCAACACCGAATTTATCGATACGCGTCAGCAATACGTTGTACGTACGTTTGATGGCGTCTTTAGCTTCTTTACCAATTTTATTCAGCACCTGCTCGTTTGTAGACTGCAGGGTGATTTCTTTTTCTGAAGGTTTAGTGAAAAGGTAAGCCAGTTTAGCGCTTGGATTGTTTTTAGCAAATGCTTCGCCAAACAGTGTTACGAAGTTTGCCTGGCTGTTTGCTTTTGCTTTGTTGGCATCAGCAATCGCTTTGTTCAACGCCGCATCTTTCGGGTTGTTTGACATAGAGCGCACCAGTTCGTCAAGGCTTACTTCCAGTGTTACGTTCATACCGCCTTGCAGGTCAAGACCCAGGTTCAGTTCCTGTTCTTTAGCCTCCATCAGTGTGTACTTTTTCAGCAGCGGAATGTTCATAACAGTAGCGCCTTGCATACTGTCGGTGATTTCACCAAAGCGTTCTTCAATCAGTTTTTCCAAGTCCTGTCCTGTAGCCGTTGGATTAGCCAGTTTAGCTTGTTGTTCAGCCTTCGCGCGCGCCTTTTTCTCTACGTTTCGTACCACATACGTGAATGACAACTGGTACAAAGAGATAAGGATAAGCGCTGCGGTAAAAAATTTTACCAACCCTTTTAATTGCATAGGTTTTGTCGATTAATACTTATTATAATTTTTAAAACAGAGTGGGCAAAGATAGGATTTAATATAAATAATAAAAGCCCGTTTAACCCCTTGTTAATCATGGATACATAATTTTCATGACAATGTGTTTTATTTCTAAATCTTTTAGTTTTTTATTAACGAAAATGTTATTTTTACCCATACAGTAAAAAAATCATAGTAACAGATGATACGTAAAATTACGTTGTTATTCCTGGCTATGCTGTTCGTACAGCTGTCTGCATTTTCTCAGGGAAAGTGTGGCTCAGACATCATACGTCAGCAATTAATGGCATCAGACCCGTCTTATGCTGCAAGAGAGGCAGCCTTCAGAGCTCAATGGGCAGCATTTATGTCTACCTATGGTAACAGCCCTCAGGCGTTGAAAGCACTTGTGGGAAGTGGCCCTGATACGGTATTTGAGATACCTGTTGTGGTACACGTACTGCGCGGTGCAGATACCGGTCAGCATGTTCTGGGTGGCAGGTACAATCCTTCTGACGCACAGATACAGGCATATCTGGACTATACAAACGCTGCATTTGCTGCAAACTATACCGGCTATCCAACGCCTACCACCGGCGGTACGCGTGTGCCATTAAAGTTTGTATTGGCAAAACGCGATACTAACTGTAACAGTGCTACAGGCATCGTACGTATTAATGCCGGTGCTACTTTTAGTAATTACCTTGCAGAAGGTATAAAAACATCTTCATCAGGTCCTATCGGCGTTTTTGATCCGACACTAAAGAATCTGAGCCGTTGGAGAACAACAGTATATTATAATATATATATAGTAAACCGCATTGAGGGACAGGATGGTTACAATAGTACATCCGCTTACACAGCGGGTTATGCATATCCGCCAACAGCAACAAGCCCTGATGTTGATGGCACTGTGGTATTGGCGTCGACTGTATATCGTAATACGAATTCTATAGATCCTAACTACTGGCCATCTGGCGGTCCGGGCAATATTACCCTGCCACACGAATTGGGCCATGCTTTCAACCTGAAGCACGTATTTGACCCATTCCCTAATGCTTCTTGTCCTCCTACAACAAACTGTACAACAACAGGCGATGAAGTTTGTGATACACAACCTATTGAATCTTCAGCCTTTGGCTGTCCGGGTACATCAACCCTTACATGTAATGGTGTTCCTAATGATGGTGTGACTACTCACAATATGATGGACTATTCAAACTGTCAGGACAGGTTTACTCCCGGCCAATTGCTGCGTATGATGTATAGCTTGAAAAACCTGACTAACAGATCTACTTTCATTACATCTTTGGGTGCAACTGCACCTCCAAGTTCATCTTTGCCAGCAGCATGTACACCTTCAACAAATTCCAATTCATTCAATCTGGGTGTTTATGATGTTGTTGTGACAACAGGCAATTACCTTTCTCCGGGTGCAGATACGCTGATGCACGTTGCATCTTCTGGTTATCTGGGCGATGGTAGCGTAGGTTACATCAACCATACTTGTACACACAGGTTGACACTGACAGCCGGCGTTGGTTACAGGCTGAATGTAAACGTTGGTCCTTCAACTACAACTTCTCGTGCAAGGGTATTTATAGATTATAATAACGATGGTATATTCAATACAGGTTCAGAACAGGTGATGCCTGTAAGTACTGCAGGTTCGGGATATAAAAGTGTAACATTTACGGTGCCTACAACTGGCGTGGTATATTGTGCTCCACTGCGTATGCGTGTAATTGCAGATGGTGGTAACGGTAACCCGACACTGCCTGCTTGTGGCCCATACAACTTTGGCCAGGCAGAAGATTATACAGTATATATTGTAGGTTCGGGTGGTTCTACTACTGCATCAGTAGCTATCAGCAACCCACCTATTGGTGGCAATCCATCTTGTACAGGCACATCTCTTAAATTCTATGCCGTGCCTAGTACAGGTATTACTGTTACAGGCTATAAGTGGTTGAGAAATAACATAGTACAAGCAGGACAAACTACTGATACTTTTGCAAGTACTGTATTTGCAAACAATGATCAGGTAAAAGTACGTATGTTCTTTAGTAGCCCATGTGGTACAGATAGCGTAGAGTCTAGCGTAGTTACAGTAATTCGTGCTACTACTATTGCGCCAACTGTTACTATTGGTATACAAAGTGGTTCTATCCCGGGTTGTATAGATGACACCGTTACTTTCCGCGTTACTGGTAATGTAAACCCTGGTGGTGCGCCAACTTATCAATGGCAGCAAATGATACCGCCTGCGGTTGTATTCTCGAACGTAGCAGGTGAAACAGGTACCAGTTATAAAGTATGGGGCAAACCAGCTAACACACAGATACGTGTAGTAATGACTTCTTCTGCAGGGGCTCCTTGTGCTATACCAAGCACTGCCAACTCTAATTCATTTACAATGACATTCAACCAGAAAGCACCTACTGTCAACGTAGCATTGACAACTGGTACTAACCCTGGTTGTGCAGGACAAACACTCGGCTTCACCGCAACACCTACTACTGGTGGTACAGCTCCTACATATGCTTGGTATGTAAACAACGTACTGCAAACAGGTGTTACTACTGCTACTTTCTCTGGTGTGCGTGCAAACGGTGATCAGGTAAGATGCGTACTGACATCAAACTCTCTGTGTGCGTCTCCTACTACAGCAAATTCAAATACAATTACGGTAACACATACACAGATCACAGCAGATGTTTCTATAGCACAGGTAACGCCTTCACCGTCTTGCGATGGTAAAGATGTAACCTTCTCTGCTACTACAATAAACAGTGGTAATAATCCATTGTATCAATGGTTTGTGAACGGTACGGCAGTTGGTGCTCCAACAGGTCCTAACTTTACTACACCGTTGGTGAATGGTGATAAAGTACATGTAATATTCATAGCTACAGATCCATGTGTATTGAATCCTACAGATACATCAAATGAACTGACGGTTGTAACCAAGCCAAGTGCAAGGCCTACACTCGCTGTAAACATTACGCAAGGTAAAGACCCTGGTTGTCTTGACTCGTTGGTGGAATTTACTGCTAGCACCGTAAATCTGGGTAACAATGTACACTATCAATGGTTCGTAAATGGTTTCCCTGCGGCTACCGGCAATGTTTATAGTTCTTCAGCTCTGCTGACAGGTGATATCGTATATGTACGTGCCAATCAAACAGACGGACAGTGTTACATACCAGATACATTGTTCTCTAACCCTGATACAATGCTGCGTTCTATTACGCTCGATCCGCCAATCATCCACCTGATAGGTAACATGATATATGTAGACCGTAAAGGCTCGTTTGTATGGTTTGGACCTGGCGGACAGCTGGCAAGCGGCACTAATCTTTCATATCACCCAACAGCAGTTGGACCTTACTATGCAGTAACTGACAATCTGGGTTGTTGGTCTAAGCCTTCAAACATCCTGATAATAACATTGCTGGATGTTGAAACGGTAGACTTGAAAGGTTTGAATGTATATCCGAACCCTACGTCTGGCTTACTGACACTTGACTGGAAAGGTAAGAATGTGAATGTAGACATTTCGGTTTACAATCAACTGGGTCAGATAGTAATGCACGAAGACATGAAAAACAGCTCTGTGAAAGTGCTTAATCTGTCTGAACTGGCAAATGGATCATATCAGATAGTAGTGAAAGAGGAAAGTGGTAAGAAAGGTGTAATTAAAGTACAGCTTAGCAGATAATGCTACTGTTCTCCATAAATAATAAAGGCCGCTACATAGCGGCCTTTATTATTTAATATTATTCGATTGAAGCGCATGTTGAAATCGTCTTTCAATAATTATTTGCCAGTATAGATGTAGGTATAACAACCTTGCTTTTCAATCTTATCTGTTTCTTTCAGGTTTTGCTGCAATATGTTGTTTATCTTTTGCAGGTCTGCTTCATATATACTGGTAAAGATAAAGGCACATGGTTTAGGAGATGACTGGGCTATTGCTGCATAGTCTGTATCCCAATGTAGCCGGTGGGCATTTGCCAATGTTTGCCATTTTTGCTTATCTGGGTGTATGGTGGTATAGTATATGAATGGTGGTACTGCTCCACTATGTATGTATATGGCATTGCCGGCAATATGATGATTGTTGCAAAAAGCCATGCCATCTGTTATTTGTTCAGACTCCATAGGCGTCGTAAAAAATCGGAATGCCTGCACATTGACAATACAAATAGTACAGGCTGCCAGAACAGGTAGTTTCAGAAACCATTCTTTCAGCTGCAATAGTTTATCAAGCCCCATGGCAATTAGTATCAGTAGTATGGGCATCATAAACAAGACCACACGGCTGATGAGGGTGAATTGATTGGCAGCAGCAGCCATTAAAACCAGTATGAGGGGAAAGACAATGAGCAAGAAAAGCGTTCTTTCTTTTTTCAGTAACAACCAGCAAGACCATGCTATTAAAACTGTGTGCATGGCTTTGGCAAGGAAGGTGAAGCCAGATGCATCTCCAAGAATATGTTCAAGTAGGTTAATATCTCGGTATAATTCTTTTAGTGATGTTGGTAGGATGTTCAGGAAATATTTTTCATGAAAATTTTGAAGATAGCTGCTGTTTGCCTGGTCTTTAAGAATCAAGAGATAGTATAGTGCAAATTGAATAACCCATACTGTACCTGCGATAATAATTGGCCAAGCTTGTTTCAAGCTGCTTTCCTGATGATAAGAGAGCAGGTAGTAGCTGCCTACGCCTGCCAGTATGAATACGGAAGGCATACTAAGCCAAACGGCAATGCTGCCCGCAACCGCCCATAGCAGGAAGAACTTTGCAGGTTTTGTGTCTGTAATGCGGATGCGAAGCGCTGCTAATATAAGTGCAAGTGCAACAAATACATCTGTCATATACTGCTTCAGCTCCGTGCCATAACGTATATATATGTAGCCCGAAGCGAAAAGTACCAGTGCATACCACGCCGACCTTAGTATGTTTAGCTGTTGTAGTATCAGGTATAATAATATTAGCGATGCAATACCGGCTAAAAGTGCAGAGAGCCTCAACGCCTGTTCTCCCATGTTTATCAACAAGGTAGAAGCTTTTACCAACCAAAGCCACAGCGGCGGAGCATATTGCTCGTAGGTGAGTGGCGACCACAGCTTCACAAAACCACGCTCATAGATATTGCGGGCTACATTGGCCTCGTCAATCATCAGGTTGCGGTTTTGCAGGTATACAACTACGCGGATGGCAATACCCGCGGCAAATGCCGCAAATGCCAGCCATTTATATAGTTTTTCTTCCCTGAAAGCAATGCGCATAGAATTGCAAGATAGTTATTGGTAAACGAACCTGCATAGGGTATTATTATGGTATCATCCTGACGGGTATCAGTTTTCCTGTGTTATAATCAATTTTCATCAGAAGCTTGCCGTATACCAAATCGCTCTGTTTGTTCTTATTTGCTCCTGTTACCTTGTAAACAAAATATCCGGTAATGCCGAATAGCATGATAATCATTCTTTCTTCATCACTTGCCTTTTCGCCAAACTTGGCATCTATATAATAATCGCCTTTGATGTAGGAAATGGCTGCGAAACCATCAGGAGTGGATTTGTGCCATTTTCGCCCGTCGTATACAGCATAGTAACTATCGGGTTTTATACGTTCACCCCTTTCTCTTTTTTGATTAAACAGGTATGGGCCGGGCGCTGCATTGTCTAATGCACCATAGTAAACCATTTTAAAATCGGTAACAGAAGGGGTTTGCATCAGCATTTCCTGCCAGTTCATATACACCCCCCTTTTGTATGTTGCAGTATTGTATAGGGGGTATGTGTTTTTGGTGTCTGTAACGAAAGTTGTGGCAGCCTGGCAGCTAAGTGCCGTTAATGCGGTGTTGTATAAAGAATCTGCTAGTGAATGGATTGTATAAGCCCCCAACAGTTCATCCAGCTTAGATAAGAGCCCTATAGATGTACGTCCTTCCAGTTGGTAAAAAGAATCGATATGGTGTAGCGGATAGTACCTGTCGTTACGTCCCCTGTAAAAATCGGCATGTATATATATTGTGCCGAGGTCTGTATTGGCAGGTTTATGCTCTAGGTACAGGTTTCTGATGATGAACAGGAGTGTGTCTGCATTTGTATATGTGTTGACAAAGTGTTTATTCAAAAAGCTTTCCAACGAATTTTGAAAAGAGCTGTCTGTTACCAGTTTTTGTTTTCTGGTACTGTTGTCAATAATATAGCCGAAATGGTCTTGTGTCAGCCTGCTATCTATGACCCTGATGTATGCTACAGATGGATTTAGTGATGCGGGATGGATAGTTTTTAGTTCAAATTTGTGCGTATGTGTTTGTGCTGTAAGTGCCGTTGATACAAACAGCTGTATTGATAACAGGAAGGCAAGTATTCTGAACATAACAGGTAAAATAGGTGGCAAATATGCGGCTTTTATTCGTAAATGAATTTGCCGGTGTAGGATTGGTTTTGTATAAGGTCTGTAAGCTGGTAGAAGTAGAAACTACTTGCTGGCATTTCGCCAATCACTATTTCAGACCTGTTGCTGATTACTTGGGTATTAATGGTTTTACCCAATACATCTGTAATGGTAAGCGTGCCAGATTGTATGTTGTACGGGAACGTGATTTTGGAGTATTGATTGGCAGGGTTGGGGAAGATGCTGATTGTTTTGTTGTTTGTATTGATGTTATTTACATCAAGTGCACAAGAAAGAGCATCTATATAATTATTTATGGTTACCATAACACCATTTCTATTGAAACAAACAACATTACTTCCAACCTCCGGTGTGCCCCATGCCATAATCCCCACACCTTCTATAATACTGCCAGGGTATAAGTTTGGAATAAAATTGTGGAATCTCCATATTTTATGGTAATTGCCTGTTATTAATACTGAATCTATGTATACAACAATTCCCTTTGCATCTTTATTGCCAAGTCCCCAGAATTGATATGCAAAAGTATCCCCAACTTGCAAGTTGTAATCGTATAATACCTTTTCAACAGTATCGTTGGCATGTAGTACGTATACTTTGTTTTGGATTGTGTCTTCACGACAAAGCCCGTATTGTGCTATGCTTGTGTATGTGATGCCATTTTTAGTAACCAAGCTATCAAACTGTATTGAGTAGTAACCGTATGTAACCTTATCAGGCCATCCTGCACTACCTTGTATTTTCCAACTATTGACAGTATCTGTGAAGCGGATTTTCTGGCCGTAAGTGATGGCAGATATGAAAAGCAGCAGTAAGGGAATAAGGGTGTATAATCTTTTCATTATATAAAGTTATGAAAACGATTAATATGATAGTAGCCAGATAGGTAAGTTAATTGTAAATTGCAGCCTCAAAACGTAGGATACTGATATGTCGGTAACACAACTGAAAAACTATGCCGAAGGCAAATGGGTAGCTGCCAAAGATGGTGATGCCCTGCATAATGCCGTAACGGGCGATGTTATATATACAGCCAGCAGCGAAGGGCTTGACTTTGGTGCCATGATGAACTATGCACGCAAAGTGGGCGGCCCTGCATTGCGCAAGCTTACCTTCCACCAGCGTGGGCGTATGCTGAAGGCACTGGCTTTCCACTTGCTGGAAAAGAAAGAATACTTCTACAAGATAAGTGCCTACACAGGCGCTACGCGTGTAGATAGCTGGGTGGATATTGAAGGTGGTATCGGCAACTTGTTTGCTAATGCCAGCCTGCGCCGCCAGTTTCCCGACGAGCGTTTTTACGTAGATGGTGATGCTGCCAAGCTTTCAAAGAACGGTACATTCATCGGCCACCACATCATGGTGCCGCGCGAGGGTGTTGCGATACACATCAACGCGTTCAACTTCCCGGTATGGGGTATGCTGGAAAAGATTGCAGTAAACCTGCTGGCGGGTGTGCCTGCTATCGTAAAGCCTGCAACGCTTACATCTTTCCTTACAGAGGCGGTGTTTGAAGAAATCATCAAATCGAACATACTGCCTGAGGGCTCGCTGCAATTGATATGCGGTAGTGCACGTGGTATACTGGACACAATAGAAACACAGGACGTTGTAACCTTTACAGGTAGTGCATCTACAGGGCAGCAATTGAAGTCGCATCCACGCATTGTTTCAGAGGCAGTGTCTTTCAATCTGGAAGCAGATTCGCTAAACTGTTGCGTGTTGGGGCCGGATGTTACCACAGCGATGCCTGAGTTTGACATCTTTATAAAAGAAGTAACACGAGAGATAACTACCAAAGCAGGGCAGAAGTGTACGGCAGTGCGCCGCATCATGGTGCCTGCAAACATGGTAGAAGATGTACAGATAGCATTGGGCAAACGCCTGCAAGGCACTACCATTGGCGACCCGGGTGTAGAAGGTGTACGCATGGGTCCATTGGCAGGACAATCTCAACGCAAAGAGGTGCGCGAAAAAGTAATGCAGCTTGCACAAAGCCAGCAAATCATCATCGGCGACCTCGAAAAATTTGATGTAGTAGGTGCAGACAAAGAAAAAGGTGCGTTCCTTTCTCCGATAGTATTCTTCAATGATAGTCCGTTTACAAAAACAGACTGCCACAATATCGAAGCATTTGGCCCTGTAAGTACCATCATGCCATACAGCACAATAGATGATGCGATAGCATTGTCTAAACTGGGTAAAGGTTCACTGGTGTGTTCTATCATCACTGCAGATGATGATGCGGCAACAGAATTTGTACTGGGTGCTGCAAGCATGCACGGGCGTATACTGGTGCTGAACGCAGACTGTGCGAAAGAAAGCACAGGTCACGGTTCGCCAATGCCGCTACTGGTACACGGTGGCCCGGGCCGCGCAGGTGGAGGCGAAGAGATGGGCGGTAAGCGTGGTGTGCTGCACTATCTGCAACGCACAGCTATACAAGGTTCGCCAACTACTATCAGCCGCATAACGAATGTATATCAGCAAGGTGGTAAGCAAAACGAAACAGTGGTGCATCCGTTCCGCCAGTATTTTGAAGACCTGAAAGTGGGCGATACACTGATAACTGCAAAACATACAGTAACAGAAGCAGACATCACCAACTTTGCCAACGTGAGCGGTGACAACTTCTACGCGCACATGGATGCCACATCGCTGGAAGGTACCATCTTCACAGGTCGTGTGGCGCATGGTTATTTTGTTCTTTCAAAAGCGGCGGGCTTGTTTGTAGATGCCAAGAAAGGACCTGTATTGCTGAACTATGGTATCGATGAGGCTCGCTTCACAAAACCGGTATACCCGGGTATGACGATAGGTGTGAAGCTGACGGTGAAAGAAAGGGTAGACCAGGAAAAACGCGATGCGGAAGATATAGCAAAAGGTATTGTAAAATGGCTGGTAGATGTGTATGATGAAACAGGTGAAACTGTAGCCATAGCAACCATCCTGACGATGGTGAAGAAAAGAAACCAAGAATAATAATTGATCTATAATAGTAAAGTCCGGCAGCTTATTACTGCCGGACTTTTTTATGACTATAATATGGCGTTTCTTTGACTTTTGCTACTAGTAGTTGACAATATGTATAACTAGCTTTGTTGAAAGTTTTACCTATGAAAAAACTCCTTACGCTACTACTGCTTTTTAGTGTCTGCACTATATCAATTGCACAAAACAAGTGGATGAACCTGCCCAATAAGGGTTTTTACAAGGGTTCATGGACACAGGATTCCATCTATAGAGTAGAAGATGTTTATTTCTCAGATACGAATACGGGATATGCTGTTTCAATATTTGGCAGGTTGTTGAAAACGACTAATGGTTGTGACAGCTGGAGTGTTAAAAATGATACACTCAATGCTAATACGGTAGCTCCATTTAGTAGTATAGAATTTCTTGACGGTGGCCAATACGGTATTGTAGGCTCGCTGGGTGCAAAAGGAACAGTTTTAAGAACAACCGATTCAGGAAAAACCTGGGTAAATATAGATACCCTTATCCACGATTCTTCCAGAACAATGAAGCGCAATATTTGCGGGTTAGCTCACTATGGTGATATATTCTATGGCGTTGGCCACTGGGGAAGTGATACAGGGAGGTTTTATAAAAGCGTGGACAAAGGCGCAAGCTGGACATTGACTTATGTTGATACGAGCGTCATCAGAAATCTGGTAGATGTAGTGTTTACATCTGCAGATACTGGCTTCATAACAGGTGCGTACAAAAACTGGTCTGCAGTGGCAAAAACAACCGATGGCGGGGCAACCTGGAGGCGTGTATTTGTTGATAGCACAATAGGAGGACGTATATGGAAAATACAAGTGATGGGCAATTATATGTTTGGCTCTATAGAGCCACGTTTCTTTAAGGACACAGTGTGTATGATTCGCTCTGAAGACTATGGCAATACTTGGAAAATAATTGCTGCAGGCACTATCAGATCTACTGTTGGTGCAGCTGTAGGTACGCAGGGGATAGGTTTTGCAACACCTGCTAAAGGTTGGCTTGGGGGATATTACAGAGGTATATTTGAAACAGTAGATAGTGGCAAGACCTGGACATACTTGAACTTCGGGTATCAGGTTAACAGGATGTTTGTAATAGATAGCAGCCATATTTTTGCAGGAGGGGTTTTGGCGTACAAATACGGACACAGTGTACAATATGACAATATCTCAAATGCTATAGCTAAGCGTCAGGTGTTGAACGAAATGAAGGTATCGCCCAACCCTGCAAGAGATAACGTGCGTATAGAAATTAACCTGCAAATGGGCACAAACGTATTGCTGGAGGTATTTAATGTAGATAGCAGAAAAACCTACAGGATTGTTAATAATTACTACGAAAAAGGCATGCATATTTTTAATTGGGACTGTAGCAGTGTGCCGGCAGGCAATTACGTAGTATGGTTTGATAATAATGAAATACCGCAGGCTAAAAAGCTGGTAGTGGGCAAATGATAAATTTGTAGGATATTTGTATCCTCAAAATTTAGAATTATGCAACACGCTGAAGGCTACGTACGCAGTGAAATAGATCACGGCATTGCTACGATTGAATTTTTCCACCCGAGCAGCAACTCATTACCGGGTGTAATACTGAACGATCTTGCTAAAACTATCAACGACATAGGCATAGACCAGAATGTAAAAGTTATCATCCTGAAGAGTGCGGGTGAAAAAGCATTCTGTGCAGGTGCGTCTTTCGATGAACTGGTTGCTATCAGCAGCGAGGCACAGGGTAAAGAGTTTTTCAGTGGTTTTGCCAAAGTGATAAACGCAATGCGCAAATGCCACAAGCTGATAATAGGCCGCATACATGGCAAAGCAGTAGGTGGTGGTGTAGGCCTTGCCGCTGCTGTAGACTATGCAATAGCTACAGAAGAAGCTTCTGTAAAACTGAGCGAACTGGCAGTAGGTATAGGCCCGTTTGTGGTAGGCCCTGCGGTAGAACGTAAAGTAGGTGTATCATGCTTCAGCCAGCTGGCAATAGATGCTACAGAATGGCGCAGTGCAGAATGGGCTAAGAAACACGGCCTGTATGCAGAGCTGTATGCAAACGTATCGGAAATGGATGATGCGGTACAGGCATTGGCTGAAAGGCTTGCCAACAGCAGTCCTGATGCAATGGCGCAACTTAAGAAAATCTTCTGGCAGGGTACTGAAAACTGGGATACATTGCTGACAGAACGTGCAGGCATCAGCGGACGTTTGGTGCTGAGCGATTTTACTCGCAATGCCATCAACAAATTCAAAGCTAAAAACGAAGCAAGTAATAAATAAGCTTACTTGACTGCATCGAGCAGTACCTGCTCGTACATATCTGTGATACGCGCCCAACTATATTGGGTGCGTATTTTATTTAGGTTGTTTTGTAACAGTGTTTTGTAAGATTCCTTATCGCTGTTGTTGCGGATGATGTCTGCAATATGCGCAGGTGCAGAGAAGTAAAATGCATCGCGCTCCAATACTGTTTTATTAAACACATTGTTGTGCGCGGCTATCAGTGCATTGCTGCTCATGGCTTCCAGTAGCGATGGATTAGTGCCACCTACGGAGTGCCCGTGGAAGTAGATGTTTGAATAATAGCGCAGGTTGTTCACAGCCTTGATATCGTAAATGCCACCGAGGAATTTGATGCCCTTGTGCTGTCCGTAGCGGTTTACCAGCATGGTGCCAAACTCGTTATTTGTTTTGCCAACAACCAACAGCGGATTTTCAGAGCCGCTTTCTACATAGCCCTGCAATATCAGCTCTATATTGTTCTCCGGTTCCATGCGCGCCATCAGCATATAGTATTTGTATGGCTGTACGTTGTATTGTTGTATAACACTGGCATCCGGCTGGTCAAAAATATCTGCACCGTATGCTATAAAGTGAGATTCTTTATTGTAGGTTTCTTTAAGATATTGCTGAATGCCCAGAGAGTCTGCTATCAGCACATCTCCATGCTTTGCGGCCCATCGCTCTGCATGTTTCAAAAACCATTGTACTTTTTTGCTGTATTTGCTTCGCTTCCATTCCAGCCCGTCCATGTTTACTACGTTAGGACAGTAAGAAGGCCATCGCCAATACCACACGCTATTGCTGGTATAGCCCAGTTGCAGCAATACATCAAAGCCACGCTTGCGTGCATCGTTTATGCAGTTGAGGTCGTAAATGAATTGACCGGCAGTGCCCATTTTATCTTCAGGGTCGTTGCAGTGTATGATGTTTACACCGTGCCATTCGCTTTGCTGATATTCGTGAGAATGAGAATTATACACCCACACCTGATGTCCACGCTGCACGAGTCCCAATGCCAGATATTCTGCGCATTGTTCAAAACCGCCATACCTGTTGGGTATGCCGCGTGTACCAAGTATTCCTATTTTCAGCGACTTCTTCATTTCAGACTGCAAAAGAACATCAAAGTTTTAAAACATTCGCATAGGCCTTATAAGTTTCTTCCGCAGCACGCTTCCATGTAAAGCTATCCAGTATGCGTGTCTTAAAATCCTGATTGTACTGGGCATTGAAAGCCTTGTCTATAGCATCTTTGATAGATGCTACATCGTCGGGCTCGCAATACCATACATCGTTTCGGAAATAGTCGCGTGTATCACCTTTGTCCGTCACTACTATATTGCAACCCATTACCGCAGCTTCAAGTGATGAAAGCCCTGTTGTTTCAAAATAGCTTGGCAGCACATGCACTTTGGCATTGCTGTAGGCAGTGTATAGCATGTCTTCATCAAGATGGCCGCCTATGTGTATATTGCCTGCAGCCTCTTGTTTGCATTGTTCAAAGTATGCCATGTTGTTGGGTGATGGCTTGCCGTGTATATATAGTTTGTACTGTGTGTTGTTGAGCGCGCGTATCAGGTTCAGCTGGTTCTTACGGCTTTCTATACGCCCCATGCAGATGATGGCATTTTTATAGTCTGCATTTTCGGGGTAGTTGTTTTCGAGGTTTTTGGTGTTGATGCCATTGGGTACTACATGGTATGGTGTAGCAACAGGATACTTTGCAACAAACCTGCGATACTCGCTCTCAGAGTTTGGCAGCAGCATCTTTGCATGCTTCGCCACATATTTGATAGATTTGGTATGCCCCCATAGCAGGTATTCTTTGCTTACTATTTTCTCGCCATTCTTCACAGCACGTGCTACGGTCTTAATGTATTCAAACGTGCTTTCGGGTATCAGCTTTTTAATGGTGCCAACAATACCGCCGCGTCCTTCTTCTTTCACCGTGCCGTATTCTACAAATATGGTAGACACAAGGCTTGGCTTGCCGCTGCGCTTCATGTGTGCTATCACATCTGCCGGGCGAATGATATTGAAAAAGTGCAGCAGGTCGTATTGTGTATAGTCTATCCGTTGGTTGGTAAGATATACATCTACCAACACACCCATGTTGCGCAGCCCTGCGGCTGTTTCTTCCAGTTGCTTGGTATCGCCACCGGGAGATGAGTATAATGTTGCCCTTGATATGAAAGCTACTTTCATTGAATGGCTTAGTGTTTTTTGAGTGTTTTATACAAGCCCTTGCGCAGTGCAGAAGGCAGGAATGAAAACATATATAGTATATAAGAAGCAAAATTGCCCGGATAGTGCTTAATGGCTTGTGCTATGTGCTGACGCGCAAGCGAGCCATTGGGGTTATCCCACAGGTATTTTTTGCCTACCATAGCGTGGTAAGATGCAATCTTGTACGCGCTGAGGTTTTGGCTGCTGATGAGTTCTTTCAGTTTTGCAGCATCTTCATCGCTTACAAAACCATTGCTTATGGCATTACGACGGATATCTATAAAAGTTTGCCCACGCCATTTTTCATCAATCGTTACAGATTCTGGGTTGAAGCGCACTTTCATTAATGATTGCCGCAGGTTGCAAACCTTGCCTTGCGATAACAGCTTCTTCCACAGCAGGTGGTCTTCAAATGTCAACGCGTTTTTAGGATACAGCCCGGCAGCTATCACGGCATCTTTGCGAAACATAACGCAAGGATGTATAAACGGACATTTGCGGTCGATGCGTTCTACGATTTCTTCGTGCGTATGGCCTATGGGGACAAGTGGTGTCAGGTAGTTGCCATCACGGTCTATGATATCAGCCTCGCAACCCACCATTACATAGTCGGGGTGTTTTTGCAGAAAGTCAAACTCTACTTGCAGGCGGCCGGGCAGGTTTACATCATCCGCATCCATGCGGGCAATGATGTCTGCATTAGCCATTAGTATACAATCGTTGAGTGTATCTATCAGCCCTTTGTTGGGCTGGTCTATCAGCTTTATGCGCGGGTCGTTATATCGCTTTATAACTTCCAGCGTATTGTCTTTAGAACCATCATTGACAATGATAAATTCGAAGTCTGTAAAGCTTTGCTGCAATACACTGTCAATAGCCTCACCTACATATGCTTCGGCATTGTAAGCAGGCATTATGATGCTAAGGGGTATTTTACGCTCGCTGCTCATCATTTTCGTAGTGAATATCCATTAAAACAAATAGCTCGAATATGACTGTTACAGTAATCATCTCGAACCAGTATTCAAATCCAAGAAACAAAAGGAATAACGGTGCAATGTATCTGGTGGCTTTCAGGTGTTTAAAGTTTTTCAAGGGAAATGCTATGTAGAATATCAGGAAGCACAGTATGCCTATCAGGCCATATTCGCCTGCCACCTGATTGTATACACTATTGGGCATGTTGATAATTGAGTGCTCGCCGATAGGTAGGGAGAATACATACAACAGGCTATACAGGTGCGTTAGTAAAAAGTCGTCATTGATATAAATATACTTGGTAGGGTAGTCGCCCTGCATGCCCAAGCCTGTAGACTTTATTGCCTGCTTGGAAGAGAAGTTGCCGATGCCTGCGCCAAATAATAAGTTTCTCTTTCTGCTCAGCAGGTAGTACAGTGTTTGTTCGTGTGTATATATCTTGATGAGCCCGCCACCTCTTACTGCCAATGGAGTTTTGGCATATTCCACACCATACCATTTTTCAATGATGTATTTTAAAACACCTGGTTCCATTCGCAGGTTGGTATTGTTCTTGGATTTTGCAGTGCCGAATTGCTGTATGTATTTAAGCTCGTCTTTGTAGCTCAGCAGTTCAGTATCGCTTTTATGCATCCTATAGAAAGTGCCTCTGTCAGATTCGTATTGTTGTTTGGTGCTCAATGTCTGTTCATAGTAGGGCTTGTTAATTTCTTTTGCTGGTTTTGGTGGAGCCTGTGTTTTTGTGGCTGTTTTTTCGGTTTCTCTGTCGTATACGGCAGTTATGTATTGAATATTATTAAAGCTAAGTGCGGGGTATATAACACCTATTACCGCCAGCGCAGAGATAATATGCAGGCGTATTTTCTTTTTTCTGATGAGTATGAACATGCATGCAAACACAGCCAACAGTAGAATCAGCGTAAGGTTGCTGGTGCAAAGCAGTAGCACAACTAGGCACAGCGCAGCCCATTTGAAATCGCTGTTATATATAAAGAATACTGTGCCGAGTGCGCAGAGGATAGCATTGGTAACAGATATGGCACCCATGATGCCCTTTATGTGGTCTCCGGTAGAGCCACCATAGTATTCTGTTGGCTCCCAATACCAGTATGGTACCAACTGCCCGGAGTCTATCATCATTTTGCCCAACTCGCCGAAGCTGTAAATGGCATTGATGAGGAAAAACATTTTGATAGTAGCTGTTATTTTTTCTTTGGGCAGGTTGTAGACAGTGGCAGTGACAAAGTGTACCGCTATGCCTGCAAGTATCCAGTTGAGCACTGACATTACCCATCCAAACCAATAGCCGTTAGTAGCAAAAGAATTGTGTAATAATGAGGCAATAGTGCCCACAATGGGCATGATGAGGTAGAACTTGCCGAAGCCGGTAAGCGCTGGTGTTTTGAACCGCCTGTATGCCATGTATACAAAATAGAAGATTACTGCCGCTACTTTTACGTAGAGCTTTACATAGGTGATGCCTACAATAAATAGCAGGAACGCCCAGTCAGCATCAGCAAATATGTTTCTTCTGTTTTGCATTTGTTTCGTTATCAGGTGTGGGGTTTAAAGAATGAAATGGTATTGGTGATATGTTCTTTCCTCAGCTGGCGTGTGAAAAAAGCCATTGCAGTATACAGCACTACAGCAATAACTACCTGCACCCATATATTAACACCTGTAAAACCTGTAATAATATAACTGATTATTGCCATCAATGCAAAAGCAAGGAATGGCGTAAGCGCAAAAGTAGCCAGGTGTTTGGATGTTAGTTTGTAGTAAGCTATCAACTGGAAGATAGTTGTTATCAGAAATGCAATGGCAGCCCCAACGCCATCTAAAAACGGAATCAATGCCAGATTGAGTATGATATTGATGATAGCTGATGCACCTACAAGTGTGCTTATCTGTTTGTATCTGCGGGCCGAAAAAGCAAGTGTCCACAACAGATTGATGATAAAATGCAGTGGTATGCAAACCGATAGTATCATAAACTCGGGCGCGTTTACCGTGCCGAATTTTTTATCAAATAGATTGTCTAATACAGGTGCCCATAGTATGTTTAATACCAGCGGTATCAGCATAGAAAAATAGGACTCCAGTTTGTACAGGTTTTTCGTGTTGCTATAGGTATCGGCATCAAGGCTATCGCCTGTAGCCAGCAGGCGTGCGTAGCGTGCTAGCAGTATAGGGCCTATTACCGTCAGCGGAAGTTTTGATATTTCGTAGGCACGGTAAGCCAAGTTATATTCCGACGTAACAATATCTGTACTGATGATGCCCAGCAGAAATAAATCTGCACGTGCCAGGCTGGAATCGAATAGGACAGATATATATTGTGGCAGTGCTTCTTTCAATAGTTTTTTATACGCAATCCATTTGAAGCGAAATAAAAACTGCTTGGTAGTAATGATAAAGGATAGTAATGCTATCAGTTCGAACGTAGCGCAGCCCGCCAGTGTAGCTAAGGCTGTAGTTACAGAAAGGTTTTTGGTCATCAGCAGTATAATGCCAAGCGCCAGCTTGATGACATTGCTGATGATAGCTATTACGGCATAGGGTGTAAAACGTTGTTTGGCATTAAGGAAGAATTTTAAAGGACCTGCTGTGAAAATCAGTGCCTGTACAAGAAACATCCATGGTGTAAGGCGCATGCCATACATCATGCTATCTCCCCACAGCCATACAGATGCCAATAGTATGAGGAATGTGACTGTGGATAATACGGATGCATGAAACAAATATGCAGGTGCAGCCCAGTCTGAACGGGAAGAGCTGGCTATGCGTCGGGTAACAATCTGGTCGAGCCCGAAGCTGAGTGCCATAACCAGTATCAGGGCTACCGTATTGGCCCATGCTATACTGCCAGAATCGCTCTTGGGCAGATACAGTGATATGAGTATGAAGAAGATGCCCCCCAATACCTGAACGGCAACAGCCTGTACGCCGGACGAAAATAGTTTGCTGAATAGGCTGTTCTTCACAAATGAGCTGTGTATTAATTTGGATATGAGCGGGTAAAATTACTATTTAATCAGCTACTTTTGTAATCATATGCTGAGGGCTTCATGGGTACAAACTGCACTGCAGTACGCGTTATGTATACTCGCGTTCCTCATCCCGTTCCCCTTTATTTTCGGCTCTTACGCAATTGTACTGCTATCGCTGTTATGGATACTGAGTGGTGATTTCAAAGGTAGTTTTCAGCGCTTTAAGGCTAATAAGATATTATGGGCATGGGTGGCATACTATCTGCTGAATGCATTTAGCTATTTCTATAGCGCAAACAAAGGACAATCTCTTTTTGATATAGGTGCTAAAATGAGCATTCTATTGTTGCCTTTTGTAATAGGTGCGGGTATGCCCATCAGCAAAAAGCTATTTGAAAAGGTATTGGTTTTCTTTATCAGCAGCCTTTCCATAGTAGCACTTATAAGTATTATCCATGCCATTGTACGTTGTTATCAGGAAGGCTATATATATGAGCCATTTTTCTTTTACCACAGGCTGGTAGAGGGTTTTGACAGCAGTGCTGTGTATATGGCGCTCTATTGCTTGTTTTCGCTGGCTTGCCTGCTGATGCTGCAATGGCATCATTTTTTTACCGGCAGGTACAAATGGGTGAAGGTGATACTGATAGTGTGGCAAATCCTGTTTTTCATCCTTCTGTCTTCTCGCCTGCTGATAATATTGTTCTTTATCTTATTGGTTCCTTTCTATATACGTAAGGCTTTTAAGCATAAAGGTTTGGGGATAGGCAGGCTGGTAATTATAGCAGCATTGTTTGCTATTATCGGGGCGGGTGTGTTTACGACAGACAATCCTGTAAAAAACAGATTCAACGATATGTTTCAGAAAGATCTGAGTATAGCATGGCAACAAGACTACAGCCATATTCCACAGGATTCTTTCAGCAATGTAACACTGAGGCTAATGCTATGGCGTTTTGGTTATGAGAACATGCAGGAGCACAACTTATGGTTGAAAGGGGCAGGAAACGGCGATGCGGTAGACCTGCAAAACCTGAAGCTGGAACAACATGGTTTTGATGTAGATGCGGCGCAGGACAACGAGCGAAGCGAGTTTTATAACATCAATCTTCATAATATGTTTTTCCAGGTGTTGATGATGATTGGTATACCCGGATTATTACTTTATATCATCATGGTATTCAGTCCTTTATTTGCATTGAGGGGGATGGAATATCGTCATATATTTTTTGTTTTTCATGTAAGCATGCTTTTCTTCATGTTTCAGGAAGCAATTTTCCAGACGCAGGCCGGAATTGTGTTCTATTCTGTGTTTAGTATGATATTCTGGAATATAAAATATAATAATGATAATCAATAGTTTACAGATATTATAATTAACATATTTTATTTATTGTGAAAAAAATCAAAAAATATCATGAAATCGTAAAGTTTGACACGATTTTTGCTGTGATTTTATAGTCATTCAGAGCAAGATATTTAGAATAAAAGTAATGGAACAACCTTTTGTAGGGAAAATACCTTTAGTACAGCCTGCCCGCAAGCAGGTAGCACCGCAGTCGGACGTAGCAGATATCCGCGAAATGTTTCGCGAGATAAACCAGCGTTATATGGTTTATCAGCCATCTGGCTACTACGCAGTGGTAAAACGTGCTATTGATATTTTCGCATCCATGACATTCATCCTGCTCGTGATGTCTTGGGTATATCCGATTGTTGCCCTTCTCATCAAGCTTACATCAAAAGGCCCGGTTTTCTTCATCCAGAAGCGTACAGGTTACAAAGGCATAGAGTTTGATTGCTTTAAGTTCCGTACCATGTACGTGAATGCAGATGCTGATACCAAACAGGCAACAACCGGCGATAAGCGTATTACACCGGTAGGTAAATTCCTCCGTAAAACGCACCTTGACGAAGTGCCGCAGTTCTTCAACGTACTGCTGGGCGATATGAGCATTGTTGGCCCGCGCCCGCACATGCTGTACCACACACGCTACTACTCACAGTTCATCCCATACTACAATCTGCGCCACGAAGCAGTACCTGGTATGACGGGTATGGCACAGATAAAAGGCTTTATTGGTGAGATAACTGCAGAACGCGAATTGCGCAAGCGCATACAGTGGGATGTGTACTACCTGAAGAATCGCAGCATCTGGTTGGATATTACCATCATCTTCACCACATTTGCGCAGGTATTTGGTAAGGCGCTGAAGGGTGCAGGCAAGAATCAATAATCATTGTTAACACTGCTTTAAATCATCGAAGCAGTACATATATCATCCCGTATTTAGGCGTAACTTTAATTAGCTTAAATACGGGATATGTCTTTAATAATCACTGCCACCGATTTTTCTACCACCGCCAACCATGCACTGCACTATGCTGCTGCACTGGCCGCCAAACACAAAGCACAGCTTACAGTACTGCACAGCTATATAGTGCCTGTAGCCATCAGCGAAACGCCGATGCCTGTAATGAGTGTAGAAGAGTGCCGTGAAGTAGCGGAGAAAGGCATAGCTAAAGTAGTAGATGAGTTGACTGTTTCTTTTCCTGATGTTACAATAAACGGTGTTACCATGTTTGGTGATATCACCGAGGTATTGACAGACTATGCCAATGAAAAGAATCCCTGGATGATAGTGTTGGGCAACAGCCTGCACGATGAGGACAGCGTTTGGTTTTCGGGCAATCTGATAGACATCATGCGAGAGCTGCAGCACCCAGTGCTGGCGGTGCCTACCGGTTGCAACTATAAAGAAGTAACTAAACTCTGCTTTGCCTGCGACTATAAAAAAGATACAAGCGCACTACCGCTAAGTATGATAACTGCCATAGCGCACGAAACAGGTGCAGCTCTGCATGTGCTGAACGTAGACCATAACAGCGACCATTTCAGTACTGATACGCCTGAGGTAAATGAAGTATTGCACGCGGCATTAGCCGTTGCAAAGCCCGAATACCATTACGCGGAAGGAGAAGATGTAGATGCAGCCATTCAGGATTTTGTAGATAATAATGATATAGACTGGCTGATAGTAGCGCCACACAAGCATAGCTTCTTTGAGCGCATATTTCATAAAAGCCATACAAAGGCATTGGCACGAAGCATCAATATTCCTTTGCTGGCTTTACACTAATAATATATAGGTTGCTTACGCAACAGGTGTGAGTTTTTCTTTCACTACATTGATAAGGTGTGGGGCAGAGAATGGTTTTGTGATGTAAAGATCTGCACCTAGTTCCAATCCTTTATTAATATCATCAGCATCGGCAAATGCGCTGAGGAATATAAAAGGTATAGCTGCTGTTATAGGGTTTGTCTTAACAGCCGATAGTATTTTATCCCCGTTGATGTCGGGCAGCATAAAGTCGCAGATGATAAGGTCTATATCATTTGCCGCCAGCATACGCAGGCCATCCTGCCCGTTGTCTGCGAATACCGTATTGATGCCGTGCATGAGGAAGATAGTCCTCATCACTTCTGTTATCCCTTTGTCGTCCTCTATTACAAGGACTGTTTTACTACTTGCCATCGTTTGTGTCTGTTTGTACATCCGGTATTATAATGCTGAAAACAGAGCCTCTCCCTAAACTGCTTTCTATTGCTATGTTACCGCTGTGCGTTTTTATTGCGTGTTGTACAACCATCAGCCCTATGCCTGTGCCCGAAATATTGCCCACGTTTGATGCGCGGTAGAACGAGTGGAACAGATTGTCCAGTTCTGTTTCGGGTATGCCTATGCCATGGTCGGTTATTTGTATATGTATGTTTTCTTCTTTTCTGAAAATATACAGCTGTGGTGCAGGACGATTGGCAGAATACTTGAATGCATTGCTCAGTATGTTTACCACCGCATGCCTCATCAGGCTGCTGTCTATAAATATTGTTTTTACGTCTTCGTCTATTTCTATTTCAACATTGCGCCCGTCTGTGTGCGGCATAAACTGTTCGTGTGCTATCTCGCCGATGTAGTTGCGAACATCTACATGCTTAGGCTCGTACTTCACTTTGTTGTTTTCAATACGTCCTACTATCAATAGCTCGTTCAGTATATCGGTAATGCGTTTTACTTCTTTCACAATACCGGTAGTAAACTTCTTCTTGTCTATCGCCACGGCATCGCTGCCCATAGACTCGTACATCTCCAGTATCTCTGCCGACGACATGATAACCGAAAGCGGTGTGCGCAACTCGTGAGAAGTAATGTGTATGAAGTTTGACTTCATGTTGTTCAACTCCTTCTCGCGTTCTATCAAGCTTACCATCTGTTGTTCTTTCTGCACACGTTCTGTAACATTTGATAAACGCCCTGCTACTATATTGCCATCCTTATCGGTATGTCTGTGCCAGATGTAGTAGTCTATATACTGTGCTACATTGCCATCTGCATCTATGATGCGGAAGATGCCTTTCTGCGGTTGCTTACGAATGCGCAACTGATCGAAAGAGTAGTACAGTTCAGACTTATCGTCCGGGTGCACATGCTTCATGATGTCTGACTGATACTTTACCGGCATAACATAATCATCAAGATTCATCGCCTTCAGGAATGCATTGTTATAGAACATGATGTCTCCGTCAAAACTTATCTGGAACACACCATCGTTCAGCGTCTGCATTAGTGTCTTGAAGCGTTCCTTCTCTTCACTTACGGCTATCTGCTGTTCCTTCTGCTCGGTTATGTTGATACCGTAGCCTATCACAAACTTCAGCTTCTTGTTATCGCCGAAGTAAGGGTAGAAGATGCGCAGCACATAGTCTTTCGTGCCGTCAGGTTTCACACTTTCATCTATCCACGGTACGCTGGCACCTGTTTCCTTTGCACGGGTAAAGTATGCACGCCTTTCATCGGCCACTGCCATATCTCTTTCTCTGAATGCGCAATACTCGTAGTCGTCTTTGCCAATCATCCATGCGCGCAGCTCATCGTTTTTGATGGCTGTTCTGTTCAGGTACAGATACTTATGGTCTGCCGAGAAGATGGCGATATCTGCAGGCAACTCATTGAGGATAGTATGATAGAAGTTTCGCTGGTTTATCAGTTCTACTTCTTTATGCATCAAAGAGGTTATCTGCTCGTAGTACCATATATGGCATGTTATAACACCATCTTTCAGTATAGGGTGGTATTTGCGTTTGAAATGCCTGCCGTCTGTGCTTTCTATCACATCAAGCCTTTCTTTGCCTACCTCAGGTATCTCTATCACATCCAGAACAAACTGCTCCGGGTCTTTAAATAAACCTTTGGCTACCTGTGCAGCGCCCAGACAGTTGTATCCTGCCAGGTCTTCCGGCTTGCCGGGAATGCTGAATATTTCAATGAACTTCTTATTTACAGACAGTATAGTACGGTCTGCACTCTCTATTAATACACCCGACTCCAGCGTGTTGAACACTGCCTGCAGGTTTTCCAATAATATGTTCTCTGTCATCACCACCTGTGCCTTAGTTTGTAAGGTAGTTTGCAATCAACTCCGAACGCGATTTTACGTTCATCTTCACGTACACATTCTTTAGATGGTGGTTCACCGTGTGGTACGATATAAACAACTTGTCGGCGATTGCCTGGTAGGCAAGGCCCTCTTTTATAAGCTGTACAATCTCGTACTCGCGGTCTGTAAGGCCGAACCTGTCTTTGATGGAAACAGTCGGTTCCTTTTTATTCAAAATGCCTATCAGCTTGGTAGCTGCAATAGGCGACATATAGCTGCCGTTGCTCAATAGTGCCTGCATGGTAGCCACCGTATCGGCCATTGTAAACGGCTTGTACAGATAACCTTTAGCACCGCTTTCAAAAGCCTTCATAATGTGGTGCTCGTTCTGATCGCCCGTCATTATGATGATGGATGTTTCCGGAAACTTTTTTACAATATCTGTAATCAGGTCTATACCGGATGTCTCCTTCAGGTGTATATCCAACAGGATAAAGTCGGGTTCACAGTCTATCGTTTTGTTTTCGATGTTTTTGTAGCATGGCTCTGAGAATACTACAAAATAGTCGGGCATGGCTTCCAGGTAATGCGAGATATTGCTTCGAAGCGCATCATTGTCTTCGAGTATACCTACTGCATATAATTTTGGTTTCGCACTCATGATACTACAGCTGATTTTTTGTAATACAAATGTCTGTATATATCAACACATTTTCATGCCTTATTAACCGAATAACAACGGAATAACAATTTAAACTGTTGGTAACAAGCGGTTAACAAATTGTGTTTTTTATTTACGTTTAAAATCTTCTAAATCAATACCTTCATTCATCCTGTTTGCCTTATATGCTTCTTCTATTCTGTCTCGTTCCTTCAGCGCATTCAGCAGGTGTAAACACAGGGACCATATCTGCCGCACGTACAGCATGCCAATGATGGCTGTAGCCGCACCCAAGTATGATAAAATCAGTTTGCCCATGTTTTCTGCTTGTTGTGTTTTTACGCTTTGTTTTCAAAGGGTTAGCGAAGTATCTGGCCTACTGTATTTATTACATATATACCCATACTGAGTGCCGACAATGATACCACAGCCGTGTAAAAAATGGTGTTTACCTTATTGCTGTTCTGATAGTAGCGTTTCAGCCTCAGTTCCTGTGCCCTTCCTATTTTCTCTACATTGTAGTAGAAAAACGACTTCACAAACTTTCTGGAGAAGTGCACATTTTGCCTGTACGCCAGTATCATTAACAACTTCACCATCACCATCAACAGCAGAATAAAGATTGCAAACACCAGCAGTTGCAGCGATGCCATACCCGTATTCATGTCTTTTTCTTTCCCTTTTTACAATTACAAAAATAGCCTCGCCCGCACCCCATCCACATCACTATAAATAGTGGTTTTTAGTGGCAGACAACAGAAAAGGGCACTTTCGATGCCCCTCCCCTTAGTAGTCAACACCCATATGCCCCTATGTGTATGATACTGCAGCAAATGTAGCCGCCTGTATGGCGCCTATCCTCACTAATTATAGTAGTTTTTCTATCTGTGCCAGCCTATCCTTATATTCGCTGCATAATTAGTTGAGATGAAAAAGATTAGCCTGTATGCAGCCCTGATGCTGGCAATGACTATAAGCGCCTGTAAAGACAATGACAAGCCTGCTGAGGATACTACTGCTACAGAACAACCTGCTACCAATGTGCCTGCCCCTGCGCAAATACCGTTTTCATTGGTTACTGAATATCCACATGATGCTACCGCATTTACAGAAGGTTTGCAGATGGTAGATGGCGTTTTGTATGAAAGTACAGGACAATACGGCTCATCTGACGTGCGCAAAGTAGCATTGGCGACAGGGAAAGTACTGCAAAAGCAGGCTATGGATGCCAAATACTTTGGTGAGGGCATTACGGTACTGAACGGTAAGCTATACCAACTGACGTATAAAGAGAAGACAGGCATAGTGTATGATGCTAAAACCCTGAAACAGCTACAGACATTTAGCTATCCGAATGCCGAAGGCTGGGGAATGACCAATGACGGAACCAACCTGATATACAGCGATGGTACAGACGAATTGTTCTTTATAGACCCTATAAGTTTTAAAGAAGTGAAGCGCATACACGTAAAAGACCAATATGGTACAGTAACGCGTATTAATGAGCTGGAATACATAAAAGGCTATATCTATGCCAACCAATGGCAGGCCGATCTGATATATAAAATAGACCCTGCTACCGGCAATGTGGTAGGTATTGCCGACCTGCGCAACCTGCGCCAGCAAACGGACATCCTGGCATTGGGGCAAGCTACAGACGAGACACAACCTGAAGTGATGAACGGCATAGCATATGATGCGGCTACGAACAAAATCTACATAACAGGCAAAAACTGGCCAAAGCTGTTTGAAGTGAAGCTGGATAACTAAGCTGCATAATAAATTGCATCCTCAGCCGTTTAGTATGGACAATCGACTGAAAATGAGGCTGTTTTTAATATCATCTGCTATTTGCATTACTACCGCTACTACAGCGCAGGAGCTGAATCTTGGTGTGCATGTGAACCCCATACTTACCACGCCGTATATGGACGGTGCATCGAAGGTAGATAATCGCATTAATGTATCTAAAGCACGGATTGGTGCTAATGTTGGTTTGGATGCTAATCTGGTAATGGGTAAATGGCGCCTGCAGACAGGTGCGGGTTTGATGCACAAATCTATATCGTATTATCAGCGCACTAACAGCAATAATGTAGATGCCTATGCTAAAGATATAGTAGAAACAATATCTGTAGAAGTGCCAATGTTGGTGGGCTACAAGCTGGCAACCCAAAACAAAGAAACGTATTACCATGTATATGGTGTGGCGGGTGTTTCATACGAATGGAATACGCTCAATGGCGTATCATCCAAAACAGGAGTAAGAAGTAGCGGAGGTTCTGCCCAATTGCAAAGCTATGATATAGGCTATGTGGGCGACAAGAGCCAATGGATGAACATTGTTGCCGGTATGAACATCAATGCCATACTGCGTGGGGTGGGGCTGATAGATTACGGCTTTACCTTCCATCTGCCAATGGGCAATGCTGCGGGATATACCATTGCATCAGATGTAAATACAGGCGGCGGAACTGTTAACTATCGTGGTACATACTACCCGCGACTGGCGCATATAGACTTCAAGCTCTGTTATTATTTCCTCAGTCTGCGAGATGGCGGCATAAAACGTTATAGTAAAGTATAATCCTGCGCACAAAGTTTTAAACAAAATACCCAATTCGGGGTATAGGAAACGGGTTGGGTGCTTTGCAAATTTGCATCAGCCTTATGGATAAGAACCTGACAGTATATCCCATCTCTACAGGAGATCAGCTGAACGTATTTGCGGCAGAAGACATGTGCTGCATACGTGTGATGGATATGGCAGGTAATGAAATGGTGAAAGCAAAAGACATCCGCAGCAAGAAGAACACCATAGACATCAGGCATCTGCCGGGCGCTACCTATATAGTAGAGGTCACCTTTCTGAACAGCCGTACAGGGCGTTCTGTTTTCGTAAAAATGTAAGCATCAGTAAAATTTATCGAGCTGAATTTGTTGCTTTGAAAATATTAATCGTAATATTGCAATGAATAGATAAAGAGATGGGTGCAACAAAAACAGATTTATTTTCGAAAAAGCAGAATGAGTTGGCTGCCATGGCCAAGGCGCTGGCGCATCCTGCACGTATTGCCATATTGCAGGTATTGGTGAAAACCAATGCATGTGTATGTGGCAGCCTGGTTGACGAACTGGGTTTGGCGCAAGCCACTATATCGCAACACCTGAAAGAGCTGAAGCAAGTAGGACTGATACAAGGCACCATAGAGGGTACCAGTGTGTGCTATTGCATCAACCCGAAAGTATGGCAACAGTACAAAGAATTCTTTGCCATGTTCTTTAAGGAATTGCCGGAGAATAAATCTTGTTGCTGATATTTTTTTGTCTGTATCAATCGCAATATTGCAATAACACAATAAATTAGCGTTATGAAAAATCAAATGCAGGTAAGCAACTGCTGCGATGTAACAAACGACTGCTGCGGCGGTAATACGGATTGTTGCGAAGGCTTGGGTTGCTGCTAACAAAACAGCAGGGCTTCTGTAAAGAGGCCCTGCTATATATTTTTCATGAATCACAATACATAAAACGAAGTATATGCAAACAGAGCAGGAATTGAAAGAACTGGTGCGCCGGAAGTATAGCGAAATAGCACTGCAGGATAAAGAAACAAACATGAGCAGTTGTTGTGGTAGCGGCGGTTGCAGCACAGAGGTGTATAACATTATGAGTGATGACTATACCAAAATGGAAGGCTATCATGCAGATGCAGACTTGGGTCTGGGCTGCGGACTGCCAACAGAATTTGCACAGATAAAAGAAGGCGATACGGTAATTGACCTGGGTAGCGGTGCAGGAAATGATTGTTTTATAGCACGCAAAGCAACAGGCGAAAAAGGTAAAGTAATAGGTATAGACTTTACCGAGGCGATGATAGAAAAAGCACGTGCCAATGCAGAGAAGGTTGGATTCAACAATGTTGAATTCAGACAAGGAGATATAGAGAAAATGCCTGTGACGGCAAATGTTGCAGATGTGGTAGTAAGCAACTGTGTACTGAATCTGGTACCGAATAAAGACGGTGTTTTCAAAGAAATATTCCGTGTGCTGAAACCTGGCGGACACTTTAGTATATCAGACGTGGTGCTGGTGGGCAACCTGCCCGATAAGCTGCGTAATGTGGCAGAAATGTATGCGGGCTGCATCAGCGGTGCTATACAGAAAGATGATTATCTGGCGCTGATACAAGCCAATGGTTTCACCAACATTACCCTGCAAAAAGAGAAAGCTATTGTAGTACCAGATGATATACTGAACCAATACCTGAGTGCAGAAGAAATTACAAACTTTAAAAACAGTGGTTTGGGAATATTCAGCATCACTGTATTTGCTCAAAAGCCTGCTGCATGCTGCACACCGGGTAGCGGATGCTGCTAAAAATATAAACTGACACAAACCAATATAATATGTCTGCAAACAACTGTGCACCCGCAGCGGGAAGAAAAAGACTGGGTTTCCTTGACAGATACCTGACGCTGTGGATTTTTGCCGCAATGCTACTAGGCGTTGCAATAGGGTATTTCATTCCTTCCAGCGCCGATTTTATTAATTCATTCAGCAATGGTACTACCAATGTACCCCTTGCCATAGGGCTGATATTGATGATGTATCCGCCTCTTGCCAAAGTGAGGTACGAGAAAATTCCGCAATTGTTTAAGAACACAAAACTGTTCTCTCTATCCATGTTCATTACATGGATTGTAGGTCCGTTCATCATGTTTCTCTTGGCAATCACTTTCCTGAAAGATTATCCTGAATATATGACAGGGCTGATACTGATAGGCATTGCCCCGTGTATAGCTATGGTAATAGTGTGGAACGAACTGGCAGATGGCAACAGGGAATATGTGGCAGGACTGGTTGGTGTCAACAGCCTGATGCAGGTATTTTTCTTTAGTTTCTATGCATACTTCTACCTCACTATTATGCCGCCATTATTTGGAGTAAAAGGTGTTGAGATAGATATTACCATAGGGCAGATAGCGAAAACGGTGGGTATCTATTTGGGTATTCCGTTCGCAATGGGTGTCATCAGCAGGTATGGGTTGATAGCTGTAAAAGGTGAAGAGTGGTTTCAGACAAAATTCATACCACGTATATCTCCTATTACACTGATAGCACTGCTGTTTACAATCGTTGTCATGTTTAGCCTGAAGGGTGAAATGATGGTGCAGATACCGATGGATGTAATACGTGTTGCTATACCACTGGTGATATTTTTCAGCATCATGTTCCTTGTTACCTTCTTCGCTGCAAAGAAAGCAGGTGCAGATTATTCGCAGAATGCTGCTATTGCATTCACAGCATCGGGCAACAATTTTGAATTGGCGATAGCCGTAGCAATAGGTGTATTCGGTATCAATTCGGGCCAGGCATTTGCAGGGGTTATTGGGCCGTTGGTAGAGGTGCCCGCGCTGATAACGATGGTAAACATTGCATTCAGGCTAAAAAACAAATACTATAACAAAGCAACTGCAACCAACTGATATGAAAAAACTACTTTTCGTTTGTATAGAAAACAGCAATCGCAGCCAGATGGCGCAGGCTTTTGCACTCATGAGCGGTAAGGCAGAGGCATACAGCTCGGGCTCAAGGCCTTCGGGTATTGTAAACCCTAAGGCTATTGCAGCCATGAAAGAATTGGGCTATGATTTGAGCACACACAAAAGCAAATCGCTGGACGAGGTGAAAGACTTTGCACCATTTGATGCAGTGGTGACGATGGGCTGTGGCGATGCCTGCCCGTGGATGCCAGCCAAACAACATATAGACTGGCAGATACCCGACCCGAGAAATATGGAGCCTGAACAGTTTAATGAAGTGCGCGATCTGATACGTGAAAAAGTGAATGAGCTGATAGCATCTTTATAAAAAAACAAAAGGCGCGCCTTGTAGAGAGGCAGCGCCGTTTGCTAAACGTATGAAACACTAAATCGTAGCCTGAATCGCCATTTATAATGGAACAACCTGATTGAGAATGCAAGGTTTCGGGATTTGGGGAGTAAATTGTTCATAGCTCATCTTTTTATACCGTTATCTGATTCTTCAGTATCAAGCTCTACTAAATAAGACGATACAATTTCCGTGCCCGTTGGTATAGAATTGTTATAATAATGTAAAACAGAAAAGCTCCCGATTTCGGGAGCTTTCTTTATGACAATTGTATGAAAATTATCAGTCGCCTTCAGTTACGGGCACCGTTATCTCGTAGGTTTGGTCTGCCGTTATAGTAACAGGTTTGCCCGCTTGCACTGTTTGTTGTATAGTACTATCGTAGCCCAAGCCATATACATAGTATTTGCCTTTCTTCAGGCCGGTAAATGTAGAAGATGGAATACCATCTACCACCATACATTTCAGCGAGTCGTCGTACTGAGATGCGTTGAATGTAGCCGACGGCAGGTCGTTGGTATTGTACTTGATGTACATTGTACAGTTGTTGATGTACTTGCTGTGGTGCTTTGGTACTGCTTTGATGCTTGCATTGCCACCTTTGCCTGCAACTTCTACAGGCTCATCACGTCTGCAAGATGAAGCACTGCATACCAGTATCAACATTGCGCCGCCAACTATCGATAATACTTTGTTTGTGTACATAACAGGTTTATTTGTGTTTTTTATTCTGATACTACTGAACCCAGTGTTATCATATTAGCATAGTTGTTGGCAATTTTGGCAGATGTAGCACCTACGCTCATTACCGTGCTGCTTGATGCAATAGAAACTGTATTCGGAGAAAACCATTTCAATACATCTGTATTCAGCATCACGCTAAGTTCTTTAGAAGATGAAACATCCATATTTTGCGGAAAATTGATGGTTACTTTACGTATGCCGCCGGTAAAATTGTCGAAACCGCCAATGTGGTGTACAAATTTTTTGTCAGTAGTTGTCAAAGCCGCACAAGTGCCTTCCAGTTTTGCCATTATGTAGCCGGTGTTCCATGTCCAGAACATGCCGTTTGCCGGGTCTAATGCACCTGTTTGTGCGCCGCTTACGTTGCGTGTGCTATCTACACCTATCAGGAAGCTGAAGCCTTTGTAGCTGCCTTTTGGCACACTCTTCAGGTGGAAGTGGTGAGAAGATGCCACATCTGCCTGCAGCAGGTGATAGCTTTCAGGTTCCGCGTATTCGCTACCATCAGCTTTTATCATTTTGATGTTGGTAATGTAGTAGTTGAATTTTGTAACTGTAAAGGATTCGCCTGCGGCATTTGTATAGTTGCCTGTTGTCATTACCAGATCTGCGCTACCTGCTTTGTGGCTGAATTCAAAACCAACGGTACCAATTGTTGTAGTATCGGTTGGGGTAGGTGTAGGCGTTGTCGTTTTATTGTCATCTTTTTTATTGCACGCGGCAAAAGAAACTGCCAGCGCAGCTATTATTGAAAGTGATTTTATCGTGTTCATTTTTTATAGTTCTTTAATAAAGTTAATTAATAATTATAGACAATATTTATGCCAATCAGGGTTGGCTGGTAAATGTAAACTGTTTGGTGCTTTGATTGCCATCATGGTCAATCTCTGCCGTCAGGATAAATTGCAGTGTATCTGTGTAGCGTAGCGTATCTACCCAGCTTTGGTTTATGTTTACCTTATCGCTGTGGGTATGCTCGTAATAATAAAACAACTCTTTGCCTGTCGATTTGCTTTTCAGCATCATCTCGTAGCCATGTAGCTGTGTTATATAGCTTATCAGCCCTTGCATTTTCAAAGTGTCTCCTGTTTTAAAAGACTGTCCGTCCTTCAACGTAGTGATGTCGATTGTTACTTTATCCGGTTGTGCAGGCGTATCATCGTGCTTTTGGCAACTTGCAAAAGCAACCGTCCCTGCTATTATAACCGCTAATTGTTTAAAAAGTTTCATTTGAATTGTAATGGAAAAATCAGAAAAAATATAATAGTCCTGTTTCTACCTTTTGTGTTGCCTCTACATAGCCCGATGCATAGTGTTGAAATACGGGAATAGCATAACTGCACTGCAAGCCCAGGCGCTTGTAGTAAACCTGTGCACCTGCTGTAATGTAGGTGAGATATCCACCCGTATTGTAGTTCAGCCATTTACGGCTGTAGTTGTCATAATCATGCAGGGCATAGTCTGCACGGATGCCCATTTGCGGTTGCAGTACAAAGCTGTTAATCCGCCACCAATAAAAGCCATTGAGGCTTACCGACAGTCTGTCGCCATATTTGTAATTGGCAGCATTGGTAGTGGTAAAGGTGTATGAAGCATCTGTATTAAAGCCTGCATTGCGCCCGCGTAGGGTATAGTTGGCACTTAGTATAAAGTCCCAACTGCCGCTGCCCGTTTGTATGTTCATCATCTCGCCATTGCCGGCACCCGTAGTACGTTTGCCGGTAGGTGCTTTGATGCCGCCGCCAGCCAGCAGTATATGCCTGATGCCGCGGTTGCTGCTATCTGCAGTGCGGATGATGGTTGCCATAGCCAGCAGGCTGGCATCGCCTATGCCATTGTAAGTGCCTGTGCCTGTATCGGTTACCCTGTTATTGTATTGGTAGGGCAGGAAGCCGAATAGCTGCACATGGCTGCCTATATTGGCTTTGCCCCACAGTTGCAGAGTATTGTAATACTCTGTGCTGCGCTCTTTGGGCAGGTTTTCGAAAAGCCCCGGATGCTCGCTGCTAAAGCTGCGATACTGGTATTGTATACCTATAAAGTGTTTGTAGAACTGAGGCAATATGCCCAAGCCCTGGCTACTGCCCGAAGCCCCGCATACATCGCACGCACGCGCAGATGCACAAGCTAGCAGCATAGCTATGGTAGCTAGTTTTTTTAGCATGAAAATCTGATAAACTATATGAACATACAGACGCTATCTACAGGAATATCCTGCGATGGCATCAACACAAAACATAGATAGTTTATGCAGCCTGTGGCGGGTGGAAGATATTGACTAAAGGATTGTAACCTTTTGGTGATGTATATATGTCAATATAGGTTATGGCTTCCTCTTGGAAGCATGGTGTGAATGTGATAGAAGCAACAGGCAGAAACTCTGCACCTTCTACCTGCAATTGTTTTGACTGCTGATTTTGTTGCTGATTGTTTTCGGTTTTGTTCAGCTGCTTGCGCAGATAACACTTACCGTTACACTTCATCTGCGGGCGTGTTTTGTTTTCGCAAAGCTCTTTGGCAACATAGGCTTTATTGGCCTCGTACCACGCTACTATACCTAGCTTCAGCACAGACTGAAAACACAGACATAATAGTAACGATATGGCAAAGAATTGTTTCAAAACCTTTGGCAAAGGTATGCCATTAGTAAACACAGCAAATGAGCTTAATCATATTTTAATAGGGGTGATGTAAAATGTATTAATTACTAAATAAAAAAACCACCTGAATACAGGTGGTTCTATTTTAAAACAAAGTTATTATTAACTATGGCAGGTAATAATTGCCAAAGTTGCGTACGCTGATGTCTATATTATATGTTTGCGGGAAGGTATCTACAACCATGAAGCTGCCGTATCCATACAGGCTATCATTTGGTGTAACATACCTGAAATCGCGACCTTTTACAAAGAAGTAGTAATTACCTCTTTTCAGGCTATCGAATACAACCATAAAGTTGCCATTCTGGAACTTAATATTGCTTGAATCATCAAAGCGAGGATCCTGCATCGTGATAGCCGAATTGTAACGGATGTATACAGTTCCGGTATCTACTACTTTTTCATATTGTTTGGTAGTCACCCTTAATTGTGCCTTACCGCCTTTGCCTGCAACAGGTGCAGCAGGTGGTATTATTTCTTCATTTTTTCTGCGACAGCTAACCGCAACAATGCCTAGAAGTAAAACGAAAAGTATGTGTTTTGTACGCATAATGTTTAAAGATATAATTAGTTTAGGTTTTATAAAATAGTCTGCCCTAAAAAAGTTTCGTATAAATACGGAAATAATGTGAAATTTATAGAGTATGAAGGTGAGATATACCATAAATATGGTTGCCGGCGCGGCGCTGCTGCTACTGTTGCAGCTGCTGTATGGCAGTGCCGTAAGGGCGCAGGGTACCATGAGGCTGGTAGCAGAGGCGGTGTATGCTAACGATTCTATCAATTATACGTTATCTGATAGTACAAGCTACGTATATAGTGGCGGGCGCACCAGCAATATGAAGACAGGGCAACATATGTTTGATACGGCATCGCATTGGGTAACACTATCCAGGGCTCCGTATGTGCGCAATATGCAGGTATATGACGCTGTAAACAGAATAACCGGCGCTACCACACAGCTATACAAAGGCGCGGGTTGGCGCAATAGCCAGCAATTTCTATATAAATATCTGACCGGCAACCGATATGATACCGTATGGCTGAACTACTGGGATACAACCAATGCTATATGGAATACCAGACGCATTTACAAATACAAATACGCTGCCGGGCATATAGATAGCATATACTGGCTAAAGCCAGCCGGCAGTAGCTGGACAATAGAAGCGGTGGATGCATATGTGTATACCGATACATTGCTAACCAAACATACACTGGATGTATGGAACGATACCATGACCAAATGGGACAGGTGGCAGTTGGAAACCTATCACTATGACGCGATAGGGAAGGCAGATACGTATGAGCGATATACTATTGACATCCCTACACTATCGCTAAAGCCGGAAAGAAAAGAGGTGTATGTATACGATGCCTCTAAACGACTGGCAGGTAAGTGGACATATTATTGGTTTACCATATCGCAAAGCTGGCAGGGCATCAACGAGTATTATTATAGCTACAATAGCCACGATGATATAGATGTTGAGGTGAAAAACTATTGGGATCTGTTTGCCCAGATGTGGGGGCCACTCAGCAAAACATACTACTATTACGATTTGTCTTTCAACATTACCGATATTATAGAAAAGCAGTTTGACTATCCGATATTTAAAAACTATGCCACTACCAGCTGGTTGTATAACAGCAGCGGGTTGCCAACCATAAAGCGCGATTATGTGTGGAGTGACTTGTGGAGTACCTGGCTGCCAGAAAAGAGCAACAATAGCCAGATATTATACTACTACGAAAAGTATAATAATGTAGCTGCATCGCCTGCAGCAGATTTGGCAGATGTATATCCCAACCCCGCAACAGGTAGTGTAAACCTGCGGCTGCACAACAAACCCGAAAAACCAGTGGTAATATACATGCACGATATGCAGGGCAGGCTGGTGCGCATGTGGCAGGAAAATGCCGGGTATAACTATACGCTGCAATTGCAAGGGTTGCAAAACGGACAGTATTTACTAAGGGTAGCCAGTGGTAGTGAAGAAATGACAAAACTGTTAATCATTGCCAATCAATAAAATGTACATTTGCGCCATTCAAAAATGAAGATGACAGGTAGATTAATTAATGCGTTGCTGATAGTTGCATGTACGCTGGCATTGCCTTCTTGTTGCAAGAAAAGGACATTTTGCAGTAACGAACAACTGAAAATTGCTTTTACAGGTTTTGACAGAAGCAGTATACGTACTGTAATACTGAAGCGATATACAACGGGCGATAAGGAAAAAATAAAAGCGCTCGACTCGGCACAGTTGGTAAATAATACCCCAGTAAACCCGGTTGCAGGCAAGCCCGATACATCTTGGCTGAGCAATTATACCATAACATCAGGTAGCCTGCAAGGCATTTCTTATGGCAATGACTGGGTGGTGTTTTTGCCAGCTATAAACAGGACTATTCGTTTTACAGATATATACGAAGCAGATAATCGTTATGTAAAAGTGAAGTGTGGCGATAATGATACTAAATGCGTAAACAGTATTAAGTCTTATGCCATAGAGGGCTTTTGGGTAGAAAGTAATACTGCATATATTAAAAAGTAAATATTATTGCTATGGTTGTATAATGCCCTGTGCACAGCACAGGGCATTATTTTTTTCCCAACCTTTTCTTTTTATAGGTAGTCTATTATTACTGTAACCTAAAAACTAAATGTATGAAATTTAAAATCCTACCCTTATTATTGGCATCGTCTATTGGGTTTAGTTCTTTGGCACAATCACCCGCGCGGTTGTCTGCATTCAGCGTAAAAGTGCAAAATAGTAGTACTACCACATTGTTAGATACAGTAAAGTATTCATACTTCTCAACACATGGTGGTGTGCCGTTTGTTGATGCTTTTTTCATTAAACAGTATTTTGCAGATTATGTACTTAACAAGCCAATTAATTACCGGGGTATCGTAAACATCGCTAATCTCGAGTTTTCTCATGCTCAAAACCATAAGGCAAATACATTGCAAGGTACAGTGCCGTTTTATAAAGAAATAAAAACGTATACATCGGCAGGCTTACTGGGCAAGCACGAACAGTTTGTAGATACTAATTTTTACTGGTATCAACCTTTGCAGCCTGGTACAAGAAAGCTGGTAACTAACTACGCCTACAACACATCCGGCAATTTGTTGACAAGGCAGGTTGTTTATGAAGATATAGCAGGCTCTCCAATCTTAATAGATATGGATAGCTTTGCATACAATACAAGCGGTAGTCTTGTGCATATATATAAGTACAAGGGTGGCAGCCTTGCAAGTATTACCGATTTGTTTTTTACAGCCAATGTGTTGGATAGTGTGTATGACACTTACTCCAAACGCTATTATACGTACAGCGGAACTAAACTGGTCAGTTTTAGGGAGCAATTCAATTCTATGAGTTATGGCTATAGAAATGATACTAAATACAATATTGCCGGTTTGCCAACACAAGACTCTACAACAGTTATAAATAATGGTATTCCAAGCCCTTTGTCTAAGTATACGTATCATTATAATACTAATGGAGATCTAGTTCTATCAGACTATTGGCCGTACACGGGTGGTATGCCTGATACACTTACAAGCCGTATGTGTTTCTATATGAATTATGATGCCAATCACAACATGTTGTCTTTGCATGTAAGATCTACAGGAGGGCTGGATACTCAATACCATGACAGGCACGAGTTTACCTATAATAGCCTGAATCTGGTTGAAAAATATGTACAGAAAAAGTGGGATAGTGCCAGCGCATCCTGGGTTGCTCCATCGGTAGATACACAACGTTATTACTACTATTCAAACATAGCAGGTGTAGATAAGTCTCCTGTTCAGCAATTGCAAAGTACTATATACCCTGTGCCTGCAACAGCTATGCTGAATATAGACATCAGCAATGGTAAAGAAAATGAAACAGCTTTCGAAGTGTATAACACAAGCGGACAAATGGTAAGGCGTATGGTGATAAAAACAACTGCTAATGGCAAATACACAATACCGGTGGCAGATTTAAGTGCAGGTACATACATACTGCATAGCAAAAATGGAGCGCTTGAAAATGTGAAGCAGTTTGCAGTGATACATTAGGAACACCGTTTTTAAATATTGAGTGTAAAAGAAAATCCCCCGATAAGCATCGGGGGATTTTTTGTGACATGTGTTGTTATCGTGCAATAACTACAAATGGCTCTCTCACTTATTATGATTTAAACAAACAAACAGGATGCTATACGCCCAGTTGACGAGCATCTTTCATAGATGCTATCGCAATTCTTTTTTCTATACGTTTTGTTTTTTGCTTTTGCAGAAATACCATCACAAAGGCAAAGCCCAGATAGCAGCGAAGCAGCAGGCCGATTGGAATAAGTAATAGCGATTTCATTTTCTGTTTGTTTTGATGTTTGATAATGTGTTTGTTTTGTTTGTTCCCTTTTTCAGGTGTTTTTTAGTTTTTGTTTTGTGTTCACTTTGCTTAGATGTTTACTGCAGCTACTATGCAACCCAGTATAGCGATGAACATTGTAATCTTTTGCATTGTGTGTGTTTTTTAAAGTTTGTTTTAAAAGGCTGTGTTTTTTGTTTTGTTTGTCTTCGTTTGTTTCCGTTTGACAATGCAAATATGCAACCACAAACAAGGGGTTGCCAAAAAAAGCGGGGCACTTAACCGGTCGTTTAGAAGCGGTTAACGACTTGCTTTGTTAAGCGTTAACCAACCATTAAGAAATAAAAAAGCACAGCGGGGGCTGTGCTTTTCGGGGGAAGGCTTTCGTGGTAATAGTTTCAGGGGGCTGTCTGCTTATGTTATATTCAATGATTTGAACAGGGCTTCTTTTCTATTGGGCGATATATTAATGCATTCTCCATCCTGCATTATTACATAGCCGCCTTTGCCTTTTACATACTTGCGTATTTTATTGATGTTGATGATGTGCGACTGGTGTACTCTTACAAAACCATGTAGTGTTAGCGTTTCTTCATAGTGCTTCAGCGTATGGCTGATGGTTACTTTACTGCCATCATCCAGAAAGAAGTTGGTATAGTTGTTACTGGCCTCCAGGCGGATGATGTGTTGGGGCTGTACAAACTGTATTTCGTTCAGGTTACTGAGGGCTATTGTCTGCAATTGATTGATGTGGTTCATTTTATGCATCTGTTGCTTCAGCCATTGCAATTGCAGTGCTTTGCTTACAGCATTCGTTACATCTTTGATATCTGCATGGTAATGCAGGCAATCAATAGCCAGTTCGGGTACCTGATTTAGCGTGTATTGTTGTTCTGGGGCAGTGAAGATGATGTTACAGTCCAGAGCGGACAGTTTTGTCAGTAGCCTGCTGTCATTGTCCTGGAAGTCCATTTCCATAAATGCCAGCCCCGGGCTGGTGCGCGATACAAGCTTCTCCGCCTCTGCAGCCGAGAATGCAATGCCACTAACTGCCACCTGCGGGCAGTGTGCAGATAAAATGGTGTGTAAACGCCCTGCTTCGGGTCGTCTGTTTCCTACGATGATTGTTTTTATGGCTTCTCTCATATCTGATATATTAGGCTTTGTAATGGGTACGTCATGGTGAGCCACGTTTGTGGCTATCAGTTACACATAAGAAGAAAGAGATTTGTTTCATGGTATAATGGTGTTGACTAAAAAAGCGGAAGGGGGAGTTGCCGCGACTTTATGTAAAATAGGATGTTTGTACTGAATGTCAATGAATCAACATGCCATTAACAAAAAAACCAGTGTAAACACTGGCTTTTTTGTAGTAGTGAGATAATTCTCTTTTATTCTTTTATAAATGTTGCCTTGTCTGAAATACCTTGTGTATTTACTGCCTTCAGCATATAGGTACCTGCAGGAAGCGAGGCAATATTGATAGATGTTGCAATGCTGCTTACAGTCTGGCTTATTACTTCTTTGCCTGTCATATCATATATTTTCAGCACACCTTTGCCAAATGTATTGCTTACAGATACATTGAGCGTATTGTTTGCAGGGTTTGGATACAGACCTATGTTTTTGCCTTCCGGTATTTTAGCTACAGATGTAGTGCCGTTTTTAGGCTGGCCGCAAACATAGTATTCCTTGTACTCCATTTTGAAGTCAATAATCTTATCGTCTTTTTGTTTGAATGGCGCATCTTTTAATGGGCATTTAAAAATTTCATACGGTGTTTTATATTCTGGCATGTAGATGTCGTCTTTACAGTCTCTACCTGTATTGTTTTGTACAATGAATGTAGCTTCTGTGCCCGGAAAATAATTACCTGCGTATGCCGGAATGCCTGCATTGTTATTGAACACGATAGAATGGCCAACAGATGCATCGCCGTCAGATTGTACGTTGTACCTGATAAGATTGCCACTGTAGTCTGTTTCTATGTACATTTCTCCACTAATGGTAGCATCGCGGCCCGTTACGCAGAATCTGTCACCTACTGGCACAATACTATTGCCCCATGAAACATCGCCGTAGTTGTTGTAAGAATATACTCTCAGGAAGTTAACAGCCATACTGATAGGGTCCAGCTTCATAACCATAGCCTGAGAGCCTGTTTGGCAAGGAGCACCGCCCCAACCTGTTATGGCAACATCACCATCGTACGCATCGTTGATGCCACGGCCTACCAGTACATAGCCCCAATTTTCGTTGTCTATTACATTGCTGGCAATCTGGTTGCCTGCATTATCTACAACTGTTACGATAGTGCCGCCCCACACTTCGCCAAAAGTATTGTCTACACCTACTAGTGCATAGTAGTCCTTATAGCGTGTTACTTCGTAGTAATTGCCCGGCATTACAATTGTTGGATCCCAGTAGGCAGGTGGCTGTGCATAGCGTGCCCATTGCAGATTACCGCCAGCATCTGTGCCAATAATTGCAGCATAATTGCCCATTTCATGGCCGCATGCAATGAAGCCGCCATCGTTTCTTTCAATCACACTGTTCAGCATGCCGTAGTTCATATTCGGGTCAAAGTATCTTTTGTACCATTGCACATTACCGTGCCCATCGGTTTTCAAGAGAAACAGATGATCGTATGTTGGGCCGGGACAGCCGGATGTTTCAGGGTCTACGCGCACACGGCCGCAAACAATGTAGCCGCCATCTTTAGTGGTTTTGGCATCGCCCGTAGTAAAGTAGGTAGCCAGATGAGGGCAGCTACCGTCTTGTACCGCTGTTACCTCATCTGCAGTTGCATAGGTTTTGAACCACTGTGTATTCAGTGCATTGTCCAGTATCTGCAACTGAATTTTAGAGAGGTTGCCACCAAAAGCTGCCATGTTTGACATGCCTGCAATAGTAGACGGGTATGTATTGCCCGAAAGCGCATACACGTCTGCCTGCGAGTTGTAGTCGAGATTGCTGTTCTCTGCATTGTCAATGTGTTTCACGGAGTTTTGTGCAAATGCAGGTAGCACAGAACCACACAGCATTGCTGCTGTGATGCTAAGGATTAATTTTTTCATAAGCTCGATGATTTTGTACTGCCAATATCGCGCATAGCCATATAGCAAGAAAGGTGGTTTTAGTAAACCACCTTTCTGCATGAGTATTTATGTATATAGTTTTAGTATCTAGAAATCGACTATCAGTTTCACATTCACCAGTCGTGATGTGAGGCGATTAGGCACGGCAAATGTTTTACCGCTTGTCTGGTCTTGTACCCATGTGTAAGACAGGGTGTTTTGGATGCCCAAAAGGTTAAACACTTCAAGGCTCAACCAGCTGTTTTTAACACTGCTCAGTACTTTGCTTTTGTGTTTTGCACCATTCAGCAGTAGTGTGCTGAAGCCTATATCTACACGCTTGTAGTCTGGCAGGCGCAGTGTGTCGCCATAACGGTTGGCATCAGGCGGACCGAAAGGAAGACCTGTTGCATACATCAGGTTCAGGTGCATTTTAAAGTTTTTCCATTTAGGGAAATAGTCTTCAAAATACATGCCCAGCATAAAGCGTTGGTCGGCAGGGCGGGGTACATAGCCCGGGTAAGTAACACCCGTTGTAATGCCATTATTTTTGCTAACAACAGAATCGTCTTTGATGTCTTCCATTGTTTTCATGATGCCGATGCTTACCCACGATGTAGCATTTTTTACAAGGTCGCCATACAGACGCACCTCGCCCCCTACTGCATAGCCTACAGAGTTGTTTTTGCCAAAGTAGCGTATACGTACATTATCATACTCGTATGGTACTAGGTCCCACAGGCCTTTGTAGTATACCTCTGTCGTCATTTTGAAAGGGCGTGCCCATGCCTGGAAGTTGTAATCTACACCCACAACTGCATGGTAAGACTTCTGTGCTTTCAGGTTGGTATTTACATTGCCATTCAGGTCGCGCATTTCGCGGTAGAAGTTGGGCTGCTGATACAAACCACCTGCCATTTTAAATACCATATTGGTGCGCCACTTAGGCTTGTACGATACCTGCATACGCGGGCTTGCCAAAAATTCGTTGTTCAGCGTACTGTAGTTGAAGCGCACGCCGAGTGATATCGTCAGGTCGAGCGAATCGTTGAAGCGGAAATTGTCTTGCAGGAAGCCGCTGTAGCGCATATAATCGAACGTAGCACCGGAGCGGTAGAAACGTGTCAGCTCCAGCTTGTTGGGGTTGTATGGTTGGGTGAAGCCTGCAGAGTCGCGGCGCTCCCATTCGTACAGTTTATCTTCAATCTTTGTAAGGTTGGCATCCAGCCCCCATTGTATAAAGTGCAGGTTGCCACTGTAAGAACCACGGTGTGCCAGATTACCCACATTCACCTTCAGGTAGTTGCGCGCATAATTGTGTATGACGCCCGTACCCAGATAGGTCTTTACCTGCCCGAAGCTTTCTTTGCCTAGGTCTGTTTCCAATTCGCCCAGCAGGTACTCGCCGTTTATGTCGTAGGTTTCTTTTTCATTTGTCTGAAAGCCCGATGCCAACAGTTTCAGTTTCAGTTTTTCATTTGGGCGGAAAGTGGTAGAAAGGCCGCCGAAACGAGAGTCGAACTGATCTATCTCGCTGCCATTATAGAACATACGCAACTGGTAGGCTTTGTTTATCAAACCAAAGCTGCTGGTAGATTCTTCGGGTATAAAGCTGAAGCGGTTGCGCGCATAGTTACCTATGGCTTCTATATCCCATTTTTGATTGAAACGATAGTTGAGCAAAAACTGCACATCTGTAAATGAAGGATTGTAAATACCTTTTGTGGGCTGAGACTTCAGCAGGTATTGGTTGCTCTTATGGCGTACACCTATCACATAGGTGAGTTTTTCGTTTTTGCTTGCACCTTCCAGTGATAGACTCGCACCTAAGAGGCTGGCTACCGCACGACCACCAAATTGTTTTGGGCGTTTGTACGTTACATCCAGCACACTGCTCATCTTATCGCCATACTTACTCTGAAAACCACCTACCGAAAAGTTGACACCCGATACAAGGTCTGCATTCACAAAGCTCATACCTTCCTGCTGTCCGCTGCGGGTAAGGAAGGGACGGTATATTTCAAAGTCGTTTACATATACAAGGTTTTCATCGTAGTTGCCGCCGCGTACATTGTACTGAGAAGTAAGCTCGTTGTTGCTACCTACCATGGTTTTAATCATGGCATTGATGCCATCGCCAAAACCAACAGTTGGCAGCAGGCTCGATTTTGTGGCATCCAGTTTTACAGAGCCAATATCATTACCACGCTCACCTTTTACGGTAACACCTGCCAGTTCTTTATCTACTTTTTTAAGGCGGATGTCCAATGTCTTGGTTTCGTTGACGCTGAGGCTTATCTCCTTTTTGTCTGTAAGAAAACCACTGTAAGAGAATACTACTTTAAGCGTTGTGCCTGCAGGTACCTGTAGGGTATACTGGCCTTTTTCATTGGTAGTAGCACCTGTTGTAGTGCCTTCCACAGCCACGGTAGCAGCGTCCAGTGCTCTGCCACGCTCGTTCATAACCCTACCTTGCAGGGTAGCAGTTTGTGCATAGGTATATATAGAGGCCATCATGAAGATGGCCGATAAAACAATCTGTTTTGGGAACATATTGGATAAATAACGTTTAAAAGTTACGTTTATTTTCCTGCCTGCTTCAGCTTTTTTATAGTATCTGCAGGGTCTGGCGAAGAAAATACGGTATTGCCTGCCACCAGTGCGTCTGCACCCGCAGCTACCAGTGCACCTGCATTTTCCAGTGTCACACCACCATCTACCTCTATCAGCGCATTGCTGCCCGATGCGGTAATCATAGCCTTCAGCTTGCTTATTTTGTTCAGTGCCTGTGGTATAAACTTCTGTCCGCCAAAGCCGGGGTTCACGCTCATTATCAGTACAAGGTCTATTTCTGTAATCACGTCTTCCAATACACTAACAGGTGTGTGCGGATTCAGTGATACACCAGCCTTCATACCCAGTGCCTTGATGGCTTGCAGGCTGCGGTGCAGGTGTGTGCTGGCTTCGTAATGTACCGTCAGTATATCGGCACCTGCTTTTTTGAAGTCTTCAAAATATTTCTCAGGCTCTACAATCATCAGGTGCACATCCATTGTTTTGGTAGCCTTCTTCTTCATCTGCGCGATGATAGACATACCATAACTGATGTTGGGAACAAAGCGCCCGTCCATTACATCCAGGTGAAACCAATCGGCTTCACTGTTATTAACCATTTCAATATCGCGTCCCAGGTTCAGAAAATCTGCAGAAAGGATTGAAGGCGCTATAATCGGCATAAATGAGTTGTTTTTTTCGATGCTGCAAAGGTAAATAAATATCAGCCCCCGACACATTCAGTATAATATAATTTGAATTGACTCCGTGATGTATTATATTTGTTATGGGTGCAAGAAGAGACAACAAAGTAAACACAACACTACCTGTAGCTACTCTATTACAAACGGCCGGCGGCCTCAAAGCACTGCTATGAAAAATAATAAGCAGAGCAGAATACTGTTGCACCTCAACATTATAGCTGTTCTCATTTCAATTACCTTCTTCTCGTACATCTACTATATAGTAGATAAAGATGCGCACGCCATATACTTTGCGCTGGCGGCACTTGCATTCGGGTTCAATCTGTATCTGATAAGCAGAAACCGGATAAAAGCGGTTGGCATACTTAGTATATTATACAGCGATATGCTGGTGCTGATATTTGATGCCGGCTACAGAGATAATCATAACAACGCGGTGGTGATGTATTTGCCCTTGCTGATGTTTAGCTATGTGGTAACCGAATACAAAGACAAGGCATTGAGAGCGATTGTAATAGGCTTTACATTGCTGTGTCTGGTATTAGTCAATTTTACAGAACTGACCCCAAGATTGGGTATGGCCTATTACGGAGGCGAATCTGTAGTCATGGCAATGCGCGCGTTTCACCTGGTTGTAGCAATCATATGCAGCCTGCTACTGGTACGTACCGTAGCGCGCAATAATTATAAGATGGAAGAAGCACTTGCCGATGCCAAAGAAACGGCAGAGCAGTCGCTGAAGGAAAAGAACCGCTTTCTTTCCATCATGAGCCACGAGATACGCACACCTGCCAATGGTATATTGGGGATGACACATTTGCTGAAAGAAAAAGGTGTGCCCGATGCACTGAATCGGGATGTGCAGATACTGCACTATTCTGCACAACAACTGAAATCGCTGATAGATAATGTACTGTATTATAATGTACTGGAAACAGGCAAAGTAGATATAGACGAACGCCCGTTTGACATCCGCAAGCTATGCCACAATGCGGTAGATAGTTTTGTACTGGAGGCGGCTAAGAAAAATATTGAACTACGTTTTGACTTCGACGACCGTATACCACAGTTTGTACTGGGCGATTATGAAAAGCTGGTGTTGGTATTACACAATCTGCTGAGCAATGCCATCAAATTCACGAAGAAGGGGGAAGTGTTTCTCTTAGTGAAAATGAACCATGCTGATAATAAGAAATGCTACATCACATTCAAAGTAGCAGATACAGGTATCGGCATCAGCAGCGAGCGATTGCAGAACATCTTTGATGTGTTCAACCAACTGGATAGCAGTATAACACGCAGCTACGATGGTATGGGGCTGGGGCTTGCCATATCCAAACGATTGCTGAAGCTGATGAAGACTACGCTGCACGTAGACAGTGAAGAGGGTGTGGGGGCTACATTCTTTTTTGAAGTAGCACTGGGGCTGACAACTGAAATAAAAGATGCCGAGCAACGCTTTATAGAAACGCACGACCTATCGGGCGTGAAAGTGCTGCTGGTAGAGGATAATAAACTAAATATCCTTGTTGCCCGAAAAATACTGGAAAACCTGAAAGCATCTGTAGACATTGCCAAGCATGGTGCAGAGGCGCTGGATATGATGCGGGACAAGCAATATGATATTGTACTGATGGATTTGCATATGCCGATAATGGATGGTTATCAGGCTACCATAAAACTGCGCGAGTATGATAAGGTGACACCTGTGATAGCCTTTACTGCCGATGCGTATGATGAAGCACGTACACGTGCCAGAGAAGTGGGTATGAATGATTTCATCACAAAGCCATTTGACCCCGAACTGCTTTATACAAAAATAATAACCAACCTGGCACCATGATTGCCGTATGGCGCCGGTTGGTTATGGTCAATCACCCCAATTGACTGCTCTTTATTGTTTCCTTACTTTGCCCGAACCGTTGATATCGGTATTGACTGATGAAGGATTACCCCAATATTTTACACTGCCTGAACCATTTATCTTAACATCCAGTTTTTCCTGTACAGTTATCTCTGCATCGCCTGATCCTGATATCTCTGCATATACATAGCGGCCAGTCAGGTTGCGTGCATTGATGTTGCCCGAACCGTTAATGTCCATCTCTACATTTTCTACATAGTTGTTGTAGGTATAGATATTACCCGAGCCGTTTATTTCCATGCGCAGCCTGTCTGTTTTCAGGCTGTCTCTCAGCGATATATTGCCCGAACCATTCATCTCCATTTTTGAAATGCCTGTTGTATAGATGGTTACTTTGATGTTGTTATTGCGCACATTCCAGTAGTTTTTTTCAAACTCAAGATTCAGCGTGCTGCCCGATACTTTTGTTTTGTAAGATGGTACCAGGTTTTGATAACCTGTTACTACTACTTTGTTTTCTTTAGATGGAATGATTTCCACTTCTTCGCTGCCATTCAGGCTGATGTTTGAGAAACCTGATACGCTGCGTGTTTCGCTCACTATAGAGCCTTCACCTTTCAAACGGTGCTTGCTGCAAGATGTAAATGTGAGTACAGATAATGCGGCAAATACAAATAAGTTTTTCATGTCTTTCTGATTTTTAATTTTTCTACTACTATTGATTGATGTTTGTTATTAATGAAATTCTACACGGTAACTAAGGTTTGGAAATAAGCCTGTCTGATTAACGGTTTTAACGGTTTGCGATTTGTAATCGTAATAAGAGAAAAAGAAGTTTCTGCGGTCTGTGATGTTTTGCAAGTCGAGTTGTATAGTGTGTGTTGCGCGCTTATTGTTTTTCTTGTAGTACACACCAAAGTCCACACGGAAATATGCAGGAACCTGTTTGGTGAAGTACTGTCCTTGTACGTATTCTTCTCTGCCTGTAGCTTTAGATAAAGCCATGTCTATCACAGATTCTCTGGAACCGCCGTTTGTCAGTACCTTACCATTCAAGCCTATTACTTTCCTTCCGCTGCTGTTCAGCTTAAATTCCTTTCCGCCAACCATATTAAACGTATATCCTCTGTTAAAACGTGTATTGTATTCTTTACCCCCATAGTCTTTGTAAGTACTTTTGAAAATTGATCCTGTAGCCAACACATAAAAATTATTTGCAAACGGACGCTCTATACTGATGTCTACACCATAGTTGGTGCCTGTACCTTTGCTAACCAATGGCTTAGTATTCAGCAAAGAGTACACATCCAGCGCATTGATGATAGAGAAGCCTGTTGTGCTGTCTTGTTCTACCGGTATGTTGTACAGGTGCTGATAGTACAGCTCTACCTTCAGCTTTGTACGAAGTGGCAAGCTTGTTTCATAGCCCAGTACCCCGTGAAATGCACGTTGCAGGTCGAGGTTTTTGTTGGGGTGTGTTACCGTGTTACCGAGGTCTGTATTCTGAAACAGGTATGTAGATAAGTGTTCGGGCTTAGAATGCAGGCCTGCGGCTAGTGTTACTTTGTTTTTGTTTGCCTGATAGGTAACAGATGCGCGTGGTTCTACGCTCGATTTGCCATTCAGTGCCAGATAAGAGCCATGCACACCACCTATTACACTCAGGCGTTGTGACAGGCGTGTTTTCCATTGTATATATGCTTGGTAAAACTGTGTATTTCCTTCGCCTTCCAGCATGTTTTTCCATCTGTTTTCAGGCAGGTCGAAGTAGCGTTGGTTCATATTATAAGACCAGTATTGACCTACAACACCTGCACGAAATGTATGCTGCGCATTCAGCTTTTGGTTATACATAACAGATGCGCGTATTGCGTTGTTGGTGATGCTGCTTTTTTGCACTGCAAAACGTTCGTAGTTGTTTGATGGGTCGAGTGTATCGGCATCATTGCCTGCCTTGTCTTGCGATGCTGCGATGATGGTTTTTATATAACCGTCTTTGTTGATGAAGTATTGATGAGATATGCCACCCGTGTACATGTGGTTTCTGCTGTCATATTTTATATTCAGGTGGTCATCATCCCATTTGCTGCTGTCTTTTTCTGGTGTGCTGGCTGCAACATTATAGCCACCCAATCCCCAAATAGTAAACGTACCCGATTTTTTAGTTGGCAGATTTACTTTGAAAGAACCATCCTGATAGCTTGGTACAGATGTGCCCACGCCAAGGTCTATTACTTTGGTAAGCAGTGCCAGGCTGGAGTAGCGGTAGTTGATAAGGTAAGAGCCTTTGCCATTTTTGCTGAAGGGGCCTTCTGTTGCCAGTTCAAAGCCCAGTGTACCTATTGCTACCGTATGCTCTGCACGTTTGTTGTTACCTGTACGCAGGTTCAGGTCGAAAGCGCCTGAAAGTGCATTGCCTATTTCTGGTACAAATGCACCTGTGTAGAAGTCTGAATTGCCTAGCGTATTGGCATTCAGCATACTGATAGGCCCGCCACTTGCACCTTGCGATGTAAAGTGGTTTGGGTTGGGTATCTCTATGCCTTCCATACGCCACAGCACGCCTTTGGGAGAGTTGCCGCGTACTACGATGCTATTATCCATATCGCCCGCATTGCTAACGCCGGGGAAGTTTTGCACCATACGTGCAGGGTCTGCAAATGCGGCTGCATAACGGCGTGTTTCCTCTACAGAAAATGCACGCGCACTAACAGCAGCAAATTCATTCATTGGTTTGATGCGGTCTTTGCCTGCTGCTTTTACTACAACGTCTGTCAGCTTAGTCAGCTTTTCGTTCATAGATATGTTCAGATCCAGTTCTTTACCGCTGATAACGGGTACTTCTGTTACTGCGTAGTCATCAAAGCCTACCAGTTTGAATATGAATGTTTGACGGCCGATAGGTACATTGCTCAGCGAGAAAGAACCTGTTTCGTCTGTTACGGTATTGATTTGTGTATTTGACTTCAGGACTACTACAACACCTGCCAGTGGTTGTTTTGATGCGGCATCTGTAACAATACCGTGTACTTTTTGTGTGATGATAGTGGTTTTCCCTGTAGCGGATGTCGCATCCTGTGCATATGTTGCATTGCTTGCAGCTATTGCCAGTCCTGATGCTAATATCCAATTCTTAAACTGTGACATTTTTCCTTGTTGGTTTATGTAATGACAATGAGTGGTTGTTTTACCCCTATGGGTGGTTGTGTTTTTGTTTTCTTAAAGCTTTGTTAATGCGTTTTGTTGATAATACGTTCAGCTGATTGCGGGTGCAAAACAAGTGCAGACAAGTGTTTCGTGAAACCCGCCATCGGTGAGTATTGTAAGTTTGTCGGTAAGCGGCTGTTACCTGTCGGAGAGGAATATTGCTTACAGATGATAGTGCAGCCCACCTGCGAAGCCGAAATACAAACCGTTGAACGTACCCCAGTTGTAATTGCTCCACACATAGTTTTTGCTTATTTCATCACCATTGTGGTCGTCACCATTTACATGGTTGAAGCTGGGCCCTGCAAAGATTTCCAGTTTTTTACCAAAGCTTAGTGCGGGCATTATGCGGAATGATGATTTCAGATATATCTCGTCTGTAAAGTCTGTATAGCTGGTAGCACTGCCTTCCAGGTTTATCCTGAAGCCTTTGGCAATATTGATGTGTGCACCTATACCTGCCTCTGCAGCATACAGTGGTGTTTTAGAATAGTGGTGATAACCTGCACCAACAACACCGTACATAACCCTGCCACCTGAGCGGAACGTAGCCATCGTGGTGGTACCGTCATATACAGTTACACCCAGAGATTTTTGTCCTCTCTTCAGGATGTTGATAGGCGCAATGGGATAATCGCAACTGTCTGCAATATTAATGAAGCCCGCTACCTGTACACCTCGTACTTCTTTTGCAATATTGATGAAGCCCGCTATCTGTACATTTGCATCTTTTGCCTGATTGATAAAACCGCTCATCTGCAAGCCATCCACATTGTTGGCACTGTTCATAAACCCTGCTACCTGCATGCCACGAAAATCTTTCACTGCAAGGTTTATGAAACCTGCACCTTGTATGCCTTCTGAATATTCGAATACGATATTGGCAAAGCCACCAAGCTGTGCACCGTTAACGCTACCGGCAAGATTCATAAATCCTGCAGCCTGCAAGCCGCGTGTGTTGTGACGTACGGTGTTCATAAAGCCCGCAAGCTGCCCACCGTTCATTTCATTGCGTACGTGGTTGGAAAAGCCTGCCAGCATAATGCCATCTGCATTGTGAAATACGTAACTGCTGACGCCTGAAGCACACAGGGATGTTTCGTTGTAGGATATGCCACCGATTGCGTGGAGTGAAAAACCATTGGTGTATTCTTTGGCTGTAGCTCCGTTTGTGCTCAATGGATATACTAAGCCTATGTGTGCCGCTGCAAATTTGCGAGGCTGTGCGTTGATAGTTGATGATAAAAATAAGGCAGCTAAAAGTCCTGCTATCTTCGTTGTCATATACTTTCCTTGTTTTGATAGTATGACAACAACTGCGTACTGTACCCCTATGTATTTTCAGAAAAAAATCAGAAGATATTTACACCTACGCTCCAGCCAACCCAACTGCTCCAGTCTTTGCTGTGCTGTGTGCCACCAAAACCTATGTTGGGTATATCTCTGCGATAGCCGTTTGGTATATCTGTCTGGTCTTTGTAGCAATAGTTGTAGGACGGTGCTACGAATGCAGACAGGTATTTGTTGAATTTATAATTCAGCCCGAGGTCGAAACGGAATATGCCGTTGGTATAATCAAAATCGCCGAGGTATAGTTGGTGGATGGTTGCTTCGGGATTGATGGAAAAACGCTTGCTGATATTGAACTGCCTGCCTAAGCCATAGCCGGCAGTGATAGCCATGCCGCTACCTGCGTTGATGCCGAAAGAAACGATGGTGTACATATTGCGCGTGCCCAACTTGCCCGATACATTGATATTCGTAAGCTCGTTGGATGATATGGTAAGTTTGTGGTAGCCCTTTACCACGAAGTTGATAAAACCTATACTTACCCCAGAAGACGTATCTGCAATATTGATGACACCCACCTGTACCCCTTTTACATGCTTTGCATAGTTGAAAAAGCCTGATACCTGCGTGCCTTTCATTTCTTTGCGGGCTACGTTTACAAAACCTGCTATCTGTGTACCGTCAAGTGTGTCGTTGGCATAGTTGGCGGAGCCTGCTATTTGCACACCTTCTGTCTTTCCCATAGCCACGTTTACAAAGCCTGCTATCTGTGTGCCGTTTATGGTACTGTCTGCATAGTTAAATGCGCCGCTTATCTGAGCGCCTTCCACTGCGCCTTTGGCAAGGTTGGCAAAGCCGCCTATCTGCACACCTGTTATATTGCCCCAAACATGGTTGTAAGCACCGCCTATCTGCATGCCCGTAAGCTCTGCATTTACCAGATTGGCAAAGCCCGCAAACTGCCATCCTTCGGATGCGTGCATCACATGGTTGTAAAGCCCTGCTATTTGCAATCCACTTACTTTACCATCGGCCATATTGAATAAGCCACCTATCTGTGCACCGCGAACATCTGTTTTATTGATGTTGAAAACACCTGCCATCTCAAAGCCATTTACACCACCCGTATAGCCGCCCAATACATTGAACGAAAATTTGTTGACAGACTGGCTGCTCATGCTACCGTGTGTGCTGAGGCCGGGGATGAGCGATGTCTGGTATGGTTTGTTTGCAAAGAACTTGCCGAGGTTCATGCCTTGCATACGCTGTTTGGATGAAAGGAACATTCGGCTGAGCCAATTGCCTTCCAGCCCTGTTTTCTTGGTTACAACAAATGTATCCAGCTCGAAGTTTTTGGGTTTGATGCCCACTTTTACATCTTGTTTGGCAGATGCGGATACTACGACAGCAGTATCTGCATACCACGATTTGCTAACAGATATGGTTGCAGCTTTGTTCCTGTCTTTCAGGCGCAGGCGGAAGTAACCAATTTCGTTTGTTAGTGTGCTTACAAACTGTGTTTTTTCGTACACGCTGGCATAGGCAATGCCTTCGCCAGTCAGCTCATCCTTAACATAGCCCGTAGCATACCAATACATAGCTGCCGATGGCTGTATGATGATGTGTGTTTTGGTTTCTGTGTATTCAAAGTTTTTATCAAAGAGCATACCCAATACCTGCCTCACTGTTTTGTTGTTGGCAGATACAGATACAAGGCTGTCGTCTTTAATAAGCTCGCTATTGTAAGAAAAATAAAAACCACCCTGGCGGCTGATGGTTTTCAATACCTCGCCAACAGGTTTGTTGTTTGCGTTGATGCTTACCTGTTTGTTCAAAAACTGTTGCGCCATTGAAAGCAATGGCGCTGTAATAAATAATATAGTAAGCGTGAGCTTGTGTAAAGACTTCATGCGGGGGTGAATCTTATTTTAAAACTATCTGTCCGTCTGTTCTGTCTACACTTATGTTGAATGTATTGGCAATTACGTCTATTATGGCATCCAGCGACTGGTTGTGGAATGTGGTGGTCAGGCGCAGGTCGTTCAGCTTGTCGTTGGCAATCACAATATTGGTATCATAGGCATCGTTGAGCACAGGTACCAGACGGCTGAGTGGTGTGTTGTTGCACACAAACTCTTTGGTGCGGTAGTAATTGTGTAGTTCATCGTCTGTCTGTTCTTTCACCGGTTGCTCCACACTTTGTTTTACTGTTGCTTTTTCTTTCGGCTTCAGGATAACGCCCAGTTGTTTTTTGCTAACCTGTACTACGCCTGTTTCTACAATTACCTCTGTTTCGGCAGTGCTGCTCTTAACGTTGAAAGAAGTACCTACCACCTGCACATCCGCCTCGTTGGCGTGTATGATGAATGGCTTGCTCTTGTTGGGTGTTACGTTGAAGAAAGCTTCACCATCCAGTGTTACCTCTCGTGTATCGCAGCTAAAATTTTTCGGGTATTTGATAGATGCGTGTTTGTTCAGTGTTACTACAGTGCCATCAGGCAGTGTTTCTGATAGTACTACACCATCAGACTCCAGTGTTATCATGCGCCCGCTATACATGTAGTAGTAGGCTGTGTAGCTGCCGCCCACCATCATGATGAGTGCTGCTGCCACGCGCATCCAGTTGGTGCGCCTGCCCAGTGGTATGGTTTTAGGTGCTGCAGGTTTTGCTGCTACCCGCTGCTTAAAGCGTTCCCACGCGGCATTTTCATCTACCGTGCTTTTTGCTTCCAACTTTTTGCTTTCCTGCCATATATAGTGCAGGTGTTGCAGGTGCTTGGCATTGGCGGCATCGGCTGCCTCCCATTGCTGCACTTGCTGCTGCTCTTCGGGCGTAGCCTCGCCGAGCAGGTATTTCACCAGCAGGTCATCGTTCATATGGCTGTTGTTCGTGTTCAATGTTTTGTTGTCGTTACATGTTTAGCAAAAAAATCCACAATACAGGCAGCAAGTCTGCCAGTTTAACCCTCATCAATTTCAGCGCCTTGCCCATCTGGTTTTCTACTGTTTTTACAGACAAACCCAACTGCTCGGCTATCTCACGGTACTTCATATCCTCAAACCTGCTCATCTGAAAAATGGTGCGGCATTGCTCGGGCAGTTCTGCCAATGCCTGTCGCAGCCTTTCTTCCAGTTGCAGCACTTTGCTGTGTTGTGTATTGTTATTGTCCATCTCGCTATTGGTATGCACAGCGTAGTTGCGGTACGACTGTTTCACTTTTTCGTGCTTCACGAAATTGATGCAGTCGTTGTACACAGCGCGGTACAGATAGGCATTCAGCGATTGCAGTTCATGTATCTTTTCTTTCTTTTCCCACAGCTTTACAAATACGTTCTGCACTATTTCCTCCGCATCGTCTTCGTCTTTCAGTATAGTGCATGCGTAGGCGTGCAGCCTCTTGTAGTGAGACTTGAACACTTCTTCAAACAATATTTCGGTACTTGCCATACTTACGGTGGCATTACCGCTCGTTAGTTCCATGCAGCCTGTGTGGTATCGGGGTGCAAAGATAACCGCTTCTGCCGTTGCCATTTCATGTATGACAACCAACAGAACAATTACCCCTATGCTTTTCCGAAAATTTTATACAAATATCTGTTATTTACTACAAGTGGCTGATAACCAGTATTGATAGGTATTGCTTTTAATGAGATGTTAATGCCGCGCTAACGGGCTGTTAATCAATGGGTTTTGCTTGCTTGTGGGAAAGGTATTGACCACATTTGTAGGATGCGGGTGGTAAAGAACCGCAACTAATGATGGAAAACTACGAAAAACAAAATCCCGTATACGGTGCGGAACCATATACGGGAGATGCGGAAGCCTCTAAAGAAAAAGGCCTGAAATTTTTGTTGGTATTATTTATGACAACTATCGGTGCATTCGCTACCGCAGCTTTCGCCACATTCGCTGCCGCAGCTTTCATCGCACGTATGTTTTGAGTACTTGCCGTTGATGTCGTACTCTTTTATACGTTTGAAGGTAGCTTTGTCTACATCTATATAAATCTTCTTGACAGGGTATGATGCTTTGGCGGGCAGTACCGGGATGTTCTCCACTTTTTCTGTAGCCAGAAGTGCGCTTTCGTCTATTTCTTTTACATACGTAGTGCCTTCGCAGTCGTTGCACTCGCAGTCTTCTTTGCTGTAGTAGCGCGCATATACTTTCACTTTCAGTTTTGCAGTACCGTTGCAACGTTCTACATACGTTATTGTTTCCGTGTTCGGATTAGCATAGTAGAATGCATTGCCGCATTCGTTCATGATATACAGTGTACAACCCTTTGTAGCAGGGCGTATAACCCAGCATGGTATGTTGCGCTGATTGGTAAGCGCCAGCAGGCTGTATATATAATTGTGTTTGCCATCGCCCAACATACCTATAGCGCCAAATGGCAGGGTAGTGCTTTCCAGCCTGTCGATTGTAAAAGCAGGGTCGCTAACACCTTTGTAACCGATAGCCGTAAAGAGCGCGTTTATTTCGTCTTTGTACTTGGCATCGTTTGCCAATGCTTTCAGGTTTTTGAAATATACATTCTTATCCGTTACATGGCGCAGCGGTACAAACTGTGGCGATACGCCCAGCTTTGTAATAACTGCGGGTGTTTTATCTTTTGGTACATTAAAAATGCGGTGTTTGTCTGTGCATGGAGATTGTGCGGATGCAACCAGATATTGAAGTGCCAGGAGGCACAGCAGGATACCTTTTTTCATAAGCCTGTGTTTGTGAGCAACAAGATACATATTAATTGATATTATGGCAATATACACTGCCTTGTAAGTGCTTGCATAGCCGTAAATTGCAGCTATGTTCAGGACAATAACGGTGCTTGCGGCGCTCACGTTAGGCAATATTGCGGCAAATGCACAGATAGATGCAGGCGTAGGTGCGTCGTTTGGTTTCCCCATGTCTTTCAATCCCAATGTTGGCAATTATAACCACTCATCGGGCGTGCCGGGTGCCAAAGCACAGTTTACCTATCAGCCGCAAAATGCAACATTTGTGCCTACACTGGCGGTAGAGGTATCGCCATATATATTGCCTGTTAATATGCTGGGCAATACAGACAGGGTCCTGAATATGAATTTCTTTACCCTGAATGCCATGTTATACGGTAGGGCAAGGAAAGTGCTTAACAATAACAAAGAGCTGTATTATGGGGTAGGCATTGGCGCTACATATATGAAGGGCAGAAGCGTGAGCCTGAGTGGTAATCAGAACAGTTATGTAACCGTAATAGAAGACTCGGCGGACTATATACAAGCAATTGCTCCGCAAGTGGCACTGAATGCTGAATATCTGATACCTGTAACACCGCAGGCACCAGTGTATCTGGGTATAGGCGGGCAGCTATTGTATAGCTACTATTTTGAAAGGCAAACAACCTGGCGCATAGCCGTGGTTGATGACCAGTACAACCTCTACAACCTGAACCCTAAACTACAGGGGCATATGCTGAACCCGAGTGTGTATCTGGTGCTGTACTACAGGTTTGGCTCCCGAAGCAAATATTGATATTCCCATTGCTTTTTTGACGGGCTAATTATTTAAGTTTGCAGCCATGAAAAAGGTACTGTACGGATTTGTTGCATTATTTATAGCATTGGCTGCCTGCAAAAACGGTGAAAAGAAAACTGTGGTAGATAATAACCCTGTGTTTCAAAACCCGAAGCTGAAGGAGGTGAGTGATAAGATAGCGCAGGACCCCAACAACGCAGCCCTTTACTTTGAGCGTGGTAATAAACTGCACAAGCTGCAGGAAGACTCGTTGGCCATCAACGACTATAAAAAGGCAGTATCGTTGGATAGTACAAAGGCCGAATACTACAGTGCTATAGGCCAAGTGCTGTTTGAACATAAAGACATCAGCGGTAGTGTTACCTACTTGGAAAAAGCACTGAAGCTGAACCCGGAGGATAAAGTAGCGCAGCTGAAGCTGGCCAAGATGTTTGTATACATCAAAGAATATTCCAAAGCATTTAATGCCATCAATACTGTACTGAGGCAAGATGTATTTGCCGCAGAGGGCTATTTCCTGAAAGGGATGATATACAAAGACCTGAAAGATACTTCAAGGGCAATATCCAGTTTTCGTACCGCAGTGCAGGTAGATGCACAATATGCAGATGCATTTGTACAACTGGGGCAGATATTCAGTGCAAAAGGAGATCCCGTGGCACTCAGCTATTACAACAACGCTTTCAAAAGCGATACAACAGATGTGTTTCCTCTCTTTGCCCGTGGTGTTTACTACCAGGATAGGAAAGAATATGAACTGGCAAAAGAAGAGTACCGTAATGCCATACTGCACAACAGGCTGTATCTGGATGCCTACTTCAACATGGGGTATGTATACATGCAGCAAGACTCTTTTGAAAAAGCACTGCGCCAGTATGAACTGATAACGCAACTGGACCAGACAAACCCTGAAGGCTACTTTAATAAAGGCCTGGCTTACGAGAAATTGGGCAAAAAAGAAGATGCCATCAGAGAGTATCAGCAAACACTTGTTTTTGCAGAAGATTTTGAAGCTGCTAAAATAAGGCTGAAGGCACTGGGTGCTAAATAATAATCTGCCATCACACGTTGTAGGATTTACTTTTTTAAAACATTATATTTAGTGTTTTAAAGCCTTTTGTTTGCACTTATATATACGTATTCTACTCTTATTGTTATGCCTTGCAACTGCTGCACATGCGCAGGATGATGCTGATGTGGCAGACTTGCCTAAACTAACGGTTGCCATACCGCTGGAAAAGAATATAAACATCAGGATAACAGGTAGAGATACTACCATGCTCAATTATTATAACCTGTATGCTTTTGAATACAGTGAAGGCAAAAGCAAAGCAACCGGAGAAATACTGGTGCCAAAATATCTGGACGCATACAAGCACAAAGCTAGGGTAACACTGTCCCTTTGCAGGGTTACCAACTTTATTATGCATACTGCTGCTAATAGTATGGAAGTGGAAGACTACGTTGAAGTAACCTTAAATGGTAAGAAACAGTATTTCAATTTTGATCCTGAACTGCCGCATCCGGTATTTACATTGTGCAACAATCAACAGCAAGAAACGATAGTTGAATAAAGCAATCAAAATATCGTTGTTGGTTGTTGTAGCTGTGTTTTGCAGTGTGCAGAGTAATGCACAGAGAAAGAAGCCTGCTAAGCAAGAGCCCAAAACCAAAGCAATGCCCGCTCCCGATTTGATAGAGAGCACCCCTGTAAGGCAACCGAAGAAAGACACGGTAGAGATAATTTACGAAACAGTACCAGCCAGGCAATCGAAGAAACAAATAGATAACAGTGGATCGCTGCTGTCTGTAAAGGAAGAGGTAATAACCATAACCAAGAAAGATACTGGCCGCAGAAAGAATGTACAGATAGTGTATGATACGGTGAAGTATGTAAAGAAACCCAAGCCGGAGGAAAATCAACCCGGTGCTGAAGAAAAAGTAAAAGTAAAAGCACCGCAAGTGCCTGCTGTTGCAGATGCGAAAGCAGTAAAGGACACTGTAAAAGAAAAACCCAAAGAAGGTTTTTGTGGTTGTGTAGAGTTGAAGATAAAAGGGCAGGACACCATCAACTTTGAAGACTATATCAACTATTCATTCACGTTTAAAAATAATTGTAAGTCGGAAGTGTTTGTGTATTCATACGCGTTTCGTTTTGGGGTGGCAGACTATTTCGGGAAGCCTGTAAAGCGCCTGCGCCGTATAGACTTTGTAAAACGCTTTGACCATAGCGAATATGTACGCATAGACCCGGGCGAAACCTACGAGTATCGTTTTGCAGACGACCCGTTTTTTGAATATGAACTGACGCGTGGCAGCCAATACAGATTCACCTTCATACACAGCAATACTACCAACAAAAGTAAAATAGCACCAACCAAAACATATCTTTGTAGTGAGGTAAAGGAACAGGTGGTAACCGTGAAGTAGTGTTTAAAAATAATACTGAGATAATGATAAAGGGAGCATCTGCTCCCTTTATCTATGCCCTGAATTTTTTTATCTCTTCCAGATTGGCTTTAATGGTTTTGATGCTTTTGAAGTATAGTAGTTTGTAAACCAGTAGCAGCGATACGATGATTGCTACAATGCCTATCAGTATGCGTGGCAGAAACACATCTGGCATGTCCATCACATCTATATCCTTTACCCATTTTGCCATTACTACCAGTGTGCTGCTGATGATGAGTGGCGATAGTATAATAGTCCACAATCTTTCTTTGCCCACCAGTAGCCTGAAGCGCTCTGTGGTTTGTGCTGTTTCGCTTACGCTGTTTTTACTAGGGTCCATAGCAGATAGCATCTTGTATTTTGCGTAAAACATAAAAAGGCTGCTAATGATAAATGCAAAGGATACAAAGTAAGAAGCGGTGAGCAATGTGTTTTCGAATACGGTGTTGAATAAGTGGATGTATACAATGGTTAGGAGTATACAAAGTGCCAGCCCCATGTATTCGTATATCAGTATATTCTTTACCGCGCTACGCGATTTGTTTTCCAGCATCAGGTTGATGAGCTGTTCGTTCAGTATCTTATTTTCCTGCAGTGTTTTATCGTACTGCTGCCACATGGCCTTCATATCGTCCAGTTCCATAAAGCAATTTCTTTTTTAGTTGTTCAACAATGGTTGTGCCTGTTTCCGCAATCTGTCTTTTATCCTGTTTAGCTTGGTGCCCACATTGCTGGTGCTGATGCCTAGTATCTCAGCAATTTCGGCATGTGTCCTGTCTTCGAAGTACAGAAGCACCAGTGCTTTGTCCAGCGGTGGCAGTTCGCCAATCAGTTTGTGCATAATGCGGTATTCTTCTGCATACGGTACATGTCCATCGTCTGCTATATCTATGATAGGTAGTTGCGGGGTAGTGGTGATGGAGTTGCGTTGTTTTCGTTTGTGGGTAATGGCAGTATTCAGTGCCACACGGTATAGCCAGGTGCTTATCGCCGCATCGCCACGGTAGCGGGCATAGCCATTCCATGCCTGCAATACAATTTCCTGAAACAGGTCGCGAATGTCTTCATCGTCTGCCGCGTACAGATGGCATACTTTATACACCAGCTTTTCGTGCTGCTGTATCAGTGTTGCAAATGCCTGTTGAAGATTTGATTGCATAAAAATACGGCTACCAATAATATACAATTATTAGTAGCCGTGTATGGTAAAACATCACACCTGATGCGAAAAAATTATTTCACGACAAGCTGCGTGCTATAGTATTTGCTGCCTGTGCTGCTTGTTACGCTGCAGTTATAGATGCCTGCATGCAACCTTGCTGTTGGCAGTGCTACATTGGTTTCGCCTGCCGGCATGCTTTGCATACCTGTTGTGTAAACTATTCTGCCTTGCATGTCTGTTATGCTTACAAGTATGCTTTCGGCTTTGTTCAGTTGCAGTTGTAGTGTAGCCGTTGTGCTAGCAGGGTTGGGGAACAGGGTTGCCTTGCCATCGAAACGGATATTGGTAACGCTCACCTCTTTATAGTTGAACCGGAAAAGCTCATCGCCTATGCCAGCACCACCGCAATCTACCGCGCGGAAGTATAGGTTGTCGCCCACCACTGTCAGTTGTTGCGGATTGCTGTTTGCAATGCCTGTGCAAAGCTCTATTGCCTTTACCGGCGTATTTACGCCATCAAAAGACCACATTTCTATGCCTGTGGTGCTATTGTTGGCTACAAAGTATATTTTATTGTTGTAAAGCGTCAGCCATGATGGCTCAGACGAGTTAGTGCCATTGGTACTTGCCGCAACTGTGGCATTTCCCGTAGCCTCGTCATAAACATATATTTGTTTTTCGAGGCTGGTGTTGCTGCCTACAAAATATATCTTGTTGTTGAAGGGCACTATAAGTGGCGCTTTGATATCGGGCATACCATCAAAAGAGCCGGCTGCAACATCAGTAAGCCTTGTTATTACATTACCGGTAACATCGTAATTGTATAGCTCACGTCCATAACTGCCGTCGTCTGCAGAAAAGTATAGTTTATTGTTTATTACCGTCAGGTGCATGGGGTTTGAAGATCCTGAACCATTAAGGTCTACTACCATGCTGGTGGTTTGCAACACAGGGTCATATACCCACAGTTCATTATTATTACCATCAATGTCTGCAGTAAAGTATACTTTGTTTTTATATGCAATGATATTGCCTGTTACACTACTATCTATGCCCGGGCGAATATCTGTAAGGCGAACAGGCAGTGTAACATTGGGATCGTAGCTCCATAGTTCATAGCCTTCTATACTGGTGCTTGCGCGGAAGTACAGAATATTATTGAGTACCATGTAATCGTCGGGCGAGCTGCTGCCTGCACCCAGCTCTATATCTATAATGCTTGGGCTGCCTGTACCATTATATTTAAAAAGCTCGTAGCCTGAAGAGCCGTTATCGCCCGTGAAGTATAATTTGGAATTGATAACTGCCGCAGGGCGGTTGAAGAACTGGCCTATTGCACTGCCTGCCAGCGGATTCAGATCTCCTATCATTACAGGTGCGGTAGTGCCGTCTGTAGTGTGCATTTCCCACCCTTTGATGCCATTATTTGCGTAGCACGCCACTCCGCTACCGAATGGCGTAATGTGTATAGGGTAAGAAGAGCCTGAACCTATATTGATATCTAATTTTGTGATGCCTGTTTGAGCGGTTGCACAATAGCCTGTCATTGCAGCAATCGCTGCCATCAAAACTTGTTTTTTCATACTTCTAATATGTTTCTATAGGGCTGTTTAGCAGTAATATATCACTAAGATACACGAAAAATCATGCCTGAAAATTGCAGAATGCTCATTTTAACCATAAGTGAATATCAAAACCATGATATTAAATTGTGTATAATGTGAGAATAAATATTGATCCGGGTTAATGTTGTATAGTGCATTTTTTGATACATTTGAAATCTGTATAAGATTACCACATGAAAGAGAACACCTTAACACTAGAAGAAGCTAAAGATATTTGTAACGAATATCAAAACCTGGTTGGCCGATTATTTTGCGGGGAGTACCGTGAGTTTGGAACTATTGAGGCTGTTGTAATATCTCCTCACGGAAAGCTTGATAAATGGGCATTTGCCAAATATTATCAGCGATATCAAAATGCGGAACAGGCTATTAGTTTTTACACGGGAGATACGTATGATGTAGTACTGATAGGTAGAGATAAAAGCAATAACGTTGTTTGCAGAGATCTTAGCGCCCATCTTTCTTACATAACCGCACATCCCGATTTATTGATATCGCTCGACTAAATATTTATCAATCAGGAAAGTTTTACGCTAGGCATCTTGTGCAGCTTTTGGTTTATTGATAGTATATAGCATGCTCATGCTATTGCTAATCTCGTTACTATTGAATATCTTTAGTATATACCTGTTTTTTGCAAGCAAACATATAGAGGAATGGTTGCCGGGTTTATTGCAATAAAACAGAAAATACTAGCCCGGATTTCAGGTGTGTTTATTTACTGATATTTTCATATATCAATAGGGGGGTAAAAGGGTGTATTGTTTTTTATTAAAACAAATGCTATCCGTTTATGAAAAGTGAAGACACGCTAATAGAGCTCTTCAAGCAAAAGTGTTATAGTGTTGCAGCAAGTTTTTTGCTGGATATAAAGAATGTCACCACTATTAAGGGTGAAAAGCCTTCTTTTGAAGACTTGATGAAGGTATTGCAGATACTGGATAGCGACCTTACAACTGATGGCGTAAAACTGTTGGAAGCACACAAGGCTGAAGCAGGTACACTGCCTGAAGAGTTGACTGCAACATTCAAAAAAATCATCTCAGACACTATTGAGGCATTTGTAAAACAACTATAACTTTTCCTTTTAGTTAATATTGCCCTATCTTAATGGGATTTTAATACATCTGGTATTAATTATTCATAATATTTGCCTGTATGTGATGTGTGTATACATCAACAGGATACACCGTTTTCTTTAAATCTTAAGCAGTACATCTAATGGTACGAAACCTTTTACTCTTCGTTGTAATATTATCGGGTATTTGTAATAGCGCTATAGCTCAGAATATGGTTTCGAATGGCAATTTCGAAACATATACCAGCTGCCCTACAGGATACAGCCAGACGACAAATTGTCCGCCTTGGCGGGCATATCATGCCGGTAGCTCTGATTATTTTAATGTCTGCAGCAGTACAACTGTAGGTGTTCCAAGCAATGTTTTTGGTTGGCAGAATGCTGCGAGCGGAAATGCTTATATGGGAGGATATGCATTTACATCTGTATCAAATATTAATTTCTATACCGAATATATTGCTGCGCCGATTACACCACTTACTGTGGGGGCTACTTATGAGGTTTCGATGTCTGTTGCATTGTCAAATATATCGGGCTATGCCTGTAATGGGCTTGGTGCTTGGTTTTATGATAATGGTCCTACAACAACAATTTCGAGTGTTTCTTCAACACTTACTGCAACACCACAAGTATTATATCCTTCTGTGGTTACCGATACGCAAAACTGGGTAAGGTTAACTACAACTTTTGTGGCAGACTCTGCTTATGATAATATTGTTATAGGCAGGTTCAATCCGTCTGCAGGGCTCATTACCAGTAGTGTAAGTACAGGTAATTACTCCTACTACTACATCGATTCTGTAGTAGTAAAATTGGCGAGTGGCATTAATAATTTGTATGCAGATAGTATGATATGTGCGGGAGATACTTTCCAGGTTCCTTATACTATAAATAATGCGAGTAATTTCAACAGCGGCAATGTGTTCAGTGTTCAGCTGAGCGACCCCAGTGGTTCTTTTGCCAGCGGTACCACTACTATTGGTACACGCACCGCAACAACCGCGGGTAGCATTACCTGTGTGGTGCCCAATACGGTAACACCTGGCAATACCTACCGCATCCGTATCCGTTCTACCAACCTTGTTGACAGTTCAGCCCCCAACCAGCGTAATATCAGTATCGGCGTGGTACGCCCGAATGTGAGTAACAGTAATAACGGCCCTATATGTACCGGCCAGCAACTGAACCTGACTGCCAGCAGTAGTGCAACGGGTGTCAGCTATAAATGGAGTGGCCCTGCCGGCTTCAACAGCATAGCACAGAACCCGAGCATCGGCAGTGCCACTACTGCCAATAGCGGCGATTATATAGTAACAGCACGTTTGTTTGGCTGCCTTGCCAAAGACACCACCACCGCGGTGGTAGCTAATGCGTCTGCATCCACGGTAAATGCGACAGGCAGCAGTCCTATCTGCGAGCGCGATACGCTGTACCTGAATGCGACAGTAGGCACGTTAGCCAACAGCTATAGCTGGAGTGGCCCGGGCTTCAGTTCGACAAGTAAAGACACACTGCGTGCCAACAGCCTGCCAGCTATGAGCGGCGATTATGTGTTCACGGCATTCTATACCGGCTGCACCATCAGAGATACCGTAACAATAGATGTAAAACCGCAGGCTGCCAACCGTACCATCGGCAGCAACAGCCCTGTATGTACCGATAATACACTCACCCTGAATGCAGGCAGCAGCAGTATCGGTGTAGCCTATACATGGACCGGGCCTAACAGCTTTGTGGCCACAACATCATCAGCCAACATCAGTGGCATAACATTGAGCAATGCCGGTAAGTATATCGTTACCTACCTGCTGAATGGTTGTGTAACAAAAGACAGCCTGACGGTAAGTGTCAACCAGAGTCCGTTGCCTGTTACCGCAAGTGCTAATACACCACTATGCGAAGGCACAACCCTGAACCTGAACAGCACGAACAGCACCAATGGTGTAAC
>APMI01000613.1_pt1 | contig 197348 bp, 131 predicted proteins | sample 667938 | NCBI WGS metagenome assembly APMI01 (sample SAMN01084076, study PRJNA167559) | wastewater metagenome | biome: Wastewater | place: Denmark: Ejby Moelle, Odense | collected 2011-11-28
AAGAGGTCTGCCAATTGTTGTTGGTAACTGATATGGAGTTCCCCAACTCCCATGTATTGAAAATTCAACGGCAGTATGATGAATCTGGCATCATCGTCTTTGGGATATTTTGCAATCAACTCTGCGAATACCATGTCCTGTGTCTTTTTCAAACCTATGGACAGGAAGGCCAATGTTTTTTTGCCTTGTGGCCCAAGGAATGGCTTAATCGTTTTCATAATAGCTTTTGCACCCCATCCGGTGCGCATGACAGCATTTACCATCTTTGCTACGCGCATGTTCATCCGATAGCCTAAGAATCCATCCGGAACATACTGCATATTGAATGTGTGTGTATGGCAGTTAAAATATCTCATAGTGCTAGTTTTTAGGGTTACTTTCCGCAGGTTTAATACCCGCTTTTCGAAGGTTCACGAGTTTACTGAGTAAATCAAACCAAAAGGGTGCACCTATTGCCAACACTGCCGCACTAATCAACCATCCGACTATTTTCCAGAACCAGTCAATCTTATCAGAGCTAAGGTCTTTCCACTTGTATATTCCATCTGCAGCCCATCCAATAGGTGCATTACCCTTGTACAAGGAATCTATCAGCTTCATGTTATTCTTTAGCAAATCACACTGTAATGCTGCAGTTATGGAGTCTTTATGATATTGTTCTTGAAGGCTATCAATTGGCGGTATTGCGTTTATAGTATCCGCATTATTTACCGTATCAGTTGTCGGTGTAATTGTATGAATAGTCTTAAAAAAACTATCTTTTTGTTGTTCGTATTGAGCTGCAGCATAGTCAGCTATTGCATTTGACAATTCTTTATCATGGAACAAAACACCGGACACTTTGAAAAAATCTACGTTCATACCTATGCACAACACTAATGCAAGCCAAAACATTCGTTTTTGCGTTTTCACCTTATACCAACCGGAGGAACGGTTCATATATTCATCAAACCAATTGGATATATGCTGTATCAGTTTATCCTTATCTCCGTCAGCACTATCTATAAAATTGGTGAGCAGTATTTGCAGATCACTATAGTTCATCTTAGCTACTGCTTCTTTGAACCTACCTGCAATATCTGTGGCAACTTGAGGCTTTTGCAATATTTGTCCACCCTTACTATCAGGTATAAACTTCTCATCCATTGACTCATACGTGCGTACAATTACGGATATGAGGGTCTCTGAAAAGTTTTTTGATGAAATGTAAGCAGGCAAATGTCTATAGGTTCTTTTGGTCAGGTCTATCTGCGGGTGCGCATAAAACAGTTCTGAAAAGTTCAGATTGAGTTTTCTATCATCCAGCACATCGTCTATCAGTTGCTTCAGGTATTTTGCCCTGTATTTAAAATAGTAGACCAGCAGTTCGTATGCCCAAGACAGACATACACTACCAATAGCTATTGTGTAAACCAATGCTATTAAAAAATCAAGATAACGGGATAGTTCGGTAGGCATGGGAGAAATTTATAGATATTAAAACAGCAGACGACCATAATACCATAGTCCTCTGCTGCATATATTTAACAAATCAAAACATAATTGTACTTACATAAATTTCAAACGGTATTGAAAGGGCATAAAACACGTTGATTACTGACCATCAATATTATCAACCTTATCATATACTAACCCGCTTGACCCCTCGCCTCTACCGTTCTTTTTGGATCTTCCAACCCAAGTAACAATCTTACCATTATACCATCTTGTCCTTTGAAATGTAGTATCAACAATACACCCAGACTTAGGCACTTCTTCTTCATTAATAAAATAGTGCGACGGTGTACTACCAAAACCATACTTCAATATGCTTGTTCTAGGCCGTACTAAAGAAACTGCATATGGAGGTAGAATTCTCGGCATAGCAGACCGTTGTAATTGGATTTTCCTATTCTTAATCGCTGTACCTCCAATATGTGTAGGTTGAAAAGGAATCCAATTTTCAGGAATTTCGGTATCTACTAATTTATACTGTAGTTTTGCATCTTCTTCGGGTATGTTTGCGGTCGCCGTTACTGTAGGTTTTACATTTGCAATAAATTTTTTAAACGCATTTGCCTTCTCATTGCCATCGGTACCCTTACCTAAATGGTCGGGAACTATCTTCTCAATAGCCCATACAAGATTAGACATTTCATCTCTAATAAAAACAACCTGTTCTATCGGCTCACTTTCAATACTCTTTCTTGCAACAGGAGGAAGCAATAAATTACCGGATGGTCTACTAGAATTAATGACGTTGTCATCTATACTAATATCCATCCATCTCCAACCATTCCAAGACGTTTCTGGTATAAACTGCCCTTGTCCGTTATACTTTAAAGAATAGTTTGAGATGTATGTTCTTACCCCAAACACATCGGTAACAACTATCCCCCTCAAATTAGAATAACTTCCGATAGGCAACTTCATGGGCACAACAAACCAATCATCTTGGTAAATCAATGAAAATTGTGTCATTAAAATCTTAGCAATATCTGTAGTATTTGCATCAATATCACTAAAATTTACACCCCCATTTTCAAACTCCCACCATCTGCTACTTGGCATACCTGCAAACCTAGCCTCTGACATAATCACTTGTAGAGTTTTCATTTCAACAACGGATGGTTCATTGCTTGTATCATTAAGCTGACTAAATGCAAACCAATCTAATTTGCCCTGAGCATAATCATCGCTCTTCAATACATATTTATCAGCACCACCTTTGGGAAAGTGAGTTTCAAAACTATAAGACAATGATCTTGGATTCCAAGCCTCATCAGCAATACCACCTTGAGGTAAGGAGTACATTTTCTCTACCCATGATTTAAAATAACCAATACTTGTAGAAATCGCTGTAATCTCACTTGTGGTAAGGCCACTAGGGGAATAGACGCCATAGGTATTGCCAAGATGTGTCAATCCTGCAGAATTGCTTATCGACTTGAGATCATGATAAATTTTCGCACCGTTTATTACATTATTAGATATTCTGATTGCAGAGTGGAAATTAAAAACCTTTTTATCGGAGAACAGCTCAGCTTTTTTGAAAATTTCCTGTTCAGTGAATGAATTTGCATTTGATTGTTCTGGAATAGTCTCAATTACAGTTAGTCCGTTATTGATATTTGTAATAGCTGATTTAATACTTTGATACAATGAATTATTGACTGAAGAGAGTGTTTGCTCTAACATTTGCAAAAACTTTCTTCCAATCAGCACACTCTCCTTCATACTAAAACGATAATTTAATCTCTCAACTATCGGCTCTACTGGCATTTCGTAGTTGTAAGACACAGTATTGCTATCCTTAAGCTTAAATGCATTCATCTTTAGATAGTCCAATTGCATTTTGGCGAGGATGCCGGAACCGGTATCATTTCCTTTAAATTCGCCTACTTGCCATTGTTTACCCAACATCCATAATGCATCATGTACTTCTGCCTTTAAAACTCGATCGAACTGTCGTTTTCTAGGTCGTGCTTCTATTCTGTTCCAAGCCATGTAGGGTAAATCAAGTGGACCTGTTCCAGATATTGGAATATATGAATTGGGATTATTATTCATAGCATTAGAATTGTGATAGATTATTTAATTGATTTTGCAATTGCATTATTTCTTCATTCATTATCTCTGCATTCATAAATTCCTGCAAGTCATTATCTGAGATAACAGTATCAGAATCCAATTCTGACCAATGAAGCATAGCACTGGAATACGGAGGATTAGATACCGAGCTACCATTTCCTGTATCAGAGTATGGAGTATAACCACCAGGGGACAGTCCTGGAACATTATTTACAATATACTCAAATGAAACTTGCTGTGTAGAGTCGTCCGCAGACAATGATCCTTTACCAGTATATGAAGAATGTGAATACGGATCATTACCAGCTATTATGTGTGGAGTCACCTCTCCTACTATTGCTGGAAGAACATATTTAAATGCATCAAAAACACCTGTATGGGTATAACCTGACTCTAATGGGGCATCAATAGCATCTGATGTTTTCTTAGATTTAAAGTGATCCGGTTCTACCATTCTTATCACAGACATATCTAGTGTATCAAGTAAGCTATTAGTTAAAGTAGCAGGTGTCCAAATATAGCTTGTAGCATTATTCTTAGGATATGGATTGACAATTAATAGGCAATTCTGGGGTGCTTTAGCATCAGGCTGATCATAATTAAATGTCACAGCTGTAGTTTCTTCTTTAAATGGTATTGTCTCTACCCATTCATCAATAATAAAACCGCAATACCAAGGACTTGGACTGGGCACAGGAACTGTACTTACAAACTGTGATTTATTAAATAAGACAATAGACAATTTATCTTGCTTAGGAGAGAATGTATTAGGATACTCAATTCCTGCCCAACAATCCCCTGCATCATATGGCAGTTGAATAGGAACAACTTTTAACGAGTTATGCAATGATTCTGAAGACAGCAATCTTAAAGTTTCAATGGTTTCAACTTTGTCACGAACCCTCGAAACACTATAAATCCAATCATCCATTTCGATATCAATATCATTTACAAATGATAAAATATCAGAGCTTGATTTTGTGCCTACATTATTAAGCTGAACCGACAAGTCATTCAACAAACCAGTATAATAATCAAAACTGAAGTGAGGAATAACCTTAAATCCGTTACTAAATAATTTTTCTCCAATTGCTAAATAATTTTCTAGTAACACATTATCATTCACACTTGTCAATGAATACTGATCAGCATCTGTTTTTCGTTTTATCAATTCTTGTTCTACACGCTTAACTTGTGATAATGTTTCTTGACCAATTTCACTTGTATAGTCATCTGATGGGTATACTGGCAGTGCCCCTGAAACTCCAAAATCTAAGCATTGTTTCAGAACGTTCCTCGCACTATTTAGTTGGCTCATATTATTAATCGCGGTGATGCCGCTTAAGCTCAGCAATAAATTATTTAAAATTTTATAAATTGAATTTGTGTTAGTAGTTGAAACAAATCTATCCGCAAGGTTAGTGAAATCAAATTTCGGAGTAGTAGAGCTACCTGTTGCCGGTGAAGCACTTCTTACAAAATCTTTAGCCTGCAAGTATTTACTGCTTTTCACTAAGTCAGCAGCGTTGCAAACCAACGAAACTATATCACTGAAAGAAGCAATTACACCAACAATACTACCTTTGTCTTTGAAATGTATAGTCAAAGGAATGTTATATGGTATACCAACTGCAGATGTTGCATAATAATCAGAAGCATTTACCCTTGTATAATAACCTATGCGGTCTGCCAGTTCTGATGTATAATCTCCGTCTTGAACCATATACAATAAGTCTATGGGTTGAATAGCAAGGTCTAACAACTTAATATTAAACTCTTGAGGCACATCATTTTCATCATTATATGTAACCTTGCAACCTATCTTCTCAGCAAAATTCGATAGAGTTACTACATTGCTATCAAATGGAACAGTTAATATTTTTCCAAACCAAGTATTGAGATTTGGCTCTGCATATGCCCTAGGCGTTAAAACACCACCTGTCCATACCGAAGCAATTGATGAATTTTGTATACAATCTACAATGTTTACAACACGGTGTGTGACATTTATACCTGTTCGAGGTGTATTAACTATATCCAATTCAGGAGGCATCTTCCCTTCTGTCATTGATTCTACAACAGATGCAGATTTTACAGTATTACCATTTGCAATCTGAAATACCCCCTCTGCAACAATAAGATCCCCTAACGAGTCCGCAGAAGCAAACATCCTGTCAACTTCAGCCATAATTGCATCACAACTAGACGTGCCATATGCTGGTAGCCCAGGTATATCAACTAATACACTAGCATACTTATCGCTGAACGAATTACCCGAACCAAGACTAGCATTTGTAGTGTACAAATCCCATATACTTTTACTAGGATTATTCTGTATTAGATCTGAAATTTTAGACTTGAAATATCGTTGTAATTCAACACCGTCTACCACATTCGTCAACCTTGATTCCCCCCCTCCGGATGTAGGGTTAGTAATCGCTGTTTCCGGGGTTAATGGGAATTTCCTTCTGAACTTATAGATATATTCATCAAGTTCCAACGTTGAAGAATACCTGTCATGCAAACCTTTTTCAAATCTATAGCCCAATATAGCACCAAGGGTCTGACCATTCCTTACACCTTCAAGTAAAGACATCGCTATTTTTACTCTTTCTGAGCTTAGATTAATAGCAAATTTATTATCAATAGTATTTTTTTCAGAATCATAGCCACTTCTTAACAACGCTGCACAAAGTGCATGGGCTACTGAAGGGGTATGAATAAAGCCTAAATTAGCACTGTTGTGATAGGTACTACTACTGCTATCTTGCAGTGATTTAGGAATTTTATTAGAAACGTCACTTAATGCTCCTGTTGGCCTTACATCAATTACCCAACTATATGCTCCAAGATAATTTCCCTTAACTCTAGAACCAGGTATATTTCGGTTTTCCCATAATCGTTTATTGACCATACCGTAATTCCATGCATCAAGCCTGTATGTACAAAGATCAATATGCTCTTTAAGCAACCTATCTAGTTCAGCAGTGCTACATCCCGATAGCACGTCCATTGCTGCTCTCACTTCTCTGATAATTGTATCGGTAAATGCAGGTGAACCTGAAACAGGATTAAGCATATGTTCTGCCAGACTCTTATTCCACCATCCGGCAGAAGTCAAACTAGAAAACTGGCTTGGCAAAGACATTCCTGCAAATGCGTTATTGCAATTCATACTTGAATAAAAATCAAGCGCGCCGCGGTATGGATATACCCCGTTCACACTATAATTCCTAAGTGTATCCAATCCATAAAATAACAGATGCCATTTTGACAATACTGTACCCGCCCCAGAAGCACCCAAGCTATTAAAATATCTGGCAATACCTTCAGGTGTACCTACAGATTTCAGACCAAAATCAGACAAATAATTATTTGACACAATCACATCGCAAGCAACATTTCTGTACGTTAACAATAGTGACTGTCTTAACAATAAGAACAGTAAAGAGCGAGACTGCATCTTATCAAATCTATTGTCGTACCATACATTCCTTAAATCTTTTTGGTCTAATAACCATTGAATGTAATTTCGTGTTGAACTACTTGAAGTGGGACTCAAGAAACTATTTTCCGACAATAACTTCTCATCAACTGAAGGACCTCTTAAACCATAAGATTTTTCATGCTGTAATACCCTGAATGATCTAAGCAAGCGTTCTATATATAATGACACATCAGGTTTATCCGTACTTCCAGGAAATACCAGCCCTCCGTTTTGTGTAGGGAACAGATTATGATCAAACAACCCGGTAGTAGTTCCTAGATTAATATTTTGTATCCAATCACTACCAATAAAATCAAAGCCATTAAATATTTTAGTAAACAACGCACTTATATCTGGCGTAGGCTTAGTAGTTAAACTACTTCCGGAAATATTAGGTCTACTCCATTTACTATCAACAAAATCAAAGAACGTCCCCCCAATCCTTTTAGGATCTAATACATTAGTCCCCATACTATAAAGGAAGTCAGCATTTTGAAAACTCAAATCATTCGTTAGGAATCTAACAGCAGCTTCAGCAGTTGTTGCATCCAATCCTAACATTTCGAGAAAATCTTTCTGTCTGTCCTCTACTGTTAAACCAGATTTACCATAGTCCAAATGGGCAGCTTTTGCATAGACATCAGCCATATCTAACCAGGTTCTATTAAGCGCTCTTAATACATTGGTTAATCTTGAATAAAATCTATCACTATAAAACTTGTGTGCCTCAGGAACTCCTACAAACGGGTTGTGCGAACCGCCAATAAAGAAATCACTATACATATAACTGGCATCATTCAATCCGAATTTTCCACCAATAAAATCTGACTGCATAGAACTCTTTACATCCGTTCCCAAATTAAACGTACTTCTCCATTCCCATTCAGAAAATGCTGTAGTTGGCAATATGCCATAGGGCTGATTCCCGATTCTTATTGATGGTAATTGACCTCTGGAAAATACATAATCAGCAAAGTAATCTTTTGTTCTGCCAACGTTATCATTTGTAAACAAAGGGCTCATCATATCTCTCATGAAACTACCAATAGTGCCGTTCCACAGAGCGCGGTTCATAGCAATCGCATTACTTGTCTGTTTTTTATCCGCATTCTTAACGTGGAAGAATACGTTATATTCTATGCCTAACGCATCTGCCAACCATTGGCCATCCGGTTTAAACAACTTATTTGTCGATGTCTTTAACAGGGGGTTAGTTGCTTGTGTTGCAAAACTTTTCTCAGCAAAGGGGTCTTCTTCCTTGTATCCCGCATTATTAGTACTGGTATTGTTTGTAGGTGTGCCAATTTTCAATATCTCCAAACCACCTGTATAATGATGCGACTCCAACAATTTTTCCAATTGATACTTATTTTCAGACAATACATATTGTTGTATTGTCTGACCATTTGGCAGCAAGTCTACTCCTTCCCCAAGTCTTAAACCATAAACTAATAATTTATCAAACCCTGTAACTGACTCATTATTCCTCAAAGGGATATATGTTGCCATCCCAACATTTACTGCTTCATTAAAATCAAAGACCCACTTTATCCTCTTGTCTAAAACTTCCAGGTTGTCTAAAACAGTCCTCTTAAAAGCATCTGCTGTAGGATTTGAGGGATCTGGTTGGGGACTAATACCTGTATACAATGTAGTTGGAACTTTATTTCCAACCTTTAAGTGCTTTATTCGTGAATCTCCTTTTACCGTGGATTTCAACCTCTTAATATTAGACGAAAAATCTTCATTCTGAATTAGTTGAAAAACAAACCTATCTGGCATCACAGAAGTATAAGCTGTATTATTCCAGCCTTGAGGTTTTAGAGTAACTGTAGGAAATACAGGAGGATTATTGTAAACAATTGTCCAATTTGTAACAACATCAATTACAGCTACATGCGAAACAATATTACTGACAAGATATGTTGTTTCACCTAATGAAACATCACCGCTATAAGTTGATGCTACAACAGACTCAAACCCTGTATAAGCAGCTTGAAAATTATTTACGACTCCTTCTAATACAGCATGCTCTTCAGAAGGCAGTGAATTAACAGCCATAACATTTGAATGTGTTGACTGTATGTGAGTGCCTATATAAGTAACGTGATTCTGCGCTGCGACAATGTTATTAGTGGTCCAAGTTGCTGCAGATAATAAATTAATGTACTTAGTTAAAGTGGTAAGCTGAGTAACAGCTTTATAGTAAGTAGTGGTAGTAGTACCTGTGACTACGCCTGTAGTAGAGTTAATAGAAAAGTTTGTCGGAAATAAAGCTTTTATTATCCATGCAGAGCGTTCCTCACCAAATCTGTCAACCAAAGATTTCCAAGCAGCTAATTGTAACTTAGGATCACCATGAGCATTGTACCACTCTTCCCAGTAAGAAACCCCCGCATCTTTTTCATTCAATGTCAACAACTCATCGTGATTATTTATCTCAATATCATCCGGATACACCCTAATCCACAATTCATCCTGTTTTTGAGTATTGGCAACCCATTCAATTGGACCGTTTACGGCTATTACATCACCCCATGTACCGGCAATATCTATCCCAACCGACAATACTTCTTCTATGTGACTACCTAGAGTGAGTGTACCTTCTTCCCATTTTAGACTTCCAATCTTAATATTTAGTGTAGTACTTTGTTCTATTAATGGTGATAAAGCATGCCATAAATAATGCTGTTCTAAAGACACATCACCATTGCTTTCATTCAAAGATGAAACAGATGGCATTAACTGTCCAATTTCAAATAATTGAGCCTTATAGTCATTAAACAACTGGTAGTCCCAGCTTTCATTCTGAAGCCCATTTAGGTTCACAAGTATCGTATTGGCTTCGCCAACCTTGTCACTTATATAAATATAGAGGTCCTTTACGTCATTAGAAAAACCGTTAATCTCCTCAGTAGTGGGCATATTGGGATCCACAACACTATTTAAGAAAGCACTCATTGAATTGAATATTCCGACAGCTTCTTCTTCAACAGCAATGTGCAATCTCTCAACATTTTTCAAATGCTCAATTAAGTTACCTAGTACATCATTTAACTTGGATATACTATTCCATAGATATGCAACAGATAATTCATCAATAGCGCTATTCTCCTGTATTAAGGCTAATAACGTTTCATTTATACTATCACACGTTTCCAATAATTGATTATAGGCATTTACATCCCGTATACTAGACAATATTTGTGCTAAGAAACCTTCTAACTCAGAACACTTTGTATTAATGGTTGAACCTGCAATTGCAACAATAGGATTGAGAACATTAAAATCTTCTTCGGTATATCTACTGGCATTCTTAACATTTGTCAAAAATGAATAAGTATACCTTGCGTTTAGCAGTAACCACTCATATTGCAGCTTAGAAGCAGCTGAATACAGCTCTTTTTTATATAATGCAAAATTTGCATCGGTGTTTTTAACTTGCTCGATGTAACCAAATAAGGTGTTAATTCTTGTATTAATTGGCTCCAACAAAGTCCATAGATACAACTTATTATATGCGCTAATTTCCTGTCCAACTTCAAAGGAACTATAACTCTTAATTATCGGTCTTAATTCAAGGCATTGGGCAACAAACAAATTAAACTTCTGCATATCAATCTGCTGACCACCATTAATTAACATCTGTCCCAAGTTTGCATCCGTAGACTGCATAACTGCATTGATTGAAGATGCTGTTTGGCTTGCTTCAGTACTTACGTGTTGTTCCCAACTAGTATTCAGAGTTATAGTCTGTATATCATTATTTATAGCGCTTATCTCCGAACTAATGTTATTAAAAATTCCGGTGACCGTAGATTCAATTGCTGGACCAGAACTTTTAGATATCATCCAATCTCGCGCAATTGTCAATTTCGCAGAAATACGGGAGTTAATATTTATTAATGCTTCTTTATCTGAAAGTTGCAAACTATTCAATAATGCAATTTTATCGTGATATAACACGATAGTTTCAAAAATCTCAGCAACACCGTCATTTAACTTTATATCATCGAATAGATCAAATACTGTATAAGAATCTATAAGAGTTAATGTAGCTTCTGCAGCGTACCATACTTCTGCAAAACCATCCACTGCCACGTCAAAAAATATGGGTCTTTCAATACCCTTCATGAAGCGCGTTTCTAAACGCACAGGCATCATGAAAATTGGTTGTTCAAAGTTTGTTACTGAATTCAACCTATACTCAAAATCAAGAAACAACTGAGGTGTGTGATTTACATAGTCACCAGAATATGATAATGGAATTGCGTACTTCATTGGTTATAAGTAATAAAGGATTAAGAAAAGTATTAAAAAAGGAATCAAGACACGATCATGTCATCTGCATGGACCGCTACCATAACAGGATTTTGATATAAAACCCAGGCCATTTCAGCGGCATTTTTACCCCATGTAATACCATTATGAACAGGTGCTGATCCAGTAAATGCATCAATCCTCACAGTCTTGGCATTGCCCCCCATATGCCCCCAATTTAAATCATTCCAAGACCAGGATGTATTAGAATTACTGATAGTTGGTAGTGTTTGGTTTGCTATATATTCATCTAATCCCAATCTTAGTTGGCCAGGACGTTCTCTAAATACTATAAACCAACCAGTTCCAGATTCATTCAAAGCATTTTGTTTAGAAATGTCAAAACCTAATAAAGTAATATTTGGCTGTAAAGAAGCTTTGAATAGTGGGAACTTGATATCATTAGATGCGAGAATGCGTTTATTTGTATTGGTGTCGATTTGCGCTTTTTGTAGATATATTAAAGCATTAGGAAACTTCTTTAACAAATCTCCTTTTATCATTAACACAATGTTAGATGAGTTGCCATGTCGTCCAGATGTATGATTGCCACCAAGCCCATTATTTCCCCACAGGTGCATCTCGTTTATATCATACAAGTAGTCTGTAGTATTCAAATCAATTGTATCATTCACATCCCAAAAACGCCTGAAATAGCTCCCCCGTTGATCAGTTGGATATTCTCTCCACAACAATTCACGAGCAAATTCATGATTAAGACCAGCCATGTATGACTCGATAAATCTTTGATTAGTTTGAAGAAGTGTAATTGTATTATTAGGATATTTATCGATTCCAGGCAATAAATACTCTGGTGATATTTTTATAAGGTCATCGAATGTCGGCTCGTCAAAAACAGGATATGCCATAATTGTTTTTAGTTCACTGACTGTAGATATTGTACCATTCGGTATCTGCAGTTTAATCATCTTCTTCACTCGTTCAGTTATCGCAATCTCAGGATTTAATGCTTGGTATGTATTCGTTACAAAATTAGATCCAGTTGTTAAACTAGGTTTAGTTGCAATAAATGGGGCTTCTAGTTGATCATAAAATTTTAATGTGCGGTCTAAATTATACTTCTGATTCAAATAAACATTTTGAATACCACCTTTTGTGTAAGTAAGAGCGCCTGAAAAACCGCTGGATGCAGAAGTTCCTCCAGTAGTCATGTAAGTTGCTGCAGAAGTCGCAACAGGTTTTACTTTCGTAGAACTGACACAAGCAGTAAAATCATCGCTTATGTTTATTTTAGATAATAGTTCTTTATTTATTTTTGAACTAGATGATTGACTTATTTTATTAATAAATGACGATCTGCTTCTCGACATCTTCCTGAAACCAGCATCAATTGAACCAACAGTTAATTTTGAAGAACTTGCAGTTTTGTACGCTGTAGCTGCCAATGTTGATGTAGTTGTGATGCCAGGTATCTTTTTCATACCAGCAGCAGCAATATTAATAATGTTATTCAATTTCTCGTCAGCTGTTGCTGTAGCCCTAAATACTCCCCCTATAACATGTTTATCGTAGATAGCAGCACTAACATTCATTGCTAATACAGCTTTAGATATTTTATCATTAGCATCTAACACATCTTTCACCTGCTTCCATGCAGTTTCCATGAGTTCTTCTTGGCGTTCTCTGACTACTTGCGCGCCAATACCAGCAGCAGCACGATACTTAGGATTCAAGTTTAACTCTTGTACCCAGTCAGGTGAAGAACTATTGATAGAAGTAACACCCGAATGAAACATACCATAAATATGTGGCAATATTATTGGGTCATCATTTTGTAAGTTTGGTAAGGAAGCATCAAAAGGATTAGGAGTTGACCCTGAAGCAAATGATGGTTCTTTCATTAGCGACGGAAGATTAAGATTATCCTTTAATACTACAGTAAAAGCATCAATACTGCTAGCATTATTTAATACCCCTTGATTATATGCTGGAGGCATTACGGCTCCTTCCATCAATGTGCTTTTTGGAAGAGTTGTAGAACTATTATACAAAGAAGAAAGATTCATCCCCGCATTACTGATATCCATTTTGGTCCCTCCTAAATCACCATTTGTTACAGTGGGCTTTAGTTCTCTTACCAGAGTCTCAAAATCCCCTAGCAGAGCAGTTCCAAAACGCCATTGATAATATATTGGGAAGTCTAATACAGAGCCTTCCCAAGACATCTTAGTTGTGGTTGAATTTGTAACTTCTAAACCTAGTCCTGCCAAACGCCCTGCTTCAAAAGCAGGTATCAGGAATGCAGTATACTGTGTATTAGCTTCTAATCGTCTTGGGCATATCAATCTTGACACTGCCAAATCAGGGTTTTCTTTAATGTCCTGTTTGAAGTTACCTCCATAAGTTGAACTATTACCTCTTGGCTTATTAATATGAACGTGAGCCCAAGCCCAATGATCCTGATATGGGTGAAAAACATCATTTTTTGCTGCAGTTATTTTCAATACAGCAGGTAGCTCTTCCTTTGTGCCAGCCTGGGTAGTGTATTCATTATCCTTCAAGACAACCAATGCAAGCCACGGACACAATTTACCGTCAGATGGATTTACCATGGGAGTATATCTCCACGGTAGGTCTTCCTCATAAAATTCTATATAGGGCAAATAATTAGACTCAAAATCAAAGGAGCCTTCTTTTGGATCAACCCTAATAATAGCTTCAGAATGTACCCCAAGAATATCTCCAGGCCCTATTAGTTGCGTTGACTTTTGTATAGGTGTTACAGAGCCAGATAGGTTGACAGAAATATCAAGCTGTGCCCTGCCGGTGGAGCTTAAAGTTGAAGACATCTTATTTATCATACCTTGTCTTAACCAAGGAAGAAATCCGAATGTTGCACTCATAGTTTAATATTGTTTTAGGTTACGCAGGTATTATTTCATACATGCCTTTCAACTCAGGACTTTTGGCATAAATTTTATCCCTTTCAGTGTAAGCATTTCCTAAACTACCTATACTAGTTGTGGATATAGTATTCAAGCTATCTTTACTTACTAGTACGTAGGATTCTTGATTGAAGTCTACTTTGTCAATTGGTGATGCGATATCTCTTTTTGCCTTTTTAGAAATTTGATTTGTAGATATTAATCCGCCTTTTGTAAAGCTATTAATATCAATAGTGGTGTTAAGGACATTAATGTCTGTTCTATTTTCACCATCTATCAAAACAACATCATATTCTATATCCTTTGTAATAAAGTCACCAAACATTAGCTCTGAATAATCATATCCTATTTTAACTCCATTTGGCAAGAACTCGAATGAAGGTGCCTTTATCTTATCATTATCGTTCATCTCCTTAAACTGTGCAGAAGCAAAGTTTTCTTTTGTGCTTGTTGGAGATGTAATAGCTACCCCATTTACTTTTACCAAGTCAAGGCTGTAAATACCTACATCTTTAACTTTCTGGCCACCAAAACGCTCTATATTAATGGTGAACGGTAATACTTTTTGTGTTATAGTAAACTCTCCAAGAGGATCCATAATCAAAGTACCAGTTCCAGACACAGCAAGTTTGACATATGTTTTACGCCCTTCAGGTAAAGAACCTTGCCAGTTTTCATCTTTGTTTAAAGCATCCAATAATTTTGGAGTTACCTCAATCTCTGGTGCACTAGTATCTGGCTCATCACCCCAAGTTTCATCAAAGTTTGCACTTTGCTTCATACCCAATACGGTAAACTCTCCTTTACCTACAGCATGCCAAGGACCAGGGCCATTTAAATTGAAATCAAGTGAGATACATAGCAATTCTTTGTCGTCCCACATAACCGCTAACCCTGCATATACATGAGATAAGAATTTGAATGGATTAAACTGGAATAAAACATCAAAACCGAACCAACCCAATACCTTGAGCTTCCAAACCTTGAGTAAGAAGTCTAACTTAACACCAAACTGAACTGTATTAGATGTTACGGCGAAATATGTTTCAATAATTAAACGAAGATTTTTTTCATCAAAAATGGATAAAGTCATTCTATCCATTTTGGGTAGCATCAAATATGCAGGGGCATTATATGCTGGGTGGAAACCACCTACTGACACAAGCATCTCCCTTCTCTCTCCCCAGAAGAGCCTAACTGCCATATCTCCATACAAAGTGATAAAAAGCAAACGAGAGTCATAAATAGAAGCATCAAATGATATGTACTTATTCTCAAAGTCGATAATACCAACAAATGCTACGTTCAATTGTAGCACAGGTACATTAGGATCCGGCAATGCAATTTGAATAATACCAACAATTGCCAGCCTTACAGGTTGTGGAAATGAAATGATTACACCTAGTTTTATACTAACAAGTGGAACCCCAACCCCCCATTTTAATAAAAAGAATACGCCAAAAGTGTATTTCTTCTGTTCGATAGGAAAGTAACTTTCCATATCTGTGATAAGTGTCTTGATATTCTCTATCACATTCTTAGGGAACATTAAGCTATTAATGGCTCCGCCTTTTACACCAGCTCGAAGAGCATTAGGATTCATCGTACGATTTACCCCTGCAAGCACACCAACACCATTGAAAGTAAAACCGAAACCCACCGGTATACCAGGGAACTCAACACCAACCGCTATCAACAAAGAAAAACCAGGTGTACCATCAGGATTTTTTGTAGTAATAATACCTACAGCAGTTACTCTGAGTTTACCAAAAATATCCAACTCAATACCACCTGCATACCGCCCTTTATCACGATCAATGTAGAGATAGCCTCCACCTTCTAGTTTAGATGCTTTAACTTTCAAGCCTACGCCATTTGGTGGCTTGAAACCAATATCAATTCCAAAAGGCCCGGCATTGCCTTCGTTTTTATCAAATTTTAATTCAATACCAATATTTTCTACAATAAATGATATTGGTCCAATTTTACCACTTATTGTAGCGCCTATCTGTGTTTTTAATGGTTGATTTTCTATTGCTTTTAACGCCAAAGTCAACTCATTGAAAACAATTGGCCCAAGAGGTTTATTTGGGTTAACCGTAATCTCAAATGCACCACTCCCTTTAAACCTTATACCATGCTTACTTGACCAACTAATGATAATTGGAAGCGTTAACTTTTTCTGCCCTTCACCAAAGACTTTTTTAATAAACCCATCAGAATCTCCGGGGTTGATCACAAACTCTAAACCACTTAAATCTGCTTCAGTGATAATTTCAATTTCGTTCCCGTCATGTTTACCCTCGATATTAATGCCTGCTTCCAATAATTGTAGGCGTGTACCTTGCGGCTTTCCAAATATCCTAATTGGTGTTTGAGGGGTATATTGTAAGCCTACCTCTAGTTTTGTATTTACATTTGAGCCTACCTTTAGTGTTTTGTATTCTATGCCAGAGGCCCTAACTAAAAAAGTAGGTCTTGCATTAATAAGAGCTCCAGCACCTAATATCAACTTGAGCTCACTTGAAATAGATTGCGATATGGAAATATTATCTGGAATAATTAATTGCAGAAAAAACCCCCGATCCGCTATATTTGTGCTTGTAATTGGAATCGCGTTTACTATCCTCAACAACAAATACTCATAACTATTATTTGATGGTATTGGCAGTAAGCATATATCAATATATGTATCAACATTGTATCCCGGAAAAGCACAAACTAAATCTAATGCATCCCCAAGATTATCAGTCGCATCATAGCTACAAAAATTTGCAGGAATATTAGCTTTGGCAAAAACATCAAGCAAGTAATAGAATAATGTATTTGACGAGTAGTTTGCAGAGTTCCAGCTAAGTTTGTCTATTAATAAACTTACTGGATTACTAACGGCAACTGATAATTTCGAATAATCAACAGATGTTTTAAAATATCCGATTCTAGAGCTAGTGGGCTCTATGTAATCATACTGAAACACATTTATTAATTTCAATATTGAATACGCTAAGTCATAATTTTTCTTTACAAAATCTGTTATTAAATAATCGAATAACCTACCAGGAAACTCTGAGCTAAAACTTGAATTAACACCGTTTAATGATGTGCCTAAATTTGATGAACAATTTTTTAATTCAATAAATACTTTTGCAGCTTTAACTAGAATATCTATTATTTCATCTTCTGTCGAAGCATCCGATAAACTATTATAGGAATCAAGTAAATCATCCCAAGAAGTTATTACAGAACTTAAAGTATTACTTGGAAAATTAGTCACACTCCACCCTAACTCATTCATCAACTTTTTAAACTTGACTTCATCTGTTAACGCTTCTTTGAGTGGTTGAATAGCTAATACTAACTTAGCAACAATATCTCCTAAAAATGTATTATTCATGACGAGGACTATGGTTTGAGTTTATTGTAATTCATTCAGTTCCTTATAGATTGATTCATAATAATCCTTATCTATCGTAGGATGCATTATAGGATCTAGGTTATCAACCAATATATACTTACATACATGGCAGTATGAATTCCCTTTCCTATCATCTTTGTTATCTGTACTACGCATTAAACAATAGCCTGTTGGATGAAATAGATTCTTTCTATATCCAACATTATCAATAGTAGCACCTGGATATAGTCCAACTACTAGATGTTTCAACCTATCCTTTACAGCTACAAGAGTTTGCTTTTGTACGTCGTAGCCCTTAATATCTTCGTCAACAAGTCCTTTTTTTTGTGTATTTATGATAGCCGCTACTTTAGTATGAATTATTTTATCATAATCAGTTTTGTCATTATTCCAGTTCGGCAATAAAATCATACACCCTTTTTTAAAGTCTGTAACGTTTATAGACACTCCACTGACAGGTTCTATTATAATTTTATTTGGATCTCCTTGATATTTTATTGTTTTTACAATAAATTTATAATACTGTGTTTTGTATAAGTTTTTGGATCTCAACAATATATGCTCACCTTCAGAAAATTCAGCACTCTTACTTTTTACTAAAAATAAAAAATCAGAATTTTCAGACTTAAGGTCATCAGCACTTGTTGCAACTTTTAAAATCCTAGGCCAATGATACCACCGAATATTATCTGATACTATATCACCGCTATTATTTATAATTGTATCCTTGCTTTGTAGATTAGAGTATCGTACACTTTCATTAATTTTAGTCTTTTGAGAAGATGATAATGTGTTAAAATCTACACCTCCATTAGGGCTAATATTATATTCATCTAACAAAAAGTTATGCCCCCATTCATGAATGACAGAATTCTTAGCAAATAGTCCTATTTTATCAATCTGCAATGGTTGTTGTCTAAAAACATTTGTTCTAATACTACCAACTGAAAAATTACTATTCTCAATACAATTCGTTACATAACTCTTATTGTCATATACTGATACAATCGATATATTTTCGGTATATCTTATCACGTTATTTTGACTATCAGTATATACATAAGGATAGCTTCTATTAATACCACCAATTTTAAACTTCGGGATTTTACTCAAAAAAATAATATTATTACTATTCTTAGGAGTTTTATAGTGTGTTGTTACATTATTTTGTGCAACGATCTCATAATCAACATTAAAAACTGGTCTATAGTTATTATTGGAATCAAAAAATAACTGACCAACATTATGGAGCGTATTATTGACATCATTATATTTAAGATCACCAATTATTTTATTAAAGACTTCTTTATTTTCAATCATTCTACCATCAAAATCTATACTAGCATCTTCTATATTTACATACCTGCTAATACCAAAGGAGGTATCAGGAATATCTAAATCTACCCTCTTGCCAAGTTTTAGCCATGACTCAAATAAAACCTCCGGGAAATAAAAATCACTACTATTTGCTGATTGACCAGGATATTTAATATCAATCTCTCCAGATCCATATACTTGAACTATTCCATTGCTAGGTATCCAATTTAAATTTACCCACTCCGTTCGCTTTGATTGAAAGGTTTTATGTTTATACTTATTATCTGTTGAATCCCACCATACATCATCTTTACTTGGGTATCCAACTATCTTTATCAAAGTATTCAGGCTTAGTATTTTTGTAATTACTGAAGGTACTACCGGACTCTTAACTATAGGCAAAAGAGTTTTGCTAATTACTGGAAAGTCTGTGTAATCTAAATCAGGGCTTTTCCATGGGAAATAACCTAAAATATCATCAAACCTAGAAAACATATTATACATTTGTCCTAATTCAACGCTATTATTTGCACTGTCTTTCGCTGGAAAGGGAATGTATTTCAGTACTCTGTCACATAAATATACATATGTCGATATCGCGCACGCATTTGTTAGAATAGTATTACTATCAACAAGTTGAAATTTGTTATTACTACTTAACTCTAAATTAGTTTCTCTAATACCACCTCCTTCCTCCCTGCTTTTCGCAAAAAACATCCAATAATTAACATTATTGTTCATTAGGCTCCATGGCTTAGCCGTTTCTGACTGAATTTGTGCTACAGTATCTGTCACGAATTTCTTGGCTACAGTTATATCAGTAAACCCATCTGGAATGAACAATACATTCACTTTATCATCCATGCTTTTTTCGGCATCAGGTGTTATAGGTATTAACAAACCTTTATCCGCAACACTCAAACTACCATAGGCGTTTAAAGAATTTAAATACGCAGGTAATGTTATCTTTATACAATCATTTATTGGGTTACTTGGAATAGGATTGGGCCAATTTTGAGAATTTATTTTCTTGATTCTAAACGTAGTATTGTCAATTTCCAAATAACTTGGAAATCCCGTATGCTGAGAGAAAGCCAAATCAGGATAGTAAGAGAGATCAGCAATTATTTCTCCAGAAAATTTTGCTCTAACTCCAAACTTAATGTTATTTATATTTTCACGAACAGTTAGAATATTAGGTGTGAGCCAAACTTTTTCAATACTGTCGTGAATAAAAACTAAAATTCGAGTTGTTTGACTTTCAACAGTTACAAGAATGTAAAAATTATTGACTTTATCAGCAGTTACAGAATGAGTACTTGCTTTAATGCTTAAATCATGTGTAGTATTAGTTTTATTTGTAGAAAAAACTATATTTTCATATGTTTGAATTTTTACATTCGAATTATTCGGATCGTCTACTTCTATGCTTAGAGGCAATCCTATTTCAAATGAAACACTTTTCCCCTGAGTCACGAAAAATTTGTTTATATTAAATTCCTGATTCGAACGTACAAAGTGTAAATCACGTCCATCATATCCCTTAATAAAGTATTGAAATTCCATAGTATTATTGTTTATAGTAATAGTATATTTCAGTATATCTTTTATAGACAATTTTATGAACCAAATTATTTTTGTACGCAATACGACAATACACTCTTTGGCCGTAATTATCTTTTACAACTAATCGATTCCATATATTTTTCTCTAAACGTTTATACCTATTCTCATTTAATAGGGGTATGTAATCAGCAACTTCACAAGAACGCATCGTTCCATTCTTTTCCCAACGATACAATGCAATAATTTGCATATTTATTCTAGAATCAATACTATCTAAACATAATTGTTGATAATAACTGATTGTAGGAGTATTTATGTATATGGCAACATTACACTTGTTAGTAGAATCTTCTAGTATATTTAACTTAACATTTTTAAGGCTACGAACTAGTCTTTTTCGAATACGCTTAGAATATTTAGGATTCCCATACCAACTAAATGTGTTTAATCTCGCTAATAGTTTAAGAGAACTATACTCTTCAACTGTATGTTTAATCACAAATTTTCTTGAATCGATTCCTTGGGTATAAATAATACGATTCATCCTTTTAAGTGAATCATATTTATATGATATAAATAGAGAAGGAGGATTCTCACAATTTTCTGTTAGTAAATCAACCTTAATACTATCTATTAATTTATCAGCATTAAAATAATACGTTTTATATATATGTTCTTTACAATAATAATCTCCTAATAAAACGCGATGTAACCTGATTATACTTCTTGAGAAATCATAGTGAAATGAATCTATTGAAACAAATTGCGTATCTATGTTCTTGATATTAAAATTTATTATTCGAGAAATATAACCTTCGTTATCATAAGTTTCCACCCCATATTGTCTATGTGCATTTGACATGTGTGTTACATGTACAATATCTTTTACCCCCTCTTTTCTGGCGCTTTCACTATAGAATTGAGGATATATAATAGGATCGAAATATTCAGGAACAATATGTGTCAGGGTACGATGTATTACTATTTCTCTATTGAAGTCAGTATTATACTCCAGTATTTGTCGTTGACCAAATGCTTTCAAGTTTAGTAACAACACAAGCAGGATTAAAGTGGCTTGTGTTATCATACCAACAAAATAATTAGTATAAATCGATACTATCTTGCGAACACCAATCATCTTAATACTTAATATTAGCAACCAATATATTTATAAAAATACGAAGACCATATGCTATACTTGTAGGCATTAACACTAAAAAAAATCCCCCTATTAATATTTTGATTTTTCAAAAAATAACCTTAGAAAATGCAAATAAATCAAAACCCCTATCTTTAATATACTATCCTTAAAACCAAACCTTTATGAACACCATTATCCATGTAGCTATATGTGACGCTAATACCTTATCACGTTTTGGTATTGTCTCAATTCTGCAGCAGTACAATGATCTAGACATTATTCACAATTGTGAGAAGGGAGATAATCTTATAACAACCCTCAAATCAGGTATTCAACCAGATGTATGCATTCTGGACAGCGATTCTTTAGATGTGGGAATATCCACATTAGTATCCCTCAAAAAGATATCGCCCAGTACCAAGACATTGATAATGAGCGCATACAATAGCGAAATAAATGCGGTTAGATATATAAGAGCGGGAGCAAATGGCTACATAACAAAAAACAGTTCTCTCGATGAATTTTACATAGCAATTAAGTCCATTCACCTAGAGAACTATTATTATTCAAATGAATTGATTGGCAAACTTGCAAACAATACTGTAAGAGCAAAAAACAAAAGCCCGTATTTAAGCGAGGTGGAAATTGAGTTCTTATTGCTTTGTTGCACAGAATATACATACAAAGAGATAGCATCCAAAATTAATCTTAGCATTAAAACAGTTAATACCTATAGAGATTTATTATTCAAAAAACTCAATGTTCGTTCTCGCACAGGCTTGGTAATATATGCTATAAACAGTGGTCTGATAAGCACTCATATTAGTTAAACTTGTAAATTCGTACTAATAAAACAAAAAGCATGAAAACGATACTTATAATACTTTCTACACTCTGCTGGGTTAGCTCTAATGCTGCTAACTATTCAAAAGTAAATAAAAGCAGTTCTGCATTTATCGAAAATAAGGGGCAGATTACAGATCAATATCGCTCTGTACGTAATGATATAGATTTTAAATTATCGGCAGACGGTATTGATGTATTTGTGAGTGCAGGTAAGCTTTATTATCAATGGTGTTTTACTAAAGAAAATGGTTCATATCAATCAAATATTCATACCCTGCTTAATAATAGGACAGCCGAACAAAGTTTCGAAAAGTTTTATTTCAACAGGGTAGATGTTTCTCTCGTAGGAGCAAATATCAATGCAGAGGTGGTTAGAGAAAAACGCCGAAGCGACTATGATATTTTTTATACAAGTACTACAGGTAAAGATGGTGCGACAGCGTATTCTTACGAGAAGGTAACGTATAAAAATATTTACCCAAATATTGATTGGGTATTGTATACTACAAACGGTAGCGTAAAGTATGATTTCGTTGTTAACAAAGGAGGAAATGTAAAAGACATTAAGCTACAATACCTGGGTGATTTAAAGCTTTCGTTAGTTAACGGAGAGCTAAGGCTTGAAACAGAAGTAGGAACTATTACAGAGGAAAGACCATATACATTTAATACCACAAACAATGAACCAATACAATCTTCGTTTACCCTAAAGAATAACAATACAATTGGTTTTTCTGTAAATGCAGCACCTCCGTTTGTAATAGACCCAAGTGTAGCATGGGGAACTTATTATGGCGGCACTGGTGATGACGGAGCATTATCTGTAGTAGTAGATAAGCAGGACAATGTTTACTTGCATGGCAATACCAGAAGCGGCACCAATATAGCAACGACCGGAGCTTTTCAAACTTCCGCAGCTTTTGATAATGATTTGTACATAGCTAAATTCACACAAAACTGTCAACGCATTTGGGGGACTTATATAGCAACAACCGGATTAGAATTAGATGGTAAAATTAAATGTGATAAAAACGGCAACATTTATCTTGCAGCAACATCCAATGGCACTTCTGTCTTAACTACCATTGGAGCTCATCAACCATCACTTGCGGGAGGCTTGGATGCAATACTCTTAAAATTCTCACCATCTGGATCAAGAATTTGGGGAACTTATTATGGTAGCAGTACATCGGACTACGGAATATCAGTTGAGGTTGATACTAATAACTTTATTTACTTGATAGGGCAAGCAGGGAGCTCAAGTAATATAGGAACACCTGGTACACATATGCCCACATCACTGGCAAACCAGCCATTTGTTGCAAAATTTGATTCTAGTGGTGTTAGACAATGGGGCACTTATTTTGGAGGCTCTACCGGAACTAGTGATTGTGAGGGATCTGGTATTGACAAAAATAATGATATCTATATATGCGGCAGTACTGCTACTACTACAGGGACTGGCATCGGTACATCTGGCGCCTACCAAACGGCCTATAGTGGTGCTATTGATGGATTTGTAGCAAAGTTTAATAAAACGACCGGTACTATACTTTGGAGCACATACTTTGGTGGCAATGGAGGTGAGACTGTAACTAGTATTAGTATCGATACTGGCACAAGTTTATATTTATGCGGAACTACAACTAGTACCGACACTATATCTTCTCCAAGTGCATTCAATACATCTTGCGATATTAATGCACCTTCAAGTGGCAGTTATTCTGCTTTTTTAGCAAAATTAAACAGTAATACAGGCAGCAAAATATGGGGAACATATTACGGTGGCGATACCTCGGAAGATAAAGCGAATGCTGTAATGACAGATTCCTTTGGCAATGTATATATGGCAGGTTATACAAACAGTCGATCCGGTATTGCTACTCCAAACGCAATGAGGCCTACCCCATATGTTCCATGGCAAATTGATGGTTTTCTGACCAAATTCAACACTAATGGTGCAAGACTGTGGGGCACCTATATAGGTGATTCTTCAAACGAAGTACTTACTTCAATATACTACCATAAAGGTTATGTTTTTGTAGCTGGATATAAAGGTGGCGGTGGGGTAAGTTATAGTGTAAATTCACATCAACCCAATTGGCGTGCCTTATACGATAGTTATTTACTAAAACTCTATCCTGATACTGTTATAAATATTGTAACACCCGTTGATACTACTTTGTGTCCTAACTTTCCGCTGAATGTAAATTTTGTAATTGGGGATTCATTTAAATCAGGTAATATTTTCACGGCGCAACTTTCTGATAATACAGGCAGTTTTGCGAGTCCAATCACAATCGGAACATTTACATCAACGGTAGCAGGGACAATACCCTGCCATATACCAACACCAATACCAGCTGGCACCCAATACAAGTTGAGAATAGTATCTTCTATGCCTAATAAAGTCTCAGAGTCGGTGATTAATAACATCAGTATTCAACCCATGATACCATCGGTTGCAATCACTAGTAATGCAACAGGACCTGTTACTTCAGGCAGTACTATAATCTTCACTATTAGTAGCCAAACTAATCAAGGCACATCGCCTACATACCAATGGATTTTGAACGGCATTCCGATAGCTGGCGCTACAAATAACACTTACTTTAACAACACTTTTGTTGACAAGGATGCTATAAGTCTTATCATAAAAAGTAGTGACTCTTGTGCATTTCCAGACACTGTTACAAGCAATGTTATTATTGTTAGCATAGTTGACATATCTAATGGTGTTAAGAACATAGTTAAGGGAAATGATTTCGTGATATTTCCTAATCCAAATAATGGATATTTCAGAGTTAATGGTTCATGTATAGATAATTCAGATATTGAATACACCATAGTTAATATTGTCGGAACGACAATAAAAAAAGGCATACTAAAGCCTAATAATAACAGAGTATCGGAAGATATTGCAATTCCCGACTTGTCGTCCGGAAACTATATCTTCAAAATTCATGGTTTAGGAACAAATGTTCATTTGAGAGTGATAAAAGATTAATTATAACCCGTTGGCAGAATTAACTAATAACTCAACGAATAGATATTCCGTGTGATCCGTTGAGACTCGAATTACTTTCGTAGTTTGCTGAAAATCAATTACTTAATTTTACTCGAATATTTTTAAGAACTCAATGTGGATAGAGCAAACTCTTATCGAAGTTTACTTATCCTTTCAAACATAAATAAATATATTGTATATTTTGGCAAAAGATATTACTTCGGAATGGTTCACTTTAATAAGTGTTTTTCTCTCAGGAATCTTCGGTTTATTAACTGCATTGATAACATGGTCTTTAGCGAATAGACGAGAAAAAAGGCGGCTATCACAAGAATATAAACGCAAAGAATGGCAGGATTTAGAACTTCTGTATGCGAATTCAATTGCAGTAATAGATAAAATTGCACAAGTCACAAAAGCGGGCAATGATTATTCAAGCGTTATTGACCAAATGACATTGTTATCAGCTCAAATTTCAATTCGTGGCTCTGAAGCAGTAAATAAGCAATATCATATCGTAGCTGATTCACTTGCAATTTGGACCGGGGCATATCAAATTTCTAAGCCTAGAAAAATTGGAGACAGTAATCTAAGTATGGTAACAACAGAAAACCTAAAGGCTAGAGATGCCGCAGATGAAATTTTTAAAGAACTATTGAAAAATACGACTGAATATATAAGAATTGTAAAAAAAGAGTTAGTAGATACAAAACATCAGATTACTTAATACATAAAGGTATTTATATCGCTTTTATTCAATTTCTAAAATATCCTTTTGGAATTTTTGTATTAAAAATTCACTTAGCTTTTGGAATCTTTGTAGATAGTCAACATAACTTTTAAACTTCTCCAAATTATATTTCTTATGAAAATCCTTATCAGCAATTTCACCATCGTCATTTAATGTGTCATCATTTACAATAATTCTAATTATTTGTGTGTCTAAGTTATCTCTTAGCGTTACAGAATTTTCCAACCATTCTTTTGTTTTAGCATCGTTTGCAGTATCAGCAGCAAATTTTAAAAATGCTTGAAGTAATATTCTTGCATTTCTATCAATCAGTGACGCAACATAAATCCAATATTCGGTGGTGCCTTCCACTGGTTGTTCCGAAACTCGTTGTCTATGGTTGTTTGGAATTATTGGGAAATAGTATGGCTCGTCTTTTTGAGGGTCAAGTTTTTGAAGAATATTTAATATTGGTTCAAAATTTTCTAATGGTCGATTACCATGTGGCATCGTCCATCTATGTTCCCATAACTTCAAAATCGTTTCAAAGCATTCTTTACTTGCTGCTTCCTTCTCCACCCCTTCGGAATTTTCAACTTTCTTTATTTTTTCAGCTAAGTAAAACGCCATCCACTTTGAAAGTGTGTCGGTTCCGGGTTCTAGGTTTAGCTCTTTTACAAAAAGCCTACCTAACTGTAATATTTCCTTCTGCATCTCTGAGTTGTCCATCTTGTGATAATATAAATAATTTATGAATAGATTTCGTTCTTTCTTCCTCTTTATCTCTATACTTATAAGTAAACTCTCTTTTAATACTTACTTCGAAAATCATCTCACAATCATATGCCTTACAAACATCCTTTAGGATTGCCAAAGTAGCTTTTGTGCAATTGCCAGTTTGGTCATTTTCATCATCGCGGGAATATTTAAAACTATTCCACATTTCACTCACTATGGAAGGATTTGTGTCATTCGACAAATAATAATTCCTTCCTTCGGCATCCAATGTTAATTGCAGCTTTTCTTGCATTTCTTCACCTACAACGTATGGAGGGTATTGAATCTCGTTAGCATATGGGTCAAATTTATCCATTCCTTTAGATACGTCTCTGGATTCTATCCAACCTTTAAGCTGAAATGGTCCTTCAGCAAATCCCATATCTTCTTCTTGATAGTCAGGAAGTTTATAGTCATATGGGTCGGGACAATTAGTAAGTGCTTGCATAAGAGAACTAGCTGCCTCCTTTCCAATTAACGCGGAAGTAACAGTACATGATTCCTTACGATGCTCGCTTATTTCATGCCAACCACCCTTAACAACCATCCATGTAACATCATCAACTTGCTGAAACAAAGTATTGATGAAACTCTCTGCATTAATATCTTTTCGCCAGTGGTCTTCTTTTAAACTGCCATTAATCCTTGTATTTGTCCATTCAGGCCTTGCTATAGGCACAGAATCACGAGCATCAGACAACCATTTCCCGTCCTCTCGTGTTGTTAAATGATATGACAACCAATCCACCCATTTATCTTCTTCATAATCCCTGTTAGAAATTACAGGCATTCTAGCGTGTAATTTTGATGCAACAACCAGCATCGAATGATATGAGTGATAGAAATCCAAATTGTCAGCTCTTGGATAACTGCCGTGATCATGCCAGGTTTCTCTTTCACTAGAGTGACTTCTCCAAAGTCTTTCTCTTGGGTCATTCTTGTAGCCATTATCAGCTTCAGTTACACCCCATTCATTTAATATTACATCCGCAGCTAAATCTTCTATTTGTTTCTCTGGTAATCCAAAAACTCTACTCAGTGGTTCAAACCAATATCTGTCAAAGTCCCAACCAAAATGAAACTCAGTATTCTTTTCAACTTCATTATTTGTATGCCAAACACTATCAGTAGAATAATCATACGGCACATCTAATACAAGGAACTTACTTTTACTAATATCAATTATAGACTTGTATAACTCAGCATCATATGTCCCTGGATATTTAGTCTCGATATTAACAACTACTTCAGAAGCATATTTTTGAATAAGCACATGCTGGCAAAGTGCATATTTCGAAAAAACTGAACTATGTTTAACCAAATGTTCTGAACAATCTATTGAAACTCTAGCCAATGCAATTAATAGATACAGTTGGGCATGTAAGTAATAAAATGGAAAACTAATGCTTCCATATGCCTCAGCGGATTTGCTATCTATGCATTCAATTATTTCATCAATGATTGACAAATCCTTATTCTCATAAAGAGCCTTAATACAATGAACTGCTTTCCATCGAAATGCGTTCCTCGGAGACCCTAATGAACACCATAAAAATCTAGCAATACTTTGATTTACGTCATTCGCTACTTCTAACCACTCATTCCATTTGCCATCACCAAAATCGTCCTCAACGTGTAATTCTATCCTTTCAAGACAATATTTTAATAACTCGCCAGCTTCAGCAATAGTTATCTTACTAGTTGCTAATGCCACGAAACCAAAGAACATACTAGCATTATTGAAATCATTACCACTTTCAAACCGTTTAAATAAGCCATCCTTTAGAAGTGGAATATGCTCTTCGGCTATTGTTACTCCATTTGCGAAATAAGTTAATGAATGTTTATCAGTTAGTGAATAGGCATACTTTTTACCCATTTTAAACACCATTTCCGGCCATTTCTTTTTAAATCCAACTTTATCTCTCCACTCTTTTGGTAAAGACGTAAAGAAATCCCTTGCATCATAAAAATCTCCAAACTCACCGTCTAGAAATATATCAATTATGGTTATTGCTTCACTTTCTCCAATTCTTTTAAAGACTTCTTTCCAAAACTCATGTCTTACGTAGTGTTTATTTTTGACCTCGGACGTAATAGTCCTTGTATAGGCTTGCTGTATTCCTTCTGAATCTACGATACTTAGCCCTTCAAATATGGCATTCCAATCAAAGGTACTAGCCACTTCTACTAATGCGGTAGGTCTTTCCTTAATCTGCTTAGGAGTTCGTACCAAATAATTTGATACAATCTTGGTTAAATCATCGTTATTTGCATTGTATTTGTCAGTTATCTCTTTTAGTTCTTCAAAGTAATTTTCAGGTGAGCCTTCCTGTCGAAGAGTATTTACTGCATCTTTTAAAATACGATGGCTAACTTCTGAATTTTGTTCGATTTTAAAGCAGCTCTCTAATAATTCGTTTAAGTGATGTCGGGACAATAACTTGGTTAAACTCCATGCGGTAGTAACTGATAAGACTCCTCGCACAAGTAATCTTGAGATTAATGATTCTAGCAATTTATCAAAGTAGCCAATATCGCGATCTCGCCACCTACTAAGAGCCGCAATGCTCGCACAATGAGAAATTTGTGAGCATACGGCAATAGCATTTTCTCTATCCCAATATTTTTCTTCAGTGTTTTCTCCAACTAATTCTGCTATGCGAATAAATCTATAGGCTATCTCATCCGAAATAGTTGAACTCTCGGTTGCTTTAATAGCTATTGATATTATCGAATACCAGCGTTCATTAAGTTCGTCTCCGAATTTTGATACTACTTCTATTGCTTCTTCAAAATAGAAACTTGAATCAGCTTTAGAATTTATAACTACAGCACGGGCTAGTCCAACATATCTCTCTGAAATATTTTCAGGCCCATCATTTATTGATTTAATAATTTCAAAACAATCCTTCTCTAGTTCTGCATTAATAAAGGAAAGATGTTTTAATCGAAACGCTGCTCGAACGCAAAATATCCGGTCTTGAACGTAAAGCCCTTTATCCTCCTTTATGAAACTAGTATAAAAGGTTTTAATCTCTTTCTCGGATGACTTTTTCGCGTGAATAAATATAGAAACGCATATATTGGCTATTTCAAAAGGGATAGTGTCATATGAGCTATACCTATGGGCTCGTGCCTGGTGTGATTTTTCTGATGCTTCCTTAGAAAATTCGTTTAGCTTAATTGTTTGTCCTGAAATAACCTTTGCTCTTAAAAGATACCACGGGAAAAGCCCTCCTATGAATTCTTTATACTCTCTTGTTCTATCATCTTCGTTTGAACCATCCTTTTTTTCTTTCTTTACCTTAGGTAAAATGCTTTCATAATCAACATCTTCTTTATTTTTTATTATTGACCGAATTGCTAATGACCTAAGAAATAATGCACGTTCTTTGCTATCATGTGTACTTAAAATTTGCTGGTTAGCCAAATCTGGAACATAGTATCCTAGAACAGTTAGTATTTGAGTTGTATCAAGTTTATTTGCTAAACAAACTTCAAGAAAAGAGACAATGGCACTTGTAAGTCTGTCATTGAAAGAAAATCTCTGTGGTACTTCAATTCCAGTTTTCAGGTCAGTGAGCAGGATTAAACATTGTTCAATTTGTTTAGATTTGGGTATATAACCAATTTCTAATAATGTACTAACAATAGCTACATTAAAGTGAACGTCTTGCGAACATTTATTCAAAAATTCATCAATTACATCGAATTTTCCCAAATCTATGAGACGGGTCATTAAATCCATAACGACTGGCACTATTAGTTTTTTGGGTGTAATCCAATTTAAAAATGCAAGAGAGGCATCAACTCCAATGATATTTAAGTGAGCATAAGCAATCTCTAATAGTTCTTCATTTTCAAGTCGATGGTTAAAATGATTCTCTTTACTATTTCTACTTTCTTCGAAGTAGATTTCTAACCAATGCATCGCTGCACGCAAATAACTTCTCCCTTCACCCTTAAACTCTTCAATTCCAGAAAGTAATGATGCGGAATAAGCATTTTCAGACCCTGACCATTGACCACTTAAAAGCCTGCGGTACGCAATCTCTTGAACCTTCTCATTGCTTTGTAATGCGACAAGCAAATCAATGTTTTTCTTGAATAAATTTAGCTGACGTTGGTCTCCTGCGACTTCCTCTCCTGCTCTCATAGCTAACTGGACAGCATCCTTGTACTTTTCGGATTTTAAAGCTGCTTTAAAAGCAAATTGTAATCTGTAAACCCTGACATTCCTAGCATCAATGGGATTATTATTTGGAAGAAATTTATCTGAAAGTGCAATTTGAATTAGCTTATCATATTGTTCAGCTTGTAAATACAATTGTGGTAATGCTTCAGCAACGTATGCTTCACTTGGGGCTAATGGCTCTAGTAATTCAAGATACTTTTCTACCTGAAGTTTTGTTGCAAGATACGTTTGTCTAAACCAAGTTTCAGTTGGCTCATCTCTGAATTGAATTGAATTATCTGTTAGCCACAATGCTCTACCAATATCAGATACAAAGCTCTTAACCGCATCCACCTCAACTGCTGATGCTTTAGCAAGAGTAGATATTGGAATATGTGGAGGTAAACTTGCTAAGCCACTACATATTGAATCAATTTGATTAACAAATTCAGGCGGAAGATTATCTTTAAGCTTGGAAACTGCATGATTTAGTTGAGATTTAATTTGGTCTTCGACTGAAGTTCCAGCAGGTCCCAATGTAGCAAGCAAATCCTGAATTGTGGGTGCCTTTGTATCTAAGGCATTAGCTTGAACACGCGGATTTCCACCAGTTAAACGATGAAATTCCTCACTGTCTTGTTGTGTGCAATTTGTGAAATGTGATTTTAAATTTTCATGAGTTTCTTCTTTTGAAAATGATGGTAACTCTACCTGCAAAACGTAACTTTTAGGTTGAAGTAAATGGATACGTTCTGTTCTACACAACATTATTAATTTGCAATCATCCGGATAGGATTCTGCTAATATTTCATTGACAAAACAAGATTGGCTAAATTCTTTTGCTGCCATTTCAGCATTATCTGCAGCATCTATTAAAATGTATAATTTAGCGTCAGGGTTAACCTCCTTTAGTGAAGTTATAGCCCGTTGCAATCTTTTTAAAAATGTTCTACAGATTTCATCATCTAATGAGTTGTTTTCAACTAGTAGAGGTTCACATAATCCTTTAGTTGCAAGTTCATTTGCAATCTGAACTAGGGCATCTCGATGTCTATGTCGTGGAGTACTTCGATTTCTATATGTGCCTAATCCAAAACAATCATATGCAATGGCAACAGAAAAATGATCTATTTCACTTACAAACTGCCTAGTAAAAACAGACTTGCCAACTCCTCCTGAAGCATGAACAATAATCGGTTTCTTCGAATCATTAATCTTCACCATTAACGATTCGTGGACTGGTCTTTTGATTATTTTATCTAGGTTTTCCCATAGTGTAGGTGCTGGATAAAGCTGTCTTTCTGAAGTAATTCCAAACCTTTTTAAAATATCTTCTTTAACAATTTTACCATCAGATTTAGGCAATACCTTCTCCTGGATAAGTGCTGTTATCGTCTCGATCTGATGGTTTTTAGCATTTCCAGCTAAAATTTGGGCAATCTCGATTCTTAGCTCTTCTTTTTGTAGTTCATAATCGCCCTCTCCATCTTCTACTTCTAATAGGCTACAGAAATGCCTTAATTGACCATTAGATAACTTAGTATATTTTTCAATTGTGGTTAGAAATCTTGTGTTAACAGAATGTCCATTAGCTAGATTTAGAATGTTAGTCTTGAATACATCGTCAAACTTTCTATTAGTAATAATTGTAAATACTATGCTTTCAGCATCCAAAGGAGTTGTACCCGAGCCAAAATGTTGTAAATACCGCTCAGCAAAGCCAATAAAGGTGCTTTTTAAATTACTTAGTTTAAAGGGATTATCAGATTGAACTGTTGTATGTTTAAGCTGATAATATTGAATAGAACGTTTATCATCTCTTTTATAATACTCGCTCACATCAATAACATACTCACCAGCTTTCTTTTTTTCTTGCGAGCCTTCGATATTAATTGCAACTAAAGACGAATTTGGGTAGAGAAGCCGCATGGACCTTCTTGCTGCCCATCGGTAATGAAATACATCTCCTGCTCTAGAATATCCAACTAAATTATCTGGCATATGAATTTCTTATGGTGGTGGTTATTAGATGAAAATTAAGAAGTTAAGTTGAATGTCCCTATACCTTTATACAACAAACTATTCAATCCATTTTGGCACGAAGGGTATGTTTGCAAGATTGCATTTCGCCGTGGTGAAATGAGGGTCTTTCCCACACGGCGAAATGCAATCTTGTTGGGGAGAGTACTCCCCAAACCCCTAAAATTCAAATTGCAATCAGAAAGCCTATACTAGAAACTACTCGTTTCTTAATTTCATGAGCCCAATTGAAAGCAAGAAATATCATAATAAGTGAACTACACAGATAAATACTTATCGCCTTGTGCATTGTATAGTGACAAAACTTTTGAGGAGTACTGTGCCCAAATACCGCAATACTTCTTTAGGAAAGAAGTACCCGAAGATGTCCTTAAAAGTTTTGAAGTTGTGACTAGTTTACTAGCACATAGCTATTACAACTATTTATATATTGACGAAGCATATTCCAAAGCACTCCGTGTGTTTGAAATGGCAATGAAATTGCGACTTATTGAGTTAGGGGTAGATGCTTCGAAATGGACTTTTGCTCCACTTGCTAAAAAGCTATTAGCCCTGAAAATGTTTGATTCTAATGAACGTGTTTTAGATTACGCAAAAGATGCAAGAAATCATTTCTCACACCCCAAACACCATTCATTTGCCGGAATAGTCTATTGGAATCGAATTGCAATAGTACCAACTCTTATAAATGAGTTATATGAGGATATAAGTTTGAGGACTGAAAGACAAACCCTAAAACAGAAATTCGCCGAATTAGTAAAAGATTCAGGGCTTGAAAACGATGTTGTACTCGAATATTGTGATGAAGTTCATTTGCTACATTCTATCCAGTTACTTTTGGTAAATAACAAAGTAGTACCTCATACATACCAACTGTTTGTTATCCCATTATTTGACCTTACGCAGATTAATACTGAGATAATAATACCCAAAGCGTTTGAATTGGTAATACACTCCCCCAACTTCTCAAACGGCTACTTGGAAGCTCTAGAGTTTGGCTCAAATCTAAAAATTGCAATTTCTCCGATAACCAGTAAGTCACAGTACATGCCAAGCCATACCGAATGGAAGGATAAGTACGATGCAAAGCTCGACATTGTAAAATTCATGTATCATCAAGGCATTAAAAATTCAATTGGGGAATTTTACTATCCAGCAATAGAGGCTTTTCAGAAATTATAGTGCAGGCTTATTCCTTATGGTAGAAATTAATTCAATTTCACCTTGATTTTATACTTTATAAGAACTAAAGATGAAGACTTTCTTTTTTTCATTGCAGTAATTATGTCATCAAATATATTATTTATTTCACCCATATTTTCAATATATTAGATTATAGGCAAATCATGAAGAGAACCTCTTTGGACGTTTATCGAACCAAATATTTACCGATCTTAAACTTTTAGCCTGATAAATTGCTCAAAATCAATCAATAATAGAGATAGGATGTTTATCCTGTCCAATAGCGACAAACGTAAATGTTCCGGTAATGGCAGTATTCCTATCAAAGGAATACATCTCTTCGATGACGATTTCCACAGATACTTTTAAACTGGTATTGCCGACATACGTAACCTTTCCGATAAGTTCTATGATAGTCCCCGCAGGAATAGGTTTAGTAAAGTCGATTTTGTCAGATGATACTGTTACCATCCTTTTGCGACTAAAGCGTGTAGCTGTGATAAAAGCCGCTTCATCCATTAACTGCATGGTGGTACCACCAAATAAGGTGTCATAATGATTAGTCGTATTAGGAAACACGGCTTTAAATATCCGTGTTTCCGACTTTATGGTACGTTCTTCTATAGTCATTTTTCTTAATTAAGAGCTACATGTTACACAGCCATCTTCCATACTGCACGAAGGCGCATTGAATTCAGTAGTTATGTCGTCAAGGTTATTGTCCTGTGTAGATGTAACGGTTGGAATAATGGGTTCAATATCGTTACTTCCTTGCTTTTCAATCGTGAATTGAACAGCTTGTGCTGCTGCCTGCGTTCTTAGATAATACATACCTGTTTTAAGACCTTTCTTCCATGCGTAAAAGTGCATAGAGGTAAGTTTAGCAGTTGTCGGATTATCCACAAACAGGTTAAGTGATTGAGACTGGCAGATGAATGCCCCCCTGTCAGCAGCCATATCTATGAGATTACGCTGCTTGATCTCCCATACGGTTTTATATAGTTCCTTAATGTCGGCCGGTATTTCAACAATATTTTGTACAGAACCATTATTTGCAATAATCTTATTTTTCATTGTATTATTCCATAAGCCTAACTGTACAAGGTCTTTCAACAGGTGTTTATTCACAATGATGAATTCTCCACTTAACACACGCCTTGTATAGATGTTGGAAGTATATGGCTCAAAGCACTCGTTATTACCAAATATCTGCGATGTAGATGCTGTGGGCATTGGTGCAATCAATAGTGAATTCCTTACACCTGTTTGCATTATCTCATTTCTCAAACTCGCCCAATCATGCCTATCGGTTGGCTGTACTCCCCATAAGTCGAACTGGAATTGACCTTTTGATAAAGGTGAACCCTCAAATGTTTGATATGCTCCAAGTTCCTTTGCTAAATCTTTGCTGGCAGTCATTGCAGCGAAATACAAAGTTTCAAAAATATTTTTGTTGAGCATCTTGGCCATATCGCTTTCAAATGGCAAACGCAGTAGAATAAAAACATCTGCCAAACCCTGAACACCTAAACCTATTGGGCGGTGGCGCATATTGGAAGTGCGGGATTCTTCTACTGGATAATAGTTATTATCTATGATACAGTTGAGGTTCTTTGTTACTTCATAAGTTACTTGATATAACTTATCGAAGTCGAATTTCCCGTCCTGAACAAAACGTGGTAAGGCAATTGAAGCAAGATTGCATACGGCAACCTCATCAGGACTGGTATATTCTATGATCTCGGTACAAAGGTTACTGCTCTTGATCGTTCCCAAATTTTGCTGATTGCTCTTTGCATTTGCAGCATCTTTATAAAGCAGGTAAGGTGTACCAGTCTCAATTTGAGATTCAAGGATGGCAAACCATAATTCCTGTGCTTTTATTGTCTTTCTGGCTCGACCTTCTGCCTCATATTGCGTATATAGAGTTTCAAACGCGTCACCATGACATTCCGAAAGGCCTGGTGCTTCATTAGGACAAAATAGGCTCCATTGGCCATCGGCTTCAACACGTTTCATAAATAAGTCGCAAATCCACAACGCATAAAACAGGTCGCGCGCCCTCATTTCCTCTTTACCATGATTTTTACGAAGGTCTAGGAATTCAAAAACATCTGCATGCCAAGGTTCAAGGTAAACCGCAAAAGCCCCTTTGCGTTTACCACCTCCCTGATCTACGTAGCGGGCAGTGTCATTGAAGACACGCAGCATTGGCACAAGGCCGTTGCTTGTCCCGTTGGTACCTCCTATATAGCTACCAGTCGCACGTACATTATGAATAGCAAGGCCGATACCGCCTGCACTTTGAGATATTTTTGCGGTCTGCTTCAAAGTATCATAGATACCGTCTATGCTATCATCTTTCATGGTCAAAAGGAAGCATGAGGACATTTGAGGTTTTGGTGTACCAGCGTTGAATAATGTAGGGGTTGCATGAGTAAACCAGCGTTCACTCATCATGTTGTAAGTCTTTACCGCGCTTTCAACATCGTGCTTGTGAATGCCGATTGCCACGCGCATGTACATGTGTTGCGGTCTCTCAACTATTTTGCCCTCTATGCGTAGCAGATATGATTTTTCTAAGGTCTTAAAACCAAAATAGTCAAAGCCAAAATCCCTATCATAAATTATCGAACTGTCCAATAACTCTGCATTTGCTTCAATCACGTCCATGATATCATCAGCAATCATCGGTGTATGCCTGCCGGATGCCTTATCCGTGTACTGATGCAATTGACGCATCGTTTCTGAGAAAGATTTGATTGTATTCTTATGAAGGTTACTGACTGCAATACGGCTAGCCAGTAGCGCATAGTCAGGGTGTTTTGTGGTAAGTGATGCTGCCGTTTCTGCTGCGAGATTGTCAAGTTCGGTGGTTGTTACACCGTCATATATGCCTTCTATTACCTTTTTGGCAACGTCTATGACATTTACCAATGGGCTAAGACTATAAGAGAGTTTTTCTATGCGTGCCGTTATCTTATCGAACTTCACGCTTTCCTTTTTACCGTGTCTTTTTATTACGAACATAACTGAATATTTATGTGGTTAGTAAATGATTTAAAAATCTTCGTCTAAAGAAAAATTTTGAGCATCTTTATTTGATAACACTCCAGCCTTTTGATAATCACCAACACGCTTCTCAAAGAAGTTCGTTTTACCTTGGAGTGAGATCATTTCCATGAAATCAAAAGGATTTGCAGTATTAAATATTTTCGCGTAACCAAGTTCTGCAAGCCACCTATCGGCTACGAACTCTATATATTGCTGCATGAGTTTGGCGTTCATACCGATCAGGTCAACAGGAAGTGCTTCTGTGATGAATTCCTTCTCTATAGTTACAGCATCTTGTATAATGCTATACACTGCCTCTTGTGTGAGCTTATTTTTTAGCATGCTATACAGCAGACATGCAAATTCACAGTGTAACCCTTCATCCCTGCTGATAAGTTCGTTACTGAATGTAAGCCCTGGCATAAGCCCACGTTTCTTCAGCCAAAATATTGAGCAGAAACTACCACTGAAGAATATTCCCTCTACCGCTGCAAAGGCTACAAGCCTTTCTGCAAAACTGCCGTTTTCAATCCAGCGTAAAGCCCACTCTGCCTTTTTCTTAACCGCAGGTACAGTATCTATCGCATGGAAGAGCTTGTCTTTTTCCTGTGCATCCTTTACGTAAGTATCTATAAGCAATGCGTAGGTTTCAGAATGAATGTTTTCCATCATTATCTGGAAACCATAAAAACATCTTGCTTCAGGTAATTGCACCTCACTCATGAAGTTTACCGCCAGGTTCTCATTCACAATACCGTCGCTAGCTGCAAAAAAGGCCAATACATGGGATATGAAATGACGTTCCCCATCGTTAAGGCCGTTCCAGTCTTTTAAATCTCCGCCGAGGTCTATTTCTTCTGCCGTCCAGAAGCTAGCCTCATGCTTTTTGTACATTTCCCAGACTTTGGGATAATTGATAGGTAGAATAACAAAACGGTCTTTGTTTTCTTGCAACAATATTTCTTCCTGCATAGCGTAGTTTTAAACAGATTATGGCGCTACAAGCAAACAGAGAAAGGCAGGAGAAGGGATGTTGAGCATACCTATCCAGCCTGTGCTTTTCCTCCGAAAGCAGCAGCTATTATATCATCTGGCAGGTCTTCTGGCTTTCCTGATTTTCAAACACCTTCCCATCTATTTTCCAAGACAGTGGTTGCAGCTTTTGAAAACTTGTATGTATTACTACATCAGGATTACAGCTACGGGGATAGCGTCAGACTTACACTGACTTCCCTTTTAATCACTACAGTATGTGTACTGTAAAGTGAACCCTATAACAATTCAAAAGTATGTGTACTGTAATTAGTAAGCTGATTTTACTTTCAACAAACTGTGGATAAACTCTATTGGGTTCGATATCCAATAAGGATATAACGTTGAAAGTCGCTATAGTAGCGGCTTTTATATTCTGTGATCTTATTTGAACTCGAACCATTAACAAAACTCGCAAATAGCCTTTAATCCTCCTACTAAATTGTTCGAAAGTCGTCCCTCTTTCTCCGCCCAGAAATTGAAAGCCTCACATTGTGGGGCTTTTTTATTGTCCAGAATCAGGACTCTATTGATTTTACCACAGTTTAATTGCGTTGACACAAGTCAATGACAAAAAATTCACTTCTACATTAATCTCTTCAAGGTAGCATCTGAGGTAGCAACTTTTCTACCGAGGTAGCAACTATTTAAACCACCACTGGCACACATAATATTTTATTTACATGGAACCCAAGAAGCTATATCTATCTCTATTTCTGCACAAGAGCAGAGTCAACAGAAAGGGGTTATCTCCAGTTCTTTTAAGAATTACAATTGATGGCAAAAGAGAATCTATATCAACAGGTGTATCTATAAAAGCAGAAGACTGGGACGATATAAACTGTTTAATCAAGGGTAATACCCCTCTCATTCATAATCAAAACCATCTAATAAACAGTTTAAGAGGAAAAGTAACAGGAATATACACTGAACTATTAAATAATGGATTAGATATTACAACCTCTGCAATCACCAAACGACTAAACGGAAAGAACGTTGAACATGTTTCTCTAATGTTTGCGATCAAACATCACAACCAATACATCAAAAAGAAAATTGGCATTGAGTCAACCCAGGCAACATTTACGAAATATGAAACATTGAAATCAAAAATTCAGGGATACATCAATAAAGAGTATTCACGAAAAGACCCACTACTATCGGAACTTTCACACAAGTTTGTTACAAATTTTGAACTTTATCTTAAAACTGAGGAAAATATAAAACATAATACAGCAACAAAATATGTTCAATTCCTAAAGCGAATTATAAACTACTCTATTGAACAAGAGTGGATTCAATCCAATCCCTTTTCATCCTACAGATGCAAATTCATTAATATTAATCGTGAAGTACTTACAAATGCTGAAATCATTAAGATTGAAAAGAAAAAAATCAGCAACACCAGACTTGAAAATGTTAGAAATATATTCATTTTCTGCTGTTATACAGGACTAGCATACTCTGATGCATATAAGCTTACAATGGACGAAATTGTTGAAGGAGTTGACCACAAACTTTGGATTCACACATTTAGGCAAAAAACTAAAACTAGGGTACCAATTCCTTTACTACCAAAAGCATTATCAATTATAGAATTTTATTCTAATTGGAGGGCTGAAAAAAAAACAAACAAGGTATTGCCAGTTTTAAGTAATCAATCAATGAACGCTTACCTTAAAGAAATAGCTGACTTATGTAGAATCAACAAAAAGCTAACCTTTCACATGGCTCGACACACATTTGCAACAACAATAACCCTAAGTAATGGTATTCCGATAGAAACAGTATCTAAACTTTTAGGACATACTAATATCAAGACAACTCAGATTTATGCAAAAATTACAGACACAAAAATAGCTAGTGACATGTCTAAGCTACTTGAAAACAAAGAATTCAACAAGGACTAAATTTCGAAAAAGTCTTTAGGAGAAACCTCTAATACTTCTGCAAATAAGTATACGAAACTAATAGATGTAGAAACCTCCCCACGCTCTATCCGTCCAATTTGTGATAGATGCAGGTCTGTAGCATAGGCAAGGGCTTCCTGAGATACACCTTTACTCTTTCTAATCTCCCGAAGTTTCTTGCCGAAAGCTATTACACCTTCATTATTCCTATAGTATCGCCTTGCCAATAGTCAAAGTGACTAATAAGTAGGCGTTTTTATTAGCGCAAATTTGTGCTATTTTGCACACACTTTAAGATTTAATCATGAAAGACTCTACAAAAAAATTACTAGCTAAAGAGATTCGATATGCATTAATAGCGATATGCTGGATTGTGCTTATACTTGTACTCAACAGTATTGCAGGAGAAGGATGGGATAAAATAAGCAATTTCCATGTTGTGCGATTCTCATGGTTATTGTACTTAATCATAGTATATCCAATGAGAGGAATAATAATTGCTTTTAGATGGACAAATGAAGTCCTCAAAAAACACTAAAAACATGAACTTTGGAAAACAAACCATAGTTACATGCACTTAACTTTATTTACACTATTAAAGAATATATCATCTAATACTGGCCTTAAAAGTTTTATTGATGATTTTTACAACCCGTTAAATTATCCCCCTAATTCAATACAACACATTGAAAATATCCATAATTCAGTTGATTCATACATCCTTTATGAAGAACAAAATGAAAATGCAAATCCTACAATAATAACATTATATCTTAAAGATTATATTGAGCTCCAATTTGATATTGCTAAATCTGTTTTGGGTGAAGAACTAAACAAAATATTATTTGAATGTTCGTCACTTGAATTAGCAATACACAAGCTTTCTGTTATTAAACTCCAAACCATTGAATACATATCTCATATCAAGAAGCTTGATGACTCAAATGCAAAGAAAATTGTTGAAAATTGTTTAAAGAAATTGGATGTAATCTTTGATGAAAAATCAAATCAATTACAGAGTATCTACTCAAAATACATCAACAATATCACAAAGAGATATGAAATAAAATGGTTAGGAAATATTAATAAGCTTGCTCAGTTATTTATGGATTTACTAAAAGGACAAGATGGTGGTAAACAATATATAGAAATAGATCATGAATTACTTAAAAAGTTTATTAAAGAAAACTTTGTTGACAAAACAGGAAAGAAATTTCTAGACAATACTATTGATCAATATTTCATGTATGATGACCAGGAAAATAAGCGTGCTAAATCAAATAAAAGGTTTATTTTTCCTAAAGCATAAATCAATAAATAACAACACTTTATACACACAAACATTCATCTTACTACCTCCTTACCAATTTTTCTTAGCCTTTGATAAAGCTTTGCTCAATAAAGAATATGAATAATGAGCACTGCAATAAAATTGACACAATTAAACCTATATACAAACCCAGCCACAATTGACTACTTTAAGATTCCAATAAATACATTAAAAAACTCTGGGTTTAATGTCACGTACATTAACTTAAACCTATCTCATAATAAACTAAACCCTAATGCACTTCAACTAAATATTAATGAAGTAGAAACTATTTGTTTAAACATCCAAGTAGGACTAGGTAAGTCTACTGCATTTTATAAACTCGTTAAGGAACATGTATCTTATGGGCATTTTGTAATAATGGTAAGCCCATACAAAAAACTTGTTGAAAAAGACACTGAAGCAATTAAGCAACAACAAATTTCAGTCACATCCTATGACATGTTAAATGAGAATAGCCTGAATATAAGTAGTTTGATTAAATCACAAGTACAAATTATGACAGTAAATTGCCTGCTGCAAAATCCAGGCGATGATGCTTTTGTTCAGTCCTTCATAAAAAGAAAATACCTAAACAGTCTAATTGAGCACTACAAAAAACACAGCAAAAAAGTTGTAATATTTTTTGACGAAATACATGACTCAGTAAAAAACTTTATACCCACACATGTGCCAAACATATTTAAGTGGAATGGTTTAGTACATAAATGCTACATTGCGAGTGCAACCTATACACCTGCTAGTATTCCCGTAATCAAATTCATTGGATTACTGACACAAAAAAAAATAAAAGTATATGAGTCAGATAGGGTTATTGTACAGTCACCATGTAAACTTAAATTATACTTAACTAACGGCGAGATATCTCCAACAAATCTTTCATTACTAAACCCAATAGTTAATATTATTAAAACTGAAAATAGTCGAATAAACATACTTACAGGCTACAAAAGTCTAACTAGCGCACTAATTAAAAACAAAACGGACATTGGCAAAGCACTTAAAAATCTAAATCTAAATATTGTTACTAGTGAACAAGAAAACCGCTTTGACATTAACCGAAATAACATCGGTACCTCATTTAAAACGGGAATTGATATTCCTTCAGGTACAAGTTTAATAATAGTTGTCCCTCCGATTAGTAATACAAACCAGAATTATGGAATATTTAGTGATGGAATACCTTCAATCATTCAGTCTTTTGCAAGAGTAAGAGAATCAAGTAATATCCACGTTTTTATTCCTCTACCCAAAGTGATACTAGAAAAAGGGGAAATTAAACCAGAGATTCCTGCAGCATTTGCCTTCTTAATTGACGAGAATTACAAGTTTCAGAATGACGTTTATAATTTCTTAGAAGCAATATATAGTAAGTTAAAATCAGAAAAAGATTGTGAGATAAATATTATAGAAAATGCTCAAAGGAATAATACAGAATTAGGGTTTTCATATCCTTCATTTGAAAATCATTTAATCTATGATAGTCAAAATTTAATATTGAAGCAATTCTACTATGGAGGCAAAGAACTCTCACCTTATATCCTTTGGGCAGCTTTAAATAATCAGTTCACAAATGCAATTTTAGAAGAAGTACACTTAGTCGAATTTAAAAGCATAGATGTAAAACTAACTAGCAAGAGCTTAAAAACTGATATAGCAAACGTACTGTTACCAAACATCAGCATTTTTATGAATAAATCAATTCATGAACTTACTCGGGAGTCGCTAAGTATGCTATTTGATCCAAATATTTACAATAATACTACCCCATTAGTAAGCCTAGATGGTAAAAGGATTCTGCACAATGATGCTATAAGAAACCCTGCCTTAGTTATGGAGACCTTTAATCTTGCATTACAAACCAAGCACGCAGTTAATACAGAAATTTCAAAGAACCTATACATCTTAGCATTGACTTTGAATTCTATAAATACAAATAAAAAAAACAAGCTAGCTTCTCTATACACTCTACTCAACACCTACATAAACAAGTATTTTAAGTCTATAAAACTCATACCATTTTCTAATGATTATTTAATTGATAAGGATGAATATCTGAAGATGGACAATAAGCATCTTAAGAGGTTTGAAGCGTTAATTATTACTATTAACAAAGAAGACTTTATCCTAAAAAACAAAGCAGTTCAATTCCTTCCAAATATCAATAAGACACTGCCTATCGAGTCTAGAAAAAGGGCAATTTATAAAGCCATCAAAAAGGCGTTTACAAACATTACTTCAATCAAAAAAACCTACAATGGCTTAAAAGACCAATACAGGTTAGTTACAACCAAACTCCAAAAAGATCTTCCTAATGACTTACAAAACCATGACATTTACTAATGGTCGCACAATTTATCCCATTAACCTATATCATACAACGTAATAAAACTGGCGGATGTGGCATTGATGCGTAAAAAATGAGGTATCAGGAAGGACATATTAATACACCCAATTTTTATTTGTGTGTTTTATATCATTGTGTATATATAGCATTATTCAGACAGTATTGCTTTGCTCCTACCTATCCTATTTTCTATGCATGTCTTTTAATACCATAGTACTGTTTACGAAAATAAAAAAGCAAGCATATTATATGCTTGCTTTAATAAATACTTTTATTGTTAGTACAATTATAGCTTATTGATTTTATGACATGAAAATTTACTATCAGTAATTATCTCAATAAAGTAGCTCCCATTAGATAAACTAGATGTGTTGATTATCTCTTTATCACTTTCTGCAATAACCGAAATAACTTTTCGTCCAACAACATCAACAACATTAATGATTGCCCCTTTTATATTGCCAGTTACTATTAAGTTGTCATTTACAGGATTGGGATAAACTATAGAAGGTATATTATTGCTTGTCGTCTCGTTAATACCTGTTGTTGTTGAGAATTTTGCAATAAATAGATTTTGTTGATTGTTTTTGCTATCCGCATTAAAAGAATAGGTACCAAACTTTGTTACACTATCGTAGAAAGAAAAACTCCCAGTTACGTAGATGTTAGAAGAATTATCCAAAAACATACCACTTGGTAAATCATCGGCTTTACCACCACCATCAAGAACCCACTTAGCATTACCATTACCATCATACTTTACAACAAATACATTAACACTATTAGCATTTAAAGTAACAGCTTTAACACCACCACTATAAAAATCTAATGTATCAAAATAGTTACCAGTCCAATAAACATTTCCAGCATTGTCATTTACTAAATCATTTGAGATAAAATTTGACGTTGAAGTAGAATGACTACCAGCTCTTTTAACCCATGTAGCATTACCATTGCTATCATACTTAGCAATAAACAACTCGGTATTCATCCCACCAGTTCCCGCAGGAGAGGTAAGACTACCTAATGCAAGATTGCCATTTGACTCGCCAGCAATAAAAATGTTATTGTCCTTATCAGAACTTACAGCAGTACTCGTAGCTTTGTCGGTACCACTTATAGTTTTTGCCCAAGTTACATTACCCAACGGGTTAAATTTCATCAAGAATGCATCGCCTCCGACTGTATTAATGCTTGTTAGAATAGTAGAACCAAAAGTAAGTGTTCCTATATATGCACCAGTTAGACAAATATTCCCTGTATTATCTGTAGTAATTGCCAATGCAGAAGAATTGTTACTGCTACTACCACTTTTACCCCATTCAACAGAACCTGATGAGTTATACTTAATGAGAAAAATTCCTCCATTGGGAGACCCTGTCAAAACTACGCTACCAAATGTGGCAGATTGAGTCGATTGTAAATCTCCAGTAATGTAAACATTTTCGTCTTTATCAATTACCATACCTTGCAAATAACAGAACTCTTTACCTGCTGAACCACCGCTTTTCGCCCAAATGTAATTTCCGCTTGTATCAAGTTTAGCTACAAAAACATCAGTCCCACCATTGCTTGTCAATGTATTTGTGCCTAACGTCACTGAACCTTGAAACTGACCATATATGTAAACATTGTTACCCTTTACTTTTACGGTGTTTGCATCTTCTATTTGTGCGGAGCCTATTTGTTTTAACCAAATCAAATTACCAGCTACACCAAATTTTGCCAAAAAAACATCTCTATCTCCTATGCTCGTTAGTATTGACGAACCGAATTTTGCAGTTGAATAAAACGAGCCTAACACGTAAGTATCTCCGTTCGTTGAAGTAGTTATACTTTTACCCCCTGCATTTGAAGCTCCGTATAACCACGACCAATTAGGGGTGGTTTGGGAATACGTCGACACACCTATGGTAACAAGGAGTATTAACAATAATATTTTTTTCATGTTTTTAAATTTTTACTATTAATACTAATTGCAATTTACTCCTTTACAGCAGCAAAAGACACATTTTTTACCAGTTTCAGAGCTACAGCAACCGAATTATCACATTGGCTATTTACCAACATACATAAGTCCTTTTTTCGCCTCTCTAAGTCATTATACCCCCAATGTGGTGGTTGAGGCCCTGGATATGTATTACTACCATCATTTGTCGGGTCGTATACGTAATATAATCCATCCATTGTAGCATCCATTGCATCGTCAGTCGGATCAACAAAATCATCTTGAAAAGTACCTGAACCTGATGGTCCAGAATAGTTACGTCCCGTCAAGAATGCTGATACCTTTACAAAATGTCGACTTCCTGAAGGTTGGTCATAGTTGAATGCAGTTGTACCCCCTGAAAGATTAGTTATACCTTTATTTTTACCAAAACGCACGTCTATACTACCGACAACATTATCAGGGATTGTACCCCAATAGTTAGCTGATTCTCCATAAGCTAACGGTCTAATTTGTGTAAAAACCGTTTTGTTTTCTCCATTATGACATCCTTGACAAGTATTTAGAGACAATTGTTGTCTCATTTGTTTTTCAAAGATATTATTGTTTAATGGCATTGTAACATAGTTGTAATTTGTCGTCTGAGCATCCCATTTTAAATCCCAATGATGAGCATATTCTCCTTCTACACGTCCAACACCAGACAACATTTTATCTGATGTTGTAGGATATGTAAGAGGTATGTTATGCTGTCCTTTGTAGAGTTGATTACGGACAATAGCACTTGAGAATACCCAATCTATCAGATTATTACCTGCTGTTACGCTAGGATAATTAGTGTACACTGTAACACCTGGAACATACAATGTGTTGCTATAATTACTCTCATTTACTGGAGTATTAGTAAGTGGTGTTTGTTGTAAATAACCTGTAGCTGCATTAATCTCAAATTGCCTAAACTCCCAGTCACTTCCTTTCCAAGACCCATTGGATCCATTCGTTTCAAAGAATATTCTCTCATTCGTTCGTATTCGATTGATTGCACTACCATTAGGTTTAGTAGGTGCAGCATTTAATGCCGTTACTGTATTGGTAATTGTTTCCAAGTCAGAATTGAAGCTCGAATTAGGGAATGTTGTATACTGGCTCAAATTCAACCATGCCTGACCAAAGTCTTTTATATCGCATCTTGTATTTTGAACATTACCGTACTCAAATATTACATTCATCCCAATCCAGTCAAGGTAATCAGGAAATGCCCCAACTTGCTGATCACCATTTTTAGGAGGATAGCCTTCAACAAATTCAGGATTAACACCACTTTGTGTGAATGTAGATATTAGTGTAAATATGAATCTGGTTTCACCAGCTTTGCTGATAGGATTTGCATATGCAGAACTACCCCTCAAGTCAATCCTATTAGCAATTCCCGTTAACTTAAATGGTGCATACTTAATAATATTAGCTTCGCTTGTAGTTACATCATCCCAAATTGTTTCCCAATTTGTTTTCGTGACTGTTGTTGAGGTCGTTTTAGCTTTGTTTAACCAAGGCTCAATCATAAATCTGAATGCCCACTCTCTCGATGCAACATTTTGGCCGTTTACCGTTTGATTGCTCATCCATAACTTCAACCAATTTTTAATAAATGTTTTAGTTGGAATAGAAGAGCCTGCCATATTCTTCATCATTGTTCCAAATGTCCAAACACCATCAGGATCTCCAGTATTAGTTTTCATATTGTAAGTTCTTGCTGGATCTTCAACAACCGATAGGTCAGTAATAAACAATGAATTTTGTTTTAATAGTGAAGTGCCGCAATCAGAACCATTAATTGCAAGAGCATCAATTTCTACCTCTTGAAAATTGTTAAAAGCAGTTAAGTTAAAATGTGGAATTGTAGAATGATATACACCTAAATGCCCCGTAAAATTCAAGAAATAACCTTTGGTGGTTAAATTCGTTTCCCATTCTACCATTTTACTCGCAAAGGCTGCCGTATCTTCTACGAAGAACGCACCATAAATCTTATCTCCACTAGTAATATCAGGTTCTACACCATCATCATGAAATACTATATACTGATTATCACCATAATAGATTCTCATTTCCGTAGGAAGTGCTGGGTCTGCCTCAAAAAACTTTATTTTCATAGCCATGTTACTACCATTACCTAAAGGATTTTGAAGCTTTTGAACCCAAATCTTATCCGCAATTGGAGGAGAAAACTCATAGTCAGGGATATCAGAAGGTGGTGGTGGTGGTGGAACTGCATTAAAAGAAGCCCCCCACAGCAAAAAGACAAATAAAGCGAGGACAGATACTACCAGTTTTTTTCGCATGAATGTTAGATTTAAAAGGTTTTAGTTTAAAGGTCGTATTGACATTTCATCGATACAATTTCAAATATCATGTTATTTTACAATTGAAAAAAACGGAAATTTATCTCCGTCATTTTCACAGTAACGTCAAAAGAGAATGAAGAAAATCATACCCGAACGATGCCAGATTTTATAGCAAATATTGCTAGTGCTGTTCTACTTTTTACATTCAGTTTCTGAAATAATACATCTCTATAGGTTTCAATTGTACGCGCACTTTTACCCAATACGTCTGCAATTTGCGCATAGGTTAAGTCTGAACAAATGTGTTCCAAGAATTCTCTCTCTTTAGGTGTAATAGTTGTAACATAGTCTAAATCATGAACTCTAGGTAAAACCTGTTCTTCAATCCAAGTTGTGTAATAGTAGCCATGTTGTATAACTTTTTTCAATACAAGTTCAATTTCTTTAGGAGTTGCTTCTTTAGAAATAAATGCAGTAGCACCACATCGAAATGCTCTAATCACATTAAACTCATCAAAATACATTGATTGCATAATCACTTTTATACCCTTCCACCTTTTGACTATTTCAGTTAATGTTTCAAACCCATTTTTATTGGGCATGCTAATGTCTAATATTACAATATGTGGTTTTATTTTAGTTGCTTCAATCTTTCTAATTAAATCCGCACCGTCGCTAGCCTCAATAATAATTTCGTATAATTTATCTAAACTTTCAATTATGAACCGCATTCCTTTTACAAGGGAAGGAAAATCATCAGCAATTGCAATTCTAATTTTTTGTTCCATGTAAGTTTGTAGGTTTTAGTATTCAAATATCTGATTCTTTTTTTAATTGCTTTAATACATAATAAAATACTCAATATGCAGAGATAATTAATCCCAAATATCATTTAGCAAAGTATAAGTATTTACTATTATCAAATTTATATCTATTCACTTCTCAACAAAAAATTCATTAATCGTTTCGGGTCCATCACTATTAAATGCGCTATGAAATTAAGTACAGTAAAGAAACATGAACAATCATGTGGGCAAAACTGTCAGAATAATAGGTAGCTATGTTACTAGAAAGCCAGTTATGACAATAAAGAATGAATACATGGCATTCGGCACTTTCTTAGATGAGGATGGAGATTTTTTCGACACTGTGCACTTCCCGAACAGCATAAAAGACTATCCTCTAAAAGGATTTGGTATCTACCTAATAGAAGGCAAGATTGTTGATGATTTTGGCTTCCAAAGTATACACGTCTTTAAATGCGCAAGGCTTACTTTACAAGATGACCCAAGACATACCTAACAAAATAAAAAAAAATATACCTTTAAATCTAAACACTTCCAATTCACAATTGAAAATATTATGCCAGATACTATTCTACAAAATTTTTTAAATCACCAATTCATTTCAGTAAACAGCGATGAAGATTATGTTAAACTTCAAAAGGCTGTAGAAGAACTAAAGAAGAAATGGATAAAAGATAAAAGCAAAATTGTTTCAGCCTCACTAGTTGCAATTGACCCTAGTATAAGTGAAGAAACACCAATTTTTAAAGAAGTTGAACAAACGATAGTCTCAAAATGGTCAACTTTCGTCAATAATGTTAGTAGAACTAGCGAACCCCCTAACAATTACTATCGTGGAATTATTTTGCAAGTACTGCAAAACTTAAGCTCAGATAATAAAATTGCTGCAATGATATTGCATACAATTTGTAATATTGTCCAATACCTACCATTAGGACGAGAACAAAATATTATTGAAGACTATACGAATGACATTTGGAATCTTGTTGAGAAGGAAGCAATTAAGCAATGGGTAGTTCTACAAGAACTAGAGATAAGAGAATTACCATTTGCTGAAATAAAATTACCAGAAATAAAAAATGTTAACATTCAGCAAGAAGAGTTAAAATCCCACTTACTTGCAGCCTCAGCTAGAGGAGGATATGGCGGAGATAACCCCCATCCAACATCTGAATGGGCAAATTGGCCAAATTATTTTGCAGATAGAGCAGCAGTTGGCATTACTAAAACGATTAAGTCTGCCTTAGACAATCAATCGAAAGATACTAAAATCATAACAGCATCTATTCAAGAGGAATTAAATTCCTATATGAGTGGCATTAAACCATACTTTGAAGAAATTGCCCAAAGTTTATTGCAATCATCTAATGCTTTACAACTTAGAAGTAACCTAATATGGTGGAAAGAATCAGCATATTCAAACATGTACAAGAAAAGCTATAGATCTTTGCCTCCAATAGAAAGTTCAATTGCTATGGCAATAGACCTTGCGAATTCTACCCCATCTTTATATCCAAGAAGTTTAGACTATCTATTAAAAGAGAGCTTAATAAATGTGCTAGGTCTCGAAGCACAAAAAAAATACGAAATCAATGAGATATTAGCGATGATTACCAATTCATCTATCAGCATAAAAAAGGATGCTGATAATGGGAACACGCAATCTACAAGAATAAGAATGTATGATTTTTTAATAATGCTAATTAATAAAGATGTAACACCCGAAGAATTCCAAACTCACGTAGGGGTAAAATTAGAAACAAAAATAAGCCTATATGAATTGAGTATTTGGATATTTCATGATTTACACTCACTCAAAATTGAAAAAACTAAATAATGAGCGCAAGATGTAATCAAACAGGATGTTTTGCACCCAAGGGGATGTGTGCTAATGGACATTTTTCTGAATACAAAAAATGTGAACATTGGAAATCTATTCAGAATACTGAAAGTGACGAAAAAAAACAAGCATTACTCAATGGAGATAAACTCCCTTGGAATGGTGCAGCATTTATCCCAAATGACATTCAGTTGATTAGTGTTGCCAGAAGTCCAATTATAATAGGTATGATTGGATCTGCTGATGCTGGAAAGACATCTTATCTGGGAATGTTCTTTAGATTGCTATTTAATGGGAAACAAATTGAAAATATGAAATTCTCAGGCAGTTACACTTTAGCTGCTTGGGAAATGTTAGCACAATATTTAATAATAAATAATGGGGGTAAAGTAACCTTCCCTCCGCCTACACCGAGTAATCCTGATTTCTATAGTTTATATCATCTTACTATAAAGCAAAATAATACTAAACATGAATTTTTATTTGCTGATTCTTCTGGGGAGGTATTTTTAAAATGGTCAAACGATGTGAATGAGTCTAGTGTTGAAAACGCAAGGTGGATATATCAGAATTCAAGTTGTTTTATTTTCTTTATTGACTCAGAAGCAATAATTCAAAAAAAGGGAGAAGCTGTACAAGAAATAAATCAACTGTTGTTACAAGTTGCTACAAATTTGAATGGTAGACCAATCGTCTTTGTTTGGTCTAAATCAGATAGGCTTTCTGAAGTGAAAACTAACTTATATGAATCAATTAATAGTGACATAAACTATCTTTTCAATAACCCTACAATTTTAAATATCAGTAATATCTCAAGGACTGACGATGATGAATACTGCCATAAGAATAATATAATGACATTTCAGACACTAATAGAGAAATACTTCCATACAAATTCAATTAAAACAAGTCCAATACAAGAGTTGGAAGATAAAAAAATCAACACTGATTACTTTCTAAAAATGTCATAATGAACCATAAAAACAACTCTATACTAATACTAGGAAAACCAAAGTCAGGGAAAACAACATATTTAGCACAACTGTATAGAAGGGTCTCGAAAAATAAAAGTAAAATTAAATGGTGGAAAACACCAGAAAATATAAAAGCTATAGAGGATGCAGTAAAAAGGCTTTCTAAAGGAATTGAACCACAAAGCACACCTGCAGATGTGAATGAAATTCTTAAATTACCTATACGATTAGAAAATAAAGAGTTCGAACTTTTATGTCCAGACTATGGTGGAGAACAGATTAAGTCAATGATTGAACTTATGGAGTACAATCAGGAATGGACCAATATGGCAACAAGTTCGAATAACATAATTCTATTTATAAGACCTAGCTCTATTTTCAACTATTATGACCTGAGTAATTCTGGATATGAAAGTTTAACAAAGATAAAAAGTGAAGGTAATCTGATAAGTCCTCTATCAGAGCAATGTCAGTTAATTGAATTGTTACAGATTATTTTATTTCTGCGCCGAAAATCCAATATTAAACTTAGTTATACTAATATAGTTGTTGCGTTAACATGTTGGGATGAAATTAATACAGAATACGCTCCTGTAGAATACCTAAAAAGTATAATGCCGCTTTTATTCTCGTTTCTTAAATCAAATTGGGAAAATGATTTCAAAGCAGTATATGGATTGTCATCTCAGGGATTTTCTCTTGCAACTGAGGATGCCAAAATAAAATACTTAGAAGAGCTTCCCGAAAATTTTGGTTACATAGTTGGCGATTCAAAAATACCTAACAATGACATAACTACCCTATTAGATATAACTACATTATAACATGATTATTATACATCAAGCTATTTATGGAGATGTCAGCGGAGCGTATGCACTAATAAAAACATCGCTAAACGATACAAAAGAAGCTAAAAGAATATGTAACATTACTGACATGAGGGAGAGACCAGACTCAACTATAGATTGGAGCCCAAATGTCAGAGGATTTAAGTTTGGAGAATATTACTTACTAATAAAATCTCTTAAGGATGACTCTCCAAACGTAAGAAAAGGTCGAATCTATTCTCATGCATTGATAGTACAATTATCAGATTTAGAAAATATCAATGATTTAAAAATTTTGATTACGCAACTTCAAAATTCAATAAATCCAAATGAAAATCTACAACCAATTATTTATAATAAAGATGATGAAAAACATCTCTCAATACACAGTGGAACAAGAGAAAGTTGCGTTATCTCTTCAATCACAAAACTAGATAATTATAATAACTGTATAGCGTGGATTGGTAAGGAGGGATATGAAAATATAATTATTAAGATATGGAATAATTCACCAGTACATTTACGATCTCGACTACACTTTGGGACATATTTTAACCCTAAAGAAGTTAATCCCGAGTATATTAATATAGTCTGTATACCCTCGATAGTAAGTCTGCATTGGGATTCATTCGGTTATAAAACAATTACAACAGAAGAAAAATCTAAGTTGTCAAGCCCAATAGAATTGCTTCTTGCAGGCAATAAGGAAACTAGCAAAGAACTACTCGACTTTATTGAGGATAGTTCCATAGAAATCCATGACTACTATGAACTAGAATATTGTAATAATATACTCAACTGCATAAACAACTTGCCTAATATTAATAAACTAGCGGAAGTTTTACCATCATTAAACCAGTACTATAACATATCAATAGATACCCAAAATGGCAGTGACCATAAAGCAAAAATACTTGCCAAAGTAATTGACCTATTTCCTAAATATAACATTGAAGAAGTTTGTCAACTCAGAAACATAAGATGGGAAAGTGTGGAAAATGGAAGAGAACAAATTTCTATCGCACTTGAAGAATGGATAAATAAAAGCCTAACCTTAAATAAACTCCCAGATTCTATATTTGGAATAAACGATCTTCTATTAAATCCAACAACAACATGGTTCGACAAACTTATTTATAAGTTGATAAAGCAATACTTTTTGAATTTTTCAAAATATTCCGTTGCAGATTTTTGGAAAATAATAGCAACTAATAAAGAAGTCGCAAATAAAGTACTAAATGACCTACCAAGTGACACCACATATGAATTGGCAATTACTGAATCTATTCCTTCAAAACTAGATAAAATAGCAATAGACTTGCTTGAAAAATTTGCAATCAAAAATGAGTGGGCGAAACTTTTTATTGCTATCAATTTAATCAAATCTGATATCAATACACTACTTGATTCACTATTGAATAATTTTAAAAATATAAAACCAACAGATATAGACTATTTGATTGAAAAAGTAGATAATGCAGTAATAATTGATTTCATAACGACAAAATCTTCAATACCACTTTTAGCTGCAGGTACGAAAATATTATTGAGAAATAAAAGCTTATTCTCAAACTTCAACGCTTCCAACGAAACATGGGTAACATTATGGGTTGAGCATTTAAATCATGGCGGATTGGTAACAGATCCATTAATTGAATCAAAAACCAACATATACCACATTTACGACTTAATTATATCTAATAAATTAAACTGTAATCAACTACTAAATTATCTTTCAAAATCAACTCTCTCTGACTTAACTTTCTACGAGAACAAATTCACCTTAATAAATAAACTTACAATTGATGTAATCGATGGGTTTAGGATTAATACTATTAGGGGAACTCTTTTAGGATTAATAAATAATTCTATTCCTTATAGCTTAGAAACCATGTCAGGGTTTGATGGCAAATTGATTTTTAAAGTTATCAAACAACTAGTAAAACAATCAGAAATAACTATTTCTGATGCAATAAATTTATTTAATATAGTTTCGAGCTTAAACCAAGATGATTTTCTCGAACTAATTACAAGTTTTGATCTGATTGAAACTGATGCAAAGAACGCAGGAATCCTTATAAGAAAAAGAAAGTGGACTTTTGTAGCTAATAAGTACTTTAGTCATCTACCTACGGGAGAAAATACTTATTTACTAGAAGAATGTAAGGAGTTATTATCGATATTTAATCGATTTACTTTTGACACTAGGAAATATCTAAATAGTAGAAACGATGATTCAAAAAGCATCAAACAGTTTGAGGATGTTTGGCAAATTCTAACAAAAGAATGTTATAAACTGTATCCATCAGGACCAACTCAAAATGGTATATGGATTTCTGCAGGTGGAGATAATTCAGATCTACTTTCAAGGGCATCTGGAAAAGAAATTTGGACTGAAGCAATTCAAGGGCTAAAAACTAATAAGTATAAGAACATAACAATTGAGACTCTTTTAAATACTATATTAGAAGAAAACCCACGCAATAAAAATATTATAGACCTAATAAATAAAATTTAGTCAAATGAAAGTTGTTGTTTTAACTGCAATAAATAAAGAATTAGAGGGTATTTTAAAGTATTTAACAAATATTCAACCCTACCAAACAAAAGATACTAATACTTTATATTTCAAAGGCAATTGCATTAACACAAATGAACAGATAGAAATTGTAGTAGGCTGTACAAATCAAACTAATGTAAATTCTGCGATAGAAACAGAAAGAGTCATAAAACAGTTTAATCCTGAGTATATTTTCTATATAGGGATTGCTGGCGGAATTAAAGATGTAAAAATTGGCGACATAGTAATTGGAGAAGAAGCTATTGGATATGAAAGAAGTAAAGTAACTGATAATTATTTACCCAGATTTCAATTTGGAATATCATCCTATTCCATGATTCAACATTCATTAGCTTTTTCAAAAAGTCAGGAATGGCTAATTGAGAAGCAACAACTTCAAAAAAAATATACAAAATTTGATCTTAATATAATTTTGGGGACGATTGCGTCGGGAGAAAAAGTGATAGCATCATCAAATTCTGAACAATTAAAAATGATAAAAAAAAACCTCAGTAATGCATTAGCTGTTGAAATGGAGGGATTAGGATTTTTAAAAGTATGCAGTACATATCCTAACATTAAAAGTCTATTAATAAGGGGTATTTCAGATTTAATTGACAACAAGGGACAAACTGACGAACAAGGCTCACAAGAATTTGTATGTGACATTTTAGGAAAATTCATTTCGACATTTTTAAAGTATTTACCGCAAGAATTTACAAATGAAAATGAAGTTAAAAAATTTGAAAAGGAAATATTTGAAATATTATGCAAATTATATCCTCGTGGGCTTGAAGATAAAGGCATTTGGCTAAGGTCTGGAGGAGATCTATCAGTTGTTACACTTAATACATCTGCTAGGCAACAATGGATAGAATCTATTCAATTATTGAAAAATGGCGGCGGGGGAGAAATATCATTCACGAAACTTCTAGAAACAATTAACGAAGACTATAACAGTGAGGTTATTCAAAATGCATTACATTTCTGCAAATTCCAAAAGATTTAGAACCAGGTATTTTAATAGTATACATTTTGATTTAATAACTTATACCATGAAATTGCATATCATTGTTTTTAATGCTAAAATAATTCCTCCCCCTTAAAAATAGCCCACCCTATATATACATTCGTTTAATTGACTCCCCCTTCTATCCCCCCGTGCTTGATTAAAGGCAACGGGGGACACCCCCAATTGTCTGGTATTGCAAAATTTTAAAACCAAATAAAATCAGACAAATGGTTACAGTAAAAAATTATCAAGTCCGCGAAAAAGAAGAGGGACTAGGAACTTTCGTATTATTAGAACTCATGGGAGACCTTGAACTAATTCAATCCAGTAATACTGGAAGATTTTATGCAACAGCTCGTAAATGTATGATTTCATCAACATTTGATGAGCAAATTGCTAAGCTTATGATTGGCAAAACTATTAAAGGCTCTATTATCAGAATCCCTTGTGAACCATATGAGTACACCATCCCTGAAACAGGTGAGGTTACTACTCTATCCTATCGATGGGATTATAGCCCTGACGAAGTATCAGAAGTTATTGAACGAGAGTTAACAACAGTTTAAAGGCAGCTATTAGCTGCCTTTATCTTTTTCATGAAAATTAGAAGTTATGCAACTGGAAACAGCATCAAAAAAGAAAGTAAAAATAAAATGTGCACTGCAAGGCCCTAGTTCAAGTGGCAAAACCAAATCCGCGTTATTAATTGCTTATGGGCTGTGTGGAGAATGGGAGCATATTGCAGTTATTGACACTGAAAACAGAAGCTCAGAATTATATTCTGATATAGGTACATTCAAAGTGCTTCACTTAACTCAACCATTTAGTCCAGAAAGGTATGAAGAGGCTCTCATAGCATGTTTACAGAATAATATAAAGGTTGTTATTATTGACAGCTTATCTCATGAATGGGAATATATCCTAGACACTCATTCGTCACTAGTTGGAAATAGTTTTACTAACTGGTCAAAACTTACACCCAGACATAATGCTTTTATACAAGCGTTACTACAGGCAGATGTTCATGTTATAGCAACTATTCGAACAAAGCAAGATTACGTACTATCAGAAAAGAACGGGAAACTTGTTCCTGAAAAAGTTGGGCTAAAAGCTCTGCAGAGAGATGGGATTGACTATGAGTTTACCCTAGTCTTTGATTTAGACATTTCTCTACGAGCAAAAGCATCTAAAGACAGAACCAGACTATTCTTTGGGAAGCCAGAGTTTATTCCTACGAGTGAAACAGGAAAACAAATTCTTAATTGGTACAATGAGGGCATTGAATACATTATTGCAGATGATATTTCGGAACTACTTGGTAAAATAAATGCATCTAAAACTATCCCTGAACTTACCGACATCTACAACTCTCACCCAAAGTACCAACAGTCACATTTATCTGAGTTTACAAAACGAAGACAAGAATTAATGAATAATAAATAAACAAATGCAACATGAATATAATTATCGATAATAGTAAAAATATTGAGCCAATACATATTGAAGAAGTCATTCCTCAAATTATTGAACAGATTGAAGTGGTCTCATCAGGTAAATCAATTATCGAATCCAACACTTTTGCTAGCTCATTGAATGAAATTAAAGAGGAGCATATAATACCAGTTTTCATCAAAGACAATGAGCCAGTTATTTCTCACGGAGAATTTATTGAAACAACCCTCAATGCAATCAAGGAAACCTTTAAAGGTGAAGTCGTTTTAAGCCCCAATATCAGGCTATCTCATCCAATTAAAGGAAGAGTGCCTGAAGCGCGCAATAAGCCAGCAAATGAGCTTATGGAGCATGAAAAGACACTATATTTTGAACGTATGGCTTTTGTAATTGAAGTGCCAAGCATTTTCACAGAAGTTGGTGGAAATAGGCTGAATTTGACTGTTGGAGGTGTAAAAGCATACAACCAAGATAACCTTTACAACAGGCTCGGTGCGGACCAACACTTCAAGGTGTTCATTGGGTTCAAAAACCTTGTTTGCACCAACTTATGTGTATCAACAGATGGATACTTATCTCACTTAAAAGTAAAATCAGTAGAACAACTGAATATGGCCATAAGGACGCTTATAAGTGATTACAATGCAATTAGCTTTGCTGACCAACTCCGACTCCTTCAAAATTATGATCTGTCAGAAAAGCAATTTGCAAATTTTATTGGCAGATGTAAGCTCTACAAATACTTGCCAGAAAGTGAAAGACAAGCTATAAATGAACTAAATTTTGGGGATTCACAGCTAAACACCGTATGTAAGGATTATTATGCTGATGTTAGCTTTTGTAGCAATCCTGATGGCAGCATCAATCTATGGAAGCTATATAATCTTTTTACAGGAGCATCTAAAAGCTCATATATAGATAGCTTTCTTGACAGGAATGTCAATGCATTTAACCTAATAAATGATATAAGGAATGGTCTTGATAATCCCGAAACTTGTTGGTACTTAAATTGAGAACTTCATGCACATTAATAAAAAGGGTGAAGGTAAAAGTATACTTGTGGTTAATCAGGATGGCGAACTTAGAACCCTTTATGCCCCCTTTAGGGTAGTATGCATAAGACCAGTTTTAGACCTAAAACTTAACCAACAAGTATATGTTGATTTAGTTGGCTGTACACCAGATGGGAAATTATTTTATGTAATCTTTAAGCACGCCTATCCACATAGTTATTTCTCAATACTGATAAGATTTTAGTATTCGAAACAATTATCCCCGAAATCTATATAGGCGTACGGGATAAAATGAGCGAACTGCTATACAAGAGAGTTATGTTGTATTTTCTTTACTGTTGGTCAGTTGGTCTAAACCTAAGTATATTGTCCGAACAACCAGCTGGTTTCTTTTGAGACGTTTTCGCTCTCTTCAATAATCTCAAAAAACACTGAAAAGAAATATTATAAATAATACATTATTACTATTTTTAAGGTAAATCCTCTTCACCATGAGCGCGCACATTATTCCTTATTTACAATTCAATGAAAATGCCCAGTTCTATATATTGAATGAGGGCGAGCGTATTTCTATAAGTTTTATAAACCGTCTCTTTCAAGATATCTCAACTGAAAAAATTGGGAATAGATTTTTATTGAATTTGGTAAGTCAACTTACGGTAATATTAGGAAAAACCATTAAGTATCATATCTGTGCTTATAAAATTGAACAATTGCCATCTATACTTACCGAGGAAATTAATGTCAAATGGATGGAACAAAAGGTGGCATATTTATTAATAATCGAAATCGATAATTGTATAGTCATATTTAAAAAAAATATTTCTGGAATTAACTCTTTGCTTTCAAAACTATCCTCAATAGATTATAGCATTATTACTACCCTTTTTGTCGAGGGCGATACTCAAGTAGAGAAGTTAGGCTTAATAGGAACGAATATTTCAGATTCCTCAATTCGAGAAAAACAGTATGAGGCAACTGATTTGAAATCCTCTTATTCGTTTTATGGTTCTAATAACTACATACTTAATAATATTCGACTAAACAATAATTCAAAGAAAGTTGCAATTGCATCCAACACTTCTAGAATTGCCGAATTAGGAAATAAAGGAGGTCTTAATCAAACATTGATTTGGGCAGTCAATGTCGCCGAAAAGATTGCAAATCATGTAACTCGAGAAACATTTTTTACAATTTTTGCTCAACCTTTAGAATTTGAGGCACAAAGAGATTCACTAGTCCCTATAGCAATTCTATTTTCATTTAATAGGCTAAAAGATTCCTATGAACATGGAGAGATTAGGGGATGTTTTTATGAAAGCAACGGTGTTAGGAAGCCTTTTAATTTATTAGACTATATTGATGAAGCATCGACATTATTTCAAGTGACATTGTTAGATGATGATAGGAAACAATTTACTGTAATAAATTCTCTTGATAAGGATTTGTATATTCAGCTTAACGCAAAATCAATAACAATTAAATCGAAGAAGCTGAAAAATATTGTTATTCAATTTGAAGACGCAAGAACACTATCGTTACTTGATTACATTAATAATAACAATCTTTTTATCGTGAATTTTGAACATGCAGATATAATTTATGCTAATCGAAAATTATTCAGAGACCATAAGTTATTGAACAGTATAGACTATTTTCTTAAAATATTTATTACACACCCTGAGCTAAATACAGTTACAAGTGAAAAGGGTGAGTTCAGGAATGATAGCGTTCAATTTTCTGATGGCTCAATATTCAATTTTGTTGAAAGCAAATTTATTGATGACTATGATTTTATGATTTGTGATGACTTAGGAAAAGAGTGGACTGATCACATAGGACTTAAGGATAATAAAATTTCCTTCTTTAGCTCTAAGCACGGAACTTCATATTTTTCTGCCACATCCTTTCAAGATATTGTCGCTCAAGTTCAAAAGAATTTAGGTAATATCAAACCAATAGATTTTCAAATTGACGAGAAAAGAGACTTTTGGAATAACAACTACAATGGCGATAGTGTTAATACTTTAATCCGCAGGCTCAGAAAAGGTGACTCTATTGATTCTTTTATTGAGTTATTCAAAGAATTAAGACTACACCCAAACCTAATTCAAGAGGTAAATATCGTATTAGATTTTATTTCGAAAAATGATTTAATCGATAAACTTAATAAATTAAAAAATGGAGAGGCCTTTGGAAGGAGAAATGAAGCTATTCAAATATTATGGTATATTTCATCGCTAATTTCTAGCTGCAGTGAGTTAGGTATTGATATTTACATACACTGCAAGCCATAATTCGATTTAATCATTAACTAAAATTATAATTAACCGATATTACATTTTCAATTTAAGGTAGCAAAAACTGCAAAGTTTCTAAAATGCTTACTGGTGGCTGCAAAGGGAGGATGTATCGAATCCCTCTCTCTCCGCCCAGAAAGGGATAAACTTGCGAAAGCATCAGTTTATCCCTTTTTCTTTTTCTCGGCATCTCCGTTCAGGCTCGCAATTAACGCAAAAACAATATTTACTTTCCCGGTTCAAATTATACCTTTTTCATTGCTTACACCCTTTGGCTAATGCAAGCTTTTCTGCTAAATGACTAAACATCCAATACGACTTCATAGCTTGAAACATGCAATATTCCAATAGACTTTGTTTTCTCTAACCTATAAAGACTCATTGCATTCTATAAAAATATTATTGCATCGCCCCTACATTGCAGAAAGCAATATTAACTTGTACTAAAAGAGTATTAGTTATTACAAAAACTCCTAGATACAGACTGAAGCAATATTTATATTGAAAAAATCTTATGTGAAAATTATCAACCATTGAAGAATTCATATATTTGTCGCTAGCATTCAAATACCTACTATATGAAAAATACCCTAACTATTGTATTAGCAATATGCCTATCAGTTTTCTTAAACTTTAATATCTACGCACAGATACAATTAGCACCATACTATACATTTTCACAAAACACAGGAACATACACTAATATATCCGGAGGTAGTGTTTTGGGTACTGGTGCCGGAATGAATAGCAATGCATACAAAGTAGCCATACCATTTACAGTAAATGTAAACGGCAGCAACTATGATACTGCATGGGTATCTGTAAATGGCCACCTTTCTTTCCCTATAAGTTCAAGTAGCGCTTATTGGATTATTCAGTCAACAAGTGCAGGATTTGCAGCTATAGCAGGTTTTTCAACAGACCTTATCAGCACCAGCACATCTGATTTAAGGTATGATGTGCTAGGCACATCTCCTAACAGAGAGTTTGTTGTCCAATGGACTAACTTTACACATGCACTTACTACAGCCCTATCAACAAGCTTCCAGATTCGCATCAGAGAGACTACTAATGAAATACGATTCGTATACAATAATGTTATTGTATCAAACTCTAGCCAGCTATCAGTACAAGTAGGTATCAGAGGGCAGAACAATTCCATTTTCACATGTCGTAGCGGCAATTGGTCTTCTTCCACTAATGGCACAGTAAACACATCTTCAATCAATACAAGCAGCTCTAACCTTCCATCCAATGGTTTAACGTATATATTTACCCCTCCGGCTTGTTCAGTTCCTGTAAATCAACCAACAGCATTATCATTGACACCAGGCGGCAACAATATCAATATGTCCTTTACTGCTGCTTCACCGGCAGTAGACAAGTACTTAATAGTAAGAACTATTAATGGCCCATTAAACACGTCACCGGTTAATGGCACATATTATACTGCAGGCAACAACTTGGGCAATGGCATTATAGTTTACGCTGGTCCTAACACTAGTTATAACAATACAGGACTTAACCTTAATACTAACTACACTTACACAATATTTGCTTATGATGATACTTGCACCACTGCTCCCATATACAAAACTACTACTCCATTAACAGGCACTGTAAAAACATTAGGCCCAACTAAATATACATGGCTACCTACCAGTGGAAACAATAACTGGAACACTGCCACAAATTGGCAACCCGTAAGAAACATTTCATACCCTGATGACACATTAGTCTTCAATCAGGGGGGCAACCCAATCATTTCAAATGTAGGGACCACTTATATGTCGACATTACAAGTGAGCAACAATACTAATCCTGTGTTTAAAGCTACTGGTACAAGGACATTAACTTTCAGCAACGTCTTTACATTGGATACCGGGTGTAGTATGACACTTGACACTAACGTCAGTATATTATCAGAAATATTTGGTGGCACCCCCAGAGCAATCATTAATGGCACTTTGAATCTTACAGGAAATGCTATTTATAATGGTGAAAATTCTACTACCGTAATAAAGGGTACTATCAACGTATCACAAAACGCAGAATTTAAAAGAACGTGCAATACTGGATGCAACGATGCACTATTCTTTGGATCAACTGCAATATATAACCACAATCGTGACGGAGGCCTTATACCTAGAGGTGTCTATGAAGATAGTTCTACTGTCAACATCAACGGAATAATAAATACCCAGCCAGATATAGATACAGGACAAGTGTTTGGCAACTTTTCATGGAACTGTCCTCAGCAAGCATCTAACATTACCCTAAATCAACGCATTGCAATTATTGTGGGTACACTGCATGTAGCCTCTACTAATAATAGCCAATTGAGACTTGATGAACTTGGGGAAGAACTAGTAGTAGGCGAATTAAAACAAACCGGTGGGAATGTACTACTAACCAGTTCTGCTAAAACATTAAGAGTTCTCGGAAATCTGACACTTGACTCCGGAACCATGAATCTTTCCACCTATCAATATATCAACTATAACACCAAAATACCAGCAATATACCTGCATGGCAACATGACACAGGGCACCAACCATACTATAACCAGAACAGGAAGCATTATTCGTAGTATTGTATTCTGCGGCAACACACAGCAAACCATTTCTGCATCTGGAACAACCAATAATATAGGATACGAACTGAATAACCATGCAGGGGCAAAACTATATGGCACACTTACAGTAACATCAAATAATATCAATCTGATACAAAGAGGGTCATGGCAAGGATCAGGCGCTTTTTCATATGTAGGAACGCAGGACACACTGTACTATGACACTGAAATAGACGGCTCAATGAGCCCCGTGGAGTGGCCTGCGGTTAACTCCCCATCCAGAGTATTTGTTGATGTTCCTGCCAACAGACAAAACATTCAAAAGCTACCCGGCAACAGGGTTGTTGATGAATATTTTATGTTGATGGGAGGCATAATACAACTGAATCAGTATAACCTTACAATTGGAGGCAATTCATATTTTGGTGGTGGAAAAAGCAATAAGGTATTAGTAGTAGCAGACAGTACCGGACAATATATACAAAGACTGCCGGTAGTCACCAATCCTAATAACGATAATTATTATGTAATGCCAGTTGGTTGTATATCCGATACGGCTGTTTCAACTTACCCAACATCTATAAGACTCAATGTTAACTCGCAAAACAGATATTTGGGTATGCGGGTTAAAGACACCAAACATCCGAATGACACCAGTACATCAAATTATCTTGACAGATATTGGATACTTACCGATGATGGCGATACTGCATTTATGAAATTGTATGTGCAACTAAATTTCCCGTTGAACGAGGTTAATGGCAAACAACTTGGAATGCACATATGGGATGGTTCATCATGGCGCAAACACCCGAGTGATTTCTATTGGCAGATTTATAACAGTGTAATGACTATTGCCACCTATGACAAGATAAACCCGCAGGTTTTAAAACTAAATGGTGTGCATATTACAGGCAGAAAGAATCAATCAACAACATATGTATGGACAGGTAGTATAGATAAGGATTATAGTAAGCCAGGCAATTGGATCCCAAACCGAACTACTAATGATATTTCTGACATTTTGGTATTCAATAACGGACAGATAGATTCTGTGTACAATGTATACCCAGAAAAAGTAAAACAACTAATAATTACAAACAATACAAAGCTGAAGTTTACTAAAGGCAACTTAACACTGACAGACCAATCGCAGTATATACTAGAGAATCCGGACGATTCTGTAAACTATTCATTACAAATTGACAGTGGATCTGCATTGTATATAAATACGCTCGCCAATGGGTTGGGAATCACTGTCAAAGGATATGGCCGAATAGCAGGCAGATTAGAAGTTATTAACACACATTACCAGATAGGTAGTAATATATACTTTCAAGAAAACAAGACTACAATTACAAATTCAGGTACGCTTGCTGTAAACTCAGCAAACGGGACACATAACTACAACGGAAACATACATATTGACGGAACATATGAGCATTTATATAGTGTCTACGGTGGTTCTATTCCGCTAGCTACATGGGGGCAAAATTCTGTAGCACTGATAAAAGGCGGACTTAGCCACAGTTATAGCCCCGAAATAGTTAATCTGGTCTATGACGCACAAGCTCCTTCGAACAATACACCTGCATCATTACTACCCAAAATCACAAATAAATTACACATTATATCTACAGGTACAGGTCAATGGGTATTAAATACTTCTCAGAATGGTAACTATAACACTACAAAAAAATACATTCAAACCGGAGGCAATATATCTATAAATGGATATATCACTGTTCAAGACAGCTTTATACAAACAGGGGGTAAGGTACTTGCATCAGGCGGTACGTTAAACTTTTCCGGCACTTCGGGCAGGCAATATGTAACACTTAAAGACAGTGTGCCAACAGGTGGGCTTACATACAGGCTAAGCAACAGTAGTGGTATTTCCATAAATGGTAATGGCAGCTGGACAAGTGCCGATTTTACAATAAAAAATGGAGGTGGAATTCGTGTTTCTGTACCCGGATCAAATCTTATCACTTCAAATTTCCGCATAGTTTACGATAGTGTAAATACCACATTAAGCTATGATACACTATCTGGCTACAATACAACCACACACATTGCAGACACAATCCTTTTCCCGCCACTAAATGGCCCAACTAATTTAACTACAAACATTGGAGAAGGTAGTGTACTTATTATACCGTGGAACAGGCAAGTACCTGGTTCTTTAACAATGATGTCAGGCGATATTAATATTGGCAGCTCTACCCTTACATTGGGGAAATCAAATTCATCAATAGGAGTTTTAGCACATACAGCTGGTAATATACTGCTTACATCTGGAGAGCTTAAAAGGTGGTATAACACCACCGGCTTGCCAACATCTGCCGGCAATAACAGTGTTGGTTTTTATCCAATAAAAAGCGGTAGCAATAACGGACATGTTTCTATATTCTTCAGCACATCTTCTGCTTTAAGCAATGCCGGTACAATATCTATCGGTCACAATCATTTATCGGGTCATACAACTGTAGCTATGCAAAGTGGCCCTGACACTATCAACAAACGCTATAATTCAGTATGGCCTGTAACAATAGGTGATGGCATTGCGGCAACCGGTACAATTGGCGTCAAACTGTTAACATCAGGTATTTTAGGCAATGACATTATAGATTCCAACAAACTTCGAATTACAAAAGACACAAATATTGCCGGTACGTTTTTGTCTGGTTTTGGCAGTTATCCCGGCAGTCTGTCAATATCACATCAAGGAATTAGTTTATCAACCTTAAATGGCAATATCTATGTTGGCGCTATCTCGAAACAAGATACATCCCATTGGAGAACAGTAAAAACAGGCAACTGGAATGATAGTACTGTTTGGAATAAAGGATACCCACCACTGCAAAATTCAACCGTATTTATCACTACACCTGATACAATTACGGTCAGTACACCATCTTTTGCAAAATCAATAAACATCAACCGCTATGCTTCAATAAATGTTACTACCGGTTTTTTGGATGTAGATAGTGCAATAATCTGTAAAGCTTATGGCAGGCTAAAATTGTCCGGTGGAGTTATTGAACTAGGACCGACAGGTGGCGGAAAATCGCCACTGATAAGCGACGGTACAATTGATGTATCAGATGGTATACTAAACGTTAATGGCTATATATTAGCCAACCAGCAATCAGTATTTTCGCAAAGTGGTGGCAGTATAAATATAGATCCTAATGCTGCAGGCATTTTAGCAAATAGTGCTCAAACAACTGCACTGTCATTATTAAACAATTCGCAAAGCAGCTTGACCGGTGGGAATATTACCATTGTTGACCCACCTGCTTCAGTTTCTTACAGTAGCATTTTCTCATCCCCAATTGCAGGTAAAGGGCACACCACTATTATTGGCCACTGGAACAGTGTTGAAAACGGCACATTCACAATTAGTACATTTAGCAAGTTTGGCAATCTTGTCATCAACAGACCAACATCGGAAAATTACACCTCATCCTCTCCGCTACAGATAGAAGGAGACTTCGTTCTAAACCATCCGTTAGCTACGTATACAATAAACACCACCCTAGGCGTAAAAGGTAATGTTATCGTAAATGCAGGTACTAAATTATTTGCTTATGGGACACTCTTATTCAATGGCAATGGATGGCAAAAACTCTCCGGCAGCGGCACAATACGAAATGGTAATACTTCAACAAATACAACCGGCAACTTCAGAAACCTAAAAATTCATGGTAAAGTAATTGCGGAAGTTGGTAATATCTCTTTCTCAGAAAAATTAAGCTTCGATAGCCTTGGAAGAATTTTCATGGGCAATGCTACTCTGATATGCTCAGATAGTATACCAGATACATATGGCAACGTACAAAGCTATGGACCTGAGCAGGGCTGGATTGTAGGTAAATATATGACACGCCCCCGTACAGACAGAGCTGCAATATTGTACTACCCTGTAGGAGATACGAACAGTTATGGTCTTGTTACTGTATCTGTTATGAAAAGTAGTATATCTAAAAAGGGAGGGCTTACTGTCAGACTGAGAAATGGAGACCATCCATTGCTGCAAAACAGTGCAATAAACCCATTACAAAGCCTGAATCAACAATTTATAATAGATACAGCAGAAGGAATTAACATCAGGACAAACTCACTAACACCAAATTTCCGATGGTTTACCCAATACGAAGACTTAGGAATGCAAAGAAGTAATTTAGCTGTTGCAAATTACGATGGTAATAAATGGAATTATGGTAAAACTGTTTTATCAACAGACTCGTTAGCATCTTCATATATCTGGGGCAACAACATAGTAGGAACATTCCAGATTGGTAACATAGGTACGTCACCTTCTATAGATTATGGTCCGGATTCATTAACTGTTTGTCCAAATTCATCTGCTGTATTCAGTGTACATACCTATAATGCAACAGGCCATGCATGGCAAGTAAATAATGGATCTGGATGGAGCTATCTATCAAACAACACTACCTATTCAGGTGTTTCTACAAATGCACTAAAAATAAGCAGTGCCATAATTGCAATGAACAACTATCAGTATCGCTGTATAGTTTACAATACACAAGACACCTTAACATCCAGCATTGCGACGCTTAAAGTAAACAACACGCTTATTCCACACATTGTAATCAATGCGTTGCCTGGAGATAGTATTTGTAATGGTACTAACATCGTATTTAAAGCCACTGCTACAAATGGTGGAGCATCTGCTCAATATCTATGGACTATTAATGGAACAGTAGTCGGTACAAATTCAGATACTTTTTCCAGCAACACACTAACTAATAATGACACCATACGATGTATACTTACCAGTAGCATAAGCTGTGCTTCCCCAACCTCTGATACAAGCAATGGTATCATTATTAAAGTAAATGCATTAACAACACCAACAATCAATATTGCATCTAATAATGGTGCGAGTTTATGCAATACAACTACTGCTACATTTACTGCAACAGCTACAAATGCTGGCAGTATGCCATCATATCAATGGAAAAAGAATGGCATTGATGTTGGTACAAATACGACGACATATACAGATACCAACTTAACATCCGGAGACGCCGTGTGGTGTGTATTATCTACAATACAAGGATGTGTTACAAATAGTGCTATTAGCAGCAATACCATCATTATGTCAATAGGCAATGGTTTTAGCCCTAGCCTTTCCATAACATCTGGTAGCAGCAGTATATGCGCAGGCTCAAGTGTAACGTTTACTGCCAACGGTGTTAACGGAGGCACTTCGCCATTATATCAATGGCGTAAAAATGGCATAGTAGTTGGTAGCAATAGCTCTACATATACTACGAATACACTAAGTACTGGAGATATTATATCATGCAAACTCACCAGCAACCTTGCATGTGCGTTACCTGATACAGCTATTAGCAATAATATTACAATAACGGTAACGCCAAACAATGTACCGTCGTTAACAATTACTACCATGCCAAATGACACTGTCTGTGACGGCACAAACGTATCATTTACTGTTACACCATCCAATGGTGGCTCCTCACCTGCTTATCAGTGGAAATTGAATGGCATAAACGTAGGAACAAACAGCAATACATATGTAAACAGCACTCTTAGCAACAATGACAAAGTAACATGTGTAATGACCAGTAGCGCTGCTTGCCCCAACCCTGCAACAGCAGGCGCTGGCGATACAATAATTGTTATACCTGTAGTAACACCATCTCTTACGATATCCCCGAACCCGAACGACACAGTATGTACCGGAACTCCTGTAACATATACAGCTACCCCTGTAAATGGTGGCACTGCTCCTGCATACCAATGGCAACGCAACGGGCTGAACGTCGGTACAAATACAAACAGCTATACCAATACAGTCCCTAGCAATAATGACATTATTAACTGTATCATGACAAGTAGCGCTACCTGCGTATCTGTTGCATCCGCAAATGCAATGGATACAATAGTAGTACCCCCTACTTCCAACACAAGTGTCATTATAAACCCTAGCCCTAATGATACTATCTGCGCAGGAACATCAATCACTTATACGGCAACTGCAATAAATGGAGGATCATCACCTTCTTATCAATGGAAAATTAACGGCAACAATGTAGGAACAAATAGCAACACATATACTAATAGCGCAATCAACAACAACGATATTATAAGTTGCCATATGACTAGCAATGCAGTGTGTCCATCACCTGCTATTGCTATCACATCAGACACTGTTATTATTTTACCGGTAGTCACTCCATCCCTGACAATCACAACATCGCCAGACGACACCATATGCGCAGGAACATCTGTCCTTTTTACCGCTATAACTACAAATGGCGGCAATACACCTTTGTACCAATGGAGACTAAACAATATAGTTGTTGGTACCGGAACAACATATACAAATACCAGCCTAAGCAACAACGATATTGTTAGCTGTACACTGACAAGTAATCAAATATGTCGCACTATTGATACAGCAAAAGCAGCAGATACTATATCAGTAATTCAACTTGCAACTCCAACTGTTACAATTGCCGTTACCCCTGGCAATACCATATGTGCAGGAACTAGCGTCACATTTATTGCTACTGCAACAAATGGTGGCAGTTCGCCAACATATCAATGGAGGATAAATGGACTGAGCGTAGGCACAAACAGCAGCAGCTTCACAACAAGTAGTATTAGCAATAGCGACATCGTAACATGCATAATGAGCAGTAGCCTTACTTGCCTTAGCAAGGTTGCAGATACTAGCAATAGTATAATAATGACCGTAAATGCATTGCTAACACCAGATGTAATTGTTACTGTTAATCCCGGTTCTGCAATTTGCAACGGAACTTCCGTTACATTTACTGCCACCCCATATAGTGGAGGAAGTGCCCCATCATATCAATGGAAATTAAATGGTGCTAACGTTGGTAGTAATAGCATTACATATTCAAGCAGCTCATTGAACAATAATGATATTATAACATGTGTAATGACAAGCAATGCAAACTGCCTATCGAAAACTTCAGACACAAGCAATAGTATTACGATGACGGTTAATCCGTTTGTCACTCCCGATGTTATCATTTCAATAGCTCCCAATGATACCATTTGTGTCGGAACCATATCTGTGTTTACTGCTACTGCCATTAATGGTGGCACATCACCAAGTTATCAGTGGCTACTCAACGGTGTTAATGTAGGTACCAACACAAACATTTACAGCAACGCAACTCTAAGCAATAATGATATGGTATCATGCGCAATCACTAGTAATGCAAACTGCCTCTCTAAAACATCTGATACCAGCAATACAATTACAATGACTGTCAATCCAATACTTACACCTAGTATTTCAATAGCTGTAAGCCCGAATGACACTATATGCACGGGCACATCCGTAACATTTACTGCCACTACAACAAATGCAGGCACCTCTCCAAATTACCAATGGGCATTAAATGGCTTAAATACCGGCAGTAACAGCCCCACTTATACTACCAGCGGCTTAAGTAATAATGATATTATTACTTGTAAACTAACAAGTAGCGCCACCTGCACAAACCCAGTATCTGTAACAAGCAATAGCATTAAAATGACTGTAAATCCGATAGTTACACCAACAGTTACAATTAATGCTACTCCTGGTGTGGTTGTCGGCCCTTGGGCATCAATAACATTTAAAGCTACAGCTGTAAATGGTGGTATTGTTCCAGCATATCAGTGGAAAAGAAATGGCACAAATATTCCAAGCGCTATTACTGACACATATATTGGAACAACAAATGCAAATCTGGCGGCAGGAGATGTAATTTGCGTATTTGTTAAAAGCAGTGATGCTTGCGCATTACCAGATACAAGCTCCGATTGTGCAGAATCCATCAGCATTAACACATCTGTTTCATCATACAATAATGGAAGAGAGTTAAAAATATACCCTAACCCTAACGAAGGCCAATTTGTTATTGAAGGTAAAACAAATAACTCCAAGGCTATAACACTAGAAGTATTAACTATTACAGGGCAAAAAGTATATCATTCTGAAATAAGCCCTACTGACAACTCATTTAAAACAGTTGTTAACTTAAGCAATATGCCAGCAGGAAATTATACCCTGCGTTTATTGAACGACGATATTAATGAAACCTACATACTTACAATTAAACATTAATGGGGTATTATATACCTCACAATAACTACTATTATTTGTAGCATATAAAATATCTATCTGAATATATAGGCTTGTAAAGTTTATATATTCAGATAGATACGTTTGAAACTATAGAATATAAACAACATACCAGATTCAGAATAGAAATCAAGCATCAAGTTGCCATATGGAATTAGTATACCGCGTCAGTAATTTTAGCTTTGAATTTTCAAAAACTGTTGGTTGACAGTTAAATAAGAGATATGATATAGATCTCTATTATTCGAACTAGAAATATCAATAAAACGTCAAATAGCCTTTAATGCAACTATCAAATTGTTAGAAACTTGTCCCTCTCTCCACCCAGAAATTCAAAGCCTGCATTGTGGGGCTTTTTATTGCACAAATATTTAGGGTCCCAAAAACGAGACCCTCTTCTTTTTTGAACAAAAACTAATAAACCCTCAGGAAAAAGCTAGCCCGAGTTTCTTTTCAGATAATACTTCTTCTATTTCCTTTAATATAGAAGGATCATCTATGGTAGAAGGTATTGAGAATGGTTTTCCGTCTGCTATATAACAGATTGTCTTGCGGAGTATCTTACCGCTTCTGGTTTTGGGTAATCTTTTTACCACTACAGCATTTTTGAAAAATGCCACTGCACCAATTTTGCCCCTTACCAACTGAATCAACTCTTCTTCCAACACAGTTTCATCTATATTCGCATTATCTTTTAATACTACTAATGCTAAAGGGCGCTGACCTCTCAATTCGTCTGCAATGCCTACAACAGCGCATTCTGCTACCGCACTGTGTTTGGAAACTATCTCTTCCATCTCTCCTGTACTTAGCCGATGGCCACTTACATTTATTACATCGTCTATGCGCCCCATGATGTGGAAATAGCCATCTGCATCTGTATAGCCACTATCTCCAGTCAGGTAATATCCCGGGAAACGTTCAAAATAGCTTTTATGAAAACGAATTTCATTATTCCACAAGGAAGGAAGGCACCCGGGCGGTAATGGTAGCTTTACAACAATATTCCCTTCATGTCCCTCCTGTACTATCCTACCATCATCATCCAGTATCTGAATATCGAAACCACAAACAGGCTTACCTGCAGCACCAGGCATTACTTCAGGCGACTTCACTCCTTTCATAACCCCGAGCATTGGCCATCCGCTTTCTGTTTGCCACCAATGGTCTACCACAGGTATACCAAGCAAGTCTTTTATCCAGAAATAAGTATCAGAATCGCAACGTTCGCCTGCAAGAAACAATGTTTGTAAACTGCTAATATCATAGTCTTTCAGCATATCACCTTCAGCATCTTCTTTTTTGATGGCACGTATGGCTGTAGGTGCTGTAAACATATGATTGACTTTGTGCTGCTCTATCATCCTCCAAAAAACACCTGCATCGGGCGTACGCACAGGTTTACCTTCAAACAAAACGGTAGTGCAACCATAAAGCAATGGAGCATAAACTATGTATGAATGGCCAACCACCCAACCTATATCGCTAGCTGCAAAAAACACGTCACCTTCCTTTACGCCGTAGAAATACTGCATGCTAAACCTGAGTGCAGTTGCATAACCGCCGGTATCTCTTACTATCCCTTTGGGGCGGCCTGTAGTGCCTGATGTATAGAGTATATAGAGCGGATGAGTAGATGAAACAGGCGTGTACGGCGCTTTACCCACCTTCATCAATGCCTCATAATCCATATCGTTAGCACCCGCCAATGTATCAAAACCTTCCTCCCTTCTGTAGTAAACCTGATAATCGGGTTTGTGCTTTGCTTCCAATAATGCCTCCTCTACCAATACCTTGTATGGTATTCTCTTTCCGAATTCAATACCGTAAGATGCAGATACAATCACTTTCGGCCTAGCATCATCTATACGCATTGCCAGCTCATGCGGAGCAAATCCTCCAAACACAACAGAATGTATTGCACCAAGCCTTGCACATGCCAGCATAGCCACCAAAGCCTGTGGGATCATTGGCATATATATAACAACAGTATCGCCTGTTTTAACACCTAAATTCCTTAACCCGGCAGCAAAGCTCGATACATCGTCCAACAACTGATTGTATGTAATATGTTGGATAGTATTTGTAACAGGCGAATCGTAGATAATGGCATCCTGCTCACCCCTGCCATTTGCAATGTTTACATCCAGACACAGGTTCGACATATTCAACTCACCATCGGCAAACCATCGGTACTTACCATCTTTGTGTTCCAGTATATTTTGCGGTGGTATATTCCAGTTTATCCGGCTGGCTTGTTTTGCCCAGAATGCTTCTTTGTAACTGATGCTCTCTGCGTATAAATCTTCGTATAGCATAATACATTGATTGTATAAGTATTGAATGAAAATTAATTCAATAATTACACCGCAATAAGTAAAGTATACTAAATAACCAGAAAACTATTGACCGAGCAGTTCTTTTACATCTTTCATTAGCTCCCTTGTAGAAAAAGGCTTGTTGATGTATTTGGCTGCACCCAGTTTATAACCCTTTTCAATATCGGCTTCATGTGTTTTGGCACTCAGGAAAACAACTATGATATCCTTAAGCTCTTTTGTCTGCTTGATGTGTTTACAGATAGAATAGCCGTCAACATCGGGCATCATAATGTCCAGCAAAACAAGATCAGGTTTGTTGTTTGCGATGATATCCAGTGCTTCCGTACCATTACGGGCTATCATTACTTCATTACCGCTTTTCTTCATCAGAAATTCAAGCGACATCAGAATGTATGGATCATCATCAACAACTAATATCTTCTTCATGTTTGTACTGCCGACATTCATACAGTTGCGTAAAATTAAGGTATTGCACACGAATTCAAAAACACGGCTAAGTATTATATGGTAGTGTAAACACAAAACGTATGCCTTGCGATGCAGGATTTTCTGCCCAGATGCGTCCGATGTGCATTTCTACTATTCGTTTACAGATTGCCAAGCCCAACCCGCTACCCTCTGGTTTCTGTAGCGTTTGATTGTGTGCCTGAAAGAACTTATCGAATATAAGTGTGTGCAACTCTGTAGGAATGCCCTTACCATTATCTTCTACCCATATTTTCAGCTCTTCATATTCTGCAAAAACAGCTACAGATATCTTTCCATCTCTATGTGGAATGTACTTAATAGCGTTTGATACAAGGTTATACAATACCTGCCTCACTAAATCTCTGTCGCACTGTACTATGTGCATGCTATTGGGAATATGAAAATCTATAACTGCTCGCTTTTCGTTTGCTAAAGGTGTTAACGCAACTATTACTTCTTTTATCAATTGATTGATATCGACAGATGACATATGCAGTTTTTGCCTGCCCGACTCATAACGTTCCAAGTTTAACACCTGTGTGATAAGATGGCTTAGCCTTTCAGTTTCTTTAGTAATACTTTCTATATAAAACTGTCGTTGTTCTTCTTCCATGTCGGGGTTGTCATAAACAATTTCAGACAAGGCTCTTATAGAAGTGAGTGGTGTCCTTAATTCATGTGTAACAGTATATAGAAACTCATCCTTCAGGCTATCCATTTTTTTCAGCTGTTCATTGACAGTGGTTAGCTGCTCTGTAGCCTTCTGTAGTTCTATCGACTTCTTCTTAAGCTCCTTGTTCAGTTCCAATACCTGTTGAGACTCTCTCACAATACTCAACACCTCCTGCATGTTTATCTGTTCTTCCTTTGTGATATTACTGATCATGAACCTAGCAGATGCAGAGCCAATTACACCAGACAAAATACGCTCTGCAAATGTTACAATACGAGGGTCTGCTTCTTTTGCATCAGTACTCAATTTATGTCGTTGTACATAAGACGCTAATAGCTTACCCGCACGTTCTTCTCCAATAAAGTTTGAAAGCAATCTGTTGATATCGATATAATAGGCTGTACCCTTCCAAACACTACGCCTGTCCGCAATAGTCTCAGCATTAAAAATATCTATAAACACATCTGCCTGAAAAATCTCCTGTGCATTCAGCTTCGAGTATATAGAAACAACCACATACGAAGCTGTATTGAACAACATACTCCAAAACAAAGCATGCGCAAGGGTATCAAACTCCTGTAAACCAAACAGAGACTGCGGCTTGAGCCATGATATGCCGAATGGACCATTTGTTAGTATAGCAGGACTTAGAAACCCGGCATTAATAACAGAAGGCAATATCAGCGTATAACCCCAGATTATAAATCCAACGGAGATACCCGCAATAGCACCTTTTCTCGATGCCTTTCGCCAATACAAAGCACCTATGATAGCAGGTGCAAACTGTGCAACTGCTGCCATAGAAACCAGGCCTATTGACACCAACGAAAAATAGGACGCTATAAATGTATCATATATATACGCAAGCAGGAGTATTACGATAATACTAGCTCTACGAATCAGTAATATTTGTCTTGTGGCAGACCGTTCGGAGTTGGCTCTGAAATAAGAGGATGAAAGCATGGCAGGCAGCACCAAGTGGTTACTTACCATAGTTGAAAGTGCAATTGTTTCAACTATTATCATGCTGCTTGCCGCAGAAAGCCCGCCTATATACACCAACACACTTAACAGGCTTTGATTAAAATGCATCGGAACCGAAAGCACATAGGTATCTGCATCTGCACTCTTTCCTAACAATAATGTGCCACCAATGGCTATAGGAATAACAAAGACATTGATGATAAAAAGATATAACGGGAATAGCCAAAGCGCTTTCTTTAAATGGCGTTCATCTGTGTTTTCTACCACACCTACCTGAAACTGGCGTGGCAATAAAATCATGGCCATCATAGATACCAGTATCATCGATATCCAGTTGCTGTAAGAGTGTTCACCCTCTATGGTAAAGAAGTGCTTCATATCGGCTTTTACAGCAGCATCGAACAAAGAACCAAAGCCACTAAAAATACCATACGTAACAAATACACCTGCCAGTACAAAAGCCAATAGTTTAACAATAGACTCAAATGCAATGGCTGAAACAAGCCCCTCGTGCCTTTCTGATGCATCTACCGACCTTGTACCAAAGAATATGATGAATGCTGTAATTATGAGCGTTATGTAGAACGAGTCATTTCTCCAAAATCCAATTGAACCCGAACCTGCAGATGCTGTAATAACATGAAAGCTATTAGATATAGCTTTCAATTGAAGTGCTATATATGGAATGATGCCTATAACACAACATAAAGTAACAATAACACCAAGACTAAAATTCTTGCCATATCTGGTAGAAATAAAGTCGGCAATACTATTAATGCGTTGTGTCTTACATATCCTTATAATCTTCTGCAATACCGGGATGAATAGCGCGCACGCAATGGTAGGACCAAGATAGATGGTAATAAACTCTGCACCATGCGTAGATGCTCTACCTACGCTACCATAATAAGTCCAGCCTGTGCAATATACCGCCAGTGACAATGCATATACCCACGCATTGTTCACAATACTCTTTCCCTTCTTTCTGCTACGCTCTACCAGATAGGCAATGGCAAACAACAAGGCCAGATAAATAAGCGAAACTCCAACTATCAGCAACTTACCCATACCAGTATTATTTTTTAGCTGCTGCTGTTATCCATAGTAAAATAATTGTGAGTAACCATACTGTAGCGATATACACAAACAGTAACGGCATTTTGCCCACATACAGCAATTTATTAGCCGCGCTCAACAACGGATAGTTGAAAAGCAACAGCATCAACAAGCTGATGAGTATGAATTTTGGACGCTTAGTATTCGTCATTACTACAAAATATAAAAACCGGTTGTTATATACAACCGGTTTCACTATACATTACACCCAATTATTCGTTACGGTCATATTCCCCCATCAGCGCATACCTTCCGAACGTAAACAGTCCACCAACTATGATAGGCGTTAGTACGAACAGTATTACAATTCCAAAAACAAGGTCTTCTTGTTTTCCTGAAGTTAGCTTAGGCCAACCGAAAATGAAGATGCAGAAATATGCCGCTGCAAGCGATAGCAATATCCATATTGCCCCCATTATTTTTCTTATCTGATTCATATAAATAAGTTTAGTCGTTTTTATTAATCGTAGATATTTTTGTCTTTACCATTTATATATAGCAAGCCTATTACAAAGCATATAGTAGCTATAATTATAGGGTACCACAAACCATCCAGATACCAATCGGCAGCGCCGCCTTCTTTTGCTTTTGTAGCCAGATAGGTAGCTACAGTTGGCAACAAGCCACCAAATATACCATTACCCACATGGTAAGGAAGTGACATAGATGTATACCTGATCTTCACAGGGAACATTTCCACCAGGAAGGCCGCTATCGGACCATACACCATGGTTACAAATATCACCTGAATGAATACCATAAATATAATATGCCATTTATCACTATCATTCAGTGTAACTGTTTTGGTAATCTTCGGCTTCACAGCTTCTGCACCTTTATCTGCTTTTACAGTTACCGTACTATCAAAAACATACTTGGTACCGTCAGTGTAATGCCTCACGGTATTATAGCTGTAGGTAGAATCTCCGTTTGGTAATTGCTTAGAAGTTTCAGCATATACCATTTTCTCGGTTACTTCTGTCTTTGTCTTAACACTCGTTGTTTCAAATATTGACTTATATATAGGCCTGTAGGATATTACAGCAATCAGCATACCTGCCATCATAATAGGCTTGCGACCTATCTTATCGCTTAGGGCACCAAAAACTACAAAGAAAGGTGTACCCATCAACAGCGCTATTGCTATCAGACTGTCTGTTTGTGCGCTTTCTATATTGCACACTTTTTGTATAAAGCTCATTGCATAAAACTGCCCAGTATACCATACTACACCCTGCCCCATTGCAGCACCAAACAAAGCAAGCAAAACAAATTTCAGGTTCAGCCTGTTACCAAAACTCTCTTTCAAAGGATTGGTACTAATTTTACCTTCTGCTTTTGCCTTAGCAAACAAAGGCGACTCGTGCATGTTTTTACGAATGATATAAGATATCAATACCATGAATATTGAAATCCAGAATGGTACACGCCAGCCCCATTCTTCAAATTGGTCTTTACTTAGCGAGCTTTTGGTAACAAGAATAACAATTAGTGATACAAATAAACCCACCGTTGCGGTAGTCTGAATCCAAGACGTCCAATACCCTCGCTGACCTGCAGGCGCATGTTCTGCTACATACGTAGCAGCACCTCCATATTCACCACCTAGCGCAAGGCCTTGCAGCAACCTCAGTATCAATACACATAAAGGTGCAAGAAAACCAATTGTTTCATAGCTTGGTATACAACCTATCAGGAATGTAGCACCACCCATCAGCAGCAGCGTCATCATGAATGTATACTTACGGCCAATCAAGTCACCCAAGCGGCCAAAGAACAATGCACCAAACGGGCGCACCACAAAACCCGCAGCAAATGTTGCCAATGTAGAAAGGAACGCTGCCGTAGGGTTATTTTGCGGGAAGAACTTTGTTGATATCGTTGCAGCAAGGCTTCCGAATATGTAGAAGTCATACCACTCTATCAACGTACCTACAGAAGAGGCTGATATTACCTTCCAGATACCTGTTGTTTTAGTTTTATTCATAACAGAAATATTATTTGATAATGATTATTACACACTGTGCGGACGACTTCTCACAATCTACAAAAACGCGATTTACCTATATGCTTATGAGATTGGCGAAACTATCTGCCGACCACACAATGTGTATTTATAAATTAAAGAGCTACCTGAAACTGTATTTGCATTTCGCCCTTTCTGTCTTTCAATTCCTTTGTAACTGCATTGTAAAGCGGGCGTGATGAGTACTGTGCTGTGATTTTGGCATTGTGTGCATCTATGTAAAAGTTGCAACCTGCATCCCAAAAACTACCTGCGGCTTTTAATGCGTCAAATTGTTTGTAAGCTATTGCTGCTATAGGCTGTATGCGCACTTTATTGTTTTTGAATTTTGGCAACAAGAAGCCAGCCTGTACATAAGCTATACTACCAGTACCCAACAACACACGCGCATTACCCGGTCCTTCCAATACTTTATCAGCTGCAGGCGCTGTAGGGTCTACAGTTCCGGGATTCATAATACCTGTAGTACGCAAATAGTTTGTACCAAAATCAAAATTGTAGTATACACCATAAGCCGTTATTGCCATATTCTTTTTCTTGTTACCTATTGGCATATCAAGGAACACATCTCCTGCAAACAGATTGATATCGTGTGTTTGTGTAATACCTACAGCATTTGAGCTACGTGTACCCCTTGCCTGATGATAAAAACCTGCACCTATATTAAACACCTTCTTACCCCCTAAATATGTACCGACCCTGAATGGAAGCAGATTACTTTCCTGATCGAAGAAATGATAATCGAAATAACCACTTAAAGCACCTGCAGCATCACCACTATTATCTACTGCTACATTAGCACTGTCTGTAGGTTTTACATTTGTTGCAAATGGCTTATCAATACTAACCTGATAGTGGAACTTTTTGTAAGCCCCCTTTGCATAAATACCATACTGCCTTGCAAACTGGTCTGCATTTTCAATCAATGGCCAGTTAAATACAGGTGCATCTATCATAAGAAAAGTAAGTGTACTTGCAGATGCCATACGCGACACACCATTCCAATAATGCAACCCTGCACCTATAGACAATGTAAACTTGTTAGCCTTACCACTTAGTGGGTTAATATTAGGCACAACAGCGTACTCGTTATATGCATCGTGAAAGAAAAGCTGTGGCTTTTTGCCCTGTCCATATCCGCCGGTACCAGTAGAACCACTGCCACCACCATTTACAAAAGTCTGGTTATTGATGCCAAAGTGTGTTAGGATTAGAAAACGAGGAGAAATCTGCGCATATGCAAGCATCCTTAGCCTGCGTGCGCCTATATCCATTGTAGAATTGCTGGGAGAACCGTTTACCATTGTACCACCATTATTATCTATCCATCTTGCCCATATCTGATTCCAAATAATAAAACGTACGTATTTATCCCCTTGTTGATTAAGCCCAAGTTTCAAACCGGAACCATAATGCTCCGAATTTTGTGCTTTGGCGGTAAAAGCCCCCATTACCGCGGCAATTGAAGCAATGAGTAATGATGTTTTTTTCATTGCGGATATTTTTTAGCGTGAAGAATAAAAAGTTTCTATTCCAAATTTTGCTATAAAACGACCGCAATAAAATTCCTATGTATATCTGTGCTAAAAGTGTAGTTGAATTATCAATTTCGCTTGAAGCGTTCCCATTTGATAACCATAAACTTATCTCCAAGTTCTGTAATCATACAACCTGAAGATTTAAGTGTTTCTTTATTGCTGAAAAAATCCACCAATTCCGTGTGTGTCAACACTTTGTAGGTTGGTCGGTATTCGAGATTTTCGGGTGCTTTGATGTTATACCTGCGTATCCAGTTCATCACAGATACATGGCTTACACCCAATATACGCTCTATCTCTCTTAGCGTTACACCCTCAATATACAGCTGCAATGCCTTAATAACATAGTACGGGTCTATGCTCTTCCCCTCTTTCATTACAGAAAAATGATAATTACAATCAAGGCATTTATACCGTTGCTTTCCTTTAGCCATGCCACTTTTCACAATATGGTTGGCTTTGCATTTTGGACAAAAGACATCTTTCATTCCATAAAAATAATTGACATACTATACTTATTTAGCATAAATATACCAATTTAGCAAAATAGATATTTTCTGGTTTAAACTGAATGTGTAACTATGTACTATCAAAATAACGAAAGACTATGTCGTATCCGTATCAGATAAAAACGCAAGAACAATATCATGCCGCATGGAATAAAAGCGTGGATGATCCTGCAGGTTATTGGGCAGAGGTTGCGTCATCTTTCCTTTGGAGGAAAAGATGGGATTCAGTGTTGGAATGGAACTTTAAAGACCCTGACGTAAAATGGTTCAAAGGCGGGAAACTGAATATTACGGAAAACTGTCTGGACAGGCATCTTGGTACACTTGGCAATAAGCCAGCACTAATATGGGAGCCTAATGACCCTGAAGAACATCACAGGGTTATTACTTATCGCGATCTGCACCATAAAGTAGTACAGTTTGCAAATGTGCTGAAGAACAATGGAGTAAAGAAAGGAGACAGGGTTTGCATATACATGGGCATGGTACCCGAGCTTGCAATTGCTGTATTGGCATGTGCACGCATAGGGGCTGTGCACTCTGTGATATTTGGTGGCTTTAGTGCCCAAAGCATTGCTGACAGGCTGCAGGATGCACAAGCAGAATACATAGTAACATGCGATGGTGCATATCGTGGCAATAAAGAAATACCACTGAAATCTGTTATAGACGATGCCCTAGTGCAATGCCGCTTTGTAAAAAAGGTAGTAGTACTTACACGTACCCGTACACCTATCAGTATGCTAAAAGGACGCGATGTATGGTGGGAAGATGAAATAAAGAAAGTAGAAACAATGGGCAATCCGGACTGCCCTGCGGAAGAAATGGATGCAGAAGATCCTCTCTTTATATTATACACCTCCGGTTCAACAGGTAAGCCTAAAGGCGTAGTTCATACTTGTGGCGGCTACATGGTATACACTACCTATTCATTTGTCAACGTATTCCAGTACACACCCGGTGATATTCATTTCTGTACTGCAGACATAGGTTGGATAACAGGCCATAGTTATATCTTATATGGGCCGTTGGGTGCAGGAGCAACATCACTGATGTTTGAAGGGGTACCTACATGGCCCGATGCCGGACGCTTTTGGGATATTGTAGATAAATACAAAGTAAACATACTCTATACGGCTCCTACTGCCATCCGCAGCCTGATGGGCTATGGTTTAGGGCCTATACAAGGGCATGACCTCAGCAGCCTGAAAGTATTGGGCTCTGTTGGCGAACCGATTAACGAAGAAGCATGGCACTGGTTTGATGAAAACATAGGCAAAGGTCGCTGCCCTATAGTAGATACATGGTGGCAAACTGAAACGGGTGGCATTATGATATCAAACATGGCGGGGGTAACTCCTGCTAAACCATCCTATGCTACTTTACCATTACCGGGTATTCAGCCAATGTTGGTTGATGAAAATGGCAATGAAATAACAGGCAATGATGTAAGCGGCAATCTGTGTATTAAACATCCGTGGCCATCTATCATACGCACCACTTATGGCGACCATGAGCGATGCAGAACGAACTATTTCGCTGCATATCCTAACCTGTACTTTACAGGCGATGGTTGCTACAGAGATGAAAATGGCAACTACAGAATTACAGGCCGCGTAGATGATGTACTGAATGTGAGCGGACACCGTATTGGCACTGCAGAGGTTGAAAATGCCATCAATATGCACGCAGGCGTTGTTGAAAGTGCTGTTGTAGGCTACCCGCACGATATTAAAGGACAAGGCATATATGCTTACGTAGTATACAGCAATACACATGGCGATGAAAACCTGACTCGCCAAGACATTATGCAAACAGTAACCCGCATTATTGGCGCTATTGCGAAACCTGATAAAATACAATTCGTTTCAGGTTTGCCTAAAACACGCAGCGGTAAGATAATGCGCCGTATCCTTCGTAAAATAGCAGAGGGCGAAACAGATAACCTAGGAGACACCAGTACCCTGCTAGACCCTGGTGTGGTTGATGAGATAAAGAATGGTAAGATTTAATACTAAAGATTAATACTCATAATAAAGGCGGCAATTATGTCGCCTTTATATTTTAATAATGATCTCGAGTGAGCATTGTCACTAGCACAAATGACTAAAATCATATAATAGGTTTTAGAATAGAAATAGAATTGCCTGTATTAATTACTACTAAAAAAGTATACATGCCATTCTATCATTCTTTAGGCCAGATTCCGGATAAGCGACACGTAGTGTTTAAAGACGCTAAAGGCAAGCTCTATCAGGAAGAGCTGGTAGGCACACAAGGCTTTAGCAGCCTTTCTTCACTGGTATACCATATTCATCCTCCTACTTGTGTAAAACAAAAAGGCGAACCCTATTCTGTACAACCCAAAATAGCCATCGAGAACAGTCTGAATGCCATGAGCTTCAAAGGCTTTGATATAAAACCTGAAGCGGACTACCTGAAAAGCCGCAAGGTATTGTTCGTAAACAGTTCTCTGCATATTGGTCTGGCAGCACCAACCACATCTACCCAGTATTTTTTTAAGAATGCGGATGCCGATGAGTTGATATTTGTACACAAAGGCAGTGGCAAATTGCATACTATGTATGGCGAATTGCCATTTAAATATGGCGACTATATTGTAATACCTCGCGGCACAGTATATAAGATAGACTTTGATACTGCTGATAACAGATTGCTGATTGTAGAATCATTCAGCCCAATATATACACCTAAACGTTACAGAAACGATTTCGGTCAGCTGCAGGAGCATTCTCCATTTTGCGAGAGAGACATAAAGCGTCCGCAAAACCTGCAGACAATAGATGAAAAAGGTGAGTTTGATATTTTCATCAAGAAGAAAGGAACCATTTTCCCGTACGTATACATGTATCATCCGTTTGATGTTGTGGGTTGGGATGGTTACCACTACCCTTATACGTTCTCTATATTCAATTTCGAACCATTAACGGGCCGCATACACATGCCACCGCCAATACATCAGAGTTTTGAAAGTACCGGTTTCGTAGTGTGTTCATTCGTACCACGCTTATACGACTACCACCCGGACGCTATACCTGCACCATACCACCACAGCAATATAGACTCAGACGAAATTCTCTACTACGTAGATGGAGATTTTATGAGCAGGAATAACATACAAAAAGGGCAATTGACACTTCACCCCGGCGGCATTCCGCATGGTCCACACCCGGGTGCAATAGAAAGGAGCATAGGTAAAAAAGAGACAGAAGAACTTGCTGTAATGATAGACCCTTTTGCACCTGTAATGATTACAGAAGAAGCTTTGGCAATAGACGTAAAAGACTATTACAAATCGTGGTTGCTTGAAGAAGTATAATCACATTCAATATTAACGCTCAAATTATTATACAATGGAAAACACAACATTAAAAGAAGTAACCAATTATAACTACGGGCTAGAAAAAATATTCGACAAAGCGCAGGATTTCTTACCCATAAATGGCACAGACTATGTAGAGCTGTATGTGGGTAATGCAAAGCAAGCTGCCCATTTTTACAAAACAGCGTTCGGTTTTCAGTCTGTTGCATACGCAGGGCTGGAAACAGGCTTGAGAGATAGGGTTTCTTATGTTTTGCAACAAGATAAAATACGTCTTGTACTAACTACACCTCTGAAATCGGACAATCCGATTTCTGAACACATTAAAAAACACGGTGATGGCATTAAGGTAATTGCCCTGTGGGTAGATGATGCTCGTCAGGCATTTGAAGAAACAACAAAGCGTGGTGCAAAACCATATTTTGAACCTGTTGTCGAAAAAGATGAACACGGCGAAGTAGTAAAAGCAGGTATACATACCTATGGCGAAACAGTTCACATTTTTGTAGAGCGTAAGAACTACAACGGCATATTCCTACCTGGTTTCACAAAGTGGACTTCCGAATACAACCCAACATCAATAGGTCTTAAATACATTGACCACATGGTTGGTAATGTAGAGCTTGGTGGCATGAACAAATGGGCAGAGTTCTATGCAAACGTAATGGGCTTTGCAAACCTTGTAACGTTTGACGACAAAGACATTTCGACCCAATACACAGCCTTGATGAGCAAGGTTATGACCAATGGCAATGGCCGTATCAAATTCCCAATCAATGAGCCGGCACAGGGTTTGAAAAAATCGCAGATAGAAGAATATCTTGATTTTTATGAAGGTGCAGGTTGCCAGCATATTGCGGTAGCAACAGATGACATTGTGTTTACCATTACAGAAATGCGTAATCGTGGTGTTGAGTTCCTGCATGTACCAGGCGACTACTACGATACAGTTTCAGGCCGTGTAGGTGAAATAGCTGAAGACCTGGAAGTACTGAAAAGCCTTGGCATAATGGTAGACCGTGATGAAGAAGGATACCTGCTGCAAATCTTTACAAAACCTGTAGAAGACAGGCCTACATTGTTCTTTGAAATCATCCAACGCAAGGGGGCTAAATCTTTCGGCAAAGGAAATTTCAAAGCGCTTTTCGAGTCTATAGAAGCAGAACAGGCAAGAAGAGGGACACTCTGATTTTATTTCTAAAACATCACAAACCATTTACAATGGATAATGTTCAGAATACAGTGTCAAAAGAAGAAGCACTTTTGGCAAAATTTGAAGAAAAGGTTCAGGCAGGTGAAGCCATAGAACCACGCGACTGGATGCCTGAGGCTTACAGAAAGCACCTCATAAGGCAGATGTCTCAACACGCGCACTCTGAAGTAATAGGTATGCAACCAGAGGGCAACTGGGTAACACGTGCCCCTAGTCTGCGAGCAAAGCAAATACTGCTGGCTAAGATACAGGACGAAGGCGGCCATGGTCTGTACCTGTACAGCGCTGCAGAAACACTTGGCATCAGCCGCAAAGAAATGATTGAGCAGTTGCACAATGGCAAAGCCAAATACTCAAACATATTCAACTACCCTAGTCTTACTTGGGCCGATATTGGTGCTATTGGGTGGTTGGTTGATGGGGCAGCTATCGTAAACCAGGTATCGCTGCAACGCACATCTTATGCACCTTACAGCCGTGCTATGGTTCGTATATGCAAGGAAGAAAGTTTCCACCAACGTCAGGGATATGAGATAATGGCACAGATGATGCAGGGCACCGAAGAACAACGTGAAATGGCGCAAGACGCTATGAACCGCTGGTGGTGGCCATCACTCATGATGTTTGGCCCGCACGATACAGATTCTCCGCATTCGGCAGATGCCTTCAGATGGAAGATAAAACGCCATACAAACGATGAGCTTCGTCAGAAGTTTATTGATAAAACCGTACAACAGGCAGAGGTGATAGGGCTTACCATTCCAGACCCTGACCTGAAATGGAACGAAGCTAAAGGCTGCTACGACTATGGGCGTATCGACTGGGAAGAATTCAATCGCGTGATACGTGGCAATGGGCCATGCAATAAGCAACGCCTCGACCATCACAAAAAAGTACACGCAGATGGTGCGTGGGTTCGTGAAGCTGCAGAAGCATACAAAAACAAACACAAAAAACAATCCGTTAATCTAAACTAATAAGTTATGTCTATAGACACTCAATTAGATACATGGGAAGTATTTATGCAAAGCCGTGCAGGTGCCAACTTCATACATCAGGGCAGCATACATGCTTCAGACAAAAAAATGGCATTGCAAAATGCAAGAGACACCTATTCTCGCCGCGGAGAAGGTACAAGTATATGGGTAGTACCAACAAGTGAAATCATAGCATCAAGCCCTGACGATGCAGATATGCTGTTCGACCCATCAAACGATAAGATATACAGAATGCCAACATTCTATACAATGCCGGAAGGCGCAAAAAACATTTAAGCTATGGCAAAACAAGATGCTTTATTTAAATACACATTGCGCCTTGGCGATAATGCCCTGATACTTTCACAAAGATTGTCGGAATGGTGCAGCTATGCCCCGCTCATAGAAGAAGATCTTGCGCTAACCAATCTGTCGCTTGACATGATAGGACGTGCACAAGCATTGCTGAAATATGCCGGAGATATTGAAGGCATGGGCAAAACAGAAGACACCCTCGCCTTCCGCAGATCTGAAAGGCAGTATTACAACAATCTGCTGGTAGAACAGCCTAACGGCGACTTTGCCTTTACAATGGCAAGGCAACTATTCATTTCAGCATTCGAGCTTTACTTCTATAGCGAAATGGAACATAGCAAAGACAAAACACTTGCTGCTATTGCTGCCAAAACACTGAAAGAAATAAAATACCATCTGGAACATGCAAAAGATTGGGTGATACGTATGGGCGACGGTACAGGCGAAAGCCACTACCGCATCCAGCATGCTGTTAATGAGCTTTGGATGTATACGGGCGAACTGTTTGAAATGGATGATGTAGACAAAGAACTGATAGATCAAGGTATAGCAACTGACCTGGACGCCATACGCCCACTGTGGAATAAATACATAGGTGATGTATTGGAAACAGCCGCGCTGATTGTTCCTGAAAATGGTTACATGCAAACAGGCAGTCGCAAAGGCATACACACAGAACACTTAGGACACCTGCTTTGCGAAATGCAATATCTGCAACGTGCTTATCCTGATGCAAAATGGTAACTGCAACATATAGTAAAGAAGAAATATTAGAAATACTATCTGCTATCGCAGACCCTGAAATACCTGTAGTCAGTATTCAGGAGATAGGCATGCTGCGCGATGTTGTTGTTAGCGAAGATGGCTATGAAGTATTGCTAACACCAACATATACAGGTTGCCCGGCAATGGGCATCATTGAAGCGGATATCAAAGCTATGCTTCTGGAGAAAAGAATAACGCCTGTAAAAGTTACGCTGACATACTCTCCTGCCTGGTCTACAGACTGGATGAGTGATGACGCAAAAGAGAAGATGCGCAAGTATGGCATAGCTCCGCCTGCACATTCTTCCTGCGGCAGTATTTTTAAAACAGAGCAAGAAGTTGTATGCCCGCACTGCTCATCTCAAGACACAGAGATGATAAGCCGTTTTGGTGCTACAGCATGTAAAGCATTATACAAATGCAATAGCTGCAAAGAGCCTTTTGAATATTTTAAATGTCACTGACAAACTAACCATATCTATATGCACTACAAAGCCCCTTTTCAGGGGCTTTGTGTATTAAAACATCTTTTTGAAACAGCGTTTGCGTTTGTGTTGTATGTGGTCGTAGTTCTTCCAGTGGTTGATTGCTTTTTCATTGGTTTCTATCATACCGGTAGTTTCTACATATTCTACACCATATTTCTGCATCACTTTTTGTAGTTCTGTAATCAGAATGGCGCTCACACCTTGTGCTTGCCAGTCTGGGTGTATACCCGTCAGCAGCAGGTCTACTACCTTTGGCTTCTTCAATGCTTGTGTTATATGATACCAACCCAACGGGAAAAGACTACCCTTTGCTTTCTGCATTGCTTCGCTCAACGAAGGAAGGCTGATAATGAACCCTATCAAATTACTGTCCTTATCTTCAATCAGCTTCACAAACTCAGGATTCAGTATTTCAAAGTACTTATCTATATAGAAATGCTGCAGCTTTTCGCTCATACTCACAAAACTGAACAACTCACCAAATGCAGTATTCAACAGGTTCAGTACACGCGGAGCCTGCGCCTTCATTGCCGCACGGTCAGTAAAGTGAATAACTTTCAGATTATACCTGCGCTGAATCATATCATTCAGCTTCAATGCCTTCTCCGGTATTTCTTTTTCAAGCTTCAGCCTGAATTCCACCCAGTCCATTTCCTTCTCATACCCTGCAGCCTCCATATGCTCTTTATAATATGGCAGGTGATATTCTGATGCTATTGATGGTAGATGATCAAAACCTTCTATCAGTATAGCCTGGTGGTCAAGATTGGTAAAACCTAATGGCCCATGTATACCAATCATACCTTTTTCTTTTGCCCAGGCCTCTACCGTATCAAGCAATGCTTTGCTTACTTCTTTATCATTGATAAACTCCAGACGGCTTACACGACACATCTGTTCGCCTGTCTTTTCGTTATATGCTTTATTAATTATACCTGCTACACGGCCTGCTACTTTACCATCTTTTTCTGCAATCCAGAATTTTGCATCACAGCTTTCAAAAGCAGGATTGGTAGCTGCCTGAACAGCTTTTGTTTCATCAGACTTAATTGGGGGTACCCAATAACTATTATTCTTGTACAAATCGTAGGGAAACTGTACAAAGGCTTTCAGATCATTTGCCGACTCACAGGCTTTAATAGTTACAGACATTCTTCTCTTGCAGATTAGTTTAACGGGTAAGTACCTAAAGTGGGTACAAAATATGAATTTACAGCAATAATCTGCCCCATTGCGTCAAATAAAAAAGCAAAACCAAGTTGGTTTTGCTTCTATATATAATAGCATAATATCCTCTTATTACTTCGGAAGAATATATATAGGCCTTGTTGTTATCATATTGCTCTTATTACCTGCTCTGTCTTTTACATATATGTCAAAGCTAAGTGTATCTCCGTCAGGCCTGCTTGGCCTTAAAACAAAATAGGTAAATGCATCAAGATTTATAGTACACTTCATATCAAGAGACTTCCCATCTTTTACCAACCCTTTAGGGAACTCCGGCATTTTAAGGCCTATTTCGGCATTTGTAGGAGTGCGGCTGTCTCTTATAAATATTTCTTTTGTAGAGTCATCGTCAAAAGGCATATCTCCATCCCCATCTAGAATAGTAAACATGATAGAAATTGTATCTTTGCCGGCGTTTACAACAGAGTCTTTCGATAAGCCTGCGTAGGATATTTTAGGTATAGGATCGCCACTTGAGGTTTTCTTACAAGCAATAAACCCTGTTACTGCAGCAATTAATAGAATGCTATATAACTTCATACATTTCAAAGTTAAATAAAAGTGCCATATAAAACAGACGATTTTAACGCTGATTTCATACTAAAAATATCAAAAGAATCTTTTGAAGATACTGCATTGGCTCTTTTTCAATATCAATATCAAAATAACGAGCTTTATAAAGCCTTTACAGATGCCCTGAATGTAAAACCAGGCAATATAAAAACGCTACAACAAATACCATTTCTCCCGATACCATTTTTCAAAACACATACAGTATTAAGCGGCAGCTTTAATCATATCCCGCTCAGGTTTGAAAGTAGCGGAACAACGGGCGAGGTTACCAGCAAACATTATGTAGCTGATGAAACAATCTATCGCACATCATTGCTTGCCGGGTTCGAACAGTTCTATGGCTCTGTGAAAGAATACACATTCCTCGCTTTGCTTCCTTCCTATTTAGAACGGCAAAATGCATCTTTAGTGCATATGGCCAAGGTATTGATGGAAGAAAGCAATCAACCACACAATGGTTTTTACCTCAACGAATTTGACACGTTGGCGCAAACACTGCAAACGCTTATTGCAGAAGGGAAGAAGATATTACTGCTTGGTGTTACGTTTGCCCTGCTCGACTTTGCAGAGCAGTACCCCATGCACCTGCAACATACCATTGTAATGGAAACAGGTGGCATGAAAGGGCGCAGAGAGGAAATGACACGTGAACAGGTACATTTCTTTCTAAAAGAACGTTGGCTTGTAGAACACATACATTCAGAGTATGGAATGACGGAACTCTTATCGCAAGCCTATGCAATGCAAAACGGCGTCTTCAAACCCTCGGCAACAATGCGGGTATTGGTACGCGATATTAATGACCCCTTGGATATTAGCACAACAGGAACCGGATGCCTGAATATTATAGATTTAGCCAACATACATTCTTGCAGTTTCATTGCAACAGAAGATATAGGAACTGTTTATGCAGATGGTAGTTTTACGGTAACGGGAAGAGTAGATAATTCTGCACTTCGTGGTTGTAATTTGATGGTTCTATAATTTTCGAAAAAGAGATTTGGTTGTTTGAAAAACATACTTATCTTTGCAGCCCAAAGTTCTTAAAACAAAGTATGCCCAGGTGGCGAAATTGGTAGACGCACTGTGTTCAGGTCGCAGCGCTCGCAAGGGTGTGATGGTTCGAATCCATTCCTGGGCACCCAACTGGAAAGGTCGGAAATATTCCGACCTTTTTCTTTTTTACTCATGTCGAAATCCGCTTCTGTAGTGGAAATTAGCTTTAACAATGGATTAGGCGTTGTGGTTCGATATTGATTTTTTGAAAAAATCAGCTTTTCAGAGAACATCGAACCTATTAACCTTTGTTTTTCTACAATAGTCGCTTCTGTATAGGCTTTCGCTATGTTTTGCAGCATTGGTATCCCTTCATCCAAATATCTCTGATAATCATTATCCGAACTAAGTAACGCAATCTTCTTTTGCTCTAATAATGCTAATTGTGGTTGGTGACTATTTCGAATATCCCTGTATTCTTCTGCCGTTAATTCACCATCCAGCATCAATGCTTGTGCGTTTTGAATGCGTTGCTTTGTTTTGTCAATATCTGCTTGTATAGCCCTGCTCTCTCTGAATTTATCTAACCCATTCTTTTTAAACAACTCTGACATGATAACATAATACAAATCAAGGATGTTTTTTCTGGCTGTAATCTTTTCTAGGGTTTCTACCATCAGTTTATGTGCATCATCTGCTCGAAAACGAACTTTACACTTAGATGCTGTCTGGCAATGATAGTAATAAAATTTCCCACCATTCCCACTTGAACCACTACCGGTAAGTATGCGTTCACATACCGGACAAATCAAAAATCCTCGTAATGGTAAATGTTCATCCTTGGCACTTCTAATTTTGGTCTTCCTTTTTCTTCCATTCAATACGTCTTGTACCTCCTCAAACAATAACTCACTCACAAGCGGTTCATGAATACCTCTGACAGAATGCGCTTTTTCGTCTTTATATGCATTAATGAATACTTTGCCACAATAGACATCATTACGCACCAAGTTCCAAAACTGTCCCCTGCTTACTACAAAACCTTTAGCTTTTGCCATTCTGCGAACCGCTTCAATATCATGAGTACCCTGCGACATCTCTTCAAATATCCAACGTATTAATGGTGCATTCTTTGAGTCAGGTATTAACAAGGGTTTGCCTTGCTCATCTTTACCATTTAAATATCCCTTAGGTGCTTTACCTAACCATCTGCCACCTTTTCTCGCTTTTCGCATGTTGACCAGTGTATTTAGTGCTCTGCGATCATTTTCCACCTCTGGTGCTGCAAGATAAAATGCCAACATCATCTTATTCTCAGGTATACTAAGGTCTAATGGTTGTTCGACAGCCTGTGGCTCCACTTGCAGCTTGTGCAGTGTATTAATCATACCATAAGCATCACCTGTATTACGGCTAAACCTATCCCATCTAAGAAATAATAATAAATCAGCTATCCCTCTGCTTTTTTTAAGCAAAAGAAGGAGTTTCTTAAATTCTGGACGGTCAAAATGCTTGGCTGTGAAATCTTCTTTGTATACACCTATAATCTGAATATTCTGTATGGAACAATAGTTTCTTAATCTTTCTTCCTGATAATCCAAACTATAACCATCAGCCTGCTCGTCTGTACTTACCCGGATGTATAGGATCGCTCTTCGCTGTATCATCTTGCTCTTTATTTATTGCTACAATTTTGGCCCTTTCGTTGCTCTGATAATAATATCGATAATCAATTGCGGCTATCTGGTATAACAGATCTCGTATTTTCAGTACTTCTTCATCAGTCAACAACTCATTGCCTAATATTTTTCTGCACTTCGCTAAGGGTATTCTATCTACGTACTTATCTTCTACTGTGCCTATTTCCATAAAAGCCTATTCAAATTTACAAATAATTGACTATCAATTAGTTAGAATATTTAAATTTAACTTTTCAACATACACTTCTACTATGTTTTTTATAGCTTAGTGCTATTAAAAAGTAAAATGGTCGGTAAAAATGCGCATAGTAAAAATGGGCATGATGCACTATGAAGCTCTTTGAAGCTTTTCACAATAGCTTTAACAAAATTTTCTCAGTGTGACCCGTCCTGATACAGCTTGGTGAGAAAATCCTTGTTAAAGCATACTACTTACATAATTGCTAAATGAAGGAATTCGAGTTAGTATACTTGTACAATTCATTATAGCTAGCACAGCAATCTAGTCTGTATTACAGTTGTAATACAGACCGGGTACAATCAAATTGCCCGTAACACAGGGTTCTAGGGTATCTCTATTACGCCATGTAATGATACCATTACATTATCAGGATGGTTTGATACGTAAATAAACATAAATATCCTTCCGGATAGCCAATTTAAACTGTCTTCCATTACATCAAATACCACTATTACTTACACTATCGGTAAAATATTGGGGAAAAGGCTTTGAAAACAAGCTTTGTAATAACTCTTGTGCTTGTTTAGCAAACCTCACAACAATAAAAACAAATATTTCGAAGGTAAATCAGCTTTAAACGTAAGGATTTTCATGTGTCCTATCCCAATTTTGGTAGATAAATATTATATTGTTTATACAAAGCCATCGTTTTATTTCAACATGATAACATTGTAATGGATAAGGAGAATCTCACGTTCCTATATTTGAACTCGCCCGCCCTGCAAATGCTCCGTTTGCGTAATGCAAACTGGATTCTGCCATTCCTGTACGAGGTATTTAAAGAAGATGGGAGATTTTCTATTACAGAATCTCAGTTACAGCAAGGGCTTGCTGAAGTATTACGCAATCAGGAAACCGGCATAGAAGACCTGGAAGAGGCTAAAATCAATTTCGGTGAAAATGAAGAGAGCAGGAGCCGTAAATACTTACTGAACTGGGTACAGAAAAGAATTCTGCAGGACTATGTTGATGACCAGGGAAACACAAACTATCAGTTAAGTGCTTATACGGAGAAAGTTTTTCAATGGATGCAGACTTTACAGTTGAAGCAACATGTAGGTACAGAGAGCCGGTTTAAACTTTTATTCAATTCACTACGTGATATTGTTGAAAACTCCGAAGATGACAAAGCTAAAAAACTGGAAATACTCAAAAACAGAAGAGCAGAGATCGACAAAGAAATAAAAGCTATAGAACTTGGTATCAATCCGGTTCGTTATGATGATGCGCAAATACAAGAAAGGCTTGAACTATTTATGCGTTTATGTTATGAGCTGATTAGTGATTTCAGGGAAGTGGAAGATAATTTCAAACAAATTCATCGATCTATAGTTGAACAACATACCAAGGAACAGGCAAATAAAGGCGCCATTATTGGTTTTGCATTCGAGGCATATGATGCTTTAAGAACTAGTAACCAGGGAAAAAGCTTTTACGCATTTTGGGATTTTCTCATTTCCAGAGCAGGTCAAGAAGAATGGAAGGAATTAACAATGCAACTGGTTGAGCTAATTCAGGACCGAAATATTGAATCTGACATACAATTTCTTCATGATGCTAAATCCATTCTATTGCAACAGGGCAAAAATGTATATGAGGCAAATGACCGAATGGCTGAAAAGCTTAGCCGTATCATAACAGAGAGAGAAATAACCAGACACCGCAGGCTTCGCAATCAAATAAATGCAATTAAAGAATCTGTCTTCGAATTATTGGAATATGACGATATCCCATGTGGTATAGAGATAGATGAAAGGGCAGATATCCGTATGGTAATGGAAAAAAAGCTGGCCCTCGAAAGCAAGCAAACAATCACTACTATCAACCAACCTGTGGAAAACATAGAAAAGATTGCCGATATAGAACGCTTTAGTAAACTACTCAATACTTCTCATATAAATAAGAAAAGACTATGGGAAAAAGTAGAACAGGTATTAATGAAACGGGAAACTGCAACCCTGAAGGAAGTATTGGAATTAACCCCACTTGACCACGGACTGGCGGAAATCATTGCCTACTATGATTTTATCAAAGAGAAAAGTGTACGGGTACAAGTAATTACAAGTACTTCAGAATTAATCCCTCTAAACGAACAGAAAACAAAATATATCGAAGTGCCTTATCTATTATTTGGAAAACAACATAAATAATGCAACACAAAAAAATCCTGCCATACACACATGTATTCATTAAACTGCTAAAAGGGCCTGTTGAATACGTTGATAAGAACATTTGGGAAGATCTGCAAACCTACAAAGTTGAACTTACAGACTTCTTACAACAACTTGGCCTGACCATGATACTCCGAGAGGAAGACGGATATGCTTACCTTAAGCATATGCTTAACGATGAACAAACAGCAGAGGTCTCCTGGTTTCAAAGAAGGCCTTTCACATATGAAGAAAGCATCATGCTCATATTATTGAGGGAGTTAATGGCCGAGTTTGAAATAAGCGAATCTTCTTCAAGAGAGTTAATTAAAAAAAGAAGGGAACTTAAGGAATATGCAGAACTGTTCTTTAAAGAAAATGCCAGCAGGGCTAAATTTTTAAAGGATATTGACAAACTAATTGACAAGGTTGAAGAAAATGGCTTTTTAGCATTGGTCGAAGGCCATGATGTAGCTGATGAACAAAAGTTCAGGATAAAAAAGCTCATTAAAGATAAAGTAGACATCGATACCGTAGCATCATTCAATAACCAATTGCAAGAATATAAGCATAAACAGCAATCTAGCCTGCTTTAAAAGGACTAGAGGTGCAATCATCATGCTATTAAATTATAACGAAACACATGCAGCTTAGTGTTTTTAATACCGATACCAATAAGGCGGGGTTCAGACTCCAGTATATGGAAGTATATAACTGGGGTACTTTTGATCAGCATATTCATGCAATCAGGCCGGAAGGTGAAACAAGCTTGTTAACAGGTGCTAACGGAAGTGGGAAAACGACATTTATTGATGCCTTATTAACACTGATTGTCCCTGAAAAAAGATATCGGTTCTATAATCAAAGTAGCGGTAGTGATAAAAAAGGGGATCGAAATGAAGACAGTTATGTGCTAGGAGGTTATAGTTTTGCGAATGGCGATGTAGCAGGAACGACAAAAACAATTTATCTGCGGGAAGACAAAGAGCAGACCTATAGCATTCTGTTGGCAAACTTCACCAATGAATCTAACCAGACTGTTACACTTTTTCAGGTGAGATACTATGTATCCGGCGAGATGAAAAAAGTATATGGGGTAGCGTACAAAGCCTTACATATTGAGACAGATTTTAAACCTTTTGATCTTTCAGGAAACTGGAAACGCAGAATTGACCAGACATATAATAAAGGCTCTCAAAAGCTTGTCGAATGGTTTGATGCAGCCAGTCGTTACGCTCAAAAAATAGTAGATGCACTCGGAATGCAAAGCTTGCAGGCATTATACCTGTTTAATCAGGTTGTAGGTATAAAAGTACTGGGCAACCTGGATGAATTCATAAGGACGCATATGCTAGAGTCAAGAAACATGGAAGAAGAGTTCCAGGAACTCAAAAAACACTTATCTACCCTACTCGATGCACAAAGAAATATTGAAAAGATAGAAGAGCAGATTAAGCTTCTAAAAGTGTTGGAATCTCATCAGCAGCGATATACTACTATTAGCGCAGAGATAAATACGTTCAATACAGAACTTGAGACTGCTAAAATATGGCATGCTTATATCAAAAATGAGTTACTTGAAGAAGAACTCGAGAAATCTAAAGCTCAGCTTAACACGATTGCTGAAAGTATCATCACTAACAAATTGCTTCAGAATTCACTATCAGAGGATGCACGCAATCTTAGAAATCAAATTGATAATAATGAACTAGGCAAAAGGCTGCAACAACTTGAAACCGAAATCGAGCAATTAAACCAAAAATTAAAAGAAGCCGAACAAAACAAGCAATTATTTCAACAGTGGTGTGAAATGCTCGGCATTAAAGAAGAAGCCGTAGATAGCACCTCCTATAACCGAATCATGAAGGAGGTACACAGGCTATCCTTAAGGCTTGCAACTGAACAAAGAAACAACTCAGATGATGAGTTTGATGCAAAACAGGACATCGCAGAAGCAACAAAAGAAAAAGACCAACTGGAAAAAGAGATAAATATCCTCCAGATGTCTACCAGCAATATACGAGGGTATTTGATTAATTTACGTAAGGAGATATGTCATCATTTACAAATAGACATCAACGATTTACCCTTTGCAGGCGAATTAATACAAGTAAAATCAACAGAGTTACATTGGCAACCTGCTTTGGAAAAACTGTTACACCCCTTTGCTTTACGGTTACTGGTTCCAGAAAAACATTACAAAAAACTAACCACCTATGTGAACAACAACAATCTGAAAGCAAGGCTTGTATACCATCGTGTAACTGACCATGTTTTTGACTCCTATCCGGACCAAGACACTGTTTACGAAAAACTTGAGTTTAATACAGAAAGTAAATTAAGCAAGCATGTAGCGCATGAAATAGTGACTCACTATAACTATGTCTGCGTAGATGACATGAAGAATTTTGAGCGCTTTGATAAAGCTATTACGCTATATGGACTTATCAAATCCAAGCATCGACATGAGAAAGATGACCGTCCCGGAAAAAATAATCCCGAAGATTATGTAATGGGTTGGAACAATGAGAAAAAGAAAGCTGCACTAATTGCTAAACGAAATATACAGGTTGACACCATTACGCAGGCTAGTGCTATATTAAAAAAATGTGAGGCAAAATCTAAAAAACTAAAAGAACACTTTTATGCTATAACAAGACTACAGGAACACAGTGGCTTTTCTCAAATTAATGCGAATGAACTCATTCAGAAAACACATAAACTGGAGCAGCAGATTAATAGCCTTAGAAAAAGCAATAAAGAATTAGACACTTTAAAAGCGCAATTGCAGGAAATTGAATCGCAGCAACAACGTGAAGAAGCAAATGCTGATGAATTAAAAAAACAACAATTCCGGCTTGAAGAGTCAATAGCACAAATGCAAAACCAGCAGTTTGCTTCTAAAGGCTTACTAGAATTGCTTACAGAAGATGATAAAGATAAAATTATCTCTTTTCAAACCAGGCATCGGGAATATTTTTCCGATATCACCATACAGACTGTTGACGCTACTTTCGAGCACTTTAAAAACACAACCCTTGAATCAACAAAGGTATTAGAGCAGGAGCGCAATAAAGAGCAAACTCAATTACTTAGAAGTATAACGAGGATTAAATCGCCGTCTTCAGAAATTCTGAGCCGTTTCCCTGACTGGGTAGCAGATGTCAATCAGTTTTCAGATGACCCGGAACATGCGCAAGAATATATAGAATGGCTTAATAGGCTTACAGATGAAAACCTGCCTAAATATAAAAGAGACTTTGAAAATTACATTAATGATACCATTACTTATAAAATTGGCGGATTAAATGAGGAATTGGAGAAATGGGAACGTGATATAAGTAAAAGTATTCAGAAATTAAATCTTGCACTCGAAAAAATCAATTTTAACAAATTACCCGATACTTATATCCAATTAGAGAAAAGGCCTGTACCTGCCGGTTCTGAAATCAAAGCTTTCAGGGCTGGTTTGATTGACGCCTTACCTCAAGCAGCAAACTGGCAACAAAGCAGTTTTGAAGAGAAAGCATTGCACTTCAGTCAGAAAATTAAGCCTTTGATCGATACGCTTGATGAAAGTGAAACCTATAGAAATCGTGTGCTCGATGTTCGGAATTGGTTTGAATTCTCTGCAAATGAATTATATACAAACACCAGGGAATCTAAAAAAGTATACCGCCAGATGGGGCAACTTTCAGGTGGCGAAAAAGCACAACTAACCTATACGATCCTTTGTAGTGCTATTGCTTATCAGTTTGGTATTACCAGAGACACCAAACATAGCAAAAGTCTTCGTTTTATCGCTGTAGATGAGAGTTTTAGTAATCAGGATGAGGAAAAAGCTACTTATCTGATGGAACTTTGTAAACAATTGAACCTGCAACTGTTGGTTGTAACGCCTAGTGATAAAATCCAGATAGTACAGGACTTTATTGCGCATGTTCATCTGGTACAGCGTGTAAATGGACGTAACAGTGTTTTGTACAACATGACTATAAAAGAACTTCAGGACAAGATTAAAGAGGCCGTGCATGATTGAAAAAATGTATCTCTCACAACTTGAGAAACAATATAAAGCACATCTTCGCAACGTCATTGATGATTGCACATTTGAACCTATTGTTCTGCGAGGTGGTAAAACCAAGCCTAAAAATGCTGTTGAACTTCATAAACTGATTGCGGCTTTCAAGGCTAAAGAAAAAAGCACTTCGCAGCCCGGATGGCAAATCGAATGGGAAAACTGGTTTAGCAAGAAATTGGGACATCAAATATGGCCATCCAGCATAACAGTTCCTTCTGTAACAGATTTTTTGTTCTTAATTGACAAACAGCATCATTGTACTCTTTTTAAAAGAAGGCTGGATCAATTAATGCGATGGAATACAGGCATAAGACCATTTATTACTGAACGGCCACAGCTGGTTGTAGAACTGGATAATGATTGGGATAGTATTACAACAGTAATAGATTATCTATTGAATAATGATGTTACCGGTCATTATGTGCGTAGTATTCCGGTACCGGTACACACCAAGTTCATACAACATCATAAAAACACCATTTTAGGCATCCTGAAGCTTTTGAAACCAGATAAATTCTGCGCAGATAAAATGGATTTTGAGCTGGCTTTAGGCCTACATAAAAAGCCCTATCTGTTCTCTTGTAGATTTCTTGATTTATCATTGGCAGCCAAATACTGTTCAGGGCTTGATATCGTCGGTATAGCTACAGAAACACTTAAGGGCCTTGATTGGGAGTTCAGGCATGTGATACTTGTTGAAAATGAGACCAACCTGTTTCTATTACCTGAAATCAAGAATACAATAGCCATTTGTAGTAGCGGCAAAGCATTACACTTGCTTAAAGAATCAAGTTTTTTTAATACCGTATCGCTGTACTACTGGGGAGACTTGGACGAAGAAGGCTTTAAAATGCTTAACGATATTAAGTACTACTACCCTCACACAAAAAGCATATTTATGGATGAAGCGACTATTACATATCACAAAAAAGAGATTGCTTCCCAACCTAATACATATAAGGCAACAATGCTCAATAATCTGAACAATGATGAAGCTGCAGCATTCAATATGCTAGCTCCAAATGGTAGAATTGAGCAAGAAAAACTCGAACAACAATTTGTAATTAATAATCTGAGACATATCATTCCATAAGATGAAAACGCAGTGAATTATTCTATTTAATATAATTTATTGACACCCGTCTACTCATCAATCCATTTCAGTATAGTTGATTCATTACCTGCAGTAACTTTTACAATGTATATCCCACTTTGTAATTGTTGTGCAGGCAATATTATTTCGCTAGTACCTATAGTTTGACTAGTCCAAACTGTACGCCCGGCAATGTCTGTCACTGCAACTTTACAAATAGTATTTTGTCTTAGTTTCAAAATCAGCTTCGCACTTTCTGTAGAAGGATTCGGAACGATTGTTGCCTGTACAATTGATGGATTAGTATTGCTAAGACCCAATTTATTCTTTATGGTAGTATTAATGCCTTTTACTTTGAACCCCGTAATATCTCTACCGATACTATCAATAATACGTGTGTTTTCAAAGTCTATTTTCAGTGGTGTATTATCTGCTGTTGTTATTGGTATATCTAAAGTCAATGTGCCGATTGTACCATAGCCCGAAGTATTAGTATGTGTAGTACGTGCTTGTGCCCAATCTATGTAGTTAGACTTATTGTTTTTACTGAAGTTAACCATTGTACTACTTCCTGCTGACAACCAACTACCGACTGGACTTACGCTTACAGGAGAGGACAAGGTTAATGTATCTGCATTTATGGACGTTGCAATACCATATACTTCATCAATTGGTGAAGAAGCTGTACCAAGTACTATTGGAATTTGTAAAGTCTTACCAGCTTCAAATATGATACCTGTAGTGTCTAAAAACAATGTTGCAAAAGTTGTTCCTGCGAGTGCTACAGGTGGATTCTTTTTCATACCATGATTCTTACCATAATTGTTGCTTATAGCAGTTAAATCAGTGTTATCACTGGTACCATTACCATTGCAATCAGCATGTTTCAAATCAACATTGTCTACCTGGAAAACATTACCCCATGAAGTACAAGCCTGTGGTTGCCAAAGAATATTTGGATTCACTCTTGAAGTTCCAGCATTATTATAAGCAATTGCGACAGCTAAAGGGTCATACAGATTTACAACATTATCACTGTTAGCATCACCGGGCCATACACTGTCTGCTAAGCAACTATCCGTTTTAACAGCAAGTGTATAGTTAATAATATTACTAGGGCATTCGTTATCTCTTACACTAAGTGTAAAGAAAAATTGAGGATATGTAGCAAGATTAGATGGTGTTAACCAGTTTATATACACATCAGCACGACCTAAATTAGGTTTTACAGTCTTATTAAACGTCCATCCTGGCAAGATAGGCTCAATAACATCTACATATACCGAATCAGTAGCTGTGGAATCAACAAAACTTAGCATTACACTATTAGCTTTCCCAGGGCAAGTAATAACCGACAAGTTTGTATTATTCACGGGAAATGGGAAGGTATTAGTTTTAGGGGTTGATGTAGGCGGAATGTCGAAGCGGAGAGCAAGAAACTTTGTTTGGTGAGAAATAAATTTTGAATTTCGATACTCTTTAATTTTCAATCCTAATGCGTATAATCCGCGATTAGTATTATACAAAACCAGTCTATGGTTTACACTGTCTATCTTACATACCTGACCGGTACCCAAAGGTTCTTTTAGCGTATAGCCATATTGAGAAGAGTAAGGCTGTGGGGAACCAGGATTATTCTCTTGTTCCACTATTTCATAAACTACACTATCGTTATCGACATCAGTAGCTATCAGCGGATAATAAACTGTATCGTTCGGGATTAAAAAGAAAAGGTTTGTTGATGGTAGATTCGCATTGCTATTATTTACACCTAGATTATTCAGTAGAGATTCTACATATGCAGCAGTATAAGAACTGACATTTACATAATTGTTCAAAGTACAGCAGCTCCAAAAGCTAATAACCCAATCAGGTGCCGGAGGAATTGAAACTGTATCGTAATAGGTCCATTTTTCATAACCCGGTAATTTTGAAGTAAGTGAATGGCAAGCATCTGAAACATTGAGACAGTTTAAGTTGAATGTATCTTTTGATCGAACAGGCAATGATTTTGTTATTGTAACAGCTAAGGAACTAGATTTAATACCAATTTTTACAGTGTCTGCAAAAGAAGGAGCATTTACAGGATTATTATTACACTCCTTGTATACCGTAAGGTATACATTGTAATTAGTACCATTGTATTCGTACCTAATTTCCTGTTGTCCGAAATGATCTGCATATGTAGAAACACTGCAGGACAATAGAATAAATATTATTAAAAGTGTCTTTTTCATTATTTTACTATCAGTATTACTAACCCATTTTACTATATATATAGCAGAAAATCTTAGCAGCTTGTTGTAGGTTTTACAGCATTTTGCTCCTTACGTGAAACTATTGACACTCCAAAGGTGTTTAGGATTACACATTTACACAATTAATACTCACCTAACAATTACAGTTGTTGGTAAAGAAACTAACATCTACGAAAATTAACACTTTAACACCGTTCAACATACGATGTAAGAAAACCTATTTGCAGTATTTTTGAATGTACTCAGATACATCTTCCTCTCCCAACTTTTGAACACTTTCAAAATCACTACAGGCTTCTGATAATTTATCCATTTTAAAGTATGTTATACCTCTACTTTTAATAATTGAACTATTATTCGGTGATAGACTATCTGCAATATTGAAATAATGTATAGCCCTCGAATACTCATTTTTGCGAAAATAACTAATGGCTATGTTCAAATAACTGCTATACATACTAGGACAAAAAATAATAGCCTTCTCACAATCCTTTATAGCTAAGTCATGTTCATTAATAGACTGAAAAAGTCTTGATCTGCTGTTTAATACATTACAATTTGAGCCATCAATTTTTAATGCTCTATTAAAATCCTCAACTGATAAATAATACTCTTTCATTGCAAGTAAAACTAACCCCCTTTCATTGAGTAGTTCCACATTGTTAGAATCGCTAGCTAACAATTTACCATACTCTGCGGCTGCTTTTTCAAATTCAAGTTTAATTGCCAATATTCTTCCCCTAAATTGTATTGACAGCTTATCATCCTTTTCCTTAATTAGAACAGTATTGAAATCCGACAAAGCTTTATCGTAATCGTTCATTGCATAATAACATTTTCCTCTTGCCCGATAAACAATTACATTATTTTCAGCCTCAATCGCCTTGTTGTAATGAGTCAATGCATCACTATACAGGCCTTCTTTCATTAGCCTTTCAGCTTTTTGGAAATTATCGTCAAATACATTAGTTGAAGTGCATGATGCTATAAAAAACACACCGAACAGTAACAGTAACAGTACTTTACCTATTAAGTTGCTAGCCATTTTTATTTCTTTTTATTATAATAATTATTCCCTTCATATTCTTTTATTGCATTAGGCGTACGTTGCCAAACTCCTTTATATGTCGGCAACGCTGAAACCTTACCTTTACTAACAGGAGCCTTATAATTATATCTGTACGAATCATCAAGAACATTACCAGCTTTATCATATACTAATCTTCGCTCTCCCTCAACCCCCATAAATGTAAACGAGCTTATCTCCTCAAATGTGGTGTAGGGCATGTCAACTTGCTTATCACCAATTTTCATTCTTTTAACTTCAAATCTTTCGTTTAGTACTTTACTACCAGCTAAGAATGGATCAAATATACCAAAAGCACTTCCATTGAATTCAGTCCCTCCTACTTTTACACTTCCAGAATAATCATTATTAGCTAACTTAACCCCTACCCCCCTAACTGTGAGGCTTACTTCCTTTTCCTTTCCAAAATTTGCACCAACTTCAATGTCACCCATCCCAAGTGAATTATCTGCTGCACTAAATCCAATATTTTGAACATCTAGTCCTCCGTCATACTTTGGTCGATATGGGTTATTTGTTTCTGATATAATTTTGATCTGATCAGCGCTTGGTCTTTGTATAAAGGTAGTTTGAACAGGTAACACTACCCGTCCATTCGTAGTCGTCTGTGACGGTGTACCTTCTAGTCCATCTATATCAATATTTTGAATAGGATTATTTGACGCATATTGAAATGGCGTCAACATTGGAAACTTCTTGGTTAATGGATCAACCACATTAAACCTAGCAATCCTCGTGTCATATTCACGGAATCCATAATCCTGCCAATTTCCTAAGCCTGCCACCTCATTATCTTTTCCTTTGCCATTAAACCCGTAACGATACTTATCCGAACTGCTATTACATACCTGTGTCAATGTGTTTTGTTGTTCATATACAAGTCGTTTAATTCGATAGGTTTTCAGGTTGAGTTTTGTTGGTACTCCGCTAGTTGTCTTATTTACAAAACTATACTTTACATCGCTAACACTTGGTACAAAACTAAGGGTGTACGTTGTAGCTGCGTCTACAGCAACACTGGCAAGTTGTTGCCAGCTATCGTCTTTGTATTCTTCCACTACCATATCCCAATTACCCTGCAGGTAGCTTACATCAGCAGATATTTCGTGCATTTCACCGGGTGTGCCGGCATAGCTGGTATTTTCCATACCTGCCCCCATTGTAGTAGTAGCTACTTCCAGTGCTGCATTTTCTGTGCCTCCACCTACAATACCAAGACTTGCGGTTCCTTTATTCATCCAACTCAGCGAGTTATTAAAGTATTGTATATACTCTATTTCTACCCATCTAGGTACAAACATGGTCTGTGTTACCCAAACACACTGGTTGCTGGTATCGCTCATATACCTACCAGGCATCAGCATACCAAACGGATAATAATCGTACACGGCAGGCAGTGCATGTCTGTAGCTGATTATACTATCATTACCGCCACCTACTTTGATGCCTTTACGCTTATCGCTAACAGTAGCCATTACGTTACCCAAATGATTGGTGAGCTCGTATTGTTTCGTACCCAGCATATGCTGCATACCTGATACTGCCAGTTGCCTGTTGTCAAAAGACAGTGTATCTCTTGGCTTTATAAGATCCTGGTACTCCAAACTGTACCATGGCAACTGAACACCCATTTTTGTAGAGTCTATCGTAGAGCTGTTAGCTGCAAAATCCCACTTAATCGCTACCTGATTCGGCCAATATTGTTTGATACCTAATCGGCTGCTGCCATACAGGTGATGTTCTGCCAAATAATACCTGTCATAAGCAGTTTGTTTCACACCTTTGTACTCCTCAACGTTAGAGCTTGGGTAGTATCCTGAAATATTTACAATCTTAGCTGCAAAGTCTGCGTACTCAAAACCAGGGATGGCTGCTATTGCTTCTGCCACTACATTGGTGTCCGGATAGGCTGTTACAAAATCTGTCATATAACTACCGGGGTTAGATGCATACAGCCCACCACTTATTTCAGCGGCATTTGCCACTACTTGTATCTGTCCCGGTGTAGACGCCCAGTTGGCAAAGAAATCTCCCAAGTGCTCGTGGCTGCCAAAGCTTACCAGTTCATTTTGCAGGTTTGGTGCCAGCGTACCTGAACTACCCATGTAGTATGCATTGGTCATCGTAACATCGTCTGCTGCCAGCGAGTGCAGGAAATTGTCAAAGTACGTTGTATTGGATGCCCTAAGTGCCATTAAGCCATTTGTCAGATTGCTATAATCGCCTGATACTTCATATACAATATCAGCAAGGTCTGAGGCTTTGTCAGCACAAGTAGCACCCGAAAGCTCTGCATGATAGAAATCTCCTGCAAGTTGATCGAGCATGGTATTGCTGCCATCTGCTGCGCATAGTACTTCTAACACCTGTTTCCTGGCAGGTTTGTTGGGGTTATTAAACAAAGCCGTAGTCCATTGCTGTACTGCTTCTATATCGCCTCTGTCATACATTTCCTGCCAGCAATCTCCTATTACCGGATTACTGCTTGTTTTACTGTAGGTATACAGTGGAGACAAATAGTCTGTAGTACCCTGCAATAGTCGGGTCATCAAACCATTTTGTTCCAGTAAAGCAGGTATGGTAGCGCTTGTAACTTGCTCTGTTACCCATGTCGGATAATTATCCCCTACCCCTTCGTTGAAAGTGGCAGCGAATGTACCATCAGCAGAATAATATGGCACTAATACATCAGTAACAAACGGAGTGGTAAATCCTTGCCTGATGATATCTGCGTAAGTAGCGGCAACCATTTTAACTTTCACCCACTTATAAGAGGTTTCTCGTTTGTACACCGCCAGGATATTGCCCTGTGCATCTCTTATATAGTATTCATTATGCTCAACATTCGCAGTATCTGTCTGTGTATACTCTTTGGCAACCCTGTTACCCATTGCATCATACATAAAACGTAAGGTCCGCTTGGCTGTCTTATCTGATGTTTCGGTTACTTTATTGTACAGGTTCCATTTTACTGTGTCCTCGCCTGATACCAAGTCCTTAATCACATTACCGATCGGGTCATACAAGTAACGTGTTGCGGTATCATTAGTATACGTTGCGATATCTTCTATTTTGGTATAGGTGTGGCTTGCTCGGTCAGTTACGTTTTTCAACATATTGTTTCTGGTATTATCCATGTACACATAGTTCATGGTATCTAGCAACTGTGTAGTGCCGCCTATCGTATTGCCCGGGCTGTTACCTCTTCTTGTCAGACGTTTAATATTACCATCCTGATCGTACCAGTAATTGCTCTTATAATCACTAATACCTGTCAGTGTATTATTAATCGGATTGACAGACTCATAAACTGCTGTCTTTATTCTATTCAGCTGATCGTAAGTATAAATAGTACTCAGCGAAGGCAGTGGTGCGATGGCCGTTTTTGTGCCTGCAATATTACCGTTGTACAAAGACTGGCTGTTTGGTGTCAGGTTAGTTACTGCTTGCGTTGACTGGCCGATTGGCGTAAAATCATTCTTGTAGTATTCCAGTGTTAATGCTATAGCATCGTTGGCATGGATACTGGTTCCACCACCGGCATCTTTGCCCATATCCTTGTCAGGTGCCAGTATATCACCATTAATGGCTTTTAACCATCCCTGTACCGTATATGCATAGTCTACACCCTGCACGCGTAAATCACCTAAACTCAATCTGGCCAATGGCCCATGCTGATAGTAATCGTATTCTGCATCGCGTTTCCAGATTATACCGTCAGGGCTGGTTTCTACCAGTTTGATTCTATTATCATCGTCATAGGCATATCGTTGATAGTATTGATCTGCAAAGCCTCTGTTATAACTTAAGAGGTTCACTTTTCCACTGATGAGGTCATAATCATAGTCTACTCGTTTATAGCGTTGGTTCATAAAGGACAACTGCGGGAAATCATGCATGAGTGTCTGTACGTTACCTAATGCATCATAACTATAGTAAGATGCGTGGTTGTAGTTTTTGAACGCCTTATCTGTAGACGCCAAGTTAACAAAATACTTCACCGTCGATACTCGCTTGCGCAGGTTCTGTTGTTTGTTCATACCTGCAATGGTACTCAAGTCCATCGCCGCAGTATCATATACGGTAAATACAACGTCCTGTCTACTGTTTTTACGGATGTATCGTGCGATACTGTCGTGCGCAAAGTCTTGTAAATTGAATACCTGTGGCGGCACAGGCGTATACTGATTGTTTGCCAGGTCTATATACGCACATGACTGTGGAGGTGGCAATGTGTCAAACAGATTGCCTGGTTTTGGTACTGTATAAACTGTGGGTGAAAAATAAGTACAGCCTAATTGTGCCTGTCCTGTTTCAACTACTCTTGACTGGTTATCATAAAGGGTATACGTAAAGCTACCATCAGTCCTTTGCTTGTTATTTTGTGAGAAAACAAGCCTTCCTGCCGCATCGTAGTAAAATTCCGTAGTACCTCCATCTGGTGTAATCTGTTTCACCAGTTGGTTCACGGTATTATAATAGTATATACTTTTCTTCTGATGGTTAACCCTGATACCTGCATAAGTCGTGTCTTTAATCCTTGCACTGTCTATCTTAGCTGTAGCAGTAGCAGTCAATTTCCTTACCCCTTCAGGCGGAACTGTCTGAATCAGATTACCTGCCCTGTCATAATAATACAGCGTCGTCTGGAAACGCTGGTCAACATAACCTATTTTCAACACCTCATTCAGGTTATTCATCACATGCGCTCTGAACTTAGCTCGTAACGACTTACTGATGGAGTCTATATAAACTGCATACCTGAATTTACCGTCATTAATGGCATCACGTAAACGCTGGCGCTCACAATGTTCAAAAGTGTCAGGTGCTGCAATCGTTTCTGTTACCGGGTCTCCGAGTAAAATGTCTTCAAGCGTCACATTCTTAGCAATCACGTAGTCTGTCATACCGGATACAGTAATTGTATCTGCAGGTGATGTTCGTATCAGCTTGATACTGAAATTTCGTGATGTGCTATCCCCCGGTGCAGGCTTAATAAATGAGGTATCCAATAATTTATACGCTTGTTGCTCAGATTTGGACATATAAGCAGGCATACGTAAAAACGCATTGTACAGTGTGTCGCCAGTGCCAAAATAACGATACATATAACTACCGTCTGAACATCTGAATGCAACAATAGTACTGTCTGTATTGATCAGCTGCTTAGGGCTGCTGAAGAATAGTTGATTCGAATAATTGGTTCTGATGGTATGGAACATATACTTCAGCTTACCAAATCTATATTGGGCAGCGTTAGTCGGGTCAGTTACATATAGATTAGTTGTATTACCCGGTTTAGAAGGAATAGTATAAGTAACGGGTTTTGTCTGATACGACACCAATTGATTCAGGTATTTTTCCTGAAGGGTATCCAGTACATTACTTGTCGACAAGCCTTGCATCTGATATACATAATTCAAAAATGCTTTTTTCTCTGCAAGAAAATAATCTTCATCAACTGTATGCTGGTAATTACTTACAAACATAATCGGCAACCCATTATCATATATGTATCTATACAGCTTATAAACAGCTTCTGACACGTTATATGGTTTAGCTCCGCTTTGTATATCTATTGTATACAAGCTGCAAGCTGTATTTATATTGCTGATTCGGATATTAGCAGACAATGCAGTTGCAAAGCTGAAATTCGATGCATTTGCTCCCAGTATAGTAGACCAATTAGGTACGATACCAATATTGGCAGGTACATATATAAACCCTAATCGGCTGCTACTTTGTGATGCCTGCAATAGTTGGTTGACATTCTTCGATGTCACACCACTTGTATACGCATTAATAAAGTCTCTGTAAACCCATAGCTTAGACTTTGGAATCTGGTTAAAATCCAACACGAGCTTGGTATTATTTTCAGTGTAAGGATATACGAATGATACATTAGGATCAATATTATTGATAGCATTCAGGAACACAGCTGCACTGGTACTATCTGTGAAACTGATATTGCTATACCCTACGTATTGCTTCATATAAGCACTGTCCGCCAAAGCACAGCTTTCAATAAACCTTTGGTATTGGCTAGCTGTAAAAGCCTTGCCAATCTTTTGGTTCATAAACACTTTCAACATCGTCGGGTAGTAAGGGTGATCTGTCCCCTTTACACCGTATACAACTAATGTATCGCTGAATTCTTTGTACAGAATACGCATCTGCGTACAAGGAATACAAGTCGTCAGCTTACTTTCCGTATAAGTAGACATCGGGATATTGTTTGTCCATCCCAGCATACTACAACCATAGGTCTGCGAACCTGCGATACGTTGTATCACTGCGCTAAATGCATAGTTACCGATATAACCCGGGCCAATTTCGCTGCCTGACTCTTTGATACATTTTACATCAATAAAACTGAATACATCCGTACCCGGGCTTGCGAATATATTATTACATATACTTGTAGAACCTGAACCACTTCCTCGCAAGAATATCGTTACGGTATCAGCTGATAAGGAACTATACAGTTTTAGTTTGTATAATTTTTCATTGCTGACATAGGTTGCCAATGCATTAATACTAGTACTGTTATTCAGTTTCGTACTGATATCTTTCTCAAATGAGTTGGTAGAAACAGACAGGCTTAAAGATTGCACTATGCTCAAATTTGTAAATGCATCCAGTATTGGCTGCTTGTTCAGGAATGTTCGTTGTGCAAAATAATACTGGTCATCCTGGCAGGCCAATCCTGTAGTAGTAGTTTTGTCTCCCAATGGGAAAGGATCATAGTTTATCAAATATGGATTACAGAAATCATTTAAACTTACACCATTGCTAACCAATGCATCTCTTATCTGTTTAGGTGTATAATTACCCAACTGTACAGCTCCGCTTTGGCATAGATTGAGTAAACTGGTTCTTACATTGTTATATTGTGTTGTATTTGTTCCAAAACAGTTTCCTAATCTAGCCATGATGGAGTCTACCTGCCCTGTACACAATGCACTGTTGGATGAGGCATAGTTCAAATTGGCACTATCTGCATATTTGCCCAATGAATCAGCCGGACTATTCATCATATCCTTCATGATACGCACGATGGAATCTACGGAAGGATTGTTTGTATTATTAAATAGTTTCCAGAAACTACTCGAACTTGTGGTATCAATGCCGCCCTGGTTATTCCTATAGTTCTTAGGGAAGACCGGACTTGGAACCAAAACCATCCTTTCTGTCGGGGATAACTTACATGGTAAACAGTTAGAGTCTGCCAAATCCGTCAACATTTGTTTGAAACGTTCCCTGTTCTGAATATATACTTGTACCAGATTTTTAAAATAGGTTTCTTTTACCTGTTGGTTATCCAGTGTCAGTGCATTGATCTTAGACTTATAGATATTTGTTACGCACTCACGATACATAGTTGTATCTGTACAACCACAGTAAGCAACCGTTGTCATCAAGGTGTCAAAGCGTATTTTACCACCTCTAAAACTGGCTAGAGAATCTTGGGGGCTAGCAAACGACAATGGGCTTCCACTCAATTTGGAAACTATCGGATCAGCTTTGATAATGCTGTCCAGCTTCAACAAATTACGTTTTTCAGCAACTTTTGCATCCGGGATAGCCAACAGCTGGGTTTTGAAATCATCGGTGAAACATGCCTGTAACTTACAATACTCGGGGTGTAATGGTAATAATAATTCAGCGAAAATATCATTAAACACTAGCATAAACACTTTCGGTGGTATCGTTCGAAGTGTGTAAGGAATACCTTTATAAGTTATTGGTATATTCGGCAAACAGTTATCCTGGTAACGATAATGGTCATCATAGAAGTCAAATATTGATGTCTGCGTTTTTGCATTTACAATAATGCCATTATTTAAAGTATACTTTCCATACTTATTACCGGGATACAATTCATCCATCATCTGGCGCTTCTTCTGCGAACATGGATCAATATTTGTATCCGAACATGGGAAACTCGCTTTTTGAACTGACTCTTTTATGAAATTAGGCTCCGTACGCAAACAAGCTCCGGGATTCTTCATAAATGAATCAACTGCTGCATCTACATCATCCAGATTAACAACCAATTCTTTATTAAGTATGTGTTTACCTTTGTCTAACGACAAAAAATGTCTTCCACTTGAATAAGGTGTACCTGTAGCGGAACTAACAACACCTGTATAGCCAAGCACATCTGATTCTGCATATTTCTGATTGCCACATTCATCTATAATACTATAATTATAGGCCGCTTTTACAGACAGGAATTTGTTCGGACAATTATCAATAGGGAACGGTGTAAACTGATAGACATATTCTACATAGTCATTACCATCCACGTCCATATAAAAGCTCTTATTGGCAATACGCTTATTGCCCACAATCTGTTGTGGCGTTCCCATCAGCACATCCTGTTCCCAGTAACTTGTACCGGGTATACCTTCATTCGGACGTATAGCATGCTTGATGCTATCCGGGCCGGTGCCAATTACCGAAGTCATTACCTGCCTGCCCTTGTAGTCTTTTACGCTAAACGATGTCTGTCCGTTCTCATCTTTCTTTACAATCTTATAATAGAAAGCCGACCATCCGACATCTGCACCGAAATGCCTGTTCAAGTCCATTTGATCGCCATCAACATATTCAAACTTGGTATCGTGACCATAACCAATTTGTAATGAATCTCCCGCACCACCCTGTCGCTCTATACGATCCTGGTAACCCGGCGCAAATATGGTCTGTACAAACGGATAACCACCCGCATCAGGAACAAATTTTTGAAATCCTGTTTTATCAGGATTTGAAGATGAATAGTATTGATTGGCCAATGCGTTTGTTGCCAATCTCGCCGGTGGCTTTTCACCGGGACATAATTGTGTCCTGATGGTATCAAAATCCACGGCTTTATAAGGCACACCTGAAAATTCATTCAGGCTCAGATTAGACTGGTAAGTAAACGCAGATGTTGTTACAGGTGTGGGCAATATAGTGAATGCCGGACGTCCTTCATAATCATAAATATTCTCTGTAGCCAGTAACCTATTAGGACTACTATTGAAACGGGTAATCGTTTGGCGATTTTTAAGTAAGCCGTCAAAATAGCTCATCACATGCTTATACTTTCCACCTTCAGCAAAGCTGACCGTATACTGCCAGTTGATATTATCACTCATATGTGGTGATGTAATCTGGTAATAATGTGTACCGTTTGTCAGACTGCTGATAAGACCACTTTCATTGCTTAAACTCCATTGCATATACAATGGCACTTTAAAATCACCGGTATCAGGTCTCACCATCCTTACCCTAAATACAATGTAACCTTGCTGATAAATAAGTGGAATCTTATAAGTCCTTTTATCTGTTCTGATACGTGTACTATTACCTTTGAAATCATACCTTAATTGATTAGTAGGAATAGTGCCTACAGTACTGTTGCCACTTGTTGTAGGAGTAACACTGTAGTTGTCAATATACGTCCACTCCAGTTCATACATAGATGGATTGTTTTCCTGACCATTGGCTGTTTGCCAGTTAATCTCCAGTGTATTATTGGCTATCGTGCCTACACTGGTCGTCAGGGTATTGGAAAAACTGTAGTTCGTCTTATCAATACGTTGCGGTAAAACACTTATTTCTATTGAAAAATTACGCTGTAACGCAGAAGTGGCTAATGCAGTACCCAATGGTCCACCGGGGCTGCTTGTCACATCGTAAAACGCAATATTGTAAATACGTATCTTATGGTAACCGGTATACCTTCTGAGCTGTAAATCCTGGTAGGCGGTCAGTGAGTCCGGATTATAGGAGACCATCAATGTATCATTGATAATATCATAACTACCCGCTGCAGTAGAGTCAATCGGATTCTTATAACCTTTTAGCTCATACACCATTTTATATGTGTAAGCTATCGTGTCTCTTCTCTTAAAGCTATGGTCAATATACAGCTTTACGAATGACTGAAGGCTTTTATATTTATAGGTATTCTGCCAGTTGGAACCCATGGCATAGAACTTATCATGCTGCGCACTCATAGCCCTATAGCCGGATGCCTTAATTTGAGTAGCTTTCAATGTGTCCGACCACTCTTTGGCATCATAGTAAAATGATTGCGCACGAACACCGGAAATAGTTGTTATACTCGTAACCAGCACCAGTACAAGCTTCGTTATGTAGGAAGATAGAAAATTAGGTTTCATACGATTGTATTTAGATTACAGCGTAGAGCTTATAATTTTTGTATTTATTCAATTTGATTTCATTATCACGCACACTGAAAAGTGTGTGTATATCCTTACAGGATGTCTGTGTTTCACGCTTATAGTTATAACACCTGATGACTTGTGTATTTACTGCTCGCTTGGCTCCGTTCACTGACGGATATACAGCATAGAAAACCATAGATGCAGGTTTAGCCAGTGACAGTATATATTTTACTTCTACCCGCTTGATCGGCGTAGGCGTTCCTCTCTTTAACACTAAGCTGATACGTATCGTGTCGCCAGCCTTGCTGTATTGCTGAATCTCAGCATTTGGGACTATAACAGAATCCAGCATATTAGCAGTCAGTTGTCCACTGAAAAAATTATCCTGTAATTGTTGTTTGCCTTTACCATTATAATGCTTATCCATATCAATGACAGTAACTGTTCGCTTATCATGCTCTGCCCTGTAATACCAGGGTCCGGAAATCATAAATTCAAACTTGTCACTTTGATGACACATAATTTTGGCTTGCTGATCTATCGCTACCGTACCTTTTAATGATTCAGATTTGCCATCCTCAAATTTTGCCTGCAACTCATAATCATAACCGTAACTATGCATAGCTTTAAGGCCATCCACAATTGTCCGTAGATCTTTTGCTCCCTGTGATGGTATTTGAGCAAACGCAACGGATGCGCCCATGAGTAAGCCCAAACTCGTATATTTCTTAAAAATAGTTCTCACTGTTTCTATCGTTTAGGGTTAGCACTTCTTGATTCAGATACGGTCATAATACCTCTGTCGGTCTCTTTTTTCGTACGAACAAGGTTTCCTTCCCTGTCATATTCATAGATGGTTGCGTAGTTGTTTTCATCCATTGTAGCCATCAGCTTATGTGTTCTCGGATCATACACAAATGCTTTCATATTGGCATCCAGCGGAACAATACGCAAATCATCCATATATACATTCGCAGGTAATGATATAGAAATCGGGGTGCCATTTGTAGAAGCAGTAAACTCGCATTCTAGCTTCTGCCATTTATCAATAATCGTAGGGCCAAAGCTGATTTTTGTGGATGTACCGCCACCAAGTACAGTATTATAAGCTGTTGTCTGATAGGTCTTTTCCATACCCGTAGCCGCTTGTGGCCTTATCCAGCATGACAGAACATATTTCTTGCCCTGTGTCATGGTAAACGGCAAGTGGAAGTATTGATTTTTGTAAACAGCCGGGTTACGTGTGCTGTCAAATACAACGGTACTTCCGGTTGACGAAGACTTAAAAGCATACCTGCCGGTATGTGACACGATATCCGCTACTTCAATATTACCCGGATTCAAATTGTACCTTTTATATGGAGAACTGCTAACCTGCAATAGATTGAAGAGTTTTTTGAACGGTGAGTGATTATTCTCTAGTACGCTACCAGAAACTTGCAACATGTCAAAATCTTCAAAGCTTTCAACCATTGATTCTTCCTGCCTTGCATTATAGACTAACGCTACTGGAAGCATATGATTAAAGCCAAATATTGCACTGCTATAATTACCTACCGCATCAATATTCTCTATCTCGTTACCATACATACTCCATTTCGTAATTTCTCTTGTTCTTTTCCAATGTTTATCGGAAAAATCTGGCTTTAAGAACGGTGCTTGTAATGCCATTTCATATACACTGTCACAAGAAGTTTCTAATATTCGTGTACTATTATCCAAGGTATCTTTGTGAGAATAGTCTGTAATTGTTTTCCAGAATATCCGCGCATTAAATACTCCTGTTTTTCTACTATTAGCATTATATACTCTATCAGCTTGATACTTATATTCAGCTTGAAGTCTAGGTGTATAATATCCAATAGAAGCCATTGTAGCGATCCCATTAGAATCTTTCAATATTATAGTGGAGCTATTAACTATTTTAGGCATTTCAAATCCTTTATTCAACTTTTGTGCATGATTGCTATACCTTCTTGCTTCTATGTTAATCGCGGATTTAACGGAATCAGAAAGAAAGACTTTACCACTAGCCGTAACAAATGGGTTAGATAAAGCCTGGTACTCCAACATAGACTCGTTCAACATATTTTTTGCACCAGAAGTCAAAACCTTGAGTCCTTTTATTAATACTTGTCCTGTTATCGGCCAATTAGGAGTATTTAATGGATATCTCGGCATTATAGTAACACAACAATACATCTGATTAGAATTATCGTTACAAAAGGTAAACCTGTTAACAAACCCGATTGTATTGTAATCATTGCCTTGATATTCATATTTAACCAATACTTGATCGCCGACCCTAAACAGTCTTCTGATTTTACCTAGCTGGTATCTTGGAACAATATAATTTAGTGTTGGTGGTGTCGAATTATATTGCAAACCCTCCGTAACATTGATCGAATATTTTGTGCTGTCCTCCATACCAATATTTTCATAAGCTGGCCCCATAGTCTTATGCCCCCAATAAGCAGGATAACTTACAGAGTATTCTATGTCACCAAACTCATTATTCACTGATGTTACAACCGCCTGCCCAGATATCGGATCATACGCTTCATTTGTCAGTGTTGTATGTGCTCCTTCCGTATAGCTTTTCACTTTATGAAGTATACCATACTGCTGTATCACTTTCGTAGCTACAGCACTTCTGAACTCATTTTTATACTCTCCCTGCCAACCGAATGGTAATGGGATAGGCACTAATACAAATAACACATTCGTAGCATTGACGTTTACATTGAAATTACTATTGCTGGTATGTTCTGTTTTCTCCCTGCTGTCTATGGTGATATCAATATCTACCCCTACTGTTCTGGTAGTCTTCTCCATGAACATATCTGAGGTGTTGTTCTTATTATATACCAGTACATCAACATCGTTATTGAGCTTACCATCTTTTTCATGGTATTCAAACTGTTGGTAGCTGATTTTTTCCAATGGCATACTACCCAGTGTCTTTCTGACATAATGCTCCGTCGCTCTAGGCTTGCCGTGCATATCGTTCAGTATCAGGGTATACCCTTGTGTTACCTCCAGTATATTCTCCTGATTGAACAATCCAAACTTATGCTTATCGGTTATCTTATCTAAAGAGGTCGCCTGTACTTCAAAAGGATATTCCTTCGCAGTACAGAATTTGTATACGTCTATTCCTTGTGATGAACGTCCTTCATCTTTATGTATGCTCGAAACAGTCACCTGACGATAACCTACAACTGCTCCCGGCAAGAGACTCTCTGCAATTGGCGATTCCTGATAAAGTTCTATCGGATCGTTTGGAGGCCATTTACTACCACTGGTTGCATAATACCTCGCAGGCATCCTGAACGGATTTTCATCTCCACCGATTAGCGGCTCATAACTCGCAACACCGCTGCTTATTTTGCCATACCCTGTCTCTTCTATCGTATAATCATAGTTTTTGCCATAGGTAGCCTGAGATGCGTTACCACCTGCTAATTGATTCCAGCTATCGTAAAACACCAGCGATTTCACACGGTGTCCGCCTCCAACCTTATCCAATCCCGGCGATTGCAACCTGATATAAGACTTTGCCTTATCCATATCTTTTGCCCTGCTGTCAACAAGTAGCTTGTTAATCGGGTTTTTATTAAACTCAACCATGTCTGTAAAAGACTGTTTCAGACCTGCCAGGATATTTTTAAGTGCTCCCATATCAGGGTCGCTCCCCGGATAAAGTATATGTGGAAGATTATACCTTGCTAAGTTCAATGTGGTATATACCATCGGACTCACTTTTGCGCCACCACCTTCCGGTATGACCGACTTGACTTTGACGTAACCATAGTCTGAGTTCGGATCATCATTACAGTAGGATATATTCTCAACATCTGCATAGCCTTTGATCTGCTCGAACTGATTATTCGGCATCCTTACACTGAAGTTGAAATAAACCTCATTGGCATCTTTGAGATAATTCTGTCTAAAAGACTGAGATGACAATTCTTTATTCTTACGCCTTTTAAAATAGATATAAAGGCTTGGTGAGTTCTTATCAAAGTATAGTTGCTGACCGCCACTATATGCTATTGTGTTGCCAACACCTTCTACCTTAAACATCTCCATCGCTTTCTTATCCTGCACATAAGCATAGTCGTCTGCTTCGTAATTGACTTCTATCACACCACCTGAAGGCAATGTTATACGCTGAAGGCTCCATGCAGCAGCATACTTATCATTGTTAGGATCGTTCTGGTCAACAAAAGGATATTCATAATTCGGCAATGAACTGTTATTAGGCTTGTAATTACCCCATCTGTCTTTCTCTGCTACATTGTATGACGGATTTTTAACCGGGTCTCCTAAATCATATTCAAACTGGTATGGGCTCAACATACTTTTTTGCGAATTACCATACTTGAAGTATATCTTTTTAAGCGTCAGCTTACCGGTTCCGTTATCCGCATTCGGCAATCCTTGACACAGCTCATTGGTATAAATAAAATAAACTGTCTTAATTGGAACCGCACTCGCGCCATTTATAAAACGATCATGCTTATTAAACAACACAATCGAATCCAACTGATAACTATTCCCTTTGACGGTTGCATTCGTGCTGTAGGGCGTTTCACTGATACCATCCAAAACACCTTTACCATCTTTACGGGCAGAGGTATAAAACTCAGCCACGAAGTTTTTAGACTCAATTGAATGTAAAAACCATTGTTCTCGTGAACCGATTACATAACTGGCTTTATCATCTTTGGTATCACTCGTAAATCCGGGATTGTATTGCGCCAATCCATCTTCAATCGGCGCTCTCCAACGATAATCGCCTTCTTTTTTACTGTAGTTGAACTTGGTATACGCACCGGGATCATCATCTGACGGCCCATTACCTGTTAAATCAGCATAATCAGCAGAAAGCACAGAAGTCAATAGATAACTATGTGCAAATGCTGGTGTTATGGTACTGCTGAAATAATTATCCTGGCCTTTACTATTACCCAGCCCATCATCTGTACCTTTCTGATAAGCCACAAGTCCCTTTGTTGTATTTGAACTTGGTGATGGCTTTTCAATGCTAAAACTTACTTCTTTCTGGATATTGTTCATAGCAGCTATACCGTAGATATATCGCCTACCATCGTTTTGTACTTGTACAAATTCTGATATGTGGTGTTCCTTTGCTTTGTTTGCCGCATTATTTCCTGTATAACGAGCCGTCTTTGACGGATTAACGGGGCCGCTTGCAAATCCACTTGTCTGATAACTTGGGATAGAATCACCGGTAGTTGCTACTCCCGGAATAGATGCTTCTTTGGCATCAAAATAATAAAGCAGGTTACTACGCGCATCTCTTTGTGTCGCAGATCCTGATTTAGTGAGTGGCAGACTTTTGATACGACCGCCACTGATAGGGCTCGCTCCTCCTAAATCTGTATAATACTGATTGTTGATGGCTGTCAGGTCACCACCTTGTTTGAAATATACATTCTCATACACGTTACCAATACCTTTATTGGTAAATGGTGCTTTGTATTGATTCCATGGACCTGAACTGATATCGGTTGCAGAATAAGCCGCATCTCCACCTGCACCGAACAACCAACCAATGGATGCTTCCGCCTGACCTGAATGGCTCTTGGTACTGCTCTTGGTAACCGGGTCAAAGACACTGCCTATGTCATTTCTGAATGGCCTGAAAGAACCACCCGTTCCCTGACCGCTTACCGAATAAATATCATAGGTCATGTGTGCAGGCGGCAGGTATTGCATGGTAGGATTATACATACCGTCACGATCCCTGGTAAAGTCCATGATATCCTCATCCTGTGCATCTTGCGCATAGATATAACCATACGAACGACGCGAACCGTCCGGTTCATATTCCAATGTACTACCCATGGCATTGATATTGCCATACAGATTGCACCATGCAAACTCAACACCCACTTTTATACGTGCGTAGATGCTGGTCATCTTGCTGCTGTTCGTTATTACCGGTACGTAGTTCTTTACGCCTATCGGTATGGTCGTTCCCATGCCCGGCCCTTGCATACTTACATTACCTGCTCGTATATTACTGGATATGGAGAAGTTCATATCCTTGATACCCGAACGGGTATTATAACCATGTCCGAAGTTTACACCGACACCTGCAGCCACGTCTTTACTGATGGCCTGCGAAGTATTAAACTGAACGCCTGCATTATAGTCAATATCTGCGCCTGTCTGAGAACCTACCCCCAGATTGATACCCGCTGATACACACCTGAACAGGTTTACACCTGCCCCAAAAGAAAAGTCTGCACTCACCCCTCGATAGTTACTGATATTGATATTGGTACCGAGATTGGCAGATAAGCCAAGGATCGGATCGCCAACACCTACCAATTCACCGCCGCCGCCCATGCCTGCACGCAATACTTTTTCAGGCTTTATTTTAAGCGACTTCTTCAGTGAGTCTCCCTTAAAATCATCCGGTATGCCTCTGACCGTTCGATTAATCACACCCGGGTTAATAGACCATCCCAGCCCGCACCAACTAGCTTCCTGCTCCATTCCGACACCACCGTGATAGGAGATATTGACCGGATAACCCTCTACATCCAACAAGGGTATATTGTAATTAAAATCTCCGGTGAACATGTCTACCATGTCCGTTGTTCCAACAGGCTCAAACGCTTGTACTTCCGGCTGACTAGGGCCTGTGGTTAAAGCCAGCGCTATATTGGGAAATAATGTCTGGTAAAGGAGTGAACTCATCAGTACCCTTGCAACAAACTTTATTTTCTTACTGTATACCATAATATCTTTACTTGTAGGTAAGTTTTTTCAGTGGTTCAATATCTTTAATACGATAGGTAGCTTTTACGATCCCGTTATTGAATATTTTATCACGGTAGATAAGCTGAAAATCCTGTTCAGGATATTTAATTCCTTCCGGCAGCGCAAATCCAACTACCAGCGTCTCCTCCGGTGTCAGATTATAATTGGTCTCAAATGCATAACTGATAGGATGCAAGGTGCTTGCACCATATAGCATCGTGATATCAGCTGCAGCTTGCGACATCATGTACTGATAGCGTTGTTCATACTGCTCAACAGAGGTAACCTGGTATTTCAACGGACTTACCGACTTATCACTGCGACTGATCTTGATATTGAACCATACGGTACCTTCCAATTGACTCATCCGTGCATTATACTCCGTCTGCACTTTTACATGCTCTTTCTCCAGTATGTACGCAGCCGGTTTATATAACATGCTGTATTCCCAACCGGCAATACTGATATTTTTTTGACAACCACTTGACGGCTCATCCACATAAGCAACCAATGTCTGTCCGTCTTTAGGTGTACTCGCACAAGACGTAAGCACCAGTAAACCCATAACTATACCGATGCTACCTGTTACCTTCATATACTTTATTTGCATGGTTAATTACCTGATCGGTGATATCGTAATAATTATCATTATAGAGCACGCTACCCATACCATTGGCACCAATGATTAAATGATAACCTTTGTCTTTCCCGTAACCGTCAATGATAGGATTCAATCGTTTCCAAACAGCTTCATTAATAGCCTGATTTGAATTGGCATATTCATTATCTAACATGGCTTTCAGCTGTTCATAATTTTGAAGCAGATGCTCTGCAGGTACAGCACTATTTTTTGCTGCTTGTAGCTGCATGGAGATACTATCCAGCTTATGCTCATAGAATGACAAGCGCCCACCGGCTTCTGCTTCCATCTCTCTTTTCATCGTAAACGAATTGAATAATTTCACAGCGTCTACTACAGCAATTTTCTTTTGCGATTGCTGTGTTAAAAAATATACACTACCACTAGTTAGCAGACTGATCACTAACGCAGGCAACCATTGCCTTATACGAACCATCTTGTTTATTTTAGAAAATCAGGGTTGATATACTTAAAACTTATTTCATATTGTATTCCTGCCATATTGGTAAATAACAGTTTATAATCCTGCATATGACGCAGGCTATAGTCATCTGTAAAATTCAATACAGAACGATTATCGCCATATTCCAAAGCCCAGTTGCTTTTTTTCATTTTTACAGGTTGACCTGCTTTATTCAGCATTTGCATTTGAACGGTATCATACTTCAGTTCATCCAACACATATTTCAGTTTTAATTCACCTACTGCATATAACTGGCTATAACCTTTCTCCCTGCGGATGTCTATGAACGAAGTTTCCTTCGGTATGATTTTCAGCAGGCTGTCTTCGATAATAGTAAAACGCCATACTTCTGCCCCACCTAATAATAGTCCTTTGTAATAGGCATCAACTGTCCAGGCATATGGTTGAAACAATTCCAATGGTTTTGCTGTTACGGGATAAACAAGGGATGTACCGAATACATTTTTATCTTCAAATACAGGATTGTTACGTGTAATGGCATTTTCATTACGTTGTCCTTCATAAACCGGCACTACTCTCAATCGGTATTGCAACTGGCTGGCAAACGGATAGTTCACCACCCATGATAACATAGGATAATGCTCATATATCTTCGCATTATCCTCCGGGTCTATCAGATTGATCAGGAACAAGTCGTTGATGGTCTTATAACTACATTCTGTTGTGACATCCGTATTACCGACCTCCGGATTGGTTTGCTGCGGTATTACACTTACACAATATTCATAAGTACCTTGTGGGAGCTTTCCATAATCCATGAACAGCTCACGCATCGCATTATCGGAAAATGTCCAAACGGCACCTGAAACTGCTTCTTTATCAATGGTGTTATTACCGGGCATCAGCTTCAGGTCAAGGGTATAACGCGCCTGTAGGTTGCTTTGCTTATAACGGATACTGCCTTTGATCTTTACATCTGCCGTACTGTTACCGTGATTAAACACATCATAGTTAAACGCATTAGAAGGAGTTAATTCTACATCTTCTATTTTCGACAGATTAATGTTAATAACAGGGCTCTGACTGAATACGGAAAACGGATAGCTAAACAGCATGCAACAGCATAGTATCCTTAATCCTAAGCGGAATCTTGTTGTGCGCATATAATTAATACAATCTCTTTTTCTTGGTTAGTGTTGGTTGTTTTGTTTGTAGTCTGCAATTCATTCCGATTTGACCATACCAGATTTCTGTACTAGTGGCTTGGACATTCGCTCTGATAGAACTATACCTGCAAACTGTATAAAATGTTATCGGTAGTTTCATGAAACGATAGCGTATATTCAGATTGGTGGTTATTCTTTGTAGTCCATAATCGGCCACACCAATTTCCTCGCCTATACCGCAGGAAAGCTGCTTACCCAATTGCCTGCTGCCACCTATCGAAAAGAACACTACGTCCTGTTGTGACTTTAACCCACCGGCCATGTATACAGGCTGATTCGTCCAACCTGTTATAGCTTGCAAGGCATATTTTTTATCGTTTAAGTAATAACCGAGCTGAAGTGTACCGGACAAATAATCAACCGTATCCATTACACTCTGATTGCGATTATAGGTAAGCATGAAACGGTGATACATGGATTGTCTTCTGAACTGGTAGGTTGTTCTGGCTATCCAAACCGATCCGAATACCGGGCGCTGAGAAATATTGAGCGTATCATCGTTTCGCCTGAATGTGCTGAATGGTTTGTAGGAGATGTAAATATTGGGGTATTGTTTTGACTTGGTCTGTATGTTAAATCCCCATCTTCTGTTATACCCTGTTGAGTTGAACCCTTCCTGTTTCAATTGATCAAACTGGACGCCTATTTTCAGCATTGATTTGAAAAAACTATTTTCTGCCGATAAAGTGTAGTGCTCTATTCCTGCACGTGTATACGGTAAAGTATTATTTTCAAAAGATTTACCGATATGCTCCCATTGTCCTTTTATACGGATATCAGTTGACGGTAGCTCATACTCGGCAGCCGTTTTAAGGGCTGTATGTTTCCAATCAGGTTGGGAGCCATTATTTCTATAAGAAACCGCCGCTTCCGTTTCTAATAATAAGCCCTTCGTTATTTGCCCGCTTTGTGCCAGGCTAATAATATGTACCGGTTGTTGGAAATTGGGAACCGATACATCCGTTTTCAGGAAATTATTGTCATCCAGTATTTGCTTAGTCGGAGAATAGAGGTAATACATAAGGCTGGTTTGCTGCTTCAAAACAGGCTTCATATCTATCTTGAACAGATAAGAGTTGTATTTATCGACCGTTCCGGCTCGGGATATATATTCTGTCTTGCCGCCTGAAAAGCCGAATTTGAACAGGTCAAAATCATAACCTATGCTTAAGCCTTTCATAGTTTGTCCTGACAGCGTGTAATTGGATGCCTGTTCTTGTAACATGCCGGCATTCAATTTCGTTAACCCGGCTATGAAAGTTTTCACTTTAGTATCAGGCAGTATATTGGATGCCGCTTTCGCCAATGATTTATAAGAATAGTCATTGGTCGAGGTTGTATTCACAATACGGGAATAATTCATAGCAGAATCAAAGTATTGTGCGTGCTGATACTGTTCTAACAATGCCCGGGTTTTGCTGAGCTGCGCTTCTGTATGTTGTATCTGTTGATACTTGTGTTGTATATCTTCTTTATTGTTTTGGTAGAAACGTGCGGCATTGCTATCCGAGGTACTTAGTTTATCAACTGATCCATCACTTAATTTCAGGTCAGTATCCTTGATCCGATAGCTTGCATAGAATTGTTGTTTTTGAGTCAGTAATTGATTGGTGAGTGTTTGAATAGCAGCTTGTACCAAGCCAACTGTACCACTGCCTTTGGCTATCGTATACTCATACATACCCGTATAGGCAGAAGTAGATTTACGAAGGTTTTCCTTTTGCTTGTCTACATCATAGGACACACGGATAAAACTAGCTTTTGCTTTCCTGTGCTGATCTTGACTATTGTAATAGCCTTGTATTGCTATCGGAATATCTGCAACAGTAGCCCGCAGATCAGCTCTATATTCCTGGAAATTATTGTCTTGCAGCGAGCCCGGTTCCTGATTGGTACTGAAATTACCAATGATATCTATATTGGATGTTATGGTCTCCTCCTCCCTGTTCTTTGCGTCAATATTGCGGAATTGAGAACCAACCGAGGTAAACTGCGGCAGATCTGTTTGCATAAGTGAGGCAGGATTGCTTTTGAGTAGTTGCCTGCGGTTGACAGCAGATGCTTGCATGGAAGAAATATTCTGCTGTAGCAAATAACCCAAGAACCAGCTTTTATAATAGATAGCTGTATAGGTCATTCCGTCTCGCTGTACTACTTGTGTCTGTATACCTTTTATCTGCTTTGCCCGCCTGCGCGTATACTTTGTACTCTTTTGTATAAGGTCTAGTGATAGGCGCTTTGGTTGGTTTAATACATTTACCTTACTTGTTTTTCCGTCAAACAATTTGTTCAGCACACCAGAATGCGCAGGCATAGTGCTATCTGATTGCCATTCAAATGTTCCGCTATATTTTAGCACGCCAGTTTTTAATTCTTTGATAATAAGTTGAAACCTGTAATCCCCGACAGGTAGTTGGTTGTATTGTTTTACGGCTTCCAGCCAGACATAGTCTATATAGTTGGCTTTATCATTGCGTTCAATATTCAACACAGAGCGATCATTACCTGATTTAAGTTTATAGCGATCATACACAACATCATACACACATTCGAAACTGTCTTTTGTTATTATGTCCAGCTTTAATCTGATGGTATATCGAACATTATCAAAACCTTTGTGAAACAAAGCCTGATGTAAATACTGGTTCTCTTTATAGGGTGGATCTGCTGATACAATAACAGTACTGTCAGCTCTACTCGCACCGTAGCTGAAGTGGCAGACAAATAAAATTGCCAGCCATAAGATATGTCTGTACTGTTTGATCATTCCTATGCTAGGGTCTATAGGAATGTAATTGATATACTATGTCAGGCCTAATGGCTGTTAACCAATAAGCTAATCGTTAGTTTGTGTAGACGTGTCTAGCCCAACAAGTACATTAACTGTATAAATGCACTTGTCTATCAGACATCTGTTGTTTGTACCCGGAATTAGAATATCGGAGAAGAACTAAATTTCATTTTCTCATGGTCGCGCAAGCATTTTTCAATGCTGTCTTCATTCAATATTGCTAATAGTTTGTGTTTGTGGCGCAATTATACAAATAGTTTGTTAAAAAAATCTGTAGTCAAAATAGTTTTATTCTGTAGACTTTTTACTACATCCGTAAAAACCGCTTATACCGGCAATTACACCTGTTTTCACTTTTCAATTTCTGACAAATACAACAATTTAATAATGCCTGAACATTTTGCCTTAAGTGACTAAGTTTTTACAATTCTTTCAGCTGCTTGCTACAAAACTTATCGTATTTTCCAAGATCATATTTAAACTTTTATTACTTTAATTATCTTAGGAACGCCGTCATCTTTTCTGATATCCCTCACACCATTTCTAGTCAACCAAGCTTTAAATTGCTGCACATCATCCGCAATAAAATGAACAATCTGTCCATTTTTCAGCGAGATGATAAACGTATCAATACTGAATGAAAATGCTGAAAGTTCTTTGGCTTCATGGTCGAATTTGGGATAGCTACTTGTATTCATTATGTTATTATTGGTGATTATATAGCTTCATGATGGTTCTGCCTAAATCCTCCGGTGTACTGTTACCAATTAACATTGTATCGATTCCTGTTGAATTATAGTTATCAGCTATACTACATTTACTTGCGTCACTAAAAGAATAGCATAATATTTTTACAGTAGGAAATACTTCTTTTAATGCTAGTGCAATAGTATACCCTTCTTTCGCTATCAGGTTCATATTAATCAGACATATCTTACAGTTAGCATTACAGTCCTGCAATCTATCAGTCAAATCTGCTACAGTTAAAGTTTTAAGAACAACATCATAGTGCAGTTCTTTAAGCAGTAAGCTTAACCCTTCCCTGTATAGAAGCATATCATCTGCAATGGCAATAGCAGTGTTTTTCATAGGTAGCTGTGTAATAGCATTACAAAATTATATTTAAGGATCAACACTGCAACTCGCACTGACTTGTGCTTTACAACTTTTTATTTGTATTTTACAAGTGTCATATAATATTATACAACCATGTCAATACCAGATTTGAAGAAAATACACATAGGCAAGAATATCGAAAGAATCAGGGAAATAAAAGGCATTAAGCAGGAAACCCTTGCTAAGGAATTAGGTATATCCCAACAGGCCGTCAGCAAAATGGAACAGAGCGAAACAATAGACGAGGATAGGTTGGAACAAGTAGCAAAAGCACTAGGAGTTACAAAAGAAATTATTCAGAACTATACCGAAGAAGCGGTCATTTTCAATATCCAGACCATGAATGACCATTCTTCAGCTAACTATCAATATAATTTTAACCCACTGGACAAGGTAGTTGAGTTGTACGAAAAACTACTGAAAGAAAAAGATGAGATAATAGAAATATACAAAAAACAACAAAAAGGATGATAACTCATTTATCAAATGAGTCCTTTTGCTCAATACTGAACTTTATCTTTTGAACATCTAAAGTAAACATAGTTTATACTATTTCTATCACTAATAAATGTGTTTACAAATTTGACATTTCATCAATTACGCCAGAAGAAAACCTGAATCAATTTAATCATCTTAACTATTTGTGTCCATGACAAGGTAGTTTCTTAATAGCAAGTCTATTTACTACTTTCATTTGAGGATAGTAGAATACCTAATAGCCTTGTATTATGCGAGTCATCCCTTATATCAGACTTGTGATAGCCTGTCTAATACTAGGTTATATATTTGCATACTTATAGCAAACTAAAAGGAAGGGGATAACCTTTTTGTAGCTTCCTTTCTTTTTATGGTTACACATTCAATCTAAAAATGACAATTGCATTATGTAGTTTCTTTGTAGAATTCTAACCATCTAACTATACATCGGGAACTTACATCTGCTATCAAATAAGCGACTTTTGTTAATACCGTATCGCAAGGATGATACATTGAAAGCACTTTTTCATACATATTCCAATAGTTACGTCTATCAGACATTAATCCATATAGGACAATGGAATAGTATTTCTTTTATTACCTATTTCGTAATAGGACAATTGTTACGTGTGTTGCCATAGTTAGTGCCTTTTAGCTTATAAAGTTTCCCAGATATTTGTAACAAGCTCTACCAAAAGGTTGGATTTGTAATTGTTTGCATTACAACATGCTGCTACAGTTCAAACGGACACTTTATTATATGTATTATAATAGGGGATTTGCGTAACAAACCATCCCAAATCTGTAATGGTTTTTATTACGGTATGTAACGCTGCGGCTTACTATTATATCATGTACGTTTATGGCTCTCCCAATATGGAAGTAATTCTCCTCACTTCTACCTCGGTAAAGTATTTGCGGTACGATAACAATTGTAATAATGCAGAACCTACAGGCTTCTCTTTCAATAACCTTCTGAAATTTTGGCTAGCTGCCTTGGGGGTGTTATCCGGAAAATATAGCAGCGCTAGTTCCTTGCGTGAATATGATTTCAACTCAAACATGATAGGTGTTTCCACAAAAATATCAGCTAGCCTCTTTCAATGGTTGGATTGTCTAATATATTAGACAGTTTTTTTTTGCACATCGGTTTTCCAACTCTAAAATTATGTTAAAGGGCGTCATTGCCTAACATAGACTAGCAAAGAGCTTCAACCAAATTGTGATTGGTTCTAAGTTTGTTCCCTCAATTACTTCTTCCTACATCGTTTTAGGTCTTTAGGCATCAATATCTGCCTTTTGATCATTTTGCAGGAATTGGTAGTTACCTAATACTCTAAATAACATACAATGGTACAGCAAAACACAACGAATAATGCAAGCTCACATTTTGAACTAAAATCGTATTCGCGCAAGGAATTGGCACAGATGTATTTTCCTGACAGCTCAGCTGATAACGCGGCACAGAATTTCAGACGATGGCTAAAATTACATACTGACCGCCAACAGTTTCTAAATAGCATTCATAGAAAACGCTATCTGCTAAAATCTGAAGTAAGTATGATTGTTGAATTATTAGGGGAGCCATAACATGATTTACTATACATCAAGCATTCATATAGTATTCACCTACAAAAAATCTCACAAACAATTTTCAACCTATGAATAGAACAATCAAAGTGCCACTTGCAGCACTCCCTGTTATTGCAGACATAATCATCGACAATGACATACAGCACGAAATTATCGCTTCAAATTATGCAGACCCATCTGTTACACTGGATATTACATACGATAAATCTGAACGTTCTGTCATTCATAAGATTCATGACAGTATAGATGACTATTTAGAAGAAATGCCGGCTAAATTACGCACACATTCAACAGTTAGGGAAATTCATCAGCATGATAAGGCGTAATTGTTATCTGAAAAAAAAACTTTTGTTTTCATACTTTATATCGTCCGTCTATAGGCATACACTTAACGTGAGTAAATATTAACCTTTATTGACAATTCAAATGTGTGATTCTTAAGAAAAAGTACTGTTCACATCCTTAATCAGACAAAAAGTCTACAGTCAATATAATAGTCCTGAAAAAGTTACACCCGGTTTTTCTCGTAATCCAGAAAAAGTCAATACTTAAAATTGGCAGTTTGATTGGATATTATATTTCACGAGGATCGCACCAGCATATTTCACAAAAATGCACCACTTAAAAGTAAAAAAATTATTTCTTCTTTGTTGGTTTAGCAGTAGAGTCGGCTATAGCCGACTCTACTGTTGTCAGTTCGGTAGTAGCCTCTCCATTTTTTTGATGTTCTTTTATCCGATAGCTGCTACCAGCAATCTTTAGTACGGTAGCATTGTTTACGATACGGTCAATAATAGTGTCAACTACAGTCTGTTTGCAAATAACGTTATACCACTTTTTACAGGTAGATGCGCAATGATAATAGTAGACTGTTTACCACGCCTGTCTTCGATTACATCCAGTAAGTAAGCTCTGCCTGGGGCTGGTCAAAGGGTTGTAGGCCGAAGTCATCGAGTATCAGTAAGCCCTTCCATTCTATTTTGGGTAATTCCTTATTATAAGAGCCGTCAGCTTTCGCCATTTTCAGTTGTACGAACAGTCTGGTAGTATTGGCATAGATCACCTTGAAGCCTAAATATCAATCCACTTGGTGCTGACGATTTACACAATTAGCAATACCTTACTTTTAAACATTAGGCGACTTCTTGATTTATTAAACCGATGAAATAAAACCTCACGAAAAACATAAAAACAACATTATATATAATGACAATGATAAAAGCACGGGGTGACTGGGGCTTTTATATAAGACGGTTTATCAATAATGGTAGAAAAATTTCATCTTCGTTCTCCTCTAATTTTTCGCTAATCCTGCAATCAATATTTATAAGATACGTATTATCGGCAAAATTTACAGCTTGCCTGTAGCCTGGGTTTCGAGGTAATAGCTTCTGAAATGCTTGATCAGGTATTTTATTTTTAAATTGTTCAAATACCTCCATGCCAAAATCAAATGTTACTACATAGCTTGTATCATCTTCTTTGATACCTCCAGATAAAGAAAACATATCAGGGTCTAATTGCCCTATGTGACTAATTGGAACATTAGGAAAAATTAAATTTTCAAATTTATCAAACCCCAAGCGCTTTAGGTGTAAGCCTAAATCTTTGGATAGCTTAAACGGGCTATTTACAAATACGTTTTCCGGTGCTAAATATTTTTTAAGTGAGTCCCAATAAAGTGGAATGGCGCGTACCGGAAAATGCAAGATAGGGTCAATTTTTCCTATATTATATAGAACAAACTCTTTGCCGTTACATAAAGCAAAATAATTTACTCGCACTTCACTATGTATGGCATAAGAATATGCTTGCTCAACATGGGATGACTTTATTATAGATTCCGAAGGCGACTTTGCATCTAATATCCAAGCAGGCGTACCGTTAACTTCAAATAAATAGTCCGGAATAATATAAATCTCCTTTCGCTTTGAACCAATGGAGACAAACGGATGCAATAGCTGTCTGCTCCTGATAATCTGATAAGGTTTATTAGCATTATACCCTAACCCTTTAATGATTGGAAGGATTACTTCCTCCCTAACGGAATCTTCTTTAAACTCTATATTTTCAACCAAATCAAAATCAAATCCCTCCAAAATATTAAATAATTTTTCTTCTCTCATAGGACATTTACTAAGTTACGCTTCATAGATATGCCCTATTTGTGGTTGACCCTTATCCTTTCGCACAATAGTAGGTTTTATCCAAATCAATTTAGTTTGTGCCAATCCACTGCCATAGGGCTGATTGCGCCAATGCCCTCTTCTCCAATGTGTGTCTAACTCTATATTTCCATATTCAGCTTTAAACTGCTCTATTAACTTATTACCGCAGAAGTGAATTTTAGAATAAGGGAAGCGTTTTAGCTTATCCAGTAGTTTATTAACGGCTTGTGACTTTTTTGTTTTCGATAGCTGTTTTAATATCTCATATACATCCGGATTCGTAGCTCCAACTTCAATGTCGTTATCTACAGAATTTAGATAGCAGATACAATTGACAATCAACTTCAAGGCTTTATCCATTAAAACATACTCCTCCCATTCTGATTCATAACACTTTTCCTTTTGTTTTGTCAAGGCGTGTAATTTTTCATATTCGAGTTCCCCAGGGCTTCCGTCAGCTTCCCAAATATCATAAAAGCAGACAGTTGATTCATTAAAGGTAGTATCAAGTGAATGAGTTGTGCCCATATCTGAGTGCCACTTCCCGAAATCAAGACTATATTGAACAACTGGAAATCTAAAATCCCTAGCAATAGAAACCTTCTCTCGAAAATTATCTTTGGGATCGACGAAGGTTAAGGTAATATCTATTGAGTATTCAGTCCTCATTGATACAAATGCCCCGTCCAATAAATACGTTTTTTCTAAATCCTGAAGTCTATATTGGATGCCGTGTTTGTACTCTAAGCTTTCGATGGGAAATTGTATTTCTTTAAGCGGCTCAAAGCTTAAATAAATGCAATCATATGGCAGCTTAATATCCCTGAGGCGGATATTGCCGACTTCAGTATTTTTTAATAGGTCGGCGAGGAATGGTGCAATATTAAAAATGTTTCGTCCGCTATGATAAAAATCCAGCATTTGCTTAGAAATCAAGGTTTCCTCTTCAAGCCGAGGGTGGTTTTTAAAAGCTGTTTTAGCCTTTGATTGCCAGTGCGCCCAACGTTGCCATGCCGGAGTTTGCATTTTCCTTAACTGGTAGTCAGCAAATTCCTTCTGCTCTTCCTTGGTAGGATTAGCGGGTAGAATAAATTTATCTCTATCTAAAATGGATAAAATTTCATCTCTTTCATCTAGGAGTTCATCTGACAAATATGCGCCTTCATGCCATTCCTGAACCGGCTGCCTAACAAAAGCGCGTAAATCATGGTAAGTATCTATTATTCCAAAGTCAGCATTGAAAAATTGTCTTAACAACCTTTGAAAAGAAGACCTATTACCCGCATAACGTTCCGGGAAGTATTTATAACTGTCTGTAGACATAATAAAAAATTAGTTCATTCCCTCCAGGGTATCATACAAATCATACTCATGAACTATTACAATGTTCAATCCCTTTTTTCGATGTTTCATAGCTTCCTCAATTTTTCGCCCATAGCAGGTAAAAGCCCAACAGCTATTTTTCTCATCGCATACAACAAGATAATTGAGTTTTGAACTAACGTTATCCGTTACGATACCGCCATATAGCTCTATTTTTTCAGCTATTTCCCGCCGCTTATATTTTTTTGAAAGACCTGTTATGCAAAAAGTATTTTCCTGAATTTTTATTGAGGGGTCAATCTGATAAAAGCCGGTTTTTAAAGCCGCAATAAATTCAGTATTTGCTTGTTCAGAGTCGCTGGAAATTGCTTTGCAAAAACTAAGTAAAGACTCATGCTCCTCAGCGGTAACTACGCGATCTTGTAGGATACTAGTCAATAAGCTATAAAGTTCATCATAAGGCCATGTGTTTTTCAGGTAATCATTTTCCTCCAGCCAGTTATCCAAATATTGCAGTTCTTCGGCGTTGATTTCATTGTCGATCGAAATCCCCTTCACTATACCTATTAACTGCTGAACACCTGCCGTTAATGCAGTATAATACCCTGACTTATCAATATACTGGTAACAGAACCAAGTAATGTTATCTATTTCTTCATGCGTTAAAATATTGTCTGAAAGCGCAACCCTCAGCAGCGAAATGACCTCCTTATAAGGTTGTTTGTTTTCCTGTTTTGCCTGTGCGGAAACCCACGCTAATAGAGCATGTTTTTCTGAGTCGTTAATTACATTATCACTTTTAACTCCATTCAGTATGCCCACGAGTACTTGTAAGTTTTTTTCAATGACACCAGGGTTTGAAAATTGCCAATATGCTTTATTATCAAAGTCGTCAAATTTTGCTGTATCCATAGTATAGATTGTTAATAAATTTTGCCTAAGACCAAATATAAAGCCTTTATTATTTTTTATTGGCATTTCAAATGGTTCGTGTATTAGACACCCTTTCATTTGCCCCATTTCCCACGTCTGATTATTGTAGGAACAAGCCATAATACAACCATTATCGGCTTTTGAGATGGACATTATCTTCATTATGAACACTAAATTTCGTTCAAGCTTGACCACCATTTCGATTGATTATCAACATGAATAGTGGTCAATTCTGACGATAAATGAGTACTCTGGGACTGTGAGATTTTCCACCAATAGCTTTATTACAAAAAATACGCTTTCTGTACATTTACTATCCGAAGCAACAAATCGGCAACTCTTAAAAAACTATAAAACGCTATGAGTTATTTATTCACGCAGGTATTCCCTGCATTACATACTCTGAAAATACTAGGCAATACAAATACCTTTAAGAACTGGTTATATAACGAATATGCAATTGAAAATAATCAACAAATATTCGACGGATATGTATTTGCTATTGGTTGTTGCCTGAATACGTTAGCAGATGGTCTGGCAAATGACTATCAACTTCAGATTGAAAATGATTTTTTATTGGAGCGGGCTCTACATCAAGCATTACCCTTGTATAAAATTGAAAACAGTTGCGAGAAAACTGTTTTGCTAAAATGGATAAATCCGTATATAAAAGTCATACTGCAGTCAAAATCATATGTAGAACTTTCAAAAGCATTGGATTGTTTTCAAAGCAAAATAATTTACAGGCTTGACCAACTATACGCAGAAAAAATAACCATCAATCCAAAAGCCGGAGTCTCCAAGGAAATTGCCACTAAACTGAGTTTAGTCAATTTTGTTCATACCTATATGGTTCAAATAAACAATAATGGACCTATAGCAAATTTTCTTAACCCGCTTTTTCCTAAATGGTTAAATAAGGAAAGAGGACAACATTGTTTTGAAGGATATAAATACGCCTTACAGTTTGTTTGGTATAAATTATTGGGCAGAAAAAGCTATAATAGTACATCGTTAACAAAAATGCATCTTGCAGATTCGTGGAGAGCATACAAGTATATCGAAAATACTGAAGCACAAGAGACAATCATTCCCGACCGAAGATTTATTATTGAAGAACAAAATTGCCTGGATAGTTATTTCTGGCGTATTAAAAATGAAATCACAGATAAGCTTGAAGTAAAGCATGGTCAGATATTGCATACAATGGACACTTGTTTTAGGTTCAACTCTCGTCAATACAGTAAGAGAAAATACTTTTCAGACCTTTTGACTCGGATAACACCTGACAAACCATCCCACCTTTCCTTTGATGACAAGATACAAGAAGCGCTGTACTGGTATCCTTTTGAAATAATTGATGGCGAAAACACCCCTACTCATTTAGGTATCCCTTCTTTCAATACCATGCTTGCAGGAACTGTTACGTTAAGAAACAATGGAAAGTCTGCTTTCCCGAACACAATCGTCGTAAAGTTCACACATCCCCTACCTGGAAAAGAAAATAAAAACGACTACAGTTATGGTATCCTGATTGATTCAAAGTCTGCTGCAGGACATTATTATTGTGGCTGGGTCATTTACCAAAATGTATGTGGCGACTATTCCGGATTCTCTGGTATGGAATATAAAGAAACTGAAAAATTAATACAGAAATACAGCAGGCAAGGAAATATAGAACTTCGTGAATTACATATTCCTTTAGATAAATTTAAAGAGTTTACAGAAAAAAAAGTCAATAACAAGGCGCATACTAATTCATTTACATATAATAAGGAAGTCAATGATATAATTCAGAAATCAAGAGCGTATTGCTTTGAACTTTTTACTTATTACCTCCATTCGCAGCATTATAAAAACAAGTTTGACACCGTATCGCTCAATGCAGATAAAAAAAGTCCAACTGGCGAAAGAGATGTCGTATTGCAAAGCAAAACTGAAGTGTTGCTTATTGAATGCAAACTAAACCCCAATAATTATGATCTGAGAAAAGAAATAAAAAAGATAAAGAATAAGCTGAGTGAATATAAACAACCAAAAAAATCTTGCGCAATATGGTGCTGGCATGAAGTATCTACACAAAACGAAAGTTTACTGAAGGAAAATAATATCACCTATGTAGTTGTAAGTGTGCCCAGTGAAGTTCCCGTTCTTAAGGGGGTAAGTTTAAAACAATTACGGTTTATAATGAGTGATCAGGCTTATTGAATGAATTTCGGCATAGTTCATCCTAAAAACGATCCCAACTTGAAATAGCAGTCGTTTGTTCAGTCTGTGCTGATTGACAATATTGTACAAAATTATTATTGATTACGACTTATGTACAATGCACACTTCTAAGAAGGTTCCCAAGATGACTAACAGTATAACGTAGAGATAGCTTAACATCTTGTAAATACATAAAAAAACAATAGATTGCTTTTTCTTAAATCTTAACACTATATGATAACCGGAGATTATGTCCGTTGCACCACTGAAAATTGTGGACACAAATACAAAATCAGATTCAATGTAGGAAACACCTTCCCACAAAAGGGTACATTTAAATGTAAAACATGCGGCAATAACCTTACTTATGGATGGGACAAACAACACAAAAAAATATATAATGGCATTGAAATAATCGAACCTGATGATACTGCTGGTATTCAAAATCTCCATCCTGAACTTCCAATTGACCCGCTTCGGGAGTCAGATCCATACTATTTTCCCTCGCCTGATTTTATAATGCAGTTTAACAAAGCGAAAGGTGCTGATTTTACAGGGTTCAGGCAAGGCCAAAGAAGCATGACCAACTTTAAAACCAAACTTGATGATGTAGAACCAAAACTAAAGTACCTAAAGGAAAAAAGATGGGCATTACTTGAAGCAGAATATGGTAAAAACACTACAGTCACAGAAAAGAAAGTACTGAAAGATGTGATGGGCGTTGGGAGACTGTTCATTGAAGGTAAATGGGATATAATGTACCGTGATGGATTATCTCAAATAGAACAGGCAAAAAGAGCCCCTAATTTTCCTTTCTTGAAGCAATATTTAGAAAGTAGAAAAGAGGATCTCTTTATCGTGAAATTAAACACTGTAATTCAATTATACCAGAAACACTATCACGAACTTTTGCCGACTCTGCTGAGTCAAAAATTTGATTTGCCGGCAAATGGAAATTCCTCGTCTGCAGACTGGGAAAAAATAGAAATGGCATACGGCGGTCTTTATGAAATTTTAGGTGATCTTATGGTGGTTCCGTCTGCTGTAAATAATCTAATCGTCAGAGGTGATTACAATCAATTTCAAACAGCAGGATTCGATATAGCCAAATATGTTCTGACGGACAAGGCTAACCGTTCTGCCAATTTTGTTTCGAATGTAAAACTTAAGTGGCTTGAAGACTTTTATGAGGCAGGTATCAGAAATGCGACATACCATAAAGCAAGCGAGGCCGAAAATGATGACCAGGTGATTGTCTTAAAAACGGGAAAGGGCGGCCAAACTGAAAAAAGAATTTCATTGATTGAATATGTTTCTTACTGCAATGAAATGTTTGCCCGCTGTATGATATTATTCAACTATCTATATAAACTCCTTTTTTAATTCTGTAGTGAAATATTCTACCATGATACATTCCATTATACATTGGGATGTGTCGTACGATTTACTACATCTCCTATTCAAGAAAAAGCAGGTATTCTTACCCTAAATGCTTTTTCACAAAATCATTAGCTTGATTAAGCTTTATATCACGAAGCTTGGACACTTTCTCAAACTCATTTTTTAAATCCTCAGCCGGGTTCCAATCATTGTAAGTTTTCTTTTTTATGCTGTATTTTTCGCACAGATCTCCCGATAGATGATAGGCTATCAATCCAAATTGGGAGTAATGAAATTTACGTTCTATAAACCAATCTTCATAATCTGGGGGCACGGATATAGTCTCGCTGGCCTTAATTAACCTTTCACCACCTTCAACCTCAGACGGAAAGGACAGAATTTTGTACATCAACTCGTGATCAATACTCTTCCAATCTACATCATCTGGAAAAACTGGCACACCTGGTGCTTTTACTTGAGGAGATAAACAGCCGTCCGATGTACGCTGTCCAAAGGACAGCCCATCATCTTTGACCACTTCAGTACAGTCTTCCAAATATTTATCGAGAATGCAGGCAATACGAATAGCGAGATATCGGGCACTTTTCTTTTCAGCTTGTTTATTGGTCCAAAACACCTGAAACCAGGAAATTGCAGCTCCTATTATGACTCCAATTAAACCATATACAGCTTCCATTTATAATCATTTTAGAGGTATCACTATTTCAAACAGCAAGGGGCACAAATTAAGCGACTCCTGCTGTTTATATTTTTTACTCAATAGTAATAACATTTTCTTTTCCAAACCATGCTTCAGCCCTTGTTATTACTTGTGCATCTGGATTATGAAAGAAAACTGCTAAATTTTCTTTAGCCCTTGTACAGCACACGTAAAATATTTTTTGAGTTCTGTCCAAAACACTTGGTGAGCCTTCGTTTAAGAAAAGATTACTGAAATTGTAATTATTCCAACCGCCATTATCAAGAATAACTAAGACATTATCAAATTCAGCACCTTTAGTTTTATGCTGTGTTGAAAACGGCGTTTGCCCTTCTAAATACTCGAATAGTTTCTGAAATTCACAGAATTTAACATCTTTTACACGATTAAACAGATACTCATTTTTAGTTTTAAACTCAACGAGCCTGTCATCAATCAGACAAATGTCTTTTTCATCAGCATCATTAATGACATCTTCGATTGTTTTATCTCCAACATTCACAAGATTTTCAATATTCTCTTTTAAAGTCCTTTTGCTTGCTAAACTTGTTATTTTAAAGCGATAGTCTGTGGCCCTAAGAAACTCATTATACTTTTTACTCTGATACAGCGAAATGCTGCTTTGAATTTTGAAAAGATGCTTAATAAGATTATCTCTCTTTGACCCCTTCTTACTTTCATCACCTTCCCCTTGCTTTTTGTCATCAATCAGAGCCTCTTTACTCAAATAGATTTTTCTTATTTCCGAAAACGGCTTATCCTTTAACTGATTATAAAGCTCTGCCTTTAAAGGGTCCGCTAAAATAATATCCTTCTTTAATTGCCTTTGTCTGTTTTTTAATTGAAACTTATCTACAACAATGTCAAAAGTATCATCTTCGCTGATTTCAATTTCTGGTCTATTATTTTTCTTATTGTATTTAATCTTTTCAATTATTTCAGACTTTAACCCAATAATGGGATCATCATCATAAATATCCATTAGGGATCTAAAGCCAGCTTTGCCTGCTATTAAATTATGAGTAAGGTTGAGCTCCTTGGTTTCTTTTGAATTATCGAAATCCCATCTGTAATTTTCTGCCAAGTACTTTTCAACTTTCTTAATATCTCCATCTGTAGAATGCAAGAACAATACACTGCCCTGTTTTACTGCTCCATTAATCATATTTGGCGCTTTGGGATCTATAGAGGGCTCTTGTATTATCCCATCAGTTCTAAGTTTATTGGCTAAGTCAATTACGAGTTGGGGATTTCTTCTGTTTTGTTTCTTCGGGATTTCATTTATAGAATCTGCTTTGTCTCCTTTGTATTCATCTAAATTCCCTATACCATCTTCATAAATTGATTGCATTGCATCGCCGAAAAAACCAATAACGTTTTTTCTTTCGCTTTTTTTGAAATGAGTAAGAAAAATATCAACAACATCTTTACTTGTATCCTGGTACTCATCAATAAAAATGAATTTGTATTTGTCTTTAACAATACTGCTTAGTTTAGGATACTTTTCGAATAAGTAATTAGCGACTATGAGCAATTCGTCATGAGAAATTATTCCGTCACGTAACCTTACAAATTCTTTGTACTGTATCCCATCTGGCAAAAGGTCAAAGTAAGTGTCAGGAATCGGGTACACTCCCTCAATCGAAATTTCATTAACTTCTTCATTGTTCGCCAACGAAATAATCGCTTCTTTAAGCTCCTTTTGAAAGTGTTTTATGTTATCCCACAAAAAGTCGTGTATCGTAGATACAGACAAATTCTTATGGTCTACTCTTTCTTCAATTTCCCTTACAGCTGCATTAGTGTATGTCATGCAAGCTACTTTTGCAGTTGGATTTTCGGCAATTACCTGACGAATTACGTTTACCAAAGAATAGGTCTTACCACTTCCTGCCCCACCACTTAAAAGAAAATTTTTTCCATTGTCAATTGATTGAAAAATCTCCTGTACTTCGGGCTCTAAACTTAATCTTCCTTCAACCATAACAAACCATTTTTGATATATGCCGGAATATTCCAATTACTGAAGTCCTTATCGCTGTGATATAAAATATCCAATGCAAAATGAGTCTTCTTTTTAATACACTCCCCTGCTAATTTATAAGCATCATTTGCAGCTTCATCAAATAACTTTTTATTCTGTAATCCTTGAAACTTATCCTTTTTATCATTTACAAACGCACGGTTAATATGAATGAATGCGTCCTCAAAACTCCTCGCATGATAAGCGTTTTCTTCTTGCTGATAGCATATACAAATATTGGACGTCCCAACAAGAATTGTTCGATTTGCAACAGGAAGTACCTTTAAGTCATCCCAAACGATGTCTTTTAAAAAATGATTGATTGCAGAGTTGCTTGTTTTCGTCCCTTCGTTTACCGGACAAGCCCCCCAGATATCTTGTCCCTTCTCATCTTGTTTTACAATTCTAATAGAATCAATATCTGTTAGTATCAAGGATTTAATGCCTAAAAAGTCAATAAACTTTTCAAAAATCTGAGAATATGCCCCAACTTCAATAATTGAAATGTTTTGAGATAATAGAGGAAGAAAAGCATCATCTTTTCCTTCTGCTTTTAGCCGATTTGCTTCTTCCAAATCTACTTTTCTCATAAAAGTTGGTATCAATATTCTTTCTGTATCACCTTCGATCAAAATGGCTTTATCTGCAAAGAAAACCTCTGCTCTGCTTATTGTTAAGTATTGCTTTAGAAATTGATATTGGCTTGGATCTGCATCATATAGCTTCCTCAAATCAGAAAGATTTTTGGCCATCACGTTATTTTTATCTTCCGATTTCAGATATTTAATATCGTCAAAATCGCTATCCGCAACAATATGGGAGGAATGCGTGGTAATGATATACTGTAGTGGTCTATTTATTCCGTCATCCCTTTTGATACCTTCTGCAAGTAATTTCTTTATGTTCTTGATAAAGACATATTGCATTTGAGGATGTGTATGCGCTTCGGGCTCTTCGATGATTAGCAAGTTGATATCTGCTGGCCTTTTGTCTTTGTCCCTTTTGAAATCCTGAACAAGAATTTCAATTTCAAAAATCATACTTATCAGGTTCATATAACCTAATCCGTTATAGTGTTCTGGCAATTTATGGTCGTCGTGGGTATAAACAACTGTTGTATTACCTTCAAGCAACTCCCTATGTTGCAATGTTGATATGATTGCTATATCGGTGTCATTAAGCTTAACACCCCCAAAATCCTGTACCTTTTTTATTACATCTTTAAATAAGTCTTTGTAAATATCACTTAATGTACTATCTGTCTCTGAGAGCTGATCTTTAAAATCTTCTGTTGCTTGGGTCTTGTCGTTACTATCTTCTTGCTTTTTATATAGACTTGAAGTTTGCTTTGACAAAGTATTTTCTTTCTCTTTATTGGTCACATCCCTTCTTGCACTTATATATTTGAAGCTGATAATGTCTTTGATACTGATTCCTTCACTTTCAAGATCAATAAAATTAGTTTCATTTATTTTCTCAGTTGTAGTATTATATTCAAACGACATCTTATGAATACGAAAATATACATCCAACTCCTGATTTAAAAAGTCTTTTAACTCTCTCGGTTTATATTCCTTTTTTTTATCAGTCTTTGCTCTTTCATTTGCAGCAAATGCAGTATAATCAACCCTTATTTTCAGAAAGTCTATATAATTTACTGTGTATTCGAAACCCAAAACAATCTTATTATTGTCGGGGTCTAAATCCATTAAAACTCTACTAACGTTAGACAAATCATCAGCTTCGCTATATTCTATGAAAATTTTCAGCTTTATTCCTTTTGGTGTGAATTCTGCAGGAATATCAGCAGACTTGATAAGACCCTCAAACTCATTCTTGAAATCAATATTAAAATCATCATAAGAAAATTTACTTTTTTCATTAAGGAATTTATCAAGAACTGAAAGTATCGAAGTCTTTCCCGTATTATTCTTCCCAATTACAAGCGATAATTCATCTTCGAGATCCATTGAAAAATCCTTCAGTAAACGGAAATTGTCAACTTCAATTTTAGTTATTTTCATAGCAACTATTTATAATATCTATTATTTTACATCATACCAAGCATCAATCATTTCTAAGTAGTTTTTGAAATTTTCGGCAAAGCGACTTAAAATGAAAGAAGACAGCCCTTTTCATGGTGATAAATATAAATACACTTTGGGGAATTACCCCAAATTAGAAAGGCAATTTCACTAATAAATGCATTGTGACTAGGCTTCAATTTGATATTTTTTCTGATTCGATCCGAGGAGTTGAAAAGGTAGTAATAAGTTGATTCAACTTGATTTGCAAGAGGCTAAATAAAAATGTTATTGATAATTTTATTTCAACAACAAACTAACTCCGCCAAAATATTAAATCTTTACAGCTATAGGTAGAAATTGTTAACAAGTGAATAAACGCGATTATAAAAAGTGAGTTCTTCGTCTACCCTACGGAACTACCTATTGCAATAAATAATTGAAGTTTAAAAAAGAATTGCCCTAAAGAGAACTAATCAGAACTATACAGAACTGCTATTTGGTGCGGATAAGAGGAATTAATCTTTTTATTTATACTATTGAATATTAAGGCTTTTATCAAATCCTAAAATATCAATCACCTCAAAAATCCCCGCAATTTATCAAGCAAAAAAATCCATTAGAGCAACTCTACCGGATTTTATAATATTCCTTTTTGCCTGTCTATGCAAGAACAAATAGCTATCAAAAATGCTATTGATAATTATCCCATCTGTTGGCTGTCAACTCTAGTTCTTTACCGTCATCAAACCCCTCAATTTCATCATCATAATCTTCTTTGTAGATTATTTTATATGAGTGGAAAATGGCTTTCGTTATATATCTCGATGCTGCTACAACTGCGTATGTTACTCATGACACGGAACCTTGCTATTCTATTAAATAAAGTATATTATCAATTCCCTAACAGCAAATGAAATTAGGCGGGCTTTTCATCAAAATAGTCTTCTACATCTCCCTCGATAGTACCAACTTTCAAAGGGTCAGAAATTAGAATGGTACGATGTTTAGGTTCAATATCTACAGCTATATTTAAAACCAATTCACCCGACTTTTTAAAATCGCGCGAAATCAGTTTCCATTCAATAGTAACAGTTGTTTGTTTAGCGAGCGGTTTTAGGTAGAAGGTGTCTGATAGATACACATCATCACTCACAAGAGTTTTATCCTCGGGAACAACATCCCCCTTGCTATTATCAGTGTTAATACTTATGTCACGATACCTTGCAACGTAAGGCCTAATAGCGGCTATCCCCGTCCTTTCTGTATTGCTTCGAGAAATATCGCTAATATCGCCTTTAAAGGTTAATTGCAGCTTATAGTCTTCTATTGTTCCACTCCCAGTGTTTGTAATTTTGAGTGCAAAAGGCACATAACTTAGATTAGTAATTTCCCTACTAAGCAAATCCCTAGAAACCATCTGAATCTGTGCGACCTGTTGGGTCATTTGAAGTACACTAGTAAGATGAGGGTCGCCAATTAATGATAAACCGTCTGGTAATATTTTCATCGCGTACCTGACATATTCTTTCTTAAACTTTGCTAGTAGGTTTGCAGCTGTACTACCGTCATCAAATGTTACATTGACATCATAGACAGTTTTGTAATTTTGACTTTTAACGTACCAATTTTGTGTATTGGGATTCTCATCAATTTTCTCCACTATGTCTTCCCAGGCATATATATGTACTTCAAAAAGGCCGTTTAGTATATTTTGTTGATTTTTTTCGCGAACAAATTCTTCAATTGCTGCATCTTTATTTGCCGTTGTAGCCAAATAGAATTTCTTCAGCCTAGGCTTGAATTGTTTAGCTTTTTCTATTTCAGCTTCAATCTCTTTCTTGGAAAATTGGCTATTCAAATTCTCGTCTTTTCCTTTGCATTGTATGCCGTAATAGTGGGCAGTATCCCATGAAGGAGTACCATATACATCAACGCCGTGTTGTTTTTGTCCAGTACGCCCATTCTTCTTTATTTCAGGGCAGGCCCATATCTCACCCCAAAGCTTTAGGCAAAGCGTTTCAAAGTCTTGCCAATTTGAAGGTTTTCTTAAGGATAGTGGTGCTTTCATCACACAAAATTATTAGTTTTCTATATAATAGGAAATTTAAAGCCAGCTTGCAAATCGCTAGCAGGTCAAAACTCCTTCTATTTTTATACATATTAGCTTCGTAACTTAGCTATACTTAATCGTTAAATTAGGTTTAAGGATGGAGGCTATCGTGCAAGCGTTCATTTCGCTGCTACCTTCACTTGTAATAACCAAAGAGAAGCTCAATCTTTTTATGATGAACTACTAGCTGGATTTGAACGCCGTGGTGCTATCATAACAATGAAAAACTGTTTTAGAATTGATGATGACCCTGTACTCAAACAGAACTATTATCAATTTCACCAGTTTTATTTGCAAAGTGCTAAAGCACATATACAAATTGAACAGTTTCTTTTATCAAATCCAGACCAAGATAAATCGCTTATTGAAAACATGACAGATAAGTTTTTTTAACGGTGAAGATTCTACAGCCTTTATTGGGAGAAGATATAATATTCCAGTGAGAGTTTTAGATGAAGAAACACGTAATCCAATTACGGATGAACTTTATTATTTTTCAGTTGAACATTTAATACCTAAACGATAATGAGTGATAAAGAATTTGAAAGACAGATTGAAAATAATCTAATTAGGGATATTGCCGAGTTTAATAATAGTCCAGAATACACTGAAATTAGGCAGCTATATAAGGCAAATTACAGCAGAATTAAAAGTTACATAGAAAAATCAAATCCCAAATTGGCTGTTGAAGATATTGCAATGTTAAATCCTTCGCTGAACTCACTGATAGTGGAAAACATACTTCTATTGAAAGAAATAAATAAGGCCATCGTTAGTGGTAAGCTGCCTTTAGAGAGTATTGTATAGAAATATGCCTTTATGCACTAATTACAGTCGCCAAAACTTCTTCTACATTTTTATGAATAACGTTCGTACCCTATCATTGTCCTTATGTCAGTATGTCTATACTATTTCTGTAGCATTTGAAGGATGTCGTATTGCCAAAGTGACGTCCACATTCTTAGCGTATGTTATTGAAAAAGGAAAAGGAAATAATATTCGAGTGCAATTTATACCCCATTTTCTACCCTTAGTTAAGTGGTCTGTGCATAAATATACCACTGTATCTTCTTCTAATCAAAACCTTAAAGTCGTCTATTGAAGTGATTGCGTCTAAATCTGGTCTATTCAATACAACAATCCGAAACCCTTCGGCTAGAGCAGATTTAATAATTTCAACAGCACCATCCCCTCTTTGACCATTAAGAAAGTCGCCAGTTACACCATGAGCGGCGATAAAAATTCCTGTCTTTAACGTGCGTCTCCTCAGTTTAGCAATAAAATTATCGAGAACTTTTGCCCCGGCAGGGGCCGACCAATTTTTGCATTCTACTAAAATTGTATGTTCAAAAGGCTGAAGAATCACTTCAAGTTTTGCATTCCATAAAACAATGTCAATTTCTTCAGCAGCCATATCCACATCACTACCCTCAATAATTACACCATCAAGCTCGCCAAAAAGATAGCGACAAACCGCTTCAAAAGTATCACCTTTATCCTTAGCAGTAACGGCGACATCTACAGCAGCTAACAACCCTTGATATGTAGCTAAATCAAACACTAAGAAATGAAAAGATTGCGGTAAGATTTAATAATTGCTTTAAGCAAATCCTGAGGATGATTAATTTCTTCAAGAATTGACTTATCTAATAAAATAATTGAAACCCCTCCTTGATGCTTAAGAGATTCTAAAAGTTGATATGTTCCACTATTGGCCTCGGCTGTTGTAATAAGAATAAATGATTGGAACCCTTGAAGCTTTGCTTTTGTAACTAATGAATAAATATCATTGTTATTAATTCGATTACTAGCCTTGACTTCAATTGGGATAGGGTTACCAAGTCGTTCCAAATCTGCATTACCATTCATATTCCATACAATAAAGTCATACTCTCTATCTCTTAAAGCAGCATTTTGAGTTACTTCAAATCCAGGTATTTCTCGTAGCAAAGAGTAAAGCCATTTTTCTAAAGCATTATTCTTTGATGATCCTTTAAGATTCAAGATTTCATTGAGACGGACATTATTAGCATATATATTATGGTGGGTAGGAAAATCTAAATTCTTTTTTGCTTTTAATGGCTTAAGCTCATCTAAAGCGGTACTATTTCCAAGGATTTCATTAAAATAATGTGTAAGCTGTTTTACACCAGTAGCGTTAATGTCATATTTGTAGAAACGGTAGGTAAGTAAAGAATATTTATTAAAGTTATCAGTTTGGCTAACTAGTATTACAGGTTTATTAAGAGCATGAGCGATACCTATTTCATAGTAGAGATTTGGTCTTTCATTTGAAATATCAGCAACTACAACTTCGCAATTCTTAATAGCTGAGACTATTTGTGGTGTAATTTCTTCTTCTATGTTATAATAATCGGCTTTTGCCACTTCTGTATGAACAGAAGAAACCCCTTCAAGCGCTTCTTGAACTTGATTAAAATACTTATAGTCCGATATAAGATATATCTTCAAAACCTCTCTCTTTATTAGCAATAAAATCTAGACTAAAAATAAATGTTTTGCGCTATATTATAATAGATTTTATAAAACTTTCTTAAGCATTTTGAATTTATGGATTCACATTCTCACATGACTGTCGCAGACTATCCAATCCTTACTAGTAAGAATGGTTTTGCAGATTTTATTCCCAGATATATATTTCTTCCACCAAGCCCTAAACAAAAAACCAACTCTGAAGCTGACAAGCCACAATACGCAACATTTCTAATATTGCTTAATTGCTTTTGAGCGCTATATAGTTGACTATATTTGGAATTTACATTGCGATAAACACTTTAAAATTTGTACCATTGGGTTCGATAATAGTCCAGTTGGGGGCACCAAGAACTTTAAAGCCTCTTAGTTTCACTAAGAGGCTTTTTTATTTGTTTCATTTCTTATTAATATTTCTGCAAATATGCTTTGTGCGTAATGAAGGCAGCTCTCTTATTAAGGTGAGTAAAAAGTCTATCCAACCTGTCTTGCAATTGCACTCCATCAATCCGCTTTGTCATTGCAGGCACTTGGTATTTACTAAGGTCTACAAACTCCCATGGATGAACGTAAAACAATATATACCCGTCATGATTCAGGATACGATTGCACAACATTTTATAAAAACCCAACGGAAAATTTTTTAACGCCAGCCAAAATATGGGTATCCTCAATATGGGTGTAACACTTGCCGGCATTTCCCAAACGTGCTCGTTCTTATGTAATATGCGAGGTTTATCAAAATGATTGTACCTGCCCGGCAACCATGTTGGATTCAGAGAAGAATCATATGTGTAACCTGCTGCTGCAACATCGGCAGAATCTACATAGCGCATACGCGGCATACGCAAGCCTGTCACCTCCTGCCCTGTTATTTCACTGAGTACTAATCGCGATGCTGCTAAATCCTCTGTCTTAAAGCTATTGTGGTAATAAGTATGTGATGCAATCTCGTGCTTTACTGCAAGCGAGCGCATATAGTCTTTGTTGTGATTAGCCCAGAAAGCTGTGGTAAAAATGGTAGCAGTTACGTGATGTTTGTCCATGATAGCATCTAACGCCTGCATACCCGGAAGGCTAACCTGCAACTTCTCCTCAACAGGCAATGTATAGCCATATTCCTCAGGAAGATCGAACTCCTCTAGGTCTATGCTAAATAATATCTTCTTTTCTTCGCCTGCCATTTCGCTTCTTTAGTAGTATTTTCATCAGGTTGGTCATCTCTTGCCTCACAACACTAAAACCGAAGTTAGACAAAACAGTTTCATTCGTAATACTTACAGGCACTTCTTTTATCGTCATACCTTCTACTCTGGAAGAAATCAGGATGAACTCCATATCGAATAAAAACCTGTTGATGGTAGTTTCTAAAAATGTTGCCCTGCCATATTTATCAAAACCTTTTATGCCTGCTTGTGTATCATAAACAGGTAAACCCAATATATACCGGTTGAATATAACAAGCCCGCGTGAAATTATCTGCCTTTTGAAAGGAAGTGAGTTAAAGTAATTGCCCCCTATCCTTCGACCTGTTACTATATCTGTACCATTTTGTAGTTCCTGATATATAGATTGTACAATCTCTAAACCAAAAGGGAAATCGTAATCTGAATAAATGCAATAATCTGTAACCGCCCTCTCCACGCCTTTTCGCAGTGCATGTCCCTTACCCTGATTCTGCGTATATGATACATACTCCAAATGCGGAATCAACGCACGCAAAAAGCCTATCTCTTTTTCAGTCACATTTCTCGGAGAGCCATCATTTACCAATACAAGATTTATCAACTCATTATCGCCCTGAAAATAGCGCTCTACCAGTTGTGTGAACTTGCCTGCAAATTTCTTTTCCCAACCATTTGAGGGATTATACAGCGGTACGATTAAGTCCAGTTTCATACGGTAGCAGGCTTATTGTTATTGACATTCAACATAGCCTGTTTGGCTGTATATATGTATATATCTGCCATTACCAGCAAGCATAGCAGTGTTTTTATATAATAGTCGTACCTCAACTTATCCAACCACCCTATCAGGTCTTTGGGTATGATAGTTGAAACCAGAATGGTAATCCAGAACAATATATTAGAAACGGTATTCTTTGGCCTGCTCAGGTGCCATAATATTACACCTCCTATAGCCATTATATAAGTTGCGGGCTCTGATGCGCGGTTAAAAACTATCACCCATATCAGCAAGAATGATATGAGATGTGTTCTGTTTTTACCCGCAAAAAAGTGAAGTATCAAAAATCCACCAAGTGCAGTTAATGCTGTTGCCAGAATATAAAACTCAGGGATATTTAATTTAAAGTTAGTAACCCAACCATATACAGAGTAACTTTCCTTTATCTTATCACTAGAGATAATCTGCAGCCAGTCCTGATAGTACTGTATTGCCTGTGCCGGTGTTATAAACAGCAACATCAGGCTATTAATAGCCAGCATCCAGAACAGCCCGTACAATATCATTTTATACCAGTCTTTAGTATAAAAACAAAGAAGTCCTACAATACCCCCATAACCTTTGATAAGAAAACTTAAAGCCATGAACATAGCAGACCAGAAAGGCTTATCTTTTTCTATAAGCGCCCAACTCATCAGCATAAAAGCCAAAAGAAAGGGATTGGTCTGTGTATGCCCGAGGTTATTCATCAGATCGAACATGATGAAGAGTATAAACAACTGATTTTTTCTGTAGCCAAGCGGCATGTACCTGAATATCAGAAAGCAACTGAGCGATGTAAAGAGTATCCATGCTAGTATACCACCATTTACAGGCAGCATAGCAAAGGGCATGAAAAATACCGGGAAAACAGGATTGTAATAAAAGAGGTCGAAGTATTTCTCAGGATATTCTATATACAACGGCAAGCCCTTCAAAAAATGAAAAACAGACTCTCGATATATAATAAAGTTGTTATTATGACCAAATGAAGTAAGCTGGAAATAGGTAAACAGCGTTATCAATACATACAACGCAAGCAACACCTTGTATTGCAGTACAAAAGACTTAACTGTTTGCCAAAACTTCATTGAGGGGGTACGCGTGATAAACGAGCGGGCAAATTTAAACCTTTAATTCAGACTTTGAATGCTTAACAAATTAAAATAAGCATACTCTATAGCTAATAAAACGCATCTTCAAAGTGAATGATTTCCTTCGCCTCATCCTTATTTAATAGAATGCTGATAATATCGAAACGAACGTCATTGTATTGCCTGTTTTCATCAAAAAATGCTTCCGCGGCCAGCTTCAGGTGTTGCTGTTTTTGTGGGCTAACAGCCTCTTCCGGGAAGCCAAATTCAAAACTCGTCCGTGTTTTCACCTCTACAATCACCACCAACCCGTCTTTTTCTGCTATTAAATCAACCTCCTTTTTGCCGAATCGCCAGTTGGAATGCAAAATATTATAACCCTTTTTTAGCAAAAAGTTTTCTGCAATATGTTCGCCTTTTATGCCAGTTTCCTTATGTTTGGCCATCGAAAATCCAAAATACTAAATGAAGCAATTAATAGCAGACTTCCCGATACAATTGCACGAGGCGCTGATAATAGGTCAAAGTTATCGTTTTACAGCAACAAAAAAAGCATTTACCAATGTAGTATTGACAGGCCTTGGCGGTAGCGGTATCGGTGGTTCTATTATACAAAATTTTGTTTTCGATAAAATGAAAGTGCCTTTCATTGTGAACAAAGATTACTTCCTGCCTTCTTTTGTAAATTCGAATTCGCTGGTTATTGTTTCTTCTTATTCTGGCAATACCGAAGAAACACTGATGGCTATGCAACAGGCTATCAAAGCTAAGGCTACAATTGTGTGTATTACATCAGGCGGCAAGGTTGCAGAGATTGCACGTAAAAAGAAATTTGATTGTATACTGGTGCCTGCGGGTATGCCTCCGCGTGCATGTGTTGGCTATTCTATGATACAGGTATTGTATACGCTGCAACACTTTGGCCTTATTAAAGACAACTTTGAAAAAGACATAAAGGCATCTATCAAGCTACTAAAAGACGACTCAAAAGACATTCAGAAAAAAGCAAAAGCACTTGCTACAAAACTGAATGGCAAAACACCAATCATCTACTCTGCTCCTGACTTTGAGGGTGTAGCAGTACGCTTTCGACAACAGATAAATGAAAACGGCAAAATGCTCTGCTGGCACCATGTGATACCGGAGATGAATCATAACGAACTGGTAGGCTGGAAAGATAAAGACAAGAGCCGTGCTGTAGTGATACTACGTAATAAAGAAGATTATCAACGTACTCAACTGCGTATGGAGATAAACAAAAAAGTTATCAAGAAGTATACATCTAATATCACAGAGCTTTATTCTAAAGGCAAAAGCTATTGGGAAAAAGTATTCTACTTCATTCACCTTACAGACTGGGTTTCTGTAGACCTTGCAGATATGCGCAAACAAGATGCTACAGAAGTAAAAGTTATCGACTTCCTGAAAGGTGAACTTGCAAAAGTTTAAACAGTAAAAACTACGATATACAAAGCGTCCTGAAATTCAGGACGCTTTTTTTGTGACAACATTTTGTTGGTGTAAAACTTTGCATTACCTTTGCCGCCCTGGCAAGTCTTATACGGCCAGCTCCTGCTGAATCCCCCAGGACAGGAATGTAGCAAGGGTGGGCGGTCGTAGCGGCGCGATATGAGTAACTTGCCAGTTTTTTTTCCAATCTAACTGGCTTTTACCCACATTTTACTTTCAATACTGGCAACAGCGGCATAATTGTATAAATTTGCGCTCAGAAACAAATACTCATGAAGTTTTTTATAGATACAGCCAATCTGGCTCAGATAAAAGAAGCACACGAACTCGGTATTCTTGATGGTGTCACTACCAACCCTTCATTGATGGCTAAAGAAGGCATCAAAGGCGAAGAAGCTATTATGAAACACTATGTAGACATCTGCAATATTGTAGATGGTCCTGTTAGCGCAGAGGTAATCAGTACCGATTTTGAAGGCATTATAGCAGAAGGTAAAAAACTGGCTGCATTGCACGAAAACATCGTAGTAAAAGTACCAATGATAAAAGATGGTATAAAAGCTATAAAATGGTTTACAGACAACGGCATCCGCACCAACTGTACACTAGTATTCTCTGCGGGTCAGGCTATTCTTGCTGCAAAAGCAGGTGCTACATATGTATCTCCATTCATTGGCCGTATAGACGACAGTAGTTGGGATGGTGTACAACTGATAGACCAGATAGTAAGTGTGTATAATGCTCAAGGCTTCATGACAGAAGTATTGGCTGCATCTATCCGCAATCCACTGCATATAGTACGTTGTGCTGAAGCAGGTGCAGATGTTTGTACTTGCCCGCTTAGCTCTATACTTGGTTTACTGAAACACCCGCTAACAGACATTGGTCTGGAACAATTCCTGAAGGATGCAAAATCTCTGCAATAAGATTTTGTAATGATATAAAATAAAAAAGGCTGTCAGTTGACAGCCTTTTTTCGTGCGCACAAAGATACAAGTTTCGAACCTATTATATAGAGATTTGTTGAGAATCGAACAATATGACAATCATCATTAATATTCATTAATCCTCTTGATAGGACAATGATTTTAATGCTCAATTATTATCTAATACGAAAATCATGCTAAACTTTACCGATGGATTTTTCATTTGCTACGATTAATACTTATAGTAATTTTTATAGTATTTAGCCTATAACTATTCTCTGAAAATAGGTTTTACAATAAAATATTCTGTTGACAAAACATTATTTTTAGTCATATCTAAAAATAATGTTTCTTTGCAACATGAACAGATATACTTATATCTTATTGGTAGCTTTATCAGCTCAACTTTCATGTAAAAAACTGGAACCTGCCGCACCGGAAGATCATGAAACATTAGATGGGCCTGTAGAAGGCTTATCTGATGAACAACGTGCAATGTTCATTAAAGGTGACATAGCTTTTAATGATGATATATTCACAAAGGAGACAGGATTAGGCCCACTGTTTGTTTCTACGTCCTGCGGCAGTTGCCATGCAGGAGATGGTAAAGGCCATCCATTTACTACCCTGAGCCGCTTCGGACAAATTGATGAACAAGGAAATCTATTTCTACATGCCGGAGGGCCACAACTTCAAAACAGGGCGATACCTGGCCACCAGCCAGAAACTATTCCAGCAGGTGTTTCTTTCTCAAAATTCACACCTCCCGCCAATACAGGCCTTGGTTTTTTAGACGCAGTCTCAGATGCTGATATTCTTGCAATGGCAGATCCTAATGATGCTGACGGGGATGGAATCAGTGGCGTGGCTAATTGGGTTTCCTTAAAAAACTATATAACACTGCGTGAGGGCAGTATCGATAATGGAGGTAAGTATATCGGTAGGTTTGGTAAAAAAGGAGCAGCATATAATCTGTTACAACAAACTGCAGGTGCTTATAACCAAGATATGGGTATTGTTTCTACCTATGAACCCTATGACACCTACAGCGGAGAAGAAATTGACCCTGAGGTTAGCAATCAAACCGTACAGGATGTTGTATTCTATTTAAAGACATTAAAAGCACCTGTTCCCAGAAACAGTGGCGATGCAAATGTCCTTGCAGGTAGGGGTTTATTTACACAAATCAATTGTAATAAGTGTCATGTAACTGAATTAAAGACAAGTGGATCTTCGATTGTTGCTTTGTCTTATCAAAAATTCGCTCCATATACCGATTTATTACTTCACGATATGGGGAAGGCTTTGGATGATGGGTATACTGAAGGCAGTGCGAAAACCTACGAATGGAAGACATCACCGCTTTGGGGCTTGGGGCTTGCTAAAATATCGCAAGGTGGCACTTATTACCTACTACATGATGGTAGGGCACGGAGTATTGAAGAAGCTATTTTATTACATGACGGGGAAGGTGTACGTGCACGTGACAAATACAAAGCGCTCTCAAAAGAGGAAAAACAAAAATTGATCACATTCCTGGAAAGCCTATAAATATGAACAGGAAAACATTTCTCAAACATGGTTGTTTTGCATGTACTAGTACCAGTTTCCTGTTAACAGCATTGGAAAGCTGCACTGCTGTTAAGTACAGCACAGGCAAATTGACTGATAATGGAATACTTGTAAGCCTGGATGATTTTTCATCAGGCAACAAAACACTCCCATATATTATTATCCGTAATGATGCACTTCAATTTCCTGTTTGCATTTATCGCATTGATGCAAATAATTACAGTGCGCTGTTAATGCAATGCAGCCACCAGGGAGCTGAATTACAAGTTGCAGGGGATCGATTGGTCTGTCCTGCGCATGGCAGTGAATTTGACAAACAAGGACATGTAATGCAGCCACCTGCATCCAGTGATTTACGAAAATTTCCCGTCACCATTTCAGACAACACATTATTTATTGATCTCAGAAAAGTACACTCGTGAAAAAGCTACTATTACTTACTACAGGACTAATCATAAGTGCAAAGTCTATTGGGCAAATAGACACAACACTATTAAGAAGAAGACATATTGATACGACTAGCACTTTGCTAAATATGGATGCTGTTTACAATCGTCCTTTCCTTTCATTGGGTAAGCTACCTGTCGCACTAGGTGGTTATGCTGAGGCCAACTGGCAACACCTTGGGACAGACGGGATTACGGAAGGACATCAATTTCAAATGCGTAGATTAACCCTATTTGTAGCGTCCAGTATATACAAACGCATAAAGTTCTTATCGGAAATAGAATTTGAGGATGGCACAAAAGAAATTAACATTGAATTTGCTGCTGTCGATGTCGAATTGCACCCTTTGCTGAATGTTCGTGGTGGGATTGTTATGAATCCTATAGGTGCCTTCAATCAAAATCATGACGGCCCAAAATGGGAATTCGTTGACAGGCCTGTTTCCGCAACACAATTACTTCCCGCTACATGGAGTAATGTAGGATTCGGCCTATATGGCAAACTGTTTAAAAAGAATTGGGTATTTGCATACGAAGCTTACCTGACTAACGGATTTAATGACCGCATTATTGATAACAAGGAAGGCAAAACATTTTTACCGGCTGCCAAACAAAATAAAGAACGTTTTGAAGAAAGCTTTAATGGTATTCCATTGGCAACAGTAAAAGCAGCAGTCAGACACCTCAAAATTGCTGAACTTGGTATATCATTTATGTCCGGTATTTACAACAAATTTGAAGATGATGGGTTGCAGCTTGATGAAAAACGTACTGTAAATGTACTCGCTCTTGATGGCAATATGGTAGTACCGAAATTCCATACATCAATTAATGCAGAATGGGCATGGATATTTGTTGATGTACCACAAACCTATACACAACAATATGCGAAAACTCAGTATGGAGGATTTATTGATATTGTTCAACCTTGGTATCGCGGAAAAATATTCGGATTTGAAAACTCGACTATGAATATTGCCTGTAGATTGGAATATGTAGACTGGAATGTTGGCAGGTTTCAGGAAACAAATGAGAATATTGCCGATCATATATGGGGTATTGCGCCTGGCATCAGCTGGCGTCCCTCCGCCCAAACAGTCTTACGGCTAAACTATAAGTACTATAACAAGACTGATATACTAGGTAACCCACCTAGCAGAACGGGGGGCTTTCAATGTGGTATTGCAACTTATTTTTAAAAACCAACGCAATTTATTCTACTGCAAATACATTTCGGATCAATAGATAATGGTTAAACCTGCGCCTAGTCCCATATCACTATCATAGTGGCTAGATACTGCAAAATATTTTGTGACGATATAGCGTACCCCCGCCATATATTCCCGGTCGGTATTGACCATAAAATTCAAGCGAAGTCGTTTAGCAACCGGGATATCCTCCCTGCTTAACTGAAATCTTGCTTTTCCGTTACCATCGATACGCATATCTGCAATGAGCAGCATTGGAAGGATATATTGCACACCCAACACCGCCGTTTTTCTGTTATTCTTATTACTGGTCTGACCAAATAAATTATAAGCTTCGTCTTTACGTATACCGGACGCCGATTTATAGTGGTAGTCGAATCCTACGTATACATACCACCATTGCATTTTCCCAAAATATCTTCCGACGCTTGTTTCGCTTTCATACCCATGGTGATCTTGATACCCAAGATGCCATAAAGACTCAAATCGCCAGCGTGTATTAGTCAGCATAGCACGTCCATCACTCCCATTACTTTCAAGACCTATTTCGGCCATTGCGTGAAAGCTCCGATCATCCTGAAATAATTTTCGCTGCGCGTAGTTCCTGTTAGGAATATCCAGGTTAGGTGGACTGTTCTGATAGCTGAAAATTCTACCCATACCGCTCATCATGTGATATAGTATATGACAGTGAAAAAACCAGTCACCGCTTTCTGTAGCGGCAAATTCTATAGTGTCCCTTTCCATAGGCATGATATCAAGTGTGTTCTTCAAAGGTGCATACGCACCTTGTCCGTTCAGCACACGAAAAAAATGACCATGCATATGCATTGGATGCCGCATCATTGTATTATTAAAGAGGACAATACGGATAATTTCGCCTTTTTTTATCCATATACGTTTTGCCTCTGAAACCGTTTTATTATCGATGGTCCATACATAACGGTTCATATTGCCCGTGAGATTGAAATAAAAAGTACGTGTATCCCAGCCATTGGGCAAAGTGGTTTCATGTGGGGCCCGCAACATAGCGTAATTCAGGGTCACTATATTTGAATTACCCATATTCATATTCATGCCTTCCATATTACCAGTCCCTTTTGAAGGAGGCATCTGAGCCATTTTATGATCTGCATGCATATCCATTTGCTTATCCATAGTGGTATCAGTTTCCATCCCTTCCATGTCCATCATATTATCTTCCCCATCTGTGATCTCAGGATACATAACCGTATTCATATCCATCATCTGATTGGTCATTTTCATGCCAGGCATTTCCTTCATGTCACCATTCATTTTCATCATGCCATTCATCATTTTCATCCCTTCAAAATACTTCAACTTCGGTAACCGATCTGCAGGCATTATCATTCCCTTGCCTAACCATACGGAAGCATGCTTAGTACGGTCTTCGGGAGTTACCAGAAATTCATAACGCATATCATCCGGAATATTGACTATAACATCATAAGTTTCTGCAGTGCCTATGATAAGCCGGTCTACGGTTACTGGTTGTACGTCCTCCCCATCATTGGCGACAACAGTCATTTTGCCGCCTGCATAAGTAAGCCAGAAATATGATGAGGCCCCACCGTTCACGATACGCAGTTTTACCCAGTCACCTTTCTTGTATTGTGAAAATATCTTCGTGGTATCACCGTTTACCAGGAAACGATCATACGCTACATCACTGACATCCATAGCAAGCATACGCTTCCATTCATTGCCAATTTTTGTTCCAAAATGTTTAGCACGAATAGCTTCTGCATAACTTTGTACTGTATTCTTCTTTATCGCAAACCAGTCAGTCTGGTTGTGTAAACTCCGATCAATTTCATGGGGCTTCATATCAGCCCATTCACTAAGCACAATAGTTTGCTGCTTAATATCAGGTTCTTCCCTTTTATAAAATATCAAGGCACCATACATTCCGCTTTGTTCCTGTACTTTGGTATGTGAGTGATACCAGTACGTACCGTTCTGAATGATTGGGAAACGAAAAACATGTGTCTGTCCCGGTTTAATAGGTGCTGTTGTAAGATATGGCACGCCATCTTCTTTATTGGGAAGAATGATGCCATGCCAGTGTATGGATGTTTCATGATGCATGGTATTGTGTACATGAATCTCAGCAGTATCTCCTTGTGTAAAGAAAAGTGTTGGTGCCGGAATGGAGCCATTGATTGCAATAGCTTTTCTCCTTTTACCGGTATAATTGACGATGGTATCAGCGACGTATAGATCATAACGTATCGTTTGTGGCGGTTTAGCTTTGATTGTTTTTGTCACAGACGAAGCGATGATTGCTTTTTCTTCTTTCTGGCTGACGTTGTGTTCCGGGTTATTACCCATATTCATATTGCCGTGTTCGCTATGATCTTCAGCAGCAGTTGCTTTTTTAGCTTTTCCCGGTTGTGGATTGTCCATGTTATTCATGTCATGATGCATTCCTGAACCCTGATCTTTTTGACCCATAGGCATATTTGCCGGTTGCGAATTCACGGCTTTTTTTGCCTGTTTCTTCACCAGTGTCATACCACATTTAGGGCATTTGCCAGGTTGGTTGCTCCTTATTTCAGGATGCATCGTACATGTATAATAGAAGTCTTGGGTCTTTTTGTTCTGTGCAAGTAAGAAGCTCAACGGTAAGACTAGAGCGATCAACAGCAATATGTATTTCATGTAATTATTTTAAGAAGTAACAAATAATTGTGCCGGATATTCTAACGGACATCTTTCAATTTTTGTTTCATAAACTGAATTTCGCGCTCCTGTGCGGAAATAATACTATCAGCGAGCGCTTTTACTTCTGGATCAGATAACTGGGCCTCTTTTACCATTAATATTGCTGCTGCGTGATGTGGTATCATCGATTTCAGAAATTGAGGATCCTTAACTCCCGCCTGTGTCCTTATTAATGTAAAGAAGGTAATACCCAGCAAAAAGCTCGCACCCACCAAAATAATATTCATTTTTTTGGAAGGGTACATATTTCGCATCAGCAGTAATTCAATAACCACCATTGCTGCGGTCATCAAACCGGCCATATAGAACTGGTTGATATTCGGGATAACATTCTGAAACTTATCAACCATAACGTACATAAGCAAGTACATAGCAAAAAAGGACACTATGGCCATGTTTGCCAGCTTGCTGTACATAGAACCGCGCTTATTCGGCCCGGAATGGCTATGCATGTTATGTTTTTCCATCTCTACAATTTTAAATTGTGAACATTTAATTGTCAAGGGTTAATGCGGTGCTATCTGCCCAATGGATAATTGTAAGTTTCTCAATATCCGACAGGCGGGCAGCGCGGTGTAGCCAGAGATAGGAGGACAGGGGCATTTCCTCTTTACGGACCACATTCGCAACAGATTTCAGTTTATTACTTTGTTTCCTTGGTGAATAAGAACCGAATTCGCTGAAGTTCAATTCAGATTTTCCTTTACGGATATGATTGCTCATAAACCATGCCACTGGCTGAGTAGAGGCATACCACGGGTATGCTGTATTATTGCTATGGCAATCATAGCAGGATTGCTGCAGTAGTTTTTGCACCTTCAGTGGTACATTCACTACTACTGACAAATCAGTTGCCAAAGGTTGCCCCTGAGTGTTGCGTATAGGCCGCCAAAACTGTATTCCAATAAATACAATAATCGCCGCCCAAAGTATTTTCCTGGATGTCTTCATTATCACTACTTGATTTCTTCCTGTACTTCACCGCATTCCTGCATCTGGCTGCCGAAGTATGGATTTTTAATATCTTTCATTTCACTTATCCAGAATGCACCTTTTCCTTCAGCTGCCATCGGGCAAAAATCTTTGTATAGAGTCTGGCCTGAACCAAAGGCTTTTATAAGGTCATATACATCCTTGCTCAGCATTTCAAAATGCTCACGCTGATGATCTATCTTGTCCGCATTAGCGTTGATATGCTCTGCATTTTCCTTGATGTCATCTGCGACAGCCATGTAAACCTTATGCTTTTGCTCTTCCATACCGGTCATATCAATACCTTTCATAGCTGACAATATATCATTACTAGCCGTTGCAGCACCCTTAGCATCATCAGCTGCCAATGCATTTTTCAAGTGCAGATAACCAGTGATAATACCGCTTACAGGTGAGGCTGCCGCTGGTGCCACTTGGTCAGCTCCGTTAACAACGGCGGTATCGCCTGCATTGGCTGAATTATTTGATGCGCTGTTATTGCAGGCAGTAAATGCTGTGAGGATAATTGCAGATCCAAAAATGATTCTTTTCATGTTATTGTTTTTTATTGTTAAAGAAAAAATTGAAAACTTGAATTTTGATTTTACCTTACTCTCAGAAATTGAGCATTAATTGCGACAATAATTGTACTAAGGCTCATTAATACAGCTCCTATTTCGGGACTTAGCATAAACATCGGATAAAGCACACCTGCTGCAAGAGGGATAGCAATTACATTGTATCCTACTGCCCATATCAGATTCTGAATCATTTTCCGATAAGTGGTTCTGCCGAATGAGATCATTTGTACCACATCTTTCGGATCACTATTGACAAGAATGATATCAGCAGTTTCAGCTGCTACATCAGTGCCTGAACCGACTGCGATACCGACATCTGCTATCGCCAATGCAGGGGCATCATTAACACCATCGCCGGTCATTGCGACGATTTCGCCTTTCTGCTGAAATTCTATTACTTTTTGTTGCTTTTCATGCGGAAGGACATTTGCCAAATAGCCATCCATATTTAATTGAGTTGCGACAGCCGCAGCTATACGATCATTATCGCCCGTCAATAAAAAGGACTTGATATGCATAGCTTTTAGGTCAGCAATCGCCTGTCTTGCGGTTTCGCGTATAGTATCTGCGAGCGAGATTACACCTACTGGCTGATCGTCTATCAGAAGAAAGTTAACTGTATCTGTAGACTGGTTAATGCTTTCTGGAATAGCAGGCTGTTCTTTTTGTTCCTGTCGGAAATAATTTGGACCGGCAGCGACTATTTTTTTCCCTTTGACTATGCCGCTTACACCTACCCCTTGGATATAAATGAAGTCTTGAGATGGCCATAATGTTAAGTTGCTATCTTTTAACTTTTTAAGTATACCATGTGCGATGTGATGTTCCGAATGTTGTTGAACTGCTGCTGCGTACTGTAATATTTCATCTGCAGTAAAGTTTTGATCTAAAGGCAATATTTGTTGAACCTCATGAGCTCCCTTAGTCAACGTACCTGTTTTGTCAAAAATAATTGTTGTGAGTTTTCTTGCATTTTCAAATGCTGTCCGGTTACGAATCAGCAACCCATGTGTTGCCGACAAACTAGTGGACACAGCAACTACCAGGGGGATAGCAACGCCCAATGCATGGGGACATGATGTAACCATAACAGTTACCATTCGCTCCAGTGCAAAAGACAGATCTTTCCCTGCAGATAACCAAACGATAAACGTGATAACACCTACGCTGATAGAAATAATGGTGAGCCATCGCGCTACCTGACTTGCGAGATTCTCAGTTTTTGACTTAGTGTTTTGCGCTGATTGTACCATAGTGACAATCTTGTTCAGATAGCTATCTTTACCTGTGCCGCTCACCAGCACCCTCAAAACGCCATCTCCGTTTACGGCGCCCCCGATCAGCGTGTCATTCTTTACTTTTTTAATCGGGTCACTTTCACCTGTGAGCATACTTTCATTCACGTAGGAAATGCCATCCATAACCCATCCGTCTGCAGGGATCTTTTCTCCTGGTTTAACCTGAATCACATCGTCTTTCTTCAATTCCTGTAGAGATATGTCTGTAACTTGACCGTTTCTTTCGACGTGTACAATTGAAGGCAATAGCGCAACTAAGGATTGGAGTGCGCGTGAGGCAGCCATTTGCGAACGCATTTCCAGCCAATGCCCCAACAACATGATATCGATCAGGGTAGCCAGTTCCCAGAAAAAATCCATACCCTGTAATCCGAATACAACAGCGACACTGTAGATATAGGCAGTTGTGATAGCAACAGCAACCAATGTCATCATACCGGGGTTTGCTCTTTTCAGTTCTCTGACCATCCCAGTTAGAAATGGCATACCACCATAAAAATAAATGAAGCTGCTCAGCATCAATAATACATAGCTATCACCAGGAAACTTGATGGTTATACCTGACCATTGCTGTATCATATGTGATAGCAGAAGTACCGGAGCGGTGATAATAAGGCATATCCAGAAACGAATTAAAAAATCATGCGTATGGTGACCTGCATGAGCATCTTGACTGCCGGCATGATCCCTCTCTTTCATATGTGATTGTGTGGCGGGGCTATCATGGGAATGATCATGCCCATGATTTGCATGCTGGTGGTGCTTGTTCTGATTATGTTGATGTTCCATACTTAGCTCATTGTTTGATTGAAGAAGGTCTCGGATTATCAATCTGTATTATTTGTTTTACTAAAGTATTTCACTGATTTCTCCACAGGTCATCATTTGTTCTCCGAAATACGGATTACGAATAGATGATTGCCTGCTGAGCCAATAAGCTCCGCTATTCTTTCTGGCCATAGGACAATAGTCAATATATAGCTTTCCTGCTGTTAATCCGGTTTGCTTGACCAAGGCAATAACAGATCCACTGAGTGCAGCAAAAGCTTCACGTTGTTCGTCTATATTACTGGTTGCTGTTATTGCTCCAGCCTTGTCAGCAATATCTGTGCCACCTAATAACTGACTTGCTCCAGCTTCCACTGCATTGCTGGCAATCCTTGCCTCCTTACTGTTTCCGGATATCAATGCTTGCGTCAATAATTCATATTGTTCATATACTGCTAGAAGTTGATCATTCTGCATTTTCATAGCTGGCTCCAACTGGGTAATAGAGGAAGGAGATTGCTCATTTGACACCTTTTCGTCTGTGTATTGTTTTGCATTCTTACATGCTGCCAACATTAATGTCAGCATACAAACCGCTAAAGATTTACTAACTAATTGTTTCATATTAATGTTCATTTTTGTTTTACATGCCCGTCATGGGGTCTGTACCTTTTTTTAAAATATATTCTGAATAGAGTAGATACGCACCACTAACAACCACATTGTCGCCGTTCTGTAGCCCACTTGTTACTTCAATCCGGTCCGCACTTTCCAATCCGGTCGTAACCTTACGAGCAATAAATTTCCCAGATCCTTTTTCAAGCCAAACGTGAGCACCTTTACCGTCTCTGATAACTGCATCGAGCGGCAGGCTCAATACTGCTTCTTTTGTTTTTGTGGGTAAGAACATATAAATCTGTTGACCGGGCTGCCAGCGGCCATTCGGATTGCTTATACTTCCCCTTACCTGCATCAGCTGTGCACCGGATTGTAAGGATGGACTGATAAATAAAATCTCCATATTTTGCGTTTCCTGTTCTGCACCTGCAATGACTACTTTTACAGTTTGGCCAATATGGACCGTAGACAGGTCTGCAGGATAAATATCTGCTTCGACCCATAAACGACTATAGCTCTCCAGTCGCATAATCCCCCCTCCTTCATTAATGTACTGACCTTCTGTAACAAACAACTCAGACAATACGCCATCACTGGTTGCGGTATATGTCACAGTAGGACTGGCTTTACCTGCACGCTCCAATTGACTAATCTGGGCATCTGACTGATCATATAGGGATAGTTTTTGTTTTGCGGCCATTTGAATTTGCTGAAAACGTTTGTCATCAGGAAATTGCTTTACTTGTTCAACAGCCACCAGATACTCCTGTTGCAGTGCCGCCAATTGCTCGGAATAGATACGATACAAAGGTTGTCCCTTACGAACGTTGACACCGGTTTGTTTAATAAACAATGTTTCAATTCTACCAGGAACCCTGCTCGATATGACGGTGGTATGTGCAGGGTCGGTCACCAGCCGACCATTAAGCTGCTTGTCAGTGGAGAACATATCTGCTCCTGCTTTCATCGTTGTAATATTTGCCAACGCAATCTGGCTTTCACCAAGAGTAAGGACGGCATCCTTGTTATTTTTATCAAAGGGCACCAGATCCATGCCGCAGATAGGACAGCTGCCAGGTTTATCCTGTACGATTTGAGGATGCATCGGACAAGTGTAGGTTTTTCCGGTTACATTAACAGTGCTTTCCTTGTTGCTCTCATTGCATGCCTGGAACACCAGGATAGGTACCACAGCAATCAGGCAGATCATTTTTAAAAATCGCTTCCTTTCCATCACATTATTGTTGTATGGTGTTTTCTGTTTTAATAAAGCTTTCGCTATCTACGAGGAAGGCAGCATTTGCCGCAACATCCCAGTTTCCAATATCATCCAAAACCTGTATTAGTTCCCCGGCTTCTACACCCGTTTGTATAGGTATTGGTTTATACACGCCAAGCTGCTTTCTGAAAATGACAGATCTGGTGCCCATCCTCCAGACAGCCTTTTTAGGCAGCCACCAACCTTTAGTATAAACTACCGGCATACTTGCATGCACTAATTGTCCGGGCCGGTAATCGGTAGCAGACAAGTAAACTCTCGCGATGGTGAAATTTAGACCATTTCTAAAAACAGGTTCAATAAGGCTGATATGAGCAGTTCGCATAGCTGAATCCGCATTAACCGGATAGAATAAAATTTTCTGCCCCAATTTTATATTCGCTGCAAGTGCGGGTGGAAACGCAAATTCAGCAACCAATGCATCCGCTTTATAAATTGTAAATAGCATTTGGGCTGCATTGACATATTGCCCTTCTCGCAGTAATACAGGTGTTATAGAAGAAGAAACAGGTATAGATGGAGCTGGCGTGGCATTATCACCAGCCATATCCATTCCTGCTGCTGCAGGTACTGCTGCAGGCATCACCGCGGCCTGTGTTGAACCAGTTGCTGCTGACTCCAATATATAGCCATCGATTGGGCTATAAACAGGGATCCTGTAATTGATTTTTCCGGAATGCAATACCTGACTGATCTGAGCTCGTAGCATCCCTAACAATAGCAATCTTTGTCGTGCACTTTCCAGTAAGGCCGGTTGTTGCTTTGAGATATATAGCAATTCCTGTTGGGCTGCAGCCAGCTCCGGTGAATAAACCTCCATCAGTAACTGGCCTTTACGAACTGGTTGGTAATTGTATTTGATAAGCAGACGTTCAATACGCCCCCCCACGCGGCTTGCAATACCGTTGCGATTTCTGCTATCATAAGCGATCACACCATTAATTTCACTGGTATATATCTTAACGCCGGTTTCTGCTTTGATGGTTGGAATCGAAGCAATGACATGACTGTTCACAGGTTTAGTCATATTTGCAATGCCGCTATCGGGTACCAGTTCGTTGTTGGATTTTTTTAATACCAGGTCCATACCACAGATAGGACACTTCCCTGGCTCATCTTTGATGATCTGCGGATGCATAGGACAGATATATTGCTGCCCCTTCAAATGTTCATGCTGGCTTTTCTGCGTCTTATCTCCTGTGCAGGCGATAAGACCTGACAGAGTGAGCAATACGCAAAGAAGTACTTTAACGATATAATTGTTTTTCATATTCTACTATCATTTCATAAAGTTTCAACTGTTCATCCAAAACGCTGGTCTGCATCATGGTTAAAGCTTCCCATGAGTCTATCACATTTGATAAAGTGAGTTTGTTTTCCTGGTAATTGAGAAAATTTGCGTCTAGGGTTTGTTGCAAGGCAGGGATAATTTTTTGCTGCATGGCATCAATACGTGTTTGCATGCTTTGTATTTCATACTGCATGCCGTAAAGCATACCCTGGCTTTCCCGAATCATGGCCGTTCGTTCTTTTTCCATTGCCTGTACATTGTATTGCATCGAACGAATGCCGGAACTGTACATTCTTGATGACCAGGGTGCGATGGGAATACTGATGATGCCCATTACACTGTAGGCATTCGGCATCATCTTGCCGAATGGCGCCATGTGGTCATAACGAATTTTAAAATCTGGAGCTTTTTCTCGTTTCATGCTTTTGATATTCAATTGCATGGAATGAATGCTTTCATCCATCTTTAGGATATCCTTTCGTGATGATGCAAGAGAGATACTATCATAAGATAAAGCTGCAACGAATGCAGGATGGTAGGAGCTATCAATGTTGAAGACATTGTTAACCGGTTCGTTCATCAGACTGTTTAGCCATGCCCGGGATTTAGCAATTAATCCTTGCTGCATGATAATCATGTTATTATTCTCTTCTATTTTTGCAGTCGCTTTAAAAACACCACTGAGCTGTGACTGATTATAGGGGTATCGGAGTTCTTCTATTTTCTTCATCGTTACCATGATCTTTTCACTTTCCCTGAACACGGCAATACGTTGTCTTGCAATAAGCCAATTAAAATACAGGCGACGAGTCTGTGCTTTGAAATCGTTCAGTGTAACAGCTCTACCTGCACGTTCAACATTACCCAAAGAAGCAATGTATTGTCTTTTTGCTTTCAGTTTAGCTGGGTTAGGAATTTGTTGTTCGAGTTCCAACATCATGCTGCCCTTGTCCCTTTCATCCATAATTTCCTGCCCGGGGTAAGGAGTCATAAATGTTCCGACGCCTACCATAGGTGCCATCCAAGCCGTAGCAGCATCCGCACTATATCTGTACCCTTCTGCTTTCAATTCATAAGATTGAAGCAAAATATTATTTCTACTTACACGCTGAATAATTGTATCCAGCGATAATAGCGGTTCATCCTGAGCCTTCACCTGTGACGGGAATACCAGCAATGACATCAGCACATATCTAATGATGAATCTCATGAATCTCGAGTTTTCCATACTTACGTAATTCGTATTCTTTTGACATTAAAAATATAAGCGGCGTCACCAATAAAATATGAGTAGATGAGGTAAGCACTCCACCAATCATTGGCAGGACGATTGGTTTCATTACATCTGTTCCGACACCATTCGCCCAGAGTACGGGAACAAGACCAAAAAGTGATACACAGACGGTCATCAGTTTGGGGCGCAGGCGTTTTGCAGCACCATGAATTACATATATCCGCAAATCGTCCCGTGTTATGGTAGCGGCGGAATTACCTTTTATTTTGACTAATTGCTGCATGGCATCGTTGAGATATATCACCATGACAATACCGGTTTCTACTGCGATACCGAACAAGGCAATGAACCCAACCGCTACAGCTACGGACAAATTGACGTTCCAGAAATAAATCATGTATGCTCCACCAATCAAAGCAAATGGAACAGTAATCAGGCTGAGAAAAGCTTCTCTAATTGAACGGAATGCAAAATATAAAGAGAAAAATATAATAAATAACACCACAGGAGCGATCCACATCAATGTTTTCTGTCCACGGATAAGGTTTTCATACTGACCGCTCCATTCCACATAGTAGCCTTGCGGGATTACTCCTTGTGCATGGCTCATTTTATTGATGGCTTCACTAACGGTACTGCCAAGATCACGACCTCGGACATTAAATAACACTGCACCTCGTAACATTGCATTTTCGGAAGCGATCATTGGCGGCCCATCCACAAAATGCACATCTGCCACAGCTGATAAGGGTACCTCACCGAAAGCCGCGGACATAATCGGGATGCGTTCAATACGCGCAATATTATTGCGGTAATCCTGACCCAGGCGAACACTGATAGAAAAACGTTGACGACCTTCGATCGTATTGCCGATGGGTGCCCCGCCTATCGCTGATTCTACCGTCTGATTTACGTCATCAACATTCAGACCATAGCGCGCCAATTCATCTCGACGCACATCAATGTTTAAATACTTGCCTCCAGTTACCGGCTCAACATAGAGATCCATAATCCCCTTCGTGCCTTCGAGCGTTTTTTTCACACGTTCAGAAACAGCTGCAATTGTATCAAGATTCTGACCATACACCTTAACACCTACATCCGTACGAATACCTGTTGCCAGCATGTTGATGCGATTGATAATAGGCTGTGTCCAGCCATTTACGACCCCTGGTATCTGAAGCTTTCCATCCAGTTCATTGATAATGTCCTTTTTAGTAATCCCCTTACGCCACTGACTTTTAGGCTTGAGCATGATAATAGTTTCTATCATGCTGATTGGTGAATTATCTGTCGCAGTACTCGCACGTCCGGCTTTACCTAAGACCTTATCTACTTCAGGTACTGATTTGATGATCTTATCCTGAATCTGTAATATGCGCTTTGCCTCGGCATTGGAAATATCCGGAAGTGTAACAGGCATAAACAAAATGCTTTGTTCATCCAATGGTGGCATAAATTCACTGCCAAGGCTTTTAAGTAATGGTATAGTAATAACCAAAGCGATGATATTGATAGCAATGGTGGTTTTACGCCAACGCAAGACCAATTTGATGATAGGTTCATATATACGTTCTAGCACTCTATTTACCGGGTTATCATGATCAGGCCTGAACCTGCCTTTCATAAAAAAGGAAATCAGTACAGGTGCAAGCGTGATTACCAGTAAGGCATCCACAATCATAATGAAGGTTTTCGTGAATGCGAGTGGGTGGAATAATTTACCCTCCTGTCCTGTAAGAAGAAATACAGGTAGAAAAGAAGTAATTATAATAATGGTAGCAAAAAACACACCACGGGACACTTGTTTGCTGGACCGTTCGATTATCTGCAAACGTTCTTCTTCCGTGATCCACGATGTAGTTTTCTGACGCCTGTTTTTAAACCATTTCATACTACAGTTGTTTTTGTTGTTGTTCCCATTGGGCGTATCGCTCCGCCAGGTGTTTATATGCGTTCTCACTCATGATGATACCATTATCGACTATTACACCAATTGCCAGTGCAATGCCCGTCAGCGACATAATATTTGATGAGATACCGAAGGCATTCAGCAGGATAAAACTCGCTGCCAGGGTAATAGGAATCTGTATGATTATACTGAGTGCACTACGCCAGTGAAAAAGAAAGATGATCACGACCAGTGACACAACAAGCATCTCTTCTATTAGTGTGTGTTTAATCGACTCTACAGACTCTTTAATCAGTTCCCCTCTGTCGTAAACGACATCAAACTTAACCCCCTCCGGAAATCCTTTAGCAACCTCTTTCATTTTCGCCTTGACACGATCAATGACTGCCGCTGCATTTTCACCATAGCGCATTACAACAATACCGCCAACGCGTTCACCGGTGCCATTCTGATCGAATATGCCTAAACGGGTTTCCCCGGTCATCTGCACAGTCGCTATATCAGCAACGCGCACAGGAATACTGTTTTGTGTTTTGACTGTTATATTCTCTATCTCAGCAAGTGATTTGAGGTATCCTGATGTTTTAATGATATAACCGATATCACTCATTTCAAATTTGCGACCTCCGGACTCATTATTGTTAGCCCTGACCGCTCTTATCACTTCTGGTATCGTGAGTCTGTAATACAATAATTTATTCGGGTCTACTGTAATCTGGTATTGTTTCTGAAAGCCCCCAAATGAGGCGATTTCACTAACCCCCTCTACATTCTGCAAAGCGAATTTCACATACCAGTCCTGAAGTGCTCTTTGCTCACCCAGATCCAGATTAGGTGCATCCAATGTATACCAGAGAACATGACCCACGCCAGTACCGTCTGGTCCGAGTTGCGGCGTCACACCTGTTGGCAAAGTTCGGGAAACGGTACTAAGCCTTTCCAATACTCTTTCCCGTGCCCAATATATATCTACATTATCGTTGAAAATAATATAGATGAAACTCATCCCGAACATCGACGTGCCACGCACATATTTGATCTTCGGCAGTCCCTGCAGATTGGTCACTAATGGGTAAGTAATCTGGTCTTCTATCAACTGCGGACCACGGCCCATCCACTCGGTAAATACAATTACCTGGTTTTCTGATAAATCCGGGATAGCATCAATCGGGTTCTTCTGAACTGAAAATACGCCCCAAACGAATAAAGCTGATGCTAATGCCAGCACGATAAACCGGTTACGTAGCGACCATTCAATGATCCGATGTACCATAAATGATTGTTTAAGCTGTCATAGCAGATACCTGCTATGACAGCGATTTCAAATCTTGAAATTTAGTGACTTAATGCTGGTGCTGATGTTGATGAGCTGATTCCTGTTTATTGTCACCACGCTCATATTTACAACAAGAAGGCAACTTATTATATGCAGCATCATCTGCTTTCTGTGTACCTGCATCGTAACCAGCTGCTGCAACACTTTTCTGTACTTTCTCTATCGTAGTCTCTTCCGGATTATACGTAAGTGTTAATTCTTTGGTGTCAACATCCCAGACTGCTTTTTCCACGCCCTTTACACGGGCTGCTTTTTCAATTGTCTTTTTACACATTTCACAATTGCCACCTACGTGGAACTTCTCAGTTTTATCACCGTGTGCAAAAACTGAAAACGTGCCTAATAGGCAAATCATTACCGTCAATAAAAAACTTAGTTTTTTCATTTTTAAAACATTTTAAAGGTTATTGTTATTATAAAATCCAGTGATTAATTCCCCATTTTACTAAGCAGAGCTATAAATAGCGGCTACACTTATAGCAACGAAATGGAAGTGAGAGATATGCCAATACCCATTGGCATAAAAAAGTGCAATACAAAAACTACCTACGGCAGTTTTTGTATTGCACACGTCATAAAAGATATCAGATACGAAGGTTACGGGTACGAATGTATATCGGCACTTCCGATATCATTTCGGGTGGTGCATTTGCCTTGGCGGAATAACTGATGTGGTATTCAGGCAGATACACAACCTGGGGGATGATAACCTCTGATGTCGGCAAATAATCTAGCGAAAAAGCTGTCGCGATATATGTTTTGGTGAGTAGTTGATCTGAAGAGCTTTTAAAAACTTTATGCTCGTCCTTGCAGCAGCCATTCTTAGAAGATACTTTCTTCATGCCACAATGATCGCAGTGGTGATTATCTTCCTGTTCCAGGAAACTGGCGCCAACCATCTGCCCCATACAATAGTGGATATGTATTGTTACCCCTATGCTCAGGCAGAGGTAAGATACAGCGATTACTAATGTAAGTAGGCGTTTCATTGCACAATAAAATTAGTGCTTTTTTTAATTTATTTGAAGAAAAAAAGCTAAAAAACCGTTAAGGTATTCTGGCAATTTTTTCCATTATCAAATGATTATCTCCAAACCGGCACAAGGCATCACAATGACAGCGGAGGTCTGAAAATGTGATATACTTGATTGGCACGTTATTGCTCTTAACTGATGGACGAAGCAACTGCATTTTCACATCTTTTTCCCTATCGTCCGGGATGATCAGATAAAGCACTTCATCACCGTCTGCAATCGTATAACTCAAATCAGAGAGTCGCAATATACCAGAGTAAATACTAGTACTTTTTTCCACTTCAAAAGCGGCGATGACATTCCCGGTTCCTGACTCAAACCACAACACATCAATGAGTCTTACCGTGTTGAGGGTATCCCTATCAAGATCCAGTTCCGGAAATTCTTTCTTACACAAAAATGTAAAACTGTTTCCATCAAAAGAACGGGATTTATCATTCACGGCAGAGAAGACATCATACCCCAGCGATTTACCAATCTTCAGCAAATGATACTGCATTTCTGTATGCAGACTCTCTTCTGCCTTCTCCTGCACGACTTCAGCATGTCTTCTTTCCGTGAGTTTCTCCAGTTTCTTCCTGTCTGTTTCACTCAAATATTCGTCATCACCTAAAACCAGTTTCTGGGCTCCAATCTCAAATAACAGTCCTGCTATTGCTCCTAGATCTGTAGACAAATCCTGCCGGTGCTGCGTATTAGCGTCCATAATTACCGCCCTGAGTTTGAGGTATTCCGACCAACTGCCAAGTTTCTTTTTGTCTTTGAACAAAAAATTGAACCCATTAATTATTGCGGTATTAAAAGGAGGAATAATTGTCGGGTGCAAGAAATATAAAATGCTTGCAACTGCCGGTCCCAGTCCTTTAATCTTCCGCGCATCCAAGCGAATAATCTCCCGGATAATCGTGTCTTCATTTTTTGCGTTTAGACAGCATTCCAGGAACTGACCAAAAGCTTTTTTGTTTTCCTGGTTCTCATAGATGTCCGGAATGCGCAATTTGGGCTTCCAGTAAAAAGGATGTGCCGCTCCTTCAAAGATCTGTTTCTGTTCCGTAATGCAATTCAGGACAAATTCCAGAGACGAACCCTTAAAGTCATTTCCAAACTTCTCTTCCTTAATCTCGCTAACCACCAATTGCACTCCACGCCGTATAGACCTGAAAGCTTTCAACCTGTCCTCATTGTTAATGAACCAGGTATGGTAAACACTTTCTCTGTCATCTTTATACTGTCTGATGATATTGGTCAGGGTGGTTTGCATGCAGTAGATTTTATACGATAAAAATCGTCAAAAATCTACTCATTCAGAAACTCAGGCAGCCTTTTTTTCACATTCTTTCGCACATTCCAACAGGCTTCAGCACATAGCTTACAGCACTTCACATGCACCGCATGCTTTTGACATACTACTACACATTTCACAGAGGCCTCAAGACACTGTCATATAGTTCATCTTAATCGTTACCTGCATTTAACCATGTACGCAACTCTGATATCTCTTTTGTCTGATCGTCCTTCATCGTTTGAGCCATATCTTTCATCATGGCTACCTGACCGTATTGTATTTCTGCATTAGCCATATCAATAGCACTTTGGTGGTGAATAATCATCAGGTGTACAAAGTCATGATCGGTTTTACCGCTTAATTTCTGTGCATCCGCATCCGTGTCCATTTTTTTCATAGCCGCATTAGAGGCGTCCATAAATGGCTGACTCATGCCGGTTGCCGTATGAGCCATCATGAAACTGTCCAGCATGGCAATTTCCTTGGCCTGGGCATCCTTCATTTTTTGTGCCATACTTTTAATCATGGCATCACTACCATTAGCCAATTCCATATTAGCCATATCGATAGCTCCCTGATGATGCCTTTTCATCATCATTGCGAAATCATGATCCGGATCCATGGTCATTTTCATTGCTGACATGTCAGCGCTCATGGAGTGCATTGATTTCATCATGTTGCTGCTATGATTATCATACCCCGTGACATTGGGTCCTTGTTCTTTCCTACATGATACTGCTGTGATCATTACACCTGCAATCAGTACTAAAATCAGTTTCTTCATATTCTACTCCTTTTGTTATAGCTGCCTAAAAACAATGCCATGAACGCTATCTACAGCATTGCTTTTTAAAATATTTTCTCAACCAATACAACATCTTCTTCATACTAATCAATGCTGTCAATTTTAAAGCCGGCTTTTTCTACAACCTGTGTAATTTGGTCAGCTTTAAGTGTTTCATCTTCAGTCTCTACTGTCAATACTTTATCAGGGCTGGCTGTATCTACTTTCCAGTCTTTGATCTCTTCTAATTGATTCAGGTGCGGTGTTACTGAATTTATACAGCCGCTGCAATTAATGTTCGTCTTAAATCTCAATGTTTTCATTATTCACTTTTTACAAATTTCCTAATAAGGCGCGAGCCTGTTGTTACATAATTACATTTATTGTTTACAAGATTTTAGTGTACTTCAGTCGCAAGCTGTTAGAAACGACTGATACTGAACTTAATGCCATCGCAGCTCCCGCAATCATTGGGTTAAGCAAAAATCCATTGACCGGATAAAGGATTCCGGCGGCTAATGGGATACCGATCAAGTTATAGATGAACGCCCAAAATAGGTTTTGACGGATCACACGAACGGTATTCCGGGAAAGTGTAATTGCTTTCGGTATACTCATCAAATCAGAAGATATCAGTGTCATTTTAGCTACATCCATAGCTATATCAGTGCCTTTACCCATTGCGATACTGATATCAGCCTGTGCAAGGGCGTGGCTATCATTGATACCATCTCCCACCATCCCTACGACAAGCCCGTCCTTTTGCAAGTTTTTTATAAAATTTGCTTTATCCGCAGGCAGTGCTTCCGCCCGGAATGTTGTTATTCCTACTTGTGTGGAAACGGCCAATGCTGTTTGCATGTTGTCACCAGTGATCATGTAAGGTGTAATACCCATGTTGTGAAGTAGGCTTACTGCTGCTGCAGCTGTAGGCTTAATTTTATCTGCGATGGCTATCATTGCAAGTACCTGCGTAGCATCAGCAAACCAGATCACGGTACTGGCTTTGTCAAGCCATTCCTTTGCCCGCATTTCCAGCTCTGCAGGAATTACTAGACTTTGAGATTGAATGTACCGGCCGCTTCCTGCATAATAGCGTTGTCCATTAAAAATAGCAGTCACACCTTTCCCAGTTTCACTTTCAAATTGCTCGATTGACGCTTTTGTTACGGATTGAGCTTCCAAATATCTTACAATGGATTCACCAAGCGGGTGTTCGGATTGGGCTTCCAATGCATGAAGTATGCGGGATAATGTGGCCTCATATTCTGTGTTCCTCCATAGAATAGCGGAAACATTGGGTTTACCCTCGGTAATCGTTCCGGTCTTATCAAGAATAATGCTATCCATTTTATAAGCTCTTTCTAAACTCTCTGCATCTTTGATAAGAATGCCATGTTCAGCTCCTTTCCCTACACCAACCATAATCGCTGTAGGTGTTGCCAGGCCCAATGCACAGGGACATGCAATTACCAACACGGTAACCATGGCCATTAGCCCTTGAGTGAAGCCATTTTCCCCTCCCAACACAATCCATAGTATCATGGTTAAGACTGCGATACCAATTACCACCGGCACAAAGACGCCTGCGATTTTATCCACCAGTTTTTGTACCGGGGCTTTGCTCCCTTGCGCATCCTGCACAGCTTTGACAATTTGTGCTAGTATCGTGTCTGCACCAATTTTTTCTGCCCGGAAGAGAAGGCTGCCTTTCTGATTTATCGTTCCAGAAAATACCTTGGTGCCTTTTTCTTTGAGTACAGGTATCGGTTCTCCTGTGATCATACTTTCGTCGACATACGAAATGCCTGCATCCACTTCACCATCAACAGCAATTTTCTCGCCCGGCTTCACAAGCAAAATGTCACCGGTTTTCACATTTGCAATGGGAATGGTTTTTTCCTCTTCATCATAGATTACAGTCACCATTTTAGGTTGTAGACCCATCAGTTTCTTTATAGCTGAAGAAGTATTGTTCTTAGCCCTTTCCTCCAACATCTTACCCAACAGAATGAAAGCAATAACAACAGACGCTGCTTCAAAATAGACATGTGCATGAAGGCCTCTTTTATGCCAGAACTGTGGATAGACAGTGTTGAATACACTGAACAAATAAGCGATCCCGGTGCTCATCGCCACCAGTGTATCCATATTCGCAGAGCGATGCTTCAGTTGTCTCCAGGCATTAATAAAAAACTGCTTACCGAATATCAGGATCACAGGTGTAGCCAATGCCCACATAATGAAATTCGCATAAGGCATATTCATGAAGAACATACCAATTACAACTAAGGGTAATGAAAATGCGATAGAGAACAACGTACGTCTTCGCAGACTGGCAGTATGAGCAACTTGCAGGGCTTCCAACTGACCCGCCGCAGCATCACTTTCATCAATGATAAGATCGTAACCAACGGACTGGATCACTTTCCTAAATGTTTCAGGTTCGATTGCCCCGGGAATATATTCCACTTGAGCGCTGCCATTGGCATAATTGACCCCTGCCTGTATAATGCCTGGTTGTGCTTTAAGCATACTCTCCACGCTCGAAGCACAGGAAGCACATGTCATACCTGTAACGGGATAATTTTTTCGGATGGTGTCCACATTGTATCCTATCTCTCTGATAGCTGTTATCGCTTTTCACAGGACTTCTTCAGGCTGATCAGTTTGGATGATAGCCCTGTTATTATTCAGTTCTACTTTATGGGATTGAATCCCTGTAATCTTATCTAGTTCCTTATCAACGATCATTGCACCATGCTCACTTCCAACATTTGTCAATGGCAACAAGAATATATCTTTCATAAATCAGCTCTTTGCAGAAACAAAGCTACCTCCCTACTACTGATCGATTGTTACACTATTACAGAAATGAATTACAAAATTTCTCCGTCCAGGTTTTTACGCCAGATTTCATCAATGTCTCTCTGGAAAGGCATGATATAGTTATAGCTGACATGAAATCCATCTGCCTCCTGCTCAAATTCATCTTTGTGCCAGTTAATGCCTCTTAACATATTGACATATTCTTTCAGCGAGCCGTCTTCGTTCAGCTCATAATCCTGCACACCCAATATTTCAAAGTTTAAATAATCATCAAATTTGCCGAATTGCCCGCTTCCGCCTACAGTCAGGGAACGTTTTTCCTGTACCACTTTGCGTATAATCTGTAATGGATTGTAGTGGGGATTTTTATTGGCGACGTCCGCGGCAGCTTTTGTGCCGCTACCGAAAAAAGACATACCATTTTCCGTCAGGATCTCGCTAAACTTCGGCACAATTGGATAAGCCGATGTGTCACAAGTAAAATAAAAGGTACGGATACCTGTGTTAAGCGGACAATACCCAGTAAGTATGAGTTCGCAAAGCCCTTTCTCCCTTAAAATAGCGCCAAGGTCAAGTGCCGCTTTTCGATAGATCTTCATGACCATTTTTGCTATGCCTTCCATGGAAAAATCAGTATAGCCCGGAATAAATTGCAGGTGCTGCAAAATTTCATACACCGCTTCCTTAACTGTATATGCATTAATCGTGCTACCTACCACCGCAAGACCTATGCGATGATCATAATAACATTGAGCCTTATGGGTTTCTGAATCCGTAGGGCCATATACTTTTACCGGTACAGCGAATATCTTGATTCCATAGTCGACAGACTGCCCATCTGCAAAGCTAATTCGCGAGTCAGAAGACAATGACACCTGACTATTTACCCTATGTGCGACTACTAATGTCATGTCAGCTATTTTTTGCGATTTTATCTAAAGATTGTCTTGGATTACTATCCGCCTTTTTAAAGTCTGAAGGGGTCATGCCGGTTATTTTTTTGAATTGTCCACTTAAGGCCGCAACACTGCTATAAGCAAGTTGCCAAGCAATTTCGCTTAATGTAAGCTCTCCGTAAGATAACAGCTCTTTTACCCTTTCAATTTTCTGTTGAATGGTAAAGTGTTCGATCGTCATACCGGTCTCTTCAGAAAAGAGTTTACTCAGATAGGGATAATCGACGTTCAGCTGTTGTGTAAGATATTCGCTATATTTTACTTTGCTGTCGCTGTTTTGTCGATGTACAAGCTCAATAATCGACAATTTTATTTGCTCTGTAATTTTTTTCCTCCGGTCATCAATAATCTCAAAACCTACTTCCGCTAATGCAGTTGCAATCTCCTTTAAATGAGATGCATTTATCGTTTGTTCCTGAATAGACACCTTACCCAAATCTATTTGCAGGACATGGAGCCCGGCTTTCTGCAACTCCTCTTTAACCACTATCTTACAACGGTCACAGACCATGTTCTTTATATACAACTCCATTTATTCCCTTACTGTTTAAATAGCTTTCCTGTTTTTTCGATCTTCCCCATATTCATTATTTTATAGAAATAAAGACCTTGTCTCAACTCGTGTATATTCACGTTCTCTTTATTTGCTTTTAATATCTGGCTATATACGATACGGCCCATCATGTCGGAAATGTCGAGGGAATATTGTTCCGAGTTTGCAGGTCGTTCTATTGTCAATATTTCTTTTACAGGATTTGGATAAATGCGTATGTCATCACCCATCACATTTTCTTCACCCACCCCAAGTGACCATAACCCAACGGAAATATTATCCAGGTAAAGATTGTTACCCCCATCAGTCGTATTGACAAACTTAATAATAACGCTCTTTTTTGAAGCATATGCACCTAGATTAATGCGGGTAGTCTTCCAAACCGTCGTGTTATCAGGAATGTATGGTGTTGTTTGTGTTGGACCCGTCGCCAGTGAAGCACCAGATTTGTTGAACAATGTATTCCAGGTAACGCCGCAATCACTTGTAGCCAGCACAGTTAGATCATCAGAATAATTAGCATCACTACGAGCATAAGCCCAGTAGAAATATAAAGATGCATCACCACCCAAGGACGTGAAGTCAAAGGCAGGTAACACAAGCGCATCTGATTGTCCATAATTGGTATTAATAAGATTATTGATCTTTGCTGATCCTAATCCCGCAAATGCTTTGGCCTGCGTGTCGCGTTGCCAGGTGATCCCATTATCTGGATTATCAACAGTTATTCCTTTATCAGGGAACATTGTGTTCTCAAAATCTTCGTAAAATGGCAACCCTTGTCCAACAGGCTGAAGTGTAACATTAATATAATTGGTTAAAGTCAACGTATCAGAGCTAGAAACATTGTTTGCAATCAGCGTTATCGAATATATGCCAGGTGTGCTGTAATTGACTACCGGGTTTGTGGCAGTAGAACTACTGGGCGTTCCTCCAGGGAACAACCAGATAAAGCTGGTCGGATCATTTTGGGATCTATTGTAAAAAGTAACGCCTCCATCAGTACATACATTTTGGTTAAGTGACATAAAGTCTGCAATAACTTTGCATGTAGGGCTGACAAAACCACTATCGCAGCCTGTACTATCAATATTCCATTGCGTCCATATATCTTTCCGCAAGCTTGCCAGAACAGCATGCATTCTATTTTTTTGCCCCAATGTAAAAATGCTTTTACAAGCATCGTCTGTGTAATCAAGATAATTCGCCACCTGATCAGGATAACTATCGTTCGTACATGAATTGATATTCGGGCAACCAAAATTAGGTGCTGTTACGGGTGGTGTATCACAGATATTGTCTCCTGAATTGCAGGTATCAGCACCCCCGCAACCATTCTGAAAAGTATGATATAAACCAAACCAGTGACCAATTTCATGGGTAGTTGTACGCCCGAGGCCACCTGAGGCAGTACCTGTATTACCAAAATAACTATGACGTACAACAATGCCATCTTCATCTGGTGGGCCGCCGGGAAATGACGAATAACCCAGAATCCCACTACCACTATTGATATCTTTAACAACGTACATATTCAGGTAACGTGTGTTATCCCAATAGCTAAGCTGTTTTAACATACTACGCTGAAAAGTCTGGTGATTAGTCAACGTACTTTGTATCCTGACAATCCCGTTTGTACATTTACCGTCTGGTGTTTTTTTTGCCAGGCAAAATTCGATCTCCGCATCTACGCCATTTCCAAATCCAGGGCTTCCTGCTTTTCGTCTAAAGTCCTCGTTAAGTATATCTATTTGACTTTGTATCTGTGCATTGGAGATATTTTCTGTACCACCATTATGGATCACGTGTACAACCACAGGTATGATCTTGAGATTAGGCAAATGTGACGCGTGCATAGCATTCGTCTGATTTGGCGCACCAAGTTGAAGTTGCTGTTGAATCTTTCGCTCTGTAGCAGCAATCCGCTCCCGATGACTACGTTGATAGACATCAAAATAACAAGGTTCTGACTGTTGCGCAGCAACTTCCGTAACAGCAAATAATGCCATTAAAAATGCAAGGATTTTCATTTAATATGTATTTCTTCTATAAAAAATTATGGATGATGCATACTATGAACGTGATGCAGACTATCCGCAAGAAAGTGGTCATGAATATCATGTCCATTATAATGATGATCAACATTATCGTGACTGTGATTTCCGTGTACAGTCACCAATGAGTCGTTAATATGCCCTGGAAAATGGTGATGATAATGATGCGTATGGTCTATATGCGGATTGTAGCTTGTCCAGCTATGGTGGTGGTCATCATGTGTATATGTATCGTGATGGAATAAGTTATGATGATGCCAAAGTAAACTGTCATGATGATGATAAAGACTATCCCAATGACGTTGATGTACGAGGTGGGGCGTTGCCAGCATACTATCCAGCATTTGCTGCATCTGCATAAGCTCACTTCGGATGGCATTTGTCGTTGTTACGTCTTCAGCAGTTAATGTTACCGTATTACTGTTGGTATTATTTCCTGTCGCTGCTGTTACGGCGTTGTCAGATGTTTCGGACTTGTTGCAACTCATGACAAATACCGGTAGCAACAGTAACATTATCTTTTTCATACCAATTTTTTAAAAAAGAGGAACTGCCGGGGAGCAAGCTCGGCAGTCCGCTCATTATTGAATAGTTATTTTTTGAACTGCAGCGCCATTTGCTCCTGATACGGCAAGCAGGTAAATACCTTTAGCAAAGTTAGATACGTCAATGGTATGGGTTTCCGTATTTGTAGTCCCCTGATAGAGAACGCGACCAGTCACATCGGCCATGCTGATAAAGAATTGTTCTTTACTTGTATTACTAATAGTAATTGACAACACCGATTGCACAGGATTAGGGTAAGCAGCAAATACGACCTTACCTGTAGTAGTTTCTTTAATACCTAATACATTCGGATTATCTACTCGTACAAGTTCTTTTGTCGTTTTATTGACAAACCATATTTTATTGTTATCATCAATTCGCACTCCCATGACACCTGCTGCACCGGTATTGATTGACCCTTTTAGTGTCGCAGGTGTCGTGGTTACGTCGTAGATATAGAGTTTACCATCGGCATTATCACTAACTACGATCCTGCCAGACCGATAATCAATACCACATGGAGATGTCAGGCCAGATGCAACCATAGTCTCGGTAGTTGCATTGATTACAGATTTATAAGCACCCAATGGTTCATTTGCCGTTGATGGAACCGTTAAGTTCCCTCCGATAGTGCCGCTAGTAGTTTTTAGTCTTAATATTTTCCCGGAGCCGCCGTCAACAATATAAAGCCAGCTATTTTGTTTGTCCAATGCTAAGTGGCTCGGTACATTTGGCTTACGTGCTACCGTTACCCCTGTATAGCGGAAGATTTGTCCATCGGAATGATCATCCCCTCCTGTAGGGTGAGGCATTTCAAAATCATACTTACAGATATTCCCATTATATCCATCGAAATACCAGTAGACATTATTATTGTCGTGCGCTACACCCATGCCAAATGGACTTTGATGTATCATATCCAAATGGCTACCTAATGGCTGACCGTTTACCCAATTATTCTGGTTAGATCTGGCAAAAATTGATGTGTCACTAGACCACAAGGCCGGCCCCATAAATGTAGAAGCAGCGGAAGCTGTATTTTTTATTTCCTGCGCAGAGCAGAATGTTCCATTGTCACCCATTGAGATGGCCACTGCATTGGCCATAAAATGATCGTTATGGGAATCACGGCGAAACTGGGAAAACTGAGTCGGTTTACCGGCATCGAAAAAAATCACTACGCTGCCACCACCTGATTCTTTGTTCAGTACCCACCATTCTCCCGGACGACCAGGAACAAAATCCAGATCATGGGGTGCCGAAAGGCTGTTAGACGCATTGCCAACCACAGTGAACGTATTGGGTCCAGTAATATACTTGTCAAGTTCGCTCTGAGCGAATGCTGTCGAGCAGCAACAAGCAAGAAGAAGGGATAATACTTTTTTCATACCGTTTATTTTTTTAGTTAGTAGTTTGATTTTAATAATTGCAGGGTTTGTGTCGAAAATTCAGAATTAATTTTAAGTACGTATAAACCGACAGGTAAGAGATCTGCATTGACACTTGTTGCAAATTTTCCTGAAACGGGAGATAGCGATCGGGTAAAAAGCATTTTACCCATCAAATCGTATAGAGTAACCTTAATCTCTTTACTATCTGTCCCACCTTCAACAAGCCAGCTAGTCGCAGCAGGGTTGGGATACACTTTAACAATCATGTTATCTTGCTGATAATTTTTCACTGATGTAGTTGAATCGACAACGATGAAAGATCCCATCATGCCTTCATCTTCGTGATGCAGCAAATGGCAGTGATACATGAAGGGCACGATCGGGTCAGCGAAATCTTCAAATTTTGTAATGAAACGAACTGTATCTTTTGGCATAACGAGAATGACGTCTTTTTTGCCACGCTCATAAAGTGGTGGTGGGACACCATTAATATCCAAAACATAAAACCAAACATCATGAATATGAAATGGATGGGCAATCTCAGTCCCGTTCACCAATTTCCAGATTTCTGTATGTCCCAATTTTACGGTGTCATTCACTATATTCATATCAAATGAATTGCCATTAATGAGAAATGGACCCTCAACCATTTTATCTGGGGTTGACGGAGGTTCCGGAAGAAATAAAAATGTTCGTTCTTTATTAACACTGCTTATAGGAAATGGTGACTTTGGCACCAGCGTTGTCGGTATTGTAGTCACCGGCGTGGATGTTGGAGCAGTAACCATGATTTTCAGCACATTAAAGTCTGCACCATTCAGCTTATTATCCACATAGCCAGGGATCATACCCCCTGTTGTTCCAACCTGAGCAGAGCCGTGTATGCCATTTGTTAATTCTGTGCCGAAATTCTTCAGATAGATAGTCTGGCTCTGTTTACCGGTCAGATTAAGCAATATCTCATAACGCTCACCGGGGGCGATCTGTATACGTGTTAACGTTGTACTCGTATCTAACAATCCAGCATCATTACCAATAAGACTAAATGCAAGATTGCCCGTAAACCCAAGCTTAAAACTTCTACTGGTAGAACCATTGAGCAGACGCAGTCTTATAACCTGTGCAGGTGCATTTAGATAGGGCTGCATGGTCCCGTTAACGAATACAGTTGTATCATCTTCAGTGGCAATAGCAATCTGCTTTAAGACATCAAAAGCTTTCGACTGTATAATCACTGGAATATCGTCTACCCCGTATGTACGTGGCAAGGTTAATGCAGCCTCCGCAGCATCTTTAACGATGATCATTCCTGCCATGCCTTTACTGACATGTAATTCTGTTTTTTTATCACCATGCGGGTGATACCAGAACGTTGCTGCGTCGTTCATTACTTTGAACCTTGGGCTCCAGGTGCTACCTGTATTGATAATCTGATGTGGTCCACCATCCCATTTAGCGGGCAAGTGAAGTCCATGCCAGTGTATCGTCGTGCTTACCGGCAGATTGTTGGTAACATTGAAAGTGACACTATCCCCTTTATTAATAATCAGGGTTGGCGCCATCCATGTTCCGTTGATGCCATAGGTTGGTGTATTAAACCCGCTGAACAACGTCGTAGTTCCCGATTGTGCACTCAAATTAAAAGTCGTACCTGTCAAAGCCGGTGGTATATAAAGTGTATTCTGTGCATAAGACTGGCTAGCGCATAACAATGCGATCCAAGAAAGCGAAATGGTATATAATAATTTCATTAGGGTATAATTTTTAATTGCCGATAAACACCTGCACTGTCTGATGAATGTTTATCAGATTAACAACATACATGCCGTCCGGGAAAGATGACATGTCAAGTGTTTCATTATCATTTTGCATTCTTTTAGCTAATATTTTTTTGCCTGTTATATCCAATATAACAGCATCCGTACCCCGCAATCCGGATACCTGGGTCAGGTAAATTATTTTCCTGTTACTGTATACGCGCGGCGTTATTCCCTGATAGTTAGCAACTCCTGTGGCAAATGCAGTGACTAACCAGGTCAGCGTATCAATTTTTGATGGTTGTCGGATATCCCATACCATATATCGAATTGTTGTAGTTCCAGGTCTCACATTTGCATTGACATGTAGGCTAAGAAAACCGTACTCACCCGGCGGCACTGGCGCCATCGTACCAGTATCGGGCAGATTATTATAACAGGTCCCATTATCACATATGTAAGCAGACCACTGATCCGCAATGGATACTGATAGCTTCTTCCACGCGAGCAGCAACGTATCTCCTTTTTTTGATTGCTGTTTGATATAGAGTATCTTTTTGTCACCAATCGTAATGACGTCCCTGAGCGTATCCCCCGGAGAAACAGTAAATGTTGATTGAGCAAAAGAAGTAGCAGCAGCCGTAACTAGTACGGCTACTACTACCATCACTACACCCTGAGACCCCCTCATTTGCCTGCAATGTTTATTTTGTTCGTTGTGGTATTGTTGTTCTCTATTATATTGAAACTATAGACCCCCGGCACAAATTCTGTTGTGAGCAAAACCTTTCTAAAAGTCCCTGAAGCAACGTTAGCATTGACTTCTTTCCAGACTATTTTTCCAGCGGCATCTACCAATTGCAGTGTGATATCCGTTCTTTGCTTTACATCAAATTCTATATTCACCATATAACTAGATGGATTTGGGAACACTTTCACAGCAGAAAGCAGGGATGCCAGACCTTTGATACCAGTCGGGTTAAAGAACTTGTTCATTTCGGTGCTTATCTTAGAAGTATCGCCGTTCATATACCCACCGTTATTGGCATTCGCCGAATAGAGGATTTTATGGCCTGTTCCTGCGACGACTGCAATTGTCGGCATAGCGAAGCCGCCGTAATAAGCAACTTGTGTTGCAGCTGAATCCATAGGAATTGCTGAAATACCCAGATTAGATACCCACGACTTAATAGTAATGCAGCTGTAGCTATTTTGGAAACCCATTGCATACGTCATCACTTTACCCGGATATTTAGCCAGAAACTTGCTCTTCAGCGCTTCAATTTCTTTGGCTGCATCTTCACATGCCGTGCAATTTGGACCCATAAAATATTCAAGGATCACTACTTTGCCAGAGTCAAGATCTTTAAACAGTTCACGCATGTTACCATTACAATCCATACGATTAAAGTCCATTGCTGTCGTTTGTCCTGTAACCACGCCTGCACTCGCAATTACGCAAGCCAGTATTAAGATGATTTTTTTCATTCGAGTTGATTTTTTAAGTTTTACTCTTTCACTATTTTATGCGTGCCTGTATTGCCTGCTACATCTATTACCTTCACCAGGTACAATCCCTTTGCCACACCAGAGAGCTGAACTGAAGGGTTCATCTTCCCACCATTGAATGCCTCTTCTTTTATTAACTGTCCGTTCATAGCGGTGATTGTCACGCTACGTATTGCTGTTCCATATTGTATTGTCAGCTGATCATTTACGGGGTTAGGTACAACAGCAAATGTGATATCGTTAGCTATGTTATTGATGCCTGTAGGAATCATAGCGGCATTAATAGCGCTTTTAAGTCCATTTACATCATTTGCGGCAGTACCCTTTTTGTTGAAATATACTTTATGGTCTGAACCGCCCAATACAACAACATGCGGCATTCCTGAGCCGCCATAGTTGGACTCATCAATTTTATTCCCGGCATTTCCAAAAACTGTGAAGTTGGTACCCACGCTATTTGAAGTCATCCATGTATTGAGATCAGTACAGGTTTGGTCACCCATATCATCTGAAAGATAGGCCATCACCTTGCCGGGATTAGAAGTAGCATAGCTTTGAACCGCAGCAGAAACTGCCTTGGCGCCATCTACGCACATTGCGCAAGGCATCACCCATACAAGTACAATCACTTTACCGTTATTCAGTTCAGTAAATAACGTATGAGAAGCACTGGTGCAGTCCGGAGCTGTAAAGTCAGTTGCTGTTGTCTGGGCATTGGAAGCGGTAAACGCTGAAATCAATGCGATCGAGGTAATAATTTTTTTCATTTTTGGTTATTTTTTTAGTGTAATTGAAAAACTTATTAATAATGTAAAGTGGGGTTGAGAAAAAGGCGTGCTTATATCAATAGTCTTCGCTATGATTATTTAACACCTTCGAGATCCATTTCGCAAACCGGGCATTTACCTGGCTTATCATAGGTTTTGTCCTTTTCGCATTTCATAGGACACTGATACTTTGAATACTTTTTCTCAGTGCAGCTGATAAAAGGAACAGACAGCATTAACGTCAGCATGACCAGATAGATCTTCATAATTTAATTTTATATGGATTAGATGAGAAAGCGCGTAAGCACCAATAGCCGTGAACCTTTAGGCTACGGCATTTACAAATCCATACAATATCAAATCAAAAAGACCTCATTAAGAATATAAAGAGGTGGGGAATAAATATCGGGGGGAGAATTGTTGTGGATATTCTGCTCCACAGCTTTAAAAACAATCTTAGTATTTATAGGAACAACAGAAAGAGCAGGCAAATCAGCAGAGAAAACTTTCTGAAAACTTAGCTCAATTTGTTTAGCTAAAAAGTCATTGCCACTTTTCTTGAACTTTACCTGGCTGTCTTTACAGCAACCAGGAGGCATCACTTTTTTCTTACAGCATTTCTTCTTGTGATCCTCTTTTAGAGTAACGTATTTAAGATGCCCGCCGCAATGATGGAAATTTATGCTTATGCCAAACGCACAAAGCGTATAACTAATCAGAAGCAGTATGGCTAAAGCTTTTTTCATTCCAAGCGATTGTATCAAATCTATGCAAAAGTGACTGAATCACCAATACTTATATAACCTTTAACGAAAATATGACAATCGACACCTAAAATAGTTCCGCCTATAAAATCAATAAAGACCTCGTCACCAAACCTTGTGCTAGATATACATTACAGACTTAGCCCTTTTGACATATTGATGGTAATGCTTATAAAACTGGGTATTGGCACAAACATCAGATATTGCTCATGATACTGCTGCAAGAGGATGCTGATGGTCATATCTTTACGCTTTATCTGATTCTCCAGTTCCGATATCAGGGGGGGGTAACAACTGCTCAAAAATCCCTCTCAAGTCGGTGTTTTTGAAGGACAAAAATACCTGATCGAGTTCAAGATCACTCATCTGATCTACCTTTGTATAGGTCAGCTGCTTCGCTATAAATTTATGCAGGTACTTGTTTACAGTATTACAGGAGCAGCCAGTCAGTGTTGATCTGTTTTTTGCTCCTGTCATGGGTATGCAGATAGAATATCTGCCTTATTCTGTTCCTAAGTATTGTTTTAGTTAGACATACTGCATTGGATTAAGTATCCAACTCGCATTTATTAAAGTTAAAAGGAACTCATTAATAAAGCCTTTCAGGGAGTGGTCAATTTGGTGTGGAATTTGAACTATTTTCTAGCGGCATTTCCAGCCTCAGTTTACCAGCTTCATTATAAACACCGTTCATTGTCAGTTGCCCAATCATCAAACCAATCAGCATCGCGGCAACAACCCAAGACGGTTTCAGATGACACATTGCAAATCTGATAGACATCGACATATACTCACCCGATTGTCGGTGATATTCTGTACTACGTATTTGCCGCCAGACATCTGTTTCAAGGCGCTTTAAAGACGGATGGTAAGGGGATCTACTTGAAAAAAGACCAAGTAACCGATCTAAATCTCTTTCCTGCATGGCAATTTCCCTTTCTTCTCTATGATACGTTCAAAAAGAACTTTCCCCTCATTTTTTTACAAATATCATACCTCAGTCATGAGCCGGCATATGTAACATACTTGCTTTCGTTCCCAATAACTTTACATAGTCTAGTAGATGACCACTGGCCGGGTAATAACCTGGCCCGTTCGGGAGTGCGTAAATTTGAGGAAATAGCCTCCCTTTTGCCACCCGGCGACTTGGATATCTGTTAAGCCTGGCAGGCTTGTTTTATCCAAAACTAAAATCCCTATCGTGTTATATATTTTCAAGCTAAGCACACCAGGGTCTGCCTCAATAAACAAATTGTCAGTAGCAGGTACCGGGTATAGCTTTATCTCACCAATCCACGCAACAGTTTCATTAACCCCTAATACATCTGTTGTATCAATCTTAAAATTCGTATCGCTGATATCAAAAAAAATGTTGCCGCTGCCTTTTACCTTCACACGAGCCTTGTCAGTGACAATATTAGGCACATTGATTGTTTCCAAACCATCATTCGGAGTTTGTGAGGCTAACAAATAGGGATAGGTATAACCGCCGTCAACCGACAGGAAAATATCAACATTGGCACAACTGATAGGAGCCTGATCTGTTCCTGAAATCCCCCATGAGACGTCGGCCTGACTACCAGCTTTCCATTGCGACGCAGACTGTGTAGGTGTCAAAATTGCAAATGTGGAACCTGTATTAATAACATTGATATCTACTTTATCGTCAGAAATATTAAAACAGCCTATACCATTGTAAATATCACGAACTGTCAATATGAAACTTAAAGATCTCGAAGTGTCTGCGAGTTTTTCTCCAAGATATGATGTTGTATTCGCAAGCAGTCTACTGAGCCTGGGAAATATTCTGGTTGCTGTCGTGTCAGGGTTAAAAGAGCGAAAAGTAGGGCCTGTAGCCCGAGTCTGAATCCAGTTTTTACCAAAGTCTCCAAGGTTCCATTGTTCCCAACAATAAGTTAAGTCATCATGAGCTGAATCAGAAACCGCTGGAGCTGTTAATTCAAAAGGCGTCTTGAACGGGATATTGTAGGACTGTGCAATTGAAGGAACGGAAGCTGGGGTATTTCCGGAAGGCATATTCACTGCACAGGTACCGCCAGCGCTATTAATAAAGCCTGAAATCTGATCTAGGCTTCTGGTATGGAAATATGCATCACTATTATTTTGCAGGTTATTTCCGCTACCACAGATGCCAGCATATGCCATGATTGTCGAGCCGCTTCCAGGCTCGTAAGCAGAATTAGAGGAACCATTGCCGTTACAACTGCCGGTATTAGCATTAAACGTATGACTCCCACCGAACTGGTGGCCGATTTCATGACAGACGTAATCAACATCGAACGGGTCTCCAACTGGCCTTGGCGATCCGGTAACGCCTCTGGCTTTAGCAGAATTAATACAAACTGAACCAAGGCTTGCTATACCACCACCGCCAGTACTGAATACATGGCCGATGTCGTAGTTAGCCGCACCGATATAATTATCGATTGTAACTTGGTTTTCACCCAACATAGTTGGACCACTTCCATTTGAATATGGATCTTTTGATCCATCGAGGAATATCAGCGTATCGTTATTAGCGATCAATTGCAACGTTATGGCAAGCTCTCTTTCATAAATACCATTTACACGGTTTATGCTCGTTACCATTGCACTTAAGACATCTGCCTTTGTTGCCGCTACACCGGCAGCGGCTGTTGCGTATTCTCCGGTGCAGGCTAGCGCTAAACGGTAGGTACGATGTATGGTACCGCTGGATCGTGCTTGTCCCAGTTGTAATGGTTGCTGACCAGTAAGGCTTTCATCCTGTTCTGCCGGTACACTACAATATACAGTTTCTGACGGGATGGAAAGAGCGCTGGTATAATCACGTTTATAGTAGCACATATAAAGTCCTGGATAATTTCTGCCTACCGGATCTATGAAAAAACTATTTTCCCCATCGTTAATCATCGCATGAAACCCAAGGCTTGTCATATCCAATTTCACGATTACCCTTCGATTTTGAATATCTATACCTGTATAGGTTTGTATCATGGAATATTTTGCAGCAAGTTGAGCCTCCATTATCAATGAGTGCCAGGTGGCAAATGAGCGAAACCCACCTTTAGGATCCGGCAGTACCAGAACGTTTGCATGGTTTGGATTATCGGACAATGCAGCAAGCAAACCTTTAAGTGTCTGTTCATCCAATTGATATAAAATATACCGACCCGGTTTACGGATAGCATCCATTGGCAATGGTTGCTCCTCAACCTGCCAGATTTCACCATAAGCACTAAATGATAACACGAATACACATACCAGCATTACGCTGCATCGAAGGAATTTTCTCATTGATTAAATAAAATTTGAATGGACAACGTCAATTCTGATTCAAAAACGTGGAGTGCTCGCAAATCTAAACATATCAAAAAAGTTTAAGCCACAGTTAATGACTTATGGCAGATTAATGACATTTTTAAAAAAAATGACAATAACATTCAGGATAAGAGTTGCCATAGATTATAGGTTATATCTTGTCGAGGTAAGATGCCTGGTTTGCCGCCACGCCAGATATGTGCAAGGCAATATCATCGGGTGTAATACGTTATAGAAAAAGTTGATGCGCAAAATAGCAGCTTCCATATTAGCTATATTGATGCTGGTCCTCAATTGCGGACTTAGCCTGCATATGCATTTCTGCATGGGTAATATGGTGCGTATTGCCTTCACAGCAGATGAAGAAAGTGCTGTCTGCAGTCGCTGCGGCATGGGAAAAGAAGCTGAAAAAAAAGGATGCTGCGAGGATGTGCTAAAGATTGTAAAAACCGATGAAGGGAATCTTCTTCATAGTCTGGCAGTTATATATCCAGTGACAGATGGGATACTGCCTAAACCTGTTACTACATTTCTTCCAACGCAAAGTGCCGATTCTTACCCCGTAATTCCTGTAGCATCGCCGGTTTTCATTCCCCCCGATATCGGAGAAAGATACCCTTTGTATATTTCATTCCATTCACTACTTATTTGATTCAGGCGTCTTTCGGTTTTTCCGGGAATATAGATGCCACGTCAAATAAATTGTCAGGTTTTGCGTCCAGTAATGGGGTCTTCTGGCTTACTAACTGATGCTGCTATTCGTTATTCCCGTCCTCTTAAATATTGGTTAGACCGATAGGCATTCTACAGCATATCGCTGCTTGATCTGATTGACGGATCTACATGCAACTACCTCACAATAAAAAATTGCAGATGCTGCTGCCGAAAAACAGTTACGCCCGTATCGGGCGTAACCAAGTTGATATACAAATCGAATTCTGGAATGATGAATATGCGACGAGACTTAAATCCCTTGACAGTAAGGGGTATCATCAGCTGTTTGTTTTCTGCAAAGGCGGGGGAACTCATGAAATAGCATTTGTTGATCACATGATAAGGGATTGCTCATTTCATTTAATTCCAGCAGGTACACCACATATGATAAGAACTTTGCGAAAAATGAAAGGCATCGTTATCAATTGTACGGACGCATACCTAGTGCATTTAAGTCATTTTGATTTTTCAGCATTGGAAGAAGGGCCTAAACAAGATAAATATATATATGAAGCTCCTCTCACAGAATTTCAGAAATTATATGATGCTATTCTTCCCATAGCTAATGATCTTTTAATGCAGCGCAATCAAAGTATGGTACTTAACAGGATAGCCGTGCTTCTATTAAAAATTATCAATAGTCATTATGTTACATTGACCAGCGAGAGAAACCTCTTTGTTGCAGATTTATACAAGCAGGTTGACCGGCTTGTGGATACTAAATACAAGTATAAACCCGTGCTATCTACTATTGCTAAAGAGTTGCAAATGGCAGAAGAGCAACTTAGTTACAGCTTGAAAATATATTTGAATAGTTCCTTATTACAATTACAACGCAAAAAAATATTAAAGACCGCAAAAGAACTTCTTTATAAAACGAAACTTGATACGGTTAGCATTTCCGATCAGTTAGGTTTTCGTAGTGAATACGAGTTCTTAAAATTTTTTCGCAAGCGTACTAATATGGGACCAGAAGCCTACCGTATTAATCGGAAGCACTAAATAACGATTATATGCCACCATTACTGGCAAGTACACATACTAATACACATCTTGAATGAAAGAAGAAAAATTCAATCCGGCTTTAAGGTTCCAATGGTTAACCGGTTTTTACGATCGGTTGATTTCCCTGACTTTCCCGGAAAAAAAGATCAAGCAGCAACTGATTAATCTGGTAGATCCTGAAGGTAATGAGCGATTATTAGATTTTGGTGTCGGTACAGGCACTTTATCAATAATGCTGAAACAACAATATCCTGAGATGCGAGTCTGGGGTGTTGATGTAGATGATCGTATTTTATCAATTGCGTATGAAAAAGTTCAGCACAAAGTTGAGTTGCAGCATTATGATGGTAAAAACCTTCCTTTCCCGGACGATAAATTCGACGTAGTTGTTTCATCACTCGTATTCCATCATATTCCGACTAATATGAAGGCTAAAATACTTAAAGAAATTTTCCGCGTCTTAAAACCGGGCGGGAGGCTTTTGATTGCAGATTTTGGTAAACCAAGAACTCAATACACAAAAATAGCCTTTGCAATATTCCGTCGATTTGACGGCGAGGAGCAAACGCGAGCGAATGCGAAAGGTATGCTTCCTTATTTCATCATGTCAGCTGGTTTTAGTGTTGTGGAAGAAGGAGAACACATCAATACAGCCTTTGGTACGATTAGTTATATTAAGGCTGTAAAAGCTGCATCTATAGAAAAATAGTTGCCCGTATATTTGCCCCGATATCTATATTATTCCTATCTAATCAGAACTAACTTTTGGTACCCAAGTGTTTCTCTAGCTTCTTCTGTTGAGATGCTGATCCGATAGTAATAAACTCCTGATGGTAAAGTTATACCATTATTCCCTGTTCCGTCCCATGTTATATCCTCACTACGACTACTTGTAGCCAGGAAGCTTTTTGAAATAGATTTGACCAATGACCCCGTAGCATTGTAAATATTTATCAGGGCATTTAACTGTTCTGATGGATGGTTATGTTCAAAAACAAAACGTGTCTGGTCCCTGAAAGGATTGGGGTAATTCATTAGCTCACGGATCTGCACTACACTGCCATCAATTACTTCAAAATTGACGCTGCCTTCGCCGGAATTATTATTTGCATCCCAGGCCTTGATACGCAAGTTATGCCAACCATTAGGCAAGTTAACTATGGGAAAAGATACATACCCTCTTTTATATGTATTCAATGCAGTCTCGTAGTAGTCATTCAGGACATATGGGTTTTTGACATCATTATCAAGAATGGCTGTTAAATCATGCCCAACGGCATTGCCGGATACATTAATCCCTGTTTCGTCTTCCAGTATTGCAAATAAAGAAGTATTGGCACCTGTAATGCCGCCATTTCTGAATAAACTATCATTCATATAAGGCTTTACGACAGGTGGCATATTTTCTATAACCGGATGGTCCGAATATCCGCCAAGGACTAAACTGGTATCAACGCCTGCAGCATCCTGAGAACCGTTATCTGCATAAGAGGACAAGCGACCATTGGAATAGTAGTCATTTACATCTTTGGGCACCAGAAAAGTGTACGAAAAACGACCATTCGTTACGCTTACCTTGCCCCTATAAATAACGTTCTGCTGTAGTTTAAAATATTTATTAATGGCCGTGATCGTACGGATAGTAAGTGGTTTATCAAAGAGTGTGACATCCAGTTTTCCGTTAAATTGGTCAAGTATATTTCCGGTATTATCTCTGACACTTCCTTTTATCATATAAGCGCCTAAGGCTTTAATCGTATCTACCGGTTTTTCAAGTACCGGATCAACTACTTCATCTATCCCTATCTTGAATTCCGGAAAATCCGGTGTCAGGGCGGGATCCCCGAGCAGTGCGAATTTCCTGAAATTAATTAGTGTTCCTCTATCTGGCACGGTCAGATAAGTCTCGTTCTTTGCTATCCGCAAAGCATCACCGAACGTGTTCCAGCGGTCGTTATGCCTGAACTGCGCATCCAGGAAACTACGATTGATTATACGATTAGCATATTGATATACCAGTTGCGTTGTTGTAAGTGCTGCTATTACACCTCCGTCCCGTTTAAGCACCAATTGTTCACCTGCTGAAACGTATTCAGGATGATCAAACCTTCCGAAATCACACGTGGCGGTTATTATGAATGGGAGCTTATCAAAGTTTCTCCATTTACGATAATCGTCTAATGTAATAATACGTTCACCTGCCAGTACCTCTGTATTACCATGACCGTTATAGTTGATGAGAAAGGTTCCTCTGGCAACTCTGTCATTGATTGTTTTATTAGCAGCAGGCGCACGTGCGCCTCCCGGTGTAGAAACGATCGGTGTTGCATCAAGATAGACCTTGGTACCATTATATACGTTGCTATTACTGAGTACTGTAGACAACATAATCTCGGCATCTTCCATATGTGGACCTGCGTTGTCCTCGTTATCGGCCACTACCATTGCAGATATACGCCATGGTCCTAAAGAAGCAGGACTTTTATAGTTCAGGATTTTAGCAACTACATCATCTGCCTCTTGCGGGGTCTTTACCGGCAGTCTGCCGACGCCGACATCGAGTGTATTAGGTATATCCGTGTTTTCTATATCTTCAGTATCATCCAGGAAGCCAAAAAAATCATCATTGCAAAAACCATTAATTAGATATTGGGATTCAGCAGATTCGAATGTCGGGACAAAGTTTGTATTGTTAGCAATTCTGTTTTTATAATCATAAGAGGCATCCCCCATTAACAAAAGATAACGGGGCATATCGCCATCATGGGTTCCCCTATCGTAAAACATTTTTACCATGTCTCTTATGGCACTGATATCCTGAGATCCTGATGAGAATTCATTATATACCTGGGTTGTCGTCAATACGAGTACCCTGAGATTGTTACGTTGACGATGAAAGTCGGCAAGTCGATTAGCAGCGTCCCAGAACAATGGATGCGTAACAATGATGTAATCAACCTGATCTTGTCCGTAAATGTTTTGATTACCAATTATTCCCTTAAAATCCGGCAGATATAGCTGATCATCTTTGCATGCTACAAAAGTTCGGAGTTTTCCTGCATCTTGTGTAAAGGAAAATGTAGTTCCATTTAGCTGCCCTTTCATTTTTACAGGAGCCAATGCGTCTGTTATATCCCATACTTCAGTCGCATTATTGCTATTATTTAACTCATAACGGGCAACTTTTCCTACACCAAAACTATTCTTGTCCCTGAACAATATTTGTGATCCTGTAAATGCCAACGCGCTGCGGTAATTGATTTCAATGAAATTGAGAAACCCTTTACCGTCAGATACGCCAGGATTATACCGTAGCTCAATGTCAATTTTATTTGCTGCTGCAACACTTTCTGATATTATTTTTGCGCTAATAACGATATCATCAGAATTTTTTGCCGAAGCATCCAGTGGCACTGTGTTGACCTTTGCTCCGTTTATATTTATTTCAAAATTGCTGGATGCAGGGCAAATTGCGCCTAAATATATTTTTGCACTAATTGGTGATAGCGCATTTTCAGTTGGGAAGCTAATCGTCTTGGTTAGTGCTTTTCCAGGACTATTGCTGAATTCCTCACCCCACCATTGTTTACCGATTTTGCCAGGGTTAAAAACATCTTCTTCGTGCACATCAAATGCATCATATGCCGATACGTTGGTGTTTGCTGTTAATGATGTTTGCTGTTCAGTAACACGTAGTCCTTTGCTTTGGTCGAAATTTAAAAAATAAAAAGCCCGATCTTCATATAAGTGTTTTTGGTGTATGAAGCCTATATCAGGCGTATCACTCGTCCAGGATGTTGGCCCTACGCCATAGAATAAAATATAATCCCCGGGATTAAATACGCCATCTTCCATACCTTTCAATTGCACTGCATTTTCAGTTAAACCCAGCCTGCGGGGTATAGCATTATTTTCAGCAAGCATATTGCCTCCATTACCGAAAACACGGATATTTTCAGGTTTTAAGGACCCTGGATCAAGAGAGAAGTTCTTTTTTATAAAATCATAATCAATTTTATAAAGTCCTGTTTTGTTGATAGCTATCTGGTACCATTGTCCTTTAGCCAACGGTGATTCTGTACGTATATTTTTCGACATTGTATTATTACCTACAGCAAGGTTTTCTTTGACGTTTATTTTTAATGATCTGAGTCTTTTGCCTATACCAGTGATTGCATCTTTGTTATAAGCAGGTATTTTCAGCAGTAAAAATGTTTTTTTTCTTTCTTTGCCTATTTGCTGTAAATAATGAGTAGCTATATCAGGAATAACCCCATCCGGCAAACGAATGGAATCCTGGTAGATCATTTCTGTAATGGTTACTTGTGGGATGCTATATTCTTGCAGCCATAATTTTTTATAAATGTAGCCTTGGTTGATATCAGCTTCAGTTACTTCATAGAATTGAGCTGACACAAATTGGATGGAAATTCCCGTCAATAGACACGTAAAGAATAATAGCTTCCTCATCATAATTATTAGTTATTCTAAAGCGGGGTGCAATACAAAATAACGCAGATCAGAAGGTAATTGATGTCAACTCTACATCTTATTGCACATTGATGACATTTTAGAAAAAAATAATAATTACAATATCATTTCTGCATAATGGCAGAAAAATCCTGTTGTTTTACATGACTGTTTGCTAGTACAGTCGAAGGTTCAGGCAATGAAAACAAATATGTTTCTTAGAGGCTGAATTTGCTATTGTTGTCGGATTATTTTTTTAGTAGTGTTGAAAAAGCCGGGAGACAGGTTATGAAGAACACGAGGGGTGCGGGTATCTTCAATCCTCTCCCGGACTTTACACCGACCATCTAGACTATAATTAGAACGAGAAACTTACAAGACTTTTTCGCTTCATGCTAAGAGAGTGAGTCACAGATAATATTTGTAAGGAATTTCAGGCTCCTCTTCTATGGAATATTCTACATCTACCGAACGAAGGCTTTGGTTCTTTTAAAGAAAAGGTTAATTCATTCAATTTTAGATGCCCCGCTCTTGAATCTTTATTTTGTATCCGTTGGAAAAAATCATGAGAAAGGTTATAATCACTATACCAATATTACGAACGATTATCCCATGTATCTGAAAAATAGGAAAGTGTAAATCGTCAGCAAAAAGTTTACCGATAAGGTCTTAACTTTAGATAGTGTTTCCATTATTAACATTTAAAACAAAATGTATGGAAGCGAAGAAAAAGCAGTCTACAGAAAACTTCATTAAAGACATCCGCAGGAAGACCAGACGACTATTTTCCTCTGAACAGAAGATAATGATTGTCATGGAAGCACTTCGCGGGGAACTATCGCCTGCGGAGATATGCCGTAAGTACACCATTACGCAGTCTATGTTCTATAAGTGGAACAAAGAGTTTATGGAAGCAGGTAAAAAGCGTCTTGCAGGTGATACTATCAGAGAAGCCACCAGTGATGAAGTCACAGACCTGCGTAAAGAGAACCAGCGGCTCAAAGAGATGGTAGCAGACCTGATGCTGCGTTACGATATCGTAAAAAAAAGCTTGACCATTCTGGATTAAGTATAAAATACGGTAGGTACATGCGATTATCAGCATCAGAAAAACAGGAGATTATACATTTGGTTGATAACTCTGATTTAGGGGTGAACAGAACCTTGCGGGAGTTAGGTATCCATAAGCGTACTTTTTACAACTGGTATAAAGCCTATGCTGATAAAGGTATTGATGGCCTACAACCATCTGGAAGGTCTACCAGGCAGCAATGGAATACTATTCCGCAGGAACAGAAAAATCTGGTAGCAGAGTTGGCATTAGAGTATCCGCATCTCTCGTCAAGAGAGCTGGCTTGTAAGCTGACAGATGAACAGCAGGTGTTCATATCAGAATCCAGTGTGTATAGGATATTGAAAGCAAAAGGGTTAATTACTTCACCCGCACATATCTTGCTTGCTGCATCAGATGAGTTCAGTAATAAAACAGCGTTTGTCCACCAGCTATGGCAAACAGACTTTACCTACTTCAAGATACTGGGATGGGGATGGTATTACCTGAGTACCATACTGGATGATTACAGCCGCTTTATTGTGCATTGGGAGCTTTGTGAGAGCATGAAAGCAGAGGATGTACAACGAACTGTAGCAACGGCCATAAAACAAGCTAAACTGGTTTCTAAGCAGAAGCCCAGGCTATTATCCGACAATGGAGCATGTTACATATCATCTGAACTCAAAGATTACCTGCAAAGGCAAGGTATCAGCCAGGTACACGGCAGGCCGATGCATCCTCAGACCCAAGGGAAAATAGAACGCTACCATCGTTCCATGAAAAATGTGGTTAAGCTGGATAATTATTATTACCCTGAACAGCTAAAAGATGCGCTTGAGCAGTTTGTTCATTACTATAACCATCAGCGGTATCATGAATCACTCAACAACCTTACACCGGCAGACGTTTACTATGGCAGAGGTGATGCCATACTGAAGGAGAGAGAGCGTATTAAACAGATGACTTTAGAACGAAGAAGAAACAGGTATCTACAGCACAAAAGAGACCTATCACCTGAAAACAAAACAACTTTTATGTAACTTTAAAAAATCAAGAAATACTATCTAACGATAAGTGAACTTTAGCTTGACGACATACA